>Ga0224523_1000004_pt1 | contig 203551 bp, 160 predicted proteins | sample CFST50metaG_FD_182732 | JGI IMG/M metagenome (GOLD analysis project Ga0224523, IMG submission 182732) | Peat soil microbial communities from Stordalen Mire, Sweden - C.F.S.T50 | ecosystem: Environmental > Terrestrial > Soil > Wetlands > Peat | place: Sweden: Norrbotten County, Stordalen Mire... | reverse complement strand
ATATTTTAATAATCGTTTTAAGCTTGAATAAATAATAATATCAAACTTAAATACTTTTTATCAAATATATTTTTATCTTTACACACCGGGGAAGTAATTAAATGTTAACTTTTTATTATTTCTGCAAACTCTCAAATGCTTCTCAAAGACATCAAACGTGCCTTTATTTTAATAAACTTATAACATTTATTATGTTTCCATTACTTAGATAATAATATCAATACTTGAAGTATCAAAACGGGTTAAAAAAGTTCTAATAAAATATTTTTAAATTTAAAAAACTTTATTATGAAAGCTTTTTGTTTGCTTCAATCAAAAAAGATAATAATAGCTTTTATCATCATACTGGTATTCGTTTTAAATTTGAAGGCGCAAACACCCCAGTATTATAATTTAAATAACGGTACGAGCGCGAATTCTTTCCCGTTCAATATGTCAGGCGGAAAAGCAATTAATACAATTTTTCTTGCGGGAGAATTTGTTCATCCTACTCCAATTCCATCCGGAATGCAAATAACAACTGTATATTTTCTTACCGGTACAGCCGGTATGCGCGTTTTTTCAAATCTGCAGATATTACTGGCTCAAAGCACAATAACAACCCTGACGTCGGGTGCATTTTACGCCGGTCCTTATGATACTGTATATTACAAAGATACATCAACACTTGTTAGTACTTCGGGAGGATGGATGCCTGTTGTACTGAAACATCCTTTTCCGTATGACCCGACTAAAAGTTTGATAATGTTTACTGGTGTATGTAGTTTTACCGGTACGGGAACAACCGTTTATAACTCTACTCTGACGGGGGTCAGAAGAGTCTGGTCTGTCGGAGGATGTCCTTTTGCTCCTTATGCAAGTGGTGATGTAAATGTAGTCAACTTCGGAGTAGATGTTATTCCGGCAACACCATTACCTCCGGTATTAGTATATCCGTCCAATAATGCAACAGGTATTCCGACTGCATTAACTTTTGTATGGAATAAATCTGCGGGAGCGACAAATTATTGGTGGCAATTGACAACGGATACTACATCCTTAGCTAACCTGCAAAATGATTCGACACTTACGGATTCAACAAAAGCTATAAGCGGATTAAACAACTTCACTAACTATTTCTGGAGAGTGAAATCTAAGAATGCTGCCGGCTGGGGTAATTATTCGGGCTGGTTTAAATTTACTACGGTATTGCCTATTCCATCTGCTCCAACTTTACTTTCGCCTACAAACGGAGGAGCGCTTGGAACTCCTCAAATACTTAAATGGTCACATGTACAGTATGCAACAAGTTACAGAATTCAAATTACTACCGGCGCAGACTCAATAACATTTAGTTCTCCTGTCTGGGATACATCCGGAGTTGCAGATACAACCGTATTAGTCCCGATAGGAAAGTTAGCATACAATACCAAGTACTGGTGGAGAGTAAATTCTGCAAACACTTCGGGAACAGGACCGTATTCAATTATTTTTACATTTACAACATTGCCTGACCCCACTGCTCTTTCTATGGCAAATTTTATTCCGGTTATTTGTCCGAAATATATGTCTTCCGGAACATCAACCCGGTTGCCGCTTGTAATCAGAGGAACAATTCAGGGTTTAATACCAAATAAGACATACAGGTATTATAATCTATTAGCAGTCAGAACTGACTTAGGAACAACTGCTTTGGGTGCGGGTATAATAATGCTTATAGATTCAAACGGAACGTTTATATATACATCATTAGGCAGTTTGACTACATCCGGACAATATTTGACTTTTGTTGCAAATGCATCCGGTTCCTTCACGGGTTGGTTTGGAAATCTTAACTCCGGCAATGCGCGGTTCACAGCTGGAAATTATGTATATCCTGCGGTTTGTATCGGAGACTCCGTTGGAAATGTGATAGCAAGATATGCTATGAATGATTCTATTCAAGTTCTTTCTCTTAATCTTGCTACAAGTCCTCCCTATGGAACAGGTGTTTACGGCATATCACTTGGTCTTCCAAAAAATATTATAACTCTTTATGATAACATAGCCGGAACAGGAAAACCACTTGCCACTACATGGCTCGAACAAACAGGAAATACATTACCAAGTGTTGTCCAATATTATACAGATAGTGTTAACGCGTTTAACGGAAGATGGGGTTCGATTTTACCGAATACCCTTGCAAGCGGATTGCAAAGAGTTGAGCAGAGAGCACTATCAAACGGAGCTATACTTACATTCAACACAAGCTCAACCGGTTTATGGCCAAGCGGTGTTAATACTGTAAATCCATCCGGAGGAACTACGGCAATAAGATTACCGCTTATGGATGCACCACTGATGAATCCACCGATATTAATTTCTCCCGCAAACGGGTCAGTAGATTTAATCGTAACACCAACATTGTTATGGAACAGTTCAATTATGGCAACGAGCTATAGAGTTCAAATTTCTACAGATTCTGCTGCGTTTAGCACGCTTGCTTATGATACCGCAGGTTTGACAGCACTAACGATAACCGTTCCATCAAGCAAGCTTACAACGAATACAAAGTATTATTGGAGAGTGAATGCCGCAAATTCGGTGGGTTCCACACTTTGGTCAACCGTCTGGAATTTTAAGACGAGACCAAATCTGCCAAATGCTCCTATACTTGTATATCCTCCGGGCAATGGCGTCGTTACGAATCCGGTTACTTTTGTATGGCGGAAAGCAATTGAGACATTATCCAAAAATTCTGTTGAAAATAAAAAAATGAAAAATGTTTTTGGAAAAAGTCAACCACTCACAATATCAAATTACTGGCTTGAATATACAACAGATTCAACTTTTGCAACTGGAATAGTTCGTGATTCAACAATAACCGATACAACCAAGACCTTAACATTAGGTATAAGTACACCTTACTGGTGGAGAGTAAGAGCAAAAAATCAAATTGGTTGGGGACCATTTAGTGCTGCCTGGCGATTTGGTGTGTCTCCCGGGGGTCTTCAATTAATTTTTAAAGGGTATCTCGAAGGATTCTGGAACGGGGCATCGCAGGTTACCGATACAGTAAGGATATATCTTGCAAACAGCACTGCACCATACGCTTATGTTGATACCGCTAAAATTGTTCTTTCATCTACAGGAACAGCGTCTCCGCTATTTTCAAGAGCTTCAAATGGAAGTTATTATATTATCTTAAGACACAGAAACCATCTTGAAACGTGGAGCAGGTTACCTCAGGTTTTTGCAACAGGAACACCGGTAAACTATGACTTTACAACCGATTCTGCGAAAGCGTTCGGATATAATATGAAGAAAGTCGGAGGTGTTTGGGTTATATATGGCGGTGACCCGAACCAGGATGGTTCAATCGATGCGGATGATATTCCGATATTCATTTCGCAGTACGGATTAACAGGGTATTTAAGCTGCGACTTCAATGGAGATAATGATGTTAATGCTAACGATGTTGCAATAATTGTAGCGAACTTCGGATTAACAAAAGTCATACCGGGAATGATAATTGACCCGCCTGAAATAAGAAAACAAAAACAGATGACAAAAAAACACGAACTGAACGAAATGCTTAAACAAATAAAGAATAAAAAAGAAGGGAAAATTATTAAAGCAGATTAATAAATTTTTGTGTACGATCCGGAGGAATGAATTTCTCCGTAAATTCAAATTTCTTTGTAGCCGCGGGTCGAAGATTCCGATTTATCGGAACTTTAGATTGCGAATCGTTTAAATATACGCAACCTAAAGGTTGCGGCTACAAGAGAAAAGAATTTAAATATGCTGTCGGGAGTTTCCTCCCGACAGTTTCATTTTTATTAAAATCCGAATTAATCTGTTGTATCTATCATTTGAGTGTCATTGCTCTTACAAAAAATTCCTCTTGACATTAATATACAATTATTTTAACTTGTCGTAGGTTAGACCTACTATAACTTTAAATATGAGTGAATTAATACAAAAATTAAAATCGCTCGGCTTCAACGAATACGAATCAAAAATCTTTATCGCACTGATTAAAGGACGCAGCATGTCCGTGCCAGACATTGCAAACGCCGCTAAAATAAGGCGTACCGACGTTTATGACATTATGAAATCTTTTGTTGAAAAAGGTTATTGTAATGAAATAGAAACAAACCGGACTCTATTGTATGAAATGATAAGTCCGGATGTTATACTCGATAAGCTTGAGTTAAAAGCACAAAAGGATAATGAAAAGCACATCGCAAATTTAAAAGACACATTTAATAATCTCAAACCTCTTTACGGTTCGGAAAAAACCGAAAAGGATAAATCTCTGAACATTGAATTAATACGCGGATATAATCTGCACAGAGTGCAAAAATTTGTCGACCTGATAAAAAATTCTAAAAAAGAAATTCTCCTTTTTATAAGAATGGAAATGCATATCTCGGATGAGATTGATGAAACCGCTGCGAACTTCATAAAAAAAGGCGGAACAATAAAATCCATTTACGAAATCAACGGTAATTTTAAAATAAAGAAAAACGGCAGATGGATTGACTGTACGGACGAAGATTTGAAAAATGTTTTTACAAAATTCGAAAGTTACGGCGAGAAATTAAAATTAATAAAAAGCAAAATTCCCAATATGGTGATTTTCGACCGCGAAACTGTTTTCCTGAATATTACCGATAAAGTTGATAAGAAGAATAACGAAGCCGATGTGATATTCAGAAATAAAGATTATGCGGAAACGATGGCGGAAATGTTCGAACGCACCTGGGATAAATCATACACGCTAAAAGAATATTTTAATTAAATAAATAACATTATGAAAAAATCAGCGCTGTTTTTTTCAATTTGTTTCATCTTAATTAGTTCTGTTAGTTTTTCGCAGTATCCAAATCTCACAAAAACAATTGAGATTTATAATTCAGATTCTGCAAGCATCTCGCATTTTTATAAAATTAACTTACCACAGGCAGGGTATAAAAATTTTTACATTCAATTATTCGGCTACTGGCAGGGAGACTTATATGACCCCCGGTATGGAGATGTATACAGACTTAACTATAATTCTAATCAATTTTCAGATAGTTATCATAATGGAATCTTAAAAAATGTTATCGGATGGGGGACGTACGGTATTGAAATCGCATATGTGAAAGATTTAAGAATATCGACAATCGATACAAATTTAATTTTATACGGATATTATCCTCCCGGTTGGGAGCCATATCAAGCTGCGTTTTACACGGATAATAATGGTATAAGTACTCATAATATATTTGGTTCTATCTATATGGCAAATTGTTATGGTGTTGCAATAGACCCAGTTAATGATTCAATAATGTATTCAGGTTTCTTGTCAGGCTCTAATATGGCTAATTTTTATAAAACAACTAACAGAGGAGTAAACTGGATAGGGATAGATACTCTTTCGGATAATTACAGTGGTAGTTATTATGGAGGTATTTGGATAAATCCGACAAATCACAATACTGTATTTGTTATTTTGGGGAATAGCTTATTCAAAAGTACAACGGGAGGAAATACTTTTCAACTTATAAGTAGTGATACATTGCATAGCGGTAAAATATTTTTCACACCTTCGGACAACTCAATTTATATAGTTTGTCCAAGTAACAGAGGAATTATGAAATCTACTAACAGTGGAGACAACTGGGTACAAATTTTCAATAAACCATGCAACGATTTGGAATTTGATCCACTCGATGGAAATATTTTTTATGCGGCTACGGGGAACGGATACTATGGAACCGGCGAGGGTATTTTTAAAAGTACTAACAAGGGACTGAACTGGTTTTTGTATAACAATACATTCGCTCCATCAAAAAATATTATGGGGATTGTTAAAAATCCAAATTCCGGAGACACAATCTATGCTGCAACGACGAAAGCAGTATATAAAGTATTCGGGCAGGCAATATTAGATACAATTACGCCAAAATATTTCCCGCTCGCCGTGGGAAATGTTTATAAATATCATTTTGCGTCTTCTGCATTCGTTTCTTATGATCATAAACTCAGGATTTATAAAGATACAATTATCGATTCTAAAAAATATTTTGTTACTGATAATGGTTTTCCCGGAATTCCCGGAACCATGTTTCGATTTGATTCTCTGACAGGTAATTTATATTGCAGAAGTAATACTTACTGTTCTTATCATCCTTTCGAAGAGTTAGTAGACAGTCTAACTTCAAGAAAGGGAGATTCTATTATAAGATGTAACACTACACCTGATAAACACTATTGTTTAGATACCGGATCCACTACTTTGTTAGGAACATCTGTAAAGACAAAAAGTTTTATTGCTTATAACATTGAGGGTAATGAATCGGTTACTTATAGTACCGGTTTTGGTTTATCTACCTATGAAGCGCAAGATTTTGGTGGAATAGGAATTGATCAGCTTATAGGATGTTATATTGGTGGAGTATTATATGGCGATACTTCTGATATAGTAACAACTTATGCTGTCTCCGGTACCGTAAGATATTCCGACAACAACCAGCTTGTTACAAGCGGAATTGTCAGAGCTTTCAAACTTGATAAATCGGATGCTAAAATTGTTATTCTCGATTCCGCAAATATTCAATCGAACGGAACTTATGCGCTTCCGAATGTTCCCCACGATTCACTTTATATAGGAGTATTTCCAAATTCCACTCCTCCTAATGATTACGTGATAACTTATTACCCTTCTACAACTTACTGGGAAAATGCTATTACGCTTTATCCTTCAGGAAATATGACTAATGTAGATATCAGTGCTATTCGCATGTTTAGCGGGGATGCTGATAATTCTGTCAGCGGAAAGGTAATGAGGTTAACGGATGCGGTAATAGGGAATTTAAAAGATGCATTCGTTTATGCAAAAAGAAGTAACACATATGTAGGATGTACTATAACGGATGATAATGGCGTTTACCATATTAAATATTTACCTACCGGATATTTGAAGATAATTGTTAATCGTCCCGGATTTATGAGCGATAGCACGAGTGTCTTTGTTACTTCGACAAGTAAAATTGATTCGGTTAATTTCGGTTTGAAATTGATTACAACTTTAAAACAAACAAGCGAAAGCGTACCAACAGAATATAAGCTATTCCAGAATTACCCGAACCCGTTTAATCCGTCAACGATTATAAGATTTCAGATTCCAAAATCGAAAAATGGTCCGGTTGTTTTAAAAGTATATGACATTCTTGGAAGGGAAGTCGCAACCCTTGTGAATGAAAATTTAAAACCCGGAACGTATGAAGTACCGTTTTCCATTAATCAATTTTCCGGTAACCAACAAGCAAGCGGAGTTTATTTTTACAGACTCACAACACAAAATTTTTCAGATGTAAAAAGAATGATTTTAATAAAATAAAAAAAATAGTTATGAAAAAACTTCTGTGTGCTCTTGTTTTTTATTTTCTATTTTTCACAAATTGCTTTTCTCAGACAAGCTGGGTCTGGCAGAATCCCCTTCCACAAGGGAATGATTTATATTGTGTAAATTTTATAAACTCCAATACAGGGTGGGCTTCCGGTAATTACGGAACATTAATCAAATCTACTGATGGGGGTATAAACTGGACATGTATAAATCTTTCTGTAACAACTCTCGTTAGAGGTCTTCAGTTTTTTGATAATAATAACGGGCTTATTGTGACATCTGACGGCAATATATTGAAATCCACAAATGGCGGTTTAAACTGGAATATGATATCTTCAGTTTCTGCAAATTATATTGTATCAATGTTTTTTATTAATGCCAACACAGGGTGGCTGACCGGAGGCCCGGGAAAAATTTTCAGAACTACGAATGGAGGTATTAATTGGAATAGCCAGTCGAGCGGGGTTAGTTCTGATATTAATTGCTCTTATTTCTTAAATTCGTTAACAGGGTGGGCAGTTGGAATTAATGGACTTGTTTTAGAAACAACAGATGGCGGCAATAATTGGATAAATATTAATACTATTATACAAACGAATTTTCAAAGTGTTTATTTTCCGAATCAATCAACAGGGTGGGCAGTAGGGATAAACGGTATGATTGCACGAACTACAAATTCAGGTACAAACTGGGAAATTCAGTCATCCGGTATTTCTAATACTTTATATTCAGTTAAGTTCATTGATGAAAATCGGGGTTCAGCTGTTTCCTATGGTCAAATAATAAGAACAACAAATGGTGGAATTAATTGGACGTCTCAATCAATCCCATATACAAGAGACTTATATTCGTTATATAAAACCGACAGTACATTTTTTTCTGTTGGTTATGGCGGAGTAATATTAAAATCTACTAACAGCGGTGCCAACTGGAATAATCTTTTAATTGGTAATAGTAATGATTTATATTCTTTATGGTTTATTAATAATACAACCGGTTGGGCAGCGGGTTTGAATGGTGTTCTTCTCAAAACTACAAATAGCGGTGTTAACTGGGATGTGCAATCAACACCTAATACTGCTCCTATAAACTATTTATATTTTTATGGAGACCAATATGGCTGGGGGACGGGATATAATGGAGCTGTTATTCGTACTACGAACAGTGGATTGAGCTGGGATTCTTATTATGCCGGAGTTAATGTAAATCTTTGGTCGGTAAGTTTTAAAAATGCTAATACAGGATGGTCTGTTGGTTCAAGTGGAACATTATTAAAAACTACGAATGGAGGTGTAAACTGGATATCAATTTCTACGGGAGTTACACTATCGCTTACATCAATTTTCTTTATTGATAATAACACAGGATTTTACACGGGTTACGGAGGTATAATTTTGAAAACAACGGATGGCGGTAATACCTGGAATAATCAAAACAGCGGTTATACCGGAAGTCTTGAGTCGATATATTTTATTGACCAGAATACCGGTTGGATTTCGGGTTCGTCAGGTAAATTAATTAAAACAACTAATGGTGGCATTAATTGGATTAATAAAATAAGCGGTACAAACTCACAATTAGAATATATTCAATTTATAAATTCGACAACAGGATGGGCAACCGGTGCAAATGGAACAATTATTAAATCTACAGATGGGGGTGAAAGCTGGACACAACAAATAAGCGGAACGAATAATTATCTCAACGCAGTAAGATTTACAGATAATAACACAGGTTGGGTGGTAGGGTTATCGGGAACAATTCTTAAAACAACTAATGGTGGTAATGAACTGCCTTTTACTATTTCCGGTATAGTAAAATATTCCGATAACAATCAGCCTGTTACTTCGGGATATGTCAAAGCTTTTAAGCTTAATAAAACAGATGGCAATGTTATTTATCTTGATTCAGCTTCAATCCAATCTAATGGAAATTATATATTACAAAACGTTACCCGGGATTCACTCGACATCGGCGTTTTCCCGAATTCAACTCCGCCGAGTGATTATGTAATTACATATTACCCATCAACAGTTTACTGGCAGAATTCAACTGTACTTTATCCAACGGGAAATTTATCGAATATAAACATCAGTGCAATCCGCTCTACAGGAACGACTGCCAATAATTCCGTGAATGGAAAAGTTTTGAGACTTACAGATGTTATTACCGGAAATTTAAAAGATGCGTTTCTTTATGCAAAGAATGGAAATACTTTTGTACGGTGTACAGCGTCGGATGTCAACGGAGTATATCATCTTTCATCATTGCCTTCCGGAAATTTGAAAATAATTGTCAATCGTCTTGGATTTACGGGTGACAGTGCAAATGTAAATGTAACTGCAACAAGCAATATAGACTCGATAAACTTTCACCTTTACTGGTCATACACGGGAATAAAGAAAATCAGCAGTGAAATTCCGTCAGATTTTAAATTATATCAGAATTATCCGAATCCTTTTAATCCGGTTACGAGAATAAAATTTAGTATTCCCCCCTTCGAAGGGGGGCAAGGGGGGATGACGGTTCTTAAAATTTTTGACATCCTCGGGAAAGAAATAGCTACCTTTGTAAATGAAAAACTTTCACCCGGAATATATGAAGTTCAATTTTCCGGTAATCAACTCCCGAGCGGGGTTTATTTTTATAAATTAACAACAAATAAATTTACTGATGTAAAGCGAATGATTTTGCTGAAATAAATATATTTTCATAACATCTAAACGTTCCCAAACTGGAGTTTGGGAACGAGAAGTAGGGAAGCGTTCCCAAACTGGAGTTTGGGAACGAGGTGTTAAACGGAGTTTGGGAACGAGAGGTGTGATAAGCTAACGACAAATAAATTTACAGATACAAAACGCATGATTTTGCTGAAATAGATTTATCTCCGTAACATAATGCTGAGGGGGCTGTCGGCCCCCTTTTTTATTTGTAGCAATTAATTCTTTACTCTGTAAATCTATTTATCGTAATGCGAGAAATAAATTTGTGAGAAGCATTAATGAATAAGTGAAAAAATAAGTATAAACCATTTTTAAGGTTTATGAAACCGCTCATAGAATCTGCATTTTTTAAATTGAATGGAATATGTAAATTTAGGATAGTTCCGGTCAAATTTCAGTAATTTTTATAAATGTTACCGGAATTAAATTAGAAAAAGTAATATGAAAGAAGCTTTATATTATGAAGCTGCTGAGAAAGGTAAAGTAAAATGTTTGCTCTGTCCCAAAGGTTGTATAGTTCTTGAAGATAAATTTGGAGTATGCGGGGTAAGAGAGAACATTGCAGGAAAATTTTATACGTTAGTATATGAAAAACCAATTTCTGTTCACATTGACCCAATCGAAAAAAAACCATTATATCATTTTCACCCGGGTTCAAAAATCCTGTCCGTTGGAACGTACGGGTGCAATCTGAAATGTGAGTTTTGTCAGAACTATGATATTAGCCAGGAATTCGACGCTGATGATTTTAATGTGATAGAAAATATTAAACCGGAATTGATTGTCGCTATGTGTAAAGAAAGGGATTTGAAATTCATTGCATTCACGTATAACGAGCCGACTGTCTTTTATGAGTATATGCTTGACATTGCTAAGCTTTGCAAGAAAAATGATATTAAAACCGTTGTGGTATCTAACGGACAAATAAATGAAAAACCTTTAAATGAGTTAATTGAATATATAGATGCTTTTAATATAGATTTGAAAGCATTCAATAAAGATTTTTACACGAAGATTTGCAAAGGTGATATTGAAACAACAAAAAGAACACTTGAAATAATCTGCGAGAAGAAGAAACATCTTGAAGTAACATTTCTTTTAATCGAGGGTTTGAATGACAATGAGAATGAATTTTTGCAAATGTGTGATTTCATTAAAAGTTTGGGTGAAGATGTTGTGTTTCATATTTCAAGAGCTTTTCCAAGATATAAAATGAATTTCAACATAACCCCCTTAACTTTGCTGGATAAGTTTTCAAAGATAGCAAAGAGTAAGATTAAGAATGTGTATATGGGAAATGTTTAGTTATTAGTGAATGGTGAATGGTGATTAGTATATTTGTTTTTTCTTGATGAACTGAACTGCCGGAGGGAATTTCTTAAATTTTTTTTTCGAAAATTATCTTTAAATTAAATATTTAAATATGGGCGTAAGAATACGAAAACCTTATTGTGCCGGTACCTGGTACAGCGACAATCCAAAAATACTGTCAAACGAACTTGACGAATATCTTAGCCGTTCAAAAAAAGAAAAATTAGATGTAAAAGCTGTCATCGTTCCACACGCAGGTTATGCTTATTCCGGTCAGACCGCAGCGCATTCTTTTAAACAAATATCACCTGAAACCGAGAAGGTGTTTGTTCTCGGCACTGCTCACAGATTTCCGCTTAAGGGAGCAAATATTACCGATTATGATTATTACTCATCGCCTCTCGGCAATGTAAAAGTATCGGATGAAATTAAAAATATTTTAAAAGAAAATAATATCGTATCAATAGAAGAAGCTGATTACGGTGAACATTCAATTGAAATTGAAATTCCTTTTTTACAAAGAGTACTGAAGAATTTCAGCCTGATTCCGATTATTGTCGGGAAAGTAGAGCCAAATGATTTTTCTGTTTTGCTTGAAAAATATGTAGATGAAAAATCAATTATAGTTGCGTCGGTTGATTTAAGCCATTTTCATATTTATGATGAAGCAAAGAAGCTCGATGACTATTCTATAAATTGTATACTGAACTTAAATGCAGAAGGAATAAAAACCGCAGAGATAGATTCACCATATGCCATAATGGCTCTGATTGAACTCGCTAAGAGAAAAAACTGGAAAGCAAAATTGCTCGATTATAAAAATTCGGGTGATATAATAAAAGATAAAGAAAGTGTTGTTGGTTACAGTTCTATCGTTTTTTACGAACCTGAAGTAAAATTATTTACAGGCGAAGATAAAAAATATATGGAAAAGCTTGCGAAGGAAACCGTCGAAACATTTGTAAAAGAAGGAAAAAAATTGTTTGTCGAGAATCCGCCTGAAAATCTGAAAAAGAAACTTGCATGCTTTGTTACCATAAAAGATAATATTGACCTTCGCGGCTGCATTGGAACCATCGAGCCGGTTGGAAATCTTTTTGACAGCATTATTGACAATGCAATCAGCGCTTCAAGCCGTGATTATAGGTTTGAACCTATCACAGAAAACGAACTGCCCGATTTAAATTATGAGGTTTCCGTTTTGACGGAACCCGAAGATTTAAAATATAAAAACGAAAATGATCTTCTTGAAAAAATTATTGATAAAGGTGTGATACTCGAAAAATACGGGCATCGTGCCGTCTATCTGCCGCAGGTATGGGAACATTTTTCAAGTCCGGAAGATTTCCTTTCAAGTCTGTGCAGAAAAGCAGGGTTGCAAAGCGGAGAATGGAGAGGAAAAGAAATGAATTTTTATGTGTTCGATTTGTGCTAATCAGTTTGTAAAGTTTATCAAGTTTATCAAGTTTATCAAGTTCATCAAGTTTATCAAGTTTATCAAGTAAGAGCCTTAAACGCAAAGATTGCAAAGAAAAACGCAGAGATCGCAAAGGTTGTAAATTATATCTCTCGTTAAAAACTCCGGATAGTATATTTTAATAGTTAGATTTGCTCAATTGCCACGAGCTAAAGCTCGTGGCAATTAAGTCGGAACCTCTTTAATCTTTTTTATAAATTCCCCAACAAAAATTCCGTCATTCTTTTATAAAGATGATACCTGGTATTTCCGCCTGATATGTTATGATTCCTGTTCGGATAAATCTGCATTTCAAATTGTTTGTTCGCTTTGACCAATGCATTTACAAAATCCATTGTGTTTTGCATATGAACGTTATCATCTGCAGAGCCGTGCATAATCAGCATCTTTCCCTTAAAATCTTTTACGTACTGAATCGGAGAACCGTCTTTATACCCGTCGGGATTTTCCTTCGGAGTCCTCATATATCTTTCCGTATAAATATTATCATAATATCTCCAATCCGTAACGGGAGCAACCGCCACTCCGGTTTTAAAATAATCCGCACCAACCGTCATACACATAGTGGTCATAAATCCACCATAGCTCCAGCCCCATATTCCTATTCTGTCTTTATCAACGAAATCGAGCGATGCAAGATATTTTGCAGTTTCAATCTGGTCTTCTACTTCTACGGTTCCGAGATGCTCATAATTACACTTCTGAAATTCTTCCCCCCTACCGCCTGTTGACCTTCCGTCGACGCAAACAACTACATAGCCTTTTTTACAAAGCATTTGATACCAAACAAAATCGTTTCCTCCCCACGCATCAATGACAGATTGAGAGCCGGGACCGCCGTATACATAAATCAATACAGGATATTTCACGCCTTCCGATATTTTTTCGGGTTTCATTATCCATCCGTTGAGTTCAAATTCTTTTGACGTTTTAAATTTGAAAAATTCTTTTTTTACAAATCCTTTGTCACTTATAAAATCTTTTAATTTTTTATTCTCTTTTAATACTCTTACAACCGGGCCGTCGTTTGAATTTATTGAAATTAAGGGCGGGGTATCGGAATCAGAGTGATAGGAATAACAATATTTAAATCCTTTGCTAAAATCCGACATTGTAAATCCTCTCAGTTCGGAAAGTCTTTTTTTGCCTGTCCCGTCAAGGGATATACTGTACAATGCTCTGACAAGAGGTGAAGGTTCGTTCGATTCATAATAAATAATATTATTCTTTTCGTCAATTCCGTCCAGGCGCTTCACTTCCCATTCACCTTTTGTAATTTGATTTATTAATTTTCCGCTTGCATCATATAAATACAGGTGAAGAAATCCATCTTTTTCACTGTGATATATGAACCGGTTATCTTTTAAAAATTTTAATTCAAAATTTTCGTTTAAATAATATTTGTTTTCTTCTGTTAAAATTACTTTTGAACTTCCGTTATCCGACTTTGCAAAAAGAATTTCGATTTTATTCTGCAATCTGTTCAATCTTATCACTGAAAGCAAATCTGATGAATTTGTCCACTTTATCCGGGGAATATACTGGTCGGGATTGCTGCCAATATCGACTTTAGTTGATTTTTGTGAATTTAAATCATAAATCCAGACGCTAACAACAGAATTATCTTCGCCTGCTTTCGGATATTTGTATTTGAATAATTCGGGATAAAGGTCACCGTACAATGTTAAATCAAATTCTTTTACTTTACTTTCGTTAAATTTTATGAAAGCAATTTTGGAACCGTCAGGCGACCAGTCAAATGCTCTGCTCAGCGCAAATTCTTCTTCGTAAACCCAGTCGGGCGCACCGTTTATAATATTATTTCTTAAACCATCTTTTGTAATTTGTTCTTCATTTCCGGTTTTTAAATATTTTATAAAAATATTATTATCTCTGACGAATGCCACCTTACTGTTATCCGGCGAAATTGTTGCCAGCCGTTGCTTTCCTTTATCCGAAACGGATTTTAACGTGTTTTTGGAAATATCATAAATATAATAATTGGAAACTGCCGAATGCCTGAATAGCTGTTCTGTGTTTGTTGCAATTAAAATTAAATTCTCATTATCACTGAACTGATAATCATCGATTCCAACATCCTCTTTGCCGATTAGCTTATCGAAATTTTCTTTGTTTAGTATTATATTGATATTATTTCCTGTCGCATAATCAATGCTGACTATATTTTTGCTTGTATCGATGATAGTATAATGTTCTCCATCTTTTAAATGTTTAACATCGTCCATAGACTGAGCCCTGTATTTTCCATTCAGTAAAATATCTTCGAGTGTGATTTCATTTGACTGCGGATATACGAAAGGAATGAAAATAAAAAAGTAAAAAAGAATAAAATATTTTTTCATTTCGGAATTTAGTTTTGATTAATAGAACGTGTAAACTAAATTGATGAATTTTAAATTAATTTTAAAGTGAATTACACAATTCATAAAATTTGTAATCCCGACAAGTCGGGACGCGAAGAACGCGAATTCATAAAATTCATAATCCCGACAAGTCGGGACGCAAAGAACGCGGATTCATAAGATTCATAATCCCGACAAGTCGGGACGCAAAGAACGCGGATTCATAAGATTCGTAATCCCGACAAGTCGGGACGCAAAGAACGCGGATTCATAAGATTCGTAATCCCGACAAGTCGGGACGCAAAGAACGCGGATTCATAAGATTCATAAGATTAGAATCATTAATTACGACAAATTGTAATTAAAGAAAGAAGAAACTTATTTGAATAACTCCGAAGGAGTGGTATTATTGTAGAAAATTGTTTACAAAGGTTTTTAAACTCCGAAGGAGTGACATTATTATAAAACAGTCAGTTTAATAAAATTTAAATTAGTACTATTTATAAACCTTTCCTAAGATTCTTAGAAGATTCGTAATCCCGGCGAGCCGGGATTTATGTTGTGGAACCTTCTATAAGTATGATATATTATCGAAACGTATTCGCAAACCAATTTGTTTTCTATTATATAAGCTAAAATCCGATAAACCTAAAATAATTATTCAAAGATTTATCATGGAAAACGAAATGGAAACATTGACGGAAGTTATAGAATACTTACGTGCAAAATATAAGATTTACAATTTCGAACTGGAAAACGATATGCTGGTAATTAAAGAGACGGGAGAAAAATTCAGACCCGATGAATTATTAATCATAAAGACATACCGTTTTGAAGGCGATTCAAGTGCAGACGATATGTCCATCTTATACCATCTAAAATCCAAATCCGGAACAAACGGAATATTAATAAACGCTTTCGGAATGTATTCAAACCCCCAACTCGACGAATTCATAAAAAGAATCCCGGGAAAAGAATAGATAAAAACAATATCAATTAACAATATTCTCGTATAATTAGAACAATAAAGGATTCTTTTTATCTACATTATTATATTCTTAATTGTTATTTTAATAAATTAATTAATCGAATTAATTAAGTTTCTTTAATGCCAAAATTATCATTTTCCGGACACGAGACTTTTCATTGCAAAACGCATTGGCTGAAAAAAGGTTATGATTTTGTTAAAAATGGAGGTAATTTTAATAATCCGGACGCAGTTGTAAACCTGGGTGTCGGAAAAAATATGGTTACTTCAATTTATTATTAATAATTACCTTTTCCTGGGATTATTTGCCTCACTCCACCACGAGGATTTGGTACGTCTCCTACATATCGGGGAATTAAATGGCAATGAAAATGCATTATTGTTTGTCCTGCGACTTTTCCGCAATTTATTCCGATATTAAAACCATCAGGTTTATATTTTTCTTCTATAATTTCCCTTGATTTATTTATAATATCTGTCAATTCGAATCGTTCTTGTTCATTCAATAGAAAAAAATTTTCAATATGGTTTTTAGATACAATTAGCAGATGACCAACAGAAACAGGATATGCATCACTAATTACAATAAAATTATCTGATGTTAATATTATTCTTTTCTCGTCAAGATTACAAAAAATGCAATCTTCATTTGAATTCGGTTTACTTAATTCCATTCTGAATATCCTCTTTTGAATACTAAATGTTCACATTTTTGTTTTAGTGCATTAAAAGCGATCATTTCCCAATTATTAATACTAAATGAATTTCCTATTAGCGAGTATTCAAGTTCTCTAAAAAAAATTTTATCATTATATTTTGATATTTCATTCCAATAATAAATTATTAAATCTTTTTGTTTTTCCAAAATTCGAATAGATGGTATTTTATCAGATTTATTGAGGTTAATATTATGTTTAGTCGGAAATAAATTCCACAAATTGTTATTCTTCCAGATACTAAACGGAATTAAATGATCAATATCATATTGTTTTATTTTATCTCCTGTCCATATGCATATAAGTTTCCCGTTTTGTTGATTCTTTAATTTATCAAAAATATGAGATGCGATTTTTATATCCCTATCAGACTCAGGATTTTTTAAAATTTCATTCAATACGATAGTATTTGATAAAGAACTTATATTATTGAATTTTACTGATTCTTTTTTATCTTGTAATAATTCTGGATATTCAAGTATTTTATTGGGGATATTTGCGTAATTTTTAATAGATTTTTCACTAACTTTTACTGTAAATTCTGCCCATTTAAATAATATTGATTCGGAACCGGAAATAAATCTACCAAGATAATCAAATATATCAAAAAATTCTTTATGGATATTAAATGTCCCAAAAGAATATATTATATCGAGAAACTTAAAATTATTTGATATTTTATATTTTCTATCATTATTAAAATGCGTTATAGAATAATATTTTTTATAAATACCAAAACCAAGATGCTTCATTGGCATATTGACAATTGTTTGAAATATTTTATTTAACAAAGAAACCAAATCCGGTTTTAAAAATGATGGGATATTATTTGTTTTTATATCATTATAAAACACATTAAATCCACCATTACTTTCGTTTTCATAATAATTAAAAATTGGATTAAAATAATTTCGGAAGGCGATTATTTTCCCGGGTATTAATTCTTCCGTTTCTCCATTTTTCTGAGGTAAGAATATTCTTGAAGCAAAAATTGGATAATAATACAAAAGCCATTTATGAACTAATAAACCAACGGGAAATGTTACATATTCATTTTGTTCCTTTTTGAAATGCGAAAATTCTTGTATTATATCTATAATTCCCCTCAGAAGTGCAAATTTGTAAGTTGTATCTTTACTATCTCTTTCAATAATTTTATTAATTATTTTCAGAACTTCAAGATTCATTAATATTGAATTAGAATATTCAAAAAATCGGATTTAACATATGTCATTAAATAATAATTAGAACATATTATTCTTGAAAATAAATAAAAATGATAATAATAATCATATTTTAATTTTTAAATAAAATTATTTATTTTATCAAAATGAATAAAATAACTAAAAATTTATAATTTTAATTTTTAAATAAAGTTTAGGGTAATACAAAAATACATATTATCAAAAATAAATTCTGGATTCGATTAACGTATTTTATGTATTAATTCATTTGTCTCGGCAATATTAGGAAAATCGCTTGATAACATAAATGATGATGATGAAAAGCTATTATTTGAAAAAATATATGATACAATTAATGAGTTTGATAATATTATAGATATTATTAAATTCGATAATGACGGAAATAATACTGATGTAGTAAAGTTTCAATTGACCACTCTGGATAAAGGAACACGTAACATTACCATAGTGGTACCAAAAAATGGGGAAATTAAAGAAATTGAAAATAAGATAAAAAAGCATTTAACAAGTGATGTTAAGAAAAATCAAAAAATCTTATTGAAATTACTTAATGAACAATTAGAAAATGAGTAAAGTCAGACATGTCTTAGGAATTTCCGGAGGTAAAGACAGCACAGCTTTGGCGATTTATCTAAAAGATAAATATCCTCAGTTAGATTTAGAATATTATTTTTGTGATACTGATAAAGAATTAGATGAAACTTATAAATTAATAGAAAAACTCGAATCCTTCTTAGGGAAAAAAATTAAAAGACTTAAAGCCGCAGAAGATTCCCCGGAGCAACAATTTGATCATTTCTTGAAAATATATGGAGGATTTCTCCCTTCCTCAAATGCAAGATGGTGTACTCAAAAATTAAAACTTGAACCTTTCGAAAAATTCGTTGGCACCGAACCAGTGGTTTCTTATGTCGCTATCAGAGGAGATGAAGATAGGGAAGGTTATATTTCTCATAAAAGAAATATACAATCAATATTCCCATTTCGGAAAAATATTTGGAGCGAGGAAATAATCAGTTTATTTTTTGAAAATAGTAATATCAAAATTGTCGAGGATATTTTCTATAATATTTCTTCAAACGGAATTTTAGATTCATTAATTAATATTACTAAGGAACCTTTGTCTTTTAATTACAGCCGTGAAAGGAAACTAAATGATTTTTTAAGTTTAAGTACAAAATCTTTTAATCATGCGATCTTCAATTTTTTAAAAATTAAAGATTATCCATTATCATTTGAAGATTATTATCCAATATTAGAAAACGAAGAAAGTTTAAACAGAGAAGATATATTCCGGATTTTAAAGGATAGCGGAATTGGCATTCCCGAGTACTACAATAAAATTGAGTTCAATATAAACGGGAAAAAATCGTTTTATTCACGAAGCCGTTCAGGTTGTTTCTTTTGTTTTTTCCAGCAAAAAATAGAATGGATTTGGCTTTATGAAAATCACAGGGATTTATTCGAAAAAGCAAAAGAATACGAAAAAGACGGTTACACCTGGATGCAGGGCGAAAGTTTAAATGAACTAATCAAACCCGAAAGAATAGAAAAAATTAAAGAAGATTATATTAAAAAAACAACAAATAAATCTAACACTAAATCACCATATCTGATTGATATTATAAGTGATGCAGAAGGCGAAGGGTGTAATATTTGCTTTATATAAAAAAATAATATGAATTTTTTTACCGAAGAATGGACTATTAAAGATTTATTATTACTATATGAAAATAATAAATTAAACTTAAATCCTCCATATCAAAGAAATGATATTTGGTCGAATCCCTCAAAAAGAAAACTAATTGATTCAATAAAAAGGAATTATCCTCTCCCGGTTTTTTTCCTTCATGACAAAGGAAATGATTCTTATGATATTGTAGATGGACAACAACGAACTAGGGCTATTTATGGATTTAATATAGGCATTAATGTGGGAACATCCGCCGGACAAACAATTTCGCATGTACATATACATTTAATTCCACGATACAAAGGGACGTGAAAAATCCTAATGGTGGAATACGAAATATTATTCCGTCGAAGGGAAATTATATAAATCTAATAAAAAATTAAATTACGGATAATTCCAAAACATATCCCGAAGCATGGAAAATTTTTAGTGAATGTGCTAGAAAATTTTCGCAAAATATAGAAGAAAAACGATATGGCATCCCTAATCCCTTAGATCTCAGTGATTATTTGTGGTCATTCGATCCAGGAATTCTTTTTGGGAAATTTAAAACTGCATATTATAAAGTATATAAAAAAAAAATACCTGAGATACAAGCGTTTGTTGATTTTCTTGTTTGGTTAGAAAAACTTGAGGGAAAAAAGATATAATATAACATAATATTTTATATAAAGAAAAATGATAAATAAGAACTTAATAAATAAAATGTTGAAAGCTAGAGCAAAACAAGCAAAAAGGCTTTTTAATTTGTGTGAAATAAATAATGAGGGAACTTATGACAAACTTCACATCATTGAAAACTCCAGATTTCCAGATGAAAAAAAAGAGTATCGAGTATATCACGCTGATGGATATTGTTTTGATATAACAAAAGAGAAAATAGAATTATCGGAGGATGAAAGTTGTGATTCCGGCATTGGTGGATATGAATACATTTTTAACGAAGGACTATATGAGGGATTTAAAGAAATTACGGTTGAAGAAGCAATTAAATTATTAAAACAATTATGAAAACACGTCCGCTTTTAAGAACTGATTTGCCAAAGAAAAGAAGTACTTGCGATTCATTACATATTCCTGTTTTATTAAAAAATAAAAAAAGATTTATTTGTGATATCCATTTTGCAAATGATCACCTATGCTATTTGGAAAACGCTAAAGGTATTCCAACCAGAATACGTAACTTACAGCTAATAATTGATGGCCGTAGCAATGAAGATATTAAAAATGAAATTGAACGAAAACAAAAAAAACAGAGAAACCTTTCCCAACATGTCCAAAAATTACAACGTGAAATAATGAAATTGAAATCAGAATTGAGCCTGTAATTAATTTTGTGTTTTACAGTAATTATTTTACATAATTTATCCTTTCCTGTGTTCCAAATCAACATTGTAATTACATTTCAAAAAAATTAATTTGATAAACTTCGATGTTGATGGAATCTGTATAAAATGACTTAATCCACCAACGTCAAATTTAATAAAAACATAACGATATGAAATTATTATTTTTAATTTTTTCTGTTTTTATAGGCACGAGTCCTTATTTTAATTTTGATAATAGTTTATCCGGAAATGATTTTCCCGATACAACAGGGGTCTTCAGGATTTCAAAAGATGATTTGATGAAGACCGACACATATCTTGCTTCACGGGAAATCGGCGGAAGGATGGGAGGCAGCGAAGGTTTCTACAAAGCCGCGGATCATATGGCAGGTGAATTTAAGAAATTAAATCTTAAACCTCTCGGAGATAACGGATATTTTCAAAATTTAACGGTGGAATATAACGAGATATTACCTCCGTGCAAATTTAATTTGATTAATCCCGACGGTTCGCAAAAAATATATTCACTCGGAAAAGATTTTGTATGCAGAGGTTTTACAGGTTCGGGTAAATTTACGGCTGACGTTGTATTTTGTGGTTACGGATTTTCGGAGCCTGCTTATGATGATTATAACAATATCGATGTTAAGGGAAAAATCGTTATGATATTTAAACAGAATCCGGCATGGAAACTCGATGATAAGGATTGGAGTCCGTCTCTCAGAAATAAGGAAAAAATTGCATCCGACCGAGGAGCACTTGCAATTATTTTCGTATCCAAACCGAATGACCAGAACCCGCAAAAGCCCATCGGGAGCGTACTTGACGGTGAAGGAACGCAAAACGAAAATTTCCCGATGATTCACGCAGATATTCCGGTTGCAAATGAAATTCTTGAGAATAGCGGGAATAAAATTACAGATCTGCAGACTATTATAGATTCTTTGAAACAACCCCATTCATTTGATTTACAAAAATCCGTTCTTTTAGAGGTGAACGCAAAATATGAAAAAGACAGAAAAACTATGAACGTAGTCGGAATGCTTGAAGGTAGTGATGAAAAACTTAAAAATGAATATTTGATTCTTGGTGCACACCTCGACCACGTTGGAACACAGGCAAATGAAATTTATTTCCCTGGTGCAAATGATAACGGTTCGGGTTCATCTGCCGTGCTTGAAATGGCGAGAGCATTTGCGAATTGCAGTGAAAGACCTAAGAGATCAATTGTGTTTGTACTTTTTTCAAATGAAGAATCGGGAATGCATGGCTCGGGATATTTTGCCGGGCATCCGCCTGTGCCAATTGAAAAAACTGTTGCTATGTTCAACCTTGACTGCATTGCTTCCGGGGACAGCATCCATCTTGGTAACGGAAAGAGTGCTCCGGAATTATGGAATCTCGCAAAAAACATAGATAAAGTATTTACGAAATCAAGCATCGAAAACACATGGAATGGCGGCGGGGCTGATGCAACACCATTTCACCAAAAAGGAATACCCTGTCTTTACTTTGTTTCGTTTTACAGCTATACGCATTTGCATTTAATCACCGATACGCCGGAAACGCTTAACCCGTCGTTGTTTGAGAAGATTACGAAATTATGTTATGTTACGGCAAGAGAAGTTGCTGATGGGAATTATAAACGAGAAACGGTTGTCAATTAGATAGTTAATAAGAATAAAGAATTTAAATCCCGATGAAGAACATCGGGACGCAAAGAACGCGGAAGTTAGAGAAGTTAAGAATTAAGAATTAAGAATTAAGAAATAAGAATTAAGAAATTTAAAAAGTATCATTGGAATTAAATAAATACTATAATTCCTCTAAATTTCTTATGTACTCACCATATGTGATTTTATCAAAGCAAACAATAACCACCTGTTCTATTTCATTATGATTTTTCATGAAAGTATTAATTTCTCTTAAAGCGATTTTCGAAGCTTTATCTACGGGATATCCATAAATGCCTGTACTTATTGAAGGAAATGATATAGTTTTAATTTTATATTTTAGTGCGAGGGCTAAAGAGTTTTTATAGCAGTTTGCAAGTTTTTCTTCTTCGCCATATTTTCCGTCATTCCAGACGGGACCTACGGTATGGATTACGAATTTTGCGGGAAGATTATAACCTTTTGTGATTTTTGCTTCCCCTGTCTGACACCCTTTAAGAGCTCTGCATTCTTCGAGTAATTCCTTTCCTGCCGCACGATGTATGGCGCCGTCCACACCTCCGCCGCCAAGCAGGGATGTGTTCGCCGCGTTAACTATTGCGTCTGTTTTTTGCTTTGTTATATCTCCGATTATAATGGAAATTTTATCTTTCATTGACGCGGGATTATTCTTTATTAATAATAATTTCGTGTTTAGGGGTCGGAAAATTGTGCCCCGAATTTTTGAATTCATTTATTATTGCAAGACTTAAATCCGACTTTATTACCGCAAAAGCTTTCGGTTCATTTATGCAAACGTTTAATTTCATCTTAATATAACTCTCTCCAAGTTCCGAAACCAGAACGCTTGGTTTAGGGTCTTTAAGTACCTTAGGATGAGCTTCGCCAATCTTAAGTAAAATTTCTTTAGCTTTTTCCAATTCCGAATCATACGAAACATTTACGGGTACTTCAATCCAGATGTTTTCCAGGTAACTGCGATTGATAATATTCTTTTCAAGAAATTTAGAATTTGGTACAATAATCATTACATTATTGTTTGTTCTGATTTTTGTACTTCTTGCGGATATTGCGACTACTGTTCCGAGTGCTTCATCCACTTCAATAAAGTCACCTTCTTTTATAGGTCTCTCGAATAATAATATAATGCCGCTGATAAAATTATTTACAATATTCTGTATTCCAAACCCAATGCCAACAAGCAGTGCGGCGCCTCCCGCAAATAAGATTGAAACATTAATCCCTGCGGATTGCACTGCAATAAGAAAACCCGAAAGTATAATTAAATAATTAAGAATCCTTGAATATGATTTTGCTATACCGGGACTAATCTGGTAACCTGGAAATATTTTTTTATTCAGAAGATATTTTAAACCGACAGAAATAAGAATCGTAATAAATATTATTACAAGAAATGCAACTATAGATAGAAATGTGACGCTGCTGTCGCCTATTTTGAATAAAGTTTGATTTAATATATCCATTCTAAAGAGCAGTTATAAAGTTTATCAAGTTTATCAAGTTTATCAAGTAAAAATCTTTATGTCGGAAATTTTAATAGCTTTCGTCTTTTGAAGGAAATTTATTTTCCTTCACATCCGAGATATAATGTCTGAAAGCTTCTTTCATATCCGCAGCAAGGTTCATATATTTCCTGACGAATCTTGGTTTAAATTCTTCAATCATTCCAAGCATATCATGAGAAACAAGAACCTGTCCATCACAATAAGGTCCTGCGCCTATGCCAATTGTAGGAATCTTTATTGTTTTAGATATTTTTTTACCGAGAGCCGTGGGGATTTTTTCAAGAACAATCGAAAAACAACCTGCTTTTTCGAGTGCAATGGAATCATTGAAAATCTGATCGGCTTCTTCTTTGTCGACTCCCCGCGTTTTATAACTTCCGAATTTGTTTATGGATTGCGGAGTAAGTCCAAGGTGTCCCATAACGGGAATACCAATCTCGACAAGCTTTCTGATTGTTTCGGAAAGATAATTTCCGCCTTCCATTTTTATTCCGTCGCATCCTGTTTCCTTCATAACTCTTCCGCAATTTGAAACCGCATCAAGGACACCGACCTGGTAGCTCATAAAAGTCATATCGGCTATTACCATTGCCTTCTCAACTGCTTTTTTTACAATCTTAGTGTGATATATCATTTCTTCGAGCGTTACAGGCAAAGTTGTTTCATTCCCCTGAATCACATTACTGAGTGAATCTCCGACCAATATTAATTCAACTCCCGCGGCATCAAGAAATTTTCCTGTCAGATAATCATATGCGGTCAGCATAGTGATTTTCTCACCTTCCTTTTTCATTGAATATAAAACTTTAGTAGTAATGTGTCGGTTTTCATCTTTTTGAACTGAAGACGGCATGTTATTTCTCCTTCTTTTTTAATAATAAGTCAGAATACGAACCCTTAATAAAACCTGTTTCAACGAGTTCGAAATAATTAATCAAATCAGCCATTATTTTTTTGGCACTTTCGAATGAATTATAAATAACCTCAAATTCGATAAAATTTCCGAGTCCTTTAACTTTATCTATATGAATCCTGATATTATCAGCAATAAACATTTCCCGCTTTTTTTCAACTACAACAAGCACATCAAAAAAGTTTCTCAGAATTTTTTCAAGCTCTTCGGGATTGTTAGTATCGGCAAACAGGTATTTCGAAATTCTTTTTACCGACTTTTCATCTCTTTTATATAAAATAAGGTTACCCGATTCTTTATTTATAATTCTAAGTTTCAGTCTTTTTCCTCTTATTTTAAAATATACATCTTTTTGATGCTGAACATCGTGTTGTTTGTTTTTGAATTTTTTAATAAAAGCCATTGCTTTCCATTTCGCTATATCACAATTAAAAATCCTGGCTTTTATTTCATAATTTTGTCTCATATAAGTCTAATTCCTTATTATACCCCTCTCGCTTGATTTTATAAAATTAACAATATCATTTACAATTTCAGTGTGCTCGATTTTTTCTTCGACCTGTTTAACTGCATCTCCAAAATTCAATCCTGATTTATAAATTATATCATAAACTTTACCGATTAATGTTATTTGCTCGCCTGTAAATCCCCGCCTCTTTAATCCGATTATATTCAGACCTTCATATTTTAATGGGTTATTACCCGCTGTAATAAAGGGGGGTACATCTTTTACTACTTTTGAGTGTGTCGCAAGAATTGAGTGTTTGCCAATTTTGCAGAATTGGTGTATTCCTGTAATCCCTCCGATAATCGCCCAATCATCTATGACCACATGTCCGCCGAGGTTTGCAACATTAGCCAGTATTACATTATCGCCTATACGGCAATCGTGCGCTACGTGAGCATACGCCATAATTAAACAATTTTTACCTATTATAGTTTTGCCGCTGAAAGCTGTTCCCCTGTTTAATGTCGCATATTCCCGGACAATTGTTCCTTCTCCTATCTGAAGTATCGAATCTTCACCTTTAAATTTCATATCCTGTGGTATACTTGATATGACTGCACCGTGGTGTATGATTACATTATCGGATATTCTCGCACCATTGTCTATAAAAACATTCGTTCCGATAGAAACGTTATTACCTATCTGCACATCATCCCTGATTACAGTATATTCACCGACGCTTACATTATCACCGATTAAAGCCTTTTTGCTAATTGTGTTCAATAAAAATAAAATTAATTTAAAATAGTCTTTTAATTGTCAGGTAAATTTATTTATTAAAATTTAAACAACATAAATGTTGTTTTAAAATGTTTTCTCGATGAAGACATCTTCATCATGTGAAGATGATTTCGTTATCATTTCTCCTATAAGTCCCAGTGAAAACGACTGGAATCCTACAATCATGAAAAGTATCCCTGCAAGGAATAAAGGTCTGTTGCTTATCGAGGCATCATAAAAAATTTTAAGTATGGATAAATATAATGTAATCAGAAATCCTGCAAAGAAAGAAATAATTCCCAGGAAACCGAATAAATGCAGTGGCTTCTTCATAAATTTCGTTGTGAATGCAACGGTAAGTAAATCGAAAAATCCGTTTAAAAATCTGTTCGCACCGAACTTTGTAGTGCCAAATTTCCTTGGGTGATGTTTTACTACTTTTTCCGTTACTTTAAAACCTGACATATAAGCAAGTGCCGGAATATACCTGTGCATTTCTCCGTAAACTTTTATAGAGTCTATAACATCCTTTTTATAAGCTTTCAATCCGCAATTAAAGTCGTGAAGTTTTACACCTGCAACTTTCGATGTGAAATAATTAAATATTTTTGACGTGTGTTTCTTGATAAACGGGTCATATCTGACTTTTTTCCAGCCTGATACGAGGTCATATCCTGAATTTAAGGTTTTTATTAATTCCGGAATTTCATTCGGGTCATCCTGTAAATCCGCATCCATAGTAATAATAATATCACCTTTGGTAGCTTTAAAACCTGCCGATAATGCGGCTGATTTACCGTAGTTTCTTCTCAATTTAATGCAATGGTACCGGCTGTTTCTCCTGTGAATTTCTTCAATCACTTCAAATGATTTATCCGTGCTTCCGTCGTCAATGAAAATAACTTCGTAATTACACCTCAATATATCGAACACCTTTTTTAAAGATAAAGAAAGTTCCATCAAAGATTGTTCTTCGTTGTATAAAGGTATTACAATGGAAATAATCTGGTTATTCGATACTATTTTTCTGTTATCTGCAGAATTCATTTGCTGAGTTTTGTTTTGTTCCCGATTATTATTCTTCTCTCTTTTATACCTGAAAATCTTCTTGCTGAATTTCTTATTTTTATATGACTGATTTTCGTTCTGTAAATCCATATTAATATCCCTGAAATAATATTTTTACCGTTTCATATTTATTACATACACTACAAATGATATAATATCAATGCAGTTAATGCTTATTTTGTTATAATATAATAATTTAAACAAATAACTTATATTACAAACTAAATGTATTGAAATGTAATTGATTTTTTTGATTAATTATTTGATATTAAACAATTAAAGATATTTATCTAATATCATTACCTCTTGGCTGTTCGGTCAGGGAAGGTTAATGTTTAATTACCCGTTTTCATGCATTTATGAGAAACCCGATACTTATATTTTTATCTTAACGAATATGTTTTTATATGTGTTCTTAAGTTATTAAATTTAAATTTGCAGATAAGTTGACATTGATTTTAAAAAATAAAAGTTTCATATTACAATATTATAAAATAAATTTATTAATATTATAAATTTTCTTACCTTTTAGCTCTTAACAAAATGTCCGTGGGTTGGTTTATATCAGGGACTTGCAGTTCTTATAAGTATTTATTAATACTATGAAACTCATTTTAAAATACATTTTAATTTTACTCAGTACTTGTATTGCGACATACTTTGCATTTATTCAATTAGGCAAACCCCTGATTGGTATTGATGATGCAAATATTTTTTTTATTTATGCCCGGAATTTAGCTAACGGTAACGGGTTTGTATATCAACCGGGAGGAGTCAGGGTGGAAGGATTCAGTTCTCTTCTCTGGGTTTTAATTTGCTCTGCCGGGTACCTGGTATCGGAAAAACCCGAAATTCTCCTGATAATTTTCAATTTAATATTAACCTCGTTCACCGTTTTTCGCTTTATTAATTTTGTTGATAAAAAATTCGGAAAAGATAGATTCATAACAATTGAGGGTGGTATCGCTCTATTACTGATTTTTACAAATCCCGTATTTGTAAGCTGGACAATATTATCTTTAATGGAGACGGGAATCTGGACTTTTTTACTCGTGAATTCCCTAATATTGATGATTGAAGTTATCGAATCAAATAAAGTTTCAAGCTTGATATTTTTTTCTTCAACTCTGTTTCTTATGATACCCTGCCGCCCGGAGAGTTTACTGATTGCTGCAGTCATGATTTTTTTGCTGATATTGGGTTTAAAAATAAATTCAAAGAAAATATTTCCAATTGTACTTTTACCGGTTTCGTTTTATTTAATTTCCATTATTATATTATATTCGTTCAGGTTAAGCTATTTCGGTTTTATTTTCCCGAATACTTATTATGCAAAAGTATCCCCTGACCTGTTATATGGTATTTCAGAAGGAATCAAATACTTCATAAAATATTTCTTATCGAATAACGTTGTATTTATTGCTCTCTCGGGAATTATTTATTATTTCTATTCAAACTTCCGGAAAAATGATTCCGCTGATTATATTAGAAATGAAATTAGTTATGGACTGATAAATGTGGTTATCTGTACTGTTATAATTATTCCGATATTATGGGGAGGGGATGTTTTTGTCGATTTTAGATTTTATCAGCCCATCCTTCCGTTTTTATTTTTTCCGTTAATATATTTAATTAAAAAATTGACGATATATTATAATTTAAACGAAAAGTTAACTGTTTCGGGTAAAATTCTTATTTTAATATTTTTTTCTCTTTATTTTTATACCGGTGCGCAAATAAAATATCACCAAAGGTCAATTACAAGTGAACAGCAATATAAAATTGCCGAAGAAAACAGGAAATATGGTAACGATTTAAATGAATTTTTTAAAAACTCAAAGCTTCCAAGGATTGGAACTATTCCTGCCGGAGCACTCGCATATACATATAAAGGAACAATTATTGATTTATTGGGTCTCAATAACATTGAAATGGCTCATTCCCATGATAGCCATAAAGGTTTAAAAAGTCACGCATCATTTAACAAAGAAGTATTTTATGAACAAAGTCCTGATTTTATACTTGCCGGATTTGTTTCAGATACTTTGGAACTATACAGAAGTGTTGATTTTAATAATAATTACGATTTAAATAAAGTGGTTCTGAAAGGGATACTGAATGATGACATTTTTAAAGAAAAATATCAACCTGCGTTGATAAGTAAAGATAAATCCGTATTATTTGCTTATTACAGAAAAGATTATCTTAATACGCTTCAAAATGAAGGTTTCCTGATTAAAACGAGATGACATTGATTTTAAAAATAAAAAATTTGATATTGTTTTATAAAAATTTAATATTCCGGAATAATATATGAAAAAAAAGCTGTTTTCTTTAGTATTCGTTTTGTTTGTCTTTTTTTCACGGTATGCATATTCGTTTGAAACGACTTCAAACAATTCCTGGGTAAATTTTACCGATATGAAAAATGTAATTACAATTGCCGTGGATAATTCAAACTCCATAGCATATTGCGGAACGTCCGGAGGTTTATACGTAGTCGGACTTAATAATGGCAATATTTTAAAAAAATATACAAACATAGATGGTTTGGTTACGACCGATATTACGTCATTAATCGTTGATAATTTCGGTAAACTCTGGATTGGAGCTTCTGATGGTTCGATTTCTATTTTAAATTACAATACTTCAAGCTGGAATTATATATATGACATTAAAAATTCAAATGAACCGAATAAAATTATTTATGGCTTTACATTATTTAATAATTTTATTTATGCCGCTACCGGATTTGGAATTGAAAAAATTTCAACTGTTACATACAATTTTGTGGATGCCCCGTATTACCAGCTTGGTTCATTTACAACAAGGTCAAGAGTAAATTCCCTCGCGATTGTAAATAATACACTCTTTGCCGGAACTGTCTCGGGAATCGCGTATGCAAACCTAAGCCTGAACCTCAATTTACCCTCAAACTGGATTAATTATACAAATCCACCTATGGATGCGAACGTTTCTATTGTTAAAGCTTTTGATAATAAATTATTTGCCGGTTCCGATTCGGGTTTTGTTTACTATGATAATCTGGTCTGGAATCTCTATCCTAATAGTGGATTTTCAAATATTCCCGTAACATCAATTTCACCTGTCGGAAATAAATTATTTTTCATTGCAGGAGGAAACGTGTTTTATGCGGACAAAGATAGTTTGCAGAACGTTCATCAATTTTTTCTCGCAGGAAATAACGGGTATAATACACTTGCTTCAGATAAAAATAACAACCCTATTATAGGTTTGTATGAAGGCGGAATTGCTATTAATATTAATAATAACAACACAATCGTATACCCGAATTCGCCAAACAGAAACTCATTTAATTTTGTCAGTATAGATGACCAGGGAAATTTATGGGGAGCGGGAGGATTAGGCGACGCGGGTTTTTATGAATTATCCGGTAATTCATGGATTAATTATAATAACACAACAAACCCATCTCTTTCATATTCAAATGATTATAGAAGAGTATTTTTAAGAAATGGTACAATTTGGGCTACAAATTATGGGAATGGTGTGTACGAAATAAAACAAAATATTGTTTCTTATTTTAATCCCTCTAATACAATTCTTCCGGGAATTCCGGGTTATCCGAATTATTGTGTTCCTGTAGGAATGGCATTTGATAATAATGGATTATTATGGTGTTCATTTTTTAATTCTAATTCGTCTAAAAGTTTGTACGTTTATTTGGGGGATACTACATGGTTTGGATATTTTAACATGGGAGCAGTACCGGCGTATGACGAGTTAGTGATTGACAGTTATAATACAAAATGGATTGTAGCAAAAAACCAGCAAGGACTTTATTTCTTTAACGAGAACGGAACTTTAACTAACACAACAGATGATATATATGGTTTCTATGGAGTGGGAGCTTTTAGTGTAAATGATGTTCTGGATGTAACGGTAGATAAAAATAATACAATCTGGATTGCTACGAATAATGGCGTATTTATCATAGATAATCCTCTTGGAGCAATACAAAATCCTTCAAATCCGCCGGCTCCGCAGAAATTGGGAATTATTTCGGGAAATTTAAAAGTACCATTTACTGAAAATTGTCTGTCAATTTATGTTGATGTCTTAAATCAGAAATGGATTGGAACTTCTACCAACGGAGTATTTCATTTGTCAGATGATGGTTCTACTTTAATAGAGCAGTTTAATATGACTAATAGTTCGATTTTATCAAATGAAATTAAATCTATTGCAGTCGACCCCAGAACCGGAAGGGCTTATTTTGCTACCCTAAAAGGTTTATCTTCGGTACAAACAAATGCTATACAACCGGTTACGGACTTCGATAAAATTACTTGTTCTCCAAATCCATATCTTGTTCCTCCTAATGTCGATATGAAAATAGATGGTTTAGTAGAAAATTCTTCTATTAAAATAATCACTTTATCCGGTGACATTGTTGCCGAGCTCACATCGCCCGGTGGAAGAATAGCTACATGGAACGGATTGGATAAAAGAGGTAAATATGTGCCATCCGGTATTTATATCATTGTCGCATATAACCAGGATGGAAGCAAAGTCGGTAAAGGAAAAGTAGTTGTAATCAGGAGATAGTGTAAATGTTAGTAATCCCGGTCATAGATATTAAGGATGGTCAATGTTTCAGGATAATAAGCGGTCTTGATAAACAAACGCATTATTATTGTGGAAATCCGGTCACCATTGCAAAATTATTCAGGAAAGAAAACTTTAAAGCTCTCCATATAACAGACCTAGATGGCGCCATTTACGGTGCAATGAAAAATTATCCCGTAATAAAAGAAATTACACGTTCTGTAGATATACCTATATTACTCGGCGGGGGAATCAGGGATTTCGAAACTGTAAAAAAAATGGTTGAAGATCTGGGGGTTTACAGGGTTGTGATTGGTACTGCCGCGATGGAAAAAAAAGATTTGATAAAAAAAATACTTGATGTGTATACACACTCGAAAATTGCAATTAGTATCGATGAAAAATTAAATAACGTTGTGACGGATGGATGGGTAAATTATGCAAATATTACTCCTCTTGATTTTGCAAAAAATATGGAAGAGCTTGGGGTGAAGAGAATTATTTACCAGGATGTAACAAGAGTAGGAAATTTATCGGGTCCTCATATAGCAAGATTAATGGAATTAGCTAAAAATACTAATCTAAAAATTACATCAGCAGGCGGAATCGGAAATTATTTACATTTAAAACAATTAGTAGATTTAAATATTCCTAACATAGATTCTGTAATAGTCGGCAGGGCACTTTATGAAAACAGGTTCCCCTGCCAGGCAATATGGCGGGATATCGAGAAAACGGATACCTCCCTTGAATTACCAAAAGTAAAATAAAATTTGAATTACCTGAAAATAAAAATATTTTTATTATTAATTCTTTTAATTGCATCACAAGTTGCAGTCCCGCAGGATGATAAAAAAGTTAATAAGAGCGGGAAATTTCGTATTGCTCGATTAAAATTTTCGGGTGGAGGAGATTGGTATAATGACCCTTCCGAGCAGGTTAATATGATGGAATATCTGAGCAAGAATACAACTATTGATGTTGATAAACCGGAATTTTATGTTGTGGATGTGGCTTCGGACGATATTTTCGATTTCCCGTTTATCATAATTACCTGTCACGGCAATATAGATTTTTCCGTTTCTGAAGTTGCACGGCTCAGAAAATATTGCGAGAGCGGGGGTTTCATTTATGCGGATGATGATTACGGTATGGATGAAGCTTTTAGAAGAGAAATTAAAAAAGTTTTTCCCGATGAAGAATTAAAAGAACTTCCGTTCACTCATAAAATTTACAATTGTCATTATTCATTCCCAAACGGACTTCCTAAGATTCATGAGCACGATGGGAAGCCGCCCCAGGGTTTTGGAATTTTTTACCAGGGACGAATGTGCGTTTACTATACTTACGAAACTAATATTTCCGACGGATGGGATGACCCCGATGTGCATCAGGACCCGCCCGAAAAAAGAGAAGAAGCTTTTAAAATGGGTACGAATATAATCGTATACTCGCTTATGAATTAAAAATTACTGACATCTCTTCCGAAAAGTATTGTTTTGGTCCAGTCAAATAAAACAAGAATTTTATTTTTAAAGCTTACCAGTTTTGTAAGATAGGCGCTTCGCCAAAACAGGAATGTGGTAAATCCGGTCCCTTTATATTTCGGCAAATCTGCAAGAGCTTTGTTACTTCCAATATAAGCAAGCATTCCGAGATTTTTAAATGTAAATGGTTTTATAGTCTTAAATTTTTTGTTAAAATATTTTGCAAGAAAAAGCCCTTCTTTCTGAGCCACCTGAGCTGTAACAGGCAGCTCTCCCGAAATAATATGAGTGCAATCTCCGAGCGCATATATATTATCGTAAAATTCATTCTCTTCGATGCCTGTTAATTTGTGTTTGCTGACTCTGAAAAAGCTGTCAACATATATTTTTCCTCTTTTATCAAACGGGAAATTTGATTCTTTAATTAACATTGTCGGCGAGTTCCCTGTTGCCCATACTAATAATCCAAAATCAATAATTGTTCCGTCGTTCACGTGAATTCTGTTTTCTGATATTCCGTCGACTAAAGAATTAAATTTAACTTTTATTTTATCCCTCCCAAATAATTTTGTTGTGTACTCTCTGAGTTTTTTATCAAATGACGCAAGGATTTCGTTCCCTGCTTCAATTAAAATAATTTCAACATGTTTTTCGATATATTTATATTTTTTCTTGACATCTTCCTCGATGAAATCATGCAACTCCGCTGCAAATTCAACACCCGTAGCTCCGCCGCCGCAGACGACAAAACGTAACAATCTTTTTTTCTCTTCTTCGGAAATACCCGGAACGGAAGCATTTTCATAACAATTTATTACTTTTGTTCTGATTTTCCTTGCGTCCGATAAGTCTTTGAGGAATAATGCATACTTGTTTACATCTTCGATTCCATAAGTGTTCGTCACTTCACCCACAGCAATTACAAGGTAGTCAAAATTAATTTCAAATAATTTTTGTGAGTTTATGTCTTCACAAATAATTTTGTTGTCTTTTTTATCTATTTGCCTGCAATATCCCTGTATAAAAGTTATTCCTTTTAAATTTCTTACCGGTTCTATTATACTTCTGAATTCGATGGTACCGACAGTTGTACTCGGTAATAAAGGATTGAATAGAAAATGATTTCTCGGACTTATTACAGTTACGTGGTAAATATTTAAATTTATTTTTTTCAGGAATCTGAATCCTGCAAAACCGATTCCTAAAACTACTATTCGTTTTTTCATGGAAATATAAATTATATTCTTTATATTGTATAATTAATTCTTTGATTTCTGATTGCCTGCAAAACAGATTCGGGAATGGCAAGTTCAGAATTTTATATGCTCAACTTTATATAAAACAAATTTTTGAAAGGAAAAGTTAATGAAATCATATCGCAAAGAACTCTGGTTCAATACGGGTAAAAGGAGAGAGTTGATAAACATAACACATGAATTAGAAAAATGTCTGACCGAAAGCGAAATAAAAGAAGGTTTGTTGCTTTGCAATGCAATGCATATAACAGCAAGCGTTTTTATAAATGATGATGAACCCGGATTGCACGATGATATTGAAAAATGGCTTGAAAAACTTGCACCCGAAAAACCTTATTCACAATATCGTCACAATGGTTTCGAAGATAATGCGGATGCACATTTAAAAAGAACGGTGATGGGACGGGAAGCGGTGATTGCGATTACAAATGGGGAAATGGATTTCGGTCCGTGGGAACAGGTATTCTACGGCGAATTTGACGGAAAGAGAAAGAAACGAGTGCTTGTAAAAATAATCGGAGAATGAAATAAATATCCTTGAAAAATGTATTCAAATATAACTTTTCATTCCCGCTTACATTTTTTACATTCGCAATAAATAAATATTTAATATGATAATCAGAATCAGGAAATTCTTGTTTTGTGTTTTATTTTTCTATTTATTCACATCATTTGCATACTCACAGCAGACTCTTCCGAACGATAATTTTTATCTCGTGGAAAGTGTTCCGGTTGAAACAATACTTGAACAATCGAAACTGCCTCACACGCTTGATGTTTGGCTCGACATGATAAATAATTCAAGAAGCACACTCGATATAGAAACGTTTTATATCGCAAATCAAAAAGGTGAAGTGCTCGAGCAGGTTTTAACGGCTATAAAGAATGCGGCAGTAAGAGGTGTGCAGGTAAGGATAATTATCGATGAAGGATTTTACAAATCGAATGAAAAATCTGCGGGCGAATTAAATGACCTGCAAAATATATCGATACGAAAAATCCCATTTAAAGACATCGAAGGCGGGGTGATGCATGCGAAATATTTTGTTGCAGACGGAATTGATTTGTTTGTTGGAAGTCAGAATATGGACTGGCGGGCATTAAAGCACATTCACGAAATGGGCGTGAGAGTGAAAAACGAAAAAATCGCAAAAACATTTTTAAATATATTTAACATCGACTGGAATCTTTGTGAAAATTATGAGAAGAAAAACATTAAACTCCTGAAAAACAAATATGACAAAAATATTGTTAATTTTCATAATCCTGTTATAATTAATACGGAGGATTTCGGAAATGTCAGAATTTATCCGGCTTTCAGCCCATCGGATATTACTCCGAAGAAATGTAATAATGAAGAAAAAGAACTTGTAAAAATAATAAACAAATCTAAGGACAGACTTTTTATACAGATGTATTCGTATTCTTTAAAAGGTAAGGAAAAAGGAACAACGTATGAGGTTATAGACAGGGCGTTAAGGCGTGCTGCAAAACGAGGTGTTCAGATAAAAATTATTTTTTCAAACTGGGCAATAAGAAGCGGGGCGACTGAATCGATTAAAGACCTTTCGCTCGTTCCGAATATTGAAATCAAATTCAGTACGATTCCGGAATACAGCGGAGGTTTTATTCCTTATTCCCGTGTTGAGCATTGTAAATATTTTATATCCGATTACGATGTTTCCTGGGTAAGCACTGCAAACTGGGAATATGGTTATTTTCATGATACAAGAAATGCTACTATGATAATTAAAAACGAACACGTGAATTCATCGCTCGAGGAAGTTTTTCTCCGCGATTGGCACGGACCCCTGACGGAAAAAGTGGATGTTAATAAAGAGTATAAATCTGTAAAGCGGAGCAAATAATTCTTTAAATTATGAATGCTGAATTATGAATAAAGAGATTAATGTTACTGAATGAATAAAAAAGTGACATCTCCGTAGGAGATGAAAATTTGTAGAAACGTGTTTACATCGCCGTAGGAGATGAAAATTTGTAGAAACGTGTTTACATCGCCGTAGGAGATGAAAATTTGTAGAAACGTGTTTACGTCGTCGTGTGAGATGCATATTTGTATAAAACGTTTTGTCATCTCCGGAGGAGATGTATATTTATAGAAAACGTTATATTATTTTTCCTCAACTCCAAAGGAGTTGTACTTTTATAAAAGAAAAAAATATTATTTATTTAATAATATGAAGAAACTTAAATTTAAGGAAGAGCTTAAAAAAGTAAACGAAACCGGACTAACAGCATACATCGAGATTCCATTCAGCATAGAAAAAGAATGGGGAAGGAAAGCTATGGTGAAAGTAAAAGCAGATATAGACGGCTATATTCATAGGGGTTTGTTAATGCCTTACGGGAAAAAAGGTGTGCATTACCTCGGTCTGAAATCCGATGTGATGAAAGCTATGAATAAATATCCGGGAGATGTTGTAAATGTGACAATTGAACCTGATACAGAAGAGAGAACGGTTGATATTCCCGATGATTTTAATAAGGCACTTGTCAAAAATAAAAAAACAAAGGAAATTTTTGATAAACTTTCTTATTCGCACAGGAAAGAATATTCCGAATGGATTGCTTCGGCGAAAAAAGAGGAAACGCGTACGCGAAGAATCTCAAAAGCGATCTTTAAAATATTAGAGAAATCAAAATAGGTTAAAAAATATGTGAAACGTGAAAAGTGAAATAAAAGCGTGAAAAGTGAAAGTCAAATAAAAGACGAGAGGCAAAACTTGAAGTGAAATAAAACATTTTGTCATTAAACTTTTCACCTTTCACTTTTGACGTTTCACATTTTATAAATTTTATTACATTTTAAAAATAATTTTAAATGACAAAACATGAAATACAAATTACTTGGAAAAAGCGGGCTCAAGGTCTCAGAAATTTGCCTCGGAGCTATGATGTTCGGCGAAGAATGGGGACCGATTGGAGCTAATAAAGATGAAAGCAAAAAAATATTTGATGCTTTCTTAAATGCGGGCGGAAATTTTATAGATACTGCAAACAGTTATATGGCAGGTACGAGCGAAAAATTTCTCGGAGATTTTATATCTTCGCAAAGAAAGAGTCTTGTTATCGCCTCGAAATATACTTTGTTCGAGCCGGGATGCAAAGATGATTTAGTGCGATGCGGAAATAACAGGAAGAATATGGTACAATCTCTGGAAGCAAGTTTGAAAAGATTAAAAACCGATTACGTAGATTTATACTGGGTTCACGTATGGGATTTCCTGACACCTGTTGAAGAAGTGATGCGCGGACTGGACGATATGGTAAGGGCAGGAAAAATTCTTTACATTGGAATTTCCGACACACCGGCGTGGATTGTATCGAGAGCAAATACAATTGCAGAGTTTAAAGGCTGGACACAATTTGTCGGATTGCAGATTGAATATAGTTTGCTCCAGCGAACACCCGAAAGAGATTTAATCCCGATGGCAAACGAACTCGAATTAGCCGTAACGCCCTGGGCACCGCTTGCAGGAGGAGCTTTGACGGGAAAATATCTCGACAAAAAGGAAAGTGAACCAACAAGATTAAGCAAAGATAGCGCGAGATTAAACGAAAGAAATACCGCGATTGTTAAAGAAGTAAAACGAATCGCTGAAGAAATGGGAGTCTCTGCTACTCAGGTAGCTCTAAACTGGTTAAGACAGCAAAACGGAATTATGATTCCAATCGTCGGAGCAAAAAAGGAATCGCAAATTAAAGATAGTCTTGATTGTCTCAACTTCGTATTGCCTGAAGAGTTTATGAATAAGCTGGATGAAGTAAGCAAAATTGAACTTGGCTTCCCGCATGATTTTCTGAAACAACCGTTTATAAGTGATTTAGTACATACGGGAAAGAAAAATCTGGTAATAAACCACCGATAAAACAATTTTAAATTTTAAATTTTAAATTAAAAAACGAAAAGTTCCTGAAGGCATTCCCAATCGGGGATTGGGAATGAGGAGCAAAAAATTCTTTAACTTCTCTAACTAATTAACTTCTAAAATAATATGGCTAAATCAAGACGCGAAAAAGGTATTGAGAAAATGAATCAGGTTCTCGGAAAAGGCGGTGATATTGTAATTAACAAACTGAAGGAAATTGCCCCCGATTTCGGAGATATGATAATAGAGTTTGCATACGGAGATATTTATAATCGCCCGGGACTCGATATGAAATCACGGGAGATAGCGTCCGTTGCGGCTCTCACGGTGATGGGAAACGTTATACCTCAACTGAAAGTGCATATACAGGGAGCATTAAATGTAGGGTGCTCCGAAACGGAAATCGTTGAAGTTATAATGCAGATGTCGGCTTATGGAGGTTTTCCCGCGGCTTTGAATGCAATGTTTGCGGCGAAGGAAGTATTTTCAAAAAATAAAAAATAGATAATAAAAAATAAAAAAGAGCTTTTAAGTGCCGTTGCACATAGAAACATCCCGATATACAAAGTCCCTATATATAGAACATCGGGATGCAGAGAACGCACATCGGGATAAAATCCGGAAGAACGGAGTTACGTAGAAAAAATATTTACCATTATTAACTTTTCTGAAGAAAATACGTAAGTAAAAATAGAATCCGCTATGATGTGCTATTTCGTTGTTTTTGTTTTATATGTTATTTAAGTATCAGTTTATATATTTTTTAATATTGGCTTTTAAAAGGAAGATAAAAATTAAACTTTAAAAAATGGAGAACTCACCTGAAATTTATTCGCAATCGCTTACAAGCGAAGAAAAAACCTTCGCATTATTTTCGCATCTGTCGGTTGTTATTGGCGGGATTATACTGCCGATTATTTTCTGGGCTATACAAAAAGATAAATCCAAATTTGTAAGATTCCACGCCCTTCAGTCTATATTTTATCATATTGCAGTCGCGGCTATTATAATTATTCTGGTCATGCTGCTTGTTATCGGAATTTTAATTGGCGCTCTTGCAGCAGGGTTTTCGGCAAGTCACAACAATGATCCGTCAGGCCCGCTCGCTTTCGGATTTTTTATGATTTTATTCTATATTGGTCTGTTCGTCATTTTAATTGCAAACGCAGGATACGGCATCTATCTTGCCGTTAAAGCTTATGAAGGCAATCTCATTAAAATCCCGATTATCGGAAAAATTATATACAAGAAAGTTTACGGAAATCAATAAATTCTTTTCTAAAATTTAATTGTATCCAGATGAAAATCCCGTCCTTAAAATTGCTTGTCAACAATGCAAAGATAACGCTTTTTCGTTTTACACTGGTAATACTTGCTTCTATCATCGGCGCTTTAGTTATGATTTATTTAGTCGGAAGACCGTTCAACGTGAGCCTGGATAATCAGCCTTTGTATAATATAGTAATGACGTGTACAATTGGAATTTCGTTTATGCTGTCTCTTGTTTTTATCGGCGAAAGATTAAAAACATCGAAACTTGCGTTTTGGATAATTCAATTTGCCTCAATAGTTTTGCTATTTATTTATTATTTCACATTATCTTCCGAAACTAATTATGTAGATATTGCAAGATTTTTATCTTTTATGATTGCTTCGCACCTGCTTGTTTCTTTTTCTCTTTTTGCAAACAAAAAACTCTCGACCGAAATAAACGGGTTCTGGCAATTCAATCAACTTTTATTCATAAGAATTTTAATAACAGCTGTATATTCGGGCGCACTTTATCTCGGCTTGACTGTGGCTATTCTTTCTTTCGATAAATTATTCAATGTACATTTTGATGACAAAATTTACATGAAATTGTTTTTTGTAATACTGGGTTTTTTTAACACCTGGTTTTTCCTTTCAGGAATGCCTGAAAATCATGATGAACTCGAAACTCAGAGTTTCTACCCGAAAGGTCTGAAAATATTCACTCAGTATGTTTTGCTTCCGCTTGTAATAATTTATCTGCTGATATTATATTTATACACGGGAAAAATAATTATTCAATGGCAGCTTCCGGTTGGCTGGGTTTCATATCTCGTGCTCGGTTTCTCCGTTACGGGAATTTTCTCACTGCTTCTTATTCATCCGCTTAGAAACCTCGAGGGGCATAACTGGATAAAAATTTTCTCAAAAGTATTTTACCTCGTTTTATTCCCGCTTATTGTTTTGTTATTCGCTGCAATACTGCGCCGCACGGATGATTACGGCATAACCGAAAGAAGATATTACGTGTTTGTTCTCGCCTGCTGGTTAACCGGGATTGCATTATATTTTACATTCAGTAAAATTAAAAATATAAAATTAATACCGATTTCTTTGTGCCTGATTGCATTTCTGACTTCGATAGGTCCGTGGGGAGCTTTCAGCATTTCTCAGAACAATCAATTCAACCGCTTAAAAGAAATTCTTGTTAAAAACGAAATTCTTGTAAATGAAAAAATACATAAATCAGAAAAGACCTTGAGCGTTGAAGATAAAAAAAATATCAGCTCCATTATAAGCTATCTTGACGAACGGAATGCTCTCGACAGAATCCAGCCGTGGTTCGATGTAAAACTTGATACAATTAAAGGTGATAATAAATATATAACATATCAAAATAAAACTGCAAAGATAGTTGAACTGATGGGCGTCGAATATTATGCTCCGTGGAAAACTCAGAATGAGCGATACCTTAATTATAATATTAAAGAATTAAATCTGATTAATCTCAAAGGTTATGATAATTTAATAAACTACAGGTACTATTCTTATGATACGTCTAATAGTAAAAAATCCTATCAAATCGATTCCGGCAAAATAGAAATATCATATCTGAAAAATAATACAGTAATAAATATTCAGGCAAAGGACCGCAACATCTTTGAGTTGAATATAAATGAGGTGCTCGAAAAACTTTCCAAAAGCAGTTCTGTTCAGCCGGAAATGAATGATATGTCACTTGAAAAAGAAAATGAATTTGCAAAAGCGAAAATAATCTTTATGTCAATCTCGGGAGAAAAAAACGATGCCGAGTTGAAGATAAATAATTTCAATGCGTATATATTATTGAAAATAAAAATGTAGGAACAATTCATTAGGAGTTGTATGATATCAGGACTTTCCAGCATTTACGATAACATTCCCAATCAGGGATTGGGAATGAGGGTGGAAATTCTTAGAATTAAATATTTTGTTACGAGATTAATAACATTTATTAAACTTTCCCAACTCCGGAGGAGTTGAATATTTATAGGAAATAATTTTAAGTCTTCCCCAACTCCGGAGGAGTTGCACATATCGATTGTTTAATTATTATATTTAATTGAACACAATTTATCTGTTTTCACACATTTTTCACACTTTCCGTACACGATTTTTATACTTTGAAATGATAATTTAATCTAATTATCTTATACAAACATAAATTATTTCTACAATTATATATTTTCCGTTTATGAAAAAAATTATATTAATTCTCCTTTTAATCTCTACTGCGCGTCTTTATGCATTCGATATATCAGGCAGGCTTCTGGACGAAAGATATTTTCCTGTTCCGAAAATGAAAGTTTTTGTTTCACGCGGAGGAAGTGCCGTCACCGATAAAAACGGAGAATTTAAGCTCACCGTGGATAATACGCCTTATGATTTGACAATTTTCGATTTAGCAACTAATATCGGAGTGGTTTATAGAAACTTATCGGTCGCCAATCCTGAAATATTTTTGTTCGGAAGTGTTACTTCAAAATATGCGAATACGGAAGCACTGAGGGTAAATTTCCCGCCCGTTCCAAACGGTAAAACAGATTTAATAAAATTTGTAAGTGATGAGATTTTTTATTCGCAGGATGTAATCGCATATTCGGGAGAGACGACAAAACTTTTGTCCGTCGATTTTCCTTCAAGTAAAAAACAAATAAACGGAAGAATTATTTTTATGGAAAAAAGTCCGTTCTCTTATGAAAAATTCAGTGAACGTGCAGTTACGATACAAAAAGATTATTACCTGCAGACCGTTATTTTCGATACCCTTTCTACGTTCTCAAAACCCGGGGATGCCTATATTTCACTGGTTCTTCCCGTACTGGATTTCGACAGGAAAGGATTTTCCGTTTATGCTAATTTCATGTCTCTTCACAGGAACGCAGAACTTCTATTAAATACTACCGAAGGAGATATTATTTCTACAAAGGTTTTGGTTCCGCAGACAATTCCGTTCGGTTACAGGTTAAAAATTGTAGGTAACGGATTTGATAAAGGCGGAATCGGATTTGAAAATTTTGTTTATTCGTACCCGAACGCATCATACAACCTTACGAGTGAAACTCCTCCAAAACTCGAAGCTCCTCAGGATAAATTGTACACCGTAAATTCAAACACATTGTTTTCATACGATTGGGGTTCCGGAATAGGAATTTATGTCGTTCATTTTCACTGCTACGACCCCGTCGGTGATTTTTATATTGTTACAAACGACAGGAATATTCCTTCGCCTATCAGTTTTGCAGGAAGCATTTTAAAAGGAACGGAATTCAGCTGGGTCGTGGCAAAATATCTTACCTATATGTCTGTAGATGATTACGTGAAGCCCAGAAATTATGCAAATGATATCGGTTACAAAGCCATACTGACATCCGAATTGCGGACATTCAGAACAAAGTTTCCGTAAACTGAATTTCGATTTACAAAATTAATTTGTTTAATATTTTTGGAACAATTTCTTTATGTTTAGAAAATCTGCATATAATTTAATTCTTATTTTAAGCCTCATTTTAATTATTTTTTATTCCTTAATAAATTGTGCGAATGCTCAGTGGGTAAGACAATATCCTTATTCACTTTATTTACAGTTAAATGATGTTGAGTTTATAAATTTAAATACTGGTTGGGTGTGTGGTGGGGATGGTATAATATTAAAAACAACCAATATGGGTACGAACTGGACTATTCAAAATCAACCTGCATTAAACAAATCTCTATATAGTATTCATCCTGTTGATTCTAACGTTGTATATTGTGTCGGTTGGTTTGAAACCGTTCTGAAAACTACAGATGGAGGCAATAATTGGTTTGCATTAAAAAATGGACCTTTAGGACAAGGCTATAGTTATGAATCAGTTTATTTTATAAATGCTTTAACAGGGTGGTATGGTGGTTTTGGTAACCATATATATAAAACAACTAATGGGGGGATTACATTCGATTCTGTTTATGTATTGGGGGAATTTATGGATATGCACTTCAAAGACATAAATACGGGATTAGTTACAGGTGGAGGTGGTGAAATATTTAAGACTACAAATTCAGGCATAAACTGGAATAGAATTTATTTAACCGGCGATGGTTTCGGGGATATAGAAAAATTATCTGTAATAAATAATCAATATTGCTTTTTTATCGATGGTAATGGTAAAAGAATTTTTAAAAGTTCAAATTATGGAGATACCTGGGATAGTATAGGATATGTTGCAAATGCTCATGTTCCATATTGTTGCAGGTTTTCGAGTTTACAAACCGGATGGGTTGGTGGAGATTATGGAAATATATTTAAATCAACAAATGGTGGTGCTTCCTGGAATTTGCAAAATTCTGGAACACAAGGTGGTTATGCATCATTTTGGTTTTACAATGATAATACAGGTTGGGCTGTTGGAGGTACTGGAAATATCGTTTTTACCACTAATGGTGGAACTACCTTTGTAAAGAAAAACGAAAAAAATATACCAAATAAATTTTTATTATATCAAAATTATCCGAATCCATTTAATCCTAACACAATAATTAGATATTCTTTATTAAATGATAGCAAAGTACGACTGAAAGTATATAATATACTTGGAAAAGAAATAGAAACACTTGTTAACGGAAAACAAAATGCCGGAAATTATGAAATCAAATTTCCGGATAACCCGAATATTTATAATCAACTATCAAACGGAATATATTTTTATTCTCTCTTTGTTAACGATAAATTAATCGATACTAAGAAGATGATGATAATAAGATAAAAAACTTTATTTAATCAAAAATAAAAAATTAATTTAAATTAATTTTTTACACTAATAATTTATAAACAAATATTCTTCTTCAAAACACATTTTTAAATTTTTATTTAATGATTTTATGTCTATTTTTTTGTGATGGGAAATGCGAAAAAATATATTGTTATAATTTTTTTATTGCTGTTCACCGTGAGCAATTTGCCGGCGATAGACAGATGGACTAAATTGATATCTCCTACAACTCATCATCTTTATAAATCTTCTTTCACCGATACATTAAACGGTTGGGTATGCGGTGACGGCGGAGTGATTTTGCATACATCTAACGGAGGATTAAACTGGGAAACTCAGGACAGTCAGTCGGATTATCAAATCGTGTTCATTACTTTTCTGAATAAAAACACCGGTTGGGCGGTTGGAAATAAATATGTTTATCTGTCGCCTGTAATATATTCTACGACAAACGGAGGACAAAACTGGAATCTGAATTTTTATCCCGATACAACACTGATGTTTAACACTATTTATTTCCGCGATTTATTAAACGGGTTTATAGGCGGATACGGAGGTTTGATTTTAAAAACTACAAACGGCGGAATTAACTGGAGTAAAACCGTTTCGGATTCGTCTTTATTTTCTCTTTTATCAATAAAAGGTTTTAAATTTATAAATGCAGTAACCGGATATGCATACGGAGGGCGGCTCGATTTATCAGGTGTAATCTGGACAACAACGAATAGCGGTAATTTCTGGCAAAGTGCCTCTGTTTCCCCTGAGCCTTTAAATGAAATGATAATTTTCGATTCTTTAAATTCTGTTGCTGTCGGCGGGGATTATGAATTTGGCGCAAGCATAATAAGAACTATAAACGGCGGGGCTAACTGGAAATATGAACCTATTCCTTTTTTTGGAATTGGAAATACAATCTGCAAAAGAATAGCTTCAGAATGGTGGATTGGACTGGGATATGCACTCACGCTTGCCTATACTTTAAACTCCGGCGTTAGCTGGGATTATATTCAGCTTCCCGACAGTTCGGGAATTTATAATATTAATTTCCCGGACTCCACACACGGCTGGGCGTTCGGTATTTTCGGCACTATTTTAAAATACAACGGTTTTGTATCGGGCGTATTTAATGAAAATAATACCGTATATAATTTTAAATTATTTCAAAATTATCCTAATCCGTTTAACTCTTCGACAGTAATCAAATTTGAAATTCCAAATTCGGAAAATGGAATCCCGATGAATCGGGATGCAAAGAACGCAAATGGGAAAATGGAAAATGGTGCTGTTGTATTAAAAATTTACGACGTTCTCGGAAAAGAAGTTGAGACATTGGTAAACGAAAAAAAATCTCCGGGTACATACGAATTTATCTTTGATGGAAGCAATTTAGCTTCAGGATTATATTTCTATAAATTGCATGCTGGAAATTTTGTTGAGACGAGGAAAATGCTACTAATTAAATAAGAATTTGAATTATCATAATGAAATTCATTAAATTATTCTTACTCCTTTTTATCGGTGTTATATTCATTCATAGTTCGTTTGCCGCCGACATATGGACGAAAATTCCTTCACCAACAAATCAAAAATTAATGAGGTCATATTTTCTGGATTCATTAAATGGCTGGGTAGTTGGTGACAGCGGACTGATTATTCATACATCAAATGGCGGACTTAACTTTGATAAACAGACTTCCAATACTTATGATAATTTATCGGACATTTTCTTTCTTAATAAAAGAATCGGTTGGGCTGTCGGAAATAAATATTTTGGATTTTACCCCGTGTTTTATTTAACAACGGACGGCGGCTTAAACTGGAATCATACTTATTATCCCGATACTATGGCAAGATTCAGTTGTTTAAATTTTCTCGATTCATTGAATGGATTCATCGGCGGTTATGCTAATGGTCAGGCTTATTGTTTTATTTTAAAAACAACCGATGGCGGTAATAATTGGACGAAAGCACAGTCGGATACTACAATTTTCGCTATGATGAATATACTAAACATACGGTTCTATAATCCTCAACTCGGTATTGCCTGCGGCGGCACTATGGACCGTTCAGGAGTCTTCTGGGAAACAACAGACGGAGGGAATTTCTGGCAAAGCAGTTCAGTGGCGCCGGAGCCGCTGTACCAGACGATTATATTGGATTCTTTGAATTTTATTTGTGCGGGGGGAGGAATAGATAATGGAGCGTTCGTTATCTCAACCTCAAATTCAGGGACAAACTGGAACTACGATACACTTCCGTTATTTGGTGTTGCAATGTCAATTTTTAAAAGAACACCTTCGGAATGGTGGGTAGGTATGGGCTTTGCAAATGTATTGTTTTTTACTACTAATTCAGGGAAGAAGTGGGATTATATTCGGTTTCCCGATAGTGTCGGAATTAACGATGTGAATTTCCCTGATTCCACACACGGCTGGGCGTTCGGAAATTTCGGAACGATATTAAAATACACTAAATTTACTTCCGGAATTAAAAATGAAAATAGTTTTGTCGGGAATTATGAGTTGTATCAGAATTATCCGAATCCATTTAATCCATCAACGATTATAAGATTCAAGATTAAAGATTCAAGATTTGTTAGCTTGAAAGTTTATGACGTTTTAGGAAGAGAAGTCGCATCGCTTGTAAACGAATTTAAAAAAGCCGGAAAATATGAGATTCGATTTACAAATAATCAACTGCCAAGCGGATTATACTTAGTAAAAATGGTCGCGGATAATTTCACCGCAACCCGAAAAATTATATTGTTAAAATAATTATTTAATCAAAATCATTTTCATCGTTCTCGAATATTTTTCTGTTTTCATTCTGTAGAAATATATTCCGGAAGAAAATTTCGATGCATCAAATTTTATTTCGTGCGCACCCGCACTCATATTTTTTGATATTAATGTCATCATTTCTCTTCCCGCTATATCGAAAATTTTAATATCTACAAAATCCCTGACAGGTAAACTGAATTTAATTGTTGTAGATGGATTAAACGGGTTCGGATAGTTTTGCATAAGTTCGTATCTATAAGCATTCGATGTTATATTATTAACCGCAATCGGGTCATCACCGGAAATTTCCCTCATAAAAATACCTCTTCCGTAAGTTGCTGCAACAACATAAAATTTTCCGTTTATAGAAATGCTGTCGATGTAATTCATTTCTGAAATAATATTGGCGGCAGGCATACCGTTATTCCAGACCATCCAGTTCACACCGCCGTTTGTTGTTCTAAAGCAGCCCATTTCAGTACCGAGATATAATTTATTATTATCGGTTGGATGCGCAATGAGGTCAGCCATAGGAACGTTTGGTAAATTTCCTGTAATATCCACCCAGTTTATTCCCCGGTTATTTGTTTTATATACTTTTTGAGTAGATGTAAGACCATCCATTAATGCATAAGCGATGTTATTATTAGTCGGAAGTGGTGCAACAGTTCTCACAGTAACATTGGATATAAATCCCGATGAACGTTCATACCATACTCCGTTATCATAAACTCTGAGTTTTGATGAAGGGTTGGTTGAAGGTAAACACGCATATAAAACTGCTCCGCCGGGAGTATAAAAGGAAGCAGTTAAATTACTGATTGTTGATGTCGGAAATGCCGTGGAATTTGTTGCGGTCCATGATGTTCCATAATTAGTTGACATATATACGTGCGCATCAGAATTATGATATAAATACACCGGCGAAACTTTGTCATTCCTGATTTTATGATACCATTGACCCGAAGCAGGAATTCCGTTATCTATAAAACTGAAGCTTGAACCGCTGTTAGTCGTTAACAATCTTCTGAAAGCCCAGTTTCCACCGAAAACACCATCGGTCACTACGAATTTACTCGCGTCATCAGGGTCAATAGCACATCCTCCTCCATCGCCTCCGAGCACGAACCACCAGGAATTACCTCCATCAGAAGTACCTGAAATTCCATTATCCTGTGAGCCTCCGAACATCGTTTGACCTTTTCCGCCCACATCAAAATTTACATACTGTGTGATTGGAAAAGTATTATTCGTAGTAGTCCAGTTTTTACCGCCATTAGTTGAAGTTGATAAACCTCCATCGTGTGAAGCATAAGCAACTGTTCCGGTGCTGTTCCAGATAGCATGGTGCTGGTCTGCGTGAATATTTTCCGGGTCATATAAAGGGTCAACGCTATTCAAAAAATCATTCCACGTTGTTCCTCCGTTCGAGGTATAGATTAATGATCCTCCGCCTGCAAGTACAATATTGGGATTAACCGGATTCACAGCTATGTGACAATTGTACCACCCCTGTCCCCAATGAAATTCAAAACTTGGAGTTACACTCGTCCAGTTAGTTCCGTTATTTGTAGTTTTATAAACACCTAATGTCTGGCTTGTGCTGTTTTTGGATATATTCAGATAAACGGTATTCGGAGTAGATGTACAAATGGAAACCGAACTTCTTCCGATATCTGATGTAGGTATTCCGCCGGTCGTTAATCTTGTCCAGTTGTTTCCGCCGTTTGTAGATTTATAAACACCGTCGTTTATAACAATAGTATAGACAAAATTGGAATTAACCGGATTAATTGCGAGATCAGAAGTTACACCAGTCAAATACATAGTCCAGTTTAATCCTCCGTTATCAGAACGAAAATATCCGGATTCGGTTGCAGCATGTATTTTATTAACATTCAGAGGGTCATAAGCAACTCTGAAAAAAGATACAGGAGTGGGAGTTAAAATAATATTTTTCCAGCTTGTGCCGCCGATAGTTGTTTGCCATAAGCCCGTTCCGCTTCTTTGCTGGTATTCACCCGTTCCTGCGAATATTGTATTTGCATCTCCCGGTTTTGTGACAAAACATCCGATTGCCTGAGATGTGATACCTTCGGAAATTGGAGTATTCGGCGCAATCCATATTCCACCGCTTGCCGCAGCTATTCTTAACGAAGTCCCGTTGTATAATTCTATATCTAATATCCTTCCCGAATTATATGCTGTCGGACTCGACAAATGTTTCATTCCAAATGGTCCCTTTGTTACCCACGAATTTACTGCCAGTGGTGAAAAATCATTTTCAGTCGGCATTTTGTGAATATCATTCCAGATTTTCTGCAACACGTCTTGTGGTAATACATTTCCGTATGGTGCGTGCCTTTCTTCAAAATACTTTCGTTCTACATCGGGGTTTGAGCGTGCGACCTCCGAAGAGTAAAACGGTCCCGGGTTTAACAAATTTCCGGGTGCTCTAAGATATGTAAATCCGTAGTACAATATAGAAATCAGTAGTATTATAATTAAAACAGAAAAATATTTTTTCATAGTAGTTAAATTTATTTGATATAAAAAAATTTAATTCCGCAACGGTCAGATATTATTCGTAATATATTAAAATTTTATTTAAAAATGTTTCCAATTTTTAATATATTGAATAACAGTTAACCGTGAGTTAAAAAATTTTACGTTTCAAATATTTATATTTTGAATTAACTTTATTTCATGGAAAAAAACTTAAAAAATCTCATAGTAGTCGGTGACCGTGTTTTAATTAAACCAAAATCTTTTACCGACAGAACTAAAACGGGATTGTATTTGCCGATTGGAATACAGGAAAAAGAAGTTGTTCAGAGCGGTTACGTTATGAAAGTTGGACCCGGTTATCCGATTTCACAAACATCCGACGACGTAAACGAAGCTTGGAAAGGAGTTGAAGAAAAAGTGAAATACATTCCTTTGCAGGTTAAAGAAGGCGATCTTGCAATATTTCTGCAAAAGGGCGCGGTCGAAGTTGTTTATGAAGACGAGAAATATTTTATCGTTCCGCAAAACCTGATTTTAATGGTGGTAAGGGACGAAGAATTATTCCATTAATCTGAAAGTATTTAACAAAATTGAAATTATTATTGCTAAAATTATGAAATACTTTATAGTAGAGCTTAGCTACAAAGTTCCTTTTGAAAAATTATCGGGAATTGTAGATGCACACAGAAGTTTTCTGGATACAGGCTATAAAAATAAAATGCTGCTTTGCTCCGGTCCGAAAAATTCAAAAACCGGAGGGATAATTGTAGCAAGAGCGGAAAGTGAAAAAGAGATTCGTGATTATTTTGAAAACGACCCTTATCACACAGAGGATGTGGCGGAACATAAATTTATTGAATTTACTCCCGTTAAACATCAGGATTTTTTGAAAGATTGGATAGAGCTGTAACTCAACATTTATGTTGAGAGTAGTTTTGTATCGCAACATTTATGTTGCGCGATTCCGTATCGCAACATTTATGTTGCGAAGTAAACAAGTTTGAAACATCACAACATAAATGTTGTGTTACTTTACAAAATAAATGTTGCGGTACTTTACAACATAATTGTTGTGTTACAAACTCTGTTCCACTGCCAATTCCATTTTTTCATTCTGCAGGCGATTCAGTCTTTTCCATTCAAAATAAATTATTATGAACGATAAAACTGCAGAAACCCCATCTGAAACAGGTTCCGCGAGCCATATACCTTCGAGCTGGAAGAAATGAGGTAAAATAAAAAGCATGGGTATCAGCATTATCACCTGTCTGAAAAGTGTCAGAACCATTGCCGAGTATGCTTTCCCGACAGCCTGAAAATATCCTGCATTGACAACCTGAAATCCGACAACAGGAAGCATAATTAAAAAAACCCTTAACGCATGCGAACCCATCTCAATTAATTGAAAATCATCTTTACTGAAAATCCCGACAATAAATTCACTGAAAAACATAACCGCAAGAAATCCGAACACACAAATTGAAGTAGATACGATTGTAGCAAGTCTCATAACTTTTTTTACACGTTCGTATAATTTCGCGCCGTAATTATATCCTATGATAGGTTGTATACCCTGGTTAATTCCGAAAATCGGCATTAATATAAAATTGATTATCGCCATTCCTATACCCATTGCGGCAATTGCCAGGTCGCCGCCGTAATGCGCGAGCGATTTTGTAAATATGACAAAAATTGTACCCGCTGCAATCTGCATTGAAAACGGTGACATTCCTATTGAAAATATTTTTAATACGATATCTTTTTCAAGCTTCAGATATTTAAAATGAAATTTCACATGACTTTTTCTTCCGAAGAAATAAGACATAACCCATACCGCGCTTACGAACTGAGAAATAACCGTAGCAAGTGCAGAACCTTTTATTCCCAAATGCAGAACAAAAATAAAAAACGGGTTCAGGATGATATTCAGTATTCCGCTGATTAACATTGTTTTCATTGCCATTACGGGGTTTCCTTCCCCGCGTATAATATTGTTCAGCGAAAATGAAATTGCCTGGAATATAGTACCTGCAAGCAATACGTGAGTATAATCTTTTGCATAAGGCAGTACATCTTCGCTCGCTCCGAATGCTACAAGAAGCGTATCCATGAAAGTATATCCGACTATCATCAATATTACCGAAATAATTATTGCTAATGTAAAAGCATTAGCAAGAATTTTTTCTGCTATTTCAAGTTTCTTTTCGCCTAATTTTATAGATATATTTGCCGTAGCCCCAATACCCACAAGCATTCCGAATGCCATAAAAATTATGATTATCGGAAAAGTAACTGTTACGCCTGAAATCGCAAGAGAACCAACACCTCTTCCAACGAAAATCCTGTCAACAACATTATACGATGCCATCACAATCATTCCGATCATAGCCGGTAATGAGAAATCCAGCAGCAGTTTGCCTATTCTGTCTTTTTCTAATCTTAAGGTTTTATCCATCTAATAAAATTTAAATCATTTCAAAATGAAACGAAAATATAAAAAAGTTCACAATTATAATTTGGTTTTTAAGCAGGGAATTTGCTTTCTAACACAAGAAAAGATAAATGAACCTTTGAAATTAAATTTAATATTAATTTATGTTTTATTACAGTCAAAACAAACATAAGGAATTCCAAGCGATAAATAAGCTTTACTTTTCGCTGTATCATTGAGATTCTTTTCAATTAATTCAAAAACTCTTTCCATGTTTTCCTGACCCGCAACCGATTTCCATGATTCTGCAAAATGTGATTTTATGAAATGATAATTCAACATTGCCGTACCGTTTGCAAATCTCATATTAAAAGATTTCTCGATTGCGTTCGTGATTTTGAATCCGGCATTTTTTATCAACGTTATCATATAATCAACAGGCTTTCTCTTTTCAAATATATGTTCTTTCATCTTTTCAATTTCGTTTATCAAACCAAGTTCATTCAGTACAATTTCAAATACATCATAAAACTCTTTCATAGTATCCGGCAAATTCATTGTAAAGACAAACTGCCCGTCATTTTTTAAAACTTTAAATATTTCATTCAGAGCAATTTCGGGATTATCTACATTATTTATTCCGTTGTTTGAAACAACTAAATCAAAAAAATTATTTTCGAATGGCAATTTTTCAGCCGACCCGTTTATTAAATAAACATTTTCAATGTTATATTTTTTTAATTTCAATCCAATACGTTCGAGAGCTTTTATCCACGGGTCTATTCCGTATATCTTCGAAGAATTTCCGAACCTTCCCGCAATTTCCAATAGCGGAAAACCTGTTCCGCACCCTACATCAAGCACCTTAGCGTTTTCCTTTAATTTTATTGTCTCAAGCAAAGTCATTCCAAAAGGTGCTGACCACAAAGGAAGTTCATCGTAAACGGATACAAAATCGGAATTATTTGCCTCGAAATTAAAATTTAAATAATCTTTCATAAGTTTGTTAATTTTCTAAATTTCCCCCCTCTCCTTTCAGGTTGAGCGTTCTTCGCGAAATCCCGACATGTCGGGAAGAGGCTCTTGGGCAGGGGTGAGGTATTAAAACTTAATAAATTCTGATTAATTTGGTTAAATATTAAGTATATAAAAACATTTTTAATCATGTTCTCACCAAAAGCATTATTTTGAAATATTGAAAAACTTTCTTCTTAATTAAAATTAAACAACATAAATGTTGTTTTACACAAGAGAAAGTTCGAGATATATCACTCCCTCTATCGGGTTTACCCTGTATGGTTTTATTTCTTCAAAGCCGATTTTTTTATAAATGGAAATTGCTTCTTTCATTGTATAAATAGTATCGAGACGCATTCTTTCATATCCGTATTCTTTTGAAATTGAGATAATTCTATCCACAAGGGCTTTTCCGATTCCTTTCCCTCTGAATTCATCTCTCAGGTACAATCTTTTCATTTCGCAAATTTTATTTTCAAATCTTCTTAAACCTACGCAGCCCGCTAAATTATTTTCATCATAACACAAAAGTATGCAACCGCCATTACCCGTGTATTCGGATTTAAGGTCGGATATTTCTTTGTCAAAATTCTGAAAACAAAGGTCGAAGTTTAAAGATTTTGCGTATTCTAAAAAAAGAGTTTTTGCATCTTCATATTCTTCCTCTGTCTCTGCAATCTTTAAAATTTGCATTATTAAAATTAGAATTATGTTATAATTTAAAAAATATATTATTAAAATGACAGAAACAAAAATTAGTGATATTGCTATTTATAATTACGGGGGAAATGGTGAAATTGTTTTGTTCGTTCACGCTTTTCCTTTAACGGCGGATATGTGGCACAACCAGGTTGATTATTTCAAAAAAAAATATCATGTAATTACATTCGACATACGCGGGTTCGGAAAAAGCGACGATTCGTTTAATTTCATTTACACGATGGAAAATTTCGCAGATGATGTATTGAATATTATTGAATCGTTGAATCTTGCAAATATAAATATCTGCGGACTTTCGATGGGAGGATATATAGTTCAGCGGGCTGTAATAAAAGCCCCGGAAAATTTTTCTTCCATGATACTTGCAGATACGAAAGCCGAAAAAGAAGATGACCGGGGATTGTTAAGAAGGGGAAATTTCATAGATAAACTGAAAAAAGAAGGTATCGGAAATTTTCCCGATGAATTTATGAAACGTCTTTTGTTTAAAGATAATTATAATAACCGGGAATTATATTCATATATTAAAAATGTAATAGAACAACAGGATGAAAAGGCTCTTACCGGTGCATCTATAGCGATGTCAACAAGAACGAACACTCTTGATTATTTTGAAAATATTAGAATTCCCGTATTAATAATGGCTGGTGATAATGATACATTCACTCCTCCCGAACATTCGTTAAAAATGAAAGAGCGATTAATAAATTCTGAATTTAAAATTATTAAAAATTCCGGACATTTATCTCCGCTTGAAAATCCGAAGGAATTTAATCAATACCTTGATAATTTTTTAAAGGAATGAAAAATTATAAACATTAATAATTTTATTTATCTCCCTTATCAGGGTCGATATGATAAAGAAGTAAAGCAAAATGACCCGCTGAATAATCATCATTAAAATTATCAGCACTAATTATAAATTCATACAATGCTCTTTCGTCGGGATATATAGAAAGTTCGGGATTTGTACCGTTTGACCTGTCGACTTTAATCCAATTGTCTCCTGATTTTCTGCTGACAACCATTTTTAATTCTGATATCCTTCTGTCGCCTATTAATAGAACATTATAGTCAAAACCATTATCAAGATACCTGTAAACCATTTTTGTTCCTTGTGTCCCGACCAGTAAATCGATTGTCACATTCACTACTTCCTTATCCTGTTTTGTTTCTAAATAATTAACCCTGCTTGTAACCGAATCTATAATATCACTTAAGGTCGTTGCTGAAAGCTGTGCAAAGCCGGATTTGGAAAAAGTCAGAAGAGTTATTGCAAATAAAACAAAAAATAATTTTTTCATAATAATAATAATATTTAAATTACAAATAAAAACATATTTGGTGTAACATGCTGTTAATTATTATACTACACTATCTAAAAAAAGTTCTGTCCCTCGCGTAACAACATCGGAGCATATTTGATACCCCCCTCTCCTTTCAGGAGAGGGGGCAGGGGGTGAGGTTTTTGTTCGGATATTTATGTTACATTTTTCCTCTATCGTAATGTGTTAAATCCCTCGTTACCAAGCTCCAGTCGCTTTTTGCTTTTGATCCCGACGTGTCGGGACCTGGTAAAGAAGAATACGAACCCCTCGTTACCAAACTCCTGTTTGGTAACGAAGAATCTAATTATTTAATATCATTTTAACAAAACTAATTTCTTTGTCTCCTTAAAATCTCCGGCAGACAATGTGTAAAAATAAATTCCGCTGGCAAATTTACTACCATCGAATGTAACTTCATATGTCCCGGGTAATTTCTTTTCATTCACCAAGGTTTCAATTTTTCTACCAAGTATGTCATATACTTGAAGAATAACACTTGATGATTTTGATATTTCAAAATTAATTTTAGTAGTTATGTTAAATGGATTTGGAAAATTTTGATATAAATAATAATTTTTGGGCAAAGATTTAGAAAATTGATAAATACCTGTCTGAATCCCAGAGGTAGTTTTTAATATTGTTCCCGAGTTTCCTACGCTCCAACCAGTATTTTTGTTAATAAAAAATACATTATTTAATTGGAAATCTGTGGGAGATCTTTGCATAATCCATTTATCTCCGTCATTTGAACTTGAATAAATAGATGAAGAGTACCTGGAAGCATATTTTAAGCCTACCGCCCAATTATTTCCATTTGTATCAGCATAAATAGAATAAAAAAGTGCATTATTAACACTATCTTTAATTTGCCAGTTATTACCACCATTTGTAGATTTATAAAAATATGATTTGTGAGGAATATTACTATAATCAGTAAGATAATAAGACAGCCAAATTATATTCGAATTTATAAAATAACAACTTGCGAATGTTAAACCTGTTTTAAATGAAATGTCTGTCAAATTAATACCCGAATTTGTAGTTTTAAATATTTTCGAACTTGAACTGAATAATAATCCATTATTTTCGTTACTGAAGAATATTTTTGAAAATGCTTCTTCTCCCCAACCATATGTTATCCAGTTAAGTCCACCATTTATTGTTTTGTAATAAATCCCGGTATGTAAAGTAATGTTGGTGACATGACGGTTTTCTATTCCACAGATCCAAAAATTGTTTTCATCTAAAACACAGATTGAATTAAAGGCATAACTATAATCAAAACTAATATTAGTAGGTATACCCAAATATACCCAGTTTTCACCACAGTTTGTTGTTTTTAATATGTAATGAGGTGCATTAGAGACATGTGAACTTAAAATAAATCCGGTGTTTCCATTTATAAATTTGACATCCCGAATAAAAATTATATTTGTGTCTAATTTAGAAATCCAATTTACTCCCCCATTAGTTGTTTTTAGTAAAATATAATCCCCGCTGCAAAATCCGGTATTTTCATTAATAAAATAACTTGTAAAAAAATTACTACGATTTCCTTTTGTCAATAGATTCCAATTATCCCCTCCATTAGAGGTTTTTAATATTACTCCATTATCCCCAACTGTTATTCCTGTACTGGGATTACGAAAATTAATTGAATTTAAATTTGATGAATTTCCGCTGTTTAAAGTTATCCAGGAATTTCCGAAATTTGTTGTCTTTCTGATTCCCCCGACATAACCGGAAATATAACCAGTTTGTGAATTAACAAAATTTAATGAAGTAAACACTGTATCGTAGCAATCAAGTACATTACTAAAATTTATTCCTCCATTAGTAGTCTTTTTTATATTACCATGATAACTTGATCCATTGATATAACCACCGCAAGTACAACCATTTAAAGTATCTGTAAAAAACAAATACATCAAACCCCACCCAGCTTGTAATTGTGTCCAGTTTAATCCTGAATTAATAGTTTTATATATATCGAAATCACCCACAGCGGCATATGAAATATTATTGTTATATAATTGAAAATCATATACATAATTATCTGTATTGCTATAAGGTTCAGCAAAGTAATTAACCCAATTATCCCCTGCGTTAGTAGTTTTTAAAATTATACCTTTACCAAGGTAATAATCATAACCCGATACATATCCCGTATTAATATTTGAAAAATATATTTTATAAAACGAACAACTATTTCCATTTATTGTTTTTAAAATCCAATTTTGACCACCATTAGTTGTTTTAATTATCATGCTTGTATTTGAACAAGCGTAACCTGTTAAAGAATCTGCAAAACAGACATCTATTATAACAGAATCACAATCGCTATACTGAACGACCCAGTTAAAGCCTCCATCTGTTGTTTTTATGATTGAACCCTTATACCCAACAGCCCAACCTGTATTATCATTTGTAAATTTAGCAGAGGTGAGATTGTTTCCTTGTGGAAGAGGGTTCTGCCAGAACCAACCGGATTGTGCAAATGAATTTGAAACTAAAACAACAATGAATATAACTTGATAAACAAATTTTTTCATTAGTGTTATAATTAAATTGGAAAGTATATAACTAACTTTAATATAAAACTTTTAAATTAGAAATAATATCATAATAATAGTATTATTTAAATAATATTCCGCATTTTTAATGATATCAGGTTTTTCGTGCTACAAGAACATATTATTTTAATAAAACTAATTTTTTTGTTTTCCCGATACGCTTCGCTATCGGGATTTCGTCACAAGTAGATTTGTGACTCAACTTTCTATTTTAGAAGAACCAACTTTTTTGTTTCCTTAAAATCTCCGGCGGTTAATGTATAAAAATAAATTCCCGATGACAGCCGGCTTCCGTCGAATGTTACTTCGTATGTTCCGGGAGATTTTTTTTCGTTAACAAGTGTCTCAACTTCTTTTCCGATTATATCATAGACTTTTAATATCACTAATCTTGAATCTTTAATCTGGAATCTTATAATCGAAGTCGGATTAAACGGATTCGGATAATTTTGATTGAGAAGAAAAGACTTCGGCAGATTTTGCTCATTATTTTTTACAGAAACTAAATTCGATACAGAATATTTCCATACTCCCGCTCCGTAGGTTGCGGCATAAAGATAATCATTATGAACCATTAGATTTGTTATAGGAACACTGTCCAATCCGATATAACTCCAGTTATCGCCGAAATTGCTTGACGTTTAAACTCCGCCTTTTATTCCATCATAATACCACATTCCGGCAAAAAGAGTATTATTCATAATAGCCAGAGAACGCACCTCCATGTTCTGAAGGTCATTTTGTTTAGTTACCCAGTTATCCCCGCTATTTGTCGAAACGTAAATCTCACTTCCCAAACGGCTTGCAACAATATTTTTTCCGCTGCCGCAAATAGAAGACAAACTATAAAATGTATTTCCTGAATCACACAAGACCCAGTTTCGTCCTTTGTCAGTTGTTCTCCAGATTCCTTGTGCGAGCGCAAAAATTGTGCTGTCATTTGTGGATAACAATGAAGTAACTTCAACCTGAGAACTGATTCCCCTTACTGCATTCCAGTTCTGACCATTATCAAAGGATTGATATATATTTGTTTTAATACAATAAACACCGGCAAAAACACTTTCACCTGCAACCGTAAGAGCGTTCACCGTAGAACTAATCTGAAATGGTGAATACCAGTTTGCACCATTATTTGAAGTTACAAGAACATCATTGTGATTGGTGTTATTAACTTCAAATGAATCTCCTATAAATACATAATTACCTTTTGAAGCAACCGCGTAGCATATTCCTACACTTTCAATTCCGTTATTTACAACATTCCAGGTCTCGCCGAAATCGGTTGTTAAAGAAATTCCACCGTTATAATAAGTTCCTGCATAAATATCATCACCTTTTGCACACAAAGTATTGACAATTGTGCTGGCAATACCATGATTAGCTGTTGTCCAGCTATCACCGTAATTCGTGGAACGCAGAAGTCCCCAAAGATATGAACCTGCAAATATTATATTATTTTTGGATGCAAGAACTCTTATATCTACACTTAAGTTATTCGTATAAACTCTCTTCCATTTGTTTCCATTATTTGTAGATAAAAAAATCTCGCTGTATGTGCTTGCAAAAATATTATTACCCATTACCTGAAAATGCGATATGCCACCTTGCAATTCAACGTCATTTACCTGAGTCCAGGTTGCTCCGTCGTCCGAAGACCTCAGGACTTTATTGTCTGCAGATGCCAAAACGTAATTATCTTTGAAGCATATATCATTTACATCAATATAAATAAGCCCATAATTCTGCCAGCTTGAACCGTAATCAGTTGATTTATAAATTCCACCCGGATAATTTCCATAAGCATATATTATATTTCCATTTGATATTAATCCTGAAGCCCAGTGATTGATATTAATAGATTCCCAGCTTATTCCATTATTGGTCGTTCTGAAAGTTCCTTTATCTGTTTCGTCTATAATCACACCATTACATACTATCATTGAAAAAGTATATGCATTGGAAGGAATGGTATTCGCCAAAAACCAATTCTCTCCGTTATTCGTGGTTTCGTATGTTCCGAATCCACTGGGGTTTACGAAAGTTCCCGCATACAGTATTCCGTGATTTTCAACGAGAGATGTCAGAGGACGGAAAAGAGGTGTCGGGCTGATATTTTTCCAGATACACCATTATTTGTTGAAAAATATAAACCACCATAACCGCCACAAATTCCGGCATAAAGCGTATCTCCTTTGACAAGAAGAACGTTAACCGAACCCCCGGAAGGACCATTTGTCTGCTGCCACTGGCTCATACAATTTTCAATTATCAATGTACAATGTACAATTAAGAGAGAAAATAGCGCAAACGTAAAAATTCTGTAAAATTTCTTCATTTTCATATTTCCGAATCTAATTTTTAAAATTTTTTTATTCCGGGACGGAATTGTGGTAATCAAATATTTGAAGAGTATATAATTCCGCCAAAGGAAATTTATATGTATTTTGATAGAACGACTTTCGGACGAAAGTATTTCGATGTGTTATACAGTTTTGTTCTCCTCCGAAAGTAAAAATACTTTCTAATTATTAAACAAACATATATTTTATAAGATTCTGTTAATTTATAAAACTTGTGAGAATTGGAACTGCCATTCAATTTTTCTAATTCCGATAAGATGAGATTATTGCAGAAAATTCCTGTACAGGTGAATATATTTTATTTGAAAAAACAAAAAATCATCATCCCGGGTGCATCCGCATACTCCGGATGCACCGGAATGACTATCGTTACTTTATCAGAATCATTTTCTTTTTATCGATAAAATCTCCGGATTGCAGCTTGTAAAAATAAATTCCCGATGCCAGCTTGCTTCCATTAAAAGTCACCTCGTATGTTCCGGGAGATATTTTTTCATTAACCAACGCCCCAACTTCTTTCCCGAGAATGTCATATACTTTGAGAATTGTCATCCCCCCTTGCCCCCCTTCAAAGGGGGGAATACTAAATTGTATTTTCGTCGTCGGATTAAACGGATTCGGATAATTCTGAAACAAATAAAATCTTTCAGGTATATTTTCATTTATCTTTTTTACTCCGATTGTTCCGCCGCCGTTTTTAGTTTTAAATATACGTCCCTGTGAGCCACATACATAACCTGTATCATTTGATGTAAAATAAATACTATTTTGCAACTGTGCTGTATCGGTTGCTTGCGTTATCCAGTTCGTGCCGTTATTCGTTGTTTTGAAAATATATTTTGAATCAGTTGATAAATATCCTGTTAGTGAATTCACAAAATATGCCGACAAAACCGAATAAGCATTGCTGATATTTTTTGAAATCCAGTTTGTTCCGCCATTGGTTGTCAAAAGCACAGTTCCGGATGTTCCAAAAGCCCAGGCTGATTCTGTGGATACTGCAAAAATTCCGTTAAAAGTATTAGCCGCTATAAAGGGATGGTTTTGAACAATCCAGTTAGAGCCGCCGTTTGAAGTTTTATATATTACAGAATCAGTTACACACCAACCGGTATTTGAATTTTCGAAATGCAAAAAAGTATACAGATAGTTCGGTACAGAATTATAATATTGAATTATCCAGTTACTTCCTCCGTCTGTTGTTTTATACAAACCTGAAATTCCGGTAGCAGTGCTTACCCAGCCCGTCATTGAATTGACAAAGAAACAATCTATGCAGGCGAAAGTGAGAGTAGGAAGTGTGACGAAATTATTTCCTCCATTCGTAGTCTTAAATAATCCTTCACCGCCTGAAACGTATCCGGTGTTTACATCTAAGAAATATAATGATATTACACGGTTTCCAATCGGGAAATTTTGGCTCTGGTTAAACCAGCTTAAACCTGCATTCGTTGTTTTGATGAATGTGTATTGCGTTGGTAATGATTGGAAACCTCCTGCCCAGCCGGTTTGAGAATTTACAAATTGTATTTTGCTAAGATTAACAGTAGTCCCGCTGTTTAAAGGAAACCACCCGGTCTGCGAAAAAACTTCACAAAAAATAAAAAATAAAAAATAAAAAATAAATAAGATCCTCTTCATAAATTAATAATTTTATTTTAATAAAATAAATCTCTTTGTCTCTGAAAAGTTTTTAAACCCCTCGTTACCAAGGTCCACCTTGGGAACGTAAATGTTATTTCAACAAAACTAATTTTTTTGTTTCTTTAAAATCTCCTGTGGATAATGTGTAAAAATATATTCCCGATGTCAGCCTGCTGCCGTCAAATGTTACTTCATACGTCCCGGGAGATTTTTTTTCGTTGACCAGTGTTTCAATTTCTTTACCAAGAATATCATAAACCTTCAACGTCACAAATCTTGAATCTTTAATCTGGAATCTTATAATCGTTGTCGGATTAAACGGATTCGGATAATTCTGATATAATTTAAATTTATCCGGAACAGAACTGCTGATTGGTTTTATTCCCACCGTGTTCGTATCTCCATATTTCACCCCGTTTACAAACGCACCGATTAAAGTATAAGTCGTCGTCGAGGTCATATCCGGACCTAAATCATAATAAAAGTATATATATTGCGTAACGCCAATATCTTTTACAAAAAAGGTTTCGAAACTACAGCCATTCGTACCACCCCAGTTAATATGAAATCTTTTCACTCTTGATTGTAAACCAAAAACAGTTGTATCTTTTATGGCAATGCAATGCTTTTGAATGTTATATTGTCCGCATTGTCCTCCGCATGTTTCATTTAAAACCGCAGTTAGTTTATATAATCGATTTTCGTAGTTACAGGCGGAATCATAGGAATTGTATCCCATACAATAACCGCTGTCTGCATCATAACGTAAATAGTGGAGTGTATTATCTCCCAAAAATGTGTTCATATGATAAAAAAGATTTCCGTTTAACCTTACAGTATCGGTTATCCTTGTAACGTAGTAACCCGAATCATAAGTGTATGCATTTGGATAATACCATATTACTTTATTATATTTATAATAAAATTTATTTCCGATTTTCAACGGAAAATATCTTGCGGAATCCCCATATGAATTTGGGGACGGGTAAGCGTGCTCTTTAATATTTGTATCGAATCCATTATCCCCGGAATGCGCAAACCAATGTGCGGATGAAGTATAAGCAATTAATAATGAACCCAATAAAATAAAAACAAAAATTATTTTTTTCATATAATTGTAATTTTATTTTATTAATAATGCTTTCATTGTTTCTTTAAATTCTCCTGCTGTTATCGTATAAAAATAAACTCCCGATGCCAGCCTGCTTCCGTCAAATTTAACTTCGTATGTCCCGGTTTTCAAATTTTCATTTACTAACATTTCTATTTCTTTCCCGAGTATATCGAATATTTTTAAGGTTACAACACCATTTTCTATTTTCCATTTTCCATTTTCTGAGTTTGGTATTTCAAACTTGATTGTAGTGGACGGATTAAACGGATTCGGATAATTCTGATACAATAAATAATTCGTTGAAAAGTTATTGTTTATTTTTGAAATAAACGAAGAACTACCATTTGTAGTTTTATACACTTCGGTCCAACCTCCTGAAATCCAGCCTGTATTATTATTTATGAAATAAATTGAAAACAAATCACACCACAATCTATTCCCGTTAAGTCTGTAAACATCCCAATTGGAAAAATTATTGGTCATTTTTATTACAATAGGATAAGAAGCATTGTCTCTTCCAACCGCCCATAAAATATTATTTAAATAATAGTAATTAGATATTCCTGCGGCATTACTGCCTGTATAAATACTATCCCAATTAACACCTCCGTTAAAAGTCCGATGAATATAATTGATATTTACATTCGCATTGTTGTTTATCGAAACAAATCCTGTGTTTTGATTAATGAAAAAACCGTTTCCATAATTCACAATACCGGGAACATTTATCTCCTGCCAACCGGCTCCTCCATTCGAAGATTTTAAAAGCTTGGTTAAGTTACACGCCCAAAAATTATTAAAATCACATATTATAATATTATAACTATCATCCAGAGAATCTAATGTCCAATTCAAGCCAAGGTTAGTGCTCCTTAAAATTACACTTTTGTTTACAAGTGGTCTGCTTAAATAGCCAAACAAAATTAAATTGGATGGACTAAAATATTTTATTTGCTTTAAAGAAGATATTTTATTTGAAGGATTTGCATAAATCCAGTTTGCTCCTCCATTTGTTGATTTGTATAAATATACAGAGTCGGTAACTCCTTCATAAGATGTGACCCAACCGGTATTATCATTCGCAAATATAATGCTACTTATTTCTCTCGCATTCGGGACATTATAAGTTTTCCAATTATATCCGCCATCGGTTGATTTTATTACGTCAAAAAATAATGTTCCCCACCCAATGTTTTCGTTAAGAAAAAAGATATTGCTGATGCTTTCCGAAAGCGGGATTAAATTATAAGAAACCGTATCCCAGACAGAACCGCTGCCGGAAGATTTAAAAATTTCATATTGTTTAATGCCCCAAAGGTTATTATTATCTGCGGCTTTAAAATACATCGGACTAAAATTGCTGCCACTCCAGCTATTTCCGGCATTCGTTGTTTTGTATATTATGTTATTTCCCGATACCCACCCTGTATTTTGATTTATAAAATCTATATCAAAAAATCCTGATACGGAATCAATGTATTGTTTATTCCAGTTCGTACCGCCATTGGTGGTTTTTAAGAAAAATCCCCTGCGATACGCCGGTGATCCATTTCCTCCTGCTACGTATCCTGTATTTTCATTAAAAAATTTAACTTTTGATAACATAACCGCATTGTATTGCTGTGTCCAGTTTGTTCCGCCGTTTGTAGTTTTATATAAATTTCCATACGAATATACTCCGTTCATTCCGGATTCAATTATCCAGCCGGTACTTTCGCTGATAAAGTATGGAGATATTAACGTTCCGTTAATACTAAAATTATATAACGTAAACCAATTTAATCCTCCATTTGTAGTTTTTAAAATATTTTTACCTGAGGAAACAACATATCCTGTCGTCAAATTTAAAAAATAAACAGAACTGAAATTAGAAAACGAAAAACCTGGATTATTTATCCTTATCCAATTATCACCTTTATTTGTGGATTTAAACACAACACTTGAGTCGCATACACACCATCCGGTATTACCAACAAAATAAACAGAATTTATGCTTCCGAAAAAATTATCAATGTATCCAAAATGAATCCAGTTCGAACCTCCGTTCGTTGTCTTCATAATATTTCCATAATCTCCGGCTATCACTGCTTCATCCTTTGAAAAACAATAAAAATCTAAATACTGAAAACGAGCTGGTTTTGGTGTTATTAAATTCCAGCCGTTTTGAGCAAAGCCCGAACAAAAAATAAAAAATAGAAAATAAAAAATAAATAATATTGTTTTCATAAATGTAAATATATTATTTTAGCATAACAACTTTTTTTGTGTCTCGTTACAAAGCACCCGCTTGGTAACGAAGGAATATTATTTTAATAATATTAATTTCTTTGTTCCCTTAAATTCTCCGGCGGTCAGAGTATAAAAATATATCCCCGATGCCAACTTGCTGCCGTCAAATTTAACTTCGTATGTCCCGGGTTTCAAATTTTCATTTACTAACGTTTCTATTTCTTTCCCGAGTATATCGAATATTTTTAACGTTACAACACCATTTTCTATTTTCCATTTTCCATTTTCTGAGTTTGGAATCTGGAATCTTATAATCGTCACCGGATTAAACGGATTCGGATAATTCTGATACAATTTATAACTTGCGGAAACTTCGCTCAGCGGAGGATTTGTTTGCAGAATTATTCCGGGATTATTGTTTGAAATAATTCCACCATACGGTCCCCAGGAAACTGCAAAATTAAAATTATAATATTTTAATCCTGTCAGTGAATTGCTTACAACTCCGCATAGTGCCCAGTTCAAGCCACCGTTTGTAGATTTATAAATACCTGAAGTTATTAATCCTGATTCTGAATAACATATATTTGCTAAGCTATTGATTGAATCGACAAGTGATAGATAATTTATCCAGGAAAATCCGCCTAACGGAAACCAGTAATCTGTAAAGTTTCTGAAACCACTGCTTGTTCTCATCACTCTTCCTCTTCCTCCAACAGCTATACCATAGTTAGTATCAGCGTAATCTGCGAACGTAAGAACGTTTGGGTCACCATAACCATTAAAAACATAATTAGCAGAACCTCCGTTATAAAATAAAACTGCCGTTGGATTCCCCGGCATATGAGGAGGCATGCCGTAACCTGCTATAAAATATACATTACTGCTTGCCATATTTAATAATTGTTCACTTATGCAGCCGGTTTCAGGTGGTCCATGACATTCGCATTCCAGATAAACTAAATTCCAGGTTAATCCACCATCTGTAGTTATAACCCCCGAATGAGAGCAGTGCCCTCCTGTTACGTGAATTGTATTAATATCAGGTATATCGGCAGTTCCCCAACCCAAAGTTAAAGTATCTAAATATAATGTATTCCATGTACTACCCGCATCGATTGTTTTATAAATTCTCCCGTTTGAGGCAACCGCAAATCCTGTATTATTGAATAATCTTACTTTTATAAAATTTCCTGCACCGGGACAATTCGCTTGTGTCCAATTTATACCACCGTTAATAGTCTTAAATATTGTTCCATTATTTCCGCATGCAACCCCCGTTTGGTTATTTATAAAAGAAACCGATGTTATTGTTTCATCTGTAAAACTTTTTGAAACGCGTGTAAAATTTGCACCTGAATTTATTGAACGATAAATTATACCTCCATCGCCCGCATATACAAACCTGTTTGCACCTGCATTCGTAACGGAATAATAAATTCGGGATGAATCTACTGCGTTTGAAAATTTTATCCAGTTCAATCCGCCGTTTGTCGTACGAAATACCCCTGTGTAACTTCCCGCTACTATACCGGTATTTGCATTAACGAACGCAATAGATTTGACATCGTGATAAGAACCTGTATTATATTGAATCCAGGTTGAACCGCCATCTGTCGTTTTATTTATTAAATAACTACTTAAGTAATTGCTAAGCACATATCCGGTTGAAGAATTTGCAAACCAAACAGAACGATTTCCCATGTTTTGAAATCCATAGGAAGCTACCGTATCCCAGGTTTCCCCTGCGTCTGTTGATTCATATAAAACTCTTTCTCCCGCAACAAAAATTTTATTGTTTGAAGCAAATGAAATTGACCTTAGCCACCACTGTGAATAATCATATTGTTTTACAGTCCAGTTAAGTCCTCCGTCCGATGTTTTATAAATTCTCGGATAGTAAAAATAATTTCCGTTATTATAACCGGTTACCAAAATTCCCGTACCGGCATTTCTGAATCTTATATCCCTGAAATCAACCGAATCATTAATAGTAATTTTTACCCAGTTGTTGCCTCCGTTTATTGTCTTATCTGCTGCACCGAATTCTCCTGCAACCATTCCTGTATTTGCATTTATAAAATGCACTGTATATAAATTTGAGGAATTGTTCAGCATTTTTACACTCCAGTTTAATCCTCCGTTGGTAGTTTTCAGAACAGTGCCTGCTTCACAAGCCGCATAACCGGTTTGAGTATTTACAAATCTTATGCAGTAAATATTATTCGCAGTGGGATAAGGATTCAGCCATTGCCACTGTGAAAAGCAATCATAAATGTTATATGTTAAATTATAAATTAAAAGAGCAATGATAACTTTAATTAATCTTTGCATAAATTTAAAATATTATTTCAATAAAATTAATTTTTTTGTTTCCCCGATACGCTTCGCTATCGGGATTTCGTCACAAATAGATTTGTGACTCAACTTTCTATTTACTATACGGACATTTGTCCTTACTTAATAAGAACCATCTTTTTCGTTTCATTGTATTCTCCGGCGGCTAATGTGTAAAAATAAATTCCCGAGGATAATTTGCTTCCGTCAAATTTTACTTCGTACGTGCCTGGTTTCAAATTTTCATTTACTAATGTTTCTATTTCTTTTCCAAGTACGTCATATACTTTTAACGTCACTACACCATTTTCAATTTTCCATTTTCCATTTTCTGAGTTTGGAATTTCAAACTTGATTACAGTGGAAGGATTAAACGGGTTCGGATAATTTTGTTCAAGACTGAATTTTAACGGCTGTGTGATACTATTTCCGGTATTTAAAATTATGGATGTTGTGTCCCCGTATAGAGTGCCATTTATATAACATCCAAGTAATGAATAACTATAGTAGCCAAATGCATTTCCACCGAATCCACCATCTCTGAAATATAATCCTAAATCTAATGCAAAATTATGGTCAGAATAACTATAATAATGACCATTCGTCCAATAATAACCATAATATTTAAATTTAGTGTGGTGTCTTAAATATACAGTATCTTTTACACCGCTGCAGCTTTCCATACCGTTAAAACACGGTAATAATGCAGTAGAATCCCCTTTGTTTGCAGCTAAATCATAAATGATTGTCTCATAGTCATTATTACAAAGATAACCGCTGTATACCATTAATCTTCCGGAATAAGCATCAAACCTTACCCAGTAGGGACTTCCGAAAATAGTTATATAAAAATACTTTCTATCTCCAACGGTAGTATCCTTTGTTATTGATATAACAACTTTAGTCTGTGAAGTGGGAGGATCGTTGAAATACATATAAACCCATTTGTTCCCTATAGCAAGAGGCATATATTTTCCAAATTGCTCATATACGGGAATTACATGGTCTACTGTATCTCCGTAAACAACACCATTAATATTACAACCCTGCAGAAAATACTGTGTAGTGAGCGAATAGTAAGAAGATTTTTCCGAATAGTTATTATTAACGCATCCTAAATTTTGTAAAAAATGATAATCGTATACACGATGTGAACTCCCATAATCATAACCGTAATTAAATAATTTTTGTCGTGTGCTAATATCGAAAAATGTAGTATCGTTTACCCAATAGCAATTAAATGCTTTATCACGGCACAATGTCTGTATTGTATCTTTAATATTTGAAGATAAACGGAATAGAACATATTCATAATTACAGGAGGAACCTGAAGAATCATATCTTACAATATTTCCGGAAACATCATCATATCTGATATAAAAATTTTGTCTTACACCGCAAAAATTTGTACAGTAATAATAGGTTTTTCCGTTAATGTCCTTCGAATTTGTAATTCTTGAAATAACAAAATAAGTAAAATTGCCGCCTCTATCGTAGCAGTGTTCTACATAATAAAAAGCATTTCCGACAGTCAAAGGAAAATATGGCGCCCCGTTGTCGTCAGTCTGAGAATGTGCCTGTCCCGAAAATAGCTCAAAAGCGAGAATGATAGCCAAACAAAAAAGAAAATTTGTTTTCATAATATTAAAAATTATTTCAATAAAATTAATTTTTTTGTTTCTTTATAATCTCCGGCAGTCAATGTATAGAAATACATTCCCGAGGATAATTTGCTTCCGTCAAATTTTACTTCGTACGTGCCTGGTTTCAAATTTTCATTTACTAATGTTTCTATTTCTTTTCCAAGTACGTCATATACTTTTAACGTCACTACACCATTTTCCATTTTCCATTTTCTGAGTTTGGTATTTCAAACTTGATTGTAGTAGACGGATTAAACGGGTTCGGATAATTTTGATACAAAAAATATGATAAAGGAACATTTTCGGAAATTTGTTTTATTCCAATAATTTCCGATATTGTACGCCGCCAGACTGATTGCCAACCTGTTCCAGACAGGATATAATTATTTGTTATTAATAATGTATTTATTGCCGGAATAACATTGAAACCCTGATTTTTATTTATCCAGTTTACTCCGTTATTCGTTGAGAGATATATTCCGCTACTATCTGTTCCGGCAATAATATTATTTCCTATAAACGTAAGTGATAGCACATTTTTATTATTCAAAGAAGTTTGGGTCCAGCTTGTGCCATAATCAGTGGAATAATAAACACCGTTATAATAAGTCCCTGCGAAAATATTGTTTCCACTGATGGCAAGGGTAATTACTTCTTGGTTATTTAAACCGATTTGAGTCCAATTCGCACCATTGTTCGTTGTGAGATAAACTCCACCAAAGGTTCCCGCAAAAATATTATTTCCGCTCACAGAAAGAATATAAACAGTAATATTGTGCAAAGTTGTTTGTGTCCAGCTATTTCCGTTATCAGTGGATAAATAGAGTCCATAATCAGCATATGCAAAAATATTATTTCCTTTGACAGCAAGGCAGTAAATATTTTGATTATTCAAAGCTGTCTGAGTCCAGTCATTTCCGTTATCGGTGGATATATAGACTCCGTAATCAGCTCCGGCAAAAATATTATTTCCGCTGATGGCAAGAGATGAAATCCAATGGTTACCCAAAGAAGTCTGAGTCCAGTTATTTCCGTTATTAGTAGAAAGATAGACACCATTATAATCTGTTCCTGCAAAAATATTATTTCCGCTGACAGCTAAAGAACTAACAAACTGATTAAACAGGGAAGTTTGTTTCCAGGTATTTGCGTTATTTGTTGAGATATAGATACCACCATCAGTTGTTCCTGCGAAAATATTATTCCCGCTGAAAACAATTGAATAAACGGACTGACTATTTAAAGTAGTTTGAGTCCACGTATTTCCATTATTCGTAGAGAGATAGATACCAAGTCTTGTCGTTCCCGCAAAAATATTATTTCCACTCACAGAAATAGAATTAATAGTTTTATTGGACAAGGCAGTTTGAATCCAGGTGTTGCCGTTATCAGTGGAGAGATAGACATAACCATAACTTACAGGCGGATAATTATTTGTTCCGGCAAAAATATTATTTCCGCTTATTGCAAGGCAAAATACATATTGACTATTTAAGGCAGTTTGAATCCAGTTATTTCCGTTATTTGTAGATAGATAGACGCCTTGATTCGTTCCTGCAAAAATATTATTTCCTTTTACGGAAAGGGAATAAACATGTCTATTATTTAAACCAATTTGAGTCCAATTAATACCATTATTCGTGGAGAAATAGATTCCACTATATAAAGTCCCCGCAAAAACATTATTTCCGCTGATTGCAAAGCAATAATCTTCATCAGGATTATTTAAAACTGTTTGAGTCCAGGAATTTCCGTTATTAGTTGATAGATAGACGCCATAAAACCATGTTCCTGCAAAAATATTATTTCCACTCAATGCAATCGAAGTAACAGTCTTATCAATCAAAGCAGTTTGAACCCAGTTATTACCGTTGTCGGTGGAGCGATAGACGCCATTAAGTTTTGTTCCTGCAAAAATATTATTTCCGCTTACAGCAAGTGTAAATACAGTTCCTCCATATGGACCGTTAGTTTGCACCCACTGGCTTTTACATTTATTAATGTTAAACGTTAAATTATAAATTAAAAGAGCAAAGATAACTATAATTAATTTTTTCATAATATTAAAATCTTATTTTAACAAAATTAATTTTTTAGTCTCTGAAAATTCTTCCGTTTGTAATTTATAAAAATAAACTCCCGATGCAAACCGGCTTCCGTCAAATGTTACTTCGAATGTTCCGGGTTGCAGATTTTCGTTTACAAGTGTTGCGATTTCTCTACCTGTTATATCAAAAACTATCAGTGACACAAAACCATTTTCCACTTTCCATTTTCCATTTTCTGAATTTGGAATTTCAAACTTTATTACAGTAGTCGGATTAAACGGATTCGGGTAATTCTGTGATAAAGAATATTTGTCGGGAACGTTTGAACTTATATTCTTTACATCGAGTATTTCTGGTAGCGAACGACGCCAAATCGAGGCAGTAGATGTCCCCGCATAAACGTAATTGTTATTTATTAAAAATGAATAAACCGATTTATCTCCAAATCCCTGATTCTTTAAAATCCAATTTGTTCCATTGTTCGTAGAAAGATATACTCCGCCTGTTGTTGCTGCAAAAAGATAAACTCCATACGTACATAAAGCATAAGTATATACACCGCTTTGTATTCCGTTATTTATAGAGTTCCAATTTGCACCACCATTTGTTGAACGAAAGACTCCTCCTATCGTCCCGGCAAAAAGAGTAGTACCGGATTTTGCCAGTGAACGTACATCTAAATTTGTTAAACCATTATTAATTGCATTCCAGTTTGTTCCATTATTTGTTGATTTATATACACCTGTACTATTACTTCCGGCATAAATATTTGTTCCCGAAGTCATAATAACATTAATAAAATTATTCGTTAGACCATTATTAATTGCAGTCCAATTGTCACCATTATTTGTTGTCAGGTAAATTCCGCCTCCATTTAATCCCGCGAAAATATTTATTCCTATAGTTGCAAAAGATACCACGTGCCAGGGAAATAAACCATTATTTTTTGGTAACCAATTTATACCATTATTGCTTGACACATAAATGCCGCTATCTGTTCCAGCGAATATATTATTGCCCGAACAAAGAAGAGCTCTTACAGAAGGTTGTGTTAATCCGTTATTTATTGCATTCCAGTTAACTCCTCCATCTGTTGAAAGAAAAGCCCCATAATAATTAGTGCCTGCATAAATATTATTGCCAGATGAAGCAATTGAATTAATCCAGAGATTTGACATATTATTACTAGCTGAAATCCAGTTATTTCCGTTGTTGGATGATCTGAAAACCCCTCCGGTTGAAGTACCAACAAAAAGGTAAGAGCCGTTTATAGTCATAGCCTTTACTGTTTTACTCGTTAATCCTGAGTTTTTCGATATCCAATTTATACCATTATTAGTTGAAAGGTAAACTCCTCCCCCATATGCAACACCTCCATTTGTGACACCTGCATATATATTGTTTCCGGAACCAACAATAGAATTGACAGTAGTAGTATCAGAATCGATTTTATGTGAAGTCCAGTTAATACCGTTATTTGAAGATGAGAATATATATCCCTGTTGCGTGCCTGCATAAATATTAGTTCCTACAGCGGCTAATGAATTAATCCAACCATTTGTCATACCGTTATTTATAAGAGACCAGCTCCCCCCATTGTTAGTTGAAGAAAATACAAAGGAACATAAAGTTCCCGCAAAGATAGTATTACCTAATGTAGTTATTGCATTAATTGATGGATTAATTATACCGTTGCTTGCACTGAACCAATTTGTTCCATTATTGGTCGAACGAAAAACGCCATTATCCAGTAGCCCTGCGTAAATATCAGCTCCCAAAATCCCGAAAGCATGTACATCTGGAGTTGCCGTAAATCCATCGTTTCTCGATGACCAGTTTAATCCATTATCAACAGACATAAAAATACCATTATATGTACCGGCAAATAAATTTGTTCCTAAAAATTTTAAAACATTAATTCCTGTATTTGTTATTCCATTATTCCTTAATATCCAGTTGTCTCCATAATTTGTCGAAAGATAAACTCCCCCCATTGTTCCTGCAAAAATATTTATTCCTGATGTTTCAAAGCAAGTAACATTTGCACCATAAGGTCCATTCATTTGCACCCATTGACTATTACAATTTTCAATTAAAAATGATGAATAAAGAATAAATAGCGAAATGATTACTACAATTAATTTTTTCATAATTCTAATAATTTATTTAATCAAAATTAATTTTTTAGTCTCTTTAAAATCTCCTGCTGTTAATGTATAAAAATACATACCCGATACCAGCTGGCTTCCATCGAATTTAACTTCGTATGTCCCGGGTTTCAAATATTCGTTAACCAGCGTCGCAATTTCATTTCCGAGGATGTCATAAACTTTGAGAACTATCATCCCCCCTTGCCCCCCTTCAAAGTCGCTCTTTGTTCTTGATCCCGACTTGTCGGGAGGGGGAATACTAAACCTTATCTTCGTCGACGGATTAAATGGGTTCGGATAATTTTGTGATAAAGAATATTTGTCGGGAACAGTTGAACTTATATTTTTTACATCAATTATTTCAGAGAGTGAACGACGCCAAATAGTACTAACCGAATAATTGTTCCATATTCCTGCAAAAATATAATTACCCGAAATATATAATTTGACAAAAACCGGAATGATATTTAAACCTTGATTTTTGTTTAACCAGGTTGTCCCATTATTTGTAGTTAAAAATATTCCATCGGTACCGGCAAATAAATTTGTACCAAAAATAGCAAAGCTATATAAAGTATGAGTCATTAATCCTGCAGGATTCCAGCTAATACCGTTATTTGTCGTTATAAATACACCGCTGGTTCCCATAGCAAAAAGCGTATCACCCATGGAAATAATGTCGTTAATATATTGTCCCCCCAATCCTGTAGATATCCAATTAGTACCATAATTTGTAGATAAAAACACACCATGGTTGGTTCCTGCGAAAATGTTCGTTCCGGAAACCGCTAATGAATAAATTCCAATGTTAGATAATTCATTATTAAGAACTATCCAGTTACTGCCGTTATTAGTTGATAAAACCACACCCTGGTCGGTTCCTGCAAAAAGTTTAGTATTTAATAATGCAAGTGCATTGACGAAATCATTTGTCGGAAAACCATTATTCACTGTAGTCCAGCTCGCACCACTGTTTGTTGATAATAAAACACCGCCTCCGCTTCCGGGGGAGTTTAAATAACCCGCAAAAATATTTTGCCCGTTGATTGCAAGCGCCTCAATATATTTATTTGTAATCCCGTTGTTCATCCAATTCCAGGTGGTTCCGTTATTTGTAGACATTAGAATACCATTAGTTCCCACATAGATATTTGTTCCTGAGACAGCAAAGCAATTTACACTTGCGCTACAAGTATACATCTGCACCCACTGGCACATACAATGTTCAACGTTAAATGTTAAGTGTACAATTAAAAACAAGAAAATTATTTTTTCATAAATATTTTTTATTTTAACAAAACTAATTTTTTTGTTTCCTGAAAATCTCCCGCTTGCAGTTTGTAAAAATATACTCCGGATGCCAGCCTGCTTCCGTCGAATTTAACTTCGTATGTTCCGGGCTGCATTTTTTCATTTACGAGAGTTGAAATTTCCTTTCCAAGTATATCATAAATTTTCAACTTCACAAATCTTGAATCTTTAATCTGGAATCTTATAATCGTATTCGGATTAAACGGATTCGGATAATTCTGGAATAACTTAAAATTAGCGGGAATATCAACAGTTGATTCCTGTTCAAATGTAATTCCCCCTGTTGTGGTTTTTAAGATCACACCATTATCTCCGACTATCCAGCCTACATTTATACCCGAAAATCTGACACAATTCAAACTGTTCGATGTCATTGTAGGTAACACATCAAAGTTAGTTCCTCCGTTTGTAGTTTTTACAATTAATCCGGCCGAGCCTGTATAACCCACCAGCCAGCCGGTATTTGCGTTTACAAAATACATTGATTTGATTCCGGTTATTGTATTATTTATAACGTCCCAGTTATTTCCACCATTTGTTGTTTTTAAAATTCCGGTTATACCGGCATTAGCATAACCGGTATTTAAATTTAAAAAATGAAATGTTTTAATACCGGTCGTCGAAGAGAATTGTGAGAACCAGTTAATTCCGCTGTTTGTTGTTTTTAATATTCCTCCTCCGGAATTTGAATATTCATATACAGCCCATCCCGTATTTGTATTTAAAAACTGAATAGCATTATAAGTATTTATTGTATCATAGCCGCTTAACTTTTGCCAATTTGTTCCACCATTCGTTGTCATTTTTATAATATGATATCCTACACTCCAACCAAGATTTGAATTCAAAAAAAATAATCCTAAATAACCACAATACATACTGCTATCCTGATTAATCCAGCTTGCTCCTGCGTTTGTAGTTTTTATAAGAGTGCTGTAAACTCCGTTTGACGTCCATCCTGCTGTCCATCCGGTATTAACATTTACAAAGAAAACGGAGTTTAGAATTCCCCAATTGTTACTCTTGAATTCCCATCCGTTTCCACCGTTTGAAGTTTTAGCCAGGCAATTATAAATACCGGCAGCAAAAGCATTTCTTGAATTTATAACTGATACGGAGTTAATAATATAATTTTGTCCTGTCACTAAACTTATCCAGTTTAATCCCCCATTCGTAGTTTTACTCATCATCGGAACTGAGTACATAGCGTCCGCACCTCCACCAACAAAACCGGTAATTGTGTCCGCAAAATACAAAAAATTAAGCCTCAATCCTCCGGGATAAATAGGATTGCTCCAGTTGATACCGCCGTTTGTAGTTTTATAAATTCTGCCTGTAATTGTGGACACCCATCCCGTATTTACATCTTTAAAAAATAATGATCTATAACAGCAATCACTTGTTGGTACAACGTAAGGAATCCAGTTGTCACCTGCATCGGTTGTTTTATATATACCGTCACCGCCCGTAGGATTCGTACCCTCACCCGCGAACCAGCCTGTATTTTCGTTTACAAAATAAATATCATGATTGTAAAAACTCGGAACATTTTTTCCGGTAAAAGATATTCCACCGTCAATTGTTTTTTGGATATGACCGTTACTGCAGGACAGCCATCCTGTCAGAGAATTAACAAAATATAAAGAATAAATTTCATCTCCTACCTGATTAGAAAAAATCCAGTTTGAACCTCCATTTGTTGTTCTTAAAAAAATATTCCACTCGCCACCTATCCATCCCGTCAGGGAATTTATAAACTTAACACAAATCAAGTTTCCGGTTGTGTTGCTTATTTGCTGTGTCCAGTTTGTTCCTCCATTAGTGCTTTTTAATACTAATCCGTTTGCTCCTGCAGCCCACCCTGTTCGCGAATTGATAAAATATATACCTGAAACGCTTTTATTATTCTGCCATGATTGGTCAATCCAGTTCAATCCGCCGTTAGTTGTTTTAGATATTCTGCCATATGCAGATGGTACCCAGCAAGTATTTGCATTTAAAAAATATGCTCTTCCTAATTCCTCTCCGGAAGGCATTGGATTTTGCCATATCCAGTGTGTCTGGGAATTTAAAATATTCCCGTAAAGGGAAATAAAATTTATTACTAAAAAAAGAAAAATAATTTTTCTCATAATAATTATTAAAATTATTTTAACAAAAATAATTTCTTTGTTTCTTTAAAATCTCCCGCGGTCAGTGTGTAAAAATAAATTCCTGATGATAAACTGCTGCCATCGAATTTCAATTCATATGTGCCGGGGTTTAATTTTCCATTGACCAATGTTTCAATTTCCCTTCCGGTTATATCATACACTTTCAGTGTCACAAATCTTGAATCTTTAATCCGGAATCTTATAATCGAAGACGGATTAAACGGATTCGGATAATTCTGACTTAATGAAAATTTTTCTGATGCCGGGTTGTTGTCTGTAGTATTAACAAAATCTTTAAGTGAAATATGAAGAATCGTTCCATTTTCTCCTACTGCCCAGCCCGATAATGAGTTATAGAAAAACACAGAAGATAATTTTTCATCCTTCGTAGTCGGAAAATCCGTATACCATTTCATTCCTCCGTTATATGTTTTTGATATTCTTCCGCCGAATGAATGAGATGACGTATACCAGCCGGAATTTTCATTTATGAAAAACACTGATGTGTAAGTTGCGGGCGGACTGTCGCCGTCATCTCCGGCTGTACTATTTGAAACGGGCTTTCCCCAGTTCTCTCCTCCGTCAGTAGTTTTAAATAAACTGTAAACACTGCCAGAGGCCCAGCCGGTCAGTTCATTTATGAAAAAGACTGAACGCCACGAATAAGCATTAATATTTTTGGCAACCCAGTTTAAACCTCCGTTGGTAGTTTTAGAAATTCCTCCGTTGTAAGCTATCCATCCGGTATTTGAATTTATGAAAAATATCGAATAAATAGTACGTAAAGTTGATGATGATTGAAATCCCCAGCTTATTCCGCTGTTTGTGGTTTTCAAAATCGTACCGGAATCACCCGCTATCCACCCTGTGCGGGAATTTAAAAAATAAATTTTATTTAAATTCTTAATTGTACCGGGAACCAATTGATTCCAGTTTACTCCTCCGTTAATTGTTTTGAATAATAAGCCGTTATTTCCGGCAATCCATCCGGTTTTTGAACTAATAAATCTAACATCATTAATTCTTTCAGTAGTATTTATAACTTGTGGACTCCAGTTCAAACCTCCGTTTTTAGTAACAAGAACCGTACCGGCATCTCCAACCGTCCAACCTGTTTCGCAGTTGATAAAATAAACAGAGTTTAGCCAATTGATTGTACCGCTTGTCTGTTGAGCCCACTGGGCATATGAAGAAAAAACAATAAAATGAAGAAAACAAATAACAAATAATGTCTTTTTCATAATTTTATTATTTTAATTTATTAAATATCCGATTACTACATTCATCTGGCTATGTTTAAATGACAATCGTCATTTTATAAAACCATTAGTCCCGGTAAAGAACATCGGGATTTCTGATAAAATAACTATCGTTATTTTATCATCAACATTTTTTTTGTTTCTACAAAATCTTTTGAAATCAATTTATAAAAATAAATGCCTGATGCCAATTTACTCCCGTCAAATTTTACTTCATATGTGCCGGGTTGTAATTTTTCGTTTACGAGCGTTTCAATTTCTCTTCCAAGAATATCGAATATTTTTAATATAACAAAACCATTTTCCGTTTTCACTTTTCCGTTTTCTGAATTTGCTATTCCAAATTTGATTGTTGTGGATGGATTAAACGGATTCGGAAAATTCTGTTCAAGCTTGTATTTATCCGGAAGATTGCTTGAAATTTGATTTACGGAAATTGGGATGAAGCCTATTAATGGTAATTGTACGTAAGTCGGATTGTATGTATTCATATAAATCCGGTTCCTTGCTTTTACCAGCGATGGCAACACGTGAGGATTTGTCCTTAAGAAAGGGTCGTTTGATATGTTGTCAAGATTTGTAACTATTACCCTGATTTTATTTCCCGTTTTGAAAATATGTGAAGAAGAATTTCCGTAAAACGTAAGCTGTCTTATAACATTTGGAACTATGTTTCTTTCAGTATAATTCGCTCTTGTAATTATATCGCCACTGCCGTCGGATTTAATTTCCCAGATTTGAATGTTAAACTGAGCTTTGTTCGCAGAAGATAAATAATGAATATTGACCATCGGAGTTCCAATCATTCGTGTATCGGAAAGTAATGGCTTCGTATCAAAACATAACTGTGTCTTTGCGAATTTACATGCGAAAATTGAATCATTAAATTCACGGTTAACTGCTTCGAGCATCGTTAAAGTAGTATCCTTTATATCGTTTACAAAAGCAATAGTATCCGATGGATTATTGTAAAAAAGTTCGTTATATAATCTTCCGTTTGGTTGTAAATAAAATTTAACGTCTGTTGTTCCGGCGGGTGGATATGTATCAGAATAAAATCTCTGCCACGTCCATTTATTATTTTGTCTCGGATAAACACTGGAAGCGTAAATAAATTGCGCGGAATCAAGAGACTGGTTTTGTTCATTTTGTAACCAGTAATCTGCCCACTCGCCGCTGATGTAATCATAATAATCACATTCCGAAGCTGCTGAGTCCGCACCGTGTGCATCGTAAGTTCCGAAATACATTCTGTAAGGAGTGGTAATGTTATTAACCTGTTTTATAAATCCGTACGGATTAAAAAATTTATCCTGCCAGCACATGCCTGCGAGAAAAGGTGTCGTGTTTTGATTAATCTTATTTACAAAATCTCTGTTCATCGGAACATAATATGCAAGGCTGTCCCACTTATCGGGAGTATCTGCAAGAATCCAGTTTCTGTATGCTCTTACTTGCGGAGTGTAATTAGCGATTGTATCTACATAACTAAGTGACCATAGCAGCGTCATCTTAACGCAATTATTTTCAATCCAGCTTGTTGCGAATTCCGGTGATGAGACATCCGAAACGATGCACCTGAGATTCAAACCATTACAGCAAGCCATAAGTGGAATAGTTCCTCCCTGCGATGCGCCCATAGCACCTACCATATTGGGATTAACAATAGTTTCCGCTTTTACATACTGAGCGACTTTAATAAAATCGTTCATTTCAGTTGTACTGATTAAATTCGAAAATCCGGTTGAGTGCCCCTGCCCTCTCATTGAATAACATAAAGAATAATAACCGTAACTTGACTGTTCGATAGCATCCGGAATGTAATCATTTTTTGAACCGCCGTATCCGTGACAGAATATCACGGCAGGCCATCCGGCTGAGGGTTTAACCGTGTCGGGAATAAATTTGGTGCAGTCAAGAATTACACCATCGTTTGTAGTGATAGTAAAATCTATTCTCTGTAATGGAAATCTTTTTTTGGTTCTTTGAGAAAATATATTTGTCGGATAAGCAAAAAGGATAAGAAGAAATAAAGAAATGAAAATTCTGTATCGATTTTTCATAAACTCCCCAAAATATTTTTTTATTGAATTATTAATTATAATAAATCGTAAAATCAGAGCATAAAACTTAATTCTATTTTTGACCTGTATCTTATATGTGAGAAGTCAAATTCTACCGGTGCAAATATAGTTATTTATATAAATACAGTTTTATGCTCAAATAAATGTGTAATGTGCATATAATTTTACGATTAAATGTGTAAACCTCAACCGATTTATTATGCAAATTTCGTTCCAAATATTGAAATAATGATGTTAAATATTAATTGCTTAAAATATCAATAATTTAATTCGCTCATTCGCATATTAAATTTAACTAAAAATATATTTTAAATCAAAAAATATAGTGCGAATACTATTGTTTTGAATGCTCTCACTATGTTATTTTATATAATAATTAAATTTTGGATATCTTAATTCAGTAATAAAAATAAAACGAAATTAATAACTTCAAAAATAGATTTGATATGTATAATTTATTAAAAAATAATATTACTCAGAATATGAATAAGTGGAATCTGAATAACAAAAAAGCATTAGTAACGGGCAGTACAAAGGGAATTGGAAAAGCAATAGTTGATGAATTTATTTCTCTTGGCGCGGAAGTTTTTATTGTTTCGAGAAATCAGAAAGAAGTTGAAAATATTATAAAAGAATATGCTATAAAAGGAATTACGGTAGAGGGAATTTCTGCGGATTTAAGCAAAAAGGAAGAGCGTTTGAAACTATTTAATTTTGTAAAAGAGAAATGGGGTGCTCTCGATATTCTCGTTAACAATGCCGGAACAAACATACGGAAAAAAACTATAGATTTTACAGACGGGGATTATGATTTTTTATTATCAACGAATCTTGGTTCTACGTTTGATATGTGCCGATTGTTTTATCCTTTTTTAAAAAAATCGGAGCAGGGAAATATCGTGAACATAGCATCGGTGGCGGGATTAACGTCATTGAGAACCGGTTCAATATATGCAATGACCAAAGCCGCTATAATACAGTTGACAAAAAATTTAAGCGTCGAATGGGCGGGAGATAACATAAGGGTGAATGCCGTTGCTCCGTGGTTTTTCAAAACTACTTTGAACAAAGTCATTCTAGAGCGCGAAGATTTTTACAATGATGTAATGGCAAGAACACCTATGAAAAGGCTCGGTCAGGTCGAAGAACTCGCAAATCTCGTTGCATTCCTCGTTATGCCCGCATCATCATACATAACGGGACAATGCATATCCATAGACGGAGGATTTACAGTGTATGGGTTCTGAAAAAAGTGTTACTTTATTAACCTCATTCCCAATCCCTGATCGGGAATGTATAATAAAATTATTTTCATTTTTGCTCTCATTCCCAATCCCTGATTGGGAATGTAAAATAAAATTTTTTCAATCGCTCTAACGCCTTTTCTGCAATTGTATCACCTATTGATAGCGACGCTGTCGCTGCAGGTGACGGCGCATTACAAACGTGTATCACTCTTTCGTTCTCAACGAATAAAAAATCATCGACTAAATTTCCATTTACATCGCAAGCCTGTGCCCTTACACCTGCGCCGCCCGTTTCCAAATCGCCCGATTTAATTTCGGGAAGAAGTTTTTGCAAAGCTTTCACAAAAGCAGGTTTTGAAAATGAACGGTAAAACTCTCCGAAGCCGATTTTCCAGTATTTTTTTGCTACTGTCAGAAAACCTTTCCAGAATATGCTTTCGGCTAAATCTTTGAAATCAATATCCGTTTTTTTATATCCTTCACGCTTAAAAGCGAAGACTGCATTGGGTCCGGCTTCCACCGCACCATCGATGCCTCTTGTAAAATGAACCCCAAGGAAAGGAAACTGAGGGTCGGGAACGGGATAAATTAAATTTTTTACCAGATATCTTTTTTCTTTTTTAATCGTAAAATATTCACCCCGGAAAGGAATTATCTTAATATTCAAATTATCGTTATTCAGTTTTGCAACACGGTCTGATTGCAAACCGCAGCAGGTGATTAACAATTTACAATTAAAAGTAAAATTATTTGTAGAGACAGAAACAATTTTATGTGCAGGGGTTAGAAACTTGGGTTCGGTGTATAATGCGGAACCCGCAGGAATATTCTTATTATCATCTATATATTCCAATTTTTCATTAAAAAATATTTCTGCACCTTTATCTTTAATCAAACCTGCAAGTTTCTCCGAAACAATTTTATAATCTATAATTCCGGTTTGCGGAACAAGTATTCCTTTTATTCCATTTACGTGAGGTTCGAATTCCTTTAATTCATCTGATGATAGTTCCTTTAAATTTTCGAGCCCGTTCTGCTTTCCGCGCTCGAACAGGTTATTTAATCCCGGAATTTCTTTTTCAGTCGTTGCAACTATCACTTTACCGCATATCTCATAAGGGATTTCGTTTTTATCGCAAAATTCAAGAAGCATTTTATATCCGCGCCGGCAGTTCGTTGCTTTCAGGCTTCCGTGTTTATAATAAATTCCGGAATGTATCACGCCGCTGTTGTTTCCCGTCTGATGTTTCGATACTCCGCTTTCTTTTTCTATTATGCAGATTTTTAAATGAGGATTTTTTTCTAATAGCTTATATGTTGTGGCAAGTCCGACAATTCCCGCACCGGCTACAATGATGTCAAAATTATTCATCGGTTTATAATTGATTATACAAAATTGCAGTAATAAAAAGTTTTTTGTAAGTCAAAATTTATTTTTGGTATTCTGTTTTCAAGACTCCAGAGATTGTTTAAAAATGAAAATATTAATGTTCTTGCTCAATTGCCACGAGCTTTAGCTCGTGCATAATTTATCACAAATTCGGGCTTTAGCCCATAATCAGTTCTCATTTCAACACTCCACATTGTAACTCATTCCAATCTTCAAATCGATTTAAACATCGAATAACCCGTAAGTTCATAAAATTCAAATTCTTGAACAACTTCATATCCAAGCCTCTTATATAAATTTACATTCCTGATATTCGTAGTATCTAACGCCGTTCCCTTTGCAGTAGGATGTTTCAAGCATTCGGGTTCAACGGATAGCATTAATTTTGTTCCGATGCCGCGCCCCTGCATTTCGGGATTTACCGCAAGTTCGTTTAAATAAAAATGCGGAACTTCAGGTCTGTATTTTCCGCTCGTCATAGCATATTCCCCGATAAATTTAATCCTTTCATTATTCGCTTTTCTTCTCATTTCATTTACAGCGAAATCCAATTTATCAGACCAATTATGATTGCTTTCCGGTGTCGTGTAAATTAAAGCACCTGCAAGTTTATCATCAACAAATGCCCCGTGCATTTTTAAATTCATTTCGGGTAAAATTGATAAAACTACGAGCTCATAAACCAATTTTGTTATTCTTTCTCTTTCTATTTCTTCAGGGAAAGCGAAAATATGCAGCGGGTCACTTATAAATGCTGCGGTAAAAATTTGTACCGCTTCTTCGTTATGAAAAGAAGACACTGACTTTATTGAAAAATTCATAAATAAAATTAACTATATCGTAAATCAGATTACAGGAAAAAATCAAATAACAGATTATTTTATTAAACTTTTGAACATTATTTTCAGTTTCATTGAATACACTTAAATTTCATTGTTATTAAAGAGTAATGTATTTAAATTCAGTCACAAAAATTATAAAACTATGGAAAACAAATTACATTTAACGATGCCGCGTAAGCATATACTTGTTACCGAAATTGAAAATCCGGTAGGATTAAAGGTAGGAATGATTCAGTTAAACAGACCCGATGTTTTGAATGCCCTTAACATCGAGTTGATGAAAGAACTTGTTGAAACACTCGAATCCTTCGATATGGATTCTGAAATCGGATGCATGGTCATTACCGGCAGCCAGAAGGCATTCGCAGCAGGAGCAGATATAAACGAAATGGCTGAAGCAAGCACTGTTGAAATGATTAAGCGTGACCAGTTTGCGACCTGGGACAGAATTATGAAAATTAAAAAACCGGTTATTGCATCGGTGAGCGGGTATGCACTCGGAGGCGGATGTGAACTTGCAATGTCCTGTGACATGATTTTTGCGGCTGAAGGTGCAAAATTCGGACAGCCGGAAATTAATCTCGGAATAATTCCCGGTGCGGGTGGTACACAAAGATTAACTCGTGCAATAGGTAAGGTGCGCGCGATGGAAATGATTATAACCGGAAAAATGTATTCTGCTAAAGAAATGTTTGACGCCGGGCTTCTTACGGCAGTCTTTGCCGACGATGTTTACCTTGATGAAACAATTAAGGTAGCAAAAGAAATTTCAAATAAACCTGCAATTGCCGTTCAGCTTGCTAAGGAATGTATAATGAAAGCGTATAACACAACGATTGAAGACGGAATACAATTTGAGAGAAGAAATTTTTATCTGCTTTTTTCGAGTGAAGATAAAATCGAAGGGATGAAAGCGTTCATTGAAAAAAGAAAACCTGTGTGGAAAAATAAATAAGTTTATAAAGTTTATAAAGTTCATAAAGTTTATAAAGATTAAAAAATATATCTTAACCCCGTAGGGGTGATATCTTGGTAGAAATGAAATATAATATACGCTGAACCCCGTAGGGGTGACATCTTGGTAGAATTTAATATTTACGCTCTATGATTTTTTGAACAATTAATTTAAATCAACAATTTGAAAAAATTTATAATTGTATTATTCGTATTAATTTTTTACGGCATCACTGCCACTGCTCAGGATGAGAATCTGCCGGCACCACCGATGCAAAAAGAAAAAGTCGCGGACGAATTAAACGCAGAACAAATAATCGAACAAAACAAAGCCGCCCTTGTTTCAATCTGGTATAATAGTAATGATTATTACAGTTCCTATTATCCCAATACCACACCGAAAGATACAACGCTGTTAAGCGGAAGCGGATTTATATTCATGAAAAACGGTATGGTCGGTACGAATTATCACGTAATCGCCGGTCTCGATAGTTTAATGATTAAAACAAGTAACGGTACATTTTATAATACTGAATTAATTTACGTCGAAGAAAAAAACGATTTCGCAATTTTAAAAATAGTTGATTCCACCAAAAAAGAATTTCCAACCGTGAAACTCGGTAATTCGGATGATTTGAAAGTCGGACAAAATATATTCGCAATCGGTAGTCCTCTCGGTTTTGAATACACAATTTCCGAAGGCATAATCGCTGCCATAAGGGAAAACGAAAAAGTAAGTTTTAATGACCCGGAAACCTATGCTCTCGTTGAAAAAACATTTGATAAAGTGATTCAAATCACAGCAGCAATATCCCCCGGCAACAGCGGCGGGGCGCTATTTAACGGCAGGGGCGAAGTTGTCGGAATCACTACATATTCGTACGGGTTCTATGGAAATTTAAACTTTGCAGTTGCTATAAACGACTTCAGCAAAATTTTAAACAATATTAATTTTTCAAACCTCGAGAAGGACGAAAATTATAATGGTAAAAAATTGGAAAATCTTTTTACAACAAATTATAAGTTAGCCGAAACTTTTAAAACAAAAGTTTTCGCCAACTGGTTTTACTCAAAACAAATCGATACTATGAAGAAGTTAGATACTTTTGCTGTAAAACAGGATTCTATTAACAGAATAAATCTATCCAAATCCGAACTTTACTTTAATGCCTGTTTGGACCTGCGGCCTGATACCTTCTATGTTTATCAGGACCTGATGGAATTATATGTATATACAGATAATTTTTTAAAAGCGGAAGATTTATATAAAAAGATTAAAGAAAAATTTGATTCAGACAGCCTTTTAAATACGCTCTCCTCATCACTTGCAGAAGCATACTCAACTTCAAAGGATTATAAAAAAGCTCTGACCTTTTATAAGAAAATGAAAAATCTCGATTCCGATGATGTTTTTATAAATTACCAGATTGCATATCTGAACGATATGATGAAAAATTATAAAAAAGCAATTAAAGGATATTTTGAGGTAATCAGACTGGATTCGAATTATATAAAAGCATATATACAACTCGGTCAGATTTATTACGACAAAAAAGATTATGAGAAAGCTAAAAAATATTTGCTATCAGCATACGAACGAAGTGAATTATATTCCGACTATGCGACTTATGTAGACCTTTATTATTTACTCGGCATGATAGCCGTAAACGAAGGAAGAAAATATGATGCCCTTATGGCGTATATAGATATCAAAAGAGCTTATTCTTATACAACCGAAGAAAAGAAGAAAAAGATAGAACTGTATAAAGCAATTCTGGAAATGGACAAGTAGAACAATGTTAAATGTTAAATGTTAAATTAAGAGCTTTCGATTATATCTCCGCAGTACTTCTGTTCTAAACCCCGTAGGCGTTTTCCATTTATAGGGGGAAATAAAAAAAATAAAACCCCGTAGGCGTTTCCCGTTTGTAGTAAAAGATGCACCAAAAACCCCAACGCAGTAGGCGTTTCCCGTGCACTCTTTGCATCCCGATGCGTCGGGATTTATAGAAAGTTATAAAAAAGAACTCAAACTCCGTAGGAGTGATATTATTGTAGAAAAATAATTTATTTTAATTTTTTAACTCCGAAGGAGTGACATTATTAATTTTCTTGTTTAAATTAAATATATTCGTTGCAGAAGAAAACACCAAAAACCCAAACGCCGTAGACGCTTCCATTCATTCCTAATATCCTATTGTTTATTACCTAATTAAAAAATTTCACTTCACCAACAACATCTGCTTTGTATCCGTGAAATTTCCTGCTTCCAATTTATATAAATAAATTCCGCTTGATAATTGTTTATTAGAAAATGGTACTTCGTATGTTCCCGGCTGCAATCTTTCATTAACAAGTGTCGAAACTTCTTTTCCGAGAATATCGTAAACTTTCAACATTATTAAACCATTTTCTATTTTCCCTTTTCCATTTTCCGATTTCGTAATCTGAAACCTTATCATCGTACCCGGATTAAACGGGTTCGGATAATTCTGAAACAATTTATAATCAGAAGGCACCTCATTAGAAATTGAATTTATATCTGAAACCAGCACGAATGTTAGTATCGGGTGTATTTCTCTTCCATTCGGCGGAATTCCTGTCTGCCCATGAAGAAAATCAAAAAATCCAACACCTGAAATTCTTATTCTTACATTTGCAGTAGTAAAACTTGTTGTCGGATGATATGTGTTATTAAACCACGTTCTGAGATTATTCAACTGTGTATACCTGCTTGTTGCGGCAACGCCCGGACATTGTGCATTTAACATTTCCGCAACCATTGTCTGGCTCGTATCACCAACCGCATGAATAACTATATGTATGTCGTTATCATCTTCAAGTTTATATTTATACATTATGCATTCTATCGAATACACTGTATCTTCCACGTCAAGCCTTGTATCGGGAAGAGTAACAGGTTTTGTCAGCGACCGCTGGTATTGAATCGTGCTCGGGATAACATTGTTAAAATTGATATGTGTTGTATCCGGGTCGATTAGTGTTTTCACAGCCCACCGCTCGACGCCGCACGTGATAAGTGTTCCGTCGGGAGTCTTCACGTTAACGAGTGCTTCATCATCTTTCTCGTCCTCTTCGTTATTCACTTTAGGAATAACAAATTTCAGAAATACGAGTGATGATACTATTAGAATTAGTATAATTAGATTTTTCATATTTAATGGCTAATTGTAGTATTATTTAATAAATCTTCAGTATTAGTCATTAAATAATCAACTATCCATTAACAATATACCAAAATATCAAATCAATCTAAACTTATATCTGCCTGTAAAATTTTAGTAAAAAAGTATAGGCATCTTATGCTAAAGATTGCATATTAATAACAATATAATCACACTGAATTTTCGATAGTAATTTCAAAATCATTTTTTTTGTTTATATTAAGAGATATATACGAATTTTTAAAATTAATTAGTATATCTTAACAATATGTTATTTCGAAAGTTTGGAAATGAATTATTTTTTTTATATAAAATTAGAAAAAATTGTTCTTTAAACTTTCCTTTTTTATTTTTAACTTAAGACACTGCAATAAATCTCGCAAGAATGTTATTCAAAATTTTTATTGAGATATTTTTTTAATTCGAAATAAGTTTTTTTAGATGCAAGAGTTCATACATTTACATAATCATACACATTACTCATTGCTGGATGCGATTGCAACGGTTGACGGTCTTGTCGATGCCGCAGTTGAAAATAATATGAAAGCCGTTGCCATCACCGACCACGGGGTAATGTACGGAGCGATGGAATTTTATAAGAAATGCACGCAAAAGGGTATCAATCCTATAATAGGTTTTGAAGCTTATGTGGCGCAGTCAGGCTCACGGTTTGACCGCGGAAGCAAAGGTGTGACTGCGGAAGTAATCGAAGCCGGCGAAATAGAAAAATCCGCATCCGCAAATATGAACTATGCTCACCTTGTTCTTCTCGCAAAAGATGAAAAGGGTTATAAAAATCTTATCAAACTTAATTCTCTGGGTCATACCGAAGGCTATTATTATAAACCCCGCATCGACCTTGAAATATTAAATAAATACCGGGAAGGTTTAATCGCTCTTTCTGCCTGTGCTCACGGAGTTATTTCGTGTTACATAGTGAGAAATGATTTGAACACGGCAAGAAAAATGATTGGAAAGTATAAAGATATTTTCGGCGAGGATTTTTACCTGGAAATTCAGGACCACCTGACAATTGATATCGAAAAAAAAGTTCTGAAAGAAATGCCTAAGCTCGCAAAAGAATTCGGAATAAAATTAATTGCTACGAATGATGTTCATTACATAAAAAAATCTCATGCGATTGCCCACAATATTTATCTTCACATAAGCGCCAAGCAAAGCAAAAGCTATGAACCGTCGGAAATCACTACCAACCTGCGTTACGGCACAGACCAGATTTATTTTAAGTCCGCAAAGGAAATGTGCGAGCTGTTTAAAGATTTTCCCGAAGCGATTAACTCTACTCTTGAAGTAACTGAGAAATGCAATCTGAAACTGGACACGAAAAAAAATTACATGCCTGCTTTTCCGATTCCGCAGGAAGATGATTGCAAAACACTCGATGATTACCTGACAAAGCTTTCACGCGAAGGAATGAAGAAAAGATTTAAAGATGTTACTCCGGAAATTGAAGAAAGGTTGAACTACGAACTCGAGATTATCAAGAAGATGAACTTTCCGGGATATTTTTTAATAGTAGCTGATTTTATTAATAGTGCAAAGGAAATTGGAATTCTCGTAGGTCCCGGAAGAGGCTCTGCCGCAGGCAGTCTCGTGTGTTATTGTCTTGGAATTACGAATGTGAATCCTCTCGATTATAATCTGCTCTTCGAAAGATTTTTGAACCCGGAAAGAATTTCGATGCCTGATATAGACATAGATTTTCAGGATGACCGGCGTGATGAAGTTATTAAATATGCTAAAGATAAATTCGGAGAGAAATCGGTAGCACAAATTATTACTTTCAATAAACTTGCTCCGCGCGGGGTTTTAAAAGACGTCGGACGTGTTTTGAATTTTCCGTTCAAAGACATTAATGACCTTACTAAATTAATACCGATTGTTTTCGGAAAAGTGAAGCCGCTTTCCGCCTGCATGAATGAAGTGGAAGAGTTTGCAAATTATTTTAAAACGGGAACGGAAGAACAGAAAGCCGACAGGAAAAAACTTTTTGAATATGCGAACGTTCTCGAAAACCTGAACAAGAATTCTTCTCTTCACGCATCCGGTATCGTTATTGCACCATCTGATGTAACCGACTACGTTCCGCTTTCAAAAGTTACGGGAGAGGATAGCGTTTACTGCACGCAGTATGATATGAGTTTGCTCGAGGATGCGGGAATGATTAAAATTGATTTTCTCGGGCTTAAGGAATTGAAAGTAATAGGAAAAACGCTGAAACTTATAAATAAAAAATATAATATAAATCTCACAACGGATTTAATTCCGCTCGATGATGAAAAAACCTATGAGCTTTTTTCTTCGGGCGCTACGGTCGGAATTTTTCAGTTCTCAAAAAGTAAAATGCGGGAATACCTTTCCAAGCTGAAACCAAAGAACATTAATGACCTTGCGGCAATGAATGCGCTTTACAGACCGGGACCGATGAAACTTATTCCTGAATTCATTGAAAAAAGATTCGGACGCAAACCCATTACTTATATGCATCCGAAAATGGAGAACGCGTTGAAGGAAACTTACGGTATTATTGTTTACCAGGAACAGGTGATGCAGATTGCAAGGGAGATTGCCGGATTCTCGATGGCACAGGCGGATAATATGCGCAAGGCAATGGGCAAGAAGATTAAGGAAAAAATGCAGCAGGTAAAAAAAGATTTTATAAGTGGTGCTGTTGAAAATGGAGTTTCGCAAAAAGTTGCTAACAATATATTTGCCCTTATACTCGATTTCGCTGATTACGGTTTTAATAAATCGCACGGTGTTGCTTATTCAATACTTGCATTTTATACTGCATACCTGAAGACCCATTACCCACTCGAGTTTCTGGCTGTCTCGATGGAAGGCAGGAAAGATGATGAAACCGAAATTCAGCTACTTGCGGAAGAGTGCAAAAGAATGAATGTTAAGCTCCATCAGCCGGATATTAATCTGAGCGATATGGATTTCAAAGTTGTATATGACAATCACGATTCCAATAAAGGAAAAATAATTTACGGTTTAAGTGCGATTAAAAATGTCGGGGAGAAAGCTGCTGATAATATTATTTTCGAAAGAGAACATGGCGGTGAATTTAAAAGTTTTTTTGATTTTCTGAAAAGAGTAGACTTAAGGCTTGTTAACAAAAAAACTCTCGAAGGACTTATTTTTGCGGGTGCGTTCGATGAAATAGAAAACAACAGGAGAAAACTTTTCAATAACCTCGAGAGGGCTACAATATTTGCACAGAGGATTAAAGAAACTCCCGAATCAAAAGGTCAGGAAGGATTATTTTCAAACCAGCCGACTGTCAACGGAATTGCCGATTTAAAACTTGTTGATTATGATGAGTTTCCCGAAATTGAAAAATATATTCTGGAAAAATCAGCGGTGGGATTTTATCTTACGGGGCATCCGCTCGATAAATACAGAGAAAATATCGATTCTTTTGTAAATTTGAGTTTTGGTGATGACGTCACCGAAATTGAATTCGATAAAATCGGAACTGCAAGAATGTGCGGAGTAATTACCGACCTTCAGGTTAAATATTCGAAGAAAGGAAAAAAATTCGTAGTATTCAACCTGATTGATTTATACGGCACCGGAGAATGTGTCGCCTTCAGTAAATTATATGAAGACAAAGAATATTTATTTAAAAATGACAGTCTTGTTTTCGTAGAAGGCAAAGCAGAAGAAAACGGGGATAAAATAAAAATTATTGTCGAGAATATTATACCCATTGATTCCATACAGGAAAAATTTGCGAACAACCTGACATTATTTATTTATGAAAACAAAATTGATGAGAACAGCCTGAATCAGATACATAAACTGATTGACACGAACCCGGGAGACTGCAAAGTATTTTTTTATGTCGTAAATAATGGTAAGAGCAAAATATTCCGATCAAAAGATTATAAAGTGAGACCGACAGTGGAATTAATTTCCAACTTGAAAAAGATTATCGGAGAAGATAATTTGAAGATAAATTGATTAAGAGACCTATCGGGTATTTTATAGTAGCTTCAGATTAAGGTGCGAAAAATCCGAAAGAATAATTTTGAAATCAAAAATATAAATTTATAAGAAACTATATTTACTATTTATAATGTTTAATCATTGAGTGTTAAATCACGTATAACCTCAGGGTCAAACCGAATAAGAAAAAAAGTTTAACCAATAAATAATTTTTTACTAATTTTATATATAACAAATAAATAAGAAAGGATAAATTTTAAAATGCATCCACTTGAAATAACAGACGCTAACTTTACCGATGAAGTTGAAAAATCAGATTTACCCGTCCTATTAGATTTCTGGGCAGTTTGGTGTGGTCCCTGCAAAATGATTGCACCAATTGTTGAAGAGTTAGCCGGTGAATACAGCGGGAAAATAAAAATTGGAAAACTTGATGTCGATAACAATCCCGGCGTAGCGACAAAATTCGGAATCAGGAGCATTCCGACTTTATTGATTTTTAAAGAAGGAAAACTCGTTGACCAGATAGTCGGAGCGGTTCCGAAAGGTCACATAGTGGAAAAATTAAAAGCACAACTGAATTAAGATAATATCCTTTCATTCCAATCAGGGATTGGGAATGAGGATTATAATTTCTCTCATTCTATCTCGTTCCTACGTTTTAGGGAATGTTTGAAAATTATTTAATTTGCACAATTGCTACAACTTTTGCGTTCTTTGCATCCCGTACTATCGGGATAAGTCGTGGGTTCAGAGTAATTCATAAATGGGCTTTAGCTCCAGACACCTCAAAGTTAAGGGCTAAAGCCCTGTTTTATGTTTCAATTGTCCCACGAGCTAAAGCTCGTGGCAATTGAGCAAGAACGAATGTAAATTTATTTTGCTCAATCTCTCGAGTATGGGAAAGAGGAAAAAAAGAATCGTTCCCAATCCTGAAACAAGTTCAAGAGAAGTTTGGGAACGAGCACCAAATAACGATGAATCGTTATTAAAAAAGGAAGCAACTTATTAATTGGAATATAATGTGTCGGGAGTCCCTGAAGAACAGGAGACTCCCCGACACAAAAATAGAAATTTTATTTTATTGAAAAATCAGAAATTATTTTAAGTTGCTTAAAAGGATTAAAAGCGCCTTTTTAACTTTTGCTCTTACTTTATAACTTTATGAACTTTATAAACTTAAGCTATCGGCGCAAATTTCGCCGTGAAATGTTTGAGGAATTTCGGTGATTCCGTTATTTTGATTCCTTTTATTTTCTTCTTATAATCATTGATTTCCCACATTATTTCGGCGACATAATCTATATGACTTTGTGTATAAACCCTTCTTGGAATGGCAAATCTCACAAGCTCCATATCCGCAGGTGTCATTTTTCCGTTTTTATCAAATTTGCCGAACATAACGCTTCCGATTTCGACAGTTCTGATTCCTCCTGCTCTGAAAAGTTCAACTACCAGTGCCTGTCCCGGATATTGTTCAGGAGGTATGTGCGGCAGAAATCCTTTTGCATCGAGATAAATTGCGTGTCCGCCGACAGGTTGTATAATAGGAATATTTTTACTTAATAATTTTTCACCCAGATATTTTGTTGATGCTATTCTATAATGCAAATAATTTTCGTCTATGACTTCTTCCAGGCCCTGTGCTATCGCTTCGAGGTCTCTTCCTGCCAATCCGCCATAGGTTTCGAATCCTTCGGTGATGATTATCAGATTTTTACATTGTTCGTACCACTCATCATTATTCATTGCTATAAATCCGCCGATGTTAGCAAATGCATCTTTCTTAGCACTCATAGTACAGCCATCCGTATACGAAAACATTTCATTACAAATTTCAAGTATGGATTTTTTTTCGTAACCTTTCTCTCTGATTTTTATGAAATATGCATTCTCTGCAAAACGGCAGGCATCGAGGAAAAACGGAATTTTATATTTTTTACAGATTTTACTTGTCTCCCTGATATTCTGCATGGATACCGGTTGTCCGCCGCCCGCATTATTTGTTATGGTTAACATGCAAACGGGAATATTTTTTGCCCCGACTTTTTTAATAAACTCTTCAAGTTTTTTTGTATCCATATTTCCCTTGAACGGATGTAAAACCGACGGATGTTTCCCTTCCTCGATAACAAGGTCTTCAGCAATACCGCCGTTAAATTCTATATTAGCCCTTGTCGTGTCAAAATGATTATTGTTCGGAATATATTTTCCTTTTCCTGCGTTGATAAATCTTCCGTCATCATCGATTTCACTTAACAGCTTCGTAAATAAAATTCTTTCCGCTGCTCTGCCCTGATGTACCGGAATTATGTGTTTGAAACCGAAGATTTTTTTTGTTTGTGCTTCGAATCTGAAATAACTTTTCGAACCCGCATAAGATTCATCGCCGTCCATAATCCCTGCCCACTGTTTAGCGCTCATAGCTGATGTTCCGCTGTCCGTTAACAAATCAATCAGGACATCCTCTGCCGGAATCCGGAATGGATTATAATATGCTCTTTTCAGAATTTTTTCTCTTTCGTCTTTTGTAGTTGTCTTTACATATTCTACAGATTTAATTTTAAATGGTTCTATAATGGTTTTCATCTCGTTTTATTTTAGTTTATTTGCAATTAAAAATTCGATACAACATTAAGCGATGTATCGAATAACATTCAATGTATATAATCTACATTTATTATCAAACAGTTATTTTTTTGATTATATCTTAATTAAAATATTTATACCCTTTAAATAAATTTATGTCTCTATTTTCCGGAAACCTCTGCCTTTTTTAAAGTCGATATTCCGAAGATTGAATACAAAGGACATTTACCTGTAACCGCTGCAAAAATCGGTAATATACCGACTAATCCCCACCAGCTTTCAAAAAAGAAACCTAAAACGACTATTATTGCCAAACCAATAATAATCCTTATTATTCTATCTACTGTTCCTAAATTACATTCCATAATTTTAACCCTCCTGATTTTAAAATTATTTAATGTGTAAATTAAATTGATGCTATATCGTTATTTAAGTTTTTTATTTCTTTATCTTACCGAAATATATTTTCGTTTCGTATTCCATTTTAACATACCCCCCGGCATTATGTTTATCAAAAAGCTTTTTCAAATCGGTCATCATATTTTTATTATCCATGGGTAAATATGATGAAGATAGCAGTCTGCCCTTTAACCCGGTAAAATCAAAAATCTGATAATTATCAAAACTTGCAAACTTAAAATTTTTAACTCCGTATAATTTATTGAAATCCTTATTAACGAGATTTTCGTGTTTTACTTCATCAAAATCAGTACCGAATTTTATCAATAATTTTTCATATCCTGTCATAAATGGTGAAGCGTCCTTAACCCTTTCATTCCAGACGAGCACAACATATCCGTCGGGTTTTAGAATTCTGATGAACTCTTTTTTTGCTTCAGCATTATTAAACCAGTGAAATGCCTGTCCGGATGTAATCATATCGACGCTCTCATCCGCGAGTGTTGTATTCTCCGCTGTTCCTTTTATGCTTACGAAGTTAATAAAATCTTTAAGCAATACTTCGCCCGCCATTCTCATTTCATCGTTCGGCTCTACACCGTAAACAAGATTGTCATTTCCCAGAAATAATTTCGAGAGCAATCCCGTTCCCGACCCTATATCTGCAATATCTTTTTGAGGCTCGAAACCGATTTCGTTTTCAAGAAGTCTTAATATAGATGCGGGATATCCGGGTCTGTATTTTGCATAATTCGAAACTCTGTTTGAAAATCTTGTTATCGATTTCATACAATTAAAATTTTTCGAGTTTAATTTTATCCGCGCTAACTTCGAGCCCGAGTAAAATTTGCTCCATTGCATCGACCATTTGCGGAGGTCCGACAATATAATAAATCGGGGCTTTTACATCGGGAATGTATTTTACAATCATATCCCTGTTGATATAGCCAAATTTATATTTCCAGTTCTTATCATTCACATCATCTATTGTCGGAATGAATTTAAAATCCGGATAATCTTTTGCCCAGATTTCAAATTCATTAAGGAAAGCCATAGATTCGGAATCGGGATTCGAAAAAAACAAATAAGCCTTGTAAGGCAAATTCGATTCAACAATATATTCAACCATACAACGAACGGGCGTTATCCCTATTCCTCCGATTAGAAATACTGCCGGAATTTTAGAATCTTTATGAAGAACGGTATTTCCTCCCGGTTCACCTATTGAAGCCTTTGACCCCATCGGAAGTTCTAAAATATTTTTATTGAATGCGGAATCGAGAGCTCTGGTTGTAAACATCAGATAATCTTTTTGGGGAGAGGAACAAATTGAAAAGAGTCTTGAATTTCCCTCTGCATCATTGTAAACAGGTTCTAAAAGCGTAATCTGTGCATATTGTCCGGGTTCGAATTCGTATCCTGTTCCCGTTTTGTCGAACCACATTGCGAGTGTATTTTTGTTTATCTTCTTTCTATCTTTAAGCCTGATAATTTTTTCCTGCATATGCATTAGATGTTTTTAATAAATATCATGTCAACATAGTAAATTTTTTTGCATACTTAAATTCAGTTTTAAAGTACTTCGTCAATGATAATTAGATGTAACTATTCATATATTTTGAGAATATACTAACTAAAATATTCGAATAAGATTTCCTAAAGATGTAATTTTTGCTGAATTTCTGCTTTTTATTAAAGAGACTTCCCTTATTATAGAATTGATGAAGAATAAAAATTATTTTATTTTATTGTTACCCGAAGATGGGGTTTTAAATAATAAATATTTGAACTATGCGATACGAATTTAAAAGATATATAGAAAAATTTCTTGAATTAGGGCTAACCGAAAGGGAAACAAAAATTTACATAGAACTTCTTTCGAAAAGAAATTTTACAAGTTCGGAATTGCAGAAATCTGCGGGCATTCCCAGAACAAAAATTTACGAAGTCCTGTTAAAATTAATCGACAGGGGCATATGCACTACACGCCAGGCGGGCAAAGTAAAATATTACGAAGCAGTAGAACCCAAAAAAGCCCTGCACAAAATTTTAGAAGACTACAAAAATAATTACCAGGACGAATTAGAAAAGAAAAAAATATTAACCGAAAAACTGGCGGGTGTTTTCAATCCCGTTTACGAAAAAAATAAAAACTTCATCAATCCTATCGAATTCGTTGAAGTAATTAAAGATAAAGACCAGGCTCAGAAAAGAATCCTTCTTGCATTTCAGAATGCGAAAAAGGAAGTTTTATCTTTTGTTAAAGGACCTTACGTTTGTGATACCACTTCACGCGTAAAACAACAGGTTCGTGAAGAAAAAAAGCTGTTGAAGCGCGGCGTGGCGTACAGGAAAATTTATGAATCGGGCGAACTCGAAGGTCAGGAGTGGCTTATAGACCAGTTCAAACCTCTCTCCAAATTGGGAACGAAATTAAGAAGTATAAATGCTGTGCCGATTAAGATGGTTGTTTACGATAACGATATGGTTTTTTTTCCTTTGCAGGATGTAATCAAGAATCCTAACGAACTCACATTGGTAATTTTACAGCATAAAGAAATGGTTTCGGCTTGCAAAATTTTATTTGATCATCTCTGGCATATATCCAAGCCGTTGAAAATATAAATCGTAAAATTCTAAATTCGAAAATTTGTAGAATTCTGCTTTGTGTAACTCAACATTTATGTTGAGCCTTTTCTGTTTTGAATTTTTAAATAAATATCGAAACGAATGTTCCCCTCCCTTTCTGACTTTAAAAGATATTTCATATAGATTAAGTTTGTATATATAAAACTTTAAACTTTTTTTATGATAAATATTAAAGATATAAATACACATTTAATCGAGGCTCAGTATGCCGTACGCGGGAAAATCGTTATCAGGGCGCAGGAGCTTGAAGCGCAGGGCAAGAGAATTATTTATTGCAACATAGGCAATCCTCAGGCATTAAAACAAAAACCATTGACTTACATCAGGCAGGTTTTAAGCCTTCTCGAATATCCTGAGTTGATTAATAATCCCGAAATAGCAAAGACTTATCCGGCTGATTTGATTAAACGGGCTAAGCTGATAATGGAAAAAAATCCATCCGGAACAGGTGCATATACACAAAGTGCAGGTGTGACATTTTTCAGGGAAGCAATTGCGGAATTTATAAGAAAACGTGACGGAATTCCGGCAGATAAAGATAAAATAATTCTGACCGATGGCGCAAGCAAAGGTGTTCATGCGGCGCTTACCCTTCTTTTAAAAAATCCGAATGACGGAATTATGATTCCGATTCCGCAGTATCCTTTGTACAGTGCAACCATCACGCTTCTTGGCGGAAACCAGATCGGATATTTTCTCGATGAAAGCAATACGTGGCAGTTAAATGAAAAAATTCTTATCGAAAGCATCGAGCAGGCAATTGCAAAAGGATTAAATCCAAGGGCAATTGCTGTGATAAATCCGGGCAATCCGACGAGCGCAATACTTTCCCACGATAATATTAAAATGATAATAAATTTTGCGAAGAAATATAATCTGACGATTCTCGCAGATGAGGTTTACCAGGAAAATATTTATAATGAAAATTTAAAGTTTTATTCTTTTGCAAAAGTACTGCACGAGATGAATGAAAAAGATATTACGCTTTTTAGTTTTCATTCTGTTTCAAAAGGATATTTTGGTGAATGCGGTCACAGGGGCGGATATTTTGAAGCAAGAAATATTCCGGCTGACGTGTTTGAACAAATTATTAAACTCCAGTCAATCGGTCTTTGCTCTAATGTTAACGGGCAGATTGTAACATATCTTATGGTTGCTCCGCCTGTTCCGGGAGATGAATCTTACGAGCTCTTTGTAAAAGAACGTAAGGATATTATGCACGAGCTTAAGACAAAAGCTGAAATTATTGGAAGAGAGTTGAATAAAATAGAAGGGATGTATACTGAAAATCCCGAGGGCGCGATGTATGCCTTTGTGAAGTTTGAACTTCCGCACAAAAAAGATGTAGATGTAAATTCCATGACTCCGGATGAACGCTATAAATATGAATCTAAACGCGATTCGGATTATTGCTTATCTATGCTTGAAGAAACAGGCATTTGTGTCGTGCCCGGTTCGGGATTCGGACAGTTGCCCGGCACACTACATTTCAGAACAACATTTTTACCTCCGAGAGATGAAATTGAGGATTTGGTTAAATTGATTAAGAAATTTCACCTGAATTATGTGAAAAATATTTAGTGATTTTTTTCGTTCCAAAACCCCGATAATGAATATACACGGAGAAAGATTGAGGCGTGGAAACAAGGGTTCTGAAAATCTCTTACTGAATTTCCACGAGCTTCAGCTCGTGGGATTATAAAAACACAAATCCGGCTTTAGCCAATAAATGCAAAAAGTTTTAGGCTAAAGCAAGAACACAAAAAATCCGAACCACGACTTAAAAGTCGTGGCAATTGAGCAAGAATATTTTTAATATTTGACGAATAATTATTTTTCCCTCCTTCCCAATCCCCGATTGGGAAGGAATCTTAAATTTTACGAATAATTATTTCGAAAATGTTTTTGAAGTGCAGTTTTTTGGTATTTATTTTACAAAAAAAAATATTAATTTTATATTGTAATTTTTGTTTTCATAGTTTTTTCATTTTTTATTGTTCGCCTCCTTTTCGGCAAGTGTAAATTTATTCCTCCTTATTTGCACTTGCCGTTTTTTTTACCTGTTAACTGCTATATATCCTTTCAATTCCGGAAAATCATCTCATTATATTTTCATTTGATTTTTACTGCTGTTTTGTTAAATTCGATAACAAATCCGGAGGATATGAAAAAATACAAATATACAAACGACCCCGAGGAATATTATCAAAACGGGCTTCGGAAATACGAGTACAAAGATTTTTCAGGAGCCGTTTCCGACTTTTCGCTTGCGATAAAGTACAATGATAATTTTCCCGAAGCATATTTTCTCCGCGGACTTGTTTACGGTAAAGAGATGCACAAATACAGAAAAGCAATTAAAGATTTTACGAAAGCCATTAAATTAAAATCCGATTATGCCGATGCTTATTTTAACCGGGGCGTTACTCACAGAATTCTTGATGATATTAAAAGAGCCTGTTCGGACTGGAAGAAAGCCGAAGAGCTGGGTTTTGAATCTGCGGCAGATTTAAATAAAAGATATTGCTTAAAATATATGAAAAATTAATGCAAATCAAATCTCTTTAGCGTTTTATAAGTTGAGCCCGTACTGTCAATTTTACTTTCCATAAAATAAAATTCATTTACATTAAATTCCAAAACCGGAATGTTCAGTTGTTCTAAATTTTTTAATTTTATATTCCTGTCTCGCTTTACTCTTCCTAATGTTATGTGGGGATGAAATTTTTTGTCCGGTTCAAAACCGCATTTTCCTAATGCAGAATAGATTTCTTCATAAAGCCTGTATATCTGCCTGTCTTCATTTTCAAGATCTATTATCAATACACGCGGATTTTTTAAATTCGGAAATGCATTTATTGATTTGTTTTTAAAATTTATCACTTTGTAAATCTTGTCTTCGTTGATTAAACTCAATTCGTTTTTAATAATATCCACCTGCTTATCTATCACATCACCAAGGAAAAAAAGCGTAATGTGAAATTTATCGCTATCTTCCCATCTGATAGAATATTTTGTATCGTCATCAAAATGAAATTTAATCTCATTTTGAATTTCAAATATTTTACGCTTTGTCTCTTCGCTCAGGTTTATAGAAATAAAAGTACGCATTATTTTAAAATTATTACATTTAATTTGTGATTGAAATACTTATTACAATTTATTAATATATTTTAATATTGAAAATGCAGGTAATTTATCCTGCTGAAATTTAAAACACTGTTTAATGCAAAAAAACTCAACTTTAGAAAACAGGTTTATTGAATTTGTCGAAATAGTCAGAAAATTGCGTAAGGAATGCCCGTGGGATAAAGAGCAGACACACGAATCCCTCCGAAGATGTCTTCTCGAAGAATCATATGAAGTTCTCGAATCCATAGACAACAATGAAGTAAACGAATTAAAAAAAGAACTCGGCGATGTATTACTTCAGGTGATTTTCCATTCCGTGATAGGCGAAGAAAATAAAACATTCTCCCTTGATGAAGTTATTGCTCTCGAGACGAAAAAATTAATTGCGCGCCATCCGCATATTTTCGGTGATGTGAAAGTATCGGGCAGCGAAGAGGTAAAAACAAACTGGGAAAAATTAAAGAAAAAAGAAGGAAGAATTTCTATACTTGATGGGATACCAAAAGAATTACCGGCTCTGTTCAAAGCTTACAGGGTTCAGGAAAAAGTTGCAAAAGTTGGATTCGACTGGAAGGATTTCAAACCGGTTTATGATAAGATACTCGAAGAAGTAAACGAACTGAAAGTAAATATTCAATCCGGCAAAAGCCAGACTGAAATTGAAAATGAATTCGGTGATGTTCTCTTTTCCATTGTTAATTATGCCCGGTTCCTTAAAATAAATCCTGAAGATGCATTGCGGAAAACCATAGCTAAATTTACTTCGCGGTTTAATAAAATCGAAGAATATGCAAAATCCAACGGGTTGAATATTGAAAATATGACGCTTGAGGAAATGGATGTTATCTGGAATAAAGCAAAGGAGAAAAATATTGAAAATTAATTATTCTTTTGGTGTAGTGGTTTTTTACAGATTCCCTCGTTCCGTTAAATATCTTATAATCAAGCACAGCAAGGGTCATTGGGCGTTTCCGAAAGGGCACAGAGACGAAGGAGAAAAAAAAATAGAAACTGCCCTGAGAGAATTAAAAGAGGAGACGGGAATAAAAAAAGTTAATTTAATTCTCAAAAAAATTTTAATAAAAGAGCAATACTTTTTCGTTGATAAAAAAGGTGTTAAAAATTTAAAAAAAGTTGATTATTTTGTAGGAGAAACTATGACGAAGGATGTGAAAATCGATAACAAAGAAATTGTAAATTACAAATGGTGCAATTTAAAATCAGCGCTTGAAATCATTACTTTTAAGGAAACGAAGATTTCTTTAATAAAAGCAAATAAACTTGTTAAAACATACTTGAAATGATAAAGAAGAAACTTTTCCGCTATTCGTATGCAGTTTTATTGTTGGCATTTATTTTATCAAGCTTTTCTTTTTCATACGGAAAAACGAATAACAATATTGTTATTCTCAAACAGAAAATAGACAGCATCGTCGGAACGATAAATTGTACGGTCTCTATTCAAATTGTCAGCGCTTCAAAATATGATTTATTATATTCATATAAGCCGGAAATTAAAATGATTCCCGCTTCAATTACAAAAGTTATAACTTCTTCAACAGCGTTAATGAACCTCGGGGCAGGTTATGAATTCAAAACTGTTATTTATACGGATGATAATTATATTGATGATGGAATTATAAACGGCAACCTCTACATTAAAGGCTACGGAGACCCTGATTTATCCACTTATGACGTGATAAACCTTGCAGACCAGGTTGCTCAAAAGAACATAAAAGAAATTACCGGAAATATTATTTATGATAATTCTTATCTCGATGATGAATATAAAGGACTTGCAAATTATTACCAGGGAGATACCAAGGCAACATACTGGCCTTACGTCTGCGCCTTAAGCATAGATAAAAACAAAGGAAGCACGAACCCTGCATATACTGCAGCAAAAATTTTATCGGATGAACTTACGGGTAAAAATATAAAACTTGATGGAATTATTATTTCGGGAATAACTCCTGAATCATCTAAAGAGGTTTCGAAATTTTCAAGAACCCTTTCGGATGTTATTATTAATATGAATAAAATCAGTGATAACCAGTCCGCAATTACATTATTTAAGGTGATAGGTGCTAATTATAATTCGGCTCCGGGAACATTAAAAAAAGGAACCGATGCTGTTATTAATTTTTTAACTACAATCGGAATTGACAGAAGTAATTATGAAATCCTCGAAGGGTCAGGTTTAACAAGATATAATTATGTTACATCGGATCTCTATATTCAGCTTTTAAAATATGTTTATGACCGTGAGAAATCCTTTAACTGTTTTTATGCCTCTTTACCTGTTGCGGGTGTAGACGGTACTTTGAGTGACAGGATGAAAAATACAGAAGCCGAAAAAAATGTGCACGCAAAGACAGGAACAATAAATTCCGTTAGTTCACTGACAGGTTATGCAGTTTCGAGAGATAACGAACTTTTGATATTTTACATGGCGATGAATGGATTCGGAAACAGTGCAAACCCGATAAGGAAAAAACAAGATTCGATTTGTGAATTAATTTGTCAATTTTCAAGAAAATAATGAATGTTGCCTGAAGAAAAAGAAGAAATATTAACAGATAAAGATGTTCCGGTGCTGAGAAAATTAGTCCTCTTTAATTCAAATCACATCTGGGACGACGTAATAATACAATTGCAAAAAGCCACCGGTTTCGATATGGTACATTGTGAGCAAATTGCTGTTATTGCTCACACCACGGGCAAAGCGGTTGTCAAATCCGGTGAATACAGTGAGTTAAGCAAGATTGATTCTGTTTTAAAGGAAATTAGTTTGGTAACAGAAATTCAATAATATAAATATTAAAAATAATCAGCAATATTGTACCGGTTTCATAAAATGTACGGTAAAAAATTTATTCGTGTTTTTTTTACCTGCTTTGTTTTTGTTGCTGCTTATTCCGGGATTATGTTTTTCTCAGGGTAAATATGAATTTAATTTTGATAGAAACTGGGAATGGCTCGATTTAATGGTTGATAATGCAACATTATCAAACATGCTTCTGCCCGCGGTTAAAGAGCTTTCCAACGATTATACTATTGATGAAGGAAGAATTTTATTCAGAACCCTTACACATCTCGATTCTTTAAACCAGATAAAACTTCTGCCGGCTGTTTCCAATCTCGACCCGACGAAAAATAAAGCCTTTCGGAAATATAATATAGAAAAAGAATTATCCTACTTTAACGAACGGGATAATTTTCGAGGGTTAATAGAGGCGGCGCTGGTAGTAACAAAAATGAAAAAAAATTTATCACCAAACAGAAAAATTTTTAATGACAGGAATTTTTTTCTGAAAACAATAGATACTTATGATACAAACACCGTTATAAATTTTGATTTTAAAGGTGCTTTGCAAATATTAGATTTGGTTTCAAAAGATTCTTTAACTTATGAAGATTTCAGAAGCATAGATAAATCCAAATACCTGAACATGGTATATAATACAGGCAAAGTAATTTGTACGAGCAAGAATACATTTACTAAATCCCTTTATTATGCACGAAGAAAAGAACCTATTATAGTACTATATAAGTTTATTAACCCGGTAAGCTTTTTAAATCTGGGTTATTTATCTGTTTATTCCTCGAATTACAAAAGAGTCCTGAACACTATACAATCTCAAAGCGGGAATATAAAATTTTATATTATCAATTTATTGTCTCAGTTTTTTCCGAAAGGGGCAAGATTCAATGTAATTGTAAATTTTCTGTTCGCTTATGAAAATTGCAACTGGAATTCTCACTCAAAGAATCTTCCTATGAATTTAACTCAGTTTGGTGATGATTATGAATATCTCGCAAAATATCTGACAAGAGAATTATTTACGTACGAGAAAGAAAATACTATCCTTGATATATTCCCGTATCTTTTTGCCGGAACAGATACTCTGATTTTACAGGTTATGAAAGAAGTATTCGAAGGCGGGATTTCTAATTTCATCGCGCCAATCCTCGCTGAAAACCGCCCTGCTGCTCTAATGGAAAAAGATTTTCTGTTATTTAAAAGCACTATTTATGCAATCTTGCAAAACAAAAATTCAAATGTAATAGATAGTCTCCTGAGCCTCGGACACGACAGCAGGTTTTTGTTTTATACTATGGGTACTCAAATGGCGGCTACACTCGATAAAATACTGGGAAGGGATTACATTACGAAATCGCTGATACAGGGACCGATATCTTTTTTTAAGATTTACATCGAAGCTTATCATGCCGACTCAAAACAAATAAGAGATATTTTTCAGTTCAGAACTGAATTTGAAAACAAAGTAGAGGAGATGAGTTCGAAAATAAATAAACAAATGTATTTTGATTTCGCAAACATTAAACTTGAAAATAAACCCGGTGATATGGTATTAAAGGATATTGAAAACCTTAGCAAAAAATATGAAAAAAGAACCGATACTTATGTATTCAACCTTCTTGCCGGGCAATTACTTTTTGCTTCGGATATGTATGATAAATCATTTGAATATTTTGAAAAAGCATTGCCGTTTTTACCCGATAAAATAAGGTCAACCAAAGAAATGGCAAATTTGTTTCTGAGTGATACAGCTTATGAATCTGCAATTAAAATGTTAACCAAATATATCGAGTACGCACCGAAAAATCCTGATGCCTATCTTAGCAGAGCCGATGTATATTTTGCTATAAATGATTTTGCTAAAGCGAGGAGTGACTACGAAAAAGTTCTTGAACTGGATTCACAGGATAAATATGTCAGGGCGAAAATAATAGAAATAGATGAAGAACTAAAAAACAGATAACACGATTATAAAATAATTATAAAATATAAACAGGTATTTAAGCTTTAAATGCTAATATTTCAATTCTCTCAATTTTTTTACCCTGCTTTTTAAAAATTTTTTCCGAATATTTTATGTTTATGATTTTAAAACAATCTCTAAATGAAATTTAACCTTCAGGCATCATATGTTCCAACCGGGGACCAGCCGAAAGCAATTAAAGAATTGACGGACGGTATTTTAAGCGGTGAAAAACACCAGGTCTTTCTTGGTGTAACAGGCTCGGGAAAAACTTTCTCGATTTCAAACGTGATTCAGAATATAGGAAAACCCGTCCTTATTATGTCACATAATAAAACTCTTGCCGCACAGCTATTCGGAGAATTCAGGAGATTCTTTCCGGAAAACCGTGTCGAGTTTTTTATTTCATACTATGATTATTATCAGCCTGAAGCGTATATACCATCAACGGATACTTATATTGCAAAAGATTTATCAATTAATGAAGAAATCGACCGCCTGAGACTTCGCGCTACTTCCGCAATTCTCGAAGGGAGAAAAGACGTGATTATTGTTTCATCCGTAAGTTGTATTTACGGTATTGGTGCACCGGATGAATATGCAAGGCAGATGATGGTTTTAAAAAAAGGACAAAATATTTCGAGAAAAAAAATATTAACAAACCTTGTAGATATACATTATGTCAGAAACGATGTTGAATTTAAAAGAGGAAATTTCAGAGTGCGGGGTGATATAATCGAAGTAATTCCTGCTTACGAAGATGAGACAGGAATCAGGATTGAACTTTTTGATGATAAAATTGAAAGATTATGCTATATAAACAGGGCTGACGGCAGAATTTTAAAATCTGATGACAGCGTTTCTTTATATCCTGCAAAATATTTTGTGACGACGGAAGATAAAATAAATGATGCCATTAAAAATATTCAAATAGAACTCCAGCATCAGATAGAATATTTTCAATCACAGGAAAAATTAATCGAAGCACAGAGAATAGAACAGAGAACAAATTTTGATATAGAAATGATTAAAGAAGTCGGGTATTGCACGGGCATCGAAAATTATTCCCGTCATCTTGACGGCAGACCACCGAATTCAAGACCGTTTTGTTTGTTCGATTATTTTCCGAAAGATTATCTTTTAATAATAGATGAATCACACGTCACGATTCCACAGATACGGGCTATGTACAACGGTGACAGGATGCGTAAGAAAACGCTCGTCGAGCATGGTTTCCGCCTGCCTTCGGCACTCGATAACAGACCAATGACTTTCGAGGAATGGGAAAATATGGTAAAGCAGGTAATTTATGTAGGTGCAACACCGGGGAATTATGAACTTGAAAAAAGCGGCGGAGCAATTGTTGAACAGGTTATCAGACCTACGGGATTGCTTGACCCTGAAGTACAGGTCAGACCAGTTAAAAATCAGATTGACGATTTGATAAATGAAATACGGATTCGCAGTAAAAAAGGTGAACGCGTTCTTGTTACAACTTTAACGAAAAGAATGAGTGAAGACCTGACTGATTACCTCGAAGGAATCGGTATCCGTGTAAAGTATATGCACTCTGAAGTTGAATCACTCGACAGGGTGGATATTTTAAGAGGACTGCGTCTTGGTGATTTCGATGTGCTTGTCGGAGTAAATCTTCTCCGGGAAGGTCTCGACCTGCCTGAAGTTTCACTCGTTGCAATTCTTGATGCAGATAAAGAAGGATTCCTCCGTTCTGAAAAATCATTGTTGCAGACTGCGGGAAGAACAGCGAGAAATGTAAACGGTCTTGTAATAATGTATGCCGATAAAATAACGGAATCGATGAGAAAAGTAATTGATGAAACTGCACGCAGAAGAAAAATACAGGAAGAATATAATACAGAACATAATATAACGCCTCAGACAATTTACAAGACTTATGAAGAAATAATGTCAACGACAATTGTAGCCGATTCAAAAACAAAAACCGATTATAACAGGAAAAAGAAAGAACAACAGAAAACTTCGTTAAGTATGATTACCGACCCGTTGTTCAAACAGATAACGAAAGAGCAGAGAAGAGACTTAATCGAACAGCTAAGAAAAGAAATGATAACCGCCGCAAAGGACCTTGAATTCGAGCGCGCCGCCGAACTGAGGGATGAAATCACGCGCCTGACGGATGATTGAGAACTGTACCGCAACATTTTCATTTTTTGCATCCCGTTATAACAGGATATGTTTCGCAACGTTCCTTAAGTTAGATTATCTTTCCTGCTCAATTGCCACGAGCTTTAGCTCGTGGCAATTGAGCTATAAAATTTTTTTAACCAAAAAAAAAGAGCAATTCTGTCATCACAAGAATTGCTCTTCCGTCCATGGAAAGGAATAGGAAAAACTTACTATTTTAACTTATTTATATCTTTAGCGAGTTTTGATTTCGTATTTGCTGCTTTGTTTTTATGTATAATTCCCTTTGTTGCAGCTCTATCTAACAATTTTGTTGTTTTTTGAAATTCTTTCTCCGCCTCATCTTTTGCTTTAATAGATGTCATTTTTTTTACGGCACTTTTTATTAAAGCCTTATATGTTTTATTTCTTTCTGTAATCTTCTTTGTTTGTCTTGCTCTCTTTTGAGCTGATTTATGTCTTAATGGCATATATTTAAACTTTTTTCATTAATAAATAAGATACTGAATTTTAACAAAAGTTTCAAACCCATAATTTTCGAAGAAAGCTGTTGTGAAGACGGACCAATAAATCTGTTTAAACCTGAAAAATTCAGATAATTCGAATAATTTTTATTTTACCTCTTTTGCTGCCCTTTTTAATTCCCATTTCATCTTTTTTGTTCCGGAGTATTGCTCCCAGCTTCCTTTAATACCTGTTAAATTTGCATCCAATTTTGCTATATGTTTGCCGCTTCCTTTTTTATTTTTATCTTCATTTATTATTATTTCTTTTGTCTTCGGGTCAAATGTTCCGGTAATTGCAAATTTATTTCTGTCGGTAGAATCCGCAAATATCTGGTCACTTCCTTTGAAATTTTTTCCATCAAAATCAGTTATTGTCAAATCGAAGGGGGTTCCGTCATCAAGACTTCCTGACCAAAAACCACTTAAATTGATTTTATCTGTTACAGCCAGAATACTGTCGTTTCTCGCTTTCTGTATTTTTAAATTTTCGGTTTCCATCTGAAGTTGTTTTTCCTTATTTTCGAGATTTTGCTTTTGCTCTTCCAGGCTTTTCGCAACTGAGTCTCTTTTTATTTTATCCGTAACATCATCTTCAGATTTTTTCTGGCAGGACATCATACCCAGCATTAAAAATAAAACCAATACTAATTTGAAATTCATATGATTTATTGTTTAAATTTATTTACACTTTTAAATTAATAAGGTTATTTATTATTTAAAATGAAATAAATTATAAAATCAAATTTTAAATCCTGATTACGAAATCCTAAACACCCGGCATTTACTAAATTTTGACTTCTTTAATTATTAATCTTTTTTATTATTCATAATTTAACATTCGTAATTCGACATTTTTTCCTCCTTCTAACATTTATAAATACCGAAGAAAAGATATTCGCTTTGCTTCATTAGAAACAAATAAGAACATTTTTTCGTTTTATTTATTTACATAACCCTTTTTTATTTTAACAAGCTTTTAATTGCGTTTACTCATATTATGAAGAAAATATTTTCTAATAAAAAAGAAATTGAGGAAATACAGGATACCGGTTTAAGTTCCAAATATAATTCGCGTACAGAGAGGCTTATAGGGCGTGACGGGAATTTTACGATTACGAAAAAAGGCATTCCGTTTTTTGATTCATTTAATCCTTATCACTGGCTAATCCGTATATCAACATTAAAATTTTTTATGATTGTTTTAATTACATTTGTCATCGCAAATCTTTTTTTTGCAACATTGTATTATATAAACGGAGTTGAAAATCTCGGAATTATAGAGCAACAGACAAATCCGGAAAAATTTTTTACTGCATTTTTCTTCAGTGCGCAAACTATTACCACTGTGGGTTATGGAAAAATCAATCCTTCGAATTTTTCAGCTGACATCATTGCATCAATTGAATCCTTAATCGGACTTTTATCTTTTGCCGTTACTGCAGGCCTTCTTTATGGAAGATTTTCAAGACCTGTTGCGAATATTGTTTTCAGCAAGAATGCCGTTATTGCTCCTTTCGAAGGAAAAACTGCTTTGCAATTCAGAACTGCTAACATACATAAAAGCGAATTATCGGATGCAGTTGTGCAGGTAGTTTTTTCTCCGCTTGAAATGTCAGACGGAACGGAAAAAAGAAAATTCTACAACCTTAAACTTGAATATCACAAAATTAATTTTTTTTCATCCGTATGGACGGTTAATCATCCTATAGATGATGAAAGCCCGCTTGCGGGCTTAACCCAACAAGACCTCCAGGATTCGGAAGCGGAATTATTGGTATTGCTTAAAGCTTTCGATGAAACTTTCGCACAAACTGTAAATACAAGATATTCATACAGGTTCGATGAAATTATCTGGGGAGCAAGATTTACTAAAATTTATGACCTCGATGAAAATGGAAAATTAATTGTCCGCCTCGATAATATCAGCGATTACGAAAATGTAAATTTAGAGTTGCCGGAGAAATAATAATTTTGTTAATGTCATTAAAATATCGTTCCCACACTGGAGCGCGGAAAAGAGATCTAATCCTAAATAATTGAAATTTCTTAATTTTAATAATTTTTCCTTTTTAAATTTTCAATTACAATATATTTTGTTAAATTAAAATATGTATTGTAAATATATTTTTAGACTCTCTTTCCTGCGCTCCGGCATGGGAATGTGAACCTAACATAATTTAAATGATGAAAATATTTTTAATCACGATTATAATTTCTTTATTCTCAATTTCCTGCATATCTCAGGACAATGAAGTGAAAGAAATAAAAGTTGTTCCACCGCTTTATGGTGTATACTTTGGTGCATTTGCCTGTGGCTCGACGGAAGACAGCGTGACCCCGGACCGGCTCAATGAAATAAAAAAAATATCGGGATTTACTCCCGCATGGATTTATTTTTCTAATAACTGGTATAAAAAAATTAAATTTCCTGCCAGGGAAGTTAAAACGATATATGATTTTGGTTCTATTCCGTTCATAAGAATGATGCCTCGAACAGATTTTGCCGCATATTCACATGACCCGGTCTATAATTTAAAAAAAATTATTAACGGAAATTTCGACAAAGATTTAAAAAAATGGGCAGAGGATGCGCGTGACTCAAAAATACCTATGATGGTTGAATTTGGCACCGAAGTTAACGGAAACTGGTTTCCTTGGAGCGGGGCTCTGAACGGGAGAGATCCTCAAAGGTTTGTAATGGCCTACCGGCATATTATTGAACTTTTTAAAAATGAATCTGCTTTAAATATTACATGGGTTTTTCACGTTGATGCAGATTCAGACCCGGATGAAGAATGGAATAATATGGCCGCTTATTACCCGGGAGATGATTATATTGACTGGATTGGAGTAAGTGTATACGGTGCGCAAAGCCGGGATGAAGAAATTGTAAATTTCATTGAATCGTTCGACAGTACTTATAAGAAATTAAGCGCAATATCACAAAATAAACCACTCGGAATTTTTGAATTTGGAACAATTGAAAATCCTGTAAGAGAAATAAAAGCCGCGTGGATTAAAAGTGTTTTTGAAACTATAAGAGACGACCGTTATCCGAGAATAAAAGCTTTAGGTTACTGGCACTCAATATGGAAGAATGATGACGGAAGTGTTTCAGATATGAGACTCGATTCATCGCCCGAGGTTTTGAAAGTTGCTCAGGAAATGCTTTCAAATACATTATTCAGACAAAAAATTGTTCTTAAAAATTAAATTGGTGAATAATAATATGTGCGGACTTAAAAATTTGCTCTTTGTTCTTACTTGACTAACTTGATGAACTTGACAAACTTGATAAACTTTACTTATCAATCAAATTTTTCTAAATTTAAATTAAAAACATGTCAGCAGAAGATAAAGAAAAACTCGTTACAGTTTTTACTACAGGCCACGAAGGCGTCGTGGTATTGGTAAAATCCATACTAGATGAAGCAAAAATTGAATTTATTGCCAAAGGCGAGGGAATTCAGGATTTATTCGGGGTGGGAGTAATAGGAACCGGTTTTAATGTAATAACAGGACCTATAGAGTTTCAGGTTCTCGAGGATAATGCAGATTATGCAAGAGAATTATTGAAGGATGTATCGGAAAATCCGCCTGAAGAAAATTCTACAGAAGAGGAATCGCCGGAAAAATAAAAAATTTTTTCCCGTTCTTTGCGTTTTTTCCTTTGCGAACTTTGCATTTTTCTTTGCGAACTTTGTGTTTAAAGCTTTAGCTCTTCCTCAATAACGCAATAACTTAATAACATAATAACTTTACGAACTTTATAAACTTTATAACTTTATAAACTTTACAAACTTGAAAAACTCGGTTGGCATTATCGGCGGCGGTGCGGCAGGCTTTTTCTCTGCAATCACCTGTGCGGAAAATTTTCCCGATTGTGAAATCACCATTCTCGAAAAATCCAACAATCTGCTTTCAAAAGTACGTATTTCGGGAGGCGGACGATGCAACGTTACCAACGCTACTTTCGATACCGGTGAATTATTAAAAAATTATCCCCGCGGTTACAAAGAACTGCGTTCGGTTTTCAATACCTTTAACTGCAAAGATACTATCAATTGGTTTGAATCTCGAAATATAAAATTAAAAACTGAACCCGACGGAAGAGTTTTTCCTGAAACAGATAAATCAGATACAATTGTACAATGCTTGCTCGATGAGGCAAAAAAATTCGGAATAAAGATAATTACCGGTTATAGCGTAAATTCAGTTGTAAAAAATGAAAATGGATTTATTGTAAATCCTCAAAGTAAGGATTTAAAATATTTCGATAAAATACTTGTTGCATTCGGCGGGCATTCGGTTGAAAATTATTATGAATGGATTAAAAACCTCGGGCATAAAATCATTCATCCTGTGCCTTCGTTGTTCACATTCAAACTTACGGAACCCGTGTTCGAAGGGCTTGAAGGCATTTCAGTTCCGCAGGTTACAGCAGGTATCGAAAAAACAAAATTAAAACAAAGCGGTCCGGTATTAATCACACACTGGGGATTAAGCGGACCGGCGATTCTCAAACTCTCCGCATTCGGTGCAATCGAATTAAATAAATTGAATTACAATTTTAATCTGATTATAAACTGGGTTCCTGAACATAACAGTGAAAAGTTGAAAGACATTTTCTCCCGAGTAAAAGCAAAACATTTGAATAATATAATTTCAGCAAAACCATATTTTGAACTGCCTGTACGATTATGGAAAAAGCTGACTGAGCTTTCCGGAATTTCAGAAGAATTAAAATGGAATGACATTTCAAAATCTCAATTGAATAAACTATCGGAAATCCTTACGAACAGCATTTACGCAGTAAACGGAAAAAGTCCGTTCAAAGAAGAATTTGTCACAGCAGGCGGAGTATCTCTCAAAGAAGTAAATTTCAAAACAATGGAAAGCAAAATCTGCAGAGGACTATACTTTGCGGGTGAAGTCCTCGATATAGATGCCATAACCGGCGGATATAATTTCCAGTCCGCCTGGTCAACTGCCTATATCGCCGGAAAGTCCATTGGCAACAATAATGCAAACCGTTCTTCGTAACGCAACATTTATGTTGCGATGTGCTCTTCCCTTTGAAATAGTTATGGTAATTAAATTTCAAACTTGATGAACTTGATAAACTTGACGAACTTGATAAACTTGATAAACCTGAAACCAAAGATAAATTTTATCCGTTTTTTGATTGTTTAGATTTTTATAATTTAGCCTTAATAATTTTATGCATTTGAAATGAGTATAATTAAAACATTCGATGTAGTAATAATCGGTGCAGGTGGCGCGGGACTTCGTGCGGCTGTAGAAATTCCAAAGGAATATTCTTGTGCCGTTTTATCGAAAGTATTTCCACCGCGTTCCCATACAGGAACTGCACAGGGCGGTGTATGCGCGGCTCTCGGAAATATGGAAGAAGACAGCCCTGAAAATCACGTGTTCGATACTATAAAAGGAAGCGATTATCTTGGCGACCAGGATAAAATCGAGATTATGTGTTACGATGCAGTCAGAGCAATTATCGAACTGGAACATATGGGACTGCCGTTTTCAAGAAATGCAGAAGGCAAAATTGCACAGAGAAAATTCGGAGGTCATACAAAACCCGTTGACCCGAATGAACCGTTTGGAAAAAGAGTTCCCGTTGACAGGGCTTGCTATTCTGCCGACAGAACTGGTCACGTTATGCTTCAGACTCTTTATGAAAATTGCATCAAGAACAGCGTTAATTTCTTTTCGGAATATTTTGTAACTGAAATAATAATTGAAAACGGAATTTGTAAAGGCGTAGTTGCTTTTGATATTTCAACCGGTGAAATTATTATTTTTCATTCCAAGGTTGTTATGGTTGCCACAGGAGGTTACGGAAGAGTTTATAGAATCACTTCCAATGCGCATGTCGGAACCGGAGACGGCACTGCACTTATTTATAATGCCGGACTTCCGCTTGAAGATATGGAGTTTTACCAGTTTCATCCGACCGGATTGTGGCGGCTCGGAATTCTTGTAAGCGAAGCTGCAAGAGGGGAAGGCGGGATTCTTAAAAATAAGGACGGTGAAAGATTCATGGCAAGATACGCGCCGTCTGTAATGGACCTGGCTCCGCGTGATATGGTATCGAGAGCAATCATTACCGAAATCAGGGAAGGGCGCGGAATAAAAGGAAGCGATGGAACAGATTATGTTTTCCTCGATGTTTCGCATCTCGGGAAAAAAATAATTGACGAAAAACTTCCTGAAATAACAGGCTTTGCAAGAACATATCTCGGAGTCGAACCGACGAAAGAACCTATTCCTATTCAGCCTACTGCACACTACGCAATGGGCGGAATTCCAACGAATGAAAACTGCGAAGTGTTTTTAAACGAAACCGGTGATATTGTCAAAGGACTTTATGCGGCGGGTGAATGTGCCTGCGTATCAGTTCACGGTGCTAACAGGCTCGGAACGAATTCCCTGCTTGACCTTGTTGTGTTCGGTAGAAGGGGTGGAAAAGCGATTAATAAGTTCCTTCAGTCAGTAGAGTTGTCAGGGATAAATCGCGATGCGGCTGATAAATCAAAATACGCTATGCAAAATATTTTAGAGAAAAGCGGGAACGAAAAAGTGTATGCGATTAGAACAGAACTGCAGGAATCGATGATGGACTTTTGCGGTATTTTCAGAAATGAGAATGACCTTAAAAAGATGGTTGATAAAATTAAAGAACTGAAAGAAAAGTATAAAAATATATCTGTGCAGGATAAAGGTAAAATTTTTAATACTGATTTGGTCGAAGCATTGGAACTTGACAACCTGATATCAAACGCCGAATCCACTGTGTATGGTGCATTGAACAGAAAAGAAAGCAGGGGAGCACACGACAGGGAAGACTTTCCTGCTCGCGATGATGTTAACTGGCTGAAACACACTTTTATTTCTAAGAATGGGGGTCAGGAACCTGTTATAAAATATAAACCTGTGACTATTACTAAATATCAGCCGATGGAGAGGAAATATTAAAACAATTAAGAATTAAAAATTAAAAAAAACAATTTTTCCAAATCCGGAGGAGTTGAATATTTGTAGCAAGTGAATTATCTTTTTTCCAACTCCGGAGGAGTTGAACTTTTAATTTAGATTATTGCTTTTACAGGATAATTATAATATTTAAAAACGAAATAAATTAAAAAACACATAATGAAAAACACTTACTTGTTAGTTCTTTTTATATTTGCTTCTGTTTTTTTATTTTCAAATGCTCATTCGCAAATGGTTGGCAGAGATTCTACTTACAGGGCAGGTGAATATTATTTTCAAACTAAATATGATACATCGGAATTTTCTACTAACCTTACAATCTCATTTAAGAAAAAAATCATTTTTGAAAGTTCATTTGACGATGAGATTACAGACATAAGAGAATATGTAGTTAATAAAAATTTAGAAAAAGTAATATTAATAGATTTATACAGCGGCGGTGCTCACTGTTGTGCTTTAATGCTTGTCGGAAAAATCACAAACAATGAATTCAAGGTACTTGATTCGGTTTGGTGGGGAAATGCGGGTTATGATGTGCAGGATATAGATAATGACGGTACCCTTGAAATCGAAGGCGGTAAGGATATGTTTGCTTATGCATTCACAAATTATTCGGAGACAAGATTTCCGCCTGTTATATACAGGTTTGAACACAACCGGCTTGTAGATGCGACGAGCAGATATCCGTATATATTAAAAGAAGATATAAAACAACTAAAAGAAGACCTGAAGGAATTTACCAAAAAAGGGTTCGAATGTCCGAAAAAAGATGAAGATACATTTAATACGGATGCGGGCTCGGTGAAAACCATACTCGCTGCAATAGTCGCAGATTATTGGACTCTGGGAGAAGTTTCTAAAGGTTATGATTTCGTAAAAGAAACTTATAAATGTGCGGATAGAGATAAGTATATTAATATTTTAAAAAATGAGTTTAAACTTAAATAAAATCACTGATTAATATGATTTCACTGATTTCGCTGATTTAAAAATCTTTTTATAATCTTATTAGTGTTATGCAAATTCAAGTTAGGATATTAAGATATAATCCTGAAAAAGATTCAAAACCATTTTACCAGGATTTTACGTTACCCGATGTTAGTCCGGATTGGAGATTGCTTGATGTTCTTCACGAGATAAAATGGAAATATGACGGAACTCTCACTTTCAGGCGTTCCTGCGCTCATGGAATATGCGGAAGTGATGGTATGAAAGTAAATGGAAAGAATCGTCTCGCCTGCTCCATATTACTGAAAGATTTGAATATGAATAATCCGATTTTAATCGAGCCTTTACCTGCGATGCCGATTATTAAAGACCTTGTAGTAGATATGACGGGATTTTTTCAAAAATATGAAGTTGTAAAACCTTATTTAATCACAAAGACACCGCCGCCTTCAGACCACGAGCGGTTACAATCGAATGAAGATGCGGAAAAATTATTTGAATCCGCAAAATGTATTCTATGCGGATGTTGTACCTCAAGTTGTCCTTCTACGTGGACAAATGAGAATTATATCGGACCTGCTGCATTGCTGAAAGCATACAGGTTTGTTTTCGACACAAGAGATGAAGGAGCAGATGAAAGACTTGATATAATAGATAATCCCGATGGAATATGGAGATGCCATACTATTTTTAATTGCATAGAAACTTGTCCGAAAGAAATAAATATTACATGGCATTTGTCTCAATTAAAAAAACGAATTTCGACGAGAGAAATGTAATCAATCATAAATGTTAAATGTTAAATGTTAAATTAAAAAAATATTCCGGGATTGTATTTTTATATTCTTTTTTATTATTCGCATTTACAACGATTGCTTCGGGGCAGGATACTTCAACAATTAACTGGAAAGAATACATTAATTCAGAATTGCATTTCAGTATAAAATTGCCGGCTGAATGCAATGTGAAGTTAACGGATAATAAAATAATTGCTTTTACTTTGCCAAAATTACAAAAAAGCAACTCACTCGACAGGCACGAAATTGAAATAGCTTTGTATAAATCTGATTCTTGCTGCACTAATGCCGGATTCGCATATCAGAATTTTTGGAATCCCGAGCCGAATGAAGATACTATAACGAAAATTTCAATTTATGGAAAACAATTTTATATAGAATATTTATCAGACCTTGCTATGGGAGGCAGAGTTTGTTTTCATACATTTTATTCAACGTGTGATGAAAAGAATAAATTCTGTTTTGTTTTATATTCGCAGATTTTCTGTCAATATCCTTATAACGAAAAAACTGAATCTTATGGCGTATTTGATTTCGATAAAAATGTTGAATTAAATACAGTCTTAAAAATGTTGAATACGCTCAGGTTCACGGATTAACATTTTTATATTTAATTAATTTGGATACTTTTAAAAAATGTTTGAAATAAAATATTAAATATAAAATAAATTTAAAAAATAATCATACATGAAATATTTAAATTTTGTTATTGTAACACTTATATTGCTAACTCTTGCTACTGCCGGATGTTCGAATAAAACATCGAACAAGATTATCGGAAAATGGAAGGCTGACAGTGTAGCCGGTTTTGATAAATCAATGCAGTCTGAAATCTTTTATGAATTTACAAAAGACAGCATGATAGCGTATGGAAGCGTGCATAGTCAACCACTTGATAGAATCTCTATGCCGTATAAAATCAAATCTGAAGAAAAAGATTTGTTAACGATAGAAGCAACACAACTTTCTTCGGGACAAACAGGGGATTTTAAGATTTCCCTCAATGGTCCTAAAATGAGCCTGACCGATCCCCGAAATAACATTTACACTCTGACAAAGCAATAGTAACAAATAATCAGAGTAATTAAATTAGCTAAAACAGGATGAAAATCCATTTTCATCCTGTTTTTTTTGTGCAAATTCAAATATTTAACTTGATATTGCCTATTTGATTTAGTAATTTACTAAATATACTAAACAAGTAAATTACTAAAAAATAATATGAAAATACCAATAGAATTAAAGCATAAACCGGTTATAGTTTCAGAAGATTACGATTTAATCGACGGAAGGAAAGCTTATAAATCTGACGCAAAGGGCTTGTCATTAGGGCTTGCTCAATGGAATGACAGGGGAAAAGTTGAAATTTCAGCTAAAATCTGGCGCCATACAGGCGAAAAATGGTCGAGACAATCAGAAGAAATGCCTCTTCACAGGGCGCTCGACCTTGCTATTCTGATTTGCCAGTCAAAGATTTATTTTAAAAATCTTTATTATAAAAATAACAATGAATATCCTTCTTTTCCAAGAATCGCAAGGATACCATTGCAAGGCGGAGCTATGAATGTGTCTGTCTGTATGGATAACGAGCATATCGTAGATGATGTTAAACTTTTTGATGATTGTTTGCATCAGGATGATGAAATAATCGGCGAAAGATTAAGAAGACTTGCGGAGCTGCTGAAAGAGCTGGAATACTAAAGAGCAATGTATAATTTTTCAATGTTCAATGTACAATTAAGAGCAAAGAAACCTAAGCCGTATCGCAACATTTATGTTGCGCAGTGAATATCTGTGTATCCCTTCGCAATACTTCTCAACATAAATGTTGAGTTACAGAACCTCAGCATAAATTTCGACGTGCATTTTTAATTTTTCTTTTTGAAGACAAGTTCGATTGGAACGCCGCTGAAGCCGAAATGCTCACGGATTCTTTTTTCGAGAAATCTTTTGTAATTATCAGAAATCAATTTCGGGTCGTTAACAAAAAAAGCAAATACGGGAGGTGAATCTCTCAGTTGTGTTATATAATTTATTTTCACCTCTTTTCCACGGGCTGACTGGTGCGGAGTGTTCTTTATATCTTCAAGCAAATACTGGTTTAGCTGGCTCGTCTTTATAACTTTTTTTCTTTCATCGTATACGACTTTTGCTTCTTCCAAAACCTTGTGTATCCTTTGTTTCGTCAGTGCGGATACAAATATAAATTTTAAAAAATTAAAACTTTTTAAATGGTCAGTGATTTTCTTTTCAATTAATACAGCAGTGTTTGTATCTTTTTCAACAAGGTCCCACTTATTAATGACAATCAGTAATCCTTTTCTGAAATTAATAATATCTTCTATAATTCTTATATCCTGTTTGTCGAGTTTAAAAATTGCTGATTTCATATCGTTTACTCCTGTGAAATTTTCCATCAGGAGAGAAGCATCGAGTATAAGTATTGCAACATCACATCTTTGAATTGCTTTATATGTTCTCACTGTAGAAAAGAATTCAAGTGATTCGTTTTTTTTAATTTTACTTTTTTTGCGAAGCCCGGCTGTATCTATAAGAATAATATCTTCACCGTGAAATTTTACAATCGAATCGATTGAGTCTCTTGTAGTGCCGGGAATGCTTGTAACAATATTTCTTTCTTCTTTTAAAATAGCATTTGCTATAGAAGATTTTCCTGCGTTCGGTCTGCCAACAATTGCAAATTTAATCCGGGTATCTTCCGTTTCTTCGCCCAATGAAAAATCTTTTGTGATTTCGTCGAGCAATTCTGCAACATTTCTTCCGGAAAGCGCTGAAATGCCCAATGGTTCTCCGAGTCCAAGCGAATAAAAATCGGATATATTCAAATCTCTTTTTGTGTTATCAACTTTATTCGCGGCGAGAATAATTTCTTTTCCCTTTGAATGTCTCCTTAGTATCTGTGCAATTTCAACATCTATGGGGTGAATACCGCCAAGTCCGTCAACGAGGAATAAAATTTTATCTGCTTCATCAATGGCGATTTTTACCTGTGCGCGGATTTGCTTATTGAATTCCTCTTCAGAGTCGGGAACAAACCCTCCTGTATCTATCAGGAAGAATCTTTTTCCGGTCCACTCGGCTTCTCCGTAATTTCTGTCTCTTGTCACACCGCTGACTGCGTGCACGATTGCAACACGCCTGCCAAGTATACGGTTGAAAAGTGTTGATTTTCCTACATTCGGTCTTCCAATTACTGCTACTATTTTTTCCATACTTTATAATAGCACACAGATATCACAGATAAAACTGATAAACGCAAAATAAAATCCGTGAAAATCTGTTAAATCAGTGTTATCTGTGTGCCATTTTATTTAATTCTAAAATCGCGTTTTCTATTTCTTCTCTTGTTAAATTTCCTTTTTCAATTTCTTCGTCTGTTTTTAAAAGCAGCCGGTTGTAAAAAGATATTCCCGATAATAAAATCTGTTCATCTCCCGCATCAGCAAGTTCAAATATCAAATCTTCCGCAATCGAATATTTACCCACCTCTTCGTAATAATTAATCAGATTGCTTTTCACATTCCACGGCAAATCATACTCTTGCAAATTTTCAATAAGCTTTTCAATTTTATCAAAATATTCATGCGTTTTGATAACATCTTTATACTTTAATGCTTCGCAATATAAAACGAGAGATTTAAGGTAGCACCTGAATCCTTCGTTATTATTTTTCAAATTAAAATGTATATCGCCTTCTTCATTTAAAAAACCCGCGAGAACAAGGAACCTGCCTGCGTTTGAAGGGTCATCGGATTTGAAAAGATTCATCATATCGACATCGGAAATATAATTCAACATATTTAAATCTATTCCTACAATCTTTTTTCCGGAATCCATTATTTCCAGAAGTGCCTCGTCATATTTTTTCTGTTCCTTTAAATATGATACCCTGGCTAATGCCACTGCAAACATTTCGAAAAGTCGTTCTAAATAATCTCTATATAGCATAAAAGGAAATGGTTTAGCACGCAGATTACGCTGATTTTAAATGATTTTCACGGATTAATTCTGTGAAAATCCGTATTATCAGTGTTATCTGTGTGCTATTAAATTTATTTTGTTGTTAAATATTTTATTGCACCTTCCATATCGAGCTTTCCCCATCCCCAGTTTGTATTAGGTAAAGTTGAGGTATAGGAATCTGAAGTTGCCGTTGCGTGCAAAATATTTTTAATCTGCGCATGAGTCAACGTTGGGTCATATTGCAACAACAACGCCACCGTGCCTACGACGTGCGGAGCGGCAGAACTTGTTCCGCTGAAAATTACATATGAATCGTCGGTACCGACAGTAAATGTTGAATGACCGGGAGCACAAATATCTATTCCCATTTTACCATCAATGTTATAACCTCTTCCGCTGTAATTACAAAGCATTCCTGCTTTTTCATCTTTCAGCCACGGGAAATTTACAACATACGCACCGATTGCAAGAATACTGTCCGACGTCGACGGAAAAGTAACCGTCATATCTTCCGAAATTTTACTCTTATCTGTCCAATGCGTCGAGCCTGACCAGGATTGAGTTACATCTACGAGGAATCCGTCTATTGCAACATCTTTTTCCGGTTTCACATTAACTTTCCAGTTTCCATCAACCGCAGATGAATCCTTTTTTGAAAATGAAAATTTAAACATCACTGTTCCTTTTGAAGAAACATCTCTCGAATAATAAATATTAAATTTTCCAAGATTGAAAAAACTGTTTCCTGAGCTCAACTCTTTTGTAGTCAGACCTTCAGGAGTTACAATTGAAAATGAAATTTTATTTTTCGGGGCTTTCCATAAGAATGATACGAATACCCCGTCATTTTTCTTTCCTTCTGCTTCTGCCGGAGAAGAGAAATTATATGCGACCGGAGTTCCGCCCTTAATATTATCTTTCATATGCATATTTCCCGAAGCAAGATTCCCGCCGCCGCCGATGACTGTAATTCCATCTCGCGCCATCTGGTCGGATATCTGTTCTTCTTCTGTCGAGCCGTCCATAAATTCCCACATCCATTCACCGTCTTCAAAAAGCAAAATATTTATTTTTTCGTCCCTGAGAAATTTTACTAAATCGGGGAAATTGCGAACAAATCTCGGTGTGTAATCATAATTTATATTCGCCATAACCAATTCTGCATCCGGAGCAATTCCGCACATCCTTTCAAAACCACTGTGTCCACCAAGTACAATTCCGGAAACGCTCGTACCGTGCCTAATTGTATCAGGCTCTGTTTTTATTAAATCAATTCCGCGTCTTCTGATTGTTCCGTCTTTTTCGCGCACAGCCCTGACTTTAGAGGTTTTAAGTGCAATGATTTTTTCGCCTTTATCGAGTTTACCGTTATGATTATCATCTTTTACTATAAAAAGTTGTTCTCCGTATGTCGGGTCGTTTTCCGTGAATCCGTCTTTTTCACCAAAATCTCTTATCCCGTTATGATTTTTATCCAAGTATAAAAAATCAAGGTCAGCAACGAAATTTGTTTTTTCGAGTTTAAGGAAATAAGTATTGTTTTTCATTTTGATGAAATTTAAAATCTCATCCGGGTCAGCTTTTCCGTTTTTGTTAAAATCTACCGCATCGATTCCGGGAGTAAATTCACCGTCATTATTTACGTCAATCCAGTCGAATTCTCCGCCGTCTGCGAAGAAGAAAAACGGGCTGAAAATATCGATACCGGAATCCACGTCACCAACAACGACGCCTTTACCCGTCAAAGGATTTCCTGATTTATCGAAATATTTGTCCTTTAAAATTGTTGTGTACCATACGTTTTGTTGCGCTTTTGCTACTGTAAAAGGAAATGATATCAAAACGATAAGTAAGAATAATATTTGCTTTTTCATAATAATATATTTAAAGATTATAAAAATTTATAGAGTTTCAATTATTTTTCCGTAAAAAAACATATTAACTTTGAAAATATAAATTGTTTTTCTAAGAAAATATGCATATTAATTACTAAATGTTAAGTACAGACAATAATATGCTCTCCTATACTTATTTTCTACGAATAAAGTACAAATAAGTTATGTAAGTTTATGAATTTAACAATTTTTTTATTAAAAAAATCTGCCACTTTTTTATAAATCTATATGTTCATATTTAAAAGCAAAAAAATGATTGAACCGCCGAAGGTTTTTTAAAGCTATTAGAGGTTTCGTCGTTACAAATATTTTACTATTGCTTAATAATTAACTAACATAATCCGTATAAGTTTAAATAAAAAAATAGTATGGAAACATTAATTAATCAGCAAAAAAAGAATTTATATCTTGTTTTAGGTACCGGTTTCATATTTATTCTTTTAATTATCTTCATTACTTATTTCAAAATTCCCGGTGAATATAAAGCTGCTTACATGTTATTCGATTCGATACTTTCAATTCTTTTTATTTTAATTTCTATCACAGGTTTACAAATAAATAAGATCCGGAGAGAATTGAGCAGATTAAGAAATAATTTTGCTTTCAACGAAGTCGAAGCTATAAACGTATCTTCGGAATTCGACGCAGGTGAAAGGGGAAGCATATTTACCGATAAAATAAAATTGCATATAAAATCTTTAGAAAATAAAATTTATTGTTTTATTCTGAATCCTGCTCAATATGCAAATGTAATTAATGACTTAATGAAAAGGGCACCCTCGGCAAATTATTTTCTAAGAGTCAAGAATTTACCGCCGGATAAGAAAACACATGATATAAACGAAAAATTGAAAATTCAGTATTCCTGATAAATTCTGTTTACTTTCTTTGCGGCTCAAATCAGAGCAATCAGTGAAATCAGATTAATCAGTGATTTAAACACATTAATCAGTGATTAGAAGAAAATTTCCATTCCGAGATTCAAACGATTATTTATATCACCCTGTATCAGGTCATTACCCGTTCCTATAGATTTAACTCCGTCTAAATATGTCTCTGCATATTTTCCGTAAAACTCAAGAGACCTGAATGGTTTATAATTAAACATAATATACCACCGGCTTCCTTTTCCGTAAATCGATGTATTTGACATTACGCCTCTTATGTCATCTTCGTATTCATAAATCCGGCTGTCATAATCATCAGTTTGAAAGAATATGAAACGGGTTGCAACAGTAAACACATGTGACGGGGCAAACTTGAAATCTGTATAAAACATCGAGCCTTTATTATTTCCGCCGTATAAATCATACCCGACGAATACATAATCATACCTGCTCCGAATATTAATTTTGTCAGATAATTTGTAATCAAAACCAATCCTGAAATTCATTTGATTTCTGTTGACAATTTTTTTTGTGTCCCGACCGAATTCATCTGTTACAGTTTGAGTTTCTTCTTTGTTTTCGTTTTTATATCTGAAATTTATCAAAATATTTCTGTCAAATTTCCAATCCGCATTGAATAGAAAATCATTTCCCTGTGTGGCAATCGGGTTAAAATAAGTCCGGTAAGGAAATTTGAACTGGTCGAAATAAGTATTTATTATTAAAAATTTATACGGATATAAAGTAAGCCCTGTATAAAATCCTTGCTCGTTCTGCGTATTGCCGTTATTTTCGCCGAATCCGAATGAGTGAACAGGTGAAAATTGTTCGGGATAATATCTGTATAAAAATATAAGTTCGGCTGTTTTTGAAAAATTTAATTGCAATGCTGACAAGCCTGCAATACTGCCCGATTGTGAACGCGCAAGTTCACCGTAGAGATTCAAATTTTTAACATTAACATCATAGTCAAAACTTATCATATCAGCTTTGTCGCCGGCGAATGAATATAAATTTTTTGTGCTGTCCGCCTTGACAGGTTTTGAAAACTTTGAATTCCAATAAGTGGCACCCAATCTTAAAATATTATTGTTAAAATATATTCTGCCCCCGAATAGTCTTTCCCTGCCTGAGTTTTTTCGGTTTTGTTCGGATATCGTCCTGTGGTAACCGTCAAAATAAAAACTCGATACTTCATCGAGCGTTGTATCTATCGAAGCGTCAAAATAATTATTCGAATAAAAAAAAGTAAAATCAAATTTCTTAATGTTGAAAGTAGAAGCGGCGCCTCTGAAAAACTGTGACTCGTTAACGGATGAATATCCTTTAATTCCTATATTTCTTTTCTTTACCGCATCAACTGCAAGCGAACCTTTTGAATAACCCGTCGAACCCCACATTCCCAACCCCTGTCCGAAAGTCAGAGAGTAATCGCCTACAACAATCTCCTTCACAATTCCTGTATTCTTTAATTCAAGGAAAGCGGAATAAAAATCAGTTAAACTTGTTTCCCCCGCATCTTTTTCCAAAGTTACATTCCCGTCAATATTAAATTTGGAATTTACGAAGCTCAACTGGTTGAAGATTTTAGCTTTTGTACCGGGATAACTTCCGTCAAGAAATCCTGATTTTGTCTGCAGGTCTTGCTGAAAGCGGGTTCTGTAACGTATATTAGTGTTTTTAATAATCCCGTAATTATTATTTAGTTCCGAATACATCTCTTTGTCAATTTCTCTGACAACTTCGTATGCAGACTGTTTAACTATAACATATATTTTAATCAGTTCATATATCTCATCTGTTATACCCTCGACTAATAATAATTCCCGTTTTGTTTTAAATTGTATTTTTAATTTTCTGTATTCAATAATTTTTTTCGAAATAAAACTATTTATAAATGGAATTGTCTCAAGTTCTTCCTGCGATGCAGTGTTCAGGTCGAGAGGATTTCTTTTTAGATTATCGAGGTCATCGAGAAGTTTGGAATCTTCCGAATCTTCAAAAATATTTTCAAGTAATATCTCTTCCCCGTTTAAATAATTGATATAATTTGTATCTGCCGGAATTTTTGACGTATCGGTTTGCGCATTTAATTTAATCGCGGTGACGAAAATCAAAAATGAAAATATTAATATGTGTTTCATTTAATAGAGCAAGATAAAATTTTATTAATTCGACCTTGAAAATTAAATTTCAATACATCTTATACAATTAAAAATATCAAATTCTATTTATAAGTTCAATATATTTATTATATTAATTAGTAATATTAGTGATAAATATTTTAACACGATTATAAAGATATGCTTATTTGTAATTTTTCCCATTCCTGAAACGAGTTCAAAAGGGTTGGGTAGGGGAGAAAAGACTTGGTTAAGATTGAAAAAACAGAATCTTCCAAAATATTTTTATTAAAAAAACTCCTTTTCGCTTTTAACAAAAAGGAGATTAATATTTTTTTTAATAAACTGAGTTACTGAACTATCTTTTTCTTGTCAACGGCATAAACTTTTGCTGTGGAGACGCTCTGGAGATATACAATAATCTGTGAATTCGCCGCTATAACGCCTGCAGGTATTGAATAATTTTCAATTAAATTTACCGACTGTCCCGGTGATAATGATATGTCTATTCCCGTGGAAGGAGTTACAAAACCTCTGAATATATTTTCGAACCATCTTTCCCCGTTTGTTGCCGTATAATACAAATGCCCTTCCGTAATTACTACATACATCTTAAGGTCACCGACAGCGGTGCCTGATAACTGACCAATCGTTAAATTCCATATTCCGGTTTTTGAAGTCGTATCGAATACATTTGTATCCTGAATGGCAAAAGAACTTTTTTTCGAAAGAGCACTATTTAATGAATCCGTCCAGACATTCTGATTATAAGTAGGAAGATACTGACCGTTCATAAATCCTAAAGGATTTATATCGCCACCTTGATAATAATTTACCATTACATCGTTATCATTCTTATTGTAATTATAAAACGGGTCATTTGCAAAAAGATTTGAATGCACCCTGACGATGACAACATTAGTATCATTTATTGTTACACCCGTCAGACTATCAACACGATCTAGGAATCCACCGGGGGGCGGACAATTAATACAGCTTGTATTTGTGAATAGTATAACAAAAACATTGTTTGCCGCTTTCAGGTTATTTGTACCGTGATTCAACGGGTTGTCATTGCTTTCGCATCCGAATATTATCAGCGAGAGAGAAAGTACTGTTAAATAGAAATATTTAAAACTTACAAAAACTTTTTTATTCATTTTTTATATAATTAAATTTCTGTTATAATATTTATTAGAATTTTGAATTTATCATTATCCTGAATCCATTAAACGGATAAACGTACCTGCAAATTCCACTCGTACATCTGAATCCTCCGCGCTCTGCACCATAGGAAGCGGTTACAGTGTTCGAGGGCGTAAGTTTATATGCGACCTCACCGCCAAGCCAGGTTTTCTTTCCTGTGGGGTCATCACTTCCGTTCGTAAATTCCGTGTTAATGGTTGCACTAAGCTCGGGTGATTTAGAAAGTGTAAGCGAAATGAACTGGTTCATAATATCCTGTTTCAAAGCAAATGTTGAATTATGCTCCCATTGTTGTTCTACAATAAGTTTCAAAGTGTATTCGGGGCTTAGAGAATATTTAAATTCAGTAGGAATTGTCGTCGTTAAAACTTTTTCGGAAGCAAGAGGAATTTCCTGGTTGTATGTTATTGCATTCTGTCTTGAAAATGCAATCTTGGTATAAAATTTCTTTGTCGCATAATATTCTGTTTCAAAATAAACTTCCCAGAATGGATTGAATGCATCTTTCAGGGAAGGAAGATAACTTGTACTTCTGTCTATTCTTGCATAAACAACCTGCGGATAAGTTCCAACATTCTGGTATTCATAATGCTTCGATGCAACACTGCTGTTCAGATTTATGTTCAGTTTATCGTTCGGTGCATAAATAATATCGAGCTGGGCGCCTACTTCATCATTAAAATCCACTACGTGAGGGTTTCTCGAAATCAATGTTGAACTATGTTCCTTCACAACTGTCGGAGGATTCTGAAACGGAAGCATTTTTGTAGGTCTTGCACTGTTGTTGCTCTGGTCGGGACCTACAACATCAAACCTGTAATTTTTATATTCAAACGTTACACCGAGACTCGATTTTGAAAATGATAAGGAAGAATAAAATCCGTCTCCGTCTGCCGATTGTGAAATCGGGTTTGGCACTGTTGATATGTGTTTATGTGTATATGAAGAAAATAATTGCAGGTTTTTATAATTAAAACTTAAATATCCTTCGGGAAGAATGGCAGTCAAATCTGTAGATGTTAAAAGATTTGAAGCCATTACATTACCTTTCGCATAAATATAATTTGCACCTATTGTAAGATATTTTATGGGCGTTAATTCAAGATTACCATCGCGAACTTTATAAGTTTCAGAGCGCGCGGGAGTTATAAAATCATTGTAATTTATATCGCCGCCAAAAATCTGTGCTTTCAATTTTACAGGGTTCTTTTCGCCGAAACTTTTTGTATAAGCAACTTTCACTCCGTCTATACCTGTATCATAAAATAATCCCCTGTCTTCAAAAACGTTGAGGCTTAATCCTCTTCCGACGATATCATAAAAGTCGCCCGCTCTGACTGATATGCCTTCTTTGACATTATTATATTCGGCATATCTTTTCTTTATGCCCTTAAAATCCAGCCCGTATTCAATCGGGTCGCTGATTTCATATCGCAAGCCGAGTACAAAATCGTTTACTTTCAATCTCGCATCTGTAATATTTTCAAAATATTCCTTAGCATATTCTGTTGATGTATTATTTTCGCTGCCGTTTCCGTAACGGAATAAATTGTTCAGAGAAGCCTTTACGTCCAGCTTATTTTGCGAATAAGTTAAGGAAGAAAATAACAACAGAATAATAAAAAACGTAAAAAAATTTTTCATTTATAAATGGTTAAGTTAAGATTTTAAAAACATATCTGTTACCGGAATGAAAACCGGTAAAACAATTTATCGAAAAGACAATTTGTTAATAATTTTTATTTAAGCATATTCAATACTTCTTGTTCGAGAGTTACTTCGTCACCCGTCTTAAATCCCGTATGCGAAGCGACTACTTCTTTATTTTTGTTGATAAGCAAAGTATACGGAATTTCATCCTTGCCGTTGTATGCTTCAAATATTTTTTTATCGGTATCGAGAAGAACTATAAAATTATAATTTTGTGCCGTAATAAATGCTTTTACTTTTGAAACCGACTTTTGGTTATCCTGGTTGATTGCAATATACTGGAAACCTTTGTCTTTATATTTATTGTATATATCGTTAATTTTTTTCATTTCTTCCTTGCAGGGTGAGCACCATGTTGCCCAGAATGAAATAAGGGCGGGACCTTTGTCCATTACCTGGCTTAACGTAACATCGTTTCCATCTACATCGGGTAAAGTGAAATCGGAATAAGTCTGTGCTTTGGTAAATGTTGTTAACAACAAAAGCATCAGAGCTGCGAATAAAGTTTTTTTCATATTTTTTTGTTTATTAATTAGATTTTTTTATTTTAATAATGTCATTACAATCGCTGTAATTATTATATTCAGTAAAGCTAAAGGTAACATCACTTTCCATCCAAGGTTCATAAGCTGGTCATAACGGAATCTCGGAATTGTCCATCGCACCCAGATAAAGAATAAAATCATAAATAATGTTTTCGTACAAAACGTAAATACCTGTATAATGCTCACCCAGAAATCAGGCAAGCCGAACGTCTGCAGATAAGGAAACTGCCATCCGCCAAGATAAAGCGTGCTGATAAATGCAGAGGCAATTATAACGTTAGCATATTCGGAAAGAAAAAACATTGCAAACTTCATACTCGAATATTCCGTATGATATCCTCCGACAAGTTCCTGTTCCGCTTCGGGTAAATCAAACGGCGTCCTGTTCGTCTCTGCAAATGAAGAAACAAGGAAAGTTAAAAATCCAAGCGGCTGCAGAATGATATTCCATTTCCAGCCGTATTGATTCTGAACAATCTTATCCAGCATAAAACTTCCGTTTATTAAAATAATCCCGACGATTGATAAACCCATCGAAAGTTCGTAGCTAATCATTTGTGCAGAAGCCCTCAACCCGCCGAGCAGTGAATATTTATTATTCGAAGACCAACCGCTTAATGTGATTCCGTAAACACCAAGAGAAAGCAAAGCAAGAATGTAAAGAACTCCGATATTTATATTTGCAATCTGTAATTGAATTTCTTTGCCGAACAAAACTATTTTATCTCCAAAAGGAATTACCGCCACGGTTGAAAGCGAAACGAGAATGGAAATTCCGGGCGCAAGAGAATGAATTCCTTTAGTTGCATTTTCGGGAACAATATCTTCTTTCATCAGAAGCTTAACAACATCGACAATAGGCTGTAATAATCCCGCAGGACCAACCCTGTTCGGACCTAACCTGTTTTGAATAAAAGCTGATACCCGCCGCTCAGCATAAACAGTGTATGCCACGCATGTCAGCAGAACCAGTTCCACGACTACTATTTTTGCAAGTGTGATTAATATGTTAACTGTCAAATCAGACACGAGAGCAGTTCTTAAAGTTCGTCAAGTTTATCAAGTTCGTCAAGTTTATCAAGAAATATTATTTATTATAAAACTTTTTGTAAATTTGATTTTAGAATTTGTTTAGTATTTATAAATTAGAATTTCCTATTCTTATTTGTTTTTTGTTTTCTGCTATTTGTTTTTTGTTTTCTGCTATTTGTTTTCTGTTTTCTGCTATTTGTTTTTTGAAATAAGTTTTACTTTCAGTTTTTCAATAGCTTCAACCGGAGTCGGGTCTGTATTATTTAATATCGCAAGATAATAACTTACCCAATCTCCAAGATAAATTAAATCGAAAATTCTTTCTAATCTGCTTTTTGCATCGCTCTCGAGAAAAAGCATATTATTGCAATAATTCTTAATAATATCTTTTGTGATTTTCATTCTTAACTTAACTCTGTCATTATCAGATTTATCTTTTAGAAAAATGACAACCGTCTTTTTCAGAATATCTTTATTTAAATTCCATCCTACGAGTTCATTATGATTCATTTCGGGATAAAAATTTCCATAAGCAAGTATCTTTGCATTTTCTGAAAATTGACCCCTCCACCTCAGGTTTACAATATCGAGAGTATCTACGGAAGAATATATAATAGGTAACTTTCCTTTTATTGCAGTCGCTATCTTTATTGCAGGATTTTTTTCAACATTTAAGTTTGAATATACTGCAGAACTCTTTTCAATCAATTTGATGGTATTTCCGATATCTTTTGAACCCTCCGAAATAAAACCAAGCTTTTCAAAGATAGTAATTAAAGAGAAAAAAGAGTATCCTAAAGCACACCTTGGCTGTAAACCTCCCGGTAATTTTATATAAAGATTTTTATTTGCATTCGCCATCTTTTCCACCGTTCCTCCGCTTGTTAAACATATAATTCTGCATTTCTTAGCGATTGCCTCTTTATATACCGAAATAGTTTCCTCCGTATTTCCCGAATAACTGCTTACAATCACGAGAGTGTTTTTATTTGCAAAAGCGGGCAGTGTGTAATTCCTGTTTACGGAAATGGGAAATTTTATTTCGTAATTCGTATAGCTTCTGATGAGATCACCTCCGATGGCGGAGCCGCCGAGACCTGTAATTATAATGTTCTCCAATCCGGAAGTATTGAATTTTGATAAATCAACTTTACCGGATACCTCAAGAGCGTTTTTAATCTGGTTGTGAAAATTTATCAAAACATCGAACATATTTTCTTTATCGGTTTTTTGAATCAGCAATTTATTCATAATATTTTATACAATTTTAGATTTAACTTGTTCCGAATAGAATTTTTTGACTTCATTTATAATTTCATCGGTTGTTGAATAATTTAATATTTTTGATACAAGCTCCTTTGCGTCTGAATATTTTATAAATCTTAACGCCCGCTTGATTGTAGGATACACAGAAGGATTCACGCTAAGCTCGTCCATATCGAGCCCGACCAGTACCGGCACGGCTTCTGGATTTGAAGCCATTTCACCGCAGATGCTCACTTTGATTTTATTTTTGTGCGCCGCTTCTACTATGTATTTCAATGATTTAATAACTGCCGGATGAAATTCGTTGAACATTCCCGAAATCAGTTCATTGCCTCTGTCAACTGCAAGCAAATACTGTGTAAGGTCATTCGTACCGATACTAAAAAAGTTTACTTCTTTTGCAAAAGATTCAGCAAGTATAACCGCAGACGGCACTTCAATCATAACACCGAGTTTGATGTCCTTATCAAAGAATGCCCCTTTAGCTTCAAGGTCTTTTTTAACTTCTTTCAAAATCTGTTTTGACCTCCGGATTTCTTCAATCGAAGAAACCATGGGAAGCATAATGCGAATGTTCTTTTTTGATGAGGCTAATAAAATTGCTCTCAACTGCTCTTTGAAAATTCCGACTTTATCGAGTGATACTCTTATTCCCCGCCAGCCGAGATTAGGATTCGTTTCCTTGTAACTGCTTTGAATAATTTTATCTCCGCCTAAATCGAACGTTCTAACTGTAACCGATTTCGGAAAAGTTACATTTGCAATATGAAGATATTCTTCTATCTGCTCCGCAACAGTCGGAAAATCTTCTTTCGCCATATAAAGATGTTCCGTTCGATATAAACCGATTCCGGAGTTTCCGCAATTTTTTATAAAATCCACTTCCTCTAAAAACTCAACATTGGAAGTTATATCCACATGTTTTTTATCCACCGTCTGACACGGAAGGTCAACAACCTGGAAGAGTTTCTTTTCCTGAACCTTGTAGCTGTCAATTTTTTCGTTATATCTTGCTATTGTTTCTTCATTCGGATTTGCAATAATAAGACCTTCGTAACCGTCTATGATTACTGTATCTCCTGTGGAAATATATTTCGATATCACCTTCATTCCTACTACTGCAGGAATTCTCAAAGCACGTGAGATTATTGCGGTGTGTGACGTTACGCCGCCTGTATCGGTAGCATAACCGAGAACTTTTCTTTTGCTGAAAAGTATTGTATCTGCCGGCGTGAGTTCGTGTGCGAAAATAATTGTATTTTCATCGACTTTAGAAACAAGTTTCTCGCGTCTCATATTTCTTATTACACGGTTCTTCACGTCATTAACGTCCACATAGCGTTCTTTCATATAATCATTTCCTGCAAGAAGAATGTTGCTGAGCTTTGCAATTTCATCGTGGAAAATAAAACTTGCCGATTTTTTTTCTTTTCGAATCCTTTCTATAACGGCGTCTATAAAAATTCTATCGTTTAAAATTTCAAGCTGTGCTAAAAATATTCTTGAATTTTGTTCTCCGATTCTTTCAACGGAAAGTGTATATATTTTTTTTAGCTCTTTTAAAGAAATTTCTACGGATTTGTTAAACTCTTCAATTTCGTTTTCAATTTCGCTATCGATGATATCCTGGTGGTTAACGTGAACCTGCCGGCGGGCATATAAGTAGGCTTTACTCAAGGATATGCCTTGCGATGCAGGTATTCCGCGATATATTTTTTCCTTAACCATCTGTTATTAAAGATAAAATCTAATTCAAAACTAATAAAGTCAAAATGAATTGAGAAAAAAAAATTATAATCTGAAAAGTACATTGTAGCCGCAGGTCGAAGATTCCGATTTATCGGAACTTTAGACTGCGTCTCCTCTGTCATCCCCGAATGATCCACACTTGTCATCCCCGAATGATCCTGTCGGGGATCCCCATCCATATCGTTTTCATTCTCCCTCCACCACTGTCATCCCCGAATTCTCCACACTTGTCATCCCCGATTGTTCCACCACTGTCATCCCCGAATGTGCGTTCTTTGCATCCCGATGCTCTTTAATCGGGACTCCTGTCGGGGATCTCCTGCCACTTATACGATTATTCCTTCATCTCCCATTACTTCTCTTTATCTTATCAATCTCTCTTCGCAGTTCCAGAATTTTATTCAAATCTTTTCCTTCTGCAATCAACTTCCTGACATCCTCTTCCAGCAAATTCACCTGGAATTTATTTATTATATCATTTGCAATCCTCAGGTAATTCGTACTTCTTTTCTCTGCTTTAACAAGAATACTATTTTTATCGAGCTTTGAAGATTTGCTTATTTCGTGTTTCGGAATCGATAGTTCCGCAATCAACGCCTGCACATTTATATCCTCCGATTTATCTATAGCCTTATATGCTACGATTTTTCCCTCCGTGTGATATTCTTCTAAAAATATCTGCACAGTATCCAGAACAGCTTTGTTTTTTATAAACCTCACATCTATATTTTCAGATAAAAAATCGAGTGCAGCGCCGTCCCCGTGTATAAAGACCTCCAGCAATTCAAGTTCTAAACTTGATGGCTTTTCACTTAATGCCTTTTTCTCTTCACTTTTTCGTACGGGCAAAACAACAGAAGATTTTGGATATTTTTCTTTTATATATTTACTTCTCGCCTTTTTAAGATAATCTATTAATATCGATTCATAAATATTAAATCTTTTCGAAATATCTTTTATATAAAATGATATCATAATCTTGTTCGTCATTTTACTTATATAATCCATAATTTCTTCAACGAATTCTGTTTTATCCTCGACTGTATTAATATTTTTTTCCGTTTCGTAAAAAGTATAAAGAAATTCTATAAATGATTTTCTCGTATTCAGATGTTTCTCAAATTCCGCTTTTCCTTTTGTCCTTACAATCGAATCAGGATCTTCTCCTTCCGGAAGCGTCACAACTTTTAAATCAAGACCTGCTTCCAAAATCAGCTCTATACTTCTCTTTGCGGCTTTTATTCCCGCCAAATCAGCATCATAAATCACAACCACGTTTTTAGTATATCTCGAAATAAGCTGTACCTGCTCTGTTGTAAGTGCTGTCCCGCTTGACGCAACTACGTTATTAATTCCCGCCTGTACAAGCGTCATCACATCAAGATATCCTTCGACAAGTATAACGAAATCCGATGACCTGATATATTCTTTTGAAAAATTAAGCCCGTAAAGTATCCTGCTCTTACTATAAATTCTTGTCTCGGGTGAATTAATATATTTTCCTCCCGGGTCATCTTCATAAAGTTTCCTTGCACCAAATCCGACCACTTTATCATTCTCGCTGAATATAGGAAATATAAGCCTTCCTCTGAACCTATCATAATAATTTGCTTTCTTGTCACTTTTTAGAATCAGGCCCGATTTTTCAACATCATCCAGAGAAAAAGTTTTTTCATCCGAAAAATATGAAAGCAGCGAATCCCATTCTTTCAGAGCATAACCGATTCCGAATTTTTTCAGCGTATCGATTTTTAAATCCCGTGTCTTAATATAATCCCACACAAAATCTTTTTCGTAACCCGATAGATTCATTAAATTATTATAATAAAATCTTGCTGTTGCTTTATTAATTTCGAATAACCTCGAAATCTCGTTCGATGTATCGGGAGCGGATTTTCTTAAATTAAGTTCGATACCCGCCCGCATCGCAAGCTTTTCCGCGGCTTCCATAAAAGGAATTTTTTCGTACTCCTGAATGAAAGTAAAAACATTTCCGCTCGCACCGCAGGAGAAACAATGATAAACCTGCTTCTGCTGTGATATATTCAGAGACGGATTTTTATCGGGATGAAATGGACATAACGCAAGAAACGATTTACCTCTTTTCTTCACTTGTGTATAAGAAGCAATCACATCGACGATATCATTCGCCTGTGCAATCTCGTCAAACTTTTCCTGTGGAATTCTCATAATAATTTAAAATAATTATATTTTAACTTATATAAAATTGAGAAGGGGGAATGACTTTTTTTCTTATTTAATTATAAGAATTTAGATTATTTTACTTTGTATAAATAACTATCCCTACCCTGTCTATGTGTTCTTTTAATGCCGGCTCTTTGATGTCATTATAAATTTGTATATCAAATGTATACGGAAGGTTTAAATCATCGATTTTATTTTGAAGAGAATATATATCTTTTAAAATCAGATCTTTTCCTTTTATTGCGAGATCGATATCGGAACCGTTTTTGAAATTTCCTTTGGCTCTTGAACCAAATAGAATTACACTTTCGATATTTTCACTTGAAGAAAATATCTGTTTCAATTCTTTAATAAGTTCTTCTTTTAATCCGATATTTGTGATATTGTCTTGCATAAAATTATTTTACTTTTTTTTCCAATCTTTGTATTAACTCTTCCAATAATTTATAATATTTTGATTTGATATCGTCTGCAATCTTTTTTGCCGTTGTCTCTTCGTAAGTGTGAGATGCAAGATTTCTGCTCAGAAGCATATTCATCCATCCTTCACCATCAGCAATATACCCATCCTTAAATGCTTGCTGAATAACAGGTTTCGGTCCCGTGATTTCCTTAAAACCCTTATTTTCAAGAAAATCCTGTAAAGTTTTCCATGACAACTCAAAAGTGAATTCGAAAGCCTTAATTAAACCCTGTCTTTCGAGTTCCGAATAATCTTTTTTTTCGGCAGCACTTTTAAGCTGAGTAAATGCTTTTTTTAGATTAATAAATCTCTGTTCCCATCTGATATCTTCCGCCATAACCAAATATTTAGTTATAGTAAAATATCAAATTACAAATATAAATAAAAAGGAAAAATTACAGAAGCTGACAAAAAAGTCACTAATTCGGTTTTGTTTTAAAAATATCTTCATGCGTATTTTCGTATGAATTATACAAATTAATAAATTTCCGTGAATATTCATTTCATCAGTGTTATCGGTGTGCAATGCGTTTTTTCACCGTTTCGTTACCGCACAATTATTATTATCACTATATTCTTGCTTTTATCTCTCTATTTTGCCATTTTCTAATAAAGGGCTTAGAAAAAACATTTCAAAAGAACTTTAACTTTGATATATTATAAGTCAAATTTTTTTTATAATAATTATTTATGTATAATTCAATAGTATTAGTAAAACAGGTACCCGACACGGCGAATATATCCGGAAAAGTAATGAAAGACGACGGAACAGTTAACAGGGCAAAACTTCCTGCAATATTTAACCATGAAGACAAAATTGCACTCGAGTTTGCATTGCAGGTGAAAGACAAATTCGGCGGAAAAGTTACAGCCGTTACCATGGGTCCTCCAAGGGCGGCAGATGTGCTGAGAGAATGCTTATATATGGGTGCGGATGAAGCTTATTGCGTAACAGACAGAAAATTCGCAGGTGCAGACACGCTTGCTACGTCTTATGTTCTGAGCGAAGCTATTAAAAAAATAGGAAATTATGATTTTGTCTTTGCGGGCAGACAGGCAATCGACGGCGATACGGCTCAGGTCGGACCCCAAACTGCCGAGAAACTTAACATTCCTCAAATCACATACGCTGAAGAAATACTCGATATAAAAGATGGTAAAATTAAAATAAGAAGAAAAATAGACGGCGGATTTGAAATAGTAGAATGCAGACTACCGGTTTTGATTACAGTTTTAAAAGGAGCCGCAGAACCGAGACCTTTCAGTGCCAAAAGGGTAATGGCATTTAAAAACGCAAAATCCCTGATGGAAATTGAAAAATTGGTGGAAGGAAATTCGCTTTTATATGCTGATGATTTATTGCAGGAATATAAATCGCGAAAACTCTTTATTGAAACTCTTACTACCGATGATCTGGATGTCGACCTGGAAAGATGCGGAATTAAAGGCTCACCTACGAAGGTGCATAAGGTTGAATCTGTTGTGCTTGCAGGCGGAAACCATATAAAAATCGAACCTACAAGAGACGGAATATCAGGTTTAATTGATTCATTAATGGAAGACAGAATTTTTTAAATAAGTTTAATTATTAATTAATAAATATAAATTTTTATAATAAAATATTGAAACATAATTCAGAAGTTTGGGTTTTTATAGAACAAAGGAGCGGCAAACCCGCAGATGTGAGTTTTGAATTGCTCAGCAAAGGCAGAAAACTTGCTGATAATATGGGAGGAAAATTAAAATCAATTGTCATAGGTGATAAGGTAAAAGATATAGCGGTTGAGACTTTTAATTTCGGAGCAGATGAATGCTATTTGATAGAACATCCCGATTTACATTACTACAGAACTATTCCATACAGCAGAATATTAGATGAACTCATAAAAAAAGAAATTCCGAGAATAGTTTTATTCGGTGCTACAGTTACGGGAAGAGACCTTGCCCCGAGAGTTGCTTCGAACACGAAAAGCGGACTGACAGCAGATTGCACTGATTTAAAAATTTCCGATGTTAACTATTTAAACAAACCGTTCAAGGATTTGCTTCTGCAGATTCGTCCTGCGTTCGGCGGGAATATTATTGCAACGATTATAACCCCTGATGTACCCGTACAAATGGCAACAGTAAGGGAAGGCGTGATGGAAATGCATAAAGTTGATAAACCGAAAGAAGTTAAAATAAAAGAAATACCTTTTAAACCGGAAGAAACAGATAATCTGTTAGTAGTTTTGGAACAGCACCGCGAAGAAAGCAAGGTTAATCTTAAAGCGGCACCGATAATAGTTTCCGGAGGTTACGGACTTGGTTCGAAAGCTAATTTTAACCTGCTTTATGAACTGGCGCACGCAGTCGGCGGTGAAGTTGCCGGAAGCCGCGCCGCGGTTGATGCGGGGTTTATTACATCCGAAAGACAGGTTGGTCAAACGGGAGTTACAGTTCGTCCGAAGCTATATATTGCAGTCGGCATTTCGGGAGCAATTCAGCATCGCGCAGGAATGCAGGAAGCAAATAAAATAATTGCTATTAATACAGACCCTGATGCCCCGATTTTTGAAATCAGTCATTACGGAATCGTCGGTGATGCGGCGGAAGTAATTCCGAAATTTATAGAAGCGTATAAGCACAAATTGAAATAATAAAAGTAAAAAATTTTATAACACAAAAAAACAGATACTAAAACATAATGCCAAATTTTTTCTCAGATAACAGTGATATACTATTTCAATTGAATCGACTCGATTTGAAAGAAATTGTTAACGTATTGGAAGATAATTATAATGAATCGAAAAATTATAACTACGCACCAGTCAATTTTGATGATGCAATGGAAAATTACAGGAAAACACTTGAAATAATCGGAGACATCGCAGGAAATTATATTGCTCCGCGAGCAACAGATGTTGACCATGAAGGCGCACATCATATAGATGGAAAAGTTCAGTATGCAAAAGGTACAAAAGAAAATCTCGACAGGCTTGCGAAAGCGGATATGATGGGATTGGTCATACCAAGAAAATACGGCGGATTGAATTTTCCTTTCACGATTTATCTCGTTGCAACCGAAATTGTTTCACGTGCAGACGCTTCATTGATGAATCTTTTCGGACTTCAGGATATTGCCGATATACTTTACAAATTTGGAACCGAAGACCAGAAAGAAGAATTCATTCCGAAATTTACAACCGGTGAATATCTCGGTGCAATGGCTTTGACAGAACCCGATGCGGGTTCAGATCTGCAGGCTGTAAAGCTTCAGGCATATCAGAATGATGAAGGAAAATGGTTTTTGCGTGGCGTAAAAAGATTCATAACAAATGGAAATGCCGAAGTCCTTTTAGTTCTTGCCCGCTCTGAATCAGGGACCAAAGACGGCAGGGGTTTAAGTATGTTCGCTTGTTACGGTGATAAAACCGTTAAAGTAAGACGTATCGAAAATAAACTCGGAATTCACGGTTCGCCTACCTGTGAACTTCAATTTAATGATACTCCGGCACAGCTTATCGGCAGCAGAAAATTCGGACTTATTAAATATGTTTTTGAATTAATGTTCCGGGCGAGAATGGGAGTCTCGGCACAGGCACTTGGAATTTCCCAGATGGCTTTTGAAGAAGCTTTATCTTATGCTAAAGACAGGGTGCAATTTGGAAAATCAATCTATAGCATTCCTGCAGTTTCAAATATCCTCATAGATATGAAAGTAACACTCGAAAGCAACCGGACACTTTTTTATAATACGGGCTGGTGGGTTGACAAAAAAGATAGCCTTGAACTTCTGATTGAACGTTATAAAAAGGAAGGAAAGTCCACGACCGATTTAGTTAATGAATTAAAATATACAACTAAAATTGCAAACCTGTTAACTCCGATTTCAAAATTTATAACTACAGAATCTGCAAACAAGATTACATACGATTCACTTCAGATACACGGCGGAACAGGATATATGAAAGAATTCAGGGTAGAACGGCTTGCCCGCGATGCCCGCATCACAAATATTTACGAAGGAACATCGCAAATGCAGATAGTATCTGCAATCAGCGGAGTCATTCATGACGTTCTTAAAGAATACTTCGATAAAAAAGAAGTTAAAGAATATTCGGGCAGTTTCGCTGTTCTCGCAAATCATCTGAAAGAAATAAGGATTATATTTAATGATAGTCTGAAATATGTGATGGATAAAAAAGATACAAATTTTCAGGATGTATCGGCAAAAGAACTCGTTGAACTTTATACATTTATTTACACGGGTTACCTGTTGCTCGATGAAGCTGAATCGAATTCGAGAAAAAGATTTATTGCGAACAGGTATATTATTAATTCTCTTGCGAATGCACGGAAAAACGCCGAGACGATTAAGAACGAAACATATTCCGATTTATTGCATCTTGACGAAATTGTAAAGTAAAATTATATCACTCTTGCCCCTCTCCTTTTAGGTTGAGCGTTCTTTGCAAAATCCCGACTTGTCGGGAAGAGGCTTTGGGCAAGGGTGAGGTTTTAATCTGAATAAATATTCGGAAATTTTATATTAAATATCAAATTGTATTAATTTGTTTAATTTACTTTTTGAAATGATTTAATACGTAAAAACTTTTAATTGCTAAAACTTTTAATTAAGTAAAATTAAATTTAAGTTGCTAAAGAATATTTTGCAGCTTTAAAAATTAAAATCAAAATTATAAATGTATTACTACAGAATTTTTGATGATAAAGATGAGCTGAATTTTTTCAAAAGCTCATTTGAATACAGCAAAATCCAGGAATTGATTAAAGAATATGAAAAGACCAACCAGGAATACGTAAATCCTGATTTCATTGGTTTTCTGAAAAAACAAGATTCTGAGGCGGAAATAATAGAGGTCACAAATATTTATTATTAAACGTTTAATTTAAAGTTGAAACATTACTTTGAAATTTTTTTATTCCTTTTAATCAATTATGCTCAACCTCATTCCCGCTAACACGTATGATTATGACCAGCTCTGGAAGCTAATCAGAAAAAGAAACGACTGGTTCATAAATTTAAGGTATATAGCTTTTTTTGCACTGCTGGCATTTTTATTATCCGCGCAATTTGTTCTGAATCTGAAATTACAGTCTGCACAGTTTATATTATTATTATCCGTTTCATTATTTATACTCGTTTACAACCTCATTCTTTTTGCCGTAACAAAATCATCAAAGCTGAAAAACGATGTAAATGGATTTAACCCGTTATTGCTTTCACTGATACAAATCCAGCTTGATATACTGGCACTGTTCCTACTTACATATTATACAGGTGGAATAGAAAGTCCTCTGTATATATTTTTTATTTTTCACATGATTATCGGGAGCATGATACTTCCGGGATATGTTATATACACGATTTCAGGAGTAATCGTTTTTTGTTTTTATGGGTTATCGTTTCTGGAATTTTTTTCAATAATACCTCACTATGCAATCGAAGGTCTTACAAAAATAGGTTACTATAACGATTTGAATTATCTTCTTATTTTTGCAACTGCATTCGGAATAATGATTTTTGTAAGCGTGTTTTTGGCAAACACAATTGCGAGTGCACTTTATACGAGTGAGCAGGAGCTTAAAATTACTCTTGACAAACTGAACGAAGCAGAAAAAGTCAAGATGAAATATACCATGGGTGTGGTTCACGAAATCAAAAGCCCTATAGTTGCTGTTCAATCCTTTCTCGATTTAATTTTAGGAAATTATGTCGGTCCCATAAGTGCGCAGGTTGAGGATAAAGTTAAACGCGCTCGAAACAGAACGGAAGAGTCGATCAACATTATTAATGATGTGTTGAATATTTCAAAAATAAAACTGATTGAAAAATTCACAAAAGACGAAATCGACCTTGATGAATTAATTAATTCGAATATTTTAAAAAGGCAGGCTCAGGCTGAAAGTAAAAATATAGAAATTAGTTTTCATGACAGCAGACCTGTAAAAGAAAAATTCAACGGTGATAAAGATTTTATGGACCTTGCGTTTTCAAATCTGATAGGAAATGCTTTGAAATATACAAACAACGGCGGAAAGGTTGAGATATTAATGACATACGAAGATGGAAAAATAAATATAGAATTTTGTGATAACGGTGTTGGAATTCCTGAAAACGATAAGAGTAAAATTTTCAATGATTTCTATCGTGCTTCAAACGTGAAGGACAAAGTTCAGGATGGCACCGGTCTCGGACTGTCAGTAGTGAAACAAATTATCGAACAGCACGGCGGAACAATTTCTTTTGTCAGCCCATCCCGCCTCGCCGATAAACACGGACCGGGCACGAGCTTCCTCATTCAATTGTAAATGTTAAATGTTAAATGTTAAAGTAGTAAATGGAATAGGTTTGAAGGTTCTTTAAGTTGCGAGACGTGAGACGTGAAAAGTAAAACGAAATTTAAATTAAACTCAAAATTTAATATTCGGCATTAAAAATTTCACCTTTCACCTTTCACGTCTTACGTCTTACGTCTTACGTTATCGTCATTCAATATTCAGCATTCAAAATTCAAAATTCAACATTAAAAATTTCACCTTTCACGTTTCACTCTCTTATTTCAGAAGAATCATTTTTCTCGATTCCCTGAATTCTCCCGCAACTAAAGAATAAAAATATACTCCGCTTGGGTATTGTGACGCATTCCATTCAACGCTGTAAGAACCAGGCTGAAGTTTTTCATTTACAAGAGTTTCGATTTCTTTCCCAAGAATATCATAGATTTTCAACAAAACTTTGTCATTCCCGCGAATGCGGGAATCCACCGGAACATTAAATTTAATTAATGTGGACGGATTAAACGGATTCGGATAGTTTTGCATCAGCGAAAATTTTTCCGGAACAGTTTGATTGATTTGTGATACAAATGATGATATACCTCCGTTCGTTGTTTTAAGAATTGTTCCGTAATCTCCTACAATCCAACCTGTAATTGAATCAGTAAAATATACAGAAAATAAACTACGGTTAGTTAATGAATTCTGTAAATTCCAGTTTGTGCCTCCATTTGTCGTACAACAAATATTTCCATATTCGCCAGCAGCCCAGCCGGTTTGGGAATTTAAGAAACGAACCGATTCAAAATAACTTGAAGAAGAACTAAGTTGAATATTCCAGTTTATTCCACTGTTTGTTGTTTTATAAATAATTCCATACCCATTTGAAATAGCCCATCCCGTTTGAGAATCAATAAAACATCCGGATCGAAATGAATTATTTGATATATTCAACCAGTTCAGACCCCCATTTATAGTTTTAAGAATGGAGGCCCCAAATATCCAGCCGGTTTGAGAATTAATAAATTGAACATAATGATAAGATCCTGACCCACTTGATCGATATATCCAATTGGTCCCACCGTTTGTTGTATAAAGAATACAAGGTCCTACCGCCCAACAGGTTTGATCATTAATGCAATATATAGAATAAAAGCCACCCGAATTTAATGTATCAAATTGGACATTCCAGTTTATTCCACCATCAGTTGTTTTAAATATGTCAGCATCACCTGATAACCATCCTGTTAACGAGTTTGTAAAACATATATAGTTAATGTAGCTTATTGAGAGTTGAGCTAAAGAATCCCAATTATTTCCACCGTCTGTTGTTTTGCATATAATTCCTCCACCCACATAAATGCTCCTATAACCTGCAGCCCAACCGGTTTGTGAATTTATAAAATATGCTGTAGTAAAAAAAGAATCTGTTCCTTTAGATTTTGAATTCCAGTTTACTCCTCCATTTGTAGTTTTTGTTATAGCTCCGCAATCTCCTATCGCCAAACCTGTCTGCGAATCAGTAAAATGAATTGAACGAAGAAAATTTGATGTTCCACTTATTTGACTATTCCAATTATTTCCACCATTAGTTGATTTAAGTATGTCAGCATCGCCCGATAACCATCCGGTTTGAGAATTAATAAAATAGACTGAAAAAAAAGTCTCAGAAGATGCGATAGTTAATAAGCTCCAATTATCTCCCCCATTTGTGGTTTTATGTCTTGACCATCCATGTCCATTAACATATTGACCAACTCTCCAACCCGTCTGCGAATTGATAAAATAAATTGAATAATTGGTAATATCTCCGGATGCTGTAACATTCCAATTTATTCCGCCGTTTGTGGTTTTTCCGTAAACACCGTTATCGCCAACGACCCAGCCTGTAAAATCATCTATAAAGAATATTGAACGAATTGTATTTCCATTATTTAGAACTTGCACATCCCAATCCAAGCCACAATTTGTAGTTTTTCTTATATATCCCTGATTGCCCGCAACAAAACCAGTTTGCGAATTAATAAAATATATTGAATAAATATCAATACTTATTCCCGTTGAAAAGATCCAGTTTACTCCTCCGTTTGTCGTGTTTAGAATAGATGAATTACCAATTCCGCCTGCCCAACCTGTTTGAGAGTTAATAAAAAATACTGCCTTTAGTTGGTATTCTACTCCACTATTTTGTAATACCCAATTTTCTCCTGCATTAGTAGTCTTTAAAATTGTGCCAAAATCTCCGGCTGCCCAACCTGTTTGAGAATTAATAAAACTGGATGAATTTAAATTATTTCCCTGCGGCAAGGGATTCTGCCAGAACCACTGCGAATAAGCATTATAATTTAATGACATGAAAAATAAGACAAGTAAAAATTTTCTCATGGAACTTTCTCCATATTTGAAATTTTTGATATCGGGCTTTATGAAATTTATGAAAATATTATAATAATAACAAGCAGTGATTTGAGTTCTGTGAAACGTGAAAATTAAGACGTGAAAAGTGAGACGTGAAAAGTGAGACGTGAAAAGTGAGACGTGAAAAGTGAGACGTGAAAAGTAAAACGAAATTCAAATTAAACTTAAAATTTAATATTCAGCATTCAAAATTCAACATTCAAAATTTCTCCTTTCACGTCTCACACTTTTGTCATTCAAAATTCAACATTAAAAGTTTTACGTTTCACCTTTCACATTTCACATTTCACACTCTAGTAATTCAGCATTTTTTTAGTGTTTGCTCCAGAGTCCAATTATATTTTTATCGAGGTCCTGCAGAAAACCGAAATGTCCCGCGGTTTCGCTTATGAGTGTTTTAGGTTTTTCTATGCTTCCTCCGAGAGAAACGGCTTTATTCAAAATCGAATCAATGTCTTCCACTTCGACATAAATCATTACTGCCTGTCCGTTATGTTCCGGTTTTGTTTTTTTCATTAATCCTCCGCCGATAGTATCTTCACCTGTGTATATATTCCAGTAAAGTGATTTGGAGCCCTGAGAAAGTTTAAATTCCCAGCCGAAAAGTTCTGTGTAAAAAATTTTTGCTTTGTCAAAATCATTGACGGTTATTTCAAACCAGCCGATTGGATTCTTAGATGACATTTATTTTACTCCGTTTAATTTTTGTAATGTGTACTTAATTCTAACAAATTTAATAACTTAAAAATTTACTAAATCGAAAAATAAAATTGCTTATATTGTCGCTTATCTTTTTCATTTGCTTTTTATATTATTTTGTATAGTTTCAGATAAAAAGGTCTTATTGTCGTTTATATATGTACATGCTTTATTCCAAATCGAGTGAATATGTCGTAAGGGCATTAGTATTTTTAGCCTTGCAGGAAAAGGAGGACTGGGTTATGATTAAAACTATTTCCGAAAACACCGACATTCCGCTTCCATTCTTATCAAAAATATTTCAGGATATTGCAAAAGCTAACTGGATTAAGTCAAAAAAAGGAAAGAACGGAGGAGTAAAACTCGCATCACATCCTGATAACATTAAACTGCTCGATATAATTTCTTATTTTGACGGTACGAGAGATTACAGCAAATGCATGTTCGGGCATAAGGATTGCGGTGTTACCTATAAATGCGCATTGCATAATAAATGCAGTGAATTAAAGAATGAAATTTACGATTTTCTGAATACGACTACTATAAGCGATTTTACAAGAATCTGGACGGAAGAAAACAAAGGATATTTGAAAGATTATAAGATAAAAAATATATTAATAAAATAAGCTCGTGAAAAGTGAAATTATCCGATAGAGTAAAATTAACAACTTCAAAATAATATCAGGAAATTCTATCGATACAATTTTTAACCTATAAGGAGACTAATATTCTCCTTATTTTGTTTTACTGTAGATATAAAATCAATTCAACAAAAATTTTTATGGAAAAACATTTTGAAAAATTCCGTGTAAATACAATCGGATACAACCAGGAATACCTGACACCATATGGAAAAGTGAAAATGGTATACGCAGACTGGGTTGCAAGCGGGAGATTATACAGACCCATCGAGGAAAGGATTATAAACGAAATTGGTCCGTACGTTGCCAATACTCACACGGAAACGAGTGAGACCGGAACGCTGATGACAAAGGCGTACCATCTCGCACATAAAAAAATTAAAGACCACTGTAACGCCGATAAAAACGATGTTATCATTACAGCAGGATTCGGAATGACGACTGTTATAAATAAATTTCAAAGAATCCTCGGATTGAGAAAATGCCAGAATCAGATATTTAAAAACTGTGCTTCGAAACCTATAAGACCTGTTGTGTTCATAACACATATGGAGCATCATTCAAATCATACTTCGTGGTTTGAAACGACAGCAGATTTAGTACAGATTCAACCCGATAAAGATTTACTTGTTGACCTCAACGACCTTGAAACACAATTGAAAAAATATAAAGACAGACCTGCTTTGTTCGGCTCATTTTCCGCTTGTTCAAATGTTACGGGTATAATTACGCCTTACTATGAAATGGCAAAATTGATGCATCAGTACGGAGGTTATTGCTTTTTAGATTTTGCAGCCTCGGCACCTTATGTTAATATAGATATGCATCCATCTGACCCGCTTGAAAAAATCGATGCTGTAATGTTTTCACCGCATAAATTTCTCGGCGGACCGGGTTCTCCGGGTGTTATAGTTTTTGATTCATCTTTATATCACAATTACACTCCTGACCAGCCCGGTGGCGGAACGGTATGGTGGACGAATCCATGGGGTGAATACAGGTATCTTGATGATATCGAAGCACGAGAAGACGGGGGCACTCCGGGTTTTTTACAGACTATAAAAGCCTCGATGAGCATAGAGCTGAAAGAAAAAATGGAAGTCAGTAAAATCCGTACAAGAGAAGAACAGCTTGTTAAGATAGCCTTTCGGGAAATGAGGAAAATTCCCACGCTTCATTTGCTTGCGGATAATATAGAACAACGGCTCGGAATAATTTCTTTTTATCTCGATGACGTGCATTATAATCTTCTCGTAAGATTATTAAGTGACAGGTTTGGAGTACAGGTCCGCGGCGGTTGCGCCTGTGCAGGTACTTACGGACATTATCTTTTACACGTAAGTTACAACCAGTCAAAAGAAATTACAGAAAGAATAAATTCGGGAGACCTTTCTTCGAAGCCGGGCTGGGTGAGACTTTCCCTGCATCCCACAATGACAGAAGAAGAATTATATTTCAGCATAGATGCCATCAAACAAATAGGATTAAAACATAAGGAGTGGGAAAAAGATTATATTTACGATAAACATACAAATGAATTTACAAATATAAATTCCGTGGACGGCGGTTCTATAGATTTTAAAAAGTGGTTTGAGATTTGATTTCGCGATTATAAAATAAAAAACCCGTTCGTAAATCAATACGGACGGGTTCTTCAAAAAAAATAGTAAAAAATTTTTAGTTTTTACCTACCTTGATGACGTTTGCTGCTTGTGGTCCTTTCGGTCCTTCTTCAATTTCAAATTCAACTGCATCACCTTCGTTCAAGGTTTTATAACCTTCGGCGACAATAGCTTTGAAATGAACGAATACGTCTTTTTTCCCCTCGCTAGAGATAAAGCCATATCCTTTTGCATTGTTGAACCACTTAACAGTTCCCTTTTCCATGTAACAATTTCCTTTCTTTAAATTTTAGTACTTGAATTAAATTACCGGGTTAACGGTTTGTGAAATTACATCTTAAAAATTGGCTTTTAAGAACATCCTTTTAATTCAATAAAAGACAATAAGGCGTCTTTCCAATTACTGGTTTTTCTTTCTTAAGAAAGGATTGTCACAGTAAACTTGGATAAAAAGCAAGTTAGAATATTTAATATCTTCCCTCCGCTCAGGCGGCAAAACAAGTTGTAACTTTACAGTTTCAAATATAAGATTAATTTAATATAAGTTCAAGAGTGAAAATATTTTGTGCGGAAATAATTTTTACAGTGGTTTTTCAGTAAAAAAATGCGGTTTTCTTTGCTTATTTTATGAATTAATTTTCAAGCTTATTTCACAAAAAAATATTTTTGAAGATTATAAATTATTTGTTTAATTTAATTTTTATTATAATATAAAATAAAAACCGGAAATAATTTCATTTATCTCCGGTTTTTAAAAATAAATTTAAAGATATTAAATTTTTCTAACAGGATTAATCAAATTGCTGCCATTTCTTCTTCGTCATATTTTTTCTTTTTCCTTTTAAATTTCGTTTCAAACACGATATATAAAGTCGGAATAAAAATAAGTGTAAGGATGGTGGATAATGATAACCCGCCGATAACTGCAATTGCAAGCGGAGCTTGTGATGATTCACCGCCTATGCCTACTGCCATTGGAATCAAACCCAGAACCGTTGCAAGTGTTGTCATTACAATCGGTCTTAATCTTGTTTTCCCGCCCCTGACTATAGCTTCGTGAAGAGGCAGTCCTCTTTTTCTTAATTTATTAGTATAATCTATTAAAAGAATACCATTGGAAACAACAATACCAACCATAACAATTACGCCTTCAAATGATGTTACCGAAAGTGTGGTTTTTGTCAGGAACAGCATCCACAGCACGCCGACAATACCAAGCGGAACGGAAAACATAATTACGAACGGGTCAACAAGCGATTGAAACTGCGAAGCCATAATCATATAAACCAGAACAATGGCAAGGCAGAATGCAAGCATCAAATCCCTGAAAGTTTTATTTTGCTGTTCAATATTTCCGCTCATTTGTATTTCAAATCCTGATGGAACCTCGACATATTTTAATTTATCCTGAATATCGTTTGCAATGCTGCCAAGGTCCCTGCCCGAAACATTTGCCGTAACTTCAACAAGACGCTGCTGATATTTTCTATCTATCTGAACCGGCGATTTTGTCATTTTTATATCGGCAATATTAGAAAGCTGAATAGCATTTCCGGATGGAGTAACTAAAGTAAGTTTTTTTAAATCTTCCAACTGGTCGCGATAATTTTCCGCAAGCCTGACTAAAATATTATACTGGTTACCGGTTTCCGGGTCACTATATAATGAAGCAACTGTTCCGCTTATAGCGCCTGAAACCATATTAGCAACCTGTTGAACGCTTATTCCGAGTGCTCCTGCTTTTTTTCTGTCAACAAAAACACGAATTTCGGGTAAATTCAAATCACGCGAAATATTGACGTCCGTCGCACCCTGCGTCGATTTAACTATATCGTAAACCTGCTGTGTTACTTTAAAGCTTGCGTCAAAATCGTAACCTAAGATAGCAACATCGATAGGAGCGCTTGAACCAAAATTTAAAAGCATTTTCAGAAATCCGCCGGTATTTCCATATATCTGTCCTCCGGGAATAGCCATCAGTTTTGGTCTGAGGGCATTTATAATTTCAAATACAGAACGTTTTCTGTTTTCAGGAGTAACCAGAGAAACCTTTACGTTTGCAGCATGAGAACCGGCATTCGAGCCGGATATGCTTCCGCTCTTCGCATTCGGAACACCCATATCAGATATGATTGTATTTAATTCGGGAACGTTATCTTTTATGGTTTGTTCAACCCGCTCAACATATTTTTCAGTCTCTTCGATTCTTGTACCGACAGGAAGTTTTAAATTAATCGTGAACTGACTTTCATCGGATTCCGGAAAAAATTCAGTACCGATAAATTTAAATAAAATAAGTGATACCAAAGAGAAACCAACTACTCCGAAAATTACAAACTTTTTATGCCTCAGACATGATTCCAAAGTTCCTTCATAAAAATTATCCATTTTATCAAGCAGACGTTTTCCCAGTATATTTAATTTTTCAGTTAATTTTTTAGATTTTTCGTCAATTTCTTTTTCGCCTTTCATTATTTTAAAGCACAATAATGGTGTAACCGTTCTTGAGACGAAAAACGAACCGAATAAGGCAACTGTGATTGTTAATACTAAAGGAATAAATAAAAGCTTGGCAATACCGGTTAAAAATATAACGGGAAGAAAAACTATAACAGTCGTAACTGTTGAAATAAATATTGGCCCTGCTACCTCATAAGCTGCATCGAGTGTTGCCTGAATTTTAGAAACTTTATCGCGCTCCATTATTGTATAGTGGCGCGAAATATTTTCAAGCTCTACAATGGAATCATCGACAAGTCTGCCCACACCGAGAGCCAATCCGCCAAGCGTCATAATATTTATAGATGTTCCGCTGAATCTAAAAAATATAAAAGTAACAAGTATTGAAAGTGGAATTGCAGTAAATATAATAACAGTACTTCGCAAATTTCTAATAAAAAGTATAATAACCAAAACAGCAAGCAGAGCACCTAAAGCACCTTCACGCATCAAGCCGCTGATGGAATCCCGAATATATTCGCTTTGGTCGAAAGCAGTTGTTGCTGTTACATTCGGAGGCACATCCCTTAAATGCTTCAGCGCTTCCAGAACATTATCAACAACATCAACAGTATTAGCACCGGGTGTTTTTTGAACCCTGAGAATAACTCCGTGTTTACCGTTTGTTCTTATAATTTGTGTCTGTTCCTGGTAAGAATCCTCTACTCTTGCAATATCCCTTACTTTAATCGGCGTTCCGCCAACTATTTTGACAACAATATCACCCATCGGTTCAACAACGTTGAACTGACTTTCTGTTTTAAGAGAATAATCGTAGACGCCGGTTTTCAAATCACCTGATGGTAATATCAGGTTTGATGCAGATACTGCATCTATGACTGTTTGTATTCCGATATCCGAGGCTTCCAGTCTGTTTCTGTCAACTGTAACATGAATTTCCCTGATTTTTCCTCCGACCACCTGTGCAAATGCAACGCCGGGAAGGTGTTCAATCTGCGGCTCTATAAAATTATATGCAAGGTCGTATAATGCGCGTTCATCCATATCACTGCTAAGGGCAATTGTGATAACGGGAATATTTGTAATATCAAATCTTAAAGCAAGCGGTTGTGAAACCCCGCTTGGAAGAAGGTTTAATACCCTGTTGATTTTTTGAATAACGTCAATTAATCCGACGTTTGTGTTTGCATCCCAGTTAAAATAAATTTGTACTCTCGAAACCCCTTCGCGGGTTTGCGATTGTACATAATTGACATCATTTGTAGAGCTTACCGCCCGTTCAATCGGAACCGTAACGCTTTGTTCCATATCGAGCGGACCTGCGCCGTTGTAAAACGTTATTGCAGACACCGAAGGTATTTGTATATCCGGAAGCATATCAATTGGCAGCTGGAAAAATGAAACTATTCCCAAAACGAGAATGGCAATAGCACCCATGAATGTCGAAATAGGATATTTAAGTGAAAGACGTGTTAACCACATATGATTTAATCCCTGTAATTCTAAATAAACAATTTTGCTTTAACAGCATATTTCGATTGCTTATTTATCAATAAATAATTTTTTTATTTAATTAAATTTACCGCCCCCTCTTTTTGTAAATTAAATTCTCTTCCGATATATTCCTCTGAGGCGGACTCTATATTTTTGTTCCCGACGTTTGTTTTTCGTATCCCGATTATTTTTTATCGGGATTTTTTATGACGAGCGCCCGGGATAGGAGTGACGTCTGATAATATATTATAAATAAAAAATTAAATAAATAAGACAGAAATATTAATATATTTTTTGTGTTATTTTTTCATATGCGGATTTAGGAAAAGAGGCGGAAAATATATCTGTATAAAATTTTGTAAAAAAAAGTCGATTAAAAATTTATTCCTAAAAAAAAGTTCCCAAGGTGGACCTTAGGAACGAGAGTAAAAGTGAACCCTTTTGTAATTTTACCGAGAGTAGTATTTCTACTTTTTAATTCTTAATTCTTAACAGATTAAATATCTTCTGAACCGTCTTTTACTACTTCGCGTTTAAACCTGCTTTCAAAAACAGTGTAAAGAGTCGGAACAAAAATCAGAGTAAGGAACGTAGATAACGACAATCCGCCGATAACAGCAATTGCAAGCGGAGCTTGTGATGATTCACCGCCGATTCCGACAGCCATAGGAATCAAACCTAAAACCGTCGCGAGTGTTGTCATAATAATAGGTCTTAATCTTGTTTTTCCTCCCTTGACAATTGCTTCGTTAAGTTCGAGCCCTCTTTTTCTTAATTTATTTGTATAATCAATTAATAAAATACCATTGGAAACTACAATGCCCACCATAACGATAACACCCTCGAACGATGTGACCGATAATGTTGTGCCGGTCAGGAACAGCATCCACAGTACGCCAACAATACCGAGCGGAACGGAAAACATAATTACGAACGGGTCGACAAGTGATTGGAACTGCGAAGCCATAATCATATAAACCAGAACAATTGCGAGGCAGAATGCAAGCATTAAATCTCTGAAAGTTTTATTTTGCTGTTCAATATTTCCGCTCATCTGCACGTCAAACCCTGATGGTATTTCAACATACTTCAATTTCTCCTGAATATCTTTTGCAACACTGCCAAGGTCTCTGCCTGAAACATTTGCAGTCACTTCAACGAGGCGCTGCTGAAATTTTCTATCAATCTGAACTGGTGTATTTGTCATTTTTATATCGGCGATATTTTCAAGTTTCACTGTATTTCCGGACGGTGTAACCAAGGTCAGATTTTTTACATCTTCCACCTGGTCTCTATAATTTTCGGATAATCTTACAAGTATATTATATTGATTACCTGTTTTCGGGTCGCTATATAGTGACGCCACGGTGCCACTAATTGCGCCTGAAACTGTATTTGCAACCTGCTGAACACTTATTCCAAGTGAACCTGCTTTTATTCTATCTACAAAAACGCGAATTTCCGGTAAATTCAAATCACGCGTAATATTAACATCCGTTGCACCTTGTGTGGATTTTACAATTTCAGATATTTGCTGAGTTAATTTATAGCTTGCATCGAAATCATATCCTAAAATTGCAACATCTATTGGGGCGCTCGAACCGAAGTTCATAAGAAATTTAAGGAATCCACCCGTACTGCCATAGATTTGTCCACCCGGTATTGATTGTAACTTTGGTCGAAGAGAATTCATTATTTCGAAAACTGAGCGTTTTCTTTCATCCGGCGGTGAAATAGAAACCTGTATACCTGCCATATGCTCACCCGAATTAGAACCGAATAAACTACCACTTCTCGCACCCGGAACACCCATATCGGAAATAATTGTTTGTACTTCGGGAACGTTATCTTTTATAATGTTTTCTATTTTTGTAACAAATTTTTCAGTCTCTTCAATTCTTGAACCTACGGGTAATTTTACCGTTACAGTAAATTGGCTTTCATCGGATTCCGGAAAAAATTCAGTACCGATAAATTTAAATAAAATAAGTGATACCAAAGAGAAACCAATTACTCCGAAAATTACGAGTTTCTTATGCTTTAGACAAGTTTTCAAAGTATTTTCATATCCATTATCCATATTATCCAGAAGACGCTTTGCCCAAAAATTCATTCTCGCCATCAATTTTTTTGATTTTTCGTCAACCTCTTTTTCCCCTTTCATTACCCGGAAACATAATAACGGTGTAACAGTTCTCGAGACGAAAAACGAACCGAACAATGCAACCGTGATAGTTAGAACCAAAGGAATAAAAAGAAGTTTAGCGATACCGGTCAAAAATACAACCGGAAGAAAAACTATAACCGTTGTAACCGTAGAGATGAATATTGGTCCGGCGACTTCGTATGCTGCATCGAGCGTTGCCTGTATTTTTGAAACTTTATCCCGCTCCATTAATGTATAATGACGTGAAATATTTTCAAGTTCTACTATAGAGTCATCCACAAGTCTGCCCACACCGAGAGCCAATCCGCCAAGAGTCATAATATTTATAGTTGTTCCGCTGAACCTGAAAAATATAAAAGTCACAAGTATGGAAAGCGGAATTGCGGTAAATATAATAATAGTACTTCTTAAATTTCTTATAAAAAGTATAATTACCAAAACAGCGAGTAAAGCACCTAATGCACCTTCTCTCATTAAGCCACTGATGGAATCCTTGATATACTGACTCTGGTCAAAAGCAGTCGATGCTTTTACGTTTGGCGGTACATTCTTTAAATGTTTTAATGCATCAAGTACATTATTTACTACGTCAACCGTATTTGCACCCGGAGTTTTTTGAACCCTTAATATAACTCCGTGATTTCCATTATTTCTTATTATCTCTGTTTGTTCCTGATATGAATCCTCTATTCTTGCGATGTCACCGACATGGATAGGTATTCCATCAACTATTTTGACGACAATATCTCCCATTGGCTCAACAACATTAAACAGGCTTTCCGTCTTGAGCGAATAGTCATATACACCCGTTTTTAAATCACCTGAAGGTAAAATTAAATTTGAAGCTGCTACGGCATTTATTACATCCTGAATCCCGACATCTGATGCTTCCAATCTGTTTCTATCGATCGTAACGTGTATTTCGCGAATACGACCTCCTATTACCTGGGCAAATGCAACGCCGGGAAGATGTTCTATCTGGGGTTCAATATTATTGTAAGCAAGGTCATATAAATCCCTTTCGTCCATATCACTGCTGAGAGCTATAGTGATGACGGGTATATTTGTAATATCGAATCTTAAAGCAAGCGGCTGGGAAACTCCTGTTGGAAGAAGGTTTAATACCCTGTTAATTTTTTGAATAACGTCAATTAAACCTACGTTAGTATTCGCATCCCAGTTAAAATAGATACGTATATTTGAAATCCCTTCACGGGTAGAAGACTGAACATAGCTGATATCATTTGTAGAACTTACTGCTCGCTCGATTGGTACCGTAACGCTTTGTTCCATATCGAGAGGTCCGGCACCATTATAAAAAGTTATTGCAGATACCGAGGGAATCTGAATGTTCGGAAGCATATCGATAGGAAGCTGAAAAAAAGATACTATACCTAAAACAAAGATTGCAATTGCACCCATGAATGTTGATATGGGATATTTTAGTGACAACCGTGTTAACCACATATTATTATTCTTCTATAAATAAATACCGGATATCGAATAAATCAAATAATTGCAGATTTAAATTCAAATTCCGGTTATTAATAATTATTCTAAAAAATTTTACAAAATTATTTATTTAAAAACCATCCGCCACAGCGGATATTAAATTAAAACGTCTACATTTTATTTTTGTTCACCTGCCCGCGGATAAAAAGTATGTATAAAAACCATGAATAACCATTTTTGTTCAGTTGCCGCGGCAGACTGAGTAAATTAAGTTTTATCATACAACCTCCAAACCCGGAGGTTATATCAATCTATTCAATCACAGCATATAAATACAATTATACTTTTATTGTTTTGCTATTCTTAAACGCATTCCATCTTTAAGCAATTCCTGACCGGAGACAACGATTTTGCTGTTATCATCAAGACCGGAAATTACTTCGCTCTGGTTATTTTGTTCAATACCTTTTTCGATATACAATTTTTGTGCAAGCGAATCAGGCGACATCATATAAACAAAAGTTCCTTTATCGTCTTTTAAAATTGTTTGAACCGGAAGTATCAATACGTCATTATGCACATCGAGTATGAAATCGACGTTTGCAAACATTCCGGGTTTAAGCAAATTATTTTTGTTATCGATGTCAACTTCAACTACCATAGTTCTCGTGTTCAGGTCAAGAGATTCCGAAACTCTTTTTATCTTACCTGTAAAAACATCTTCCGGATATGAATCTGTTTTCATAGTAACTTTTTCCACTTTATCCAGAAGCGGTAAATCTTTTTCAAGAACGTTAATCATAATTTTCAATACCTTTGTATCCGCAAGTATAAAAATTACATTCGAATTGGATTGTGGTGTGGAAGATACATAAGACCCTACATCGAGAAGTCTCTTTGTAATATATCCGCTGAAAGGGGCACGAATATTACAATAGCTGACTTGTAAATCCGCATTGCGGACATTTGCCTCTGCTGTTTCAACCTGCGCCTCGGAAACCTTGACGCTCATTTGCGCATTATCGAGGTCGCTCTGTGACGAAAGACCTTTTTCAACCAATTGTTTTGTTCTTTCAAGATTCAATTTATTATTTTCAAGACCTGCTTTTGCCTGGTTTAACAATCCCTGGCTTTGCTTTAACGTTTGAATGTATGTTGAATTATCAATCTGCGACAGAAGCTTTCCTGTTGTCACGTAATCGCCAATATCAACATAATTTTTCAAAATATTTCCCGTAACCCGCGAATATATATTAGCCTGCTGAATTGCAAGAATATCTCCCGTAAAAGCCAGTTGCCTTGTTATCGAACCTCTGACAGGACTTCCTAAAGTTATAGTTTGTGTCTGAACCGGATTTTTTGATGATGCAGATAAATTTTCTTTTATGCGGAGAAATATGAACACTGCAAGGACTAGAAGAATGATAATTGCCGGTATAACGATTTTTTTTCTTTTATTCATTAATTAATATTTATAAAACATCTTAAAATCATAAAAATAATAATAGAAAACAATTACATAATATTTAATGTATGTACATTTAAAAACAAATATAAAAAAAATAAAATTGCAAATAGCAACCATTAATATGTAAATTATTGTAACAAATCAGGAAAAATACTAATTCCTGACCAAAAACAAATAAGAAATTCTAATATATAAATTCTAAACAAATTCGAAATACTAAAAACTAAATGCGTTCTTTGTCCGGGCAAGTCAGGATTCTATCGTGACAAATATAAAACAATTCCTAATTTCGAAATTTAAACAACCTCTTAAATTTGTTATTTAGATATTAGTTTTTGTTAGTGTTTAGATATTAGAATTTAAATTTATTAACGTGTTACGGAATATTCAAAATATCTTCGTAGTAATATTCAGAGCCGGAAGAAGTCCAGTTGATTTGAATTTTCCAGAATCCTTTTGAGAGTTTTGATGTGCTGATTTTCTGATAACCGAGAGAGTCGGGTTCAACGGACATTTTTATATCGTGCCCGGTTTCGGATGGTTTGTAAAATAAAATATAATCTTTTGTTTTATTTAAATCGGGTTTGTTGGGGAATATTATTTCGATTGATGAACCTTTGTTTTCTATTTTTACTTTTTCCCGCAATGATTTCGTTCTGTTTAGTTTGTCTATCTGATTCTGATAATCAATTCCTTTTGCGTAATAATTTTCGTTTACAAGGTCAACAGTTCTTGTCATTGCAAATACAACCATTGCAAGAACCATTACGACGAATCCAATATATAAGATTGCTATTTTTTTACCCCAGTTCATATCGCTGATTTTTTATCACTGATTAAAATGATTTCTCTGATTACACTGATTCTTATTTGTGAAAGGTGAAAGGTCAAAAGTGAAACGTTAAAAGTGAAGAGTGAAATAACTATAATGTTCTTTCGTTTCACCTTTCACGTCTCACATGTCACGTTATATAAACCTTCGAACCTTCGAACCTTCGAACCTTCGAACTTTCAAACCTTCGAACCTTTTCACCTCTCACGTTTCACCTTTCACAATTTTATTAAATAAATCTTTAACTATATTTAATATTGAAGAGCAATTATTTATTCGGAGCGAGAAACGATGTTTTAATTTCTTTAATTAATTTCTCTCCGGCGAATACCTGTATGTCCAACGGAATTAATGCTGTTTTAATTTTATCTTTCGGAAGTATTATAAGAAACTCCGTATCACCGACACTTTGCAGTGGAATAACAATATCCTTTCCGATGATTTTTATCTCGGCATCGCTGTTATTTACCTTTATATTCAGGGGCATGTTTTCAAAAGTATTATTTACTACCTGAATATTATATAGATTGCTTATTTTATTTTCCGGTTGTTCCTGATAAACTTTTCCCGGCGCACGCAAAATATTTACATCTAAATCGCTGCGTATAAATAACATTGTAATCAGCACGGATAACAAAATTAAAAGTATAGATGAATATGCAATGATTCTCGGCGTTATTTTAAATTTAATTTTATCTTTTATTCCTTTCATCGAAGCATATCTTATCAGTCCTTTAGGAAGACTTACCTTTTCCATTATAGAGTCACACGCATCTATGCAGGATGTACAATTCACACATTCAAGCTGAGTCCCGTTTCTGATATCAATTCCCGTGGGACAAACAGCAACACACAGGCTGCAGTTAATGCAATCACCAATCTCACGCTTTTCTTCTTTTACGAATTTTCCCCGCGGCTCTCCCCTGACATAATCATAAGCGACAACAACGGAATTCGGGTCGAGCAAGACTCCCTGCAATCTTCCGTATGGACAAACAATAATGCAAGCCTGTTCCCTGAATTTTGCAAATATAATATAAAATAAAATTGAAAATACAATGACCGAGATAAAACCGCTTAAATTTTGGGAAGGGGAATGCGAAACTATATCAAATAATTTATCTATGCCGACAATATATGCTATTAATGTATTTCCAATCAGAAAAGCTATTCCGTAGAAGATTAAATGTTTCGAAGTTTTTTTGAAGAATTTTTTTGAATCCATCGGAGCTTTATCGAGTGCCCTCTGGTTGGCAGAATCTCCTTCAATCCAGTATTCGATTTTCCTGTAAACCATTTCCAGAAAAACGGTTTGAGGACAAATCCATCCGCAGAAAATTCTTCCGTATATGGCTGTGAATAAAACTACAAAGATTACGATAGTTATTGTTGCAAGTACAAACAAATAAAAATCCTGAGGACCGAAAGCCAGGCCGAATATAATAAACCTTCGTTCAATAACATTCAGCATTAATAAAGGATGCCCGCTGATTTTAATAAATGGTGTTCCGAATAAAAATAGAAGTAAAAACCAGCTGACGATTGTTCTGGCTGTATAGAATTTTCCTTTTTGCTGTTTGGGATATATCCAGACTCTTTTTCCGGCTTCGTTTACGGTTGATATGTGGTCACGGAAATCTTCGGGTTCGTTCATAAGTTATTGCACACAGATAACAAGGATTATCGTGATTTGTGATGATTATTTAGGAAATTTTTATTTAAAGTTAATTAAAACATTTTGGGCTAAAGCCCGGGTTCTCTTTCTTCTGACCACGAGCTAAAGCTCGTGGAAATTGAGCTAACTTACAAACTCGATTAATGTTATATAATATATACAAATCAGATCAAACAAATGTAATTGCTTAACTCGTGAATTTATTTATTTCTGTTATTTGTTTTTTGTTATTTGTTTTCTGTTATTTGCAATTGCTCTTATTTATTTTTTATTTTTTATTTTTTACGAATGCTATTTGTTTTTTGTAGAATCCATTTTATTATCGGAAGTGTTCGTGGAAACAGTATCTTTCCAAATTGTGCCTTCCGGAACTTTACCGTTTGGCGGATTCGTTCCTTTCAGACTCAGGACATAACTTGCAACGAATTGAATCTGTTTCGGATTCATCTGGTTTTTCCATGTAATCATTCCTTTCGCAGGCACGCCGTTTGAAATAGTTGCAAATACATTTTTAATTCCGCCTCCGTGAATCCAATATTCATCGGTCAGGTTCGGACCCACAGTTCCTTCGCCGCTATTCCCGTGACAGGTAACACAATTTGCCATGAAAATTTCTTTACCCTTCGCAATATCGGCGGGGTCAGTTAATTGTGTTACGGTGTTTTCATTTATCAACGCTCCCGATTTTATTATTTCGTCCTTTTGTTGTTGTGCGATAGTCATTTCTTCAATATACTCATCAACACTCGAATTGGATTTTTTCAAAACGTGAAAATTAATCATATATACAATTGCGAAAACAATTGTTCCGTAAAAAAGAAGCTGAAACCATGCCGGAGGTTTATTATCGAGTTCCTGAATTCCGTCATAAATATGGTCGGGAATAACGTTTGATGGTTCCAATACAACTTTTTCTTTTATAATTTCTTTTTTAGGCTTTCTCTCATAGGCTTCAAAAATCATGAATGAAGCAAAAAGTATTGCGAGTGTAAATAACAATCCTGCAAGAAATAAATATGCCGTCGTTGTTGACGTCCCGCCCGATTCTTCCTGCGCGAAAATAAAGACAGGATGAAAAAGTAAGCAGACTATAAAGACAGAAATTATATATGAAAATTTACGGGTTGTAGTTTTCATTTTAAAAAATATTATATAATTATTAATAATTAAAACTTTTCATTTTTTATCAAGCGGTAGATTTTCCATATCCTTAATATATTTTTTATTAATCCTGAACGTCCAGATTGAAATCAATACGAACATTATGAAAAATAATACCGTTACGCCGATTGCAAATATATTCTGATTTTCGATTGATGTTAAATATTCTTCAAACATATTACTTCGGTTTAATATCAGTTCCTAATCTCTGAAGGTAAGCAATCAATGCTATTATTTCTTTATCACTCGTTATATCTAAACCCTGTTTTTGCAAATCCTTTGTTATAATATCTGCTTGTTGCTGCAAATCCGTATTTGCAATTTTTTCATAACCGATTTCATACGGAACACCTACACTTCTCAAAGCATTAATTTTTGCTTCCGTCGTGGAAATATCCAAAACCTGTCTATGAATCCACGGGTAAGGCGGCATTATAGAACCCGGTGATACACTTCTCGGGTCATCCATATGTAGATAATGCCAGAGATTCGGATATTTCAGCCCCTCGCGGTGAAGGTCGGGACCTGTGCGCTTTGAACCCCACGTAAACGGATGGTCATAAACATATTCCCCTGCTTTTGAATATTCGCCGTATCTTTCCGTTTCAGACCTGAACGGTCTGACGAGCTGTGAATGACAACCGAGACATCCTTCTCTTATATAAATATCCCTTCCCTGAAGTTCAAGCGGAGTATAAGGTTTAACACTTGCGATTGTCGGAATATTGGATTTTATAGCCATCGTCGGAATTATTTCAACAAGACCTCCTATTAATACAAGCACCAAGGATAACAGCATAAACTGAACAGGTCTTCTTTCCAGAATTCTATGTCTTGCGAAAATTGCTTTTGGTTTAATTGTTTCCGAATATGTTTTGCTTAAAGCCGGAGCTTCGGCTTCCTCTTCTGCAATGAGACTTCCTTGCTTTGCAGTTTTTATTAAATTATACACCATTACGATTACACCTGCGAAATAAAACAGACCGCCGATTCCTCTTATAAAATACATTGGTTTAATCTGCAGAACCGTTTCAAGAAAATTCGGATACTGAAGAATGCCTTCGGGCGTAAATTGTTTCCACATCAACGATTGTGTAATGCCCGACCAGTACATTGGAATTGCATAAAATAGTATACCGAGAAATCCAATCCAGAAATGGAAGTTCGCCAATTTTTTCGAATACAAATCGGTATTATATAATTTCGGAACCAGCCAGTATAAAATTCCGAAGGTCAGAAATCCGTTCCATCCGAGAGCTCCGATATGAACGTGTGCAATAATCCAGTCTGTAAAATGCGCAATCGCATTTACATTTTTCAGTGAAAGCATCGGTCCTTCGAATGTAGCCATTCCATAAGCAGTAACGGCAACAACCATAAATTTAAGAATTGCACTATCACGAACTTTGTCCCACGCGCCCCTTAAAGTAAGCAAACCATTTATCATACCGCCCCAGGATGGAGCAATCAGCATTATAGAAAATACCGTCCCCAATGATTGAGCCCAGTCGGGAAGGGCACTATACAATAAGTGATGCGGACCCGCCCATATATAAAGAAATATTAATGACCAAAAATGCACGATTGATAATTTATAAGAATAAACCGGTCTGTTAGCAGCTTTCGGTAAAAAGTAATACATCAATCCCAGGTAAGGTGTTGTAAGGAAAAACGCAACTGCATTATGACCATACCACCATTGAACGAGAGCATCCTGAACGCCCGCATATACCATATAGCTTTTAAAAAGTGTTACCGGAATTTCTATTGAATTAACTATGTGAAGGACTGCGATTGTAACAACTGTCGCGATATAAAACCATATTGCAACATACAGATGCCGCTCACGTCTTTTTAATATCGTGCCGAAAAAATTAATTGCAAAAATCACCCAGACAAGTGCAATCAGAATATCTATCGGCCATTCAAGCTCAGCATACTCTTTACTTGATGTGAAACCCAATGATAATGTTAATGCCGCAAGTACGATAATAGATTGCCAACCCCAGAAATGTATTTTACTGAGCAGGTCGCTGAACATTCTTGCCTTGCATAATCTCTGCAGCGAATAATAGATGCCCATAAAAATTGCATTACCAACGAACGCGAAAATTATAGCATTAGTATGAATCGGTCGGATACGTCCGAATGTGGTGTACTGCAAATTAAATGACAGCGCGGGGTGAACCAGCTGAAATGCGAGCAGCAACCCGACGAGCATTCCAACAACTCCCCAGACAAGAGTTGCTACCATGAAATCCCTTACGATTTTATTATCGTAACTGAATTTTTCAAGAGCAAAATTTTCAGTAGAAGAATTTGACATAATATTAATTGAAAGTTATTAAATCATATTTATAAGTTACAACGATGTATAAACAGTTTGAAAATGATCTGATTTTCTCAATTGCCACGACTTTCAAGTCGTGGGTCTGATGATTCAAATTTTTGGCTTTAGCCCAAAACTCATTACTATTATGGGTTAAAGCCCAAATCCGTGTATTTATCCACGAGCTAAAGCTCGTGGAAATTAAGCGAGAAAATAGTAATTTCATTTTCACATACTCTTTAGAGCGTTGTAAACAGAGTTTATTTAAAAAATAATATAATATTAAGATTGCTTTTATTTCTGAATGAAGTAATAGGGGTAGATATTTAATAAACGTTTTGTAAAAATTTATATTTGTGGATTTCGCATTATCGAATTCGCCGGAGAAAAAATAATCGTGATTATTAATACACGAATCGAGGTTCATAATTTTGTAAAATTTTTATTATAGTTTTATTATTTTATTTTTTTTTGAATATCCGAATCGTCAAACAGCATTCTTACCGAAGGTGTGTACCTGTCTTCATATTGTCCGTTCCTTACCGCCCAAAGAAAAGCCATAAGAAAGCCTGCCGCGACTATAAGGCTTACGCCGATTAATACTAATATAATGGACATTAATTTTTAATAGAAAATTTTTTCCTTTTTGCAATAAAGTTTGTTGCTATTACGCAAAATAATACAACAGAAATTGAACTTACAGGCATTAATATAGCTGCATTAATCGGGGTCAATAATCCTTTGACTGCAAGACTTAGACCGGCAATATTGTATAATAGTGAAAATATGAAACTCATTATTATTATTATCATGCTTTTTGAAGAGAGTACAATAAACTCGTGAAGCCGGATCAACATATCGGAATCAAGAATTGCATCGCACATAGGGGAAAAACTATTTATATCTTCGGAAATTGAAATTCCTACATCGCTTTGTTTCAAAGCTCCGGCGTCATTCAGGCCGTCTCCTATCATCAACACTTTTTTCCCGGATAGCTGAAGTGCTTTTATATAGTCAAGTTTATTTTCAGGCGCCTGGTTGAAATGAAGATTATTGCTGTCGTTGAAAAAATCTTTTAATAATTCTTTTTCGTTTTCGTTATCTCCTGAGAGCAAATGAAGCTCGTATTTTTGTGAAAGTTTCCCGATTAATTCCTTTAAACCTTCCCTGTAAGAATTCTTTAAACTGAAATATCCCTTTATATCTTCATTAATGGATAAAAACACTTCCGACGAATTTTGCTTTTCTTTATTGTCTGTTAATTTAATTTCCCCCGACATAAATTTAGAGGAGCCTAATTTAACCGAATTATTTAAAATGCTTCCTGAAATCCCATGTCCGCTGATTTCCCTGAAATCGGATATATTGTAATCTTTATAATCATTTAAATACTGATAAATTGCACGGCTTAAAGGATGGGTAGAGTTTCTCGCAAGGGATTTAACGAGTGAGCATTCGAAATTATTCAAATCACTTCCTATAAACTCAATTTCCGATATCCCGTTTAAAGTTATAGTTCCCGTTTTATCAAATACTATCGTATTTATTTTAGAAAGTTTTTCTAATACTGCGGTATTTTTAATGTAAAATTTATTTTTACCGAAAATCCGCATCATATTACCAAGCGTAAAAGGCATAGACAGGGCGAGTGCGCAGGGACAGGCAACAATTAAAACCGCCGTGAAAACGTTCAGTGCCTCTGAAGGATTTATATTCATCCATATTGCAGTTGACACTAAAGCAACAATTAAAATTGCATACGTAAAATATTTACCGAATATATTTGATATTTCCGATATACTGTTCTTTTTCTGTTTTACAAAGGCATTACTATTCCACAGCTGTGTGAGGTAGCTTTGCGAAACATTTTTTATAACTTCAAGTTCAATTGTAGGACCGTATTGTCTTCCCCCCGCATAAATTACTTCACCAAGCACTTTATTCACCGGGATTGATTCCCCGGTTGCAAAACTATAATCTATGTTCGCCTCTCCCCTGAACAATATTGAATCGGCAGGAATAAGTTCGCCGTTTCTTATGATCATTCTATTCCCGATTTTCAGTTTTGAAAGCGGAATTGTGGTTTCCTTTGCCGCTTTCATCACAGTAACGGACAACGGAAAATATGATTTATAAGACCGTTCAAAATTTAACGAATCATAGGTCTTGTTCTGAAAAAGTTTACCTATTAACAAGAAAAAGACAAGTCCCGTCATAGAATCCGAATAGCCTGCGCCCGTATGGGAAAGAATTTCAAAGGCGCTCCTGAGAAATATTACCAGAATACCGAGTGAAAGAGGAAAATCAATATTTATGATTCTGTTTTTTATCCCTTTGTAAGCGGAAATAAAATAATCCGAGCTGCAATAAAAAAAGACGGGTAAGGAAATAATGAGATTCAGGTAACCGAAAAAACTCCGGAACAAGGGATCAATAATTTTATCGAGACCAAGATATTCGGGAAAACTAAAAAGCATTATATTACCGAATGCAAAACCGGCTATTCCGATTTTATAGTATAATTTTTTATTATATTTATTCCTTGTGCTTTTCTCGATTGCTTCAAGATTAAACATCGGTTCATATCCAAGCGAATCAAGTAATTCCGCAATTTGTTTCAGGCTTGTTTTGTCATTTAGATATTTCAGGTTCAGCTTTTTTTGAGGAAAATCCACACGTGAATAAACAATACCGTTATTCAGTTTATATAAATTTTCAAGAAGCCAGATACAGCTGCTGCAATGCATCTGTGGAATTTGCAGAGTTAAAATTGTGATTTTACCGTCTGTATAATCTACCAGGCTCGAAATCATTTGTTCGTCTTCGAGATATTCATATTTTGTTTTGTTTCTTTCCGGGGGCGATATCCCGGGGTTATCGTCGAGTGTGTAATATTTACAAAGATTATTTTCTTCCAATATTTCATATACTAATTTACAGCTCGTACAGCAAAAGATTTTATCATCTTTTACAATAGATTTATCGTTGCAGATATCGCCGCAGTGATAGCAAACTAATTCGCCTTCTATATAAGTTCTTTCGTTCTGCATTAGTAATTTAAAAATTAGGTTGAGCCGGAAAAAATATGAAACTCAAAGAATACATTAACAGTATTCTTGATATAATTTAGAACACAGATTTGATACTTTTAATTCCTTTTTTTGAAATCGGTTTACTTTCTTACGTATTTTTCCACCATTAAGTAAAATTCTTCTTTTACGAATGGTTTAGCTAAATAATCGTCCATGCCTGCTTCCATACATTTTGCTTTATCTGCTTTTACTGCGTAAGCCGTAATACCTATAATTGGAGTGTGCTTTCCTGTACCTTTTTCGATTTCCCTGATTATAGAAGTTGCTTCGAGTCCGTCCATAATCGGCATTTGAATATCCATTAAAATAATATCGAATTTCGATTGTTCCAGAACATCAAAAATTTTCAGACCGTTATCTACAATTGTAACGCTGTAATTTTTTCGTACGAGCAATTCTTTTACGAGCCTCTGGTTGACCACATTATCTTCGGCAACGAGTATATTGACTTTACTTTCTGAGGGTTTTTCGATTACTTTTTCAACTTCAACCGTGGGTTCTTTTATTACTGCAAGCTCAAAGGGAATATTAATCTCAACGGTTGTACCAAGGTTCTCAGTACTTTCAACCTGCATTTTTCCGTTCATCATTCCCGTTAAATGCTTTACCAATGCAATACCAAGCCCTGTTCCTTTATATTCAAAATCGTCTGGAATAATTTCAACTTCATTATCTTTTAATTCTCCGAACAGAGATTTCATTTTTTCCGGAGATATTCCGCGTCCTGTGTCAGATATTTTGAAATTCAGCCAGACTTTGTTTCCCTCTTTTGAACTTTCGTTCATGGATAAACTTATATTTCCTTTTTCAGTAAACTTGACGGAATTTTTCAGAAGGTTAATTAAAATCTGGTTTACGCGCAGCGGGTCACCAATAATATGATAATTAATGTTATCCGGTATATTTAATTTGATGGAAAGTTTTTTTCTTCTTGCGTCGAAGTCAAGAATCTGAACCGTCTTGTGTATTAAATCGCTTATATTAAAATCAATCATTTCGAGTTTCAGCTTGCCCGTCTCTATTCTTGAGAAATCAAGTATATCATTTATTATTGCAAGTAATGTACTCGATGAGAAATTTATTATGTCGAGATATTCCTTTTGTTCCTTGGTCAGTGTCGTAAGTAATAACAATTCCGTCATTCCGATAATCCCGCTCATTGGTGTTCTTATTTCCTGGCTCATAGTCGAAAGGAACTGTGTTTTCGCATCATTTAAAATTTCTACTTTTTCTTTTTCCGATTTTAATTTAGCGATTTCCTCTTTAATCGCCGAAATATCGATTGATAATTTTGTAATTTCTGTGGTATTTGTTTTGGGGTTTTCGGTCGTAACTAATGATGAATATTCGGTAAAATTAGTGCCATCCGATTTTTTTGTGTTCAATTCTCCGGACCACGAATTACCATCATTTAAAGAATTCAATATTTTTTTGAAATCACCGTTATTGTTAACTATAAAATCGCTTAAATTCTTTCCGATAATATCCTCCGGTTTATAACCGGTGTGTTTTGAATATTTAGAATTAATATAATTAACCTTACCGTTCAAATCCGTAACCATAATCAAAAACGAACATTTTTCCAGAACATCTTTTAAGGTATCATCAAATTCTTCTGTCTTGAGTTCGGTTTTTGTGCTGATGTTTACAAGAAAATAAAATACAAAACTTGTTAAAACCAGGAAGATGCCGGCTTGTAACACATCGATAGATGTGAGCTTTATGGTGGCGTTTAAAAGTAAAATTAACAGAACTCCGAAAATCAGGTAGAAGAACGTTATTTTAAGGGAAATTCTATTTAACGAAGTAAATTTTGCCATCGTAATTAATTTTTAATATACAAATTTAAATACTGTTTTTTACTTTTTCAAAAAATATGAAAACCTTTAATATAAATCAACTTATTTAATTTTTTAGTTAAATAAAAGATTAAAAAACGATTTTCCCATAATTCGCATACAACAGCAGTTAAAACAACTTTAATTTTAAATAATTAAACGAGTTTAAGTAAAAACTTCTTACAAATATTTTTTTATCGATAATGCGGAGATAAAAGTGAATCAGGGTGTTTAATCCGATTATTCAACTGACACGGAACGAATTCGAAAACGCCTATGTTATTATGTGTACATACATTAAATGTAATTACATATAAATGAGATTAGAAGAAGAAATAATGCAGAATAAATTCAAAAACGAATACCACAGATTATCGGTGAATGTAATCTACTCGGGAAACTGGATAAATTTGATGAGTTGTAAATATTTAAAACCTTTTGGATTAACTTCTGCACAGTTTAATGTATTAAGGATATTGAGGGGACAATATCCGAAGCCCGTTACGGTAAATCTGATTATAGAACGAATGCTCGATAAAATGTCGAATGCATCAAGGATAGTAGATAAACTTGTTCAGAAAAAATTATCCGAACGTAAAATATGCTTTAAAGACAGACGGAGAGTTGACGTGGTAATTACGAATAAAGGAATGAAATTACTGAATGAAATTGCCAAATGTGAAGACGAATGGTTTTCGAGGTTCAAAGTGCTGAATGTTAATGAAGCAAAAAAACTTAACACTCTTCTTGATAAATTAAGAGGATAATAAAATGAAAATAAGAATTTATTTACTGATTTTGATAATGTCAACAATGCTTATAACCGGATGTACGAAATCTGATAAAGAGATAAAGAAAAGTACGGAAACAAAATCCGCCGATAAGAAAAATGCAGGTAAAGTATTAAACACAGACACGCTGGTAAGCAAATTTAACCGGACAGGGAAAAATGCGACAGGTCAACATACGGGTTTTACAAAGATTTCAGGTGGTGAATCGGGTTCTGAAAATGATAAGAAAGTTGACGGAAAATAGAGATAAAGTAAATACTATTACCGATGACGACCCGGCAGAAATGGGATGGAACAATAAGTTAACCGGTTATTAAAATCTGAAGATTTCTTTTCGGCGGAGAAGTTTCCTTATTCTGAATTCGAAAATTACTACGATAATTAATTTATGATAATTTCGTTTTTCATATATTTGAAAAATAAAAAATGACGGATACTAAAATTATTTCTAAAGAGTTAGTTGATAATGCTTATACCTATAAAGAGTATAAAGATTTGATAGAAAGGCTAATATCCGAAAAGAAAACTACAGGACCCGAACAATCAGAGTCACGATCTGAATACACAAAAGCAAATTTTGAAAAGATGGTCAGGATTGAATCGGCAATGATATTAAGAAACGACCTCGCAGACGAATTAAATGATTTTAATAAAAAAATCATCTGGCTTGTTCTGACAGAAGCATGGTGCGGCGATACCGCAAATGCAAATCCGGTTTTTGTCAGGATTTCGGAGTTGAATAATAATATTAAATTAAGATTTATTTTAAGGGATGAAAACACCGAGATAATGGATGCATATTTAACCAATGGAACAAGGTCTGTTCCAAAGCTTATATGTCTCGATGCGAAAGATTTAACAGAATTAGGAACATGGGGACCAAGACCGAAAGCATTACAGGAATTGGTCAAGGAAATTAAAAATAAACCGGACTATGATTTTAATGAACTTATAAAACAGGTTCATAGCTGGTATAAAAAAGATGAAACTCAATCTACACAAAAAGAATTACTTGAATTGATAAGACTCTGGAAAAATTTTTAGTTTGTTTGATTTTTAAAACAAGTTTTGTTCTCCTCCCCATCGAACAAAAAACCCTTGTCCCCCCGAATTTTTGGGGGGACGTAGAGGGTGAAAACAAAAAGTGAATTAAAATTTTAGACACCATTTCCAGAAAAGAAATTATTTTTTGTATTTATTATAGATTCTATGGCATTAAATATTTTATGAACTTTTAAAATTTTATAAATTAATGAAAACAATAATTCATAAGGCAGACACTCGTGGTTATTTTAATCACGGCTGGCTGAAAACTCACCATACATTCAGCTTTGCGGGATATTACGACCCGAAAAGGACACATTTCGGATTACTGCGCGTATTAAATGACGATACTATTGACCCGGGAATGGGATTTGGAACGCATCCGCATGATAATATGGAAATCGTAACAATTCCTCTCGAGGGAACGCTTGAACATCAGGACAGTACCGGTCATAAAGAAGTTTTAAAAACGGAAGAGGTTCAGATTATGTCCGCGGGTTCCGGGTTAACACATTCGGAATATAATCATTCTAAGGCAGAACCCGTAACATTACTGCAAATCTGGGTTTTTCCAAAAGAGAAAGATATTACACCGAGATACGACCAGAAAATTTTTGATAAAAAAGACAGGGAAAATAAATTAAATACGATGGTATCGCCGGAAAAGAACGGACATTCTCTCTGGATTAACCAGGATGCGTATTTCTCAAGATTGAAACTGGACTCCGGGAAATCTTTTGAATATAAAATTAATAAAAACAGTAATGGCTTATATGTGTTTTTAATAGACGGGAAAATTAATATTGACGGACAGACACTTGATACACGTGACGGAATTGGTATAGAAGATACTAATGCGGTTTCATTAAAAGCAGAAAAAGATTCCGAGATTTTATTTATAGAAATTCCTATGAGATAAATTTAAGATTTTGTTTGTGTGTAAATTGTTGCTAAAGTGTTAATTAAAATTTGTTATGGATAAAAAATATAAAATAATCGGAATCACGGGTAGTTTAAGAAAAAATTCTACAAACAGTGGATTGCTTCGTGCTGCGTTGCCGTTACTGCCGGATAATCTCGAACTTGAAATAGCGGATATTTCGGGTTTGCCGAATTATAACGGCGACGTAGATTCTGCCGGACCGCCGGAAGTCGTTGTGAAACTTTGCGAGAAAATTAAAAATGCTGACGGTCTTTTAATTTCTACTCCCGAATATAATTATTCAATACCGGGTTTCTTAAAAAATGTAATCGACTGGGTTTCGCGCTCTCCACTGAAGCCATTTAATGAAAAGCCTCTTGCTATAATGGGTGCGACAGGAGGTTTGGTCGGCGGAACGGTGCGGGCGCAGATACATTTACGCGGAATTGCCGTTTACGTAAATATGATTCCCATGAACAAACCGGAATTGCTCATAGCAAATAGCAGAGAAAAGTTCGATTCTGATGGAAATCTGACAGATGAAAAAACTCTCCAGCATTTGAAAATATTTCTTGAAAGTTTTTCAAAGTGGATTGAAAAAGTGGGCGCTAAATAAATAATATATGTTGTTTTTTTAAAAAATATTTTCGTGTTTTTCCGGACTTTAAAATATTTTTATCGGTTTAAAAATAATTTTTATTATTCGCGTAAAATCTTTCCGTTTAAACTCTTACCATTTATACTTATTTTATAAGATTAATTTATTTAAAAATTCATAATATGATTAAAAAAATTATTTTATTATCAATATTATTTATGTCGCTATCAGGATTTACAACAAGAACAGGTAATGATAAAATCTTACCTTACCCGATATTACAACATCAAATGTCAAACGGACTGAACATTGTAACCGTACCGTATGATAGCCCAGGAATAGTAGCATTTTATATTATAGTAAGAGCCGGCTCAAGAAACGAAGTGGAGGCGGGAGTAACGGGTTTCGCTCACTTCTTTGAACATATGATGTTCAGGGGAACCGATAAATATCCGAAAGATAAATATGAGGATATATTAAAATCCATCGGCGCTTCTGCAAATGCAAATACATCACTCGACAGAACCGTATTTCATATGGTCGGTGACGCAAGTAAACTGGAATTAATGTTTGAAATCGAATCCGACAGGTTTCAGAATCTGCATTATTCCGAACACGATTTCAAAGTTGAAGCAGGCGCTGTAAAAGGTGAATACACAAAAAATTATGCCGAGCCGCTGGAACAACTCGATGAAAGCATTTGCGATGTTGCTTTTGATAAGCACACTTACAAACATACGACAATGGGATTTTTTAAAGACATTGTAGATATGCCGAATCAATATGAATATTCTTTAAAATTTTACAAAAGATTTTATAGGCCCGAATACTGTACTGTGGTTGCCGTCGGTGATGTAACTCAGGATAAAGTTAATGCGCTTGCGGAAAAATATTTCTGGAAATGGGAACGCGGAAACTATGTTGCCGATATTCCCGTTGAACCTACTCAGCAGGAAACAAGATATACGCATATAAAGAATGGTGATACTCCTCCGTACATTTCATTGAATTTCAAGGGACCTGCATTTAGTGATAATTCAGTTGAAAATCCTGCGCTGGATATAATTTCAAGTGTATATTTTTCTCAAAGGTCGGAATTATACAAGAAACTTGTTTTAAACGAGAAAAAGTTGAGATATATAAGATGCGGTCAGTCAAACAACCACGACCCGAATTTAATCTCCGTTGACGCTTCCGTTAAGAAGAAAGATGATATGCAATATATTAAAGATGAAGTTATGAAAACTCTGGAAATGATAAAGAGCACACCGGTTGATGAAAAAATATTGAACGAGGCAAAAAGTAATATTAAATATAGTATCGCGATGAGGCTCGATAACCCGGGAGCAATTGCAAATTCCCTCGCAGCATATCTCGCTGTATCGGAAAATCCCGAAGCTATAAATAATTATTATGCTATGTTTGATAAAGTAACTGCGGAGGATATTATGAATGTTGCTAAAAAGTATTTTTTAACAACAGGTTTAACAATAGGTACGGTTTCCGCAGATGAAGATGTTGCGGTGAAATAGAATTAATTCAAATTGCCGTCTTTAAAAGGAAAATTTGAAATAAAAAAAAATTAAAAATAAAAAATATTTTAAAATGAAAAGTTTATTATCAATAATAATATCAATTTTCGTGATTTCACAAATTTGTTTTTCTCAGGAAGTGATAGAATTAAAAAATTCCGCTTCAAACAAAGTTATCATAAGACTAATGTTCAGAAACGGTTCCATATCAGACCCGGCAGGGAAAGAAGGATTGACCGACATAACCGCAAGTATGATTGGCTCCGGCGGAAGCACGGAATATACTTACAGTCAGATACAGGATATGCTTTACCCTATGGCTGCAAGCTATGGCGCCTCGGTTGATAAAGAAGTAACTACTTTTTATTTCCAGGTGCCGGCTGTATTTTTGAATGATTTTTATTCAATTGTAAAAGGGGTTTTCTTAACCCCTGCATTTGCCGAATCTGATTTCGAGAGAATTAAATCCAACCAGCAAAATTATGTTGACCAGGTGATTCGCGCTTCTTCGGATGAAGAATACAGTAAAAAAGCGCTCGAAGATTTTCTTTTCAGAGGAACAAGATATCAGCATATGACAGCCGGAAAATCCGATGGTGTAAAAGCAATAACTCTCGACGACGTTAAGAATCATTATAAAAATTATTTTACAAAAAATAATTTATTGATTGGTATTGCAGGAAATTATACGGATGATTTTTTAAACACTTTGAAAAGTGATTTGCAAAAATTGCCGGACACAAAGCCCGTTTTGCCGGGAAAAATTATTCCGTCAGAACCGAAAGGAATAAACGTGGAAATTATTGAAAAGGAAGGTTCATTCGGCTCTGCAATATTTATGGGATTCCCTATGGATATTACAAGAAGCAATGATGAGTTTGCCGCATTAATGGTTGCAAATTCATACTTAGGTGAGCACAGAAAATCTTATGGGGTTTTATATAACAAGTTGCGTGAAACAAGGTCGATGAATTATGGTGATTACTCTTACATCGAATGGTATCCGGCCGGCGGCGGAAATATGTTGCCTCCCTCAGGAGCGCCAAGAAGCACAAATTATTTTTCGATGTGGATTCGACCTGTTCAAATTGCAAAACAATTAAAGGCTCAATATTCCGAACTTTCCGGTATTAATATAGGACATGCACATTTTGCAATCAGAATGGCTATAAGAGAACTCGACAATCTTGTAACGAATGGTATGACGAAAAAAGCATTCGAAGATACAAGACAATTTTTACAAAGCTATATTAAACTTTATATACAAAGACCATCAGACCAGCTGGGTTATTTAATGGATGCAAATTTTTACGGCAGAAAAGATTATATCGCCGATATGGAAAAATTACTGGCAAAGCTTACCTTAAATGATGTTAATAAGGCAATCAAAAAATACTGGCAGATAAAAAATATGGATATTACTATTGTTACCGATGTCACAGAAGCGGAACCGCTTGCAAAAAGTTTGCAGGAAAATCTTCCTTCGCCTATGACTTATTCAAATCTTGTAAAAAGCGGTCAGCCGAAAGATGTCCTGGCAGAAGATGACGTCGTGGCAAATTATAAATTGAATATAAATTCTGTTAAGATTGTAAAGAACGAAGACACTTTTAAATAAGTTATAAATTGTTAATGTTAAATGTTAAATGATTTAATATGGATTCCCGCTTTCGCGGGAATGACAAATGTATGATACAAATAATTATCGGGAGTTTATTGCTCAGTATAACGCACGCGTTGATACCAAACCACTGGTTTCCGCTGGTTGCGGTTAGCAGAACCGAAAAATGGTCGCGGACTGAATCGCTTAAAGTAACCGCTATCACAGGTTCGATGCATACCGTAAGCACTATTATCATCGGAATAATAATAGGGTTTATCGGGTTTAAATTAAGCAGTACAATTGAATTAATTACAAGCATAATTGCACCGCTTATATTAATTGTATTAGGTTTAATTTATTTTATTTTAAATTTTGTAAAGCCACACGGGCATTCACATGAGCATCATAATCATACCGGTCTTATAAAAGATGAAAAGAAGAAATCCAAACTTGCTATAATCACCGCGCTCGGAACTTTAATGTTTTTTTCTCCTTGTATAGAAATAGAAGCTTATTATTTTACTGTCGGTAAATACGGATGGACAGGAATTTTAACTTTATCTGTAGTTTATCTTTTCATTACTGTTGTTGAATTGGTAATATTGGTTGATATAGGCAGAAAAAGTCTTGAAAAATTAAATACGAAATTACATTTTATCGGGCATTACGAGCGGGCAATTATGGGCTCGGTATTGATATTACTCGGCTTATTTATTCATTTTGTAAATTTATAATATTATTTTTTATAATTCACGATGTCTCATCACCATCATAAAGAGAATAAGAATATTGAAAATATAAAATTTGCATTATTTGTAAATTTTTTCCTTTCGGTTTTAGAATTCGCAGGTGGAATACTTTCAAACAGTATAGCAATAATTTCCAATGCTGTTCACGATATGGGTGATGCCATTGCTTTTTCATTTTCATATTTCAGCGAAAAATATGCAAACACGGAAAACGTGAACGAGAACTACACTTACCGCCTGAACCGTCTTCCGCTTTTAAGTGCCCTTATAAATTCTATAATATTATTAACAGGTTCGACTCTAATATTATATCACGCCATTCCGAGATTATTCAATCCCGAAGCCCCTGAGCCGAATATAATGTTTTTGGTTTCCATCATCGGGATTATTGCCAACGGAATTGCTCTTATGAAATTAAAAAGGAATGAGGGCATAAATTCAAAAGTCTTAAGCATACATACTCTTGAAGATTTTCTCGGATGGATAGCAATATTAATTGGTTCAATTATAATAAAATTATTTAATTTTGCGATTGTAGATTCTTTGTTATCTGTTCTGATAACACTTTATATTTTATTCCACGTTGTAAAAAATCTGCAGGAAGTTTACAGGCTCTTTATGCAAAAATCTCCCGAATCCATAAAGACGAATGATATAGCAAATTTTATAAAAAGTTTTGCTGAAGTAAAAAGCATACAGGACCTGCACATCTGGTCGCTCGAAGGAACCCAGCATGTATTAACGGCTCATATACAGGTTAACGATGATATCGGAATTGAAAATTTAAAAAACCTTAAGTTAGCAATCCGTGACGGGATTAAAAAGTTCGGTGATATTCATTGCACGCTTGAAATAGAGAGGGAATCGGAATTTTGTGATGACCACTGCTGAAAAATTCGCACACAGATTTTACAGATTAAAACTGATTTCCGCTGACTAATAATTTTTCCCTGCTAACGTCACAACTATTTTTCTTCTTCCGCCGTCGTTGCGGTGTTCACAAAGATATATCCCCTGCCAGGTTCCCAGATTCAATGAGCCGTCTTTTATTGGAATAGTCACGCTGCTTCCGAGCAAAACGTTTTTTATATGTGAGGTCATATCATCGGGTCCTTCCAGTGTGTGCTCATAATAATCCGCGTCTTCGGGTACCAAAACATTAAAATGTTTTTCCATATCCTCGCGGACTGACGGGTCTGCATTTTCGTTTATAGTCAATGAAGCCGAGGTATGCTTGATAAAGATATGTGCTATGCCAATAGAAAAGTTTTTTAATTCCGGAATATTTCTAAGAATTTCTGAAGTTACTAAATGAAATCCTCTGCGTTTCTGAGACAAATTAAATTCTTTTTGAAAAATATTCATATATCTTGTTTTAGTTCCCCCCTCTCCTTGTAGGAGAGGGGATGGGGGTGAGGTTGAAAATTAATTAAAAAATAAATATTTACACAATAAAGTGAATTTTGTTAATTGTGTTTGTTATCATCAAATAAATTTATTAAAAATAAAAACAAGAAAATATTAATGCTTGTCATTTTTAATTTTTAATCTTAATAACCAGCAACGTCATATCATCCGCCTGTTGTTTCCCTGTTGAATATATATTTACAGATTTTAAAATTTCGTTGCATATTTCTTTTGCGTTCATGTTCATGCTTTTACAAATGACATCTTTCATTCTGTCTGTGCCATATAAATCATCTTTTGTGTCAAATGCTTCTGTAATTCCATCCGTATAAAAAATTAAAATATCTTTATCCTCAAGAATTTCAGCTCGCTCCTGGTATTTAATGTCAGGTATTGCGCCAATAATAAAACCATTTGTTTTTAATTCTGAAAATGCATTTGTTTTCCTTCTGTACAATAATGGTGGATTGTGCCCGGCGTTTATGAACTTAAGTGACCTGTCGGTTTCGTTATATATGGAATAGAAAAATGTCGCAAACTTGCTTCCGTCTGTAGAACTGCACATTAATCTGTTTATTTTATTCATAAATTCATTTAGCTTATCTCTGTAAATTGTTGCATTGCTCCTTACGAAGCCCACAAGCCCTGCCATCAGTAATGCAGAAGAAATCCCGTGTCCTGCTATATCCCCGATTGCAAATACAATTTCGTCTTCCTTGATTTTAAAATAATCATAATAGTCTCCGCCTACTGCTTCGGCTGGCTTGCAAATACCAAAATAATCAAGGCTTTTAATTCCCGGTTTCTCCTGCGGAAATAATTTGTCCTGAACCTGAGCGGCAATTTCAAATTCCCTCCTGATTTTTTCTTTCTCTATTTGCTTTTGTTTTTCAACCGCATTTTTTAATGATGCTAAAATAAAAATTAATATTAAAAAAAATCCAAGCTGTAAAAGCATATTCCAGTAAAATGCGAGATAATTGGGAATTTCCGGTCTGCCAATAAAGCTATCTATATACCAGGACACAAGACATAAAAAACTTATTACAAGCCCCTGCCATTTTCCGCCATACCATACTATAAACAGCACGGGTATAACATAAAATATATAAAACGAAAAATCTTCTCCCGTTGCATAATCTATAATACCGAGCAGAATTACAAATAAGACGGTAAGAATAAATACCACAGGTTTGGAAATTTTGTCAATGGAGCCGAATAATTTTGCCATAATAAATTTTGTATTTCAACCAAATAATTGAATATTTTTAGAAACTTTTATGAATTAATTTCGTCATATAAAATAGTAAATCTAAACTTTAAAAATAATTCCTATGAAAAAGTTACTATATACATTTTTATTATTATTTGCGATTTGTGTCTATAATAATTCGTTTTCACAGATAAACACAGGCGACGTAAAGCTTGACGGTTACGACCGGTATGTGGAAAAAGCGATGAAAGACTGGAACGTTCGGGGATTTGCTGTCGCAATTGTAAAGAATGGAAAAATTGTTTTCGCCAATGGTTACGGACTCAGGGATGAAAAAAATAAACTACCCGTGACTCCGCAAACGTTATTTGCAATCGGTTCCTGCACAAAAGCATTCACATCTGCTTCTGTGTGCCTTTTGGTTGATGACGGAAAAATCGATTTTGACAAACCTGTAATTGAATACCTGCCAACATTCAGATTGTTTGATGAATATGTAACGATGCACATAACTCCGAGAGATTTATTATGTCACAGGTCGGGACTTCCCCGGCACGATTTGGTTTGGTACGGTGCGGATGACTTATCGAGAAAAGATTTATTCGACAGATTACAATATCTTGAGCCAAGCAAAGGATTCAGGGAAGTCTGGCAATATCAAAACGGAATGTTTATGACGGCGGGTTACCTTGTCGAACAGGTAAGCGGTCAAAGCTGGGAGAGTTTTGTTCAGAAAAAAATTCTCGACCCGCTTGAAATGAAATCGACAAACTTTTCTATTTTTGATATGCAGAAAGCCCCTGACTATTCGAAACCATACGGTGAAATAAAAGATAAAGTGGAAGAATTGCCTTACAGGAATATTGATGCGATGGGACCTGCCGGTTCAATAAATTCAAATGTTATGGATATGTCAAACTGGGTGATTATGCAATTGAACGAAGGAAAATTTAAAGACAATCAGATCGTTACATCGGGAACGCTGCATCAGACACATACTCCGCAGATGGTAATGCCCGGCGAAATGAATGACGAGGTGTTTTATAGTTCATACGGTATGGGATGGATGATAACATCATACCGGGGACATCTCAGAATAGAACACGGCGGAAACATAGACGGGTTCTCGGCTTCCGTTTGTTTGCTTCCGAGAGATTCAGTCGGAATAGTAGTTTTAACAAATATGGATGGAACTTCATTACCTTCCGTAGTTAGAAATTACAGTATAGATAAAATTCTGGATTTGAGTGAAATAGACTGGAGTGAGAGACTCCTGAAAGACGTAAATAAAATGAAGGATGAATTGAAAAAATCCGAAGAGAAAAAAGAAGAAGTCAGTGAAACTACACCCTCGCATCCTATTAAAGATTATGTCGGTAAATTCGAGCATCCTGCTTATGGAACAATAGAAATAACAAATTCGGGAGATGATTTAAATATACATTACCATTCCTTCGATATGAAACTGCATCATTACAAATATGATGTTTTTGAAACGAAAGATGAAAGATATCCGCCTATTAAAATATCATTTCTCACAAATACAAACGGCGATATAGATAAATTATCTTCAAAGCTTCAGGAAGGTGTTAAGGATATAGAATTCAAAAGAGTGCTTGATAAAAAAACAGTTTCGGGTGCGGAACTGGAAAAATTTATAGGTGAATATGAAATCAGCGGAACAGTTATTACTGTGGACTTAAGGAATAAAACTACTTTGATTATGACTGTTCCCGGACAGCCGCAATATGAACTGATACCGACGAACGATAATGAATTCGGACTTAAAGGTCTTGATGGATATAGTGTCAAATTTAATCCGGCTACAGGAAAAATAACCGAAGTTGTATTTTATCAGCCGAACGGTGTGTTTACAGCGAAGAAGAAGTAGCTTTATAGTTATTGAGTTATTGAGTTATTGAATATTACTGTGGAGTCCGGAATATCTTCCGGACTCCAATTAATTACACTCCAATTTTTTATTTCATCAAAACCATTTTCTTCACTGCAACAAAATCTCCGGCTATCAATTTATAAAAATAAACTCCGCTCGCCATCTGGTTAATGGTATATTGGTTATCTGGAAATTGAGTTTCGTATGTTCCGGCTTTTTGAAACTCGTTAACAAGAGTTTCTATTTCCCGCCCGAGAATATCATAAACTTTAAGTGTTACGAATCTTGAATCTTTAATCTGATATCTTATAATCGTCGACGGATTAAACGGATTCGGATAATTTTGTTTTAACTCGAATCTCTGCGGAATATTAGCAGATATTTGATTAACATTAATTGTGAAATTTGTATCATAAAAACTTCTTACGTATGCACATAATTGTTTTAACTTTGTAACGGACTTTAAATTTCCCGAATCTCTCGCAATCAATTGAGCTATAACAAATTTCTGCGATTCACCGGGTATGATATTAAAGTTATTCGCTCCCGAGCCCATTGCCATTCTTCTATCATGAGGAATATCCGGTACATGAACTGTTCCAGTCGAATCGTGACCGCAATTCCACATTGAACCTTTATTTTCCGTCCAACCAATATTTGTTTCAGGATCACCAGGATAGCAAAATCTTGTTTTTTTAGCTGGATTTTGTGTTGGGTCAAGCCAACAGGTAGAATCTTTTTTAAAACCGCTTAACATTAAATATGCCGCATGTGAATCACCACTAGGCTCTAACTCACAAGGAGGAAACACATCAGAAGAAGATTGATACGAAATGAACGATGTGAATCCCACTCTTATATTCGGAGTAATGCTTCTGTTTAACGGACTGGTCAATAATAGGAAGCCTACAGCAGGAGGATTTGTACCGTAAACTTCGTCATTGTTATCAGCATTATAACAATATCCAAGTTTTAAACTTGTATCGCATCCGACATAATCATCATTTGCATCACCTAAATCAGGGTCGGAAACGATTCCCATTTTGACTTCATTCCACGTATTTGTGCTTTTATTTATTATATCGTAACTAATAAACTGCACCTCCTGTAAACCCGGTGAATCATATGCCCAGGCGGTCATATGAACTTCGGCACCAAGCGGAAGTGTTCCTCCGCCAAAGCCTTCCCATAAAGTGTGAGAAGCCGGATTTGCATCTGTCATACATAAGAATATAGTTTCTTTTGCGTTTTTAACTCCGGGTGTATCAATAGCCGGTTCATAGATTCCGTTATTATTTACATCAATGAATGGTGCCCCGTATGGGACCATCTCTCCCCAGTGTGCCCAGTCCCAACTTGTTTGTGCGTTTTCACTTTTGCTTACTTTGTAAATTTTAAAATAATCGTTTGTATAATAATTTCCACTGACACAATAACCCGGGCTGTATTCACCTGAATACGATGCGGCTACCATTCTTATTTGTCCGTTTACTTTTGCTGCTATGGTAAAACCGGCAGAGTAAATCGCATATTTGTTTGAATTTTTAGGCCATTCGAAACCTGCTCGATTTGTACTACTACTACTATTTTGATCGAAAATACCTGTTTTTATAAAATACGAATTAATATTATTTGGTCTTAGTTGTGCAAAATAATTTGGGTGATAAAGTGAATCCTTAATCCTTTTAAATATACTTCCATTCTCACCGACAAAGTAAGGAATTTCTGCTGAATAATAATTACTATGCAGAAGGAGACAGGAATATAAATTAAATGAAGGCACACCCGAATCCAAAACCCAACTTGTACCGCTGTTAGTTGAAAACAACACTGCACTATTACCTGTTATCCAGAGATTAACAGAATCAGTAATTGAGGCTGGAATTATTGAGTTGAGATTTTGAGAAGAATTACTTACTTGTAGCACAATATTTAATCCGCCATTCGTAGTCCTTAGTATTGTACCGCCATCTCCGACAAAAAATCCTGTGTCTGAATTGATAAACCATACAGAATTCAGATTATTATTAACTCCGGAATTTAACGGAATCCAGGTGTTTCCGGTATCATTTGATTTCAAAATTGTGCCGTTAGCACCTGCAATCCATCCATAAGGTTCACTTATAAAAATTGCTTTCAGATTATTTGTTGTTCCACTCTGTATTATGGTAAGGTTTGAGTCGGAACCTTGAAAATACATTTTTTTAATTATCAATCCATTTGAACCCACGGCAATAAATCTCGCATTACTAAAGGTAGGATGTGTACCCGCAACTGCTCCTGCGTATAAATTATTCATTATTCCACTATATTTTAAAAACCAATTTAAACCGGAGTTTGTGCTTTTGAGTAATACACCGTTATTACCTAAAATATAATCCGTTCCTGTTCCGGTATTATAATTCGCCACCATTGCGTTTAGAACTCCTGAGGTATTTGAATTTATTTGATACCAGTTTGAATCTGCGTTTGCTATTCTGAGTATAGTGCCGTTTGCACCTACTATGTAATATCCACCTAAATTTAAATTATCCCCGGTCCGTTTAATATCATATAAATTATTCGATGTACCGCTGGGAACGGGATAATAGTAATATGGAACCTGTGAAAAACAAAAAACAGAAAACAAAAAACAAAAAACAATATGTAAAATAAATATTTTCATGATAATATTTTGTATTTTAGCAATCTTATAATCTTTTTTTTATAAATCAACAACTTGTCCCGGCTTGTCGGGATTTCTGTTGAGATGTTTTTTCCATGTGTTTATTGCGTAACATATCCCGACACGTCCCGACTCGTCGGGATCAAGAACAAAGAGCGATCGGGACGCAAAGAACGCGAATGTTGCGGTGCACTTTTTATTTCATTAAAATCATTTTTTTCACCGCTATAAAATCTCCCGCAACCAACTTATAAAAATAAACTCCGCTTGCCATTTGGTTAATGGTATATTGGTTATTGGGAAATTGGGTCTCGTAAGTACCCGCTTTTTGAAACTCATTGACAAGAGTTTCTATTTCCCGCCCAAGAATATCATAAACTTTCAGCGTTACGAATCTTGAATCTTTAATCTGGTATCTTATAATCGTCGACGGATTAAACGGATTAGGATAATTTTGTTTTAAATCAAATTTCTCCGGAACTTCCGTTGAAATATTTTTCACGTTTATAAATGAACCGGGAGGATAGTTAAATAATATCATTCCATTTTGTCCGCAGACAATACCGTGAACCGAGTCAGCGAAAGAGACAGAATTTAAATGCTCCGCATTTGATTCATATTGCCTGGTCCAGGTATTTCCCATATCTGTCGATGTATATATTTTTCCATAATCCAAAAATTGGTGGTAAAAAGAAAATGTAGCTATTATTTTATTTGGAGTCGCAAAGCATATTGAATTTGCCCCAATCATATTATTCGAATCCAGAAGTACTGAAATCCAGTTGTTACCGCCGTTAGTCGTTTTTATTATCCTTCCACCAACATCATTTTGAGAAACACAACAGAATCCTGTAGATGGATTTAAAAACTTAATTTGATCTATTTCGCTAAGGTCTGAATAATTGGTTTGTTTAATCCAATTACTGCCTGCGTTGGTTGTCTTATAAATATTATCCGAACCAACATAAAATGTATTGTTATCTATTAATTCGCCTGAATAAAACCCCCAACTACTGATTATATTAGTATTTATTACCTGCCAATTTAAACCACCGTTAGTTGTAATCTTCAGAAATGCAGATGTCGAATTTTGTCCTAAGAGCATTCCGGTTTGAGAATTAATAAAATTAATATCTTTATAATGTTCGTTAAAACCCTGTGAAATTAAATTAGTCCAGTTTAATCCTCCGTTAGTCGATTTATATACTCCGGAATCATTTGTATTAATTGCTATTCCTGTATTCCCATTATAAAAACAAAATTTTCCCGCTCTTACGGTTGTATCTTTTATCCAGCTTAACCCTGAATTTGTTGTCCTGCATATAGAATAATTACTTCCAACAAGAGCGGTGGAAGGATTTAATAATACACAGCCCAACAATTCTTCGTTTGTTATATATTTGCTGTCCTTCGTCCAATTCAATCCTGCGTTAGATGAGGAATAAATTTTTCCTTCATAACCTGCTAAAATTATTTTATTATTATTAATAAATGATACGTCATGTGCTCCGGTTATATTCAGACTATCAATACAGTTCCAATCCTGACCTGCATTTGTTGTTAAATATGAAATTGGTCCTGCTCCTATTCCTGTTGAGTAATTAAGGAATTTAATATTATCAATCCCCAAATTATTAAAATAATGAAATGACGTCCAGTTATTTCCTCCGTCTGTAGTTTTACAAATAAATCTTAATCCCGATATGTAACCGGTATTTGTGTTAAGGAATGTCATTGACAAAGGTAATACGTTATTAATACTGTCGTTCTCTGCCGTTGAATAAAAACCATAAATTATGTTCCAACTTCCTCCGCCATCAGTTGTTTTAAGAGTGCGGAAATAACAATTTCCGTTATTCAATGATTTACCTATTAATATATGTACATCATTCTGGTTTATAAATGATATCGGCTGTGGGAAGAATACGCTATCGAAATATACGTGGTTCCAGTTTATGCCTGCGTTTGTAGAACGAAAAATTAAATTTTTCCACGTAGAATCAGTTCCGGTTAATAAAAATGTTTCATTACCTATATACTGAGAATAATATAAATCAAAACCAGTTAGCAAAACGTTAAGAGCGTTCCAATTTGCACCGCCGTCAGTTGTTCTGAAAACAATATTTCCGCCCACAACAACACCTGTGTTTCCATCCCTGAAAGAAACACCTCTCAAAACTGTATGTGTAATACAAGGTAAAACAACCCAGTTATTACCGCCATTCGTTGTTTTTATAATTGTACCAAAATTACCAACGCCGTAACCTGTACTTGCATCGGGAAAATTGAGAGCGTAAATATCGTTTAACGTCGGGTAAGGATTTGATGTATACCATTGTGATTGGGAAAAAACTTTTCCAAAAAATAAAAAATAAAAAATAATCCCGATTAAAAACGAAGTGCGATCGGGATGCAAAGAGCGCAAAAATAAAAGAAACTTTTTCATAAGATTACTATTTGAGTTTTGTAATTTAATGTTTGAGCTCTGTAACTCAACATTTATATTTAGATGTTCTGTAACTCAACATTTATGTTGAGATGTATCGCTAAGCGATACACACACGTTTAATGCGCAACATGAATGTTGAACATAATTCGTGTAGTCAGGAATTTCGAATCTCTTTGATAACTTGTCATGCTGAACTTGTTTCAGCATCTAATCTTTCTTTCTCAACTAAATATGAGATCCCGAAACAAATTCGGGATGACAAAACGAGTTAGCATAACAGATACATTCTTCCTGGCTCCATTTTTTATTTCATCAAAACCATTTTCTTCACAGCAACAAAGTCGCCTGCGACCAATTTATAAAAATAAACTCCGCTTGCGAGTTGGTTATTGGATAATCGTTTATTGGGAAATTGAGTTTCATACGTTCCGGCTTTTTGAAATTCGTTAACAAGTGTTTCAATTTCCCTTCCGAGAATATCATAAACTTTTAAAGTTACGAATCTTGAATCTTTAATCTGGTATCTTATAATCGTCGACGGATTAAACGGATTCGGATAATTTTGTTTCAATTCAAAACTTAGCGGGATGTTTGTAGAAATCTGATTTACAATTATCGGGAAATTTTGTTCATAAAAATTTCTTACGAATATACTTAATTGTTTTAATTTTGTAACAGACTTTAAATTACCCGAATCTCTTGCAATCAGTTGTGCTATTACAAATTTTTGCGACTCACCCGGAAGAATATTAAAATTATTTACGCCCGAGCCTAAAATGAATCGTCTGTCTCCGGGCGGGCTCGGTGCATGAACCGAACCTGTTGAATCAAGACCACAATTTCCAATATATCCTTTTACTTCTGTCCAGCCTGTATTTGTCTCCGGGTCACCGGTAAATTCAAATTTTGTTTTCTTCGGTGGATTTTGTGTAACGTCAAGATAAGAAGTAGAATCTTTTTTGAATCCTGACAACATTAAATAAGCGGGATACGATTGACCAAGCGGGTCACCCTCGCAAGGAGGTGGTGCTGTTCCTTGATTTTTCATATCCGTAAAAGAAGTCATTCCCAGTCTAACATTTGGCGTAATATTCCTGTTTAGAGGACTCGTTAATAGCAATATACCAACTGCCGGCGGACTTGTGCCATAAACAGCATCATAATTATCTCCGTTATATCCATAGCCAAGTAATAAATTCGTATCACACCCTATATAATCGTCATTAGCATCACCCAAATCCGGGTCACAGACAATTCCTGTTTTGACCGCATTCCAGGTGCTTGCACTTTTATTTATTATTTCAAAATTAATAAACTGAACGTCCTGCAATCCGGGTGCATCGTAAGCCCACGCCGTCATATGAAGTTCTGCTCCGAGAGGAAGAGTTCCGCCTCCAAACCCTTCACCGTTTGTATGTGAATTTTGATAAGCATCCGTCATACAATAAAAAATAGTCTCCTTCGCATTTTTAACTCCCGGTGTATCTATTGCCGGTTCATAGATACCATTGTTATTTACATCAATAAAAGGTGCCCCGTAAGGTACCATCTGTCCCCAGTTTGCCCAATCCCAGTTTGTTTGCGAGTTATCACTTTTATTTACTTTATAAATTTTAAAATAGTCGTTTGTAATATAATTTCCATTCACACAATATCCAGGGAGATATTCACCATTATACGACGCCATTGCTTCCCTGAGCTGTCCGTTTACAAATGCTCCCATACAAAGACCTGCTGTGTAAATATCTTTCTTGCCTGAACCTTTCGGCCATTCAAAACCTGCTGTATTTGTAATTGCCATATTTTGGTCAAATATTCCTTGTCTGGTAAAATAAGCGCTTATATTATTAGGCCGTAATTGTGTCCAGATATTAAGATGATACATTGAATCGAGTGTTTTTCTGAAAATCTTTCCTCCCTCTCCGACAAAATATGGAATACTAGTTTCGTAAATATGTGTATTGATATTAGAACAAGCGAAAAGATTGTATTGAGGTACTCCCGTGTCAAGAATCCATGTTTCTCCGTTATTTGTAGAATAAATAACGGTCTTATTTCCTGCTATCAAAAGATTTGTTGCTGACTGAGTATAAATATAATTAAGATTTTGTGTGGTGCCGCTTGATTTTTGAATCCAGTTCAATCCTCCGTTCGATGTTTTCAAAATAACACCACCATCGCCAACAGCAAATCCCGTTACCGAATCTAAAAAGCTAACGGAATTAAGATTGTTTGTAATTAAAGAATTTCGCGGGTTCCAGGTATTTCCCGTATCTATAGAATTTAATATTGTACCGTTTGCACCTACAATCCATCCGTATCTATTAAAATAACTTATTGATTTTAAATCTTTATTTGTACCACTTTGTATTACAACCCAGCTTGTGTCCATAGGAAGAACTAAATACCTTCTTATTATTAATCCATTTGCACCTACAGCCATATATCTTGAGGAATAATATAGCATACCTGAATACATACCTGAATAAATATTATTAGAGACGCCTACATATTGTTGTAACCAGTTAATTCCGGAATTAGTAGATTTCGGTACGATTCCATTATTACCAAATAATAAGAACGGATTTAAATTCCCGTTAGATTTTAAATGTAATATCCCGTTCAAATCGGTTGTTGTATTGGTAATAACAGGAAGCCAGGCAGAATCAGGGTAATTTTGGTGAAGTAAAATTCCATTCGCTCCGCAAATATAATTTGAGTTCCCTGTACTATATTGATTTTGAATATCATACAAATTATTCGTCGTTCCGCTGGGGACCTGGTAGTAATAATATGGTACCTGCGAAAATGCAGATAAAGTTAAAACGAGATTAAGTATTAGCGCGTAGATATTTTTCATGTTTCAATTCCCCTCAAATAATAATTTAAGATAAATATCTAATTTATAATGGAACACCTGAAACAATTACAAAATATTGAAAATTGAAGGAAATAAGATTGCACTCCTGCAAAATCATATTTCAAATAATGTAATGAGAAATATTTCAAAATGCAACAATAATTAGAAGTAGGATTGGTATTAACTATACACCTGTTAATATAGTAATTTATTAAATATGATTTAATTAATTACATTAAAACAATACAGCGTAGTCTTGTAATATATAAAATTGACGTTGGATATAAAAAATCCCCTGATAATCAGGGGATTTAATGAAAATTAAAAAATTATAACATTTTTATGCTGTTGCAGCAGGAGGTGTAAACACGCGGGCAGCAAGTTCCTGGTCAATCATCAATAATCCGTATCCGTTTCCTTCGACGAGCTTGAGTTTACTTAATATTTTTTTATCCGTAGATTCTTCTTCTACCTGCTCATCAACAAACCACTTAAGAAAACTTGCGGATGCGTGGTCGTTTTCTTTCACGGCAATATCCATCAGCTCGTTAATGCTTTTCGTAACGAAACGTTCGTGCTCAAGCGTTTTTTCGAAAAGTTCCGTGACCGATTTAAATTCTACCGGCGGTGAATCGATTTTTTTAAGTATTACCCTGCCGTCGCAGTCCGTTACGAAGTTAAACATTTTCATGGCGTGGAAATGCTCTTCCTGCGTTTGCACCATAAAGAAATTTGCAAACCCGTCCAAATCCATTTCGTAACAATATGCCGCCATAGAAAGATACAGGTATTCGGAATAAAGCTCTTTGTTTATTTGTTCGTTGAAAGCGTCCTGAAGTTTTTGAGATAACATTTGTAATTTCTCCTTTCGGTTTTTATGTGCACATAAATTTTTTACCGTAATTTTTCATATGTGTTTGTGCTTTTATTAATAAAAATTAATTAATTGGTGCAGAAATAATCCGCGAAACTCTGTGTAATAGACTAAAACGATTTATTTTTATAATTTGTTTCGTCTAAATTAAGAAATTAATAAATATTTAGCTACTTATTAAATTAAGAATTCTGAATGCTGAATTATGAATTATCTTTCATTTTGCTGTTTTTAAAATTCAGCATTCAGAATTTAGAATTCAGCATTTATTAATACTCTATAATTAAAATTTCTAAAGCCTTATCCCCGACCTGAATTTTATCAACAACGTCCATTCCTTCGGTTACTTCGCCGATGATAGTATAGCGCCCGTCGAGATGGTAATGAGGTGAGTGCATAATAAAATACTGGCTGCCTTCGGTATCTTTTCCGTCCGAAGCAATACCTACTAAACCTCTCTCATAATATAACGGAGAAAATTCCGAACGAATGGAATATCCGCATCCTCCCCAGCCGTTATTGAGCGGGTCTCCGCCCTGTATAACAAAATTCGGAACAACGCGTGGAAACTCCAACCCGTCATAAAATTTTTTCTGTGCCAGCTTTACAAAATTCTGAACGGAAAAAGGTGCAGCTTCGGGGTAAAATTTAATTTTAATCTCACCATATTCGGTTTTTATTACCGCTGTTTTTTTTGAAAGCGATTTTATAAATTCCCAATCAAAATCAGTCCGCGGTTTTGTTTTAAATTTAAATTTCTTTCCGGTAATCTTTTCCAGCGCCACGGCAGATGCTTTGCAGATATCATAATCGGGAGAATTCAAATTTTTCTTTAGTATATCTAACCCTTTTTTAAATTTTAATTCTCCGATTTCGTTTATGTAAAGCATCATCACTTCTTTGTCTTTCGGATAGGTTAATTCAGAATAATCCATTACAAAAAATTCCTGCATGAAATTAAATTTTCCGGATTCAAGTGTGTCGGAATTTATGAATGTAATGCATTCATCTACTATAACCGGTTCTTTTGAATCTGTAAAAGCTGAAATCAGAATTCTTATATTTGCTTTTGTTGTATCATCTGCTTTTTTATACAATTCCGATAACATCCCTACGTAAGCAATGTAAATCTTTCCAAGTTCTTTTGACTGAATCATATCTCCGTCAGGCGTTTTGAAAATAATATTGTACCTCTGAACATCAGCGCTGATAGTATCAGTTAATTCCCTCCAGACCAGGGCATTATCAAAGTATTTAAAGGCTCCCACTATAAAGGGTTTTATATCATAACCCGGCGTCTCTGAATATTTCTGAAGCAAAATATTTTTAACGGAATCTTTAAAAATCATTCCGTACGAATTAATCGCTTCGCCGATATCTCTCCAGTCAACTGCTATGTCAGGTTTCAGATACCATTCGAGTTTATTTTTTATTACCTGAAGAAATTTATTTTCGGAATTAAGTTTTGAGAAAAGTAATCCGGTAACAGTAAATCCGGTTATTCTCACATTAGGATTCATATCATCGAAGGAAGAGAATAAACATTCAATTAGTTTTTGATTTAAAACCGACTCGTCCGCTTTTTTATAATTGTTAAATGAATTTAATATATTAGTTTTCACCATCCAGCTCGATTCGGAAGAATATTTGTCGAGTACAAAATCAATATCGTGAGTATCTGCAATATATCCCAGCGCAGTAAAAGCCCACATTCGGGAGAACTCATTTTTTGAATTGCAAAGCTTTAAAATTTCTTCGTGAATCGGAGTTAATAATTCTTTTGAGCGCATACGAAAAAGTGCATATGCTATTTTTTCTTCGAGTTCTTTAGACGGGTTACTGTTAATTAATTCTTTTAAGTATTTAATTGCTTCATTACTTTTTATTCCTCGAATCGCAAATCGGGCAATTGATAACGCAACATATTCATTTACTCCGGGGTCAGAGTATTGAGAGGATAAAATTAATTCAAGTGAAGATTTGTCGCCGACTTTTCCAAGCGCGTCGAAAATATATTTTACTACTTCGGGCGTTTCTTCTTTATACCGCGAACTATCGAGATAAAATACGGATTTCCCGCAGGGAATCTGTCCGAGAGCAAAAGCGGAAAATTTCCTTACCTCAGTTCGTGGATCACTCAGAAGTATTTTTCCAATTTCATCAACTGTCATAGAATCAGAAATATTTGCGAGCGCATTTAACGTCAGAGTTACAATTTTTTCATTGGAAGATTTCAAATAATTCAGAAGTTCTTTGTTAGGTCCTAAATCCCTTGTGTCCTGGTATGTAAGAATTTTCTTTTCGTCTGCAGAATATTCCTGCGAGTAAATGTTTGCAAAAAATAAAAAACTGAAAATAAAAAATAAAAAATAAAAAATAATCCCGATTAAAAGCGAAGAACGATCGGGATGCAAAGAACGCAAAAATAAATTTGTTTTATTATTATACATAAAATTATTTTGAATTATGAATACTTTATATATTTATAAATACTTTCGGGTTTATAATGTATCATCGATTATTTTCTGATACGCAACGACGTCCAGTATCCTTCCGAACTTTTCGCCGACCTTTTTAAAGTGAGCACATTTTTCGAATCCGCACTTATTCATTAATTTAATGCTCTGTATATTTTCTTCCGCGATAATTCCAATCAGGTTTTTTATTCCGATTTCTCTCGCGACGCTTTCAATCTTATCAATCGTAATTTTTCCGATACCTTTGCCCGAGTATTCCGGTTTTAAGTATAAAGACAATTCGGCTGTTCTGTCGTATGCTTTTCTTTTGTTATGCTGAGACAGATAACAATATCCGCATGCAACATTATCACATTTAATCAGGAAAGATTTATATTTCGGATGCCCTGTTAATATTTCTTTTTTCAATTCTTCGGCAGTCAGTTTATCTGTGTGAAAAGTTACAGTTGTGTTGACAACGTAGTAATTATAAATTTCCTTAACTACTTCGAAATCTTTTTCCTTTAAATCCGTAAATTCAATTTTCATAAATTAAATTTTTTGATTTTATTTTTTCCCGAGCAGTTTAAACATATTTTTTTTATACATTTCCACTCCCGGCTGGTTAAAAGGATTTACGCCAAGCATATATCCGCTTACTCCGCAGGCTTTTTCAAAAAAATAAATCAGCATTCCGAGATAATATTCATTAAGTTCCGATATTGAAATCAAAATATTCGGTACTCCGCCATCCACGTGCGCCATAGCTGTTCCGAGCATTGCCTTCTCGTTTATTTCATTCAGATTTTTTCCTGCAAGATAATTAAGCTCGTCGAGGTTCTGCTTATCTTCGGGCACGGTAAGATTTCGTTTTGCATTTTCAATCCACACAACCGTTTCAAAAATATTTCTTGTCCCTTCCTGAATCCACTGTCCCATAGAATGTAAATCGGTTGTGAAATTTACACCTGCGGGAAATATTCCTTTTCCTTCCTTGCCCTCGCTTTCACCGTAAAGTTGCTTCCACCACTCGATGAAAATATTCATCGAAGGAGTATAGCTCACGAGAATTTCAATCGCTTTACCTTTCCTGTGCAAAATATTTCTGACTGCCGCATAAAGATTTGCCGGATTTTTTTCAAGAGAAGTTTCAGTGTTCAGAAATTCAGACATTTCTTTTGCGCCGCTCAATAATTCATTAATGTTAAATCCCGAAGAAGCAATTGGAAGCAGACCGACAGGAGTAAGAACCGAATACCTTCCTCCGACATCATCCGGAATTACAAAAGATTTATATTTTTCCGTATCGGCGAGTTTTTTCAATGCTCCCTTTGAATTATCCGTGATTGCAACTATTCTTTTTCTCGTTTGTTTCTTCCCGTATTTTTTTTCAAGATGGTTTTTAAGTATGCGAAATGCAATTGCGGGTTCGGTTGTGGTACCCGATTTGGAAATTACAATCAGAGAATAATCTTTTTTATCAAGAATTTCCAGCAAGTTGTATAAATAATCCTCGCCGATATTCTCTCCGGCATACAATACGAGCGGGTATCTTAATTTTTTTCTCTGCAGAGATTTGAAATTGTTAGAGAGCGCGTCTATAACGGCTCTCGCCCCGAGGTATGAGCCGCCGATCCCTATTACAACAATAATATCGGATATATTAGCAAGCGCCTTTGCTGATTTTTCAATATTTTTGATTTCGTCATCCGAAATATTTGAGGGAAGTTCGAGCCAGCCGAGATAATCACTTCCTTTACCTGACTTATTTTTCAGAAGTTCTTCAGCGTTTTGAATTTCGCTCTGCACGGATAAAATTTCTTCCTTTGAAACAAAATTCAAAACGTCCTTAACGCTTAATTTAAATCCATTATAATTTATTTCCATGATAATTTACTTTAGAATTTGCAAACATAATTTAACAATTAAAATTTAAAATTAAATTAATTCAAGTCAGAATCACTGATTAATCTGATTTCGTTGATTTTGCTGATTAAAAATTTATAAAATTTCTGCCGTTGTTGGTGTTAGCTGTTCTTTGGCGTTATCAACAACCTTATTTTTATTTATTTTACCGAAATTTTTTTAGTTAATTTTTTGTTAAAAATTTTATCTAACATCATCTTTTTTAAGAACGTATTGCATAATTTATTTTTTCATTATTTTTATATATCTTAGGCATATTACTATTCTATGAAAAAACATTTACTTGATTATAATTTAAAAGTCCGGTTACCGATAATATTATTTGTGGTTTTATCGGTTTTCACAATCACATATTATGCCTCCTACGCAGAACGAAACGGAATCGGTTACTCTCCCGAACAGCCAATAAAATTTTCACATAAACTTCACGCGAGCGATATGTTAATCGATTGTAAATATTGCCATGTAGGCGTTGATAAATCGAGAGCCGCAAGCATTCCGTCTGCAGATATTTGCATGAATTGCCATACACTTGCAAGAACTGATAAGCCCGAAATACAAAAATTAGGAGATTATTATAAAAACGGGAAACCGATTTTATGGAAACGTATTCACAAAGTTCCTGATTTCGTTTACTTTAACCACAGCGTTCATGTTAATAAGGGAATAATTTGCATAAACTGTCACGGAGATTTAAAGCAGATGGAACAGGTCGGACAGGTAAATTCATTTACAATGGGTGCGTGTCTGAATTGCCATAGAAATCCGGAAGAGAATATTCTGAATTTTGCGTCTTTGAAGAATATTAAGAAGGGTCCGGAGAATTGCTCGGCGTGTCATCGCTAAGTAGTAAATGTTAAATGTTAAATTAAAAGAGCAAGATAAAAAAATGTTGAATGCTAAATGTTGAATAAAAAATTACATGAGCAAGATAAAAGAATGTTAAATGTTAAATTAAAAGAGCTTAGAGCAAATTAAAAAGAATTTAAGATGACTATAATAAATCAATTTAAGTCGAAAAAAGTTGACAGGAAAAATTTTTTGGTTTATACAGGCGTAACTCTGTTTGGATTAATTGCTTTGTTTAGATTTCCATTTAAATTGCTGAGGAAAAGTAATCCGCCAGAAGAGGGGGTGGAGAAAATTGATGGAGAGGTGAAGATAAGTATCAATCCGAAAGCAGTTCCCAGAAAAATGTAGCCGCAGGCTTTAGACTGCGAAAAAGATAGCGAAATAGTGAAGTGTGAAATAGTGAAAAAGCGTTTTACCACAGAGGCACAGAGAAAACTGAGAAGAGTATTTAATAAAGTTAAGAGCAAAGCGACGTAGTCGCGAAATCTTGGTAGAAAGATATTCGTGTTATTTTATAGCGACGTAGTTGCGACATCTTGTAAGGTAATAGCAATACCCTGTTAGAATTTAAAACACAAAGGAGATTTATTGGAAGAAGATAAAGACATAAATTACTGGAGAGGGTTTGAGGAATTATATAAGGACCCGGCATTTGAAAAAGCAAAGGAAGATGAATTTTCTGAAGATGCTTCGAAGCTTCCCATTTTAAACGGCATTTCAAGAAGAAAATTTCTCGCTTTATTCGCCGCATCTGCCGCATTTGCCGCGGCGGGTTGCTCTGACTACAGGGACAAGGGCGCCATAGTACCTTACAATAAAAAGCCCGAAGAAATCACACCCGGCGTTCCGAATTTTTATGCTTCAACCTGCACTGCCTGTCAAAATGCCTGCGGAATTTTAATCAAAACCCGTGAAGGCAGACCCATTAAAATCGATGGAAACCCCGACCATCCCGTAAATAAAGGAAAAATCTGCGCTAAAGGTCAGGCAAACATTTTAAATCTCTATGACCCGAACAGGTTAAAAGAACCAGTACTTGTAAATAAAAGCGGATATACTTCAGCAATATCCTGGCAGGACGCTGATGATAAAATTATTTCGAGTCTGAAATCTATTAATGGGAAAGAAATTGCAATCATTACTCATTCAGTTCTTTCTCCTTCGCAAAAAAAATTATTCGACGAGTTCACTGCAAAATATCCGACTGCGAAAATTTATTCATATGAATTAACGAATGACCTGAATTTTAAAAATGCTTTTAAGAAATCCTATAACACAGATTTTTCACCTGTTGTAAAATTAGAAGAGGCGAAAATTATTTTATCGCTTGAATCGGATTTTCTGGGTAACGAAGGTAATTACATAGAATCCGCAAGACTTTTCACTCAGAACCGCGACGTAATGACGAAAAAAGATTTTAATCGTCTTTATATGGTTGAAGGTGCGTTTAGTTTAACAGGCATAAATGCCGACTACAGGCTGAGACTGAGAACGGATGCAATTGAAGAGTTCACGATGTGTCTTTTGAATGAATTTATTGTAAAGAAAAAATTATCATCTTATTCAGGCAATACTGCTGTTACAAATTTCCTGAAAGATTTTTCCTTGGATGATTTTATAAAGAAAAATAATTTATCAGAAAAAGTAGTTAAAACACTTGTTGAAGATTTAAAAGATAATCAGGGAAGTTCATATATCACAGCGGGTTCGAAACTTCCCGAATCCACACACCTCGCAGTGAATTTACTAAATGAAATTTTAGGAAACACAAAATTATATTCTAAGGAAAGCATAAAGCAGAATGTAATTCCGCTAAGTACTAAAAATGATATAGAAAATTTAATTTCAAAAATGCAATCGGGCGGAGTCGGAATAGTAATTCATTTCGATTGCAATCCTGTTTATCATTATTCTAAAGATTTTAATTATCCGGATGCTTTAAATAAAGTCGAACTTGTGGTATCGATGAGCGAAGAATTAAATGAAACATCTTATGCAGGTAATTATGCTCTGCCGGTAAATCATAATTTTGAAAGCTGGGGAGATTTTAAAACGCGCTCGGGAATTTATAGTTTGCAGCAGCCTGTTATTTCGCCGATATACAATACGAGACAGAAGGAAGCAGTACTTTTAAATTGGATGAACGGAACTAAAGATTCTTATGTTGAAAATATTTATTTAAATTATATAAAAGCGAATTGGGAAAAAAATATTTACCCGACGCTTAATCAGAACGTTGATTTTAAATATTTCTGGAACCTTGCATTGCACGATGGTGTGGTAAAATTCAATGAAAAGATTTCTGATTTCGGAAATTATAAAATAGAAGCTTTTCTCGGAATAGCTTCCGTTTTAAAACAAAGCAACGATTTCGTGATTTACCTGCGTGATAATTATTTCCTCGGTGACGGAAAATTTTCTAACAACGGCTGGCTTCAGGAACTGCCCGACCCTGTTGCAAAAACAGTCTGGGATAATTACGCTTCCGTTTCTCCCGCCACAGCAAAGAGTCTGGGCGTTGATTCAAATGATAATGTTGAAATTTCTGCAGGCGGAAAAACTTTAACTCTTCCTGTATTCGTCCAGCCCGGAATGGCTGACGGCGAGGCTGCGATTTATCTCGGCTACGGAAGAACTAAAGCGGGAGTAGTCGGAAACAATGCGGGATTTAATGCGAACACCTTGATTTCTAAAAATTCAAAAGTTTCGGATTGGATTTATACCGACGGAAAAATAAGCAAGGCTACGGGAAAATATAAAATACAAACAACTCAGGAACATTATCCAATCGATAACGACAGGTATAACGATATACAATTAAGGAGAGATATTATACAGGAAGGAACTTTTGAAGAATTTAAAAAGAACCCGAAATTTTTAAAAGAGGAGAAGCCCGAACCGAATTTGTTTAATATGTATTATGAGCCGAATTACACAGGTGTGAAGTGGGGAATGTCTATCGACCTGAATAAATGTATCGGTTGTCACGCATGCGTTGCCGGATGTAATGTGGAAAATAATATTCCTGTTGTCGGAAAAGACCAGGTTGATAAGAACAGGGAAATGCAATGGATTAGAATAGACAGGTATTATTCCGGAAACGAAAATGACCCGAAAGCAAATTTCCAGCCGATGCTTTGTCAGCATTGTGACAACGCGCCCTGCGAAAATGTTTGTCCGGTTGCGGCTACGAATCACAGTCCGGACGGCTTGAATCAGATGACTTATAACAGATGCGTTGGGACAAGATATTGTTCGAACAACTGTCCGTATAAAGTAAGACGATTTAATTATTTTAATTTCAGAGACCATTTTGGCGATGCTTATTATCTGCAGCAGCCTATGAGTTTATCATATAATCCCGAAGTAACAGTGCGCTCGCGGGGCGTCATGGAAAAATGCACATTCTGCATTCAAAGAATTATGGATGAAAGACAAAAAGCTATTCAGGAAAAAAGAGAGATAGACGGTGATAACGTGAAGACAGCCTGCCAGGAAGCGTGTCCGGCTGATGCAATCAAATTCGGAAATTTAAATAAAAAAGATTCTGAAATTCTGAAATACGCGAATCATGATTTGGGTTACCGCGTACTCGAGGAAATAAATGTAAGACCAAACATAACATACATTGCTAAACTAAGAAACATAAAACCGGAGAAAGAATAGTGACGACGATTGATTTTACACATGAGATTCCTGTAATAGAAGGCAAACCTGCCGCCTCATCGATTGACGAAATGGTGTCGGCTCCTTTAAACCAGAAACCAGGAAAAGTCTGGAAAATACTTTTTACAATTACGGTGACGATGTTGACTGTCGGTTCAGTTGCACTTGGATTAACATTTTATTACGGTATAGGTTTATGGGGAAATAATCAGCCCGTCGGCTGGGGATTTGATATAGTTAATTTTGTTTTCTGGGTTGGTATTGGTCACGCAGGTACGCTCATTTCGGCAATTTTATTTTTACTGCGTCAAAAATGGCGTACGGGTATTGCAAGGTTTGCAGAAGCGATGACAATTTTTGCGGTTATGTGCGCGGGCTTGTTTCCTGCAATACATACCGGAAGAGCATGGCTTGACGGATATTTATTTCCTTATCCAAATGCAAATCATATCTGGGTGAATTTTATTTCACCTCTGCTCTGGGATGTGTTTGCGGTTTCAACATATTTTACAGTTTCATTAATTTTCTGGTACATCGGGTTAATTCCGGACTTAGCAACATTGCGCGACAGGGCAACAACTAAATGGAAAAAAATTTCCTATTCGATTTTTAGTCTTGGCTGGAGACATTCCGCAAGACACTGGCAGCACTATGAAAAAGCTTACGTTATACTTGCGGGTTTTGCAACACCGCTTGTACTTTCTGTTCATACAATTGTAAGCTTTGATTTTGCAGTTTCCGTTATCCCGGGATGGCATACAACTATTTTCCCGCCGTACTTCGTAGCAGGTGCGGTGTTTTCAGGTTTCGCAATGGTACAAAATGTTTTGATATTTGTACGACAGGCATTTAAACTTCAGCACATTATAACACTGAACACACTGGAAAAAATGAACCAGGTTATGATTCTCACGGGCTCAATTGTTGGATATGCATACGCAACGGAATTTTTCACGGCGTGGTATAGCGGAAACCAGTTTGAAATGTTTACATTTATAAACAGGGCGCTTGGACCTTACGCATGGGCTTACTGGACAATGATTTCCTGCAACGTGATATTCCCGCAGCTTTTCTGGTTTAAGAAAATCAGGAGGTCAATACTTTTTATGTTCATCATAGGCGTGTTCGTGAACGTGGGAATGTGGTTCGAAAGATTTGTGATTATTGTTACTTCACTTTCGAGAGATTATCTGCCATCGAGCTGGCATATGTATGTTCCGACAGTTTACGACCTTGCAATTTTAATGATGTCGTTCGGGCTTTTCTTTACGCTGACTTTACTTTTTGTACGAACATTACCTGTAGTATCTATCGCTGAGGTCAAGGCTCATGTTGACGGGGCGCAGCCTGTCCATAAGGGGGTACACTAATGGAAAATAAAAAAATATATACCGTTACTGCTTTATTTGATACGCCGGATGAAATTACAGATGCGGCGAAAGCTACGGCGGGTGCGGGTTATACCAAATTCGATATTAATACTCCATATCCGGTTCATGGAATGGAAAAAGCGATGAAGTTAAAACCCTCTTATCTTGGTTACGTAACTTTATTCTTTGGATTATCGGGCGCGGCTTTTGCGATGTTGTTTATGTCATGGGTATCAATATATAATTATCCGCTTGTGATTGGCGGAAAACCATTTTTCTCGTGGCCTGCTTTTGTTCCGATTACATTTGAAGTAACAGTGCTTTCCGCTGCAATAGGTACTGTCGGAGTTTTAATTGCTTTGATGTTCAGATTTCCAAATACAGCTCATCCACTGCACGATACAAATTATATGAAAAAAGTATCCGCAGATAAATTTGGACTGAATATCACATCACTCGACCCTTTGTTTGATGAAAATAAAATTAAAGAATTTTTTAAGGGTCTTGGCGGAAAAGAAATAGAAACAATTTACGAGGAAGATAAAAAAGCAGAAATAAAAGTTTTTGATTATCGCTTTATAATGACTCTCGTTCTCGTGGCGATTGTGACTGCGGGGACAACTTATTTTGTTTTAAATAAACTTTTGTACATGCAGCCATTCACGTGGATGGGCGAGCAGGATAAAGTGATAGCACAATCGGAAAGTAATTTTTATAATGATGGTTTTTCAATGAGGCTGCCTGTAGAAGGAACTGTAGCGAGAGGTTATCTGCCTTATGAATACAAAGGAGCGCCTGATTCTGTTATAAAATTTATTTCGAATCCGCTGCCGTTTACGAAAGATATTATTGAAAAAGGTAAAATGAGGTTCGATACGTATTGCAGTCCGTGTCACGGTTATTTCGGTCAGAGCGACAGCCGGCTTCACGACCAGTTTCCAAAACCACCGACGCTTCACAGCGATAAAGTCAGGAACTGGCCTGATGGAAATATTTATAATGTAATTACAAATGGTCAGAATGTGATGCCAAGCTATGAAAAACAAATTTCCCGCGAAGACAGGTGGGCGATAATACATTACGTGCGGGTTTTACAGCGCTCTTTGAATGCGAAGGACAGCGATATAGATACTTCTCAGGTAAAACGTGAAAAGTGAGAGGTGAAATAGTTAGAAGGTTTGAAGGTTTGAAGGTTGGAAAGTTTTAAGAGCGTGAAAGGTGAGACGTGAAATAGTTAGGAGGTTTGAAGATTTGAAGGTTAAAAGGTTGAAAAGTTTTAAGAGCGTGAAAGGTGAAAGGTGAGACGTGAAACACGAAATTATAAAAGTGAAATGAGTGAAGGATTTTTCTTGCTCAATTGCCGCGAGCTTTAGCTCGTGGGGGAAAAAAACTAAACCGGGCTTTAGCCCAAAAATTTGGAAATTGATATATAAAAAAGTTTAGAAAAATATATGGATTACATTAAGAAAGAATTACCAACAAAAATAAATAAGATTGGCTGGATACTAACACTGGCGGGATTACTGATCGTTATTATATCCTATCTCGTCGATGTGCAAAGAACATCCTATAACAATCTTATTGCGCTGATATTCTTTTCCGGAATTGCAATCGGAGCGCTAATACTCGTTGCGCTGGAATATCTTGCCGGAGCGGTATGGAGCACGCCGATGAGAAGAGTCAGTGAATTTCTGGCTTCATCGTTACCGTTTATGATAATTCTGGCAATTCCTCTTTTCTTAAATATTCATAATCTATTTCAATGGGCACAGCCTGAACTGGTAAAAAATGATTTGGCGTTACAGCACAAAAGTGCTTATCTCAATGTTCCTTTTATTGCGATAAGGTTCGGTGTAATATTTTTAATTTTTTATTCCTTTTATGTTATCTTTGTCAGAAATTCAAGAAAGCAGGATACAACAAAAGACCAGAGGCTGACAAAAATTAATTTAAAATTTTCTGCAGCTTTCATGCCGCTTGGTGCAATACTATTAACGCTTTTTGCAATCGACTGGATGATGAGCCTTGTCCCCCATTGGTATTCGACTATTTTCGGATTTTATTTTATAACATCAACATTACTGGCGGGACTTGCCGCTACAACTTATGTTGCGGTAACATTAAATGAAAAAGGTTACCTGCATCCTTCGATTGGCGAAGACCATTATTATTCCTACGGAGCGCTACTTTTTGCAATGACTAACTTCTGGGCTTACATTGCATTCAGCCAGTTTATGTTAATCTGGTATGCGAATATTCCCGAAGAAACAACCTGGTTTTTATTGAGATGGACAGGAAGCTGGAAATATTTATCCGTCGGTATGGTTTTAGTTAGATTTGCAATTCCTTATGTGGGTTTGCTATCATATAATTCAAAAATGAATCCGAAAAATTTAAAACGAATCGCGATATTTATTTTATTCGCACATTTATTCGATACTTACTGGCTGATAATGCCATCATACAGTCCGGGAATTATTTTTAGTTTTTATGAAATTGGTTTTCCTGTACTTATTGTTGGTGTAATAATACTGGTTTTCTATGCACAGGCAAAGAAATATAATTTGGTTCCGATTGGCGACCCGAAATTACAACGGGGATTGGATTTTCATTTATGAATTTGTAAAATTTATAAAATTTATAAGATTTGAAGATTTATAAGATTAAAATATATTTCTTGATAAACTTGACAAACTTGACAAACTTGATGAACTTGATGAACTTGACAAACTTGACAAACTTGACAAACTTGACAAACTTGATAAACTTTATAACTTGGTAATGAAAGATAATATTAATCTTGAAATTTACGAGAAGAAAAAAGTCCTGTCCGGATTCTTCGGACTTTTTTATATCATCGTGTTGATAATATTAATAACGGCAGGATGGTGGTATTTAGACCAGTTGCCTTTTTTTACAAGAGAACAGTTTAATCCGCTTATGGCAGATACAACAAAGCCTGTCGCAGATTTGCAGGTTTTGAAATCGAGCACAACACCGCCGGTTGATATTTTAAAAGAATCTGTTTCTACTCCGGATAAAATTGCAAAAGGGAAAACATTATTCGAAACCACGTGTTCCTCGTGTCATGGAGCGGAAGGAAAAGGTGATGGGGTCGCAGGAAAAACTTTAAATCCGCCTCCGCGAAATTTCACCGAGCTGAGCAACTGGAAAAACGGACCTGCCTTTTCAAAGATTTATAAAACATTGCAGGAAGGATTACCTCCGAGTGCAATGGCGTCGTTCAGCAATATTCCACCGGAAGACAGGATTGCGTTAATATTATATGTAAGAACTTTTCGAACCGATTATCCCCCGATTGACCAGAACGAATTAAAAGATTTGGATAAAACTTATAGTTTATCATCCGGAGTAAAACAAACGGCTCAAATTCCTGTAACTATGGCGGTAGAAAAAATTATAACCGAAAACACACCTGTTTCAGAAAAAATAAAAAGCATAGTTGATAAAATCCAAAACAATAAAACCGATAAAGGCGCACTGATTTTAAAAGATATAAGTTACGATTTAAATAAGTCTATAACGGCATTGATTAACTATCCAAAATGGAATGAAAATGAAAGCCGGTTTGTTAAATTTGTTGAGACATCACCTGTTCAAAAAGGATTTAATCCCGACGCATTTAATTTGAGTTCTGAACAGTGGTCTTTGCTTTATCAGTATTTAAAAACAATTATTTAGATAATTAGGATAATTATTTAAAATAGTTTTTGATTTCAAATTTATGAAAAATCTCATTTTAGTTATAATATTTCTTTTAATTCCCTTTGTCACTTTTGCGGGAGATGATAAACCTTCCCCCGTTGGAATCGATGAAAAATACGGGCAGGTTGTGCCGGGTGATATTACTTTGTTCGATGAACACGGAAAGACTGTTCAATTAGGAGAATTAATAAATAATAAACCTGCGATAATAACTATGGTTTATTATCAATGTCCGGGAATTTGCAGTCCTTTGCTGACAGGGTTAGCACACACAATCGACAAGCTGGATCTAATTCCGGGAAAAGATTATACGATTTTAACGATTAGCTTCAACACAAAAGAAGATTACATAATGGCGGCGGAGAAAAAAGATAATTATTTCAGGACGATGAAAATAAAAACTCTTGCTGAGGGTGACTGGAGATTTCTGACGGGTGACAGTATTAACATTGCACGACTTACGGATGCTATCGGATTCAGATATCTGAAAGACGGCAGCGATTTTATTCACCCGGCGGTTATAACGGTTATTTCTCCCGGAGCAAAAATCACGAGATATTTATACGGAACGGATTTTCTTCCTTTCGACCTGAAAATGGCGCTGGTTGAAGCTTCAGAAGGAAAAACCGGTTCCACAATTTCTAAAGTTGTAAGCCTGTGCTATAGCTATGATGCGCAGGGAAGAAAGTATGTATTAAATGTAACGAGAATTGCAGGCGGAGGAATTTTATTTATGCTCGCAGTTTTTGCAATCGTTCTCGTTGTAACAAAGAAGAAGAAAAAAATGTAATTCAATCAGCCGCGGCGGATTGAGACGCTTTTTATAATTAAATAAATTTTCGTTCTCACGCTTTTGCGTATTTAAGTTCTTGCTTAATTGCCACGAGCTTTAGCTCGTGGGAGAATTGAACCAAAAACCGGGCTTTAGCCCATAATTTAAATACGTTTTGGGCTAAAGCCCGGATATGAAAAAATCTTAATCCACGACTTAAAAGTCGTGGCAATTGAGCAATTAAATTTTAATTCTCGTTTCCACGCTCCGGAGACTGTGTGAAAACGAAATAAATATTTTTATATATTATAAATTATTATATTATAGTATATAAAACTATAAATCAAACGATATGCGATATATAGAAGGAGAGCAAAGG
>Ga0224523_1000003_pt1 | contig 220048 bp, 170 predicted proteins | sample CFST50metaG_FD_182732 | JGI IMG/M metagenome (GOLD analysis project Ga0224523, IMG submission 182732) | Peat soil microbial communities from Stordalen Mire, Sweden - C.F.S.T50 | ecosystem: Environmental > Terrestrial > Soil > Wetlands > Peat | place: Sweden: Norrbotten County, Stordalen Mire... | reverse complement strand
GGTTTTTCATGCGCAAGGAGGAGATCGTGCAGGACGCCGACTACGCGCTGGCGAAGGCGACGAGCGTCATGAAGGGCAGGAAGCAGAACGAAGTGCTGGAGAAAGGCAAGAAGGAAGAGGACAACATCAACAAGGAAATCGACAAGCTCAAACAGCAACTCCAGCAGGAAAAGAAAAAATAAACGAAAAAAAACATTTTCTCTACTAATAAATAAGGTTAATTAAAAAAAATGGTTTATATTTATAGGGGAAAAACGGAATGAAATACCAAAGAGAGAGGTCGACAATGATTAAAGTATATGGAAAGCGCATGCTGATGATGCTGGTGTTTTTTCTGTCGTTTGTCGTTATCTATCAAAAAAGCGTTTATGCGCAAGACGATAAAAAGGCCGAGGAAATCAGGAAAAAGATTCAGGCGCTTGAGGAAAAAAAGAGTAAAATAAAAACCCAAACCGAAAATAAAATATCAGAAAAAAAACCGGAAGGCAAAAGCCTGGAGGAAATCGTAGCGCGGTATGAAACCTTGATGGGGTCGCTTTGTACGAAAAAGAGCGATCGGTGCGCGGACGTACTTTTTACCCTGGCCTCTCTGTATTATGACCAGTCAAGGGATACTTACATCAAGGCGCGTGAGGAATACGGAAAAGCGATGGATGTCTGGGACAAATCCCACAAAGGAAAAGAACCGGTCAACCCCATTCCTAAATATACCAAGGCCGCGCAAATGTATAGAAGGTTGATCCGGGAATATGGAGACTTTAAAAGCGTCTTCGAAGCATATTATCAATTAGGCACTATTTATTTGGTGATGGGAGACGTCGACAGCGCGAAATGGGCGTTGAATCTGGTTGTCGATAAGGCGCCCAATAGCCCCCGCGCCTCCGCTTCCCACTTCAGGCTTGCCGATTTCGCCTATATGGACCATGATTATCCGAGAACCTTAAAACATCTTGAAGCGAGCAAGGGAGAGGGGCTTACTCCGGATAATTTGGGGATGGTCCAATTCCGCAAGGGTGAAATCAATTACAACATGGGAGAATTCGACAAAGCCGTGGACCTGTTTTTTCAATATGTTGAAAAATGCGACGCCGGCGAATATCCAAAGGGGGAATTTCGTCAAGAGGCCCTGGAAATGATGGCGGTTGCGTTTTCAGACATGCCGCATGGGTCCGATGAGGCGATAAAGTTTTTTAAGAAAACGGGCGGAAGGCCTTTCCAGGATTATGTGCTGTACACGATCGGCATGAAAAACAGGATCCATGGACAAACGGACGACGCGATCAATTCATTGCAGGATGCCTTGAAAAAGTTTCCCAATTATAAAGACGCGCCCATAGCCCAGCAAATGCTTGTTGAATGTTATGTCATTAAAAAAGACTATATTAAGGCCAATGACGCGCGCGAAAAACTCGTCGATACGTATTGGCCCGGAACGGAATGGTATTCCAAGAATACAAACGAGAAGGCGGTCATCGATCAATCGAGAAATGAGGTGCGCAAAGCGCTTGCGGCCATTCCTTTATACTATCACGCGCTGGCCCAAAAATCAAAGGATAAATCCTTATATGAAAAAGCCCTCAAGCGCTATATTGAATTTTCGGATAAATTTTCCGAGGACAAATGGCATACTTATGAATTTTCCTATTACATGGCCGAAATTTATAACGCACTGGGGGATTTCGATAAATCAGCGCAATTCTACGACGCAGTCGCGATGTCTGATTTGTCAACTTTTGGCCCCTATAAACCTGAAATAGACACGCTTGGAATGGATCAAACGGCAATTGAAAAACAGAAAAAAGAGGAAAAAACCGGGCCCATAACCATTTCCCAGGAGGATGCGGGGTATAACGCGGTAGTGGCTTTAATGAACGCCCGGAAGAAAGCCATGGCCAAGGGCGGCGTGAGTGACGACCAATCATTCAACCTGCCCGAAACCAAGCGGCTTTTGGATTATATTCATAAATATCAGGGCAGGTTTCCCAAAAGTAACAATGCCGCGGAACTTTCCTTCGTCGGCGCGGATCTTTTTTACGCAAGCAAAATGTACGGCGATGCGATACGCGAGTATAAAATCGTCATCGATTCTTACGCCGATTCCAAATACGGTCCCAAAGCTTTGCGCATGATAGCGAATTGCTATGTCAATACCGGAGAGTATGACTTGGCGCTGGGAAAATATAGGGAAATCCTGAAGAAAACCCAGCAAAACACTCCCGACTATCAGGAAGTGCTTGATCTCGCGGGCGGCGCCGTATTTAAAAAAGCCGAAGCCATGAAGAAATCCAACAATGTCGTGGGCGCGGCCGAGGCGTTCAAATCGATAGCGGCTGATTTTCCCAAGAGCAAAGTTGCCGATCAAGGATGGTTTGAAGCGGCTACGTGCTATGAGAACACCAGCAATTACGATCAAGCGGCGGTGGTTTTCCAGGAATTCGCTGAAAAATTCCCTCAGTCAACTCTTCGGGAAAAAGCTTTCGTACGGGCCGCCGAGGCCTATAAAAAAGTGGAGAAATGGGACAAGGCGGCGGCCGTCTACCAGGCGGCGGCTATGGCGATTGCCAAAGCCGACTATGCGATTCCGAGCCTTTCGTTCGCGGCGGAGGCTTACCAAAAGGCTAATGATTTCAATAATGCGGGAAAAATGTATGAATTAATCTTCGAACGGTATGCAAAGGATTCAAAAACGCCTCAGGCACTCTACAATGCCGGATTAATTTACGAAAAAGGGAAAGCATACGAAAAGGCCATTCGCGCCTATGGCGTGCTGGCGCAAAATTTCCCTCAGTCCGAATTCGCGTCGGAAGCGTATTTCTCCATTGGTTTATGCTATGAAAAAATGGGTAAAAACGTCGAGATGGCCAATGCTTTTTCGGATTTTGCAAGAAAATATGAAAATGACAAATATAAGCAAATCGAAGCATTGGCAAAAGCCGGCGATGCGTATTATAATTTGAAGGATTTGAAAGAGGCTCAAAAGGATTACGATCTTGCGGTGGCCATTTATGAAAAGTTCAAGGGAAAAACCGATATCGATATTTCAATCATCGCAAAAACTTATTATATGCAAGGTGAAATACTGTATAAGGTATTTTCGGAAATAAGTCTTCTTGGGAATGTAAAGCAGGTAAAAAAGAATCTTGAGGATAAGGAAAAGGCGCTCAAGGACGCCGCCGGGCCTTATGCAAAGGCGATTGAAGTCGGCGTTGAGGAATGGACCGTTCGCGCAACGCACAAAATAGGTCAAAGCTTCGTCGATTTCGCCGATGCAATCGAGAACCAGTCGGTTGAGGGATCCACGGAACAGAAAATGGCCGCTAAAATCAAGATTCTCATGAGTCTTGACAAATATTATACAAGTGGAATGAAATATTTCCAAAAAAATATCGATTGGGCGTACGAACAGAATATTTCAGGCGAGTATGTCAATAAGTCCCTGGACATGTTCATGAAAGTATTGTTTCTGCGAGCTAATTCCATTGAAAAAGTGGGCGTCATCTTAAAATCCTCGCCCATTCCCAGGGACCTTTCGCCCGAAGAGAAGAACGCCTATAGGGAAGTTTTGGAAGAAAAAGCCCTGGAAGCGATGGATAAGGCTTTGCCGCTCTATGAAGAAGCGATAAAAACCGCCGCTAAATTGGGAATCGCCACGAGTACGTGGATTGACAAAGTAAAGGAAAGAATCAAGGAAATAAATCCTTCCTCGGAAGCGCTCGCCATTCAAATCACTCCGCATCAATTTAAAACCCCGGAGGTTTCCGCGGCTTCCTCGTCATCGTCGTCCGCCGCAAGCGGCGGAGGCGTAAAGGAAAAAACCGCTTCGGCTAAGACGCTCGATGCGGGCGTGGGGCCGGGATCCGAGAAAAAAGCCGTTGTATTTAAAGACGACAATTACGCGCGCAACATGAAGCGAATCGACAATATCATTCAAATGGATCTTCCTGTTGACGAAAAGGTTAAACAATTAAAGCGTATTGAAACGGAGGCGCAGCGGGACATTCAAAATGAAGAAGAACAAATTCAAGAATTAAAAAAGAAACTTTAGCTTTTACTTATAGAAAATATGTATTTTGAATTCACATTTTACATTTTAACTTTTTAAAGGAGGTTGTGTAATGCAATTTATTAACCATATAGTCGCGGGTTTTCACATTACCGGATCATTTATGATGTGGTTGATTTTGATAGTGGGACTGATAACCGTAGGATTTTGCGTGGAAAGAATTTGGTATCTTTTTATCAAGTGTGGGACGAACCGCGGTTCATTCATGTCGGGTATATCAAAATATATTAAAGCAGGTGATTTTGAAAAAGCGATTAAATATGCGTCTTCTGTTTCCACTCCCTTGGCGAGGGCGGTTTTGGCCGTTCTTCTTAATCGTGGTAAGGGAAGAAAAGCGGCAAGCAAAGCGGTTGATGAAGTCTTTCTTTCGGAAACGCCTAAAATTACCACCCGCATTCCCTTGCTTTCAATGTTCGCCAACCTTGCAACGCTTATTGGATTGTCCGCAACGGTGTATGGCGTTATGGTGGACTTTGACGCCATTGCTAACGTTCCCGTAGCGCAGCGCGCCCAAGCGCTGGCGGCCGGTATTTCGATCGCATTATCCGGCACGCTTTTTGGACTTTTGGTTGCTATTCCCGCGTTGTTCGTGTCAGGCTTTCTAGCCGCCAAAGCGGATACAATCATTGAAGAGATGGATGAAAAAACCACGAAACTTATGAATCTGATTGAAGAATAATCATTCATTCATACATACAATAAACTCGTAAGGTGTTTTATGAAAAGAAGAAAAAAACTGACGGGTGAAACGGAAATAGACCTTAAGCCGTTCATGAACATCATCGTGACGCTGATACCGGTGTTGCTTTTGTCGGCTGAATTCGCAAAGGTTGCTGTTATCGATATTAAATTGCCTGAGGGTAGAGGTTCTCAAACTCAACAAGTGCAAAAGATAGCCCCTGATGAGGATAAAAGTAATAAATTGCTTCTTACCGCCATCATAACGGATTCGGTTGTTACGTTAGGGGCGAAAGGCGGCTTTTTGCCCAGTTTGTTTTATAGAGAGTTTCATAAGTATGTAGCCAAGGACGACCATGCCGAATTCACCGTTGAATATAAAGCAGGTCAAAAGGTATATCATCCTAAAACAAAAAGAGAAATGACCATTTATGAACGCTATGATATTTATCTTTATGTTACGGATGAAAACAGGAAAATCATACAAACTCTTTATACCAAATTAGCCAGCCAAATGCTGACTGATGTTGGAGGCAATCCCATCCAAACGGTAAAAGCCGGGGATACGGTGTTTATTTTAACCAATCCCCGAATGATGATTGTGGTTAAAGACCCTTCCGATTATGTTCTCCAACCTTTGTCGGCCTATGACGAACTCCGGAATAGGCTGATGAAAATTAAAGAACGATATAAAGAAGCGGATGATGCTAATGATGTTATTATTGCCGCGGAGAACCAGGTAATTTATGATAAAATAGTTCAGATCATGGATGCGGCGCGAGGGGCTGATTTCCCAAATATTTCTATCGCGAAATTGCGGATGTAAGGAGTAACGATGCGCGAACAAAAAAAAGGCAGAAAAAAGGTCAAGTTGGCCGGAGGATTTATCATAACCTCCTTAATGGATGTGTTTACGATCATTCTTCTCTACTTGATGAAAAACTATTCCGCTGAAGGAAGTATTCTTACCAATGCAGATAATTTAATGCTCCCGAATTCTATTTCCACGAAAAGGCCGACTGAAGTAAATTTACAAATTTCAGTCGCCCAGGATATGGTATGCGTGGATAATACTCCCTGTTGTCCTACTGAGGATATCAAGAAAATTCCTCAGGAGAATCCTGATCCGATAGGGCAAAAATTATATGAGCGTCTCGACGCTAAGTATAAGCAAGAGGAGGAAATGGTCAAATTAGGGGCGTTAAATAAAGTTGAGGGAAGAATAACTATTCAAATTGATAAGAATATTGATTTTGATACGGTGTTTAAAATCATGAATACGTGCGGAAAAGTCGGTTATAATAATATGAATTTCGCCGTTATGGAGAGAGAAGGAGCCGGAGCCCATTAATTTGTAATCTGTGAATTGGAATTAAAGAATTGATAATGATTTGCAGGAACAATAAAAGTCGTGCAGTCATGGAAAGGGATTGATTGTGAAATATAAAGTACTAATCAAAAAATGTGAAAATCCCAAGCGCGCCGCCAGAATTGCCGAGGAAATCGCTAAAAGATCGGGAAGTACGCCTGATGTTGTCATGGCCGTAATTACCGAAAAATCGGTCTGCATCAAAAAAGATGCCGACGAAAGCGAGGCAATGAGGCTAAAAGAGGAATTTGAAGCGGCGGGCGCCGAGGTTGAATTCGTTCCTTTGGCTGCGACGGGAATAGCAAAAGGGGGAAGCCCAAAGGATGACGATGATGAAGAGGCTGAGGGTCGTACGCTTACCGAAGCTGAGTATTTATCAAAGCTTAAAGAGCGGAAGGATATATTCTCCATTGAAAAAGATACGCGCCTCCGCAATATTGAAGTCGTTTGCCTGATTTTGGGTATCCTCATGGGAGTTTGGATTACAAAACATGAAATGATACAGGTTGCAAGCGATTTTTATGAAAAAATACCCGACCAGGTTACCGCTAAATTGGTCAAGGGTGATGAACTGCCTGCGACGTTGAAAAAGGAAGAGGAAAAGAAAAAGAAGGAAGAAGAAATTAAAACGGATAAAAAAACCCTGAAACCCTCAAAGGCAAAGGGCGCAGGCGGTACTTTCGGCGGCGGTGGGGATCCACGGGCGAGAGTAACGCAAAAAGGCGTTTTGGGAATTATATCCGGGAAAGTATCAGGCAAGTCTGTAGCAAGCGCGGATATTTTCGGAAAAGGCGGATTTGCAAGTGATATTGATGGAATTCTCCAGGGCGTTGGAGGGTTGAAAGCCGGAGGAAGCGGCGGTGTAGGAAGAAAAGGAGTCGCCGGGATAGGTTTTGGCGCCGGCTACGGAAGCGGATTCGGCGGCGGAGGCGGCAATGTCGATGATATCATAGGAGGTCTGCTAGGCGGCGGCGGAGAATCCAGCCTCGGGTTGAAACAACCGTCGCATCGGGGAGAGTTAAAAATATCCGAGCCGAAATTCGTAAAAGGCGGAGCTTTGACCGGGGGAAGAAGCCGGGCAAGCATCATGCGGGTAGTAATGCAAAATCTTGCGGCTCTACGCTACGCATACAACAAACGGTTGCGTGAAAAACCAGGATTAAAAGGAAAAATTACCTGTAAATTCGCGATTGACGAATTCGGGAAGGTTATTTTTTGTGAAATTGTAAACTCTGATATGGATGATCAGACATTGGAAACCGAAGTGGTCGATAAAATTAAGAGATGGGTTTTTGAAAAAATAGATAAACCCGGTGATGTTACTGAAGTCGTGTATCCGTTTGCATTTTCTCAATAATACATACTCCTATCCGGCAAAATCGGATAGGAGTCTTTTTAATCTGAAGTACTATGTAAAAAACATAGTACTTCGCATTATAAATGTACTCCCGTTTGTTGAATTTTAAAAAATCAGCTTGCATCGTTGTGACCAAGAATACTATAATTAAACATATTCCAAAATCGGTTTTCATTATTCATCATTAGAAGCTTTTTTCCATGGAGGAAGTGTTTATGAAGCGAATTTTGGGCTGGATATTGTTTGCGGGTTTTGCTGCAAGCTGTTTTGCAACCGACGCTCGGGTTCTTACAATGGGACGTCATGATGATTTTTTCATGGATGATATAAGCATTTTCAGGAATCCGGCGAATATCAACTACTATCCCAACATGCTTATGGGATCAATGGGTATCTATACGGAAGAAAAAGGCGATACCGGTCAATATTCCGCGCTGCAAAGGAAAAACAGAGACCCACAGAAACCCTTCGCGGGAACGATTCTTTCTTATTCGTTAAATCAATCTTCCGAAGGCGGAAATCAATACCCATTGCTTTCCATTGGGGCATTATTCAACCGATACGATTATATGCTTGATTATATTTCCCCTCAAAGCGATCTTTTTACGAAGGCATTGGGCGCTAATAATAATTTTCTGACGGATCCGCTGGGCAAAATAGACGTCATAGTCGGCTATGCGTTTCCCAATGGAGGAATGATAGGCGTAGGAGGGTATTTCGCTTTTCAAAATGAAAAAATAAACGATCTTTCATTCGCGTCGAATCTTTTTAAGGGCAATGTCGGCATAAATTGGCCGATAGCGAAATCGATGAATATCGAGGCTTCACTGGACGTTTCATCGTTGACGGGGAAGGGCGCGACGGACTCTACCGCGGAAGCTGCTTTGACAATTGCAAATGGCGACGTTTCGGTCAAAGGTGACGTACGGCTTTTTTCAGCCCTTTCTTCAATTAATGGGGATTTCGTGCCTCATTTGGGAATAGAGAGAATCAGCCTTTATGACGGTAAATATACGAACATGGACGTTGCCGGAGGTTTAGGGGTTAATATTAATATTGATAAAGGTTTTTTCTGGGCTGCTCTGGAAGGATTGTATGAATCGAAAGAATACAAATTTCATGGCGACACCTTAACGTCGGGGATCGGCGGAAGAATCAGCGCCGGGCTGGAGAGGAACGTTATTTGGGATTGGTGGGTGTGGAGAATAGGCATTAATAAAAAAATACTGTATGTTACCAATGGAGATGATAACGGCCGTTGGGAACAGAATCCGGAGGCTGATGCTTCCGATAATGATTTTTTTGCGTTCGGTTGGGGTTTGAATATTGAAAATCGTTTCAAGGTTGATGTAGTGCTCGCTGAAGATGTATTTTATACATGGACGAATCTCATCAGCGGCACGATGCATCATTTAACAAATAGGATAACCGCTACATATAGTTTTTAAAATCAGGTTTTATTTATTTAAAAAAGCGATGGTCAAAAGCGGGTGATAGGTAAATACAACTATCATCCGCTTTTTTATTGAAATCCATGGATACAAGCAAAAACAGATTTAATCAACTCTCATTTCTGCTCTATTTTCTTTTTGGCGGCGCCATTGTTGGAGAAACCGTCGCTTTAACGATGGCGGTTACCGTATTAGGCCCAGCGATCATCAGTAATTTATACCTCATTAATGGCGTGTTGCTTTTATTGCTGCCGATATTGTTTTTTCAAAATATCGATAAAATTAATCGGGGGAAATTACTGTCAAGCCAGTTGTTGATAACAGCCGGCATATTGTCGTGTTATCTTGTCATTTTCATAGCTCTAGGAAAAAAAGGATGTGCTCCATCAACGATTACCATTCTCATTTTATTGATTTATCCGATATCCTATCTTTCAAAGACGATACTTTTTTTAACGTTTTGGACATTGGCAAATGATATTTATTCAACGAATGAATCCAAAAAAGGTTTTCCGATAGTCGCCGCATGGGGATTTTTAGGAGGGCTATCAGGAGCTTGCATCGCACGGTTATTGTTGGAAAAAGTCGACACGGTGGCTATTATTTGTCTATGGATATTCGCCTACTGCGCCGGATGGTATTTTTCAAATAAAGCAACGAAAAAATATTGGCGGCAATTACTTAACAAGGAAGATAGCGTTCAACAAACGGAAAAGCCCAATATTTTCATCAATTTGGAAGGTATTTTAGATTCCCGTCTTATACGGCTTATCGCTATTTTGTATTTTTGCGCATTTATCGCGCTATTTCTTCAAGATTTTCTATTCTGGAAAAAAAGTTCCTCTCTTTTTGCGACTTCGAAAACGCTAGCGTCCTTTCAATTTACTTTTTACCTGACGCATGGGCTTATTACGATTATCGGTCTTCGTTTTGTTATGCCGAGTATGATTCATAAATGGGGATTTACGAGGATATTCGCGATATTGCCTCTTATGCTGCTAAGCGGTTCCGTGGTAATGCTGTTGATGAATATGATTCAATGCGATGCTTATACGTTCTTTGTCGGATTCGTTATTATACAATTCGGGCGATATGTACTTTTCGAGAATACTTTTTCACCCACCTATCAAATGTTTTTTGCCGCGGTTCCTAAGGAAAAGAGGGGACGCGCCAAGACATTTCTTGATGGTATCGTAAAGCCTTGCGCGATTATTCTTTCGGGAATAATTCTATTATCCGCGAATACCTCTCAAAATGGAATCGCGGCAATTATCGGTGTTACTTCACTTATCATGGTATATATCGTGTCGATCATTCGGAAAACATACATGGAAGCGCTCATACCGCGATTTATATCCATGGATGCGGCGGAAGATATAATTTCAAAAATTGGTAGTCATAAGGATCTGAAAATAGTATCTTTAATCAGGGAATATTCGCACTCAAACGATGCCGATGTAAGAAGTTTGGCCGTTAAAATTCTCTCTTATGATGGTTCGAAACAGGCTTTTAAAATAGTACGGGATATATTTGAAAATGAACGCAACCAAACCGTAAAGGAAATGATAGCGCGTTCTTTGAAGCATTTTCCGGCCAATGATTTAAAAGCGTTCGTTGAACTATTGCTTAACAACTCTAATCCGCGTATACGCGCTAATGTTCTCTATTCTATAAATGGGGCCGCGTGGTCATGGCAGCGCCAATTATTGACGAACGTGCGTTCAATGTTCTTTGAAAATAATCCGAGAATACAAATCGAGGCGGCGCGGTTTTTATGGAATTACGGAAATGAGGAAGATAAAGAAAACGTTTTTTCACTTATAGATATATTTTGCGGCTCTAAAAACGCCAACAAACGGTCCGCCGGAATTTACCTTGTTGGTATGCTCAAGCCGAAAAAGTGGGAGATTATTTTAAAAGAAAATCTTCAATTCGCGCCATTACAAGTATTTAAAAAATCCATTGAAGCGCTTTTCCGCTTCGGTTCCCGCGAGTCGCAACTGTCAATATTAACAACGGTTGAAAATTTGCCGAGGCAACACATAGCATGCACCGGAAAAATTCTTCAATCAATCGGTATTCCGGCATTGGAAACGGCAATGGACTATTTACGGACCGCTCAAAATCGGAGAATGGTTGTGGAAGTTCTCCATGCCATACGATTGGCAATTGCGCCCGCCGTAGCGGAAAAAGTCCTTTTACCTATTGATAATGAATTATGCGGCGTATTAACGCAATGGGCCTTCAAGGATTTAGAACAGTCGTATTATGACGCTTTTTTATGGTATCAGTATAGTTCAAAGCGGGACAATAACGAACCCGGCGCGTATGAAAGTATCATGGAGGAGGCTTTACGGGACCAAATATATCGTGTTTGCGAACGCATATTGGACGTAATGGCTATTTTAGAAAATCGAGGAACAATTGCCGCGTTGCGCAATGAATTTGATTTAGGAGATTCCGGACAACGTCTTTCCTTGGCTGAAATATTGGAGACCCTCAATGAAACCGCGATTACTCCCTATATCGTGCCTTTTCTTAGAAATGACGAATGGGAAGATATCGCTAAAATCGGTAAAAGCCGCTTTCAGTTTGAAACGGAAGTTTCCGCCGGAGCGCTGTGGAAACTGGTTCGATCTAAAAACAAATGGATATGTTTTTGTTCACTGTACGTATGGTTTAAAAACAACGGCGGAAAAAATCTGAAGCATGACGAAATAGCGGTGCTTAACGATTTGCAAAAAGAACGGAACATAGTATTGTCAAATGCTGCGCGGGAAATAGCAATGGGTGAACATCGGCAAGAAGAGAATAGCGTTAAGCCGTTCGATTTGCTTGAACGGGTAATGTCGCTTAAAAAAACGGATCTTTTCCGGCGCATTCCAGCGGAAAAATTAATGGGACTTGCGGAAATAATCCAATGCAGGTCCTATAAAAACGGAACGCTTATTTCCCGGGAAGGAGAAATCTCGGATCATCTCTATATTGTCCGGCATGGAAGTTTGAAAATAGTGAAGTTAAAAAACAATGTTAAAACGCTTCTATCGATTCTAGGGGAGGGCGAAACGTACGGAGAAATAGGATTGTTTAATCAGGCGCCGAGGTCGGCATCGGCTTTGGCGAATGATGATTGTGAATTGTGGATTGTACGGCGAAGCGAGCTTAAAAGGTTTCTTTTGGAGATGCCGGAAATAGCGTATAATTTTTTAGAGATATTCAGTGAAAAATTAAGAAAAAGCAGTGATAACGTAGCCCAGCTCAATAGTTCATATTCAAATAAAAAAGATTATTTATAATTTAAAATGGTAGAACGAGGTTATCAAACATTTAAATGCACAAGGAGGGTTTCAATGAAACAATTTCTATTGGCGGTCAACGCGGTGGTATGCGTTGCGATCGGCCTCGGCGCGATCGGATGTGGAGGCGGGAAAAAAATAAAACAGGAATTTACGGTTCTCGTACGAATGATGCCCGCACAACAACGGTTTTTCGAACAGGAAATAGTCGCAAAATTCAACAAGGAACATAATTGTAAAATATCCGTGGCAAGCTTTACCGATCAATGGGACATCGAGCGGTTCCTGAAGCTTGACGCTGGAAAAAAGAGTCCTGAAATCGGTTTGGTTAAAACGCCTTTTGAAGTAACCAGAGACCTTGCGTATAAAGGATATGTGCTGCCGCTTTCGAAAGTAGTCGATAGCGCGAAAGTAATGATGGATTTGGCGGAATATCATGCACTGGCAAGCGGGCTTGGCTATGTTGATGGCGTGCCGTATTATATTCCGAGAAAATTGGAAACGCGTATTCTTTTTTACCGAAAGTCCATGGTCGCGGACGCTGTCGCAAAGTTTGATAAACATAAAAAACGGATCAATGATGAACTTAAAAAACAGAACGGCTATGGTCTGCCCAAAGACTATGTTTTGGAAAGCGATCCCAACAAATGGGACCTTTACGATGTATATGTTGCCGGTTCTATTTGGGCTCATGAAGAATATAATGGAGTAAAAATGGCCCGAATCGCGCATCGGGGCGCCCGTTATGAAGGAACGGCGCTTGATCTTGTCGATAGAGCGCTGCAATTGGGCGCCACCCATCAAGATATACTCGTCTTGGGCGATAAAACGGCTCAAACAATGCTATGGGAAAATATTTTTATTCGCAATGGATTATATAATCCGGGAATGTGGCAAGACCCCTGGCGTGGAGCGAATCTTTACAACGGTATCAAAGACGGGAAGGTCTTTTTAACGTATTTCCAGCAGATCGATTGTTTCAACGTGCATGGATGGCCTGATGATCCGGGTATGCCCACCTATTTGCCTGAAATTAATGACATGGGTTTGGCCGCGATTCCAAAGGCCGTATCGTTTGAACTTGATTCGAAGGGGGCGCCGGCGTTCGAAGGAACGAGGTCGATTTCCACCGGAGGCTGGTGGTGGGGAATTCCGGTCACCAGTCCTAATCCGCGGCTGGCGTACGAGTTTGCCCGGTTCATCACCTCAAAGGCAAACCAAGCCCAAGAATGTTCAAAGTTCGGGATGATTCCGGTCCGCAAAGATATTCTCCTTAACCTTCCGGAAGTGTTTCCCGAAGGTTGGGTCGGGGATATTTTTAAGACCTCGGTCGACCAAGTCGCGGTCAATGCGTTGACTACAGTACCACTTGTAAAGGAATATCCGCAGGTCGAGCAAAATCTCATCGACATATGGTACTCGCTGTGTGTTGAATACAATCAAAAGAAATCGGGAGTAATGACGATTTCTTTAATGAAGGAAAAATTGGAAAAAGAATTTTTACCTAAGGAAAAACAAATTCTGGGAAATAATTTCCCCAAATAGCTTATGTTGAAATGTCGGTTGGTCGAATGAAAAAGGTTTACCTGAATTTTCGGGAGATATGGCCGCTTCTGCCGGCGGCATCATATCTCCTGGTTTTTTTAATTATTGTATTGGTATATTTGCTTGGACTGAGTTTTTCATGGGGTAACGGCGATTCCGCCGTTTTTCCCACTCTCAAACCCCTTGTTTCGGTTTTTTCCAATCATGTGTTTAAAGAGGCGATCGCGAATACGGGCATTTTCGTGATAATCGGCACTCCTCTTGAGTTGTTTACCGGTCTTTTTTTGGCGTTGATATTATACCGTTCTTTTTTTTTACGCGGGTTCATTCGGAGTCTGTTCCTTATTCCGCTTGCCGTTCCGGCGCTTGTTACCGCGATACTGCTCTTTATCGTGTTCGATTTTCCCGGAGGACATATTAATCATTTACTCACCGGTAAATACTCGTTTTTACCGGGAATACTACATCATCCTCTCAATTGGCGTGGAACCCGATATTTGGCATTGGGACTATCCATGGTGGGAAAAGTATGGCGCGATATGCCCATTTCAATGTTAATTCTCTTAGCGGGATTAAATTCGATAGATCCTGAACTTTTTGACGCGGCTAAAACATTGGGCGCCGGGTTTCGCCAGCGGCTTCGATATATAATCCTGCCGCTGCTCATTCCGTCTTGTGCGACGGTACTCTTACTTCGGTCCATTGAAATGTGGAAGGAATTCATTTTCCCTTTTGTCCTTGCCGGGAAATACAGTTTATTGGGGACATTGATCGAATCGCTCTATAACGATTGGGGCTCGTCGCACGAAGCGGCGGTTGTCGCGCTCATTCTGGTTGTATGTATTATCATTACCGTAGTCTTTTTTTTAACGGTAATAGAGTTTTTCAGAAAGCAGCTTATTAAAAGGGAAAACCATGGCCGGATTGCATAAAAGGTTGCCTTCGGGAAACTTCAAGTATTTCATTTGGTTTTGCGGTCTTGCTATTGCGCTTTTTTTCGTACTAAGTCCGATTTATTTGCTGTTAAAATACGCCATAAGCGACAGTATGAGTATTAATACCGGGGGAAAACCCATCCCGTTCTGGCCATATCATCCAACACTAAGGACCTTTTCATATCTTTTTTCAGATAGGTTGTTTTATTCGGTTATTATAAATAGCGTCATTATCGCTTCCGGAACCCTTGTTCTTGCAATGATACTAGGAGTACCGGCGGCATATGTGCTAGGCCGGTATCATTTACCAGGCATTAAATTTATTATTTTAGGGCTTATCTCGGTTCGATTATTTCCTGATATTGCATCAATTATCCCTATTGCGGAATTTTTTATACGGTTAAACTTAAATAATACCTATTGTGGGGTTATATTAGCGCATACGCTGCTTGCACTGCCGTATGTGATTTTTATTGGTATGAGTGCGTTTGAATCCATTCCACAAGATCTCGAACAACAGGCAAAGGTGATGGGCGCAAATGGGTTCCAAATATTTTACTTGATTCTTCTTCCTCTGGCGATACCGGGTCTTGTTGCCGCGGCAATCTATACCTTTTTATTATCCTGGGATGAATTTATTTTTTCATATTTTTTGCTGGGTTTAGGTAAAGTAACGACATTGACGCTCTATCTTAAACAAAAATTATCATATTCCCCGCCGCAGAATCTTCTAGCAACGATATCCGTTTGCTTGAGTCTGCCGGTAATCGCGTTTACATTGCTGTTGCAGAAATACATGACGGCGGGAATAACAGCGGGTTCCGTCAAGTAGAGACGCCCAATTTGGGCGTCTCTACAATACTACCGAGGGTTGGGTTTCCAATGGCTGATGTACTCATTAAAAACGTTTCCAAATATTTCGGCGATCATGCGGCGCTTGATACGCTCGATTTGGAAATAAAAAACGGTGAGTTCGTAACCCTTTTAGGCCCTTCGGGTTGCGGAAAAACCACGCTGTTGCGGATGATCGCGGGGTTGGAAAAAATAGACAAGGGCGACATTTTCGTCAACAACAAACGGTATAACGATATACCCGCTCAGTACCGACGCGTGGCGATGGTGTTCCAAAGTTACGCGCTGTTTCCCCATATGACCGTTTACGCGAATGTTCGGTTCGGCTTAAAAATCAATAAAGTCGCGCCGAATATAATTGAAGAAAAAATAGCGTGGGCCTTGTCTTTACTGGGGCTGAAGGGACTGGAAAACAGACTTCCCAGGGAAATTTCGGGAGGGCAACGCCAGCGTGTGGCCCTGGCACGGGCATTGGTGCTTGATCCGGAGGTGCTCCTCTTGGATGAACCCTTGAGCAATCTCGATACGGCGCTCAGGGAAACGGCCATGGAGGAATTAAAACGCATTCATCGGCAGGTTGGAACCACGATCATTTACGTTTCCCATAATCAGACCGAGGCAATGACGCTGAGTGAGCGGATAGCGCTTCTTAATGCCGGCCGTCTTGAACAATATGATACTCCGCGGATGGTGTATGACTTTCCTAAAACATTGTTTTCGGCAACCTTCATCGGAAGTCCGACCATGAATTTTTTTAATGGACGGATTTCACGTCGGGATGATATGGTTGGAGTAATCACGCCGATCGGTTTTATTCGGTTGGAAAAGGAAGTTGACAAATACATTACGGGAATCGCGGAAACCGAAGTGAAAGTGGGGATTCGACCGCAAAACATCTCATACGCCGACCATTATTCGGCGCGCAGGTCTTCCGATACCATGATCACCGTCGTCGTCGAACTGGTTCAGTCGCTTGGGGACCGCAGTCTTGTGGTTGGAAAGACGGAAACGGGGGCCATCATCCGATTCCTTGTTACACGTGAAAGTGAAATCCGTTCCGACCAGGCGGCGCAGGTGTTTATTGATGGAAGAAAAATCCATTTGTTCGACGAACGGAATAATAACATTGTAACGCTTCAACATGATTGACGGAATATGCGCTTAAAAACAGACGGTTTGACAATGCTGCGACAATGGATCGGATACGCGGGTTTCGTCGGCGCGGTATGCGGAATATGTTTTTATGGATGCGGCGAAAGCGATTCGCTTGTAAAGAAAAAGCTTGATCTTATTTGCGCAAGCGATCTTAATGCCATTACCAATGATATACCTAAAACCAGTCTTTTAAAGGCTCCTTTTTATTCAATCGTATCGTATAAATGCTATAGCGAAGGCATGTATTCCGGAATGGCAATCGTCGATTATTATTTTTTAAAAACCGTTAAAGTCAAAATAGTCCGAAAATACCGCTATTATACAAGCGCTCGGCTTTGGGACCGTTATTTTAATGCATATACTTTCTTTGGTGATACCGCACAAGCATTACCTCGTTAAGGCGTCGACGGCCTTCCTGTTGCTTGTTCGCTGCTCAACGTGCTTTGCCGACGGGCAAACATTGCCCGATGACTTGCATACATGGGCAATGGCGAGCATAGAGGACATCTATAACGAAAAGTTCAAGCAAGCCGAGGATGAGGCAAGAACCATCATTAAAAAATATCCCCAGCATCCCGCCGGATACTTTTTTCTCGCCGCAGCCATTGATGCCTGGATGGAATACTATCAATCGAGCGAACGGGAGGAGGATTTTTATCGATGCTGCGACAAAGCCCTTGAAACGGGCGAACGTTGTCTTGATAAGGAGCCCGGCAATGCGTGGGGTAAATTTTTTTATGGAGGCGCCGACGGCTTGAAGGGGACCTATGAATCGCGCTATGAACGCTGGATAACCGCCTTTCGCCATGGATGGAAGGGCGTGTCGGCGCTTGTGGAGGTCGGCAAAACAAACCCGGAAATCCACGATGTTAATTTCGGCATCGGCACCTATTATTATTGGCGTAGCGCCATGACCAAGATGCTTTGGTGGATGCCCGGAATCGGCAATAAGTGCAAAGAGGGCATCCGTCAATTGTATGATGCGAAGAATTTCGGCGTATTTACCAGGACCGCCGCGGCGGTGCACCTCGTTTCAATATTGGCTAATGATAAAAAATACGAGGAAGCGCTCAATATCTGCGACGAAGTGTTGGAACGCTTTCCGACCGCGCTCGTGGTTTATTGGGGTAGGGCCAAGGTTCTCTATGGGCTTGAGCGATTTGAACAGTCGGAGCAAATGTTCCAGTATATTCTCAGCCGTGTTGAGGCGGAACCGATTGACAATCATTACAATGCGATAGTGTGCCATTATTGGCTCGCTAAAATTCATCTCCGGATTAATCAATACACGCAAGTGATAGCGGAGTGCAATCGTATCAATTATTACAAGCTTGAAGAAGGAATTAAGAAAAGGCTTGAAAAATATTTTGATGAGGCGAATGCGATGAAAAACGAGTCGCACCGGGCGATGCTCGGCAAGCAGGAGGGGGAATTCAAACCATAGTATCGATTGAAATCAATTTTCTTAGTGTCCTTCTTAGATGGAAAAAATTATTTTATTGCAAGGAACACTAGTGCCGGAATAGCTCAGTTGGTAGAGCGGCGCATTCGTAATGCGTAGGTCGAAGGTTCGAATCCTTTTTCCGGCTTAATAATTACCCCTTAAAAATGCCGTTTTTTAAAGAGTTTAGGTTTTTTTGAGGGGTTTTTTATTTTATACCTTCTGAAAAACTCCGGTCGGTAGTCTATGGTGTTTTTCGTAATGAAACTCCGTCCTATGTACGGAGAGTATAATGTCATGTGATAGCGCTGTCGTGCTCTATCTTAATCGCCGCATTTCCTCGTCATAATTTATCTTTGTATCATACCAAAGCAATAGGGGGGTGTATCCTCTCTATTTTAAAATCCTGAGGAGGGCTTTTTATGAGAAACTCCGGTATCTCTCATTGTTGTAATGCAATACTGGCAGCCATGTTCAGTATAACCATGGCTTACCCGGGGACCTCTGCAGCGCAGACATGTCCTTGTGATATTTATGCCACCGGCGCAACGCCATGCGTCGCTGCGCATAGTACGGTGCGGGCCCTTTATGGCTCATACAATGGGCCCCTCTACCAAGTCAGGCGCAAGTCGGACGGTAAAACGATGGACGTCGGTGTCCTGAAGCCTGGAGGCTTCGCCAACTCGGCCGCGCAGGATTCGTTCTTATCCGGCACGACGGGTACTATTTCAATTATCTACGACCAGTCCCCCAAAGGCAACAACCTCACCCTCGCGCCCGGAGGCCAGAGAGGCACCGCGGATGTCGAGGCGAACGCAACCGCTCTTATGTTGAAAGTGGGTAGTCATGCGGTGTATGCCGTCTATGTGACTGCCGGAGTCGCTTATCGCAACGACAAGGCCGTAAGCGTCGCAACCGGCGATCAGCCGGAGGGCTTGTACATGGTGACCAGCGGCAAGCACGTGAACAGCGGGTGTTGCTTCGACTACGGCAACGCGGAAACGAACAATAGGGACAACGGTAATGGCACCATGGAAGCTATTTATATGGGAACCTGCTCCAATTGGGGCCATGGTTCCGGCAGCGGCCCCTGGGTTATGGCGGACCTTGAAAACGGCCTTTATGCCGGAGGAACCCTTGTCAACAACAACAACATCTCCGTTCCCTTCGACTACGTGACGGCCATAGTCAAGGGTAAGGCTGGAGGGTTTGCGATCAAAGGCGGCAATGCGCAAAACGGGAAGCTGACAACCTTTTACGAGGGAGCGCGTCCCACTAAAACAGGCTATAACCCCATGAAGAAGGAAGGTGCCATCATTCTGGGAATCGGAGGCGACAACAGCAACTCCGCTATTGGAACATTCTTCGAAGGCGCCATGACGTCCGGCTATCCCTCGGATACGACCGAAAATGCCGTCCAGGCCAACATCGTCGCCGCGGGGTACGGAAGCAACAGCTCAATGATCTCGTATCGCGGTAGCAACACGGCGCCGGGGTCCCCGTTCAAGGTCCGATACAATCCTTCAAGGGGGATCGCGGTCGTCAGCTACACTGTGCGGAACGCCCGGCGCGTAAGCATGGATATTTTTGATCAGTCCGGCAGGCGGATTGCCGCGATCATGAGCGGGATCGTTTCCGCGGGCCGGCACGAAGCGGTCTGGGATGTAAAGCGGATCCCGGCCGGCGTCTATGCATGCAGAATAACGATTGACGCTTGGGATGAATGGACCGGGAAAATCATTATAGGTAAATAAACGTTGTTGTGAATGTTTCGAAGTTTACGAGTTTTAATCGTTTCTTTGGCCAAGTATCAGCGATGATGAGCTGAAAACCCTTGTACATCGGTATATTGTAGTAGTATATTTTTATAGTACTATGGATTGTAGTCTTGCATCGACCTGGTCATGGTAATTAATGCGATTAAATACCATGCGGGTCAAATTCCTCCAAGGAGTGAAAACACGATGAAATGTCCCTTTTGCGGTTTTGAAGAGGACAAGGTCGTTGATTCGCGTTCGAGCAAGGAAGGTCAGGCGGTTCGCCGGAGGCGGGAGTGCTTGAAGTGCGAAAAAAGGTTCACGACGTACGAATACGTGGAAACCGTGCCTCTTACCATCATTAAAAACGATCAACGTCGCGAGTCGTATGAGCGGGAAAAATTGCTTCAGGGGATATTGTCCGCTTGTAAAAAAAGGCCGATCAGCCGCGAGAACATCGACGCGGTAGTTGACAGAATAGAAAACCAGGTGCAAAAATTGTCAAAAACCGAAATTCCGTCGTCGGATATCGGCAAACTGGTGATGGACGAACTCTACAAAATGGACGACGTGGCCTACGTTCGATTCGCCTCGGTATATAGAAAATTCAAAGACAAAGGAGAGTTCGTCACGGAAGTTAAGGAACTCGACGCCCGGACGGACGGCTACCACGTGAAGGGCAAACGCTGACCAGGGGGCGGAAGGTCCGCGCGAGTAACCTGGAGCGTCGGCGCCGCATGAAAGGTCACCCGCACTGAATAATACTGCCCGATGGAACGGTCGAGTCGAAGAAATCTTCCTTAAAATAAAAATACCCTTGATCGTCGGCGGAATAATGCTCCGCGGCTTCTTCGGCGAAGAAGGTTTTTAAGGCGACGTCCTGGTCGGCGCCATCGACGATTTTATGTTTCAACTGGCTGTTTTTCTCGGGTGCTATAAAAGCGATTGAAAATTTCGGCATACGAGCTATGACCTCCATACAGAGAAAAGAATTGTAAGTGTTAACGGCAGACCTTTATAATAAAATAGATTTTGAAATCGCTTAATAAAATAAAAATAGATAAATTATTACAATGTTCATATCGGAACGCTTGCTCTCGTTTCGGCGTAGCGTTTTTTGTTAATAGTATAACGGCTCATCTTTGGGAATAAGGAACTGTATGGCAACGGCGCTTCGTCATTACGCGGCATGGATACTCATCGCGGCTTTGGCTGCTCATTCGCACGGTCAATCATCCGCTTCGGTATCGACGGATGAAGGAAGTTCGATTGAAAGGCTAAAAGCGATGTTGGAGAGAAATCATTACCCTCTTTCCAATGTCGGTATTTTATTGAAAAACATCGGGAAGGACTCCATTGTGGCAGCCTTGAACGCGGACGAACCGCTGAATCCCGCATCGGTTTCAAAATGCGCGACAGCCGCCATGGCATTCGATAAACTCGGCACCGGCTTTACGTTTAAAACGCGTTTTTATACCGATGGGCCGTATAATCAGGATTCGGGAGTTTGCAACGGGAATCTGTATGTTAAAGGCGGCGGCGATCCGCTCCTTGTCATAGAAAGAATGTGGATTATCGTTCAATACCTGCATCGATTTTACGGATTGAAGGCCATCAACGGCGATATCGTCCTCGATGACTCTTTTTTCGATACAGCGTCGATAGGGCCATGTTTTATTGAAGACAGCCTCGCGAGTAATCCCTACGCGGCCCCCGTCGGCGCGCTGTGCGCTAATTTCAATACGGTTGAAGTGTGCGTCCGGCCCGGTGAGACCATTGAGGCGCCGGTAAAAGCGGAGGTTTTTCCGCGATTGCCCGGGGTTGACGTGGTTGTGAGAGCGAAAACGGTTGAGCGCAGGAAAGGTTCCGGCATCGTCGTGGAATCCGAACAGGAAAATAAACAAACGCGCATGATCGTGGGGGGCGCGATGGCCAAAGACGCCCAGCCCCATTTTGTATTGCGTAAAGTACGGCAGACGTGGCGCTATTTCGGGAGCGTTTTAAAAATGTTCTTTGACGAAAACAACATCACGGTCAGGGGAAAAATTCGCCGGGGAGCGACGCCTGATTCCATAAAGGCGCGCGCTCCTTTGTATACGTGGGAGTCACCTCCGTTGCGGGAAATCGTGGCGGACATGATGAAATTTTCAACGAACCTCAGCGCTGAAATGCTTTTTAAGACGTTTTCCGCCCTGCGGGATTCGGGAGGGGGATCATGGGAAAAATCATCCGAAATGATTCAGGCTTGGTGGAAGGAAAAGGGATTGGCGGGAAGTCCCATTATAAAAAACGGGTCGGGCATGGGAGATTGCAACCGTTTTAGCGCCTCACAGTTGGGAGCATTGCTTACCTTCGTGTGGGGCCAAAAAGCGTATTTGCCGGAATATCTCAACGCATTTCCTGTTGCGGGCAATGACGGGACGTTGCGTTCCCGCTTTAAGGATTCGAGGCTGAAGATGTATGTTAGGGGTAAAACAGGCACGTTAAACGATCAGGGCGTTTATACCATGGCAGGTTATGTGCTCTTGCCGAAGGCTGAGTACGTGTTCGTTATTATTTTCAACCACATGGGCTCAAAATACCCCTATCAGCATTGGGAAATGCAGCAGAAAATATTGGAAATGCTGACGCCGCAATAAAATATCCTCGCCAATATTCAGCCTCATCAATCGAAATGACTTAAAGATAGTCATGTTCCCTGCATAAGCAGGATTGTATTATTTTTATACTTGTATATCGTTCCATTGAAACTCGGATATGAAATATAGCAAAAGGACAAAACCAGTATGGTGAACGGAATGTTTACTGATCGGGTGAAAAAAGTCATGCAAATCGCCCGCGAGGAAGCCGTGCGGTTGGGAAATGATTACGTGGGTACCGAGCACCTGCTGCTCGGGCTTATTAAAGAGGGTGATGGGGTTGCCGTGGCGGTGCTGCGAAGCATGAGCATAGATCTTGATGAACTGGCCGCGAACATCGAAAAGACCATTACTTCCACGGGTGGCATGATGACCATCGGACAAATGCTTCCCTTTACGCCGCGGGCCAAAAAAGTTCTCGAAATTGCGGCCAATGAAGCGCGGTCGATGTCGCATAAATATATAGGCACCGAACACCTTTTACTTGCCCTCATGAAGGACACCGAATCAACCGCGTCAAACGCGCTTGCTTCCGCTGGGCTGGAATATGAAAAAGTGAAGGAGGAAATAAACCGGGTGCTGCGCGGCGGAGAAGTGTCTTCGGCGCAAAAAGAAAAGAGCAAGACGCCGTTTTTAGATCATTTCGGCAGGGACCTTACCGCCTTGGCCCGTGAAGGCAAATTGGATCCGGTGATCGGCCGGGAAAAAGAGATTGAACGCGTTGTGCAAATTCTTTCGCGCAGGAAGAAAAACAACCCCGTTCTCATCGGCGAGCCGGGCATCGGAAAAACCGCGATCGTTGAAGGCCTGGCGCAGAAGATTATTGACAAAAGCATACCGCAGGTGCTGGAAAATAAGCGTGTTGTCAACTTGGACATGGCCTCGATGGTGGCGGGCACGAAGTATCGGGGACAATTCGAGGAGCGCATCAAGGCGCTCATGGTTGAATTACAGAAAAACGACAATGTCATCATTTTTATCGACGAACTGCACACAATAGTGGGCGCCGGCGGCTCCGAAGGCAGCTTGGACGCTTCCAATATATTCAAACCAGCGCTTTCCCGCGGGGAAATTCAGTGCGTGGGCGCAACGACGCTGGATGAATACCGCAAATATATTGAAAAAGACGGGGCTTTGGCCCGGCGGTTCCAAACCATTATGGTCAATCCTCCCGGAACCAAGGAAACGGTGCAGATTCTTATGGGACTGCGACACCGATACGAGGACCATCATAAGGTGACCTATTCCCAGAAGGCCATCGAGGAAGCGGTGAAACTCTCGGAGCGGTATATTTCCGACCGTTTTTTGCCCGACAAGGCAATCGACGTTATCGATGAGGCCGGAGCGCGTAAGCGGCTGTCGAGCATGGAAATTCCTCCGGAAATCCGTCAGATTGAAATGGAGATCAACGACGTAGTCAAGGAAAAGGAAAAGTCGGTCGAACACCAGGAATTCGAACGCGCGGCGAAACTGCGCGATACGCAGGAAAAATTAAAAGAGGCGTTGATTGAAAAAAAGGCCCTTTGGCGCAAATCCAAGGCGGAAGAACGCTTGCTCGTCGACGAGACGACCATTATTGAAATCATTGCCACCATGACGGGCATTCCGCTGTCGCGCCTTGAGGAAGAGGAATCACAGCGGTTGCTCAAATTGGAGGACGAGCTGCGAAAAAGGGTCATCGGGCAGGACAAGGCCCTGGAGGCCGTGGCGAAGAGCATCCGGCGATCGCGCGCCGGGCTGCACAGCCCACGGCGCCCCATCGCCTCCTTTATTTTCCTCGGCCCCACGGGCGTGGGAAAAACGGAGCTCGCCAAAACGCTTGCCGAATCCCTCTTCAATACCGAGGACGCGCTTGTGCGGATCGATATGTCGGAATACATGGAAAAGTTCGCGGTTTCGCGCCTGGTGGGGGCGCCTCCGGGATATATCGGGTACGAGGAAGGCGGCCAGCTCAGCGAAAAAATCCGGAAAAAACCGTATTCGGTGATACTGCTTGACGAAATTGAAAAGGCGCATCCCGACGTATTCAATATCCTGCTGCAAATCCTCGACGACGGCATCCTGACCGACTCGTACGGCCGTCATGTCAATTTCAAGAACACCATCATCATCATGACCAGCAATGCCGGAACCAGGGACGTGCGAAAGACCGCTTCGTTGGGCTTCAGCAAGGGAACGCAGGTTTCGGATTACGAGGCGATGAAGAACAAGGTCATGGACGAACTCAAGCGCATTTTCAACCCCGAATTCCTCAACCGGGTGGATGAGACGATCGTGTTCAATCCTCTTGGCAAGGAGGAAATCGCCAAGATCGTCGATATTCAGTTGGCGGAGGTATCCTCCAAGCTGGTTGATCGCAACGTGAAGATAGAGGTAAGCGAAAGCGCGAAGCAATTCATTTTGGAAGCGGGTTTTGATCCGATGCTGGGCGCCCGGCCGATGCGCCGGTCCATTCAACGGCTCGTGGAGGACCGGTTGGCTGAGGAGTTTCTCAACAAACGGTTTGATGATGGTGATACTGTTCGTATCGACGCGGGGAACGGCGAATTGACTTTCTTAAAAGCCGCTCCGGCAGATGAAACCGCGTAAATGGGTCATCGTTGTCGCGTGTATCGCGCTTATCATGGGAAGCGTTTTGTTGGGAGCGATCGGGTTCCTTGAAAAAAGCGGGAATATCGAGCGACTCCTCGTTCAAACGATTTCAGCTTCCACCGGAAACGAATTCTCCGTCGAGCGGGTAAAATTCGGTTTTTTATCGGTCTATCTTGAAAACGTCTCGATTACGCTGGCGTCTCATTTCTACCGCCTTGACATCCATGATATAAAAGTCGGTTTTTCACTTAAAAACCTCATCCGGTATCGGGGAAATGTCGGTCGCAGTATCAGCAATATGATACTGATTCATCCTGATCTGGGAATTTTCATCAATTCCCATGCGGCGTCCATGACGGATACCGCCGCGGCTTCGCCGGCGAACGTTGATATTTTTTCCGCATTGCGCCATTTGCCGGTTGACCAATTCCTGGTTCGCGACGGAACGGTTCGCCTTATTGAAAAGGGGGCTGAGGGATTTACCGTTGGGGAGGAGCTGGCGGGCAGCATCAAGGCGCGGACTCAAGGCGTTTCCTTCGACGTGCGTGGGTCCCTTGCCGCGCGCCGTAAAAACCTTTTCATATCGGGATTCCTCTCAAAAGACGGCCGGCAGACGCGCATTTCTTTACGGTTAGATAAAGCGCGCGTTCAAAAAACCATTCGCTTAAACGGCATTGAGCTTCGTTCGGGCGTTCTTGACGGGGTGTGCGAGTTTTCCCTGCCGGATTCCATGAAATCCGAAACAATGGAAGCCGGCGGGTGGATTCACCTCCGCGATGCGACTGCCATCGTGGGCGATATCGATAAGCCGGTGACCGCGCTGACGGTTTCGGTAACCCTCGTCAACACCATCTGCAAAATCGATTCCGTCAAGGGCGTTTGGAACGGCATTTCATGCAAGGGAGCGGGCGCCTGGAATCTTGCCTCCGATGATGATTCCGCCAGTACCATAATTTTGCAATGCCAAGGGATACGGTCCGAATTTCTGCTGCCCAAAACAGCGAAAAGCGCTTTTAATGTTGTACGTGGCTCCGGCTGGGTGATCGCACGGCTTTCGAAAAAACGCGCTTCCGCCGGTACATCGGTCTCCCTTACGGCCGGCGGGATAAGCGTAGCGGGCATCCCCGTACTGGCGTCCGCGAGGGCGCTGTTGGAACGCAACCAATGCACGATCGACTCCTGCGACATCCGCGGCGCCGAGATACGGGCCTCGTGCACCGGTATCGTTAATTATGAAAAATCGCCCATGGCGTACACCTTTGCCTATACCCTAAAGGCGGATTCCCTTCCCCGCCTTTCCGCCCTGCGCGGCAGCGGACGTTTCCATATGCATGGATCGGTCCATGGTCTAGGACCGAAACCTCATTTCGAGGCAACCCTCGGCGGGAGCCGGATGCGCTGTTTCGGCATACCGCTCGGCGACCCTGAAATAACCGTTACCGGAGACGATATCAATCATATCCGGTTCGATTGCCCGCAAAACATTGACGCTTTTTTCCGCGCATCGGGAACCCTCGACAGCCTGACGGGCAAATCGCCTAATGTCAATGCTCGGATCGCCGTCGGTCCGGCGATCCTTCGGGGCATTTTGGAACGAAGCGTTCCGCGGATCGCACGCGCGGTGGATTCGCCGAGCGTGAGCGGTTTTTTTTCGGGTAATGCCGAGCAGTTCGAGGCGTCGGGGCAGGCGGGATTGCATTCGCCGATTATACATGGAACGTTGCAGTTTAAGGTCTCTAAAAATAAAAACAACGCATTCGCCTCCTTCCGTGTCATGCACCGGGAATTGTACGCGGGTGACAGCGCGGTTTCTTTGGCGGCAACGGGAACCATTCATGACAACGCCTTCTCCATCGATTCGCTTAGCGCATTGGGCGCCGTGCGTGGCTCCGGCCATTTTGACGGAAAGGCCGGCGCCGCGATGGAGCTTACAATAAAATATCGCGATCTTCCGCTTGGCGCGCTGAATACGTGGTTTTATAACCGCAGGCTACCGATAAAAAGCGGCGAGGTTACCGGAATTTCGAGAATATACGGGATGCATGGACGTATTTCTACGGAATCGGAAGTGCATGTACGAGAATGTTCGCTCGCCGCCATAGACGGCGTGGACGCTGATTTTGTCATCATGAGCAAGGATACCGTGTTTACCCTGATGCCCGCCATAATAAGAAAAGATGGAGTCCCGATTATTTCGCTTGACACTCTGCGCAACGGTCCTGACGGTCGTTTTTCCGGGAGTTTTAAAAATGTGCGCCTGAACACGGTTCTTGAAGGAAGTATTCCCGAAGAATACCTTTCCGGCGACAACGAGGTAAAAGCGGCGCTATCGGGGGTTTTTTATTCGGGAAAGTCGATGTTGCCGATACATCTGCGTATGGGATGCCCCGCCATTACGATGAATTGCTGGCGTCTTGACTCAATGCAAGCCGATGTCGATATGGATGAACTGGGTATTCATGTTAACCAACTATCCGTTTCCGATTCAAACAGAGCGCGTGTTACCTGTAACGGAAACATGCCCTGGACAGCGGTGATCGGCGGCCGCGGGGATTCCGCGACGAACGACACCATGGACGTGCGAATGAGGATTTCGGGGGATATAGCGGCCTCATTCGAGAAAAATATCAGCCGGCCTTTTCACGTGCCGGTGGCGGGTAACGCGAAGGGCGTCATTGAGATCGAATTTCGCGGCGTCGGTGGATCGCTTCAGTTGTACAAGATAGAGGGGTTCATACCGCGGGGGGCATTGAACGTCAAGCCGTACGTGACGCGAACCATTAATGATTTCTCGTGCGCAATCACCATGAACGGGAGCCCTCCCGTCCTGGAGCTCGATAATGCATTTGCCGCCCCCCAAGTCACTATTGATGTCAACGGCACTATCGACAAAAGGCCTATACGGATTTATACGTCTCATAAAATTCCCGAAGGCCTTGAACCGTTGCGGTTCGGGTTCCTCAACGCCGGGGTGGTCCATGTGGTTACGCCGCGCCGCGGAGTGGATCTGCATATACCCGGGTTAATGGAACCGGGCGTTACCGGCGACATTGAATTCGTGCCCAAGGGATCTTTACCGGCGTTCACTCTTTCGGGACCGCTTGATAGATTGCGTATTACCGGGACCTGGATTCTTCGTAACGGCGAGTTCACGTTTCCGCCTTTAAAAAACGGCGAAACCACGCTCATCTTCGATCCATTCCCTGTCATCACGTGGGATTTCGACGTGAAGGCGGCAAACCGGAAAATAAAATATTTCTTTGATACGGGCACCAAAACCCGCCGTCTTATGCGGCTGGTTGAATGCTATGTGGACCCTATTTCCGTATTGTCGTTACGTGGTCGGGACGATGATCATACGTTTAAAATCCTGGGATCATTGCGTTCGTATAAAGGGTCCGTATTTTTCAGGAGGGTTTTTGATCAGAATTTTGAGGCGGGGCTTGATTTTCTGCCGCAGCCTCTTGCCGGCGGAAAAGGCTTTGATAATCTTCCGATCATTTGGGGAAGCGCCGAAGGGCTGTCGGAGAAAAATCGATTCGATAGGATCAAACTCACCTTGATTACCCGCGATTCCGTTTCGGGCGCGGTATCCGAAAAAGGAAGGTTTCACGACATCCGGTTCAAGGTCTCCTCGGATGCCGAGGAGACGCCGGGAGAGTCGGAAGCGGCGTTTTTAAAAACTGAGGGGAAACGGGTGGCATCCGTGGAAGGAGCGGGAGAATTGGTATCGACGCTTGGGGAACAATATGTCCACCGGTTTTTGCTTCAAAACCTCGAAGGAAGATTGGCTAAATCGCTGGGATTGGACGTGATTACCTTTGAAACCTCCATTGCATCGAATTATTTTAATAAAATTTATAACCGCCAATTGGTAAATTTCACCAATGATTGGAGTTATTTGGCATTTGCAAATGTGGGCGTCACGTTTGGGCGCTATATCCTCTACGATAAAGTGTTTTTAAAATGGCGCACGGAGTTGGTTCCCGTCGATACCCTCATAAAACCCGAATACACCATGGGTTTTGAATTCCAACCCCTGAATTATTTCATGATGGATTTCGACTATGGGGTCCGGCCCGGGGAAAAATTCCTGGAACAAAACCCCAAGGTCCAATTGCAATTGCGATTGCCTATTGAAAGTATGCGAAAATATTTCAAATTTTGACCTTGCTTGACTTGGTTGCAAAGTGATTTTCATGATGTTGCCGGTAATTAAAAATTCAATGTGCGTCCTTAATCCTTTGTTCTTTAACCCAAGGGAGCGTGCCTCCATTTTGCGCACCCCAAGTCCGGAGAATCGATGAAAATATCTTTTGTCAAATTTCTGGCCGCCTTTTGCTGCGTTGTGGCGTCTACGCAGGGTAAAACGCTTGATACCTTAAGGATTGAAGGGCTCTTTATACAGCAGCCCAGCGTCGTGGAAAATGGCATCGGCCTCAAACAGGGCGGTGAATTTTCAAGCGCGGACTTGCAGGCGGCCGTTAAAAAACTCTACCGGCTCGGCTTGTTTCGTACCGTGGACCTTTACGTGACCAAGGAAGTCGATTCGGCGGTTTCCCTTCTTTGCAAAGTCACTGAGTTTCCCATCGCCGAGGCCATTGAGATTACCGGAAATAAAAAGCTCGGCAGGAAGGACCTGGAAGAAAAGATGACCGTGAAGAAGGGGCAGGTGGTCAGCGACGCTCTCCTCTTTGATAACGTCACCGTCATGAAAAGACTCTATGCCCAAAAAGGCTATTTGCTTGTCGACATCGTCACCGAGCAGACTCCTACCAGGATTCCGGGCAACGTGGCCGTCAAGTTCCGGATCAAGGAAAATGAAAAGGTCATGGTGAAACATATCGCTTTCAAGGGAAACGTCGATATAAAGGAAAGCAAACTGAAATCGAAATTCAAAACAAAGGAGAAAAAACTGCTGTGGGGCGGCGACTTCGACCGGGACCTGTACAAAAGCCATCTCGATTCCCTCATCCTTTACTATAATGATCTCGGCTATGTCGATGCGCGGATTATTCGCGATAGCGTGTGGTACGGCGAAACGAAAAAAGACCTCTATATTGAGATCGAGGTGGGCGAGGGAAGGAAATATTACACGGGTGATTTTTTCTTTTCCGGCAACAAAGTGCTCGAAACTTCCCAGCTATCGAGGGCCGTTGCGCTTAAAAAAGGGAAACCGTTCCAGAAAAGCAAGTTTGAAACAACGCGGGAATATATCAGCAACGCCTACCGCGAGGAAGGCTTCCTGTGGGTACAGGTAAAGGACAAGCAGGTTTACCGCGGCGACACCATCGACGTGACCTTCGACATCAACGAGAGCAAACCGGCCATCGTGCATAAGATAGCCATCAGCGGCAACACCAAAACCAAGGAAAAAGTCATACGGCGCGAAATGACGATTTTCCCGGGGCAGAAATACAAGCAGTCGCTCATGATGCGCAGCGTCCGCGACATTTACCAGCTCAATTTTTTCAGCAATGTCAAACCGGACCTCAGCCCTAACGACGACGGCACGGTTGATTTGGATTTCGGGATAACGGAAAAGGAGAATATCGGGCAATTTTCCCTCGGCGCCGCATACAGTCAAGTAGAGCAATTCATGGGAACCATGAGCCTTTCCATCCCCAATTTCAGGGGCGAGGGGGAAAAACTCGATTTAAGCATGCAAATCGGAAAGCTCAATCAGCAATTGAGCTTGAATTTTACCGAGCCATGGGCGTTCAATTCGCCCACCACGCTTAACGGCGGGGTATCCTACAGCAATTATCAGTGGACCAGCGGCCAGCGTACGACGGAATACGGTTTCAGCGGCGGGGTGGGGCGCAGATTGCGGTGGCCCGACGACTATTTCAGCGTCGGCGCTAATTATTACCTCATGTGGAAGGACGATTGGGACACGAACTCGTACCATTTCAACAACGGAATACATTTGCAGCCCAAAGGCCTTTTAAGTAAATTGCGGCTGTCGCTGCGGCGTGACGATACCGACATGCCGACCTTTCCCAACGAAGGATCGATTTTCGCGCTGGAACCCGAAATAGCCGGCCTGGGCGGCGACTATCGGTATTTGAAAACGATCACGAGTTGCGACTGGTATTTTCCGGTCATATGGAAATTCGTTTTAGGTGCGCATAGTAAATTCGGCCTCGTGAGCGCGCTTCCCGGCTCGCCCGGCGATATACGGATATCAAAGTGGGATGTTCTTTCCGCGGGGGGCGTATGGTATATAGACGGACAGATCAGAGGGTATCTTGACAGGTCCTTCGGCGGCCTTAATAATCCCGAGCAAGGCAAGGCGATGCTCGCGTTGTCGTCGGAACTGCGGTTTCCGCTTTTGGAACAGACCCTGTATCTTTCGGCCTTCGCCGATATGGGAAATACGTGGAGTTCGCTAGAGCTTGTCAACATGATGGACCTCTATCCCGGAGTCGGCCTTGGCGTGCGGTTGTTGGTTCCCATGCTGGGGCTCATGGGGTTTGATTTCGGCTACGGTCTTCGGGACCCGGCGCACGATAATCGGTTTAATGTTACGCCGAGACCCAAGGTGGAATTCCATTTTCAAATGGGCAAGGGATATTAATAAGGAAAAAATCGGATTTGCTATTTTCCATCCATTTAATATATTAATCCTGAGGAGGGACGTATGATAATGACAAAGGTAAGAGGGGGCATGATCGCGCTCCTTGCGTGCGGGAGTCTTTTTTTAACTGCCGCGGATTTGAAAATAGGATTCATCAATGTCGAGGAAATTTTCAAGAACTTTTCGGGCACAAAGGACGCGCAGGAAAAATTCGACAAGGAAGTGCAAAAATGGGAACAGGACGCCACGAATAAGCAAAAAGAAATCAAGGACCTTAAGGAGCAACTCGACAAGCAAAGCTTGCTTTTAAGCAGCGAAAGGAAAGCCGAACTTGAGGCGAAGTTGAAACAAAAAATGGTTGATTACCAGGAGTTCCTCCAAACGAAATTCGGCCAGAAGGGCGAAGTGCTTTCCAAAAACGAGGAACTGACCAAACCCATTGTCGAAAAAATCCAGAAAATCATCGACAAAATCGCCAAAGACGAGAATTATGATTACATTATGGACGCACGCGCCGGCGGGGTCATTTACGGGAAACCGGCGTTCGACCTGACCCAACGCGTATTGGGAATCCTCAATAAGGAAAAATAACCATAGTGAAGCTTGCCGCCATTGCACGATCTCTAGGATGCGTTTGTCCGGACAACGCCGCGGAAATCGAACTATCCAGAATAGCTTCACCGGAAGATGCCGACGAATCGTGCATAACGTTTATCGCGAATCCCAAATATCAATCGGCCGTTATAGCTTGCGCCGCCGCCGTTGTTCTTGTCAAAAAGGGCAATTTGCTGTCGGGGAAAGTGTGCCTTGAGGTCGATGACCCCTATTGCGCCTTTGCTAGAACCGGACAACTTTTTGAGGACGCCTCCCCGCTTTTTGAAGGCCCCGTCCATCCCACCGCCGGCATTCATCCAACCGCAAAACTTGGAGAGGGTGTTGCCGTTGGCCCTTTTACCGTTATCGGCGCTCATTGCGACATTGGGAAAGCAACGGTCATCGGAGCGCACTGCGTCATTGAAAACGGGAGCGCAATCGGCGAGCAATGCCGGATTGATTCCGGGGCAATCGTACGCAGGGATTGCGCCATTGGAAACCAGGTTATAATCCAAAGTAACGCGGTCATCGGAAGCGAAGGGTTTGGAAATGCCAAGGACGGGGATGTTTGGGTTCGTATTCCGTCGTTCGGTACGGTCATCATTGAGGATGGAGCGGAAATCGGGGCGGGGACCATGATCGATCGCGGTGCCTTAGGGCCGACAATCATCGGAAAAGGGGTAAAAATAGATAATTTGTGTCAAATTGCGCATAATGTCACTATCGACGAAAACAGCGCGGTCGCGGCGCAAGCGGGTTTCGCGGGAAGCATGAAAATAGGCAAACGGGTCATGGTCGGCGGCCAGGCGGGATTCGCGGGCCATTTTGAAGTAGGTGATGACGCGTTCATCGGCGCGCAGGCCGGCGTCAGCAAGCGTGTTGACAATAAGGCGGCCATAACCGGATATCCGGCGCGCGATCTCATGACCATGCGCCGGATCGAGGCCGCGCAGCAGTATTTGCCGGAGCTTTTAAAAGAGGTGAAACGGTTGCGCAGGGAAATTGATTCGATGAAAAAATCATAAGGGCGGTTTTAAACCCCGTCCGCTTATTGTATAAAACTATCGGTAAGGATTTTTACGTACATGGCATTACAACATACCATCGGAAAGCCGGTTTCACTTTCAGGTACCGGATTGCACACCGGCGTGACCGCGCAGGTAACCTTGAAGCCCGCGGCCGAACATTTCGGCATCCGTTTCGTGCGCACCGACATCGCGCCTCCGGTCGAAATCGCCGCCGATATCGACAATGTCGTGGACCTTTCGCGGGGCACGGCCATCGGCAAGGATGGAGTGACACTTTATTCGGTTGAGCACCTCATGTCGGCGTTTGCCGGGCTCTCTATCGACAACTGCCTGGTGGATATTGATGCGGGGGAAATACCGCTCATGGACGGCAGCGCCAAGCCCTATGTCGACTTGATCCGCGAAGCGGGAATCGTCGAGCAGGCGGCTCAACGTGAATTTTTAACGATCGACGAACCCATGATGACCTATCTTAAGGACGACGTCGCGTTCGGTATTTTCCCCTCGGACCATTTTCGCGTAACGCTCATGATCGATTACAAGCACCCTTCGCTGGGAACGCAGCACACCACGCTCATTTCGCTCAAGGACTATGTTTCCGATTTTGCGCCGGCCCGCACGTTTTGTTTCCTTTCGGAAATAGAGCACTTGCGCAAAACGGGGCTCATCAAAGGCGGCAGGCTGGACAACGCGGTCGTGGTACAGGATGTTGAGTTGACAAAAGAACATATCGATTATATGCGGTCGCTGTTTGAATGGAAAGGCCCCATTGAAAAAGGCGAGAACGGGTTTGTCAATAACGTGCAACTGCGCTACTTCAACGAGCTGTGCCGGCACAAAGTGGTCGATTTGATCGGTGATTTTTATTTACTGGGCAAGCCCCTGCGAGCTTTCATACAAACCGCCAAGACCGGCCATGCCTCCAACATCGCCATGGCCCGCAAGATCCGCGAATATATCCGAAAGCGCAAGGGAAAGGCCCTTGAAGAGGAGGCGCCTGCTCTTGACTATGCAGCAATTCTCGATACCCTGCCGCACCGATATCCTTTCCTGTTGGTCGACAAAGTACTGAAAATCAACCCGCGAAAAAGTATCGTCGCCGTTAAAAACGTTACCTTTAACGAACCGTTTTTCAATGGGCATTTTCCCGGCGAACCCGTCATGCCCGGCGTGCTTCAAATCGAAGCCATGGCGCAAGCGGGAGGCATCATGGGAATGTACGGTCAAAAAACGGATAGCGACGTAACCATGGCTTTCATGGCCATCGACAACGCGCGATTTCGCGGACCGGTGCGGCCGGGCGACGTGTTGCGCATTGAGGTTGAAATGCTCAAGGATCGCCGCTCGACGATCCGTTTCGCGGGAAAATGTTATGTAGGCGATAAGTTGGTAAGCGAAGCGGAGTTGATGGCCATGCTCGCCCCTAAAGGGAAAGCGTAGCGGAAAGCGAGCGCTACGGATACACCCACGTTCCGATTCCATCGATTTCAGGAGTATTTCCCGATTTCCAGGGTCCTCCCCGTCCCATGATAAAAGCATCGACCGAAAAACCCATCGCCATGGGAATGAACATTTCGGCGGGTATTCCGATATCGTCAACTCGGCGGAGACGCAGTGGGGCGAAATAGGTCGTTAAAAAATCGAACAGCGTCACGTTATTCGCGCCTCCCCCTGAAATCCATATCGTTTCGGGAACAACCACATGTTGGTATTCCTTTTTAAAAAAATCAAATATCGTCCGGGCGGTGAGGGCGGTAAGGGTGGCGAGTTTGTCGAGTGGCGATAGCGACGCCAAGCAGGGATGATCGCCAAGGGGAAAAAGTTCGGCGAGGCGAAGTTGCCGGGGTTTGGGATCGGCAAACCATGGGTGGGAGGCCAGGGTTTCCAGGCAATGGGCATTGACCTTGCCCTGCGCGGCAAACGAGCCGTCACGGTCGAACCCCTCGGCGCACTGGGCGTCTTTGGCCGCCTTATTGATAAGACCGGTTCCCGGTCCGATATCCGCGTCGATGATCGTGTGCCGAGCTTGACTATCAAAAATAAACAAGTGCGATACCGTTCCGATCGTACAATGCGCGGCGATACCCTCCTTGCCGGCGGCGATGGTATGCATGCCGGGAAAAAGCGGCAAGTTGCCCGATCCGCCGCCGAGAATGTCATGGCGGACGAAATCGGTCACCACGGGTGTTTTAAAGTGCGATGCGATCAGTTGCGCATCGCCGAGTTCGATATTCCAGTGACGCGCTTGAACGTTTTCGACGCGCACCTCTTTCCAAAGCTCCAATTTATTGAGGACGACGATCTGTGGTTGTTGCAGGGACTTTTGCGCGGAGGCGCATACGGTTTTTGCGCATTCGAGAAAGAGATGGGAAACCGCATGGTCCAACCATCCGAGGGTTTCGAGGGTCAAGGACGTCGCGGGACCAAGCATGATCGTTTCGAGAATCTTTTGTATTTGCGCGGGATAGGGTAAAAGAGCATGCGACAAAATCGACCAAGCGGCGCCCTCTATGTTTACGTAGATCCCTTGAACGGCGCTCTGAGGTCCGCCGGCGGATAGGATGAGGTAGCGTTTATTCTTTGCTTTTGTCAGTTGGGCGATTGTTTCCATGAAATTTCATAATAATATACATTATTATGATCGGAAGGATTTCAATCAAAATTTATTGCGTCTTTTAGGCGAATTACCTAATTTTATTTAGTAAGATAGTTTTTCTCCCTGGTATCATAGTATGTCGTGAATTATTTTATTTAAGGGGTTAAATAAAATTTAAAACAAAAATAGAGTGAAAAGACAATTTTTTCTGCAAAAATTCATGAAACTAATGGCGCTCCTAGTCCTAGTGGGAATAAGTATTCAAAATGTTGCCGCAGAACCTATAATTGTCGATACGACGGCCAAGGCAGGCGATGCGGATTCAACAACCAATGTGAAAAATAAAACCATGCCATTGAAATTGGTCACTAAAAGTCCAATTTCCACAGTGGCGATTTCCGCTTTAATTCCCGGTGGCGGTCAAATGTACACCGGCAATTACGTGAAAAGCGGTATGTTTTTTGCAGCTGAAGCTATTTTCGGCCTGATTACCTATTACCAGTATGAAAACGGCAAGTATTATCATGATAATTCCCAAATCTGGTTTGATTCCTTAACACGTTTCGGCAATGGCTATATAATAAAAAAAGATACCGTTAAAAATGGATCAAATACCGGTGATTCGGCGTATGTGGATACGACGTTTCGATCGACAAATCTTCGGATGCATTATAATTACAGCTCGTTTGAAGAAAAGGAAAATCGGAATACTTTCCGTCAAAGCGCGCTCTGGATGGCGGGCATCTATTATTGGAACATTTTAGATGCGCTTAAAAATACGCGTTTTTTCAGTAATAGCGACCCGAAGAATCCGGTTACGGCGGGGTGGCTTTCCGCCGTGCCGGCGCTTGGATTAGGTCAGTTCTACAATGGAGAACTTTCCAAGGCCGGGATGATTTTCACGGCGCAACTAAGCATGGCGTATATGGTGTATAATTACAACGATCTCATGCGCATCTGTGAAAACAACATCAGGATGCTGAGCGCTCCGGGCACGAGGGAAACCAAGGACCCGGATGCCGCGGATTTGTTGTCAAAATGGAATTCAAAACATAGCGAAGCGTTTAGAAACAGGAATATGTGGGCCTGGTATTCCCTCGTGTTTTATATTTACGGCGTTCTCGACGCAGTGGTCGACGCTCATTTACATGATGCGCCGACTAAAATGAAGTTGGAGCCCGATTTGACGCCCGGCCAAAATAAAGTCGGAATACGCCTGAAAATGAACTTTTAACGGTGATCTGTAAACGAGAGGTTGGCTTATGGGAGTGACATTAAAGGACATTGCGGAATGCGCGGGCGTTACATCCGCCACGGTTTCCATGGTCATCAATAACAAACCCAATATTTCGGAGGCGACGCGCAAGAAGGTATTGAAAATAGCGAAGGATCTCAATTATTATCCCAATGTCATTGCCCGGGGGCTTGCTACGAGGAAATCCAATTCCATCGGCGTCATCGTGCCGAACCTTGCGTCCTCCTTCGTGGTGCGCATCCTTCAGGGAATAAAAAGCACCAACCGCGATATCGATTATACGGTGACGTTGTTCGACACGGTAGGACAAAAAGAGACCGAATCGCAGCTCTTTCAGCGCCTTGCCCGCGAGCGAAGGATCGACGGCGCAATCCTCATCAGCGCCTCGGTGACCGACGACGAGCTGAAAATATTCGCGGAGGAAAGCGTGCCCTGCATCGTCGTCGCCCGCAGATGCGAGCGAATTGATTCTGTGTACGTAAACAACGAGGAAGGCGCCATGACCGCGACTAACTACCTTATCGATACGGGGCGCCGGTCGATAGCCTGTGTAACATGCACCAAACAGAATCTTCCTACCGCGGACCGCATGACCGGCTACCGGAAAGCGCTCGAACAGCATGGCGTTGAATTTCATGAGAATCTTCTTTTTGAGGTCGAAGACGATACGATTGAGGCCGGAGGACAGGTCTTCAGAAAAATCCAGGAACTTAACCTTGGCGTCGATTCGGTATTTTTTCCGGCCGGGGACATGGTCGCCATCGGATTTATCAAGGAGGCGAAGAAGAACGGCCGCGTTATCCCCAGGGATTATGCCGTGGTCGGCTTCGATGATATTCCTGCGGCCGAGGTTATAGAACCCTCGCTTACCACGGTGCGGCAGCCTAAATTGGAAATGGGAGATTACGCGATCGGTATGATCGTTGACAAAATAGAAGGCCGTGAATCGGGGATAAAGCACAAGGAACTACAGACCAAATTTATCGTACGGGAATCGGCTTAAATGAGCAATAAGCGGTGAGCGGTGGAGCATCGCCTAAAAAACAAAGTAATGGTTGAGGAAAGGAATTATTTTTAAACGTTTCTTACCTGACGACTTTATACTTATGGGGGTGTACTGGTTTCGACGGGGAGTGCGAGATCTAAGCAGCATGCCGAGGATTATCGGTGGGCCTCGTAAATCATCCGATAACAACAATAATCGCTAACGATTATTCTTATGCAATGGCTGCCTAATTAAAGGCGGCTGACACGATGAGCGGTTAGCGTTCGCTGTGAGTCGTGTTAAAGCATGAACGCTGGTTTGCCGGGGCGTACCGACCGGCAAATGAGATCAACCGGTGCTGGTTTTCCGTAAAGCCTGTCTGACGGCGGTGCGGGAAATAAGATTAAACCACAGACTAAGCATGTAGCGGCTTATTTTGACTGCTCTTCGGACAGGGGTTCAATTCCCCTCACCTCCACCATCCTCCGCGCCTTCGCGCGAAAACCGAGAGACCGGTTTTCGCGCGAAGGATGGGGATTGAGCGAAGCGGTATTTTAATAGCGGTTGATACAATGTTGTTTATTTTTTTCATCATCGGCATCATCGGTACGCTCTTTCTTTTCATTTTCATCAACCTTGAGTTGAACTCATTGCATAAAAAGATCGACGCCGTGATCATGGAAATCAAAAAACACTATGGAATTGAATGAGGCGATCTCTTTAATCAATGAACGGGTGCGCGGTCTGAGCATGTACCACCTGGAGCCCAAACCCGCCCGGATCAAACTCAATCAAAACGAAAACCCGTACGATTGGCCTTTTGCCATAAAGGAGGAAATCGCCTCTTTTTGTAAAGAAAGGCCGTGGAACCGGTATCCGAATTTCGTGCCGGAAGCGCTCAAGCGCAAGCTTTCGGAGTATACAGGCGTTGACGCCGACGGCATCATCGTGGCCAACGGTTCAAACGAAATACTGCTCGTGCTCATGTTGTCGCTTCTGCGCCCGGGAACAACCGTCGTTATTTGCCAGCCGACCTTTACCGTGTACAGGCTTCTTGCCAACGGACTGGGCGGCCGGGAAAAAACCGTGTTCCTCAACAATGATTTCGGCTTCGATGTGGAGGGCATACGCCGAGCTTTATCGGAAACGCCCCAATCGGTTTGCATCCTATGCTCTCCCAACAATCCCACCGGCAGCATGCTGACGGAAGCGGACATCCGTTCGATCCTCGGCGTTCACACCGGGATCCTTATTCTCGACCAGGCATACGTCGAATTCGGCGGATTCAACGCGATCCCGCTTTTAAATGAGTATCCCAACCTCATCATCACGCGGACCTTTTCCAAGGCAATGGGCGGCGCGGGCCTGCGTCTCGGTTATCTCTTGGGCGCACGCGGGATCGTGGGGGAAATCAATAAAATAAAGCTGCCGTATAACATCAACTTTTTTTCCGAACATGTCGCCGAGACGCTTTTATCACATGCCGAATATGTTCGGATGCGCGTCAAGGAAATTTCGGAAGCGCGCGACGGGCTGTATGAGTTTTTCAGGTCTATGCCTTTTGACAATGTTTATCCCAGCGGCGCCAACTTCATGGTAGTGCGGTTGAAAAGAAAAAACGAGCTTTTCGCCCATCTTTTAAGCCTCGGCATTCTCGTCCGCGACGTTTCATCGTATCCGATGCTGGAAAATTGCCTTCGTATCAACGCCGGAACCCGCGAGGAAAACAGCGCGCTGAAACAGGCGTTGCAATCATTTTTTACGGGGGCTCCGAACGCCTCCGCGGCATATAACCTTATTATCGAAGGAACCGCGCATGCAACGAAAAGCCGTCATTAAAAGGACGACGAAAGAAACCGACGTTTCCTGCTCCTTGACTCTCGATGGAAAGGGAGACTCTTCCGTAAAAAGCGGCAATGCTTTTTTTGACCATATGCTTGCGCTTTTCGCCGCGCACGGCTTGTTCGATTGCGTTATTACCTGCAAAGGCGATACGGAAGTGGACCTTCATCATAGCGTCGAAGACATCGGTATTTGCCTCGGCGAGGCGGTTCTAAAGGCCTGCGGCGATAAAAAAGGCATCGTGCGATACGGCGTTGCGTACGTGCCGATGGACGAGTCCCTTGGGCGGGTATGCTGCGACATTTGCGGACGCCCCAATCTTGTTTACAAAGTAAAACTATCAGTCTCAAAAATCAACGAATTCGAATGCGAACTGGCGGAGGATTTTTTCAAGGCGTTCACCGATCATGCGCGATTGACGCTCCATGTCGATCTTCTGCGCGGACGCAACGGGCACCATTCGCTGGAAGCCGTGTTCAAGGCATTCGGCCGCGCTCTTTCGCAGGCCTGCGGCCTGAATCCGAAAGCCGGAACCGCGATACCCTCGTCAAAAGGCGTATTGTAGAAACCGGCGTCGATGTTTCGATCACTCTTTCCCATGTTCTTGCCCGCCGAGCGTTATTCCTGCGCGTTGATCGCGGTTTTGCTTTTAATTCCGTGCCATGTTTTTTCAAAGGAAAATCATCTTCCCGATGCAACGGCGTTGCTTCGTTCCGTCCGATCGCCGATGGACTTGTTGCTGCCGTACCTTCCCCGGTCTTATTCGGCACCCGTTCTGGTAGAGGGCCCCCCCGCGGACGAGATGAGGCGTATGTGCGAAAAGCTCAATTTGCCGCCGCCGCGTTATAATGAAGTATTCGATAAAAATCACCGATTCTTCCTGTATTTAACCAACCCCGACTATCCCCTTGAAACGCGTGAATGCTTGACCGGTATTTTCAATCCGGTCGAAATGATCGACCTGATCATCGCCTCCGCGCTGAAATACCGCGATGAGGGCATGTTTTCCTTAATTGTAAAAGAGACCGCGGGTACGGTTTCGGAGGCGGCCGTGGAGGGTAAAAGGGCCTATCGCGTCCAGTTGCGGCCGACGGGCGCGTGTTTCGGGTATAGCTATCAGGACATGGGCGCATTTACCCGCGAGAGCTGGCTTACCGGCATATCGGCGATCATGGATTCGGCGTCGCGTTTGGTAAGGGAAATGACCCTGCATAAATGTTGGAGGCAATTCGAAGGCGCCGGCGTCGAAAAACCGCCGGTGGACAGCGTTGTAACCAGGTATTCATTCTCCTACGGTGAATGCGGAGGCGTCCTGCTTCCAACGGGCGTGCGTCTTTGGGTGAACGGGGCGCTCACTTTGACTCTTTCGGCGACCTACCGCCGTCTTGAAAACACCTATAGGGTTTTTGACACAAGGGAAATCTGCACTCCGCGTTCCGGCGCGGATTCATGCCTGGCGCTGCGCTATGGGGAGTATCGCATCGGCGACGTACCGGACGCCGTGAAAAGCCCCGTCAAGCCCGCGACCTATCAAAAAAACCTCGAACGCGCGGCCCGATTGTCGCAGGAAGCCGCCGCCGCCCTTCATAATGGCGACATCGAAACGTCGGTTCGCGCATGTAAAAAGATCGTCGCCCAGTACCCCGAAACCCCGCAAGCGGTCGAAGCGCGGCGGCTGTTGTCGGGGCTGCCGATGGGGAAGTAAAAAAACTATGGATTTTTTCGTGTGAGTATTGTAGTTTTTGTATAGATAGATACGGTTCGCGTCAGCTAAAGTAAACACGGCGCCCTATCACCCTGTGACTAATATAAAAAGGAGTCGTTATGCCTTGTTTCAAAATGCTGTGTTCTGCAATGGTCTTCATGCTTGTTGTACTGGTCGGCTGCGGCAAAAATGATAAACAAAATGCAATGAAAAAAACAGCGGATCTGCCGATGATCGGAAAGAAGTCCGCGGATACGTCGGATGTTTTTAAGGAATTCTACTCGGATGACACCGCGGGACAAGGAACGCCGAAGAAGTCGTCAAAGAAAGCTTCGTCCAAAGGCCAAACATTTTCTCCCGCTTCTTCGGTTTCCGCGGCTTCCGGGGAATTTTCTGAAAACGGACGGTACGTGGTGCAAGTATCCTGCGTGCCCTCCAAAGCATTCGCGGAAAAAATGGTCGCAGCATTGAAGGAAAAGAATTTTCCCGCCTACGCCGCGGCGGTGCAGAACCCCACTCCTAAACTTTCGGGAACGTACTATCGCGTCCGTATCGGAGGCTTCGGCGGGATTTCTGCGGCAAAATCCTTTGGGGAAAATTCCCTGGTCGCGTCAGGATACGAATACTGGGTCGATAAAAAATCAAATGACAATGTAGGAATGGAAGGGTATGGACTCGGCGGAAGTCCTTCGGCAAATAGCCCCGCAAGCTCTTATGAAAACGGCTCAACACCCTCTTCATGGTCTTCTTCTCCCGCGGGCACGGAAACATCCACGGAAACATCCAAGGCTTCCGCCGGCGGCGCCGTCCCGTCACCGGCCGCTGTTCCCGAGACGCCGTCCGCCCCGCCAAGCGTCCCTGTAGCGCCCGCGTCAAATGTCCCGACGCCCGAAAAAAATCCCGCGCCGACCCAGGCGCCCACCGGCGCGCCTTCGAGCCCCGCGGCAGTTTCGCCCGCCGCCTCGGAAACGCAAACTCAAAGTAAAAACGAAACGCCCGCGCCCGGTAAAAAAACGCCGGGGCCTGGTGATTGGGGATCGGATTCTTCATCGAGTTCGGGCGGTTGGTAATAGTTCGGGAACCGATAAAAACAAAGGAAAATGGGTTTTGCTTTAACAAAAGCAAAACCCGTTTTTTATCCTCTCCGGTCGTAAAACGGAAATCTTCATCATGCCGCTCGTGGCTTTCAGCAATTTGGGATGCAGCAAAAATCAGGTCGACGGGTCCCGCATGCTCCGGCACGTGCTGAGCGTGGGCTATACGCTTACGGAAGACGCTTCACGGGCCGATGTTATCATTGTCAACACCTGCGCGTTCATTGAAGCCGCGAAGGTGGAAGCCATCACCATGATTTTGGAAATGGTGGCTTTTAAAAAAAACGGCCGATGTAAAAAACTGGTTGTATGCGGGTGTTTCTCGCAGCGGTTTCGCGAATCGGCGGCGGGAAAATTTCCCGAAGTCGATCTGTGGGCTGGAATGGACGACTGGCCCGAGCTTTTCGCCCGACATTTGAAAACCGGCCCGCGACCATCCTTTGTCCGTGAACTTCCCGCGCCTCGCGCCACGCAATATTTAAAGATCGCGGAAGGATGTTCGCATGGTTGCACGTTTTGCGCCATCCCTCTCATTCGAGGAAAATTTAGAAGCTGCGCTCCGGCTGCCATTCTTGAAGAGGCGAAATGGCTTGTCGGGGAAGGAGTGTTGGAGTGCGTTGTGGTTGCGCAGGATTCTTCGATGTACGGGAAAGATAGAGGAACATCGCTTGTCCTCCTGCTCCAAGAGCTGCTTGCGAACACCCCGTTTCCCTGGATCAGGGTAATGTACCTGCACCCATCTCTTGTCGATGACGAACTTCTTAGGCTTTTTGCGCGCGAGCCCAGGCTCTGTCCGTATTTCGATATTCCCCTGCAGCATGCCGCCGATACTGTTTTGAAGGCCATGGGCCGGCATCCCTTGTCAAAGGGAATAGTCGCCCTCGTCGAACGGATTCGCGCCGCCGTCCCCGATGCCGCTATCCGTACCGCCTTTATCGTCGGCTTTCCCGGTGAAACCGAGGAGATCTTTGAGGAGCTGTTGCGTTTTGTCGAAACCATGAAATTCGATAAAGCGGGTGTGTTCCCGTTTTCTCCGGAGGAAGGCACTACGGCTTTTTCAATGCGCCCCCGGCCCCGCAATGCCACGGTCGCGCGGCGGTGTGAAGCGCTTATGTCGCTTCAGCGTGAGATCAGCGCATCAATCAATCAGTCGAGGGTCGGCCGGATCGTCGACGTTATTGTTGACGGTAAAGCCGATCAACCGGGTTTTACCACCATGGGACGAACGCGGTGGGACGCTCCCGAAGTCGACGGCAACGTCTACATGAAAACCCTGAAAATTCCATGTGGCGCCATCGTTCCCGTGCGCATCCATGCCGCGGGGGATTATGACCTGTATGGGGAACCGGAAACGCGATAACCGCGCGGGAGTGATGAAAATTGACCCGATCCCTTGCCGTCATGTATTTTCTTATGTTAAGATCATTTCGAAATTTTCAGGGGAGGTTTTTTTCATGCCTACGTACGAATATCAATGTGAAAAATGCGGATTGTTATTCGAGGAATTCCAAAGCATTTCCGCCGCTCCCCTCACGCAATGCAGAAAACCCGGCTGCGACGGAACCGTAAAAAAACTTTTTTCACGGGGCGCGGGGTTCATTTTCAAGGGGAGCGGTTTTTATAGTACCGACAATCGCTCAGAGGCATATAAGAAACAGGCCAAGGCCGATAGCGGGGCATCGGTTTCCGGGTCGGGTGATGCGGCGGCGGTAAAAACGGCCTCGGCTCCCGCTCCTAGCGCCTCCGAAGCGCCCGCGAAGGCGTCATCCGGACCATCCGAAAAATAAAGGCCCTCAAGGGCCGGCGTGTTCCTCCACAATCGCCACGATAGCGCGCCGTGGCCTAAAGGTTTACCATAATGTTTATTGACGAAACGATCATTGAAGTCAAGGCCGGCGACGGCGGCAACGGATGCTTTGCCCATGCGCGGGAAAAATTCAAACCAAGGGGAAAGCCAAGCGGGGGCAACGGCGGCAACGGCGGCAATATTTTTATTGAAGGATCGAGTCAATTGTACACGTTGCAGGACATCGATTTTCGAAAAAAATACGCCGCTCAGCGCGGCGCGCATGGGCAGGGTTCGAACAAATACGGTAAATACGGCGAGGACATGGTCATCGCGGTTCCCCTGGGGACCGTTGTCTACGATGCACAAGGCGGTCAATTGCTCTTCGATTGTCTTAAACAAGGCCAACAGGTTTGCGTGGCAAAAGGCGGAAGAGGCGGAAGGGGAAATGCGGCTCTGACGTCGAGGAAAAATCCCAATCCGGAACACGCGACCCCCGGAAAGCCGGGAGAGTGTAAAAAAATCAGGCTGGTGCTCAAGGTCCTTGCCGACGTCGGCCTCGTGGGAAGACCTAACGCCGGTAAATCGACTTTTCTATCCAAAATATCAAAAGCGCGTCCCAAAATAGCGGATTATCCCTTTACTACAACCGAACCCAATTTAGGAATCGTTCATGTCGCCGAAGGGTACGAATCGTTCGTTGTCGCCGACATTCCAGGTCTTATTGAAGGTTCCCACCTCGGCAAAGGATTGGGGATTAAATTTTTAAAACATATAGAACGAACGAGGATCTTGGCCATATTGGTGCCGGCCCTTGCGGAAGATCCCGAGGCCGAAGCCCAAATGCTGCTGCAGGAATTGAGCCGCTACAGTCCGGTGCTTGCCGAAAAACCCAAGCTCTTTTTCCTTTCCAAGGCCGATCTTTTAGCCCCGGACCATCCGGCGGCGATTCCCGAAGGCTGGATTTCATTTTCGTCAATTACCGGAAGCGGTCTCAAGGAGGCGCTCGCGGAGTTGAAAAAAACGCTTGACGCCGTTGGCCGGGAAACGGATAATTCCGGAGACAGTTACGTGATGTAAGGGCTCAACCGTTCAATGGAAAAACAAAGCCTTGAACCGGTCGCTATTAGAATCGCCTCAACCGGCGACCTTAAGGCAATTTACCGAATCGAACAAGCCGCCGTCCAATCTCCATGGTCCCGGTCCGCCATCGCCGAAACGCTAGACGGCGATTGCGCCGTGAATCTGGTTGCGGTGGGAGAGAATGGCGACATCCGCGGATATCTTTTAGGCGCGATCGTCGCCGACGAGTTGAGCATTCATTATCTGGTAACGCATCCTCGATATAGAAGGCGCGGCATCGGACGAGAGCTTATCGAGGCAGCGGCTAAAAAAGCGCGAGACCTGGGCGCCCGCATCGCCTATCTCGAAGTACGATTGAAGAACGAGGCCGCGCAGGCGCTTTATAGAGCGTGCGGCTTTACAGTAGGGGCCGAGCGGAAAAAATATTACGCCGATGACGGGGACAGTGCGCTGCTCATGGCTATGCGCTTAGAGTAGAAATTCCTTCGACACGAATTTATATTATAAAGAGTTCAACCCGGTCCACAGTATGTATCCTACACGCTCATAGACGCCCGTGATGGGTACATAGCGCGAAAGAGGAATGAAATTTCGCGGTTGGGAACGCTCCTGGACCCGCCTACTTCAATTTGTCAATCTTATAGGTAAGTTGGTTGTCGAAAAATCGTTGCCGCGCCTCGTCCTTTTTGCGGTCATTTCTCTTTTCGATAACCATGTCCCACACTTTTTCCTCTTCCAGGTCAAAGAGCTCGTGAATGAGTTTCAGATAGTAGGCGGCGCCTTTTGAGGAAAACCTGTGCAAAAAGAGCACTTTGTTCTCCGTAATGACTTCATCGAACACCGGGTCCACGGGGATCGCCGTTTGAACGATCTTCCCCGGGAACATTGTTTTCAACGCGGAAATAAAGCTGTTTTGACGCTTGGTGTTGCGATAGAAATTCGGGATTATCCGGGAAATCCTGCCTCCGTGCGGGAAACGGGCAGTGAGCATTTTTTCCATTTCCACAATGCCGTCAACGGCGAATTGCTTGAGTTCGGTGGGTACGAATATTTCATCGCACGCCATGATCGCCGAGGCCTGGAGCCGGTCCATACCCGGCGCGTTGTCGATGATCACCACATCGTAAAACCGCTGAAGAGCGCACTTCTCCATGCATTTTTTTAAAAAATTTGTGTCCGTAACATCACCGTCGCAGAGGCCCGAAGCGGCGGTGACGACGTGGAGATCCTGGATTTCGGTCGTGCGTATCGCTTTCAGCAGTATCGAAGGGGCATGCTCTTCGGGCGCTAAATACACGTCGCGAATGGAGGGTGATTGTACGCCGACGCCCAGCATCGTCGAAAGATTGTGCTGGCTGTCGTTGTCGATCGCCAAAACCCTGTATCCCACCAGAGCCAGGGCCTGCGCCGTGCTGCCGGCGAAGGTGGTTTTACCCACCCCGCCCTTATGGTTTAGAACCGAAACGGTTTTCATGATGTGTATGCCGGGTACGCCGTTAAATATGTTTTTTAATCCGCTGCCATCCGTCGTGTGGAATGGATGCGCCCACCACCTGGCACACCTCATAGCCGCATGCCGAGGCCAACGCGCCGCATTTGTTCATGGACAGGCTATTGACAAGACCGTAAAGAAAGCCCGATGCCCAAAGATCTCCCGCGCCCGTGGTGTCCACCGCGGCGCCCGAGCCCATGCGAGGCACGGCGGTCACCGCGCCGTAATAAGAAACCATGCTTCCCCGTTTGCCTATTTTAAGCGCCGCTATGTCGGCTTTTCGCGCGAGCGCCTCCAGGGCCTTGGTTTCGTCGGTAATCCCGGTAAAGGCGCGCGCCTCGTCCTCGTTGGCGATGACGATGTCGACGTATTCGTCAATAACATCTCCCAGGATGCGCTTCGAGGCCTCGACCACGGTATAACTGGCAAGGTCCAGCGACACGAGCGCGCCGGCGGCCTTGGCGGCCTTGAGCGCGGCAAGCAGCAGCGATTCGTTGAAGAGCAGGTATCCTTCGATATGCGCCACCGCGGCGCCTGTAAAATGCTCCGGAAGTATTTCCTCGGGTTTTGTTTCGGAGGATGCGCCTAAAAAGGTAAACATCGAACGCTGAGCGTCGGGGGTGATGATGGACAATACGCGCCCGGTAGGTGAAGAAGAGCCGAACAACACGGGTTCAACGTTATGATTTTTTAATGACGTTTCGAAGAGCGCTCCCAGATCGTCGTTGCCGCGTTTGCCGATAAATCGGGCCGGGCCGCCGAGTTTGCCGATGCCCAGAATGGTGTTGCAGGCCGAGCCGCCCGGCACGATGGAATGGGATTTTTTTGTTTTGGAAAGCATACGCTCGATGGCCGCGCTGCTTTCAATAAGGGTCATGCCGCCTTTCTGCGCTCCGGTGGCGGTTAAAAACTCCTCGTCTTCGAGAAGGAGTATATCGACCAGCGCGGACCCGATGCCGACGATTAATTTTCTTGCGGGGTCTATTTTTTTACCTTTTGCCATGATGTTCCTTTTTCTTCCGATGTAATGGAATAATGATTATAGCATGTAAAATAATTTCCGCGAAAAATAGTCAATATTCCGGGCTTTAATTTCTTTTATCCGCCTTGTTGTCTCTTGAACGGGAACTAATTATTTTTTAGGGGCTTTTTTGTTGGGGTGTCGTCCAATGGTAGGACTCTGGACTCTGGCTCCAGGTATCGAGGTTCGAATCCTTGCACCCCAGCCAATAATTGTCGATGATCAGGATGAATGGATTAAATATCGGCGCTATCGTCTAGTGGCCTAGGACGGGTGGTTCTCAGCCATCAAACCGGGGTTCGATTCCCCGTAGCGCTACCAATATAAAGCCCTTCGATTTTCGCCTTTTTTAGTGGTAAAAGGGCAATTTTGTTCAGACTCAATACCTAAGCCCCGGCCGGCGCCGACTTACTCTTCCTCAATAATATCCTCATCCTCGACGGGCATAAACCATTTCTGGGCTATGAATGTCGGGATAACGGCGCTTGCGACGACAACGCCGACTAATATTGAATATTGAGACTGATTAATGATTCCCGCCTGCAGTCCGAAAAGACTCGATATTGTACCGAATGTCAATCCGGTGCTCATGAGCAGAGTTGTATACATGCTTCCCTGAGGGATGTATTTTTTCGCAAAAAAATAGACGCCGAGGAATTTCGCGATAATTTTAAGGAGGAAAAGCAGGAGAAAAAGGCCGAGACTCGCCCCGATAAGCGGGAAAGAAATCCTGAGTCCGCCGACAATGAAGAAAACCGGCGTTATAATCGCATAAGCGACGGTGCGGAGCCGTTGTATCACTAAATGATGTTCCGATTGCTTACCGAAATATTTCGACATGAACAGGCCCAGGACGAACGCGGGAAGCACGGCATGCCCTTGACCGAGATGAGCGAAAAAAATAAGCGTCAATAAAAGCAGGAAAACGTATTTGATCTCCGATTCAACGACCTTGTTCTTGAATCTCGAATGGTTAAAAAGGATGTGGGAAAACCGGGACGCGAATACTATGATCGCAATCGAGACGACGTAGAATAAAAGCGTGAACAACGTTGGCTTGACGAATATCACACTGAGCGCAAGAGCCGTTCCCATGTCCGTGATAAACGTGGACGACATCAGCAGCTTTCCTATGCGGGTATCGGACAACCCGCTTTCTATAAGAACCGAATACACGACGGCCAAGGATGTCGTGGATAACGCTATTCCCGCGATGAGCGCCGCTTGAACGCCCCAATGCAGGAAATAAAACGCAACGAATGCGACAAGAACGAAAGGTAATAAGAATGAAAAACCGCCGATCAGCAAACTGCTCTTCAGATTCTCCTTCATCATTTTTACGTCGATCTCGGTTCCGGCGAGAAACGTGAGCACAATTCCGCCGAATCCCGCCAGATACTGCATCCATTCTTCCGTATGCAGGCCGAAATTTCCCGCCACGGAGCCTAGAAGAATTTCAACGATCGCCACCGAAATGCCGAGTCGTAAAGAGATAATGCTCGAAATAAAGATAATCAGGCCGGTAAATAAGGGAATTGCATCCGCGTGCATGATGACCTCCTGTAAAGAAATAGGAATTATTGTCAATAAAACGCAGGAGTCATCAGCTCTGAAGGTAACGAGCGGTTTAAGGCGAACTCCATCGCCTAAGGAAAAAAATATATTATGAAAAGGAAAATATCAAAAACGTCATCAGTGTCATCGAATATTAAGTATCTCCTCGAACTTCCTGCTCATCTTATTGTAGAATTAAATATCATCCCGAAGTTGGCGAGAATTTATCATCAGCAGCCACAGCCATAGGGAAGAGATTTTGTTTGCAAAATGTTCTGGGGATTGGGGATGTTTAGAACAGAGGGACTCTCATGACTGAAACATTATTTCAAATAGTACTTTGTAGCGGTATTTTGCTTTTCCCGCTCCCGGTTTCCTCATCCAATGCAAGTCCCGCGCAGCCCGGGCCGATTCGGACGTATTCCACTATTTACTCAATCGGTATCGAGTGGGACATCACCGGAGACGCCAATCACAATGCAACATGCGCAATCCAGTATCGAAAACAGGGAGATGGCGCATTGAGGGATTTTGTGGGGCTTTTCAGGGTGGATTTTCGCGGATGGTATGACGCTGATTCCGCCGACCGGACTTATAACATGCTTGCCGGAAGCGTTATGTTTCTTGACCCCGCAACCACGTATGAAATAAAACTTGCGCTACGGGACAGTGACGGCGGCAACAAAGACACGAATTGTATCATCGCCACCAGATCACTTCCATCATTGCCGACCGGCGGAAAAACGATACATGTGACAAGCGGCAACGGCGGCGGCGACGGGTCGCCGGCCAATCCTTACAAAGGCCTTGCGGCCGCGCAGACAGGCGCGTCGGCCGGCGATATCGTGCTTGTGCACGCGGGCAATTACGGCAGCTTCAGTTTTTCAAAATCCGGCGCGGCGGATGCCTATATCGTCTGGAAATCAGCGGGCGATGGCGACGCCGTCCTTGATTACGGCCGGATCATCGGGCATCATATTTGGCTTGACGGACTGATATTCATCAATAGCGGCGGTCAGACATACGCGCTGGTCGGCCAGAACGGTTCGCCTTCAAACGTAATTCAACGATGCGGGTTTACCGGATTCAACTACGGTATAACCCTCCAAGCTAATTCGAATGACTGGTATATCGCCGACAATACCATCGTCGGCGATAAAACCAATCCCCGCGTGGAGGGTGATTTTGAGGGGGAAGGCGTTGAGCTCGAGCACACGAGCGGCCATACCGTGTGCTATAATAATATTTCCCGCGTCGCCGACGGCGTGTCGTATGCGCTGCGTAACTGCGACATTTTCAATAATGACATTTTCGACGTGACCGACGACGGGGTTGAGCCCGACTACGGCTACGCCAATATCCGCGTCTGGCAAAACCGCATTACCAATGCGCGCAACCACGGATTCAGTTTTCAACCCATGTATTGCGGGCCATGGTACTTTATAAGAAACCAGGTCGTTGGGGTCGGCTGCTATATGCTCAAATACCGGGTGGTCGACCGGTTTCTGCTCGCGCATAATACATTCGTCGGCTGGAACACGCTTGACATATTCGATCAAAACATCCTTTCGGCCCTTTCGCGCAACAATCTGTGGATACAAGCCGGAGGATCGGGATATATTTGGGAGGCGATGCCCTGCGCGGAAACCGGCTCCTGCACGCAGCCCGAACGCTGGGCGCCTGACTGGCGCACGAGCGTGGATTACGACGGTTTTGATTGGGGCGCAAGCAGTCCTGTTTTCAAATGGGGCGATCCGGTGCAGCGCTATACGGATCTGGCCGGATTCGTCACGGTGAGCGGCATCGAAACCCACGGCATTCATTTGAACAAAGCCGAATTATTCGACAGCTTGAACGATCCGGGGAGCGACAGTCTGTATGATCGCCGCTGCCTTATCCTCAAGCCCGGCTGCGCCGCGATTGATAAAGGAGATAAAATCGCGGGTATTAACGATGATTTCTCAGGCAGCGGGCCCGACCTGGGCGCGTATGAATTCGGCAAGCCGCTTCCTCATTATGGACCGAGGACGGAGACCGGCAATGGGATAGCGGTTAGCCGGAATACTACGAAAATTCCCGCGGCAATTCAGGTCATATCCTCTTCTATGGATCATCGGGTCATCTTTAGGATTGTGGGCGGCAGAGGACCGATAACGCTGTGCATTTATACCATGGCCGGGAAGCAAATAGCCCAAATCCATGATGACGCTGATATCTCTTTTACACGGATACTCACATGGAGCCATCGCTTCGCGGGCGTGTATTGCGCCCGGATTATGCAAAAGGGCGGCGGTAGTATGCAAAAATTCCTTGTGCGTTGAAAGGGAACATAGCTTCAAGTCTTACTCGCAAGCGAAGCCACCCACTCGCGTTCGGCCCACAGCGTGCAGCCGCCGCTTGTTTCCCGCAGATTGACGTGGTTCGCTCGTATTTTTTCCAGAAGCGGCGAACCAAGGGCGCTTTTAAGTGACGCGCTTGTCACGTTTGTATCCGAATATGGCGCGAAGGGACATGGTTCGAGATCGCCGCCGGCGCTGATATGGACAAATCCTCGCCCCGCGGCCAGGCATCCGCCGAAAAGCGCTTCATCGCCGGGAAAGGCCACGAAAAGCGCGGGGGTCTCTTTTTTTAGGCGGAAAATTGCTTTCATGGCCGTGGATCGTTGAAGATCGGTCGGCGCCAGCGCCTCGGTTCCCTTGTCAACCGGTACATATTCCACGTGGAAAAACAGGCGGCACCCGTCTTTGTGGAGTTTTTTTATCCACGCGCCGTCATAGACCATGGAAAAATTCTCGCTGGTCACGGTGATCGAGCAGCCGAAGAAAATGCCGTTTTTCCGTAACAGGGACATCGCCGCTTCGACCCGGTCAAACATTCCTTCTCCTCTGCGGCCGTCGGTCTCCTTTTGGTTTCCCTCTATGCTCAGAACCGGGATCACCATGCGCTGCTTTTTCAAGGCGGCAATAACGGATTCGTCGATCAGTGTTCCGTTTGTAAATAATGGGAAAGTGATATCCGGAAAATGGCGGGTGATATCGAGTAGGCTGGTATTTATCAGGGGCTCCCCGCCCGCCAGCAACACCAGGGATATCCCCAGATGTTCGGCTTCAACAAGCAGCTCGATTATCCGTTTATCCGTGAGCGAAGGCGAAGGCGACGCATGCAATGAATGGGAATAGCAGCCTTTGCAGAGCAGGTTGCAGCTCTTCGTAACGCTCATGATCATGAACGGAGGAACATGGGTTCCCTGCCGTTGCCAAAAAAGCCGCCTTTTTGCCGCCGCGCGCTGTTTGAAATAGAGCGCAAGCGCCGTTTTAAACCAGCCCGGCTTGCGCAGGGCTACCTTAACGGCATCGTAAAAAAAAGACGCAATGCCTTTATTAAGTATTTCACCGAGTTCCCCGTTTGACATTGCGGGTTGGGCATGCGGCGTTATGGCGCTTTCCATTGCCTGGTCTACGCTTATTTTCTTTACCGGAGAATAGTTCCGTAAGTTTGGCCCGGCCAACTCAATTGTTTGCATGATGCTTCTTCCTTTTTATATGCTCAGTGGCCATTTGAGTTTGAATGATTGTTTCACGCGATACTCTATTGGACGCTCGAATCGTCGGAAACCGCTACGGGGAGGCCCTTGGACTCCGTAACGGTCAAATCCTTTTTAAAAAGAAATGACAAGTAAACGCCCCATCCCAAAGAAAAAATCAAAAGCATGAACAGGAAATTAATGAACGGTAGTATCGATATAATCGCGCCCGCTAGCGCACCGATCAGGAATTGATAATGCCTTTTTTTCACATTCCATTTGAATTTTGTCACCAGATATTTTCCTACAAGCGTCGTGCCTATGACATTCGCGATTGCCATGAGCGGGAAAAACGCAAAAATCAGCACAAGGGCGAACGGTATGGTAAGAATCAGAATGCAGCAAAGAACGATAAGCGCGGGGTACATGAGCAGCGGAATAAGGCCCCACAATGCCGTATTCCAAAAGGTTTTTTCCGATTGTTGCGCGTCCAGTTTTTTAAATACCGGCAAAAAAAGCATCAAGCATCCCACAATCACGCAACAGATGCATAAACCCAAACAAATGAGATATTTAATTGACTTTATAAATTTGACGAAGGCGCTCCAATCCTTGTCGCCTTTACGGCTTTCGTCGATTTTAATGATGCCCGTGACTCTGGCCGCCTCTTCAGTGCTCAATTTTTCCTTCGCGGAATAGGTAAGACTGCCGTTTATTTTTCCCTTCTTGCCGATGATTATACGTCCTCCATACGCGGTGACATTTCCCCGTATTTCATTGTTGATGACGATTTCCCCTGCGGCCGCGTAGAGGTCGCCATTGAGCTTGCCGTCAAGCGCGAGCTTTGCGCAACCGACAAAGAGATTGCCGTTTATCACCGCTCTCTCGCTCATGGCAAAGGATTTACATCCTACATAGCTGTTTCCAGCGATCGCGCCGTCATTGACAATATCAATTGCTCCCGCGATAATGCCGTTACCCGACGCGCCGGAGTAGATCAGTTTCTCGCAGAGCGCGATTAATCCTAGTTTCGTAACGCCGTTAAAGGTGAGCCTGTTGCCGAGAAACACCAAGTCCTCCGCATGGCCGGAAAAGGTAAGTTCATGGCCTAAAAAAAGATAATCCTCGTTAAAAATGCCTGACTCGGTCTTGATGTTTTTTTCTTTTTCTTCGCAATAATTATGGATGACCATCGCCGGAAGCGCCATGTTCAAACAAAGCACGATGCCGATAATCGCGGCAATTTTTGTGTTCATAGATTTCTCCAATGAAAATATTGATGGTATCACATCTTGGACGATTGCTATAAAGATACCGCATTGGCAGGCGCTTGGAAATTGATTCCCGGTGAGCGGTCGGGAATTCCGGATGAACGGTAAATTGTGGGAGATGGACGGCTATGGCGGCATTAAAAATCAACGATCTTTTTCAGTTCATGCGCTTTTCTTCTCGACACATCGATCTTCACGCCGTTTTGCATCTCTATGGTGTAAGAACCTAACTCCTTGTGGATCATGGCAATGCGGTTCATATTAATGATATCAGTCCTGCTTGTCCTGAAAAAACCGCCGTCTTTCAACTTTTCATCATAATAGTTTAAATACTTATCCGAAATCATTTTGTCATTGACCGTATGTAAATAACAGAACCCGTTTTCCATGGAAATTCTGATGATATCCTTTGGCGAAATGATCCTTGTCTTTCCACCAATCGTTACGGTTACATGATCGGAAGCTTTTAACGGCGTTTCCGGAGATTTCAGGGACTCAGGAGCCGTTAGTGCCCGCTTTTCAAGGATTTTTGCCACGGCTTTTTCCAGCCGTTCAAATCGTATCGGTTTGAGAAGATAATCCAAGGCATTAATATCATAGGCATGAGCCGCGTGCTCGGAATACGCTGTTTGAAAAATGACAAGGGGCTGATTTTGCAGGGACGGCAGTGATTGAAATACCGACATCCTCGGCATGTTGATATCAAGGAAAACCACTTCAGGCTTATGGGTAATGATTAATTGTAATGCCTCATTGCCGTCTTTGGCTTCCGCCACGATTTCAAATTGGGCGAATCTGTCCAAGAGCTCCCGTAAACGCTCACGGGCGGGGTTTTCATCATCCGCGATAATAGTGGTTATCATAGGCTAAAAGATACTTCCACTCCTCCATTTTTTATTAAAAATGTTCCGTTACTGTTTTCAACGCGCTTCCTGGTAATGGTTAATCCCCGCCCTTGATCGAGCATGGATGGCAGTAACGCCCTTTCGGAATCAATGACGGTAATCCTATTGCGGCCGGTTTCCTGCGAAATCAGTATTTCAATGGTCAAATGCGACACCTTTTGCATGTTGTGTTTTATGCTGTTCTCGACTAATGGCTGAATGATTAATGGGGGAATGGGAAAGTCAACGTCACCCTTGATTTCATAATAAAGCTTCTCGTCAAAGCGCAACTTCTGAATCTCCAAATATTTTTCGACATTCGATAGTTCCTGTTTAATGGGAATGCTTGTTTTATCGGATTGTTCGAGATTTTCCCGAAGAAGATCCGATAGGTTTAGAATTGCCATTTCAGCCTTCGCGGGCTGTTTTAAAAGTGTAAGGATCATATTGAGCGTATTAAAAAGAAAATGAGGATTGATTCGCGAGGAAAGCAGTTTCATCTCCATCTGATTTTTAAGGTTTCGCTCATTGCCGATGGTTTTTTCCTTCTCGACCATGACCTCCCGGTAGATGATCAAACCTGAACCGATACTCTGCAGCGCAATGATAAAAAGAAAGTTTATAAATAAAAATGAAAAGGCGCCCCGATTGTAATAAATAAACAGCGTCGGTTCCAAATAGAGAACAATGAAAAAGCTGATGATGCCGATGCCCAATACAAGGGAGAAGGAAATGGCGACACTATAGATTGTTTTAATTTTAAACACGAGTTTTTGGGAAAAATAGCAACCGCCGATCAGGGCGAGCCCGAGAATGAATGAGTTGATGAGCGCCATGCGCACGAATCCCCAGGTAAAATCCTTCAGTATAAAACAAATCACCAAACTTAAAAGCAAGCCGGTAATTTGCGTCACCATAAAAATAGATGAGTAGAATACAACGTTTAAGGAAGCTATTTGGCGTATTATTTTCATGGGTTGATGGGGCAAGAAAATAGAAGTGATAGTACAATGAATCCCACGCTCTTCAGTGAGCGAATACGTTTTTACCGTGAAAAATCATTGGCCATTTGAATGGCGGCTGAACTTAAATCGTCGACTTTGCCTTTGACTTGTTTGGTTAAATTTGATACTATTTCTCCGGTTTTAATATCGGTGATTCTGATGTTAACAACCCAGGTTTTACCGAGTTTGCCGATGCTGCCGATGAACATTTTGTCGATGCTTAACAAACGGCCTATTTCAACCGCGCATTCGCTCGAGTTGCACGCGCCGCTGTTTTGAAAGCCTTGTTCGCTTAATATCTTGTTCATTTGCGATCGTTCCATCACCCTGTATTTCCCATTCGCCTGTATTTGATTCGTGAAAATATCCGTAATAATCATCGAAACGCCGCTGTCGATGCCGATGGATTCAAACCGCATGACCGCCGCATTACCCAAAGCCGTTTCCTTCCGTGGCGTTAGGGATTTGGAGAGAGGGATAATTTTTACGTTATCGGTATTACCGGCAGGGGGGGTTATTTTTTCCGAACAAACATACGCTTTTCCGGAAACCGAGGCGCCGAAAAACCCCGTATTCGTTTTTAGCCACAAAACGCGTGTCGCGCCCTTGGCGTTAGCCTGGGTCAACGCCCTTTTTTTGGCTACTTCCAAACTAAGTTTTTGGCCGGTAAATCCACCCCAATAGGAATTCCCGGTAATAACGCCAAGTTTGTCGCACCCTTGCGCCTCCGTTTCATCGGCGATTACCATGATGGTATTACCGGAAAAAGTGGATGCGCATCCTAGTAAGGAACCGGATAAAAATACCAAAGGCATGAGGGACAAAATTTGACGGGTTAATATTTTCATTGTATTCTCCTAGTCAAATAGAAAACGAATTGTTCTGATTGAATTACTTAAAAATACTTTCGAAAGCTTTGTAAGACGACAACAAAAAATTAAGCCGATTTAAAACCTCAGTTTTTCGCTCTGTCTGCCATCGAGAAAAATTTATCGTCATAGTTTCATTTGCCTTGGTGATGTATTTTGAAGTCTACTTGATCACCAAAGCATTCCAAGGAATTGATAATGGATAAAAGAAATAAAAAGAAATCTCGATCGGTTGCCATGTCCGAAAATTCCGCTTCCTCAAAAAACCTCCTGCCGATCAAACTGCCCAGTCCCACACTGGATGGAGGCAAATCGGTATTAAAGTCTTTGCTGCAGAGAAATACAATCCGTGAAATAAGCGATAGAAAGCTTTCTTTGCAGGCGCTTTCAAATCTTCTATGGGCGGCCTGCGGAGTAAATCGCAAAAAAGGCCCGTTTGGAATTCCCGGCAGAACAGCGGCAACAGCGAGCAACTCACAGGAAATCGATCTGTATGTTTCCTTTGAGGACGGGACCTATTTGTTTAATGCGGTTTTTCACAGGCTGGAACCGGTTGCTACGGGAGACCTGCGCGCTCTGGCAATCAGTCATGGTCAACCGGGCTATGCCGCCAAGGCCCCGGTTCATATCATCTACATCGCTGATGTCAACAAGCTTTCCAACACTTCCGGTTTTCAAGAGCCTGGACTGCAGGACCCGGAGGTCCAAAAAGCCTATTATTATGTTGATACCGGTATTATTGCGGGCAATGTTTATTTGTTTGCGGCATCTTTTGGTCTGGCATCATGGTTTCACAATTGCAATAAATCCGCTCTTAAAGCCAAATTAAAATTACGTGCCGACCAGCGCATACTTTTCGGCCAGACCGTCGGATATCCGGAAAAGTAATAAACCAGGGAGATGACAAAATGGACATTTCAGGAAATACGGTATTGAGAGCGCAAATACTGAGAGAACGAGCATGATCGATTTCGCGTTCGATAGCCGGTATTCCCTTTTCATTAAAGATTTAGACATGGTTTGTTGCATGTATCTGGCTCGCCTCTTTCCTGATTATTTCTTCATTGTCTTTCTCAGCGACCTATAATTTCATTCGGATTCAGGTGATGGTTTGCGCTTAACTAATGCGAGAGAACCAAATAAATAATAACTGTTTTCGATATGCTCATCTTAAACCTTGGGTTTAGGTTTTAAAATTGACCACGACCTTCGTTATCACTGGGTTAGTAGGCCCCTTCGGGCAAGCGAAGCGCAGTGTTTTGGCAGCGGCTGTGTTTTTTGTCTTCGCGCGCTCAATTCAGTCCTCGTGTAAAGTCAAATAAAAACCGCTCCGTTCGCCTGGGTAAAATTTAAACCGTCCACCCCTTCGTGGAATTTGATATTTTACAGGGAAAAGGAAAGTCGAAGGAAATCGTATGAAAGAGCCGCAAGCCCCCCTTCCCCAGCAACCCCAACCCGTAAACCCGGTTATCGTCGAGGAGGCCATCGTAGCCCTCTCCGCCGAGGCGCAGCGGAGCGGCAACCATAAGAACCGCTATTTCCTCATCGGGGCTATTATTGTATTGTCAATATTCATCGCGCCGATGCTCAAGCTGTTCATCGTTCCGCTGATACTCGCCGCCACCTTCGTCACCATTTTTTATCCGCTCTACCGCCTGATCGCCAAAAGGCTTTGGAACAATAAAACCCTCAGCGCCCTTATCTGCTGCCTGGCGATCGTTTTTTGCGCCCTGATTCCCGCTTACGCCGCGGGGTATCTCATTACCCGGCAGGCCATCGACCTCTATTCCACCTCGGAAACGAAGGTCGTTGAATTGATGAACAAAGGCGCGGAAGGGAAACTGGGAAAGCTGGCCTCTTCAAAGTACCTGAGTTGGATAAACAAGTACAATATCGATTGGAGATCCTCCCTTCAGGAGGGGGTTCAGGGCGCCGCGAAGGCCGCCACGGCGGTGGTCAACAAGACCTCGGCGAGCGTTCTGGGGCTCATCGTCAGCCTTCTCGTGTCCCTTTTCTGCATGTTCTATTTGTTCATCGACGGGGAGGCTTTCGTTCACCGGCTCAACCACCTGATTCCATTACGTCAAGAATACAAGGACCTCCTTTTCGCCCGGTTTCTCCAAACCAGCAGGGCGACGGTCAAGGCCACGCTGCTTATCGGGCTTATTCAAGGAACGCTCGGCGCCCTGACGCTTCTGATCTTCGGCATCAAGTCGTGGTTTTTATGGGGCGTCATCATGATCATCCTGTCGGTCATTCCCATGTTGGGCGCGGGGACGGTTCTCATCCCCGCAGGAATCATCCAGATGATTCTGGGAAACGTTTGGCAGGGAATCGCGCTGATTTTCATCAGTGTGGCGGTCATTACCAATATCGACAGCGTCATGCGCCCCAGGATCGTGGGTAGGCAGGCGAAGATGCATGACCTGGTCATTTTCTTTTCCACCATCGGCGGCATCGTGGTCTTCGGGTTATTGGGGTTCATCATTGGTCCGGTGATCGCCGCCCTGTTCATGACGTTCATCGATATTTACAGTACGGAATTCAGGGATTACCTGGAAAACTAAGGCTAACGCGCGGGTTTTATTAAGAAGTCAAACAAGGAGCATTCCATGGTTACCGCAATCGTCATGTTGGACGTCGAGCGCGAAAAAATCAATGATGTCGCGGAAGCGCTCGCGGATGTCGAAGGAGTCAGCGAAGTCTTTTCAATCGCCGGCGCGCACGATCTTGCGGTCATTGTTCGCGTAAAGGACAACGACGGCCTCGCCGAGGTCGTCACCGGCCATATGCTGAAAATGAGCGGCATCAAAAAATCGGAAACCCACATCGCGTTCCGCGTCTATTCCAAACACGACCTGGAACGAATGTTTTCTTTGTAGGATAGAATGAATTCGACGTTATCAGCTCTCCCAGAGGAGAGGGGTGGCCGAAGGCCGGGGTGGGGTCAAGTACGGCTTTTTTTAACGCACTTTCACAATCAAGGAATCCCCCGTAATCCCGAAAATCCCGTTCTACCCAATCGTCTTTGCCACTTCCCTGAACGCCGCCTTGCGCTTTTGGAGGTCCTCAGCCTGAGCCTTGACCGCTGACTCGAAATTGTCAATCGTCTTTTTCTTTTCCTCCATCACCTGCCCCATGGCGGCCATGAGTCCCTCGAACCGGGAGTCGAGGTCTTTTTTAAATTCCTTGTAGGCGCTGTTGATCAATTCCTTGATGTACATCGAAAGCCGGATGATGTTCCTGTTGATGATTTCGGTGATGGCCATGGCGAAACAATCCTGGTAGCGCTGCCGCTTGGTCGCATCGGAGGCGAAAAAGCCGCAGAAGGGAAGCTTGATGTGCTGAAAGGCCAAGGCCACGCCTTCCAAGCGCCACCGCGTATCCGTGCGGATTTCCACGTCGTCGGCCATGGCCTCGAGTTCCTGGAGGGGCGCGGAGGCGGAGGGCGCGGCTTTTTTAATTTCGTCAAGGAGTTTGATGAATTCATTGACGTGCAGCAAGACCGCTTTCTTGAGAGGCTTGTTGACCGTATTGACGACCTGCAGGAAAAGATTGTCGAACAACGCGGCGGCGTGCTGCTCGAAGGCCGCGTGAACCGTGTGCGCGAGGTTCGATTTCCTCAGCAGCACGCTGCCCAGGACCGTTCTGAGGGCATCGGTGGATTTCTGCTGTAACTCGCCTTTTTTAGCGTCGATGGTTTTATCGACGAAATCGTTGAACGCCTTGATTTCAACGTCGATCAGCCCGCGCTCCTTGTCGATCTTCTTTTGGATGGAGCCGCTGTGATGGATGATCCACTCGTGCTCCTTTCTCGCCTCTACGGCGGGGCCGGTCAGTTCGAGGTAATCCGCCTCGAGTTGTGATTGGATGTCCGACAGGGCGCCCTTGAATTTGTCGCCGATGGCTTGTGAAAGGGTGAAGTATTTCTCGCGCAGCATGAAATCGATGATTCCCGACTTGATGGCGCTCATACCGCTGATGCGCCAGGCGGGATTGTTGTCGGGCAGGTTTTTCAACGATTGTCCTATCCTGGCTGAAACGTGGAACACCTGCGCGTCGGCGGGAAACCCGAGATTGTTTGTCAGGATGCCTTTAAGGAAGCCGTCGATTTTTTTCAGTTCGTCGATGGTGAGAAGGTCGATTTTGTTAAGGATGAAAAAGATGCGCGGCACGGCTTTCCGGACCTCCTTGAGGAATTCCACTTCCGTTTGGGTGAAGGGCGGGTCGGCGCTTAAAAGAAAAAGGACCGCGTCGCATTGCGTCAGCAAATCCAGTGTGGTTTTCGTATTGTGGACGTACGTGGAGCCGAAGCCGGGCGTATCGATGAGGATGGTCCCGTTTTCCAGGAGCGGGTTGGGGCATTCGACCACGGCCTCCGAAACGCACAGCCGGTTCAACGGGTTGTTTTCCTCGGCAACGTGTTCCTTGAGGCAGGCGCTGATGCCCTCGGCGGATTCCCGCACGATGAGATCGGGTTTTTTATTGAAAAATTTCACCACGCATCGCAAACTTTTACCGTAGGCGATGGTCGTTGGAATGGAGGTCACGGGTATGACCGACGTGGGAAGGATGTCAATTCCCAGCAAGGTGTTGATGAACGAACTCTTCCCGCGCTTGAACATGCCCATGACCGCGAGCCTCAGCGCTCCGTGGCCCAGCCGGTATCTGCATTCCTCGATGGCCTCGCGGTACGGTTGAAAGCGCGGCGGCAGGTTTTCGCAAAGCGCAAGGGCTTTGTCGATGATTTCGTCTATGTATATCGCTTCATTGGAAGACATGAGGAATAAAAACCGGGTTCTATTTTCAAAAATGAAACGCTCGCTGAGTTCGCTGAACGTTTAAAAAATATGTAATCGCGAGGCCAAGGAGTACGTTTCGAATTTGAAAAATGCTCTTTCATCCTCCATTTCATAGTATTTTATTCGGTAGTTCATTCCGACGACTGGCGCACAAAGATGGAATAGACCATCGAGAAGTTCCTCCCGATCTGTCGCGCGCCTGGGCAGAAAGGATCAAGCTCTCAAAGAGGAGATGGCCCATGCTCAGCCCCGCTTTAACCGAATACCTTTCCCGCAACAGCCTTGAACGCCTGGATTCCGGGTTTCTCGCGTATCTGTCGAATTTGTCAAAAGTATCCGGCGTGACCCCGGAAACGGCCAAAAACATCGTGAAGGAACTCGCCGACCAAAGGAGCAACCTCAAGCTCATCGCCAGCGAAAATTATTGTTCCCTCGCCACGCAATGCGCCATGGGCAACCTTCTCACCGATAAATACGCCGAGGGGTTCCCCGGCCATCGTTTCTACGCCGGCTGCGACAACGTGGACGCGGTTGAGGACTACGCGTGCCGGCAGGCGTGCGAACTCTTCGGGTGCGAGCATGCCTACGTCCAGCCGCACAGCGGCGCGGACGCGAACCTCATCGCTTATTGGGCCATCCTTAACGCCAGGGTGTCAACGCCTGAGCTTGCCAAGCATGGAGACGCCAATCCTTCCCATTTGTCGCACGAGGACTGGGAAGCGCTTCGCGCCAAGCTCGGCAACCAGCGGTTGCTGGGGATGGATTACTATTCCGGAGGGCACCTGACCCACGGATACCGGTTCAACGTTTCCGCCCAGATGTTCGACGCGTATACGTACGGCGTGAATAGGGAAACCGGACTTTTGGATTATGGCGAGATCGAACGCATGGTCAAGGACATCAAGCCGCTTATTCTACTGGCGGGTTACAGCGCCTATCCGCGGGCCATCGATTTCAAGCGGCTGCGTCGCATCGCGGACACGACGGGCGCCGTGCTCATGGTCGACATGGCGCATTTTGCGGGACTCGTGGCGGGAGGCGTGTTTACCGGCGACAATAATCCGATTCCCCACGCCCACGTGGTGACCTCCACGACGCATAAAACCCTTCGCGGGCCTCGCGGAGGCCTTGTTTTGTGCGTGAAGGAATTCGCCGAACACGTGGACAAGGGCTGCCCGCTGGTCATCGGCGGACCGCTGGAACACATCATAGCCGCGAAGGCCGTGGCCCTGACCGAGGCGAATACGCCGGAGTTCAAGGTCTACGCCCGGGCCATCGCCGACAACGCCGGAACGCTTGCCCGCGCATGCATTGACGAAGGGATGAAGGTGGCCACGGGCGGCACCGACAATCACCTGATGCTCATTGACGTGCGCGGATTCGGGCTTACCGGCCGCCAGGCGGAGAGCGCGCTACGGGAATGCGCGATAACGCTCAACCGCAATTCGCTGCCTTTCGACCCCAACGGTCCCTGGTACACCAGCGGGCTGAGGATCGGCGCGCCGGCGGTAACGACGCTGGGAATGGGCGAAAAGGAAATGAAGGAAATAGCCGCGATCATAGGGCTTGTGCTGAAAAATACAAAAGCGGAAATCAGCGCTTCGGGCGACAACGCGGGCAAACCGAGCAAGGCGAAATATGCCGTTGACGGGAAAATAAAAGAGGAGGCTCGGTGGCGGGTGGGCGCGTTGCTTAAAAATTTCCCGGTGTATCCCGAATTGGATTTGGATCTGCTGCAAAGGCATTTCGGTTAACCCAATCCTTGACTTGAGCAAACATTTCCGGCGCCATGGCCGTCGCGTTGGCGCTTGTGGGAAAACCGCCGCGCGCGACTTGGGCGGCGTAACGCGAGATCGATTTCGCCAACTCCTCGCGCGCGTTGCCGAAAGCTAGAGCGTGTTTGAAGGTCTTGGCGGTCATGCCGATCATGTCGTGGACGACGAGTACTTGACCGTCGCACAAAGGACCCGAGCCTATGCCGATGGTGGGGATTTTCAACAACCGGGTAATTTCTCCCACCACTTGTTCGGTCACCAGTTCGATCACGATCATGAATGCTCCGGCCTTCTCCAATGCCAGGGCGCTTGAAATAAGCTCCTGCGCTCGGCGGACGTCCTTACCTTGCGCCGTCGGTTTTCCATCGCTTTTTTGCGGGGTATAGCCGATATGCGCGCATACGGGAATGGCGTATTGCGTTAGAAGCCGGATGCTATCGACGACTTCCAATTCGCCTTCTATTTTAACTCCATCGGCTTTATCGGCGATAAGCCGCATGGCGTTTTCCAGGCATTGACGGGGGGTTTCGTACGAATGAAACGGCAGATCCGCCAGGACAAACGCGTGGTCGGCCCCTCGCGCCACGGCTCGCACGTGATGGAGCATGTCCTCCATGGTTACCTGCAAGACGTCGGGGTAACCCAAGACATTCGTTCCTACGCTGTCGCCTACCAGTACGACATCGATTCCACACGCGTCCGCGACCTGGGCGGTTGGAAAATCATACGCGGTCAGCACCGCTATTTTTTTCGAGTTTTTATATTTTCGCAGATTTTCAATGGATTGTTTCATAGGAAGCACCTGTGGGCAGCGCCCCGATGGCGTTGTTCTTTACTCCTTAGTGGTATTAATGTATAATATACAATATTCACGTCTTCAAGAGGATTGCCATGACCGGAACAATCGGCCGCGCGCGGGCATATGGACGGGCAGTTTTTACTTTCCGGCTTGCGGTATGCACGGGGGCGCTTTTTCTTTTCGCGGCAAGAGCTACTTCCCAAGAGGCTTCTGATGACGAATCGGCGATAACCGCCATAACCCAGGTAATCGCTCCTTCAACGCCGCTCTTGAGAAACGACAGCCTCGTTTATGCGATGGATATCGTTTTTAAGCAACTTGCGGGCAAGTTTTGGTCCTATCTGGACAATCCGCATCGGAATGTGGTCATCGAACTCTACGGTCTTGAAATAACCGCGCCCGACGCGCAATTTTCGCGCAGCAGCCCGGTGCGGAAATTGACAATTAAAAATCAGAAGTCGAAAATGGCCCTTTCGGGGAAACTTTCAACGATTTCCATTACTATTGATCAAGGATGGCATTTCGAAGTCATGCAACCGGATTCCAACAGTATTCGTTTGGTTTTAGGAAAAAAATTGGAGATTCAAGAGGTCCGGGAGAAAATCATCGACAAAAAAAAGCATTCGTTTTTTTCCTACATAGGAGCCATCTTCGGGGCGGCGGTCGCTCTCTCCGTTGCGACGGCGGCGATAATAACGCGATAATAACGCTAAAAAATCTTCGAAATAACTTGCATAATCCAAAAAATAAGTTCATTTTTATTATACGAAAAAAACGCGCTTTTTATTGAGGAGGAGTTTATGGCAGGTATCAATAAAGTTATTCTTATCGGCAATCTCGGCAAAGACCCCGAACTGCGGTATACGCCCGGCGGTCAACCGGTGGCGTCGTTTTCCCTCGCCACGACGGAACGCTGGTCGGACAAGAATGGCCAACGTCAGGACCGCACGGAGTGGCACAATATCGTTGTTTGGGGAAAACTCGCGGAACTTGCCAACCAATATCTTAAAAAGGGACGTTCCGCCTACATTGAGGGAAGAATCACCAACCGTTCCTGGGACGATCGCGATGGGAATAAAAAATACCGTACTGAAATAGTCGCCAATCAAATCCAGTTTCTCGGCGGTCCCGCGGCGGGAGGCGATGCGCAACCGGTCGCGGAATCGGCGCCGGTGGCGGATGCGCAATTTGATCAGAGCGCGCCGGCAAACGCCGGAGTGAGCGCGGGTGAAGATGATTTGCCTTTTTAACGGAATTCACTTGATTGGAAAAAGGATAGGAATCCATGAGCATTGAACTGCTGCTTCTCATGCTGTTAGGCGCCGTGACTCTTGTTGCGTATATGGTGGCTTTAAATTCCCATGGCCCCAAACGCCTTGCCGTTTCCTATCTTATCGCCACGGCCATCCTTATAGTAAGCGTGTGGGCCACGGTTCAATATGTCAATTCAGGCGATAACAGGAAAAAAATGGAAGAATTCAGGAAATTGGAATCGGAAAAACAAAAAGCCGAAGACCAAATGCATAGCCAAGAAGCGGCCATGCAGGCCGCGATGCGGGAAAATAAGGAACGGCTTGGCCTGTCGGCTCGGTTCAATACCATTATCGCGCGCGGCGCCGCCATCGCGGCTACCATGATAAATGTCAATGTGCGTGACATGAACACCGAATTGGATGCCTTGCTTGGGAAGGCGGCGGAAACAAAACGTAAAGCGGAAGAGTTGTCCGGCGATTTTGATAAAATAAAGGTTTCGGATTCCCTTTTTTTCCAAAGTTCTTCGCTTATTAAGGAAGCGCTTAAGCAACTGACCGAGGCAACGCAATATTACGTTCTCTACTATCGGGCCGAAGACAGCGCCCAGGAAGAGCTGCGTGAACGGATCATGCGGCAAAAGGCTTCCGGCAGCCACGAACTACTTCAAAAAGCCGGCGCCCTCATCGTTCCGCCCGGCAACTAGTACCGCGCCGAAATTCCAGGGATCGAAACATTGTTTGGCAATTTTTAGAAGTACAATGTATTTTTAGAGATTTGCTGTATGCTGCTTAAAATTAAAAGTATACCTGATGGAAGAAGCGTTCTTTCACAAAACGTAACGGTTGAAGGGGAGCAAGCGGCGTGGGTTTCCATTGTCGGGGCCGTTCGCTGCCGCGCCGACATTGATGCGATTCAACAGAGTATTACCGCGCATGTTTTTTATGAGTGCACGGTAGGGCTTGAATGCTCGCGTTGTCTTAAGAGGTTTGAATTTCCCCTCCAGGGTGATTTCTATAGCATCATTAAAAAACGCTCTCCGGATCGCCATCAAATATCGCCGGAGCAAGAGGAGAGCGACTTTTTTTATGACGATACGACTGATGAGTTGGATATTTCAGGCGCGCTTATTGATGAAATGCTGCTCGCTCTTCCCATGAAACCATTATGTTCGGAAAATTGCCCGGGGATATCAATGCAAAAAGAAATCGCAATCGACGCGTCGTCGGCAAAAAAAACGGATCCCCGATGGGAAACGCTTAATAAACTGAAAAGCAAGAAAATTTAATACCAATAAAGTTCCATGACAGGAGGAAATGATGGCCCTACCAAAAAGGCGAATTTCGAGTACGCGGCGCGACAAACGGAGAACGCATTTTAAATTGCATCCGGCCGCGCCTTCCGTATGTTCTCATTGCAAACAACCTAAAACCGCGCACAAGGTTTGCAAGAATTGCGGGTACTATGCGGGAGTGGAAGTCGTTCAGCCTGAAGAGTAACCGGAATTCTCGATAGGGAAATGATGCTACCCTTGCGCTTGGCAATTGATGTGATGAGTGGAGACTACGGCTCCGCGGTTATCGTTAAAGGGCTTATCGAGGCTCAACGCGTTTTTCGAGATCCATTCATCGTTCACCTATGCGGCGATGCGGGCGTCATTCGTGATGCTCTGAATACGGCGGGTATTTCCGAAAAGGATTACGGCCAAGAAATAGTCATTGAACATTGTACCGATATCGTTGGTCCCCACGATTCCCCCGCCCGCGTTTGGAAAAAAAAGAGCAATTCATCAATTGTTCGATGCATCTCTCTGCAAGACGAGGGCGTTGTCGATGCATCAATGAGCGCCGGCGATACGGGTATGCTCATGGGAGCGGCCATTTTTATTCTTGGACGGCTGCGAGGCGTCGGAAGACCCGCGTTGGCGGCATTTTTACCCACAACGCTCAAACGGTCTTCACTGCTTTTGGATGTGGGCGCTAATTTGAATTGCCGCACAGGGCATCTTGTTACTTTTGGGATCATGGGATATAATTATTTTAAAATTTTTTTTAATGCTCCTTCTCCTAGAGTCGCTCTTTTAAATATTGGAGAAGAACCCTATAAGGGAACAAGAACTATTTTTGAAGCGGATAAGGAACTGACCCGTTCCTGCGGCGGATATGTCGGTTTTATCGAAGGTTCTGGAGTACTTTTAGGAGAAGCTGATGTCATTGTATGCGATGGTTTTGTAGGCAATGTGCTTCTTAAGGCATGTGAAAGTATTCATGTCCTCGCAAAAACCCTTCTTGGCAATGACCCTAAAGTTCTTGAACGGATAAACGACACCATGGATATTTTAAATCCGGAAAATTACGGCGCGGTACCGCTTCTTGGAATTAACGGAACGGTCCTCAAAGCGCACGGCGGTTCGTCGTCAAAAGCGATTAAAAACGCCGTTTTAACCGCGCTTACCGCAATCAAGAAACGACATAATTCAAACAACGGCTGACAAAAGCATTTATGAAAGGCAACACAACAGGTGACACAAAGTACACGGGCGCGGATATTGTCGGTGGGAAGCTTTGTTCCACAAAATACGCTCACCAATAAGGATATTGAGAAAATAGTAAATACTTCGGATGATTGGATTGTAGCCCGGACCGGGATACGGCAGCGCCATATAGTTGCCAAAGACGAGAAAACAAACGCGTATGAATTAGGCGCGAAAGCGGCGACCCAGGCTCTTGCCAGATCCGGACTGAACGCGGAGGACATTGACGGCATCATTTGCGCCACGTTTACTCCCGATTATTTTTTCCCCGCTACTGCTTGTAAGATCCAACACCTTTTAGGGTGCAAAAACGCGTTCGGCTTTGACGTTTCCGCGGCATGTTCCGGTTTTGTTTATGCGCTTTCCGTCGCGCGGGCGATGATCGACTCGGGACAGTACAAAACCATCCTGGTCGTAGGGACTGAAATAGCCTCAAAAACACTCGACTGGACTGATCGCGGAACGTGCATACTTTTTGGGGATGGCGCGGGTGCGGTAGTGCTTCAAGCCGGCAGTGACATGCGTCAGGGAATTCTATCGACCTATTTATACAGCGATGGCGCTTTAGGGGACATATTGTATCTTCCCGCCTGGGGAGAAAACCGATTCATGAAAATGAATGGCGGCGAGGTGTATAAACATGCCGTTCGTATGATGGCTGACGCGGTGAAAAAAGGTATTGAAAAGGCGGGGATTGAGCTTTCGAACGTCGATTTGCTCATTCCGCACCAGGCGAATATACGGATCATCAAGGCAATGGCGGACCACATGAACATTCCCATGGATAAAGTATTTTGCAATGTTGATCGCTATGGCAATACCGGCTCGGCGTCAATACCGTTGGCATTGAATGAGGCGTGGTCCGAAGGGCGGATTAAAGAAGGAACGTTGGTTGTTTTTACGTCGCTGGGCGGAGGATTGGCTTCCGGCAGCGCCGTCGTGAGATTTTAAAATAGAAAGAAAATCATGAAGTACGCATTTCTCTTTCCAGGTCAAGGTTCACAGAAGGTGGGAATGGGCCGGGATTTCTTCAATTCCCTGGATATCGCTAAAAAACGTTTTGAGGAAGCCAACTCGGTTGTAGGGCGGGATTTGGCGGATATTTGTTTTAATGGACCCGAGGAAGCGTTAACGGCTACCCAAAATACGCAACCCGCGCTCTTCACCTTGGAAGCGATTATTACGGATACGCTGAGGGAAAAAGGCGTTCTTCCTTCATATGCGGCCGGGCATTCCCTTGGGGAATATAGCGCGTTGTACGCCGCGGGATTTATTTCATTTTCCGAAGGCATCAGGCTTGTAGCGAAACGGGGTGAGCTCATGGGTCACGTGGGCCGGGAAACCCCGGGCGCCATGGCCGTTGTGCTGGGAATGCCTAAAGAACAAATTCGCGCGGAACTACTAAAAGCCAGGGCCGGCGTTGTCGTGTGCGCAAATGAAAACAGTCCGGATCAGAATGTAATTTCAGGGGAAATCGCGGCAATAAAAGAGGCCTGTGAACTGCTTAAGGCCGCCGGCGCCAAGCGCGCCGTGCAATTGCCGGTCAGCGGCGCCTTTCATTCCCCGCTTATGCAAAAAGCGGCCGATGAATTCGCTTCGTATATCACAAGCTTCGTTTTTAAAGCCCCCGAGTGCCCCGTGATCGCCAATGTTACGGGACAGGTTGAAACTTCACCGGAAAAGGTGAAGGGGTTATTAATTCAACAACTCGTTTCTCCCGTTCGATGGGTTGACAGTATGATTACATTGGCCGGGCTGGAGCATGGACAATGCATCGAAACCGGGCCGGGAAGCGTTCTTCGAAATCTGGCGAAAAAATGCCATGAGCAGTTAAATGTTCTTCCCTGCGATACGGTTGAAAACTTATATTCTTTGGTTCAATAACGGTTGTTTCTCGAACGAAAAAGGGGTTTTTCGTGATCGATTGTAGTGGAAAAAATGCTCTTGTAACGGGGTCGGGACGTGGAATTGGAAGGGAAATCGCCTTGCGGTTGGCCCAGGCCGGCGCCAATGTCGCTATATGCGACGTTGACGGCGCCACCGCTCAATCAACGGCTCGCGAAATCGAATCGTTCGGACGAAAAGCGATCGCTCTCCAGGCGGATGTCGCCAAGGCTTCCGATATTGCAGCGCTTTTCGCCGCTTTTTTTCAGACATTTCCGACGCTTGATATTCTGGTTAATAACGCGGGGATCACCCGTGACGGTCTTATTGTTCGAATGAAGGAAGAGGATTGGGACGCGGTGCTGGCCATCAACCTCAAGAGCGCGTTTCTTTGCTGTAAGGAAGCGGCGCGTTCGATGATGAAAGCGCGCAGTGGCAAAATCGTCAATATAGCCTCGGTCGTGGGCATTAACGGCAATGCCGGGCAGGTTAATTACTCGGCCTCAAAGGCCGGCCTTATCGGGCTGACTAAAACCCTCGCCAAGGAATTCGCAACACGGAATATCCAGGTCAACGCCGTTGCGCCGGGGTTTATACGTACCGCGATGACCGATAAACTTACCGACGCTGACAAGGAAAAATTGACCTCCCAAATTCCAATGAAAAGGCTAGGAAGTCCGCTTGATGTCGCGAATGCCGTGGTGTTTTTATCGTCGCCACTTTCGGATTATATTACCGGCGATGTTTTGACCATTGACGGCGGGCTTATTTTATAATGGAAACCCCCAACTCGGCATGGTAGCCGGGTTAGCCGTTTTTTTTAAATATTAAAAAAAAATGATAAAATTCTTGCGGAACATTTATAAAAGTATCATTTTATAACACATTTTTAACGTTGTATCATGTTTAACACTCTCGAAAGGAGTTTATTGTGAGCGAGAAAGAAACCAAGATTAAGCAGATAATCGCGGAAAAACTTGGTGTCAGTGAAGATAAGGTTACTCCCCAGGCTTCCTTCATTGATGATCTTGGAGCGGATTCATTGGATCAGGTCGAGCTTATCATGGCTTTCGAAGATGCGTTCGACATTGAAATACCCGATGAAGATGCTGAAAAACTTCGCACGGTAAAAGACGCCATGGATTACCTTGAGAGTAAAATTTAATTCTTCAGGAAGGCAAATAGTATAATGTCGCGAAGAGTCGTTATTACGGGACTGGGCGTTGTAAGCCCTGTCGGTAAGGATGTTCCAACGTTTTGGGAGTCACTGTGTGCGGGAAAATCGGGAATTAGCCGCATTGAGTCTTTTGACACTACTCAATTTCCCTCAAAGATAGCCGGGGAAATCAAAAACATTGATTTTTCCTCGGTCGTAGAGCCGAAGGAAATCAACCGTACGGACAGGAATATTCTTTTCGCGCTTTATGCGGCCGACCAGGCGGTCAAGGATTCAAAGCTGGATCTCGCCGCGGAGGATTGTACGCGGATCGCTACGATCATCGGATCGGGAATCGGCGGGTTGAAAACGTTGGAAACCGAGCATGCGAAATTATTATCGCGGGGGCCGGGCCGCGTATCCCCGTTTCTGGTTCCCATGATGATTTCCGATATGTCGGCGGGGCGCGTTTCAATACAGTATGGTTTTAAAGGACCGAACTTCAGCGTCGTGAGCGCCTGCGCTTCCGCTGCCCATTCGCTGGGAGAAGCGTGGCTTTGCATCCGGGCTGGCATGGTCGATGTCGCCGTAGCGGGAGGCTGCGAAGCGGGTATAACGCCGCTTTCCTTCGCCGGATTCTGTTCGATGAAGGCGCTTTCCACGCGCAACGAGGTTCCCGAAAAGGCATCCTCGCCCTTTGACAAGAAACGCGATGGTTTCGTCATGGGTGAAGGCTCGGGAATCATCGTGCTTGAAAGCCTGGAGCATGCGCTTGCCCGCAATGCCCGGATATACGGAGAGTTCATGGGATACGGGGCAACCGGCGACGCGTACCATATTTCGGCTCCCGCCCCCGAGGGAGAAGGCGCGCAGCGCTCCATGGCCATGGCGCTTAATCAAGCGGGCTTGAAACCCGTCGATATCGACTATATCAATGCCCACGGCACTTCAACGGAACTCAATGACAAACTGGAAACGTTCGCCATTAAAAAAGTGTTCGGCGACCATGCGTATAAACTCCATGTCAGTTCCACCAAATCAATGACCGGTCATCTATTGGGGGCGTCGGGCGGCATCGAGTTCGCGGCCAGCGTACTTTCTATTGTCAACAATACGATACATCCTACCATCAACTATGAGGACCCTGATCCGGAATGCGACCTCAATTATACGCCGAACACATCCGTTTCCAAAACGGTCCGGTACGCGATGAGCAATTCGTTCGGTTTTGGCGGTCACAACGCATCGCTTGTTATTGGAAAGTATGAGCCTGCATAACCTACGCGGTTTTTTCGGCGCGCTACGCCTGTTCCGAAAAAACCGCGGCAGTACGTCTTTCGACCGGCTTCAACGATCCCTTCATTACCGATTCGCCGACACGGGGCTGCTTCAACAAGCGCTTACCCACAAATCGTGCGTAGGCCCGGACGATAAAAAGGGGCTTATGAGCAACGAGCGGATGGAGTTTTTAGGCGACGCGGTGCTCAATTGCCTGGTGACGGAACATCTCTACCGGTTGTATCCCGGCAGATCGGAAGGCCAGCTTTCCAAGGTTAAGTCACTGATCGTCAGCAGGAAAATATTGGGTGAGATCGCGCTGTCGCTCGATCTGGGCCGCTATTTATTATTCGGGAATTCGGAAATAAAATCGGGCGGCACGCACCGTTTGTCCATCCTTTCCAACGCCTTCGAGGCCTTACTCGGAGCGCTGTATCTGGACCGGGGTCTTGAAGTCGCACGGGACTTTTTGCGGAGATTTCTCTTTTGCCGGATCGACACGTTTTTAAGCGATGAGGACAATGTCAATTATAAAAGCAAAATCCTCGAACTTTCCCAGCGCGACGGTTTCGGGTTCCCCAACTACTCGGTGGTCGCCGCATCGGGCCCCGACCACGCGAAAGAATTCAGTATCCGTATCCACATCGCCGGAGTCAAGTTGGGCGAAGGCAGAGGCTCCAATAAAAAAATAGCCCAACAGAACGCCGCCCGCGAGGCTATGGATGTTTACAGCAAGGAATATATTTTATCTCACATAAAAGGAGAAAAAAACAATGAACTGGTTTCTCACTGAAGAACAGCGGATGATCATTGAAACGGCGCGCGAAATCGCGCAGAAGAAAATACTGCCCGTACGCGAAAAATACGACCATGACGGCATTTTCCCCTGGGACGTGGTAAAGGCCTGCGCCGACGCGGACCTATGCGGTCTCTACATCCCCGAACAATATGGCGGATTCGGCGGGGGCGTTTTTGAATTGTGTCTGGCGGTCGAAGAGCTGTCGAAGGTGTGCGGCGGCATTTCGCTGGCCATCGCGGCCACCGCGCTGGGCACTTTTCCCATTCTTCTTTTCGCTAGCGACGAACAGAAAAAGAAGTATCTTCCCGATATCGCGTCGGGGAAAAAACTCGCGGCCTTTGGTTTGACCGAGGCCAACGCGGGTTCCGACGCACTGAGCATGAAGACCACCGCGGTGCGCGACGGGGATTTCTACGTGCTCAACGGCACCAAGCAGTGGATCACCAACGGCGAGAACGCGGAAATCTACACCATCATCGCCAAGACCAATCCCGCCAAGGGCGCCCGGGGCCTGACGGCGTTCATCGTCGAGAAGGGGACGCCCGGATTTACCTTTGGGAAGCATGAGGATAAAATGGGCATTCGCGCCTCCTCCACCACCGAACTTGTTTTCCAGGACTGCCGGGTCCCAGCCGCCAACGTGCTCTCCCGCGAAGGCATGGGCGCTGTCGTGACCATCACCACGCTCAACAATTCGCGGCCCGGCGTGGGCGCGCAGGCGCTGGGGATCGCCGCGGGGGCCTTGGAGGACGCGGTCAAATATTCGCGCGAGCGGATACAGTTCGGCGCCCCCATATCCTCCTTCCAGGCGGTTCAGCACATGCTTGCCGACATGGGAACGCAGATCGAGGCTGCGCGGGCGTTGATGTACGCGACCGCCCGGACAATTGACGCGGGAGAAAAGAAATTCGCCAAGGAATCGGCCATGACCAAGTTGTTCTGCTCCGACGTGGCCATGAAGGTTACCGTCGACGCCCTGCAGGTCATGGGCGGCTACGGCTACATGCGCGAATATCCCATGGAAAAGCGCATGCGCGACGCCAAGATCACGCAAATCTACGAGGGAACCAACCAAATCCAGAGGAACGAAATCGCGCTATGCTTGATTAAGGGCGCGGCTGCGGAATAATTGGTAATGTCATTGTCGGTTTTGTAAGGGCGGAACTCAGGGGCCGCCCCTTTTTATATTGTACCTTAACGGCATCAAGATATTTTCATAATAGCCATGACGCCTGTAACGTAATTATTGTATCTTTAGAGTGTCATCTTCCCGACGACGTTTAAAAATGAAAATGGAGTTTATTATGCAAGGCGTACAATATGTAATGGACGATAAGGGCGAGAAAACTGCCGTATTGATCGATTTAAAAAAACATGGCGAAGTGTGGGAAGATTTTTGTGATGTAGCTCTTGCCAATAAACGAAAATACGAACCCCGCGAATCCCTCGAATCCGTTAAAAAACGGATCAACGGCAATGATAAGCGGTAGTCTTTTCTACTCGATTGTCTTTAGCCGATCCGCTCGAAAAGAACTCGAAAAATTAGATCATTCGATTGCCCTGAGAATACTCAAGAAAATCGAAAATCTTCCCGAGAATCCCCGTCCTGTCGGGTGCAAAAAACTTACAGGTCTAAATTCCCTTTGGAGAATCCGTATCGGTGACTATCGAGTGGTGTACGAAATAGACGATCCCCATCGTCGTATCGATATCTCAATTGTTCGCCATCGAAGCAAAGTATATAATAATATTGACTAACACTAATAGGTCGTATTATGTGCGCACGATTATTCCTTTTTCCAACTTCTCCAACAGGTCCGTCATGTCCTTTGGCATCGGCGCCTCAATGCACAATTCGCTGTTCGTGATAGGATGGACGAAACGGATGCTTGCGCAGTGCAAAGCCTGGCGATGAAATAGCATATTCCCCCTGAAGTTGGCGGTATCGTCCCGCCAGGAAAGAAATTCTTCTTCGCCCATTCCGTAGAGTTTATCGCCCACGATCGGCATTCCCGCGCAGGCGAGATGCACCCGGATTTGGTGCGTGCGGCCGGTGACCGGCATCGCGCGGATCAGGCCGTACCGTTCCCCGATATTTCGCAGAAGATCGAAATGTGTTCGGGCGGGCTTGCCGCCAACCGGATCGACCCCGTATTTGTATCGGATGCGTGAGCCGGCCTTTTTTCCAATCGGCGAATCGTCGGTCCAGGTTTGGCGCGAAGGACAACCGTGAATGACCGCTCTGTATTCCTTGCGCATCCTCCCCTGCGCGAAACCGTCATTCATCATGCGAAGGGTATGCTTGTCTTTTGCCAATAAAACGACGCCGGACGTTTCCCGGTCGAGCCGGTTGATGACGTCAACCTCGCGGTAACGCACGGGGTCGGTAACATGGCGTAATTGATAAATCAGATTCGACCGGAACGATCTGCCCGAATGGTGCACCAGTAAATTGCCTGTTTTGTCAACAGCCATGAGGTACTCGTCCTCGTGGATTATTCTGAAATTGAAGTCCGCCGGAGGCTCCGTAAACTCGGGCATGTCATAGGTGATCACATCGTCCCGATGGAGAAGCGTATCCGGGAAGTTGCTCGCGATATCGTTGATTGAAAACCTGTTTTCCCGCAGCCGATCCAGCCACTCCAGCCGCGATAAATAGGTAAACCGGCTGCTCAGATAATCGATAAGGGTACAGGCGCCGAGGTTATGAGGCGCTCTGGAGGAAATGATCATGGTTCTTTAAACCCTTATTTAACCGTGATATCATCAATCCACGCTTCAATGGGGGTTTCCTTTTTCACCCTTATTTCCATTTGGATTTCCTTGACCGTCGGCGCCTCGAATAAAATCGGCAGTCTTATGTCGGTCCATTGCTGGAAATCATAGTAGGTGAACTTCGAACCTTTCGCGGCCTTGAAGTCAATCCCATTATAGTAGGTCCATTTTTCATCGTTCGATGTTCGTATCCGTATGGAAAGCGTGCCCCTGCCCCGGATGCTCATGGCGCAGCAGTGAGCCGAAGAGTCGGCGCTTATTGTGCAGGGAATCACGTCGCGCCCGGCGCAGCCGTTTTGTTTACCCGCTTCACCGGCTATTTTCAAACAATAGGACCCGCTATGCGGCTTGCCGGTGTCGCGGGAAAGCTTGATATGCCGGGCGCCCGAAACCCAACCTTCGCGTCCGGTCTCGAAACTAATGACTCCCCGCGGCGCTGCAATCTTGCCGTGTTTCATGGACTGCTCGGACGTATCGTTGGAAAAAAACGGGCCCTTTCTTAGTTTGAGAAATATCGGCAGATGGTCTGAATAGCCTTCAGCCCGGTGGATTTTTTGTTTGTTTTCATAGCGCATTTGCCAACGGTAGGGTTCCCCGTTCATAAGGAGCCTTCCGTCCCAGGTAAAAACGCAAAACGAGCGGTCCACGTAGGAAAGCCTTGAAGTGTCGAGAAGGGACTCGGGTATGAGAATATGGTCGGGGGTATTGTTTTGATGGCGGAACATTTCGCTTGCGCGTTTATCCTCGGCAATGTCCAGCCATGGATCGAAATGGCGCATTACGTCAATATTACCGATGTTCCTTTTCGTCACGTAATCCGTAAAGCAGCCCGCCCGTACCTTGGCGGTGCCCAGCACGGAATTGACGCCTGTTTTTCCATGCGTGTCGTCCAGGCCCATGGTATGGAAATTGGCGCATTCGTCATAGTTTTCGTTGAGGTCTCCGGCAATAACATAGTGCGTGGACGGGGATAGCCGGGATAGCCTTGTTTTTAAAAGTTCCGCGGCTGCCAGGCGGGCGGATTCGGGCTCCTTTTTTGAGGGCCAATGGCAGGCGAAAATTTTCAACGTATCATTGCCTAAAAAAACATTCGCCTCAAGGAGATTTCTCGATATTTCGTTTTTTCCGTTGATGGACGTACCGTATCCCGCTACGGCGAATAAGGGAAATCTGGAGAGAATGACCGGAATGGTAGTAGTGCGGTTGGGTTTATCGCCCAATGCGCTGTAGGGATAAGGACATTTTTTTTCTTTAAGCGTTTTTTGCAATTCATTGGCCGCGTTTTTATTTTCAATTTCCACCAACACGGCGATATCGGCGCTCATGGCCGCTATGACCGAGGCGATGTTATCTGTTTTTGCCTGAAAGGTCGATCGGGTCCAGTTATTGGCGCCCGGCTTATACTCCGGGTATTCCGTTCCATTGTCCACCATGTCGAAGAGGTTTTCGACATTGTATTCCATTATTGAAATGGTGTCGGGGATGTGGCCTTTGAAAGATAGATAAGAGTCTGCGTTATTTTGTGATTTCTGACAGCCATTCAGAAAAAAGAATAATAGCAATAACGGCAGTGGTTTTAGAAAAAAGATACGCTTTCGGATAGCCGTGCTGCGTAACCCCCTCGATAGTCTTTGCGGATTTAGAAACGAACGGTATGGGGGCACCCGCGAGGTGTGTTTGAATTTCGAATTCATTATTTACTACTAGTATGCTCCGGTTCCACGTGCAATGTTATGTATGATCCTGGATAGGTTTCCTTTATGGTATTCTCGATTTTAAAGCAGAGATCGTGGGCGTATTCAAGCGTGGTGTTTTTTTCCATGGTTACGTGAATATCGATTTCGCGCTGTTCCCCGCTTTTGCGAGTGCGCAGCTTGTGATAGCCGGTGATCTCCGTGTAACCGTCAAGGATGCGTTTGATTGTCAGCAACTCCGCATCAGGAAGGCTCTGGTCCGCCAGGTCGCGAAGGGACTTTTTGGTTAAGTCAAGGGATGCCTTGCCGATCATGCACGCCACGACGATGGCGATGACGGGGTCGAGGATTTCCCAGTGGGTCAATTTGATGACCGCGAGGCCCGCCATGACGCTCAAGGAAGTGAAGACGTCGACGTACAGATGCATGGCGTCGGCTTCCAAGGCGATGGAATTGGTCCTTTTGGAAATTTTAAAAAGCGTTTTGGAAATAAACGTGTTGACAATGACCGAGATAAACATAACGCCGATGCCCCAGCCGAGTCGTTCGACCTCAATGGGGTGGAACAATTTTTGAACAGCCTCGTAGATGATCATTACCGCCGCGAAAAAAATGAGCATCGCTTCAAAGAAACCCGATATGTTTTCGAATTTGCCGTGACCGAAGGGGTGGTCGTGGTCCGCGGGCTCAACGGCTTTTTTTATTGAAAAGTAAGCTACGATGCTCGCCACAAGGTCGATCGCCGAATGCACCGCCTCGGAAATAACCGATATGGACCCCATTAAAATTCCAGCCGTGATTTTAAAGGCGATCAGCACGGTGTTGGATACAACCGAGAGCAGGGCGGCGTGTTTTTTTTGCATACTCATGGCAACCGGCTTTCCATGGCGTGGGTATAAGGATATTTTAATGTCGATTAACTGGGCCGATAACGAATAGAAAAAAGAAACGGCAAAGCATGAAGCATCGAACGAGGAAGTCCTGCAGAGGAATTTTTCTGCTGCTCAGGGAGAGCCCGGCACGCGGCCTGATCTTCCCGAATCAAACGGTATAAAAATAAACTTTTGTTTTAGACCGCGCCAGAAAAATATAGCGGGACGGGCATAAAGCGGGGCATTGGTTTTATGACATGACAGAGTATATTGAAATAGGGTATTTTCATAAGAGGGCGCTTTAAAAGTAAAAGATACGGTTGCGGAAGGGATATATGCCGTTTCACTGGAAAAATTTGTTTCACGCGATTATCTTGTTGATTCCTGTCGCTCGGAGGTGCAGTATGCGGTCTGATGATATCATCCGTTTGCGCCATATGCGTGAAACCGCGGAGGAAATATGAAAATGGCGCTGTTATGAGAAAAATACTATTGCTTGGCATAACGATGATGATGAGCTCGGCAAATGCAGCCGACTCCATAAAAGTCAACACCATCCTGACCGTCCCCCAACAAAAAGAACTCGATTCGATAACCTCTTCTTTTCGAATATCGTCCTGCGGAACGGTTACCTTTGCCCAGGCCCTCAAACGCTCGCCGCCGTGCCCGATGGCGACGCATCTGTATCCCTTCGCACAATGGCTGGCGGCAAAGGGGAAGACCTACGCCGAATGCATGAAGGACCTTTCGGACCGGCAGCAATGCGCGATCGATACGCAGGGCTATGCCATCGACCTCTCAACCGCGCCGATGGCGGGCGATCCGAAGGCGCCCGTCGTCATCGTGGAGTATATGTCGGGCCTTTGCCCCTTGTGTAAGTATGTGGGCGCCGAATTGTACCGCGAGGTCACCGACGGCCAACTCAAGGGCAAGGCGCGGCTGGCGATAAAACCGTGCAAGGGAAACAGGACCGACGAGGCGATTGTCGCGGCGGCCCATTTTAACAAGCAATGGGAGTTCGTCATGGCGCTCCATGCCTGCAAACTGCGCCCCGACGAACCCCTGTTGCTTAAAATAGCCGACAGTTTGGGTATGGCCCCGGCGGCGTTCAGGGACTACATGAATTCAAGGGAGCTTCAAATGGTCATCGAGCGCGATAGCCGGGAGGCGGTGGGTAACGGCGTGACCATCGCTCCCACTTTTTTTATTAACGGTAAACGCTATCGCAGCTATAAGGATCCGCGATGGGTGGTTGACGCCGCGCTCTGGGAATACGCGTCGGCGAAAAAAAACCGCCGCTAAGGCTTCCCGCTTTCCCGTTTTTCCAGTTCGCCCGCGATGAACTCCGCGATGCTGTCCACGGAACGGATGATGAATCGGCTGAGGTTCCGGTCGTCGATGTGGACGTTATACGTTCGCTGCAGCGCGACGATGATTTCTAACGCATCAACCGAATCGATCTGCAGGACCGGATTGTTTTCAAACAGGAGCGCGCCGTCGGCGATATCCTCGGGTTTGACATCGGATAGCTTGAGGGCGTCGATGATGAGCTTCTTTATATCCTGTTTTAATTGCGGGGATGGGATCATTTCGTCATTTCGTGGAGTTCGGTGAAGAGCGTTTGTTCCTCGTCGGCACGTTCCATGATCAATTCCGAAAGCTCGCTGAACTTCGGCGGCGCGAAATCCCTGTTTTTTCCCATGCGGGCGGCATACAGCGATAGTTCGCGCCACTTGTCTCCGTTGGCCATCATCCTTTTGGACATGTCCGCGTACGCCGGTTTGTTCAGTAGTTTGGAGGCTTCCTGTAAAAACGTTGCGTACATGAACCTGAAGCCCGCGCCGCCGGTTCCCTGTTCCTCCAGGAGCACGTTTATTTTCATGATCTCGTGGGAAAGTTGGTCGCTGTTGCGCGCATAGCCGGGCCATAAGCGTATTTTCCTCGCGAAAAGACGAATGCCCCGCACGCCGACGAAAGGAAGGGGAATGCGCGTCATGCCGCGCGCGGCCTGATGGATGCCTTTACGTATTGCGCCTTCCCAGTCCGTGGAGTCCGGAACGCTCAGCGGATAGGTCAGCAGGCCGCGCGGACTGAAATCGCCTTTGGCGAACCGGGCTTTTTCCAACGAAACTTCGGGAATCTGAGCCGCCGAGGGATAGTAGCAATCGCTTATGGTGAAAAGACCGTTTTCCTTTCCGAATACGACGACGAAATGCGCGTTGAAATGCGTACGGAGATGCTCGGGAATATAGTCCATGTAAAACATGTCCGTTTGGACCGCCACCGGGATGTTGCGTTCGAGAAGTTGCTCCAATTCGGCTGTCGCTTTGCCGGGATCGCGATAGCGGCGCGTGAAAAATCGAATGCCGAGGCGTTTCGCGATATTCCGGCGAAGATCGCCCGGCCTGCTTCGCACCGCGAACACCGGAAAGTGCATGGAGGGAATTTTTAAGAAGGCGAAAAAAATCCCGGCGGCAACGCCGAAGAGCATGGGTTCGCTGATCCGCAGTCCCCGGTGATTGAGGAGCGCGGACAGCGAGCCCGATTCGCAGTGGGCCGCCATCGCGTGGTTGAAGGGGATGGCGCTCATTATACGCGCGCCTTGTCTATTTCCGCTATCGCGACGTAGGGGTTGGAAGTTTGCCGGTAGGTCGGCCGCGCCCGCCCTTCGCCCCGCTCGGTAACGCAGAAAAGCGACGCCATGGGAACGCCGAAAACATCGGCATAGCGTTTTAGCGCTGCCGCCTCGATACGGCCGAAGCCCTCGGGAGTACGGTGTTTTTTTACTTTCCGGACGCTGACGCCGGCCCGGCGCGCGACGTCGGAGGCCGTCATGTCGAGAAGGAGCATGAAGTATCCGACCGGGCTGATGGTTCCTTTTGTCAGTTGCGTGAGCGCTTCTTCCTCGACATGCCCGTGTTTTTTCCAAAAATCATCGATATAATTTTTGGACATATAGGAACCTGTTTGCAGCGGGCCGTAGGAACCATCGTCTTTTTCAACGTACAGCACCATCTGATGGGGTGTATAGTCGATACGTCCTTCCGCTTCCTTCATGACCGCTTCCTATTAAGGTGGATACAAGAACCGTATAAAATAATCTCATTCCGCGGAAAAATCAGGGTATTCCGTAATTCCCCGAGAATCCAGGTCTAACCAATGTGTTCCGCGTTTTATATTTAAGGTTGAACGTAACGGATGTCTCCGGGAGGAAAGGGAATCGTATCGTGAATCAAAAGCCATCCGCCCTGGTCACCGGGGCCGGCAGGGGAATAGGCCGCGCCATCGCGTTGCGGCTTGCGCGGGACGGATACCACGTGGTCGTCAATTTTCGCGCCAATGCCAAGGAAGCGGAAACGACCCTTCAACAGATAATCGCCGAAGGCGGTTCGGCGGAACTGTGCCCGTTCGACGTGGTTGACAGGAAAGCGGCGGCCATTGCCCTGGACGGGCTGCTTGCGCGGCTTACGGTGCACGTCGTTGTATTGTGCGCCGGGGTTCGCAGCGACGAGGCGCTGGTATTCATGAACGAGGAGCAGTGGGACACGGTGTTGAACACGAACCTCTCCGCCTTTTATACGGTCGTCAAACCCATTGTTAAGCACATGCTGCTCAACCGCGGCGGCCGCGTCATCGCCATCTCCTCGACGTCGGGCGAGGCTGGATTAGCCGGGCAAGTCAACTACTGCGCCGCGAAGGCCGGCCTCATCGGCGCGGTAAAGGCGCTGGCGCTTGAATGCGCCAAACGCAATGTTTTGGTCAACGCGGTATCGCCGGGATTCATCGATACCGAAATGCTTTCGGGAATGGACCCGAAGGATATTGTCGCCAGGATACCCCTCAAGCGAATGGGTACGCCTGCGGAAGTAGCCGCCGCGGTTTCGTTTTTGGCTTCCCCGGAAGCGGGATATATTACCGGCCAGGTTATCAGGGTCAACGGCGGAATTTACATGTAGGATATGGTCATGACGCTCCAATCGATCCGTCGAATATTCGTTATCGCCGTCTTTTTCCCGGCGGCAAACGCTTTTGCCGATATACCCGCCTTTTACGGCGTCGACACGGTAGGGTCGGAGGCGCTCATAAGCGGCGATTATCCGAGGGCGCTTCAGGCGCTCTGGGGGGAACAAGCGATCGCCGATTCCGGGTTCTGGAACTTTAAAAAAGGCGTGGCCCATTTCAATTGCAAGGACTATTACAACGCCCGGGCCTGTTTTTTATATTGCATAAAAAGGGATTCGCTTTTATCCCCCGCCGCTTACGAATACGCCGGCGACATCGAAAGCCTGGAAAAACATCCGCGGGAGGCCGTAGGGGCTTATTTAACCGCGCAAAAGGATTCGCTGGTTCAGCCCGATCATTGGAACGCCATCCGGGCCAAGATAGTTGCATTGGTAAATGAACATCCCGCGCTCGTCGATTCGGTCCCGTTTTTGGCGGCATGGCGCTTGGACAGCGCCCGGATAAAAAAGGAAAAAGAAGCGGCGCTCGCGCGATTCGACGCGCTCGATTCACTGGTTTATGACGCCGGTCTTTCGCATATCGACAGCGTTCTTGCCTGTTTCACCGATTCCGGCGTCTTTGAAGATCCGTGCGCGGCGCTTACCCGGATTGAAGGCCTTCATCTGGCCGACAGTGTTTTTTCAACGAAACGACTGTTTCGGTTTTCCAAAGTAGCCCTGCAATGCAAAACGTTTGAACGGGCGTTGACGTGGCTTTCAAAAGCAATGGGGAGGCCGGATTACGGTGAAACGATTCCGGCCAAGGTTTCCTTGCGGCACCAGGCGCTGCTGGAGTACTCATGCGGACATTACGCGCAGGCCCTGATATTGCTGCAACGCTATAAAAGCGGTCGCGGTGTAACGCCGGACATCCTTCTAACACTAGCCCGCGCGTATCGAAACCTCGGTCAGGACACGCAATCGTTGGAATCGTACGCGCTCTTCGCGCGGATGTTTCCGGCCGACCCGATGATCGCCGGCGTCCTCTGGAACCTCGCCCTGGAAAACGATCAACGGGGACATTATCATACGGCGATTACGTATTACCGCAAGGTAAGCGCCTTGAAAAAAAACGGCGCGCGCGGCTCCGAGGCGTTGCTGCGCATCGGGCTCTGCTACTACAAGGCGGGAGAATACGCGGCGGCTTGTTCATCGTTCGCGAAGTGCTCGCGACTGTATCCCGACGCACCCTCCTTCATGGCAAGCCTTTATTGGAAAGCATGCGGCGCGCTGGCGCGTCATGAAAAGGATGGCGCGAAAAAGCAATTCATCGCGGTCATTCACATGGCGCCGACGGATTACTACGCCTTTCGCGCCAGGGAGGCCTTGACGCTGACGGGAGACACCGCGCTGATTCCAGTGTTTGATACGGTTCGTGACGCCGTCCATTGCCGGAATTGGCTTGATTCGCTATCGTCGCCGGGCAAGGAAAAGGCGACACGAACGGACAGTTGTCTCTTCGAATGCGGTAAAAAATTAGTCTTCGCGGGGTGTCCGCGGATCGCCCAGTATTATTTGGAGCCCCTTGAATCAAGCTCTTCGTCGAATTTTAGAATGCAATTCGACCTGGCGCTCCTGTATAAAACAATCAACAATCCCGCCGCGTCGTTTCGGGTGGGAAGGAAACTCACGTGGCGGATTCCCCAGAAGGATCGGAGTGACGCGCCGGTGGACGTCTATATGCTCGCATACCCGTTGGCATTTTTCGACAATATCAAGCAAGCCGCGGCGGCGGACACGGTTGACCCGTTTTTAGTGCTCGGCGTCATGCGGCAGGAAAGCGTTTTCAACCCTTCCATCGTATCACGGGCCGGGGCAATAGGGCTCATGCAGCTCATGCCGTCAACGGCCAAGGCGGTGGCCGCCGAGCTGTCCGAACCTTTCTTTGCGGATTCGCTCACCCGGTCCCGCGTCAATATACGCTACGGCACGCATTACTTAAAAAAATTGCTTGATCAATTCCACGGCAATATGGTCCAGGCGATTGCCGGGTATAACGGCGGACCGCCGGCCATCATGCGATGGTTTGAAAAGAATAAATCCAAGACATTCGACCTATTCATCGAGGATATCGGGTATGAGGAAACCCGCGGCTATGTGAAAAAAGTCCTGGCCAATTACTGGACATATACTTATTTCGCGCGGATAACGGGGAACTGACAAGCGATTCGCCGCCCATAAAAGTTTTTACTATGGATGTCCTTTTTTCAGACGGAGTCTCTTTTCAGGACTTGTTAATATTATTTTATAGAAACCATTTGAATCCTACCTCTTTTAAAAAAGGAGTTATCAATGAAGATCACCATACTAACCGGTATTGTCGCGTCCATGGCAATTTCGCTTTTTGCGGCGCAAAAAGGGGAGACGAAGGTCGATTCAATTATATACGATCAGGGCATGCAATGGAAGACGTTCCCTTCCGATAAACCGGTCAAGGCCTTTACCGTTCAAAAGGACTATGTATGGATGGCCACGGAAACGGGCCTCCATATGATGAATATGTTAAAAGGCGGCGAAAAAAAGGATTTCCCGGCCATTGGCTCGATTCCCGCGACCTCGATTACCTCTCTGGCCACCGACGCCGCGGGTAACGTGTGGGTGGGGACGGATAACGGCGTTGCGATGAAAACGAAGGACGGGTTTAAAATATTTACAAAGGAAAACGGTCTGCCGGACAACGCGATCAACGTCATCGTTGCCGCCAAGGGCGGAAAAGTGTGGGTGGGCGCCAACAACGGGGCCGCCTGCTATCAGGCGGGATCGTGGACCGCGTATACCGTTGCCCAGGGATTGTGCGGGGCGAAAGTCCGCGCGATCGCGATTGACAATAACAATACCGTGTGGCTGGGCACCGACAAGGGCATCAGCGCCTTTGACGGATCCAAATGGGCCACGCACAACATGAACAGCGGTCTCAGCTGGAACGATACGAAGGCCATGGCCTGCGATCCGCGCACCAACATCATTTGGGCGGCGGTCGGGGACAAAGACATAAACAGTTACGACGGGAAATCGTGGAAGCAATACATGGAAGTCGTGGAAGGCGCGATCAAATGCATCATGACCGATACGCAGAGCAGGATTTGGCTTGGTACGGCCGGCGGCCTGGCGAAATTCAACGGCGAAGAATGGATAACGGATCAACAAAAAATCGGTATCCCCGCTAATCAGACGACCCAAATGCGCTGCGACGCGCAGGGTAATTTATGGTTCGGCATGGACAAGGGCGTCATGCGGGTGGCCAATCCCTATCCGTATTAAATTGACTTTGACCCTTCTGCCGATATACATTATCTATTCTCTGATTAGCAAGTATACAAGGGAAGGAACGGAATCATGGAGAAAATCAGGATAGGAATCGTGGGCGTGGGCAACTGCGCCAGTTCGCTTATCCAGGGGATAGAGTATTATGCTCATAAAACGGAAAAAGACGCGGTCGGGTTGATGCACTGGGCGATCGGCGGTTTCAAACCTTCCGACATCGAGGTGGCGGCGGCGTTCGATATTGATAAAAGAAAAGTCGGAAAAGACGTGAATGAGGCGATCTTCGAACGGCCCAACTGCACAAAGGTGTTTCAGGAAAAAATGCCGAAGACGGGCGTAAAAGTGGCCATGGGCAGGATATTGGACGGATATTCCGACCACATGAAGAACTATGATGACGATTATACGTTCGTGGTGAGCGGCGCCAAGGAAGCCTCCAAGCCCGGCGTCGTGGCCGCGCTCAAGGAGTCGGGCGTGGAAATTTTATGCAATTATCTTCCCGTGGGCTCCGAGGAGGCCACCAAGTTCTACGTCGAGTGCGCCCTAGACGCCGGAATAGCCTTTGTCAATAATATGCCGGTGTTTATCGCCAGCGATCCGGCGTGGGCGCAGCGGTTCGAAAAAAAGAACATTCCGCTCATCGGCGACGACATCAAGGCTCAGCTCGGCGCGACCATCACCCATCGCACCCTGGTCAATTTATTCAAGAAGCGCGGCGTAAAACTGGAGCGGACCTATCAGCTCAATACGGGCGGAAACACCGATTTCCTCAACATGCTCAATCGCACCCGGCTCGCGTCGAAAAAAAGGTCCAAGACCGAGGCCGTCCAGTCCGTGACCGCCGAAAGGCTTGATAACCGCAATATTCATATCGGGCCCAGCGATTACGTGCCCTGGCAAAACGACCAAAAGATTTGCTTCCTCAGAATGGAAGGCAAACTTTTCGGCGACGTGCCCATGAACATTGAACTCAGGCTTTCGGTTGAGGATTCCCCGAACTCCGCCGGGGTCGCCATCGATTCCATCCGCTGCTGTAAATTGGCGCTGAACAGGGGAATCGGCGGCATTTTATATTCACCCTCCGCGTATTTTTCCAAGCATCCGCCCCGGCAATATACCGATGATGAAGCCTTTCTCATGACCGAGGAGTTCATCGAGGGGAAAAGGAAAAATTGAAGATAGGCGCCCGCATGCCCGAGGCATCATTTGAAAGAAGCGTATTTTTTTAAAGCGGCCCGCATTGACCGGAACCCTACGGCGGAGTAATCAATTGCATCCGGCTTAACAAATACTATTTCCGCGATTTCATGGTTGGGCCGAAGCGCGAACGCGCGGGGCAGCCGGCCGATAAAAAAAACGTCGCACGTGAAATAGGTGACTCCTTTATAGGCATAGGTATTGGGGAAGGAGTCGAAATACGTGAGGCTCTTTAAGGCGCATCCCAGTTCCTCCCGGATTTCCCTTGCAAGCGCGGCTTCGATGGATTCATTATAAGTAACGAATCCTCCGGGCAGATCCCAATAACCTTTTTTTGGGGCATGGTCTCTCTTTACCAGCAAGATTTTGCCCTTGTCAACGATGATCGCCGCGACCGCGCTCGCCGTATTATGAAAATAAAGGAAACCGCACGCCGGGCACTTGAGCGCGTTTATTTGGTACGACCGGATGCCGGTTTTTCCGCAACGCGGACAGTTTTTAAAATGGGTAAAGCGCAGCATTGATGAAAAATATGTATCGTTGTGGTTACACTTTCAATGATAAAATATATTTTAGTACCGAACCCGCCTAAGGGCGGATAAAACACTGTTTATAGGGTTGGGCAGCAAAAAGGTCATTCCATGAATCCACGATTTGATTTTTCAACTCCCACTATCGGGACGCCGAAAGTCGTCTCGCCGCTCTCTTCTTCAAACCGGCAGGGCGACTACATCACCAACTTCGTATCCGACCGGCAGTTTATACGGTACGATATTTCCGCCATACCCGACGATTCGAATGATCGCTATACAAAGGAGCAATTGATCGAGGTGGCGGGACCGCGGCAAAATATTTATTTCGATCCGGCGCATGTCAACGCAGGCATCGTGACGTGCGGGGGATTATGCCCGGGAGTTAACGACGTCATCAACGCGGTCGTCATGACCCTCTGGTATCGCTATGGGGTTCGAAGGATAAGCGGCATACGTTTCGGCTATCGCGGTTTTTTGCCTGAATCCAAAATGCCGGTCATGGAGCTCTATCCCGAAAAGGTCGCCGAGATACACCGGATGGGCGGGACCGTGCTCGGATCGTCTCGCGGCGAGGGCCGGCGCGTGGAAGAAATCGTTGATTCGATGGAGCGGATGAATCTCAATATTCTTTTCACGATCGGCGGCGACGGCACCTTGAAGGGCGCCTTGTCCATTGCCGATGAAGTTGAAAAGCGGGGGCTGAAAATAGCGGTGGTCGGCATCCCAAAAACCATTGACAATGATTTAAGTTTTATCGAACGGTCCTTTGGTTTTGAAACCGCGGTATCCTGCGCGGTTGAAGCCGTGGATGGCGCGCATACGGAGGCGCACGACGCCATGAACGGGATCGGCATCGTCAAGGTCATGGGACGCGAATCGGGGTTTATCGCGGCGTACACGGCCCTTGCATCCGGCGACGTCAATTACGTGCTTATTCCCGAGGTTCCTTTTGAATTGATGGGAGACGGCGGGCTTCTCGCCCACCTTAAAAAACGGCTTGAAACGCGTCACCATGCGGTCATTTTGATTGCCGAGGGGGCGGGACAAGACCTGCTTGAAACGAACGACGAAACGGATGCGTCGGGTAATAAAAAGCTCAGCGATGTGGGAGTTTTCCTCAAGCAACAGCTTGAGCGGTATTTCAAGGAACAAAGCATGGAAATGACCGTTAAATACATCGATCCGAGTTATATGATTCGCAGCGCGGCCGCCAATTCAGGCGATAGTATTTATTGCGCGCGACTAGGCACCAACGCGGTCCACGCCGCAATGGCGGGAAAAACCAAGATCCTCATTTCCCTGGTCAATAATACATTCGTGCATCTTCCCATCCGGCTCGCGGTGTCCAAACGCAATCGGGTGGATCCGGAAAGTCCGTTGTGGAGGGATGTCATTGAAACCACGGGCCAGCCGATTTTAATGAAGAACCGTCACGAGTAACCTTATTTTTACCGCCAATCCCCCCTCTAACCGCGCTACTTTAATTATATTTATAATGTTATAGTGCCCTATGAATGTTACGTTCGCTACCTGGGGCGCTTGTTTTTTTAACCCGGTGTCGCTTGTTGTAAATTGTCAAGCAGTCAGGCCATGGTATGGTTTTTGCTAATTTGCGGCAGAACATGGAAATCGTTAAAGAGCGAATTGAAAAAGCGTGCCAAAAATCAGGACGCAACGCCGGAGACGTCACGCTTGTGGTGGTTACGAAAAACCACCCTGTACAAACCATACAGGCGATTCTCGATTTAGGAATTCGGGATATTGGAGAGAACCGTGTGCGGGAAATTGAAGAAAAAGTTCCTGTATTGCACGGCGATTTTTCGCTGCATATGATCGGCCATCTTCAAACCAATAAAGCGGCGAAGGTTGTCCCGTTGGTCGACTGGGTGCAGTCGGTTGACAGTAGCAGGCTTGCGGAGAAAATCGACGCGGCTTTGCGACAGGACGCTTTGAGGGAAAAAAAGCTTAAAGCGCTTGTCGAGGTGAATATCTCGGGCGAAGCATCCAAATCCGGTTGCGCGCCTCGGGAGTGCTATTCATTGTGCGAAAAAATCGCCTCGCTGACGTCAATGGAATTGCATGGACTCATGACCATAGGGCCGCTTACCGGCGGTGAAACGGCCACGCGCAAAGCTTTTGAAACGTTAAGGAAATTGGGTGAACAGTGCCGGCATTTTACCGGCGGCAGCGTGCTTTCCATGGGAATGAGTTCCGATTTCGATTGGGCCATTGAGGAGGGATCGACTATGGTGCGGATCGGTTCCTTGATTCTGGGAAACAGGCCTTAAAGGTGGTGTAGAGAGAGCGCACCAACATTTTTTACGAGGAGATGGCGTATGCGTATCACTCCGCTTGAAATAAAAAAACAGCCGTTCAGGAAAAAAATGCGGGGTTTTGACCCCGATGAGGTCAACAGTTTTCTGGAAATGGTGGCCAGCGAGTTTGAGTCGATCATTTCACAGAACAACGATATGATGACGCAAATAAAAAACATCCAACAGCGGCTCGAAGATTATACGAAAATTGAAAAAACCCTCAACGAAACGCTGCTGACGGCTCAAAAAGCAACCGACGATGCGCGTCATAACGCCCAGAAGGAAGCCGAACTCATCATCAAAGATGCGCAGATACGGGCAGGAAGATATGAAGATGAGACCAGGCGGCGGGTCCATGAATTGGAAAGCGAGTTGGTGTCTCTTAAAAATCAGCGCGACAGTTTTTTGGCGCGCTTCCGTTCCATGCTGAAAACGCAACTTGACCTTATCGGCATCATCAGCGACGATTTAAAAGGACCTCCCGCCGAGGATTTCAAGTCCACGATAGAGGCGATCGGCGAGGACGAAACCATGGCCGAAGTGCCCCCGCAACCCAACCTGTCGTCCATGGACATGTAGGTGAAAGGCCCGTCCGGCGAGGGGTGCGTTCTGGGGGTACGGCTCAAGCCGTCGGCTTCGCGGGAAAGAATCGTATCCCTTGATGCCCAGGGTGTTTGCGTCGCGGTGACCGCCGCCCCGATTGAGGGGAAGGCCAACGATGCCTTGACCCGGTTTCTCGCGCGAGTACTTGACGTATCAAAATCATCGGTACGGATCCGGCGCGGAGAGAGGTCTCGCGTGAAAATCGTGGAAATAACGGGAATGAATAAGGAGATCGTTTTGTTGAAATTGAAAAAACAACGTGAAGTCGCATCGTAAAATCCCCTCGTATCTCACCGTAATAAGGGGAGTTTTGAAGACGAGGGATAAAGTTTTCTTACAGCGCTCATAGGAAAGGACCAATATGGAAAAGCTGTTCGACAAGATTCATGACGCAAAAAGACACATCGAATCCAAAACGAAAATAAAGCCCGGCATCGGCATCATATTGGGGACCGGCCTGGGCAGGCTTGCGGATGCCATACGGCCCGACGCGGTGATCCCCTACGAGACCATTCCGAACTTCCCCTTGTCAACCGTTGAGGAACACGCAGGAAAGCTCATCATGGGAACGCTCGCGGGCAAGACCGTCATGGCAATGCAGGGAAGATTTCATTTCTACGAAGGTTATACGATGCAGCAGATCGTGTTCCCCATCCGCGTCATGAAATTCATGGGAGTGCATTCGCTCATTGTTTCCAATGCCTGCGGCGGCATTAACCCGCTTTTCCCTCCGGGAACCATCATGGCCATTACCGATCATATCAACCTGTTGGGCGGCAATCCGCTCATCGGTCCCAACGACAACAGAATCGGGCCCCGGTTTCCCGATATGTCGGAGCCCTATTCGAACGACTACGTCGAACTTGCCGCAAAAATCGCGCTCGCCAATAAAATACCGCTTGTTAAGGGCGTGTACGCGGCCATGACCGGACCGTGCCTGGAAACGCGCGCCGAATATCGCATGCTGAAAACCATGGGCGCCGACTGCATCGGCATGAGCACGGTTCCCGAAGTCATCGCCGCGGCGCACGCGGGGTTGAAGGTGCTGGGACTTTCCGTGGTCACCGATTCCTGCCTTCCCGACGCGCTGGAGCAGGCCGACATTAAAAAGATCATCAAGACGGCGAATGAAGCCGAACCGTATTTGATCAAACTCATCGAAAAAGTCGTGGAAGCATTATGAATTCCCCCGGTTTCAACCCCGTAAATTCTCACGTGCATTTTCCGGACATGGAAAAGGACGTTTTGTCCTTTTGGAATGAGCGTGACATTTTCCACGAAAGCCTTTCGGCAACCTCGGAAAACCGTGAATTCGTTTTTTTCGACGGACCTCCCTTTGCAACCGGTCTTCCGCATTATGGGCATTTGCTTGCCGGCGCCATCAAGGACATCGTGCCTCGCTATTGGACCATGCGCGGCAGGCATGTGAGCCGGCGCTTCGGCTGGGACTGCCACGGTCTTCCCGTTGAAAATGAAATGGAAAAGGAATTCAAGGTTTCGGGAAAAAAGGACATAGAAAAGCTGGGAATCCAATTTTTCAATGAGGCGTGCAGATCTATTGTCCTTCGGTATACGAGTCAATGGGAAACCATTGTCAATCGCATGGGCCGGTGGGTTGATTTTAAAAATCAGTACCGTACCATGGACGCGACGTTCATGGAAAGCATCTGGTGGGTTTTCAAACAGGTGTGGGACAAAAATCTTATTTATCAAGGATTCCGCGTCCAGCCGTATTGCCCTCGTTGCTCCACGCCCCTGTCGAACTTTGAAGTGACCGAAGGCTATAAGGACATCCAGAGTCCTTCCATCACCGTTGAATTCCCCTTGGAAAATGACTCAACGGTAAAAATCCTCGTATGGACCACCACGCCATGGACGCTGCCCAGTAATGTCGCTTTGGCCGTGGGCGCGGATATTCGCTACGTTAAAATAAAAGACGGCAATGACTATTTCATTGTAGCGAAAGATCGTCTTTCCGTTTACTATAAAGACGCGGCCTCATATTCCGTAGTAGCCGAATTCCCGGGCAAGGAGCTTGCCGGACTTCGCTACAAACCCATGTTCGACTATTTCAAGAGCGTATCGGACCAATTCTTTACCGTTACTACCGCGCAATTCGTATCCACGGAAGACGGAACGGGAATCGTGCATATCGCCCCGGCTTTCGGCGAAGACGACTTTTACGTTGGCCGGGAGCTCGGTCTCCCCATCGTTTGCCCAGTTGACGAAGAGGGTAAGTTCACCAAGGATGTTCCGGAGCATGCGGGAAAACTCGTGTTTGAAGCCGACGATGCGATCATCCGCGATATAAAAGCCCGCGGAAGGCTTGCCCATCGCTCCACGGTCCAACATCGGTATCCTTTCTGCTACCGATGCGATACGCAGCTCATTTACAAAGCCATTACCACCTGGTTCATGAAAATAGAACCGCTGAAAAAGAACATGCTGGACAATAACCGGCGTATTCAATGGATGCCGCCGCATTTACGGGACGGAAGGTTCGGTAAAGGCCTTGAAAGCGCGCCGGACTGGAACATTTCGCGCAACCGCTATTGGGGAACGCCGATTCCCGTTTGGTTATGCTCGTGCGGGCACAGGGAATGCGTTGGAGGGTTGAAGGATCTGCATTGTCTGGTCGGCGGCAACGACGAAGCTCGCGGGAAAAAAATCCATGCCGAAGCGGTCGCGGCGGTTTCCGAAGATATACTGAAAAATGCCGGGGCGAAAATGGCGCAGTTCAACATCGACGCCTCGTGGGCGGAAAAAATCAAACAAACGAATCTTGACAGTACCGATATCCACCGACACATCGTCGATAGACTCCCCGTAACCTGCGCGAAATGCGGCAAGCCCATGAAACGTACGAGCGAAGTGCTTGACTGTTGGTTTGAATCCGGCTCCATGCCCTATGCGCAATTGCATTATCCTTTTGAAAACAGCGCGTTGTTCGGGGAACGATTCCCGGCGGACTTCATTGCCGAAGGATTGGACCAGACACGCGGTTGGTTCTATACACTGACGGTCCTCGCATCCGCGCTCTTTCAAAAAGAGGCGTTTAAAAACGTCATCGTCAACGGAATCATCCTGTCCGAAGACGGCAAGAAACTTTCCAAACGGCTCAAGAATTACGCCCCGGTCGAGGAAGTGCTCGACAAGTTCGGCGCGGACGCGCTACGGTTGTTCCTTATCAATTCTCCGGCCGTAAAAGCGGAAGACCTGCGTTTTTCCGAATCCGGAGTCTTGGAAATGTCCCGTGCCGTCTTGCTGCCGCTGTGGAACGCCTATTCCTTTTTCGTCACCTACGCAAACGTGGACGGATGGCTCCCCGAGGATTGTTCGCCTCCTACGGAGAATTATCAGGAGCTTGATTCATGGATCATCTCCCTGCTCAATGATGTTATAACGCAGGTCCGCGTTGAAATGGACGGGTACAATTTGTATAAAGTCGTTCCCGTTCTTGTGGATTATATCGACAATCTGACCAATTGGTATATACGCCGAAGCCGCCGAAGGTTCTGGAAGAGTGAGAACGATACGGATAAAAACGCTGCGTATGCGACGCTGTATTACGTATTGGTTACTTTTTCCCGCGTCATTGCGCCGTTTTTACCGTTCATTTCGGATTGCATCTACCGGAATTTGACAACGCCGCTACCGGAAGATCTGAAAAAAACAAGCGTCCATTTGACCGAGTATCCGGATGCGGCCCGCATTCACCATGATGAAGCGACAATAAAGAAAATGGCGAAAATCCGCCGAATCGTTGCCATGGGGCACAGCCTGCGGTCCCGTTTTTTACTGAAGAACCGTCAGCCGCTTTCCAAAGTTACCATAATTCTTCGGGATGAAGCGCTCATGGCCCTGTTGCACTATTCAAAACCGCTCATTGCCGAAGAACTCAACGTGAAAGATGTCGTCTTTCACGACAACGAAGAATCCGTGGTTACGCGTTCGGTCAAGGCTAATTTCAAGAGGCTCGGCAAGCGTTTCGGCCCGAAAATGAAGGAAGCCGCCGCAATCATCGAAAGGTTTACGCCGCAGCAATTGACACAGTTAGAAAACGGCGCAGCATTGCCGGCGCTCGGCGAGGATGTAACGATAGAGGATGTCGAAATCAGGCGGACAAAGCATGAAGGGATTGAAGTGGAAACCCTTGAGGGGATTACGGTGGCCCTTGATACGGTTCTCACCCAAGAACTCATTGATGAATGCAGCGCGCGTGAGTTTGTCAATAGAATACAGACCGTGCGGAAAAACCGGGACTTCAACGTTGCCGATCGTATTGAGATCAGGTGCTCTTGCCCCGAGGCCCTGCAAAGGGCGCTTGGTCATTTCGGGGAATACATTCGAAACGAAACGCTTGCGGTGTCGCTTGATTGGGCAATAACGTCGGATGGCGGTTCGGTGGAAACAATCGAAATTAACGGGACTATGGCCGATTTGCAGGTCCGAAAGAACTAACAAAGGTTGAAACGGCAATGCGTTTTTCCTTGAAACGAATTAAAAACAACTGCATTTACGGCGCTGCCGTCGGGTTGTTGTTCGTGCATCGTATGCTGCCGAGGCGGTTAGGATTGTTGTTTTTTGAAGCACTAGGCGTCGCGGCGTTTTGTTTCCCCAACCGGGAACGGGCCTTGACCCTGGAACATTTGCAAACGGTTTTCGGGCAACGGTGGTCGCGCAAACGGTTGCTCGCCTGCGCCCGCAAGGTATACGCGGATCTTGGGAAAAACGCGTTTGACGCGCTCTATTTTTCACGATTGAAAAACGAGGAATTCGACCGGTACATTGAATGCGATGATCTCTCGAAGTTCCGGCGGGCGTACGCAAAGGGAAGAGGCGTCGTGGCCATTACCGCGCACTGCGGTTGCTTTGAAATGCTGCTGCACTATTTCGCGGCCCAGGGGTTTTCATGCTTTGCCATCGGGAGCCGGTTATACGATGCGCGGCTCGATGCTCTGGTGGAAAAACTTCGCAGCGGCCCCAACATTTCCTATCTGCACCGCTCGAACAATCTGCGCGGCATGATCAAGCTGCTCAGGGAAGGCAGGGTAATGGGCGCGCTTATCGATCAGGACACGAAGGTTGACGGGGTGTTCGCCCATTTTCTGGGAAGGCTCGCGTATACGCCGTCGGGCGCCGTCAAGCTGGCCCGGCGCTACGATATACCGGTGTTCGTGGTAACCACGGCGAGGCTTGCCGCAGATAAGCACCGAATTTTCGTCAGTAATGAAATAAATTTGCATGAAACCGGAAACGAAACCGAGGATTGCGTGCGGAGCATCGAGCAGATCAATGGGCATATTTCCGCCACCATCGAGCGTTTTCCCTCGCAATGGGTGTGGATGCACCGGCGCTGGAACAGGCGTCCGGAGAATGAGGAGACAACGGCGATTCCCAACATCGAACGGTACGAATCGGTGTATAAAGGGATATCATGAAATACCTTCGGAGCGTGAGTATCGTACCATGGTGTTTAGGTTTCATGTTTATCGCCCTTTGTATTACCGGCTGTTCAAGGAAAAAGGAGGTTATCCCCGTTTCCAACGTTTCCGTGAAAACGCCGTTTCAGGAGATCGACAGCACCACCATGTATTCGTATAACGGGTCCCCAAAGACGTGGATATTGGAATCGGACCATATTGTCAAGGTTCTCGCGGACACGGGCCATATCCGTGGCAATCCCGTCAAGATCACGGTGTTCGATTCCCTGGGCAAACAGACGTCGAAGGTTATTTCCGATACGGGTTTGGCCGATGCATCCATGCAGGAGTTTACCGTATGGGGTAATGTTTTCGTAAAAGCTGAAAACGGCGTGCGCGTAAAGGCGCAGAAACTCACGTGGAACCAGAAAACGCACCGTGTCGCATCGGACTCCTACGTGCAGCTCACCACCCGGAAGGGCGATGTGCTGCGCGGAAAGGGCCTTGACGCTGCGGAGGATTTTTCGTCGTGGCGGTTTCTTCATGACGTAAGCGGCCGTTTTCCCAATTTCAGGGAACGGGTCGACAAAGGCGGGGAGTTTTAAACCATGAAACGCCGCGCGCGGATAAGCTTTTTCGTGGTGTTCGCACTGGCGGTGACTTTTGCGAAAAGTCCCGATCTCATCCTTAAGTCCGCCAATTCAAACAATAACTCCATGAGCGGCGACGAACTGATTTCCGTGCTCGAGGGGAACGTCGTTTTTTTGTACGATGACGCGGTCATTAAGTCCGAATACGCGAAGTGGTGGAGAAGCAAGGGGACGGTGCATTTTTCCAACCATGTCCATGTCACCAAACAAAAACAGGACCTTACCTGTAACCAGTTGGAATACGAAAAAAGCAAAAAATGGATGACGGCCGACGGCAACATCGATTTCTACGACGGCAAGGAGCGAACGCGGCTGCAGGGCGGGCACGCCGACTATTATCCGGATTCCAAATTCATAAGCGTAACCGGAAAACCGGTGTTCATCAACTACGACACGACCGCCCACGACACGCTTATCATACATGGAGAGAAAATGTCCTACAGCGATTCACTGAAACTGGCGTTGGTGGAGCGGGCCGTTACCATTCAAAAGGGCAAACTCCTGTCGAAATGTCAAACGGCCCGGTATTATACCGAAGGCAACCGCGCGCAGTTGCGCATAAAGCCCGACATCATGTTCGAACACGATTCCCTGACGGGGGATTCGGTGGACTTGCTGTTTACCAAAAAGGCCATGCGCGGCATGTCGGTCAACGGTAATTCCCACGGCCGGTACAAGGATGTTTCGGGCAAAGATACGCTGTTGACCGACATGGCGGGCGACAGTCTTTACATGGCGTTCAACGACTCTGGGAAAGTGGATTCATTGTGGGCTTATCGTAATGTCAAGAGTTCGTATCATCCGGTGAAGGACTCCCTGCGAGCCAACGAGGCATACGGAAAAATTATGGTTTTGGCGTTCAATAAAAAGGGCGATGTCGATAATGTAAAGGTGTGGGGAAACGCGAAAAGCGTCTATCACGTGGAGGAAAGCGACAAGGGCGTCAACATCGCGACGGGCGACAGCATCGCGGTCGCTTTCAAGGAAGGCAAAGCCTCGCACGTCATGCTTTCCGGCAGCGTGCGCGGCTACTACGCGCCGGAAAAAAAATGAATAAAAAAGAAGAGGCATTATGCAAGAAGCCATAATTCAAGCGAATCCTCCGGACGAACCCAAACAGCGGGAGATACGCACCGAGGGTCTGGTTAAGACGTACAGTAAGCGAAAAGTGGTCGATACGGTTTCGATTGTCGTACACCAGGGAGAAATCGTGGGGCTTCTGGGCCCCAACGGCGCCGGCAAAACCACGACATTCTATATGATTGTCGGCATGATACGCGCCACCAGCGGGAGGATTTACATTGACAATATAAATATTTCCGGGAAACCCATGTACAAGCGGGCGCGCATGGGCATAGGGTACTTGCCGCAGGAGGCTTCCATTTTCCGTAAGCTCTCGGTGGCCGACAATGTTCTCTCGGTTTTGGAATCGCAGCCCTTGGGCGCGAAACAGAGAAAAACCCGCATGCGGGAACTCCTCGATGAACTGCATGTCACGCATCTTGAAAAGAGCTTCGGGTATACTCTTTCGGGCGGAGAACGGCGCAGGGTTGAAATAGCGCGGGCTTTGGCCAATAATCCCGATTTTATCCTGTTGGACGAGCCGTTCGCCGGCATCGACCCCATCGCGGTGGAGGACATTCAAATCATCGTCCATGAGCTGCGCAACAAGGGTTACGGCGTGCTTATCACGGACCATAACGTGAGGGAAACGCTGCGGATCACCGACCGCGCATATATCATCAACGAGGGGAAAATCCTCATTTCGGGGACCGCGCGCGAATTGGCCGACAATCCCGAGGCGAGACGGATCTATTTGGGACAAAATTTCAGGTTGGATTGAGCGATTTATTTCGTATCCGCCTTCATGGTAATATGGTACAATAGGAGATGGCGCGCCTGCCATGGCGCCTCCGACAACGAAGAAGGGACTTTCCTTGAATCTCGGTCTTGACATGTCGTTAAAGCTTCAACAGAAGCTTTCCTTTCAAATGATACAATCGCTCAAGCTGTTGCAGGTCAATACGCTGCAGCTCGAACAGTTGCTGAAGACCGAATTGGAAATGAACCCGGTGTTGGAAACCGGGGAGGAGCTCGACGCTGAGCAGGAGGCGGCCGAGGAAAAAAAGGAGAAGGAGGAACCGAGCGAGGAAAACGAACTGGAGGTCAACGAGGACAAGGTTGACTGGGATGAATATTTGGAGGAAGGCTTCGACGTCGGCGGCTCCGGTAACGACGAAATCGATCCAAACAAGGAATACTTCGAGCCTACAGCCACCTATCAGCCCTCGCTGGAGGAGCATCTTGAAAACCAGCTTGCCGAAAAGAAGTTTGACGAACGGCAACGGTTGCTTGTGGTGTTTTTAATCAACAGTTTGGACGCCGACGGTTATCTGAGGATTCCGATGGGTGAAATCGCCGACGTCACGGGAGCCGCGGTCGCGGAGGTTGAAGACGCCCTTCGCATCATTTGGGCCATGGAACCGCCGGGACTCGGCGCGCGCAACCTTCAGGAATGCCTCCGGCTGCAATTGGCCGCCAAACGGATAGATGTTTCCCTGGCGATGCGGATCATCAATGAAGCATGGGACCTCTTTGAAAAGTGGAAAATCCCCGATATCGCCAAACAATTAAACGTCGATATGTGCGAAGTGCAGCATGCGGTGGATTTGATAAAAACGCTCCATCCTAAACCCGGCTCGCTCATTGCCGGGGAGAAAACCACGACTATCGTTCCCGACTTAATCGTGGAGAAGGTTGACGGTGAATTCGTGATCATGCTCAATGACCGATCGACGCCGATGCTCCATATAAACAAGTCCTACGCCAAAATGCTCAGCAGGGGCAGCCTGGTGCAAAAGGACGTAAAAAATTACGTCCGTGAAAAACTCAATAGCGCCGCGTGGCTCGTCCGTTCGATTGAACAACGCAGGACGACCATGCTGAAGGTCATGCACGCTATCGTTCAACGGCAGCAGGAATTTTTCGAAAAGGGGCCGCCGCATCTCGGGCCGCTTAAATTGCAGGACATCGCCGACATGATCGACATGCATATTTCAACGGTGAGCCGGGTGACGAGCAACAAATACGTGCAGACGCCGCACGGTATTTTCGAGCTTAAATATTTTTTCCCCGAAGCCATGGGACAAGACGCCCAGGGAGACGATATTTCCTCGGAGACGATTAAAAACCGCATTCGGGAATTGACTCAAAACGAAAACTCGAAAAAACCGCTTTCGGACCAAAAAATCTCGGATATTTTATCGAGGGAAAATTTGAAGGTGGCCCGCCGCACCGTGGCGAAATACAGGGAACAATTGAGGATTTTACCCGCGCGCATGAGGCAAAAATATGATTGACCGATCCTCGCCGGGCCCGGTTTCCTCCATCGACGCCGCGCCCGCGCGGAAGCCGGGATGGCTCAAACGGCCGATCGCATTCACGGGACGAAACGTATTCACGGCGAGCCGGCTCGCGGGGTCGGGGCTTCATACCGTTTGCGTCGAGGCGAAATGTCCGAACAAAAGCGAATGCTGGGCGCATGGGACCGCGGCATTTCTGGTAATGGGCGCCGTTTGCAGCCGCGCATGCGGTTTTTGCGACGTGGGCCATGGAACGCCCGCTCCGCTTGACGAGGATGAACCCCGGCGGCTTGGTGAAACCGCCAAGCGGCTCGGACTTAAGCACGTGGTCGTCACTTCCGTTACGCGCGACGATCTGGCCGACGGCGGCGCGCGGCATTTCGCGCGAACGGTTCACACGCTGAGGGAAATGCTCCCGGAATGCACGGTCGAAATTCTTGTTCCCGATTTTCAGGGTAATGTTCAAGCGTTGGAAATCGTAGTTAAAAGCAAGCCAAATGTGTTCAATCATAATATTGAAACCGTATCGCGTTTGTATTCCATTGTTCGGCCCCAAGCCTCGTATGGCCGTTCTCTTGAAATTCTGATACGGGCGGCTCGGGAGCCCGGCGCAATGCAGGTAAAATCGGGTATCATGGTGGGCCTCGGCGAAACCTTTGAGGAGGTGGTGAGGGTGCTCGAAGACCTGCGCGGCGCGGGATGTTCAATGGTGACGATCGGGCAATACTTGCAACCGTCAAAAGCCCAAATCCCGGTAGCCGAATACATTGACCCCGTCATATTTCAACGATACGAAGAGGCGGGGCGTTCAATGGGATTTGCCCACGTGGCGGCGGGACCGTATGTGCGGAGTTCGTATAGGGCGATGGAGTTGTTAGGGGATAACCTCTTGACCTCATCCCACCTCCCCGGACGGCTTGCGGGACTGGGTTGGAGAGGTGAGGTCAAGAGGTCAATGCAATAAATAGTATTCAAGTTGGATTTTCGTTTTCACCTTAAAGGAGGCCGTGTAATGGACATTCAAATTACTTCTCGACATGAAAAAGCGTCCGCGTCGCTGAAACAAACGATCACCGATGAATTCAACAAGTTGGAGAAATATTCCGCCCGGATCACCTCTTGTCATGTCATCATCGACTCCCAGCGAGGAATGGAAATCCTTGAAGTGGTGCTGGGCATGGCCGGGCACACCATCAACGCGACGGCGAAAGCCGGCAATATCGGCAAGGCCATTGATGAGGTTCTGACGAAAGTGGAACGTCAACTCACTAAAATCAACGAAAAAATCAAGGATCATAAAGGCCATACGAAAGTCATGGAAGAGCAACAACCGTTACAATAAAAGGGAAAGCTTTCTTGCGGCGCCGAACGTACGGCGGTCATTTTTAGCCTTTTGCATGAACAGTGAAAGGAATGCGGCGTGAAAAAGAATAAAATGGAACTCATCGTCGGCGGAACGATACTGATCGCGCTTTTTATATTGATCGCGGGCGTGCTGTGGCTCAAGGCCGCGATGGTAACGAGTAAAATGGTGCAATACACGGTATTGTTCCCCAATGTCGGAACGCTGCAATTAGGAGACCCGGTCATGGTCAACGGCGTAAAAAAAGGCGCCGTTGCGAGCATATCGCTGCAAGGGGTGCGGGTAGGGGTCGTTATTGATCTTGACAAAGAGGTTGTTTTGACGGACGCATCGAGGATAACCGTGCAAAACATCGGTCTCATGGGGGAAAGAATGGTGGGCATTCAACTGAATAGCGGCGGGAAACCCTATGCGCCCAACCAAAAAGGCAACCATGACCCCGTCTACATCCAAGGCTATTTTGATACGGGCATCGCCGAGGCCATGGGAATGATCGGGACGGTTTTGGGCGACGTTCAAGTACTCGTTAAAAACGTCGGAGGAATCGTCGACAGCACCGTGGGGGACGGTTCGTTTTTCATGCAATTCAAGCGCATAGTCTCCCGGCTTGAAACGTTGACGGCCATGGCGGAGAAGCTTATCTCCGATACCCGGCCGTCCATCGGCCGCAGCGTCGCGGCTATCGAAAAATTGACAAGCGATGTCAACGGCATCGTCGATTCCAACAAGGCGCGGGTTTCGGCGATTCTCTCCAACGGTTCCGAACTTTCCGCCCGCGCGGTCGCCATTACGGGCAAGGTTGATTCGCTCACGAGCGCGCTGGCTTTCATGGTGGATCGCATCAACAAAGGGGAAGGCACGGCGGGACTGTTATTGAAGGATGACCGGTTTTATTACGACTTGAAAAAATCCATTGGAGACCTCGATACGCTCGTGAAGGAAATCGAGCGCGACGGGCTCAAATTACGGATCAGACTGGGATTCGGGAAAAAAGAGAAAACAACGCCATGATTCAACGGGAAATTGTCGTCAGCAATCCGCTCGGCATTCATGCCAGGCCGGCGGCGCTCATAGCGCAAATGGCAAGCAAGTTTTCCGCGGACGTATGGTTGGAAAAGGATGGGGTATCGGCCAACGCCAAGAGCATCATGAACGTCATGATGCTGGCGGCCGCGTGCAAATCAAAAGTCATCATCCGCGCCCAAGGGACCGAGGAAAAACAGGCGGTCGAAGCGCTGGTCGCCCTGTTCGAATCCCGGTTCAATGAGAATTGATCGTTGGTCGCGAGTTTCAATGGCGCCGTGCGGGTTACCACGGTGTGAAAGGAGTTGAGCGTGAAGGATATTACCATCGGTATAGTAGGGGCGGGGACCGTCGGCGGCGGCGTGGTTAAAATGCTGCATTCGAACGCGGATTTCCTAAAAAAAAACCTCGGCCTCCCCATTACCCTCAAGCGCATCGCCGACAAGGAACAATCGCGGTTCGCCGGGCTGCCGGTAAGCGGCGTTCTTTGCTCAGGCAGCGCCGAAGACGTCCTCAATGATGAAGACGTCAACGTGGTCATAGAGCTTGTCGGCGGAACGACGTTCGCCAAGGACCTCATTCTATCCGCATTGTCAAAAGGCAAACACGTGATCACGGCGAACAAGGCGCTTATCGCCGAACAAGGCCCCGCGATCTTCGAGCTCGCGGAAAAAAACAACCTTTCGGTTAATTTTGAAGCCGCCGTGGGGGGCGGCATGCCGGTCATTAAAGCGATCCGCGAGGCCCTGGTCGCCAACAGGATATCGTCGGTGAAAACCATCATCAACGGGACCTGCAATTACATACTCACGCAAATGTCGGATAAAGGACTGAACTTCGACACGGCCCTGAAAAAAGCCCAGAAAAACGGCTATGCCGAGGCTGACCCGACCCTTGACATCGGCGGCGGCGATTCCGGACACAAGGTGGCCATCATGGCATCCTTGATTCATGGAGGGTATGTACCGTTTTCCAAGGTCAGTATCGAAGGCATCACCACGATCTCCAAGGACGATATCGAGTTCGCGAAGGATCTCGGGTACTGCATCAAACTACTGGGAATCATCCGCAAATCCGAAGGCGACGCGGAAATCGACGTGCGGGTGCATCCGGCCATGCTCCATAAAAACCACATCCTCGCCTCCGTATCGGAAGCGTTCAACGCGGTACTGCTTGAGGGAGACGCCGTGGGCCCGATTCTCCTGTATGGAAAAGGCGCGGGTGAAATGCCCACGGCCTCTGCGGTCATGAGCGATATCATCGACGTCGCTCGCACCCTTACCGGAGGAGCGCAAAAAAGAATCCCGATGAATTACTACCGGATAGACAATGAGTTGAGCGTGAAGCCCATCGATTCGGTCATGATGCGCTACTACCTTTGCTTTTGGGTTGTCGATAAGCCGAAAGTGCTGGCGGCCATCGCCGCGGTCTTGGGAGACTACCAGATTTCCATCGCCTCGGTCATGCAAAAGGAAGGCGGCGCGGAAAACAGCGTTCCGGTCATCATATTGACGCACAAGGCGGTTGAAAAGAATTTACAAACAGCCATACGGGAAATAGAAAAGCTGGATTTTATCAGGAAAAAAACGCATGTCATACGCATTACCGGCCAAACGTATTAACAATTGGTAAGAAAGTGATTCGACGAACATGAAGAAACCTTATTTACGCGCCTTCGGCCCCGGCGAAACGAAAACCTATCCGCTCTCCGAAATACGCTATCGCAGCGACGATGGCAGGACCCTTGAAGTGATCAATGATTTCGGCGCGATGGACGAAAATAAAATACGGCGTTTGAAAAAGCTTTTTGATAAACGCGCCGGATCATGGCAAATCCTTGACCGCAGCGGAGTGTGGCGATACCGGGAGTTTTTACCGGCGTTCGCGCCCTTCGACACGGTGGCGAGTATGCCGGAGGGAAATACGCCCATTTTTTCCATGCCCCGGTGCGCGCGCTTTTCCGGGATCAATGAACTACTCGCCAAACACCAGGGCATGAACCCCACGGGTTCATTTAAGGATAACGGCATGACCACCGCCGTGAGCATGGCCAAGAAACTCGGCGGTCGCATGGTTGCTTGCGCGTCAACGGGAAACACTTCCGCCTCCATGGCGGCCTACGCGGCCCGCGCGGGCATGAAGAGCATCGTCTTCATTCCCAACGGACAGATCGCCTACGGCAAGCTATCCCAATCCCTCGATTACGGAGCGCTGACCGTACAGATCGACGGCGATTTCGACCGGGCGATGGACATCGTCCAGGAAGTATGTCAACGAGGCGAAATCTACCTGCTCAATTCCATCAATCCGTTTCGCATCGAAGGCCAAAAAACGATCATGATCGAACTGCTCCATCAATGCGGGTGGCAATCGCCGGATTGGGTTATCGTTCCCGGGGGAAATTTGGGTAATTCATCCTCCTTCGGCAAGGCTTTTTCCGAATTAAAACAATGCGGATTCATCGATAAAGTCCCCCAAATAGCCGTTATTCAGGCGCAGGGCGCCAATCCGTTCTATACTAGTTTTATGGCAAAGAGCTCAACGATGCAACCCGTGCATGCGGATACACGCGCCACGGCGATAAAAATCGGTAATCCCGTAAGCTTCGAAAAAGCCATGTTCGCGGTGCGATTTTCCAAGGGGATCGTTGAACAGGTTTCGGAGCGGGAAATAGCCGTTGCGAAAAGCGTGATCGGCGCCGACGGCATCGGCTCCGAGCCCGCGTCGGCCACTACCGTGGCCGGATGCAAAAAACTCGTTGAGCACGGTATTATTCATAAGGGCGATTCGGTCGTTTGCATCCTCACCGGACACTTGTTGAAAGACCCGGATTATACGGTGGAGTTCCACAAGGACGAACTCTATCTCGATGTTCATCGAACCTCTTCGGTATCGGGGACCGTGCGAATCCCAACCGAGGGGAAAAACAACAAACCGGTGCAATTGCCCGCGCAAACGGAAGTCATACTTGACTATATAAAACGGCATTTTTCGGATTCGTCGAAAACGGAGCGGCCATGAAATTCGTGATATGCGTTGGTGACGGGATGGCGGATGAGCCGATCGCTGAGCTTAACGGCCTCACTCCCCTGGAATACGCCTCTACGCCGAACATGGACCGGGTTGCGACACGTGGCCGTGTAGGCATGGTTCAAACGGTCCCGGATGGTTTACCCCCCGGAAGCGATGTGGCCAACATGTCGCTTTTAGGCTATGACGCGAAGCTTTACTATCAGGGCCGAGCTCCCATTGAGGCCGCGAGCATGGGCATACGTCTTATGCCCGACGATACCGCGTTTCGCTGCAATTTGGTGACATTGTCCGGCGCAATAATGGACGATTATTCCGCGGGCCACATAGAAACCGCCGATGCGCATGAGCTTGTAAAGGATTTGCAGTCAGCGCTTGGCGACAAGAGAACCCGGTTGTATCCCGGCGTGAGCTACCGGCATTGTTTGGTCATTTCCGGGATGACGGAAGGGCCGCTTTCCTGCACGCCTCCCCACGATATTTCCGGGCGGCCGTGGAAGGACCATCTGCCCCGCGGGACCGGGAGCGAAGAACTTTTGTCGCTTATGGACCGTGCGCGGGTCGCTCTTGCCAATTCGGCAACCAATAAGCGCCGCATTGCCGCGGGGAAGAAACCGGCCACCGATATTTGGCTTTGGGGGCAGGGGCATGCCATCCGGTTGCCGACCATGAAGGAGCGGTTCGGACTGAGCGGATCGGTCATTTCCGCGGTAGACCTGGTGCAGGGGCTGGGAGTGCTGGCCGGCCTTACGGTGCGGAAAGTGGATGGCGCGACGGGGTACCTGGGAACCAATTACGCGGGAAAGGTTTCCGCGGCCCTACGGGCGCTTTCCGAAGAGGATTTCGTTTTCATTCATGTCGAAGCGCCCGATGAAACGTCGCATGAGGGGTCCCTCAAAAAGAAAATCCAGGCTATTGAGGAATTCGACCGGCATATCGTGGGAGAGCTTCTTAAAGCGGCCGAAAACCATAAAGACCTTCGGCTCCTGGTCCTGCCCGACCATGCCACTCCGCTATCGCTGAAAACCCATTGCGCCTCCCCGGTGCCGTTCGCGGTGTGCGGGCCGGGCATCACGCCCGACAATGCCTCGACATACAACGAGAAAGCCGCGGCGGGGATATCGCCCGTGACGGCGGAAAAACTTTTTGAAACGTTCATTACGGGCGTCATGTAAGGTATGGCCGCGCGATTTCTTGAAAAGCTTCTTACGTTTTCCTTTGACGTCATAGCCATCAATATCGCGTTTGTCACGACCTTCTGGTTGCGCTATCAGAGCAATTTTTTTCCGGAAACCTTCAACCCCAATATCGATTTTTCAACGTACTTCATTCCCTCGCTTATCCTTACCCCCGCGTGGATCCTTTTGTTTTTTTTCACGGGACTCTACCGCGATTGGTTTAAGGAATCGCGGCTGGATGAATTCGTCACGGTTTCGCGGACCATAGCCATTGGAACATTTCTGCTTTTTCTCGTCACCAGCGCCCCGCAGATCCTTACGTTCGGGCAGACCGGCGATTTTTCCGTCATTTTCACCCGCACGAAATTCGCCACGGTTCTTACGTATGGCGCATGCATGCTTTTCTTTGCGACGGTCAATAGATTCGCCATGCATACGCTGCTGGTATGGTTGTTCGCCAAAGGCATCGGCGTCAGCAAGGTGATCATTATCGGGGCCAACAAGTCGGGCGAGGACCTCGCGCGCGATATCAAGCGATACCCCGCCCTCGGTTACGAAGTAAAGGGGTTTATCGACGACGACGGGCGTAAAAAAGGCGCCCAATGCGGCGGGCTGCCGGTGTTGGGCACGTATTCCGAAATTCCCGTCGTGATCCGGCGCGAGAACATAACGGGACTTATCATCACCCATGTTTCGGGTTCGGCCAACGAAATTCTTAAAATCTACTCGTATTGCAGCGACGTGCGCCTCACTATTTACATGACGCCGTCGCTCATGGAAATCATTTCCGGTCACTTCAAGACGCACCAGATATTCGGCGTTCCGCTCATGATTCTGCTTCAGGACCACATGCCCGCGTGGGAGGCGCAGATCAAGCGCCTCATGGACATTGTTGTTTCGTCAACGATATTGCTGCTGGGCTCGCCGATATGGCTTACGCTTGCGGCAATCATACGGATGACGTCTCCGGGTCCCGCGGTCTACAAGCAGGAGCGCGTGGGCCAAAACGGAAAACCATTCGTCATGCTTAAGTTCCGTTCCATGCGCCAGGACGCCGAGAAGCACGGCGGGCCGCAGTGGGCGCTGGCAAAGGACCCGCGCATTACCCCCATGGGCCGCTTCATCCGCAAGACCCGTCTCGATGAAATTCCGCAGCTTGTCAATGTCCTCAAGGGCGAGATGAGCCTTGTGGGCCCCCGGCCCGAGCGGGCGTTTTTCATCGAACAGCTCAAGGAGGAAATCCCCTGGTACATGCGGCGTCTGAAAATGAAGCCGGGCGTGACCGGCTGGGCGCAGATCAAGCATAAATACGATTCGTCCATCGAGGACGTAAAACAAAAAGTCCTGTACGATTTGTATTACTTCGAAAACATGTCGCTGCTGCTGGATGTGAAAATCATTCTGCGCACGCTTTTGGTGGTGGTCACGGGAAAAGGGGCGCATTGACGGTTAAATGCCGTTCAACGAGTTGCGAGAGCAACGTCATTGCCGGAACAACCGTAAGACCAACAATTAGGGAACGATCAAGGAGGAGTACTATGAGAGGACGTGGACAAGGACTCTTTACGGAGTTTTATTCATGATTATGACGTGGACCCAACTGAAAAGCGCTTGATAAGGAAGGTGGGCTTATCAAAGCGAACGAAAAGGTAAATATGAAGAGTTGATGTTCCTGAATTTTTCGAAAAAATAGTGTGAGCGGGCGGCGCCGGCAATGAGGATGATGATCGTGAATGCACCTAACAACAGGAGAATTCTTCCCCGTGCGACGGCTTTCTTCCCGTCGATGATTTTCGTATTACGGATGACTTTCTGGCCGGGGTAGGGAGCGCGTTTGGAAACCATGATCCTGCGTCCGACAATAATAAGATACCATGCCGGTGCTATAAAGCAAGCCAGAAAAACCATGACGGAAATTTCCGTGAGGTTCAGCATGTTTGGGATATTAATCTTGTTAAGGTATGCGACGTATCGCGGAAGCCCGAAACTCAGACAGAGCGAGAGAACGGCGATGCCGGTGAGGTAGGCGGTGAAAAGCCTGGTTCTGTAGTGTTTGTCCGCTTTTAGGATAGTGCGTTCCATATTATTCCCTTCCGGTGTTTTATTGTACCGTAGAGGTGAAGGGAATATAAAGGAAAATAAATAGTTGTTCCAGGATTCAAACGATTTCCGGCGTGGTACTCCCGCCGGAAATCTTCGTCAAGGTCACTGAAATCCACCTATCCCTGGGCGTTGCTGAACTCTTCACCGTCTTCATACACGGTTTCCCTGCTTCCGGTCGCGCGGATGATGAAGCCGCCCGCGACGCCGCCCGCTATTGCAAGCGCCATCGTGACAATAATCCCGGCTATTTGCGCCTTGGCTATGCCCGGCACCACGAAGGCGGCAACGACGCCGCCTAAAAGCCCCGGCATTCCATGAAGGTTGTGCACGCCGCAGGTATCCACGATGTTCAGTAGTTTTTGGAGACGGGCCTGAACCACGGCGTAGCCGAACACGCACAGCGCTCCGGCCAAAACGCCTATCAACAAGGCCGTTGGGCCGTTTACTACGTCGCAGGTGGCGCCGATGGATACGCCCCCGGCCAGCGCCGCGTTGGCGATGTCGCCGATCATGACTTTGCCTTTGCTGAAAACGGCGCTCATGAGGAGCGTGGAAAGCGTCGCGCCGCACAGGGCGAGTATCGTATTGACAGCCGCGATGGCAACGTGGTCGGGCGCCACGACGGCGCTGCAAAACGAGGGCCAGAACAGCCACAGCACCATGGAACCGAGCATGGCGAAGCGGTTGGAGGTATCGTCGCTGGGCACCGGCTCTTCGCGGTGCTTCTTGCTGGTCAGTGCCACCGCGAGGCCAAGGCCGAAATACGCGCCGAAGGCGTGGATGATGATGGAACCCGCGGAATCCTTGAAACCGGCGGTGAACCCAAGCGCCCCATCGAGCACCCATTTTTCATTGAGCATATACAGCGGCACCATGATGATCGCCAGCAGGGCGTATTGGAACAGCTTCACCCGACCCAGTACCGCTCCCATCGCTATCAGGGCCGACGCGACGGCAAACTCGGCCAGCAATAGACCGATGATGGTATGCGGATGAACGGGTTCATGGGAAAGCCATCCGGTGTATCGAAGCGCCATGTACAGGGGAATACCCGCCGCGACCACGAGATACGTGCCTGTCGTGGCGCTGTATCCATAGCGTTTCACGAATACCATGAGGAAACCGAACCCCACCAGCAGCATGGCCAATATATGGATGGCGAAGTTGTATTGCTGAACTTGACGGATAGCGTCCCCGAGCCCGGATGAAGCGATTTCCGCCGCCGCGATTACCGGCGTGGCCAGCAAAAACAGGGCAAGCGGTTTTATTACGTTTGAAAACCGTGACATCATACCTCCTTGATTAATGAGTTAATATGTTCATTTAAATGTCGATATTTTCAGCGTTTCATCACCGGCGTTTTTGTTTCGGCAGGCCATAAAATAAAAATCCTAACCGATAAAAGCAATAAAAAGAAAGAGAACCGATAAAAAAAATTGGGCCGCCCTTTGAAATCAAGGGTATAATGACCCGTATTAAATTTCTTATCCCAATATTGACAGTATTATTTCCCAATGGCTATATTCTCAATCAACGGAACCTATGAAGACGGCGGAGTCGAGGAATTTTTCGGAATCTACGGCGTGTGAAAGAATTGTTTCGGCCATACGCTCCAACGCCTTCGAAAAATTATTTCACCATTCATCGCCTAAAGTGAGGTAAGCTATGGGAAAACTCGACAAAAAGGTATTAAAGTTCATCACGGAGCACTCCGAAAACGATCTTGATGCAGGCGACATTGCCATCGATTTGCGGTGCGATGAAGACGCGGTGCAGGAGGCCTTGGATTCGCTGAAGGATCAGGATTTGGTTGAAACCGTCATGCGCGGCGGCAAAATGTTTTGGCAACTCTCTTCGGGACGCCCCCCCGAAGAGTCCGAGGCTCCTGAAGAACCGAGGCATCCGGGCGGCCGAAGCGACATTGATTCGGAAACCGTAAGTTTTGATATGTCGAATTTCAGATCCGTCGCCAGACCTGTGGGCGGAACTTCGTTGCAACGGGAAAAGCCAATCGCCGATGTTCCCCGCTTCTCTCCTCCCAACCAGAGCGCTTTTAAGGAGAAAGATTCGATGGACGATGAGGAATCGGATGAATCCTCGAATGGCTTGTCGCCGGTTGCGGGGATCGTCATCGCCGTCGTGTTGTCGGTGGCGATTTCTGCCGTTGTAACGATGATGATAGCGGGCGGGTCGAAAAAAAATTTTGCCGAAGGTTTACAAGCCATCGAGCGCGCGGCAACCGGCATGCAATCGAAATCCGACCAACGGATAGAGGAGCTTTCCGCGCAGGTAAAGGCCCTGTCGGACAAATCAGCAAGCGGCGGACAGCTTTCAGCGCCTTCAGCCGTTCAAGCCGCTCCCGTCGTCAAACCGGCTCCAAAAGCTCCCGTCAAGCAAACGGCGAGGCCGGCGACGAAAGCCAAGGCGAAGCCGGCCGGCGCCTCGGCGAAGGCCGCGAAGGCCGTGAAGTCTTCCAAAAAGAAAAAAGACAAGGACAACAAAGGTGCACCGTCATACTTTAACCCTCCGGATGAGAGTTCCCCCGCAGGCTCATCCGAAGGCGCATCGTCGTCATCATCCCCGGATGCGGCCCCTTCGTCAACGCCGCCATCGTCGGACCAAAGCGCGCCTCCCGCGTCGTCCGGGTCCGATGATAATTCTACCCCCTCGGCCCCTGCGCCTTCACCCGAGGGTGGAGGAAATTAATAACGTATAACCGCTATTGCCCCTGAGCGAAGTCGAAGGGAGTCCTGCCTTTCGCGTGCTCACTTCCTGTCTGCGCTATCGCTTCGGTAGGCAGGCGACTTCGCTCAGTGAGCGGCAAGATAAAAATTATACGGAGCCTGAATAGTCCTAAACTTTCCTCAAAATCCCCTAATCCTTTTTTCAAGAATCTCCGATAGATTAAATATGAACGCCCTCAAGAAAAACCTGATTCAAAAAGCCATGGAACGATACAACCACATCGTTCCCTGCACCACGCTTCCGTCCTTGGAGGATAGCTTTACCATTGAAAACGATAGGCTGGTTTTCTGGTTCAATACGGACGATCACAGCACCCACGTTGTTACCGCTCAATTATTATCTCGCTAACCCGCTTTATGGCCGCGGGCTTACTTATTGGCCATTTCCATAAACAGCTTCGCTTTCCCGTAGTCGTGCATGGTTTCATAAATCCGCGCCATGCCCTCATAGGCTTCCCCATTGCCTTCGGCGCACAGTGAAAGAGATTGCATGAAGAAGATCGCCGCGTCCTTGAGCTTTTGCTGCCTCAGAAGCGCGGTGCCTAACGCGGTATGATATTCGACGACCTGCGGGAAATCGGCAAGCGCGTGGAGGAGAAGGTCCTCGGCTTCCCGGAAGCGTCGCGCCTTGAGCAGGAGCCGCGCCAGGCAATGGATCGATTCGATGCGAATTTTCATCGCGTCGGTCGCGGTTTGTCTGAGGGGAGGCGTACAACGCGCGCTTTTTAAATAATAATCAAACGCCGCTTCTTCATCACCCTCTTCCTCAAGTATGCGGCCCAATAAATACAGCGCTTCCGTTCTCGTCGGATCAAACCGGACGCATTGCGAAAACCAATGCTTCGCATGGGTAAATTCCCTCTTTTTATAATGGATGCAGCCAACGGCGAAATGCGCCTGGACGAACACGTCAGGGTGCGCCCGATGCTGCGCAGTATCGCCGGTAATCCGGGAGTACGACGCGTGCGCCTCGTCCAACTCCCCTAGCGCCACGCAGCAGTCGCCGTAATTGAGCAGCAGGGCCGGGTCGCCAGGGTGTTCCTGGAGTTCGGCTATAATAAGGGGCTTGTACCTGGCCGATTTGGCCTTCCGCGTTTTCGGATCATTATATCCTTTGTGAATGATTCGTATAGCCGGAAACTGCGAAAACGGCACCTTACAGCGCACGGCGCTGAACATGATTTGCTCGTGGACGCGACGCTCGAAAAGCATGCCTCGCATCCTCGGAAACAGTCGAACCTGCATGAACCGGGCGCCATGACGGCCGTTTTGTTCGTTGATGACGCAAAACGCCGCGGCTTGCGGCGGAGCCGTTTTCCAAAGAGTGACGAGGTCGTACTTTGACGAGCGATCGAAGCGGTCGTCCGCGTCCAGCCATAAAATCCAGGAGCAGGCGCTGGCGTGAACGGCTTCGTTTCGCGCCGCGCTGAAATCGTCGCGCCAGCCGGTGGAAATAACCGTTGCTCCGAAGAGGCGAGCGATATCGGCCGTCCGGTCGGTCGAGCCGGTATCGCCCACGATGATTTCGTCCATGATGTCGTCAACGCAGTCCAGCGCCGGGCCGATGTTGAGGCATTCGTTTTTAACGATCATATTCAGGGAACAGGTGGGATCGGTTCCAGGCGCCATCGCGGAGGCCTCGGTTTTAAGGGCGAGCACGCGTTCTTGCAGTCCGGGCCAGGCTTCCCTTAAATCAATTGTTTCCAGAAGCGCGCGGGCCCGAAGGGGCTTCAACAGCGCAAGATACGCTCGCGCGGCGGCGCAAGCGAAATCGCCGTGCGAATATACCCCGGCCCTGTAACGGCTGCGTAAACCGGCAAGATACCCCGCGGCCCCGTATTTTTTAAGGCAGGCGATGAGCGAATAGGTCATCATTTTACATTCGCTTCGGTCATGCGCATGGTTGTTACATAATCCCGTATGAACGTGGCGATGTGCAGCGCCAGATCGTGAGGGTCGGTTATTCCGGCCTTTTTAACATCAAGCGGGGCGGGCGCGATATGAAATCCGGCCAGCAACCGCTTTGCGCCCTCGATGCTGAACCGGTCCTCCCACAGCAATTTCTTTATCTGCAAGACACGGTTGAGGTGCCTTTCCCCGTACCTGCGCTGTTTGCCCAGTGTCCGTGTCGGCGAAAGGTATTCCTTGAATTCCTTTTCCCAATAGCGGATGGTGTAAGCGGGGACGTCGCACATTTTCGCAGCATCGCCGATCGTAAGACCTTTTGTAAAACTGACGTTTTCGGAACCGCTCATGAAAGACCTCTTGGTGATAAAAGTTGCAATCGTACGCAGTTCATACGGCCGCGAACGTACGTATGAACTGTTGAGTAATTGCGCAAAAAACACGCCAAAAAAACCAAGGCCTAAAAAGCCCGGTTTCCGGCGCAAAAACGATGCCCTATCAATGTTTACGGTTTGGAAAGAAGAAAAAAATGCGCGAAGGAGGGGAAAAAACTACTCTGTTTTGCTTTTTCGAAAGGCGTCGGCCATGTTTTTAAGGTTCTGGTCCTTCAATTCCGAGGCCGCCTTGTTTTCCTTTTGGATGCGTTCGTAGATTTCCTCGCGGTTGACCGCGATGTTTTTAGGAGCTTCGATTCCAAGCTTGACATGGCGGCTATCAAGGTCGACCACTTTGACGATGATATCGTCGCCGATCCGGATCGATTCGCCGAGTTTTCGCGTCAGTACGAGCATGGCCTAGGCTTTCCTTAAAAGGGGTTCCTGGGTTCCGTAACGATCATCCTCTATAATAACCTGTTTGCCGATCCGCTTCGTTTTATTGATGATCACCGGTCCAACGAGATTCGCGGTCGATTGGGCCGGATTTGCCGATATGGTGACGATGGAGTAAAGAAGAACGTCTTCGGGTTTTTCAATGGTCAGGTCTTCAAGGTGGACCTTGGTCATCGCCGGCGCATAATCGGGCCGAAACATGAGCGGATTGATTATCGCGAACCGAACTCGCGATCCGTCAATGCAGACGAGCCACTCGAACGGCAAATATTCGGGGATTTGCACCAGCACGAATTCCTTGTTTTTTTCAAACCCGGGAATACCCGACGCAAAGGTGATGATATCGTTCTTCGAGTAAACCAAGTCCTTGAAAAAATCCGCCATGAAAACCAGCTCCCGGCTTGAAGATTCCCACCAAAAATCGTTTATTTGCCGCCAGTAATTCAAGAATAATGATTATTATTTTCAAGCCGCGCGTCTTTTTCCCGCATGTGCGAGGGAAAAGACGCGCGGCAACCCGTTTCACCGCGCTATTTAAGAAGACTCAGGACGCTTTGCGGAAGAGTGTTGGCCTGCGCCAGCATCGCGGTCGAAGACTGCTGCAGGATCTGGTTGCGCGTAAACTGCGTGGTTTCATAGGCGAAGTCCGCATCGCGGATGACCGATTCCGCGGCCTGCATGTTTTGCGTCTGGTTTTCCTGATTGGTAATGGCGTGTTCCAACCGGTTGGTGATGGCTCCCAAGTTCGCCCTCAGCGTGTTGATGCTGTGCAGCGCGGTATCGAGAGCAGTGATTGACGCGGTAGCGCTGAGCTGGTTGGTGATGAACACATTTTGCGCCGCATTGATGCCAAGCGTCGTGGTGCTTACTCCCGCTATGGTAATGAGCACGACGTCGTTGCCGCTGCTATTGTCGTTGGGGCCTATATGGATTGCGCCGCCCGTGGTTCCCCAGGGCGCGGAACCGTCCAACAGCCGCATGCTGTTGAATTGGGTGCAACCCACGATGCGGTCGATTTCCGTGCGGAGCTGGTCGTACTCAACCTGGCAGTAGCCGCGCTCGACCGATGTGAGCGTGTCGTTGGCGGCCTGGATGCTTAGTTCGCGCATGCGCTGAACCATGGATTCCAATTCGGTGAGCGCGCCTTCCGCAATATTGACTAATGACTCGCCGTCCTGGGCGTTGCGTCCGCCCATGCCGAGTCCCGTGATTTGCGTGCGTAATTGTTCGGAAACGCTCAAGCCCGCGGCGTCGTCCGAGGCGCGGTTGATGCGCAGTCCCGTCGATAGTTTTTCCAACGATTTGTCGAGCTCTCGGCCGACGTTGCGCAACGCATTACCGGTGATCATCGCCGGAATGTTATGATTAATGCGAGGCATAGTACCCTCCTTTGTGATTCGGTTGCCTCCATGCAGTCGGTACACTCTCCGGACTGCCTCAGTACGGTCGTCCTGACCTGATCTTGCTTCCGTGCGATGTTTATACTTTGCAAACTCCGTGCCGGAAAAAACGGCTTAATTTTCAAAAATTTTAAAGATTAAAACGGGTTTCCGGGGGCTACCCGGAAAAAAATTCCTCTTGCCGCTACAAATAATCCATCAGCGAATGTTGCATGGTCATGGCCGACGATTTCAGCGCCGCGTTGTACACGGTCTGCATGAGCGAAAAATTCGTGGCCGCTTCGGCCATATCGACGTCTTCCAGTTCGCTATTGAGCTGCGTGGTCGAAGCGGTTTGGTTTTCGTTGCGGGTAAGGGTCGTTTCGAGCCTGTTGACGCGAGCGCCATTTTTACTTTGCGCGCTAAGAATCGCCTGATACGTTGTATCGATTTCCCCTATGGCCGTATTGACTCCGCCGGTATTGTTGTATAGAAGGTTCTGCTGGAGCCTGATCATGGTTCCTACCATGTCGATGCCCGCCTGCTTATTGACGATGAGTTCGTCGCCCGGAATATTGATGGGCACGATAACGCCGTTTTCGACGTCACGCAGTACGTTTCCGCCGTTGGATACGGTGTTGCCGAAAACATCCTTGCCCCGCGATACATAATCGAAGGTGAGCGACACGGCGCCGGATTGATAATTGGGGCCGCCGAAGGTTCCACCGTCGGAAATATCTATGGCCAGGGCGGCGTTGAGGGGCGTTATCTTTCCGTTGACGTAATCGACGGTATAGTCCGTGCCTTCCGAATAGGTTGTGTTGCCGATGCTCAATTTCACCGATCCCGGCATGAGGTTGGTGATGGTGGAATTATCGAACGCGTTGCGCACTTGCGCTGCCGCGCCGACGCCGCCCGCGCCGTTGAAGTAGGCCATTTTAAGCGTCGTATAATCGGTTGGGGAGGAGGCCGCGGACTGGCGGACGGGAAACGGCGCGATTTTGCTCTGCACGCCGCCGAAAATGTAGTCGCCTTTGTAATTTGTATTTGCCAATGTAATCAGCTGTCTGAAGAGTTGGTCGGACTCCATTTGGATTGCCTGGCGATCGGATGCCGACATCGTATCGGAGGCGCCCTGGACGGCAAGTTCCCGAAGCCGCTGCATGAGGGTATTCATGCTTTGCATCGCCGTGTCGGTCACGCTCATGAAATCCAGACCGTCCTGAATGTTCGTTTTGTATTGCGTCTCTTGCGCCATGGTACTTCTAAGCTTAAGGTCGTTGGCGGTATCCACGGGGTTATCGGATGGAAGCAAAAGGCGTTTTCCCGTGGCGAGTTGCTGTTGGAGCTTGGCCATATCGCTGTAGCGGGCCGTTATAACGGACTGCATTTGTTTCGTCAATTCCGTCATGGTTATTCGCATGGTGCTTCCTCCGTAAAAATCATGGCGTTCCTTTGTCGTTGCGCCGTTTTACATTTTAAGCAGCGTATCGAGCATTTCACCGGTTGTGGTAATGAGCCGCGCCGATGCCTGGTATATATGCTGAAACTTGATTATTTCGGACATTTCGTCGTCGAGTGATACGCCCGCCACCGAATCCTGCTGAGCCTCGTACTGCGACACCAGATGGTTTCTTGAGTCAAGATTCGATGTCGCTTCGTTGCTGTCGAGGCCTAGCTTTCCGATGAACGCCGCGTAAAATCCGTTGAAGTTCGTAGTAGGATTGCCCAGGGTATCGTTGTCCATGGTGAGATCCTCGCGCAGCTTTGCGATGGCGATGGCGTTGGCGTTATCGCCTTCGCCCTGGGAATTGCCGGAGGTGTATTTAAAATTGACCATAAGCGGCGTACCGTTGTACCCCGCGTGCAGCAGTTGTATCGCCCCGGTGTGGTAATCCACCTGATAATCCGTGTTTTCCACAAGGGTTGCGTTGCCCGCTTGCACGGTGACGGACCCCGCGTAGATGTTTCGTTGTCCCAAGGCGCCCGGTACGCCGTATGTCAAGGTGAGAGGCGTGGCCGGCGAAACAAGGGTTTCACCACCCGTTGCCGCGGCGATGTTCTGGACGTCGGAGATCACCGACGCCGACAGCTTGATATCGGAGGCGCCCGTAACGGCCGGATCGAAAAACTGCAGGCCCGACACGCCGTTGAGCGAATAGCCGCTCTGGTGTACCGCGTTGACTTTTTCCGCCAGGGCCTTGGCTAGGTCATCAAGCTTTCGTTGGTATTCGGGCAGTACCACGTCACGCGTGTCAAAGAGCCCTTTTATTTCGCCGTTCTGCGGCGCATAGGGGAGTTTGGAGTCCTTGAATCGCATTCCGATATCGGTGACCGTGGAGCCGTCGGAGGCGGTATAGGTGGAGGTGGTGGTTTCGATGTCCTGCTGGTAGGCGGGAGATACGATGATGCTGCCCCCGGTGGTGACGGTGATCTGGCCGAGATCGTTTTCCTGGGTGTCGATGTCGATGAGTTTGGAGAGGTCCTTGAGATCCTTGTCCCTTTTGTCTCGACTGTCGTTGGCGTTTTGTTTTGATATTTCAACGGAGGCTATTTCCTTGTTGAGATTGAAGATTTCCTTGGAGAGCTCGTTGACCTTGTTGACTCTCTGCGTTATCTCGTCGTTGCGGGACTGTTTATACGCGCTGAGCTGCGAGGCCAAATTATGAAAGGTGTCCGTAAGGATCTCGCCGTTGGTCTTGACCATGGTGCGCGCCGAAAGATCCGCGGGGTTGTTGGCGAGGTTCTGCCAACTGTCGAAGAATTGGTCCATGTAATTCTGGAGGCCCGTATCGGACGGTTCGGTAAACACGTTTTGGATGGTGGTATAGGCGTCGTTGACTTGCGTATAGTAGCCGACCTGCTGGTTTTGCTGACGGATCTGCTGGTCGACGAACGCGTTGCGCATCCGGGTAATGTCGATAACGTTGACGCCGAAGCCCATTTGTCCATAGGTGCCGTCGGGACGGTAATCGGCCGCCATGTTGAGCCTTTTGCGTGAATATCCCTCCACGTCGGAATTTGAAATGTTCTGGCTGGATATGTCCATGCCCAGTTGCGCCGCCGCCATGCCCCTCGTTCCAACGCTGAGTAAAGAAAAAAGACTCATGACGCCCCTCCTAGGCTACCGTATTAATGATCGTCCGGTTGATCTTTGAAGAATCCTTTTTACCGAGTTGTTTATAACCCTTGAACTTGTGCGACGCCGCGGAGATCAGTTCGAACGTCTTTGAAATAACGTAGAGGGACTCCTGGAGCAGGATACGGTTCGAAGCGTTTGTTTTGCGCAATCGACAAACGGCCACGCGCAGCTTTTTACCGGCTTCGGCGAGGCGCTGTTTGTTTTTTGCCGGAAACAGTTCAATGGTGCGCGCGAGATTAAGGCGGCCTTTAAGCCCGAAATGCGCGGTTATTTTATCGCTTATTTCCAGGCGTTTTTCCTCAAGCGCCTCTATTTGGCAGGTCAATTCGTCGTATTGGCGATTCGCCGCCTGTACCTCGAATAATTGTTCGGTTTTTATCGCCTCATTCATGGAACGCGCGGTATCGAGGAGGCGTTCGTGGATCTCTAATTCCGTTTTCAGGACTTTTTCCAGTTCATTTGCCAGCGCTTCCATTAGTTACTTCCTTGTTGGGGGTATTCCCGGTTTGTATGAATGAATCCTTCATCGCAAGCACGCTGTTTACATAGTTCCTGGTTTCGGGATAGGGCGGCATGCCGTTATACTGTTGAACCGCCGCGGGACCGGCATTGTAAGCCGCGAGCGCGAGGGTTTCATCGCCGTCGAATTGGTCGAGCATTTGACGAAGGTATTTCGCGCCCGCCATGATGTTTTCGGAGGGGTTATACACGTTGCGCACGCCCAGGTCCGTTGCCGTGGAATCCATGAGTTGCATGAGCCCTTTGGCGCCCTTGGCTGAAACCGCTCCCGCGTTGCCGCCGGATTCCCGGGCCATGACTGCGGAAATGAGGCTCGGATCGAGGTTGTAGGTCGCGCTTGCTTGGTCTATGAAAGCGTTCCATTGCGATACGCCGCGTACCGCGCTTGCACCCGCGGAGGCGGCCTGCGGCCGCGGCACGAACTTGTTGTCAAGCAGCCACGGCTGCATTTTAAGCTCGGTCAGCATGGCAAGCGGCGAAACGGCGCCGTTGTCCTGTTTTTGGATTTGTTTGAGAATGAGTCCGGCTATGCCTATTGACGAATGATCCGCCATGATTTTTCCGTACTCGTCGTCAAGCATGTCGGTATATACTTTTTGGCCGAAGCTCGCGGGCATGAAGTCGTCGTCTCCGGTTTGCACCGTGCCGCGCATGCTTTTAAGCATCATGGAAGTAAAAATGGACTCGAACTCCTGCGCCACCTTCTTGGCGCGGGCGTCATGGAGGAGCTGCAAAGCGCTTTTCGTGTCGCTTCCCGCGGTTGAGGCTATGGCATTGGTTTCCATACATAAAATCCTTTCGCACAAACTCAAGCAATACCGATGCCAAAACATAACATGCACAATATCAAGACGATAGAAGTCAGAAGCGATGTGGAGATGGGGATGAAATTGCCGGGAAGAGGGTAGAAATGTCCGGGAAGTTAAAGTGAAACGTTAAAAAGTAGTTCAGCTTTAAAGCGCGTTTAATTCCTTGATAGACTTATACTCGAATTCAAAATCGATTTCAAAGCAATCCACGAAGCGCTCCTTGAGCGCGGTTTTCAGCCGCAGCGGATCTTCACAATAGAATATAAAGGCCCCGCCGCCCCCCGCGCCGCAAATTTTTCCTCCATGGGCGCCGTGCTCCTTCGCGCAGGCGTACATGGCGTCGATGGACTCGTTGGAGGTGGCCGGCGCCAGTTGCTTTTGGGCATAAAAGTTTTTTTCCATAATAGCGGCGCAGCGTACATAATCCTTAAGGAGCAGCGCTTCGAAAAACGCCTTGCCGCATGAGCTTATCGTTTCCAGCGCCGCCTTTCCCTCGGGAGTGGCATGGCGCTGGTACACCTGTTCCACCGCTCCTTGGGCGTTACGGGAAATTCCGGTGTGCATGAGAAGCAGGTTTTTCCGGAAGTCCTCTAAAATTTCCACGGGAACTTTTCCGTCAAGGGGCTTGCCGTAATCCGGACCGAATTCAAAACAATGGAGTCCGCCGTAGACAATCGCGTATTGGTCCTGACGGCCGATGGCCCAGTTGAGTTCCTTGTTTTCGAGGTTGAATAAATCCTCGGCAATGGACCGAAGGGTTTTCGCCTCCGCGTTGTAATTCCTCGCATTGATCATTTCCAGCAGCTTCGCGGCCGTCGAGGTGCTCAGCCCGCTTCCGCGCGGATATCCGGAAAAATTGAACGCGCCCGACTTGTATTCGATCAAGGGTTTTATGGCAATGTTGGTGACGTATCCGGGAACGCCGTGCATGATGTAGGGCACGTCCGCCCAGCCGCCGGAGAAATCGATGCGCAGCGGCGCCTTGTAGGAAAAGTTGATTTTATCGATTATCTGCGTCGTCGACGTCGGCGTCAGTTCCTCGGGAACCACGCGCTCGACGAATCGCAGCGCAACCCCGAAGCGGCGGCACAGCTCTTGTTTCGCCTCGACGCCGGAATCGTCTTTGTTAAGAACATAGACGTCGGGACGGAGTTTTTCGATGATCGGCTCGTGGTCGACCTTGCCCGCCTTGATTTCTTCGCCGTTAAGGACCACGTAATCGACGTCGTGCATGGCCGCGACAAGGTAGGCGCGATTGTTCTCAGGATTGACCGGCCGGCCGGGGCCTTTTAAAAGGGAAATCACCGAATCGCGTCCAATACCCACCACGAGGATATCGCCGAACTCCTTGCATTGACTGAAAAACACCGCGTGCCCGGATTGGAGGATGTCGTAGCATCCGGAGCAAAATACGATTTTTTTACCCGCGTTCTTTCTACGAAGATCGCCGAGCGAATCGATGGAGAGGACCTTGGAGCGAATGCGTTCGAACATTGTATTAATATAAACGATTCCCGGGGATGGACGCCAACCTTAAGCAATAAGCGTTGCCGTTAATATACGAAGAGCGAGGCGCGTGATGTCAAATATCTCGTCTGCGCCTTCATTGCTGCCGACGGTCGAATCAGGATAAAAAACTACATTCTCAGTTCAAGCCGATGCGTCAGCGCCTATCTTTACCGATGTGTTGTGAACGATTATAAAAAAACTATTGCGTAGCGTAAAAGGCTTAACTATATTTTAAATGCAAAGGTTAAGCAAAGCGCAAGTAAATCCATATTTCCCTCAATCAATTACAACGGATGGTGTGTTTCAGCCGCGGTTATTTAAAAAAATCATGCTTTGCAGCGTTCTTTTACTTCACTTCAGTAGGACGCAAAATGACTAAAGCCCCTGTCTTAATCCTCCTTATCGCTGCAATTACTTTTATTCCGGTAACCGTTTCCTCCGCCACGCATCTTATGGGCGACATTTCCGCCGTCGTTTTTTCAGACGATGCGGGGCCATTTATAGTCGAATCCGACATTGAGGTGCCCGTGAGTAAGTCAATACGCATCGGCCCTGGTTGCTTATTTTTATTCAAGCCATTCACCACCTTGACCGTTGCAGGCGATATCATTGTTGATGGGACCGAAAAGGCGCCCGTTATTTTCACCTCCATTAACGACCATGCCTATTCCCCTGACAGCACTCAGGCGCCATCGAATTTTGACTGGAACGGCATAGTCGTTAAGAAAACCAGCACGCAGGCGGTCTTTTCTTATTTCATGGTTATGTATTCTGGTTTCGGCATAAGATCGGAGACCGAAGAAGTAAGCATATCCGGCGGCATTTTTAGACAGATCGGTCAGTTCAGTTGCATCATTGCCGAAAAATTAATGCCCGTAAATCAAGGATACCCTTATTCCTATAATAAGGCTGCTATTACCGCGCGTAATAGTTTGAAACAGATTGCCGGCGTTGGGAGCATTACCATTATGTCGAATCCTTCCGGCGCGGACATAATGATTGACGGGCTTGCGCGAAAGGAAAAAACGCCGTTTACGTGTGAAGGCCTTACCCCGGGAAAACATAGGGTCAAAGCCACCGAAGGCGACCTTGAGGCAATTGCCGAGATTACCATCGATCCCGAAAAAGCACAAACGATTTCCCTTTCTTTGAAAATCCCGCCTACCTTGCTGAAAATAGGAACAAATCCGCCCGCCGCTGAGGTTTATCTCAATAAAAAAATCACCTTCCGTTCTTTTACACTGAAAAAAACGCCGACCATGCTTCACTTACCGGAACATAACACCACAAAAACCGCGACGATTACGCTTATTAAGCCGGAGTACGGCGATTCCATCTGCACTGTGGAAATCCGCCCGCATGCCGTGAATGAATTCTTTTTCAATTTGCGGCCGACGCTCCCGGAAGAGCAAAAAGCCCAAAAACAGTTCTTCCGAAAACGCGCGCACTTTCGGTTTGGAGTCGGGCTCATAGCCGCCTCGCTCCCTTGCGCCGTGATCGGCACACTGTATTTAAATGCCGCCGGCAGCGATTATCGGGCAGCGGATGATATAAAGGGCTATCTCGATGCCTCACTTGTCAAATCAGGGCCAACGTATGCTGCAAAAGTCGCTCAGAATAAGGCCTACTATAATTCCGGAAACCGAAAAACAAAATATGCCATTTCAGCATTTCTTGCAGGAGTTGGGCTTTTAGGTACTGGATTCGTCCTTCAATTCTAAGGGAAGGCAAAGCGCATGCAGCCAAAAATAATCATCAAATCTCTCGTCTTTGCTTTCTTATTCCTTTCTTGCCAAGACAATGTATTGTATAAATCTCCCGTGTTTCTCCCCCATTGCGTGGGCGGCGTTGCCAAAGGTTGGCTGCCCGACAGTCTCTGCGCGGACCCAACGCGTTTCCTCTCCGCAGACACCTTCCGTGTAGGGGACTCCATGACTTTCGCGGGGATTGTCGTGAACGCGGGTACTGCGGCGAAAACCTATCAATGGGACCTTGGCGACGGCAGGATCGTCGAGGGCGCGGTCGCACGCACTATCTACAGTCAAGGCGGCATCTATCATCCGATATTTAGGGTCGGCGACTCCGTCGGCGGGTATCTGCTTGATAGCGTTTATGTTGTAGTCAAGACCCCGCCGGATTCGGTCGTTTTGCTCTATCCTCCCCCAAAATCCGTTGATATCGACCCCAAAAAGCTTTTACTTAAATGGCAAGGTTTCGATAGAGACACCTTCGGGGGCCCTCTTCGTTATACCGTCATAGTAAAGCGGGCCGGTGGCATGATCGATACCGTAATTCACAAAGCGACAATAACGCAATTTGACCTATCGGGAGTTATCCGGCCCGGCGAGACGGTTTCCTGGAAGGCCATTGCCTATGACGGTTTCGGCGACAGCATCACCTGCGCATATGCCTCATTTACAGCGCTTATTGCTCCCTATTTGACGGCTTTGGGGCGCCTGACTGTCAATGGCGCGTCGTGGCCCTGCGTCGATTCCTTGCTTGCCGTTAAAATCGACACAGTACCCTATTCGATCGATTCCTTGCGAATTGAAGTGGCCGCCCAAGACTCGCAGGCAAGGCTCTCGTCAGGCAGCGACACATCGCTGACCCTATTGTCGGTCAATAGAGCGTTGCTGGTTGGGGAAAATGCGATTCCTATTACGGTTATTGCCTACGAAAATGTTGCATCTCGAACCTATTTGCTGCGTATCCATAAAACAGCCAATAATAATGCGACCTTGCGCGACCTCGCATTTTCCGTGGGCAATTTAATGACTCCATTCAAACCTCAGAAAGATACGATCAGGGACACGGTGCCATATCTAAACGATTCCATAATTATCACCGCAACGGCGACCGACTCATTTGCCCTTGTATCGGCGATTGGCGCGACCTCATCATCAGGCTTCGCTCTGACCTTTGCCGCGCCTCTTAAAGTAGGCCCCAATTCAATAAAATTGACCGTTGTCGCGGCGGACAGCGTGACTAAAAAGGATTACGTACTATCTATTTTTCGCCGCTATAATAGCAATGTGGCGCTCTGTTCGCTTATGGTTTTGGCGGGAACAGTTGCCCAAAAACTGGGAACGGGCAATGATACCTTGCGAGATACCGTTGCATGGGCAATTACTTCTCTTACAATTGCAGCCAAGGCGTACGATCCCCAGGCGCAGGTCCGCATTGGAACGGGTTCAAGTTCATTGGGAACGGCGAGCCAAAAAATTGATCTAAACATAGGAGTAAACATACTCCCGATACGCATCATTGCCGCCGACAGTCTGTCAACACGTGACTATGTATTATCGGTCAAACGCCTGCAACCGAATAATCCAACACTTGCTTCCTTAAGCCTATCCTCCGGTACGCTTGTCCCCTCGTTTGCTCAGAATGTGGCGACATTTAGAGATACGGTTATCTATACTGTAGACTCAATTGATATTATCGCAACCACGGATAGCCTATCGTCGGTGACTATGGGCGCCGGAAATCCATTTAAAGGATCAAACAAGCAACGGATTGGTCTGATGGTCGGGACAACTCAAATGAGCGTCAAGGTCACGGCCCCTGATAATATTTTAACTACCGTGTATACACTTCTAATAACCAGGCTTCCCAATCCAAATGCCGCTCTATCGGCCCTGAGTGTCTCAACAGGCTCACTATTCCCCGTATTTACGCCGAATAATGATACCTTGCGGGATACAATCCCGTATTCCGCGGGAACGCTGACCATTAGCGCCGTTGCCCTTGATTCACAGGCGACAATAACTATTGCAGGCGCCTCGGCAAAAGGCCGACTTTCAGCGCCAAATACCCTCACCCAGGGAACTAACATCATACCCATTAAAATTATTGCCGCCGACGGCATGGGTTCACGAGTTTACTATGTACTGGTATACTGCTATCTTCCGCTTACCACTCCTCCTGTCAATCTTCATGCCGTGGCCCAATCCATTTCCTCGATAATCCTTGCCTGGGATCATCTTCCGTGGGCGTCTCGTTATGCTATCCAGCGGAGCGAAACGCCCGGCGGCGCAATGAGGCAGATCTGGGCCGGCTCCGACACCTTCTTTATTGATACCGGACTTTCCGAGGGGGCTACCTATTACTACCGTATCAGCGCTTCAAATCCCGGCGGGGCCACCGGACTTTCCGCGGAAGTAAGCGCAACGACTTACTCGCGTGTATCAATATCAGGTCAGCCGAAAGTTCAAAAGGTTTTTGAAGGTTCGCAGGCGGTCTTTTCTATTGCAGCAACCGGAATCCCTGCTCCATGGTATCAATGGCAAAAGAACGGGGTTGCCATTCCTAAGGCTATAGCATCCGCCTGCACCTTATCCAATGTAGTGTTAGCCGATAACGGCGCGATAATACGATGTCAAGTGGGCAATATCGTTGATACAATTTTCAGTGCTCCAGCAACACTTACTATTGATAGTTTGTTTATTGCCCCGGCAATCACGTCAGCCTCCCATGACACTACCATTGTATTTGGAAGCTCTTTTGTTGTGCGCGTTGCGACGAGCGGGACATATCTGAATTACCAATGGCGTAAAAACGGCGCGTCGATTTCCGGCGCGATTGGAACAGCGTATGCCGTTCAATCTGCCGCATTGACTGATGCGGGCATTTACTCGATGGAAGTATGGAATAAGAAGGATAGCGCCATAAGCGCGTCCGCGCGAGTTCGTGTAAAACCCGTGATGCCTACCGGGCTTGCAGCACAAGCGCAGTCGAACACTAAGATGAACGTATCATGGACCCAGGCTGGCGGAGCGCTGTGGTACAAGCTCCTGCGTTCGATTGATTCAACGCATTTCGCCCTTGCGTGCTCAACCGCGCAGGTGAGCTGTATAGATTCGAATTTGACGGAAGGCCAACTGTATGAATATCGAATCGCAGCGGGCAATTCTGACGGCATTTCGGATACAAGTGCGATTGTCAGCATGGTCACTATGATTGGTCCGAGCATCATCAAGCAACCGAAACCGCAATCGTTGCGGGTTGGCGGAACTATTTCATTAGGAATCAATGCAATGGGCTCAATGCCGCTAACGTACCAATGGTACAAAAACAATAGCGCTATTTTGGGCGAAAATAATCCTTCCTTTGAATTAGTGAACGCAAGCGCCAATGATTCCGGAAGTTACATGGTGACGGCGATCAATCCCATTCGCCGTGTAAACAGCACTACGGTTCATGTGTCGGTTCTTCCCTTTTATACGGTAACTACGAACTCCAATCCGTCGGTTGGCGGGACTATTGTTCGTTCCAAAGACACTGCAAACTATTTACAAGGCGATAGTTTGAGATTGACGGCAAGAGCTGCCACTGGATACCGGTTTATCGGATGGACCGGGGATACTATTTGCATCGATACGCTGATAAACATTACTGCGACAAAAAATGGTGCGATAACAGCTAATTTTATTCGCCGTTGCACTGTTTCCTTCAATTCTCAGGGTGGAAATGCTGTAACGGCACAAACGGTTGATTCCGGTTCATATGCAGCGACACCAACCGCGCCAACAATGGCTGGCTACACGTTAGGAGGTTGGTTTAAGGAGGCAGGATGTATTAATCAATGGATTTTTGCAAGTGATACGGTTAACGCTGATCGGACTCTCTATGCAAAGTGGAATATTATATATACCATAAACTTTGATGGTCAAGGCGCGACAACACCCGCAAACCCGGCAGTTAAAACAGTTGCCTCACCTGCAACAACCCTTGACGCATTACCAATACCTCCAATAAAGACCGGTTGCATTTTCAGTGGTTGGTATACGTCAAGGTTTGGACAAGGAACGGAATTTAAGGCAAGTACGGTTGTTACTGAAAACTTTACGATTTATGCGAATTGGACGGTTACGGATATTGATGGAAATGTTTACCATATAGCGACAATTGGTAATCAGAACTGGATGGTTGAGAATCTAAAAACCACTAAATTTAATGATGGGAATGCAATTCCATTATTCACTGACAACACGGCATGGGGTAATCTTGGTTCACCTGGATTTTGCTGGTATGAAAATAATGAGGCTTCTAATAAAATCCCCTATGGGGCGCTATATAATTGGTATGCCGTAGGGACCGGAAAATTAGCTCCTTCCGGTTGGCGTGTCGCATCGGATTCAGACTGGACTGCCCTTGGAACGTTCGTTGGTTCAGCCGGAAAACTTAAAGAAGCCGGTACGACTCACTGGAATTCTCCCAACACTGACGCTACCAACGAAACCGGATTTACAGCACTTCCGGGCGGCTATCGTTACAATTATGGAACATATTCATTTCTTGGTCAATATGGTCATTGGTGGACTTCCGCAGAGAAGGATTCGGGAAATACATGGAATCGTGACATGCATTTCAATGACGCTACTCTTTTCCGCAATAATTACAACAAAAGATACGGCTTCAGCGTCCGTTGCATTCAGGGAGGTAATCAATATAATGTGACTTTTAATTCCCAAGGAGGAAGCGCTGTTTCCTCACAACTAGTGAATTCCGGCAGTCATACAACGGAACCAGTCGCATCAACCCGCACTGGTTACACCTTCGTGGGATGGTTTAAAGAAGCGGCATGTACTAACGCCTGGAATTTTGCATCTGAAACAGTCACCGGCCCCATTACACTGTATGCGAAGTGGATTGTTATGGATATTGATGGAAATATCTATACTACAGTGTCAATAGGTACTCAGACCTGGACTGTTGAGAACCTGCGTACAACCAAGTACAACGACGGTTCGCCTATCCCCTTGGTCACAAATGATGGCCCATGGTCTGGCTTGGGCACTGGGGCCTATTGTTTCTATGGTAATACAACAGAGGCAACTCAGCAGCAGAGACTAGGCGCATTATATAACTGGTATACGGTTAACACCGGCAAGCTTACCCCTGCTGGATGGCATGTTCCCAGCGATTCAGAATGGTCAGTGCTTGAGAACTACCTAATAGCCAATGGTTACAATTTTGACGGCACCACGATGGGCAATAAAATTGCCAAATCGATGGCTGCGAACACTGACTGGACACTAAGCACCAACACTGGCGCGGTTGGTAACGACCTTAGTGCCAATAACAGAAGTGGCTTTTCAGCACTTCCGGTCGGCCACCGTTACTATACTGGTGGATTCCTAGCTCAGAGCGAGGACATTTTCTTATGGAGTACCACGGAGAACAATGCCTCAAGCGCATACTTCCGCTGCCTATATTTCGGCGTCAGTTATTCGCAACGGTCGACGTACGATAAGACTTTTGGGTGTTCTGTCCGGTTGATACGGGATTATTAAGATAGAGAGTTTATGGGTTGATATTTCTAATATTTCATAGGATTCAGGGACGGAGGAAATTTAGTTACTTAACTTTTTTCCAACCTTCAATGCTTTCTTTTCTCGTTGCCGGTATGGTGTCGCGCTTTAATCTAGCCAACCCCGAATTTGCTGGCAAGAAAAACATAGAAACCAGATAGGGCAATTCAATCCAGCAAACCCATAGAAACTGCTTATGTCTCTCCCTTCCTATTTCCGCCTGAAGCATAAAAGCAAGACCTTCAACGGCCCGATAAGCCGGTTTAGAGAAGAAGGGCTCTCCGAAATACACGAATTCCGTCATGGCGTTTCATTCGTTGGCTGGCAAGGCACATTTAATTCCACCGTGATACGAAAGCATGAGCCTATTGTCATTGTAAAGCCACTCGATAAAATCAGCACGCTTCTCTATGATGCCCTGTGCAGAGGTGAATATATACAAGAGGTCGAGATATTCTGGCCATATTATAATGATAAAACCGCCCTCGAACAGATATATTTCAAGCACACTCTTGAAAAGGCCAAAATCTGTTCGATAAAAACACTATTTCCTAATGTCAAAGATCGTTATTATGAACGCTATGGTCATCTCCAGGAAATAGCGCTTCGCTATGACCGAATCACCTGGGAATACGTGCGGGGCACAATCCGCTTTAAGGATAATTGGGACTTTGCTTTTTCGGAATATAGCGGACCAAGGGATGAAGAAATTGATAAATTGCTCAGCGGGCCTGCATTGACCGATGACTTTTCTGATTGGTGGGAGAACCGAAAGCAACAGAAACAAGAAACGACCGCTATCAGCTTGACAAACCTTCGATGGGAACATAAGGACGATGCAAAGAAAATAAAATCTCCCGATATTGCGACTTTTAGCGACAGCATAATTCTTATGGCCGATGTCAAGGGTATAGTGGAAGGCGGGGCAGTCACTTTTACACTGTATGATAATGAACAAAATCCTCCGAATAAAATTGACTCCGTACAGGGTAAAAACGAAAACGGCATCGGGACCGTAATATGGGAAGTGAAGGAATCATCGGATGGTAATACTGAAAAACCACCGAAACTCGAATTCGAAGCAAGCGCGAAGAGTAAAACCAGTCTGATGAAAGAGATCAAGCTGGAGATCAGGGAGTTTGAATTTTCTTTTTAAAAGACCGTCAGAAGCAGGATAGTCAGGATAAAAGGACGAACAAGATCAAAGCGTGGAAATAAACAAGAAAATCGAGGGATTATAAATGGCAATTAATGAGCCGTTGACATACTAAATTATCGTATGTGCGATAATTATGATAAAATTCTGGGAAATGGTTACCAGAAACTTATCAAACAGAATTCGATGGCTATTGAGTATTCATTTGTAGCTTCAATTAATCTAAAAACACGGAATAGCAATTAGGAATATTTGTATGAGAAAAATGATTCAACTGCTAATTTTCGCTATGCTGTTATTGCCGATAGGTCTTTGTGCTCAACTGAAAGCAAAACATAGCAGCGCTGCAGTTCAAGAAATTCTTCAGTCGCTTTTCCCTAAAAGTAATTATAAAGAATATGATTCATTTTTTGGTCTTAAAGAAACAAATGCTGTTATAAGTCCAGTAGAATTAAAGGGTCTCCACGGATTTATTCCACTTAAAACCACAATGAATGTCAGTTTTAACGACTCGGTATCTGCCATCTGCTTTCTTGTTTATCTTTGTTCCGAAGATGTTAGTTTGGATTTAGCAATTACGGCAAAAATAACCGATAATCCGAACGACTCTAAAAAAATCCTGCAAATAGTATTCTATAACCCGCTTAAAGAGACATTTTTGGGCAAGCCAGATCACTTCCCGCTTGAAAGTACTGATTGGGTATGTACTGGTGATGCATGTAATTCACTGGGCGTATTAGATTTCGCAAAAGTCAAGGCGTCAATGTTAACTTGTTATGTGATATTTGAAAAAAACTTATCGACCAGATTCATTCAGGTCTTCAGGTATGGCCCAAAGAAAATTCAATCCTCAGATAAGCTGTCAATAGGTTCTTTGGGGGGCGAATCCGGATGCACTATAGAGATAAAATACGACAATTTATCGGAAAATGCAGATTGCGTAATTGCTATAAGAAGAACTTTTTGTGACACCGCCTGCCTAGAAATATGTAAACGCAGGGAAATGCAGCCCGGAGAAAAGGCTGAAAAGGTAATCATATTGAAAAGGGAATCAAAATGAGCGGTTGGAGCGAGTGGAACGAGCTTGTCGCCACTGGCGACAGATATGATTCACCAAATAAGAGTGATCGCAGCAAAAGCATTATAAAACCAACACATATTGTTATCCACATAACTGGCACAAACGATGCTCATAAAGCGCATAACCGCTTTATGAGCTCTTCCGAGGCAGCGAGCGCACATTATCTTGTGAAAAAAGAAGGGGGAATCATTCAATATGTTAAGGACAAAGAGAAAGCATGGCATGCTGGCATACAGCCATTCATTAAAACCCTTTATGATTTTAATGACAGCCGATGGAAAAAATTCCTGAGATACTTCACCTGGTATAAAGGATACCCTGCTGATTCAAAATACCTTAAGTCCGATTTGACTGAAGCAAAAACACCGGCCGAGCGAGCATTAGTACAAAAAGTCGATGGAAGCAACTGGGAGAATTACAATTATTGGGATCAAAAGCATAGTTCGTTAAGTAAACCGGTAAATTTTGCAAATGATAAAGACCCTAATAATTATTCGTTGGGAATTGAACTGCTTTCCGAAGGCGGAACTTCAAAAAACAAATATGAAGACGGTCTGTATGATGGATTGGCCAAACTTCTTAAAAATTTATGCGACAAATATAATATCCCTTTTAATAGTAGTCACATAATCGGACACGAGGACGTTAACCCCATTGAACGATGGGGATGGGATCCTAATTCGGGATTTGACTGGGAGAGAGCCTTTGCAGCATCACAAAAATCTTTCTCCCTCCCTCTCGACCTCGGCGCCGGCACAGAACCTACCCAGGACTCCATTAACAAATACTACAAACACACAGAGCAGGATCACAAAGGCGGCTATTATCCCGTAGGAGCGAACACAGTCTGGCATGGCGGGGTGCACCTGCATTCAAAGGTGGGGGCTCCGGTATTTGCAATGGCATCCGGCACTTTGGTTGCCGCCAGGTTGGCGGAGCAGGATAAAGCGGATAAGCATTACGGAAGCAACAATTTCATCCTTCTACTACATGAATTCAAGAAGAAAAAGTACTATTCATTGTACCTGCATCTGAATTGGGAAAAACTGGAAAAAGGCAACAAGAATCTCGGACCGGTTAAATGGCTTCTCACCGAAGGTGACAAGCCGGAAATAGACCAGGCTCTTCTTGACAAGCTCAAGTCCGGCAAAGTATGTACACCGGACAAGGCCGTATCTGCTGGCGAAACCATCTGGACCTTAGGTCAATATGGTTCAAAAGTATCCCGCAGCAATACGATGCATTGGGAGGTTTTTTCAGAAGAGTTAATGCCTGGCACATGGTTGGAAGTTATTGAAAAAACTGATGATTTTAACTGTGACAATACCGAAATTATCAAAATGATCGATGAACCTGAAGGGGGTATTTTCTCCCAACATGCGCCAAATGGCAATTTAGAACCTGAGGAGCTGGTCAATTTCTATAAAAATCCCCAAAAATGCGAACGGCTCAGGTACTACGCCTGCAAGTTTATTCTTGAATACGCAATCAAATGGGAGGATGCAGTTAAAAAGCTTAAAGGCAAAGGATGGTATGTCAAGGATGATGTACTGGCAAAGAATATCAGCACCTACAATTTCTGGGATGAGGCTAAGGATGTTTTGCCGGCAAGTCCAAAGGTTTGGCACTACAATCCGGCAGCTTTTATTGAACAGGCATTGTTTACCAGCGCCCGTGCCCGATTAGCTGGGCTCCATTTTGAGCCGGATAAGGCATTTCCACGATCGACCATCTGCAAACATCTCAATGCCGTCGCTGACTATGCAAAAAAGAATGAATACAAAGCGGCTATTATTCTTGGTTGCGCCAACGATAAGGACAAAAGCGCTACAAAGGATAAACTCTCCCAAGTCCGTGCAGATTCAATAGTGATGCTTTTAACAGCCAACAAGGATGATTGGATAAAAGCTTTTTCGGAAAAAAACATTTTTAATAACCGCGAAAAGCAGTTAATGCTATCGGATTTGAAAAATGCCGTAGGGACATCCTATTTTGACAAACCTATCGGTGATGCGGAAACTCCGGATCAAATTACCTCTGTCAAGGAATATCAGAAGGACAACGGCCTTAAAGAAGATGGCGATGCCGGTCCAAAAACGCTGGGCGCAATGTTTGACAAATACTATATTGCGCTTAAAACAAATGATTCAGGATTGATTGAAGTAAAACCTGTTGCCTGCGGCTATAAACATCAAGGCAGGCCGATCGATCATGTAGCCGATATAATCATGTTTCCAAAAACTGCAGTACCAAAAGCTGATGCGTATAAAGGAAAAGAAGACGCAATTTGGAAACAATGGCAGGAAGCAGTGGATTTTGAGATTCCCGAAAGCGGAGCCGCTTTTATCAGTTTGACAAACCTTCGATGGGAACATACCACGGATGAAAAGAAGCAGGAATCTGCTTCAACCGCCCTTTTGAACGATCAGATTCGGATCATTACCGACGTTTCAGGATTATCTGATGGCGAGATAGTTGAATTTACTTTTTACGACTCTAAAGAAAGAGGCGGTAAAAAGATCTGTTCAATTAACGGCATAAATCAGGGAGGTACCGCTTATGTTGACTGGATAGTTAAACTGCCTGATAAGTCAATTGCTGCACTCCCAATTCATCATGATGATGGACTCGGAATTGAAGCCACAGTTCAAGATAACAAAAGCAAGCTGGAGAAAATTTCTCTTGGCTTAGGACATGCGATTGGGGATAAAAAGGATTTTGGAACTTTAAGTGATGTTGATTTAATCGCAAGAACAATATACGGAGAATGTAATGACGAAAATGATAAAAACGGGCAATTCGCTGTTGCATGGACTATTATAAATAGAAGATTTGTAGAAAATGACTTTAAAGGCTGGAATTATAGATCAATCGTTTTAAGTGCCGGCCAATATATGGCAATTGTGGGGGATCAAGAAGAAACGGCATTAGCACGAAAGCCGAAAATAAACTCAAAAGCCTTTAAAACGGCAATATTAGCGGCAAACACGATGCTCTCCTATGACTCAAGGACTATATTACTTGAACATCTTCATAACCCAATAGATCATAGAATAAATTTTTTAGCAAAAAATGGGAAGGATGGAAAAACGCCTTACAAATATGGTAGTCATAGAAAAGAGATTCAAGTATCTGATAATGTCTTCTTTTACTGGTAGATATTTTTGGAGTTGCCCTTAACAAAAAAAAGGATCGGATCAAAATTAATCGAAAGAATTTCTATACCTTCCAACCCGCTAAAATGATATTTTATTAATCATAAAACCTTATATTGGAAAGTAAGCCCCATGACCACCGCAGCCCAACTCCGCGCTCTTGTTCAATCCTTCGCCGATGGCGACAATGAGCGTTTTTACACCAGCGCCATGCAGATCGCGGCGCATGAGGCGCGCGTCGGGCATGGTGATTTGGCCAAGGAACTTCGTGACATCATCGATGCAGCCAAGCAAAAAAAAGACCGCATTCTTGTTTCAGAGCGTACCATCCCGATCGTGCAGCCCCAAGGTGAATTATCAAAACTCCTGTTCGCTTCTTTCCCCAAAAACCGTCTTTCCGATATGGTCCTTAATACCGATCTGGCTGATCGGCTAGGAAGAATAATCAAGGAACAACGGCAAATTGACAAAATTCAATCACACGGGCTTTCCGCACGACGGAAATTCCTCCTCATTGGCCCACCGGGCACAGGGAAAACCTTTACCGCTTCTGCATTGGCGGGAGAACTGCATCTTCCGCTTTTTGTCATACGAATTGATGGAATAATCACCAAATTCATGGGAGAAACATCAGCCAAACTTCGTCTTGTTTTTGACGCGCTCATGCGACAACGCGGAGTATATCTGTTTGACGAGTTTGATTCAATCGGGACAATGCGGGCCGCTGGAAATGACGTAGGAGAAATTCGCCGGGTACTTAATAGTTTCCTGCATTTTTTAGATGAGGACGCCTCTGAAAGCCTGATTTTTGCCGCTACGAATCATCCTCAAATTCTAGATTACGCCCTATTCAGACGGTTTGATGATGTTATCGAATACTCTTTGCCGGATGCGGATCTGCGGCTCAAGCTCCTTCAAAACCGGCTTGCCGGTAATGCAGTTGAAAAAATCGAATGGAAACGGCTTGTAAATGAATCAACGGACTTGAGTCACGCTGAAATTACTCGCGCTTGTGACGATGCATTTAAAGAAACGATTATCCACGATAGGGGAAAAATTTCTCAAAAGGCGATTGCCCAAGCTTTGGCTGAACGCCGGAAATATCATGCGCGAATATTTCCAAATCAATCCGTTCATAAAAATAAATAATCATTATGGATCGACTCCGTTATAATCGTCCCCATATAATTCTTCCTGATACTGCTCAAACCGAAAGATTTACTAGCCCAAAAACGTCGCATATTATCTTCAAAATTCCTGATCGCGATAGAGAACAGCACGCTGCGCATCTGCTATCACAATTAAAAACGATCCAAACGGATTTAAAACAACTTGTTCATCAGCAGACTGCCGCTGGAATTGGCGGAGAGCACGGGATCACTTTACGATTTGAAAGCGACCCAACATTTAAACTCAAATTTGAAAGTTTGGAATTACAAAGTGCGGGAATTGAACTTTTATCGGTCAATGAAATCAATGAAAAGACGATTGCGTGTGTTTATGTTCCTGACTCAAAATTGAAAACCTTTATTTCAAAGATTGAAAAATATCAAAAAGAAGACACAAAATCAGAAAACCCCAAACCGAAAAATCAGAAACTCGTCGCCAGTATATCAGATATTCGAAAGGCCACCATTGAAAGTCTTTGGACTGATGATGTAGCTTTTTATCCTGAGGCCCAGCAGAATGTCTGGTGGGAAATATGGCTTCGTGCAGGTAAAGATCGCAGGACAATTAAAGATGTTTTTCGATCGTTTGCACCTGTGGTTGGCCTAAAACTTAAAGATGAAGAGATTAATTTTCTCGATAGAACAGTGGTTCTGGCATTCGGTAGTCGTGAGCAAATAGCTCAATCCCTTGACTTATTGAATTGCATTGCCGAGCTTCGTAAGGCAAAGGAAACCGCTGAATTCTTTTCTTCAATGAGGCCGAATGAACAGGCAAAATGGGTTGAAGATTGCCTAAAAAACATTACCCCGAGTTCCAACGATTTAGTTTCTGTTTGCATTCTGGACACCGGTATCACAAAGGCCCATCCTTTGATTGATCCCCATTTGGCTCCTACCGACATGCATTCATACAATCCGGATTGGCATTTAAACGATCACGATGGTCATGGAACCGAAATGGCCGGATTGTCGCTCTATGGTGATTTGGTCCGCGTTTTAAGTTCTTTGGATCAAATAGTCATACCTTTTAAACTTGAATCCGTAAAAATCCTTCCACCGCCTCCAAATAAAAATGAACCCGATCTTTACGGAATTATAACGGAGGAATCCGCAGCTCGCCCGGTTATCAATGCTCCCAAGCGCCAAAGAATTTTTTCCATGGCAATCACCGCTAATGATTTCCGTGATCAAGGGAAACCTTCGTCCTGGTCTGCGTCCATTGACAAGCTATGCTGTGGGATGGAAGATCAATTACGTAAATTATTTATTATCAGCGCAGGTAATGCTGAGCCTTCCGAAATATACCGATATCCGGAAAGCAACCATTCGGACGGTATTCATGATCCCGGACAAGCATGGAATTCTTTATGTGTCGGCGCTTTTACGGAAAAATTTGAATTCGATCAGAAGGTTTTTCCCGGCTGGATGCCTGTCGCTCCATTCGGCGATCTCTGCCCGACAAGCACGACATCATTAAATTGGGAAAACCAATGGCCTTTAAAACCGGATGTAGTATTTGAAGGCGGGAACTGGATAAAAAATTCCTCCGGCACAAATGTCGATTCACCGGATAGTATGCAATTGCTTACCACTCATTTCAGACCGCAGGATAGATTGTTCTCACTGATCGGTGACACCAGCGCCGCAACGGCTCAAATAGCTGGAATGGCGGGGACTATTCAGGCCGCGTATCCTGACCTTTGGCCAGAAACTATCCGGGCGCTGATAATCCATTCGGCTGAGTGGACACCTGGAATGCTTGCGCGTTTTAATCCCGGCAACTCCAGGTCAAAATGGCGTGAGATGGTGCGATGCTATGGGTATGGCGTTCCGAATCTTTCGCGTGCAATAAAAAGCGCGAATAGCTCGCTTGCTTTAATTGTACAAAGTGAACTATCTCCATTTGAGTTAAAAGAAGATTATTGCAAAACGCGCGATATGCATATTCATAAAATTCCATGGCCCACGGAAATTCTTCATGAACTTGGAAGCGCTGAATCTAAAATGAGGGTTACCTTGTCTTATTTTATCGAACCAAACCCCTCTCGAAGAGGATATGGTACACGATATCGATATGCTTCGCATGGCCTTAGATTTGATGTTAAAACAGCAGAAGAATCAACCACTGAATTCAGGAGAAGAATCAATAAAATTGCACGTGAAGAAGAGGAAGGTATTCTTAAAAGTGAAAGTGGCTCAAGGGATTGGCTTTTAGGTCCGCGATTGCGTGATAAAGGTTCCCTCCATTCCGATATTTGGGAAGGTTCCGCGATTGACCTTTCTCAAAAAGGATATATCGCCGTATACCCTATAACGGGGTGGTGGAAAGAACGGCCAAAGCTTGAAAGGTGGGATTCCAAAGCGCGGTATTCGCTTATCGTAAGCATTTCCACACCGGACAACGAAGTGGATATTTACACGTCTATTATCAACCAAATCGGTATACCGATTATTATTTGACAGAGTGAAATTGCCGTTATAACAAGCTCTTTAGTCTTTCCAATCCATTCCCGGACTTCCTTGCTTTACCGAATAAGGGGACGGTGTCAAAATAGTGGGGTTTTACGAGTAGAGGTGAAGCCTTTCTCCACACCTTCGCGAATCTCGAATATAGATAAAACCGTTTGCTTATTAATACCAAAAATGGTATATTAGCTATATGGAATTTGCGGTAAAAATTCTTCCTCCCGCTAATGAGTTCATCGACTCTTTACCGGAGAAGATGCAGAGCAAAATATACCGTACTATCGATTTGCTAAGGGAGTTCGGGTACCGATTGCCCGATCCATACTGTAAAGCACTTAAAGAAACGCCGGGGCTGAAGGAGCTACGAGTAAAACTGGCGACGGATATTTGCCGATTATTTTACTTTCATCACAAAGATAAAGTCTATGTCATTACGTCTGGCTATGTAAAGAAAAGGGATAAAACCGATCGACAAGAAATCGAACGGGCACTACATATAATGAGCCAAGTTTTAAAGGAGAAACTCCAATGAAAAGCTATGATTTTAAAAAATTGCTTAGAAAAAAGCTGAATAATCCTGAGTTCCGCAAAGAATGGGAAGCGCAGAAAGAGGAGTTTGAAGTTGCAAAGGAAGTTATCCGCTTGCGGATAAAGGCCGGTATAACGCAGAAAGAGCTTGCTGAAAAGGCGTATACTTCGCAGCCGGCAATCGCCCGTTTGGAATCGGGCAATTATCGAAATTTGAACTTGTCGTTTTTACGCAAGATAGGCAAAGCCTTAGGTGCGGAACCTCATGTAAGGTTCACAAGGATAAAACCTGTTTTACGCAAGGCGGACCTAAGTGTCCGCCCTTTCTGAGACGGTTATAATTTACGGCAGGGTCTTTACCTTCACAATATATACACCCTTCGGGACCCCGAGATCCTTGCGCAGATTAATAGCATTTGCTTTCAGGGTTTTCATTGCCACTATTCTCCCGCCAAGATCGTAGAGAGCTACTGATTTCACTTTCCCTTCAAAATCATTGCCGAGAATAATACTGTTCTCCGCTGTTCTGAAGGTAATGCTTATCGGTAACACTACAGGCGCTTCGCTTTTTTGAGGGAGTACGCCTACCGGAGTACATGAAACCTGAGCGCCGGAATAGTTTAGGGTAAAATCCGGGTTCGAAGTCATGGCAATGCCTGTTCCATGTCCGCTGCCAACGTACACGACTTTGAAAACGCGGCTCTGAAGCATACCGGTAAAAGTCCCGCTTCTGGCCCCAATAATGACATTTTTAGGATTATCAACATACGTTATCGGGATCGTCGCGTATTTGCCGGTTTCATAGTTATAACTGTCCCCTTCGTCTTCATACAGCGTAAACGAGCCATTGGCGCCCGGATATACTCTCAACTCTATAGTATCGGCCTGCTTCTCATTTGTATATTGGAGATTCGGCCCGAGGGGAACAATCGAACCTCCTTTAACGAATACCGGCATGCTCATGATGTCCGCAGTCGCGTTGACGTTAGCCCCGCCGTTCGACGTTGCCCCGGTCCAAAAATCATACCACGTTGCGCCTGCCGGCAAATACACCTGACGAGGAGCTGAGCCGGCGGCGGTAATTGGAGCTACCAGAAAGGCTGACCCGAACATGAATTCGGTTTTCTGGTCACGCGCGTTTGCATCGGTCCTGAAATCAAAGGGAAGCGTTCGCATGAGGGTAAAGCCCTGATTTGTTACTTTCCAGGCGTTGGAATACATGTACGGAAGTAACCGATAACGCAATGAGTCAAACTTGATTTGCGAATTATAATAATTGCCCGAGAACAGCCACATGTTTCTATCGATCTGTCCGTGAACTCGCATAATGGGCAAAAACGTGGCGAACTGAAACCATCGTGTAAACAGTTCCGCGCCCGCATTGACGCCTGCCCAATTGTAAAAAGCGCCCACATCCGTTGTCCAGTATGGCACTCCGGCTGCGCAAAAATTGCATCCCAACGCTATTTCACGCTGATATTCCGCCCATGTCGATTGGGCGTCGCCTACCCACGTGATGGTCCCATAGCGCTGTTGCCCCGCATAGACCGAACGCGTTAGCACGCATACGCGCTTGGTTGATGAAGTAACGGTACGCTGGTTGGTATACACGTTGCGGGAGTGCGCCAAACTGAACCCCGATAAGTACCGGTAAAATGAGCCGAGATTGTTATTGCCGGTTTGCGTCGTTATGGCGTTTTTTAGGGCGGATTGGCTTTCGCCCGAGCTGGTTCCCGTCTCCGGCTCCGAACCGTCAAACCACCAAATGTCAATACCTTTGTTGAAAACGCCGCCGGTCCCGTTTACCCCGGCGTTCATATAATTCCACAGCAGAGCCCCTGCCGCGGGATTAAACGCATCGTACACATAAGCGCCCCCGAAACCATAGAACAACGGCCATGTATATCCTTTGCTTTTAAAATCATTATAAATCGTTGATTTGGAGCCTAGTGTCGGCCATACGGAAATCGCCAGGAGCATATTTTTAGAGTGTACATCGCTGCACAATGCCGCGGGAGTAGCGTATCGTGAAGGATCCCAGACCATGCAGTTCCAGGTTCCATCGTTAAAAACACTCGGGCTCGAAAGTTGCCACCATCGCCAATCCTGTACAATAACGTCGATAGGAATTTTTTTCGACCTGAATTGGGCGGCATCGTCTTGTAATTGAGTTTGATTATCGTACTGGCACTTCGAAAACCAGAATCCGAAAATTTTCCTCGGCAGCATCGGCGCCGTGCCGGTGATGACGCGGTATCCGGCCACGATGCTGTCAAGTTCCTGACCGTAAACCATATAGTAATCAATCTGGTCGGCTACTTCCGAACGGATGCTCAAGGTTCTTGCGCTCGATCCGCTAAAATTCCAATATGTATCCGAGTAATTGTCCCACAGAATGCCCCACTGGTTCGTGGAAATGATGAAGGGAATCGGTTTGTCGCGGTTGGCGGGAATGGTCCGGAATTGTTGGCCCGCCGTGTTACGGTTCATGGTATTGTCAAGATCGTAATGCCCGCCGCCATAAACGCCTTCGGAGGCGGTAATGTTAAAAGCCAGATGAACGCCGTATCCGGTGTTGTCGATGGTTGCCGGCGCCTGTGCGCAGATTTTCCCGGTATCCGGATTCTCACCGATCAGAACCGCTCCCGCATTATCCAAAAACCGCACTGCTCCGGTGGCCAGCGTCACTTCGGCCTTCATTTGAGCGGTGCTTAAGGTGACGGCGGTTGCGGTGGAAGCTACGGTAAACGCCGGGGGAGTGGCGAACGAATTGGATACCATCAGACTCGCCCTTGTCGAATAAGTTCCCGAGGGCGTATACATAACGTGGATTATGTTCGGGGCGCAGACTTTCAATTTCATTTTCCCCGTCGCCATCGCAAAACTTTCACCGTCCGCATCCTGGGAGGATGATGTTACGGCAATGGGGCCCGCGAAAGCGTTCATTAATAGGCCGCAAGCCAAATTCGTCGCAATTGACAAAAAAGTTTTCACCCGGAGTTTCATAACGCTCCTTTTGTTAAATAGGTATATGGTTCCCTGTATACGCTTATTTGAACTAATATAAACTACACTAAACCTGTTGTTGAAATAAAGAAATAATATATATTTACGCACTTGTTCATTCTAAAACTTTTTTCCATTTGGAGCGTATTGTCACGGCCTCTGCGTTTCTTAATAATTTAGTAAAATATTCAGTACAAGAAGGTTTTTTTTATTTATTTTTAAATACTGTCTGAATTATCGCCGTGCGCGTAAATAATGCTGACTATGGATACTAATCCAGCTATGCCGGCTTAGGTTTGTTAAAAAAACCGGTGGACCATTTCAGGGGGAGGGTCTCCAGGTGCGTTACATCCTGCCGTTTTGTGCGCTTTAAATGGGAATTTTAGAATAATAGCTTTAGTAGTCCAAAGTATTTATTTTGTTTAAATTTTTTAATCGGATATAATCGTTTAACCTACCTTTCAAAAAAGGAGAGCATTGCATGAAGAAATCAGTCGCGATTTTCGTGATCACGGCGATAATGGCGCCGCTTGTAATCCAAGCCGTTACGTGGCAAATGGACAGCAATCCATTTTCATTCGGAACACCGATAAAATACAATGCAAAACAAGGCGCATCGTCATCATTAAATTTGTGGTGCAAGTCCGACGCGAATAAAGGCATCGTCACCATTACCTACAATCTTCCGGCCGCCGGCAAAGGCGCGAAATTGACTATTTATAATATCCTCGGCGTCGCCATCGAATCCTTCGACGTGCAACCGGGAAGCGCGTCATTCCAATGGAACTTTGCGAAGAAACAGGTGGTTGCCGGGGTTTATCTGGCGTCCATCCGTTGCGCCGGCATCGAAAAAAAGACACAACTATCCATTGTTAAATAAGGAGGCACAACCGATGAAATTATCCATTCTTTCAACCATAGTAGCGCTCGCTTCGGTTACGGCCTGGGCCGACCTCAACTCGATAAGCGTTCCCGCGACAATGATTCACACCCCAAGCGCCGCCGTAGGCCTCGGTTATTCGGGTAAAGTTGAATATTCCCTTACCCCCGGCGCTTACGATTCCGTATTCGTGACTTTAACTATTGTACCTCAGGCGGGCGGCGCGCCGTTAACGCTGACCGAAGTATCGGGCGACGTGGGAACTATCGCGGTCAACTTCAATACGCCCACAGCCGCCAAGACCTATACGATATTTTTCCAGGTCGACGCGCCCCAAGGGGGCGTGAATTACGTTGCTCACATAACCGCCAACGCCGCTGTTTCGAATGCGCAGACGGACATACTAGCCAGAATAGCCGCCTTGCCCAACAAATCAATCAGGGCGAACCTTTGCGGCAATATGGATAAATTTACAAGCACCAGCGCGACCGGGGTTCCCTCGATTTACATGAACGATGGTCCGTACGGATGGAATTACGGTTGGGAGGAAGCGACGTATCATTCAACGAGTTTCCCGACTTGCATAAATGAGGGATGCACATGGGACACGGCTCTTGCGCATTTGCAGGGAAAAACAAAGGCCGAGGAATGGCGGGCAAAAGGAAGAAACTGCGCCCTGGGCGTCGGCATGAACCTCATTTATCATCCGCTTGACGGAAGGTCGGCGGAGTACATTTCGGAAGACCCCTATCTGTCGGGGCATATCGCCGCGGCCGACGCCAAGGGTCTTCAGGAAAACGGCGTCATGGCGACCATCAAGCACTTCGCGTGCAACAGCGTGGAATTGCAAAGAAACATCGGCGAGAACGGTTACTGCCCGAGCGAACGCACCTTGCAGGAGCTATTCCTTTACAACTGGGTGCCGGCGGTGCGGGTAGCCTGGGGTGTCATGGCCGCATACAACAAAGTCAACGGAGTGCAGGCGTGCGCGAATAAATATTTGCTGACCGACATGCTGCGCAATCAGTGGGGATACCGGTCGCTCGTCATGAGCGACTGGCAGGCGAGTTATGAAAATAAGGACACGGCCGTGCGGTTTGGCATTGATATGGGAACCAACTGGAAAGCGGCCTGGGACAATGGTTATATCACGGAGGTGTCGAACGCGAGCGACTCATTGGTTAATATGCATGTGGCCCGCATCTTATACGCCCATGAAAAATTGGGCGATTTGGCGGCCGGATATAGCGCGACGGCCTTTGCCAATTCCATGGAAAGCGCCGCGCATAAGGCCGTGGCGCGGACCGTTGGAATAAATTCCATCGTGTTGGCCAAAAACACGGGGAATATCCTGCCCATGGCCCTGAAAGGCAAAACCATAGCCGTGCTTACCGCGACAAATTCCAATTTCGGCGGCATCCCGTTCGCAACGGTATGTCAACCTGGGATCCACGGCAGCAGCAATGTATATCCCACGGTGTCAATCAGTTACGTGCAGGGCATAACCTCGCTGCTTACCGCGGCGGGCGCCGGCGCATCAACCATGGTCCAAAACCCGACCGCCGCGCAACTTAACAGCGCGGATTATATCCTGGTTTTTGTCGGTATAAGCGGAGAGACCGAAGGGTTCGATAGGACTTCCGTGGCGCTGGGAGATGCCGAGGGTGAAGCCATAACGCGGCAAGCCTTAGCCGCCATCAATGGCGCCGCGAAAACCATCGTTATTTACACGGGAGGCAGTCCGTCAATTGCCGGGAGTTGGTCGAGCGCTCCGGGGGTTGTTATCGCCCATTTCCCCGGCGACCAACAAGGCGCCGCCCTTGCCGACATTCTTTTCGGGAATTTTAACCCATGCGGTAAATTAAGCGTTTCCTTTCCAGCCGACAACACTCAGTTGCCTCCTTATGAAGACGCTACCGCCTATACCTTGACATATCCTTCATGCGATCAGACGCACGGATATTTCAGGATGAACAAACTCGGCAAAACGCCGCTTTTCGCTTTCGGCTATGGCTTGAGCTACACAACGTTCCAATACAGCAATCTTCAGGTTTTCCCATCAACGATCAGCGCCGGCGACAGGGTTCATGTAAGGGTGTCTGTTCAGAACCTGGGGACCAACCCCGCAGGAACGCCGGATACTGCTAGCGAGGTCGTCCAATTATATTTGTCCATGCCCGCGACTACGGGATTTCCCGTACGGGTGCAGGACTTGCGCGGATTTAGTAAAGTCACTCTTACCAAGGGCGGACCTGGTAAAACAATCGACTTCGTGCTTACCGCGGAGGAAATGCAGATTTTCAATCCGAATGGCGATTATAGCGGAAACGGCGTTTGGTTTGTGCCGAAGGGAACCTATGGCGTGCGGGTGGGTACATCGTCCCAGATAACCATGCAGCCTACAATCAGCGGTAGCTTTACCGTACAATAAGCCGTATTTTTCAATTCGGCGCGGCAGGCATATCGGCTGCCGCGCCCAAATCGGTTTTTATTTTTCATAAAAAAGAGTCGTCCGTTAAAAAATCAATATCAATGTCCTTTTTGGGTTCGCTTATCAGGGGCTCTAAAAGGCAAGAAACGAAAGGATGCGATAATGTTAAAAAGAATTTCGTTTTTTTCCGCGATTATAGGGGTGGTTTTTATTTCCATGACACAAGCGCAGTCCGGCCAGGGGCTTGAGGTTTCCGACGGGCTTTTCGTAAAAATGCATGGATATGGCTATTTGGAAGCGGGCCAAATAGGACATGGCAATCTTTCCTATAAGGCCCAACAGGATATAGTGAATGGAAGTGATAATTTTATAAATCATTTGTGGACCGAGGATGGCTATGTTTCCTTGGGCTTTGACGCCGTTTACAAGGACAACCTGGAAATGGCGGCTTCGCTAGGCACTCAGCTCTATTTCTCATATCCCCAAATTAACGTATCCGGTTCAAGATTTACAAAAAACGTCAGACAGGATGTTGCGATCGATGACGCTTTCGCCAGGTTCCACTTTGGCGACTCCGCCTCATCCCTGTTCGTTGCGCAAATCGGATACTTTAAATTCAAATATAATCCGGATGTCCGTAACCTGGGTGAATACATGTTCCGAACGGGAACCTATCCTATATTTTTCAATATGTCCTTTGATTTTGCGCAGACTCGCCTGCTTGGGCTGCATCTTCAGGAAAATCTATTTGAAAGCCTGAAACTTGATGCCCTCCTTGTAAGCTCAACCATTTCCCCAACCCAGGACTGGTCGATTGCCGGACTGGCGAATTATGACGTGGCAAAACTTCATTTTATCAACATAGGGGCCGGAATTGATTTCGCGAATATTTTAAATGTGTATAACAATTCCTCGTTTTCGAGAGGTTTTGGGCTTAATGGCGTTGGAGACCCGACAACACCCCATGTCGGCAACGCATTTTTTGTTGAAAACGGGGATACTAGTTATTACACTTTTACCGGAACAAAACTCATGGGACGTATTTCAATTGATCCCAAAGTTTTCATGCCATGGCGCGATATAATGGGGGAGGACGACCTTAAACTCTATGCTGAAGCGGACCTTATAGGAGTTAAAAACTATCCCGATTCCGGGTATACCGGATCAACCACGACGGAAAAAACTTTGGTAGCGCCCTCATACGATAAATGGTGGCAAAGAATGCCGATATCAATCGGATTTAATGTGCCGACGTTTAAAACCATGGATGTGCTGAACGCTGAAGTGGAATGGTTTGGGGCGAAATACTATAACGACGCTTCAAATGTAATCACCTATGGATCGGCGCCCTTACCGTGGGATTGGCAGGACAAGACCAATATTAAATATGTGAAGAGCGAAATAAAATGGTCGGTGTACGCTAAAAAAAGTATGTTTGACAAGCACTTCGCTCTTATCGGCCAAGTGGGCCGCGATCATTTGCGCTTACCATGCGCCCTGTACGACAGTGAAAGCTGGGCAGAGCTCTTGGTAACTTCAAAAGACTGGTGGTGGACCCTTAAAACAAATTGGTCGTTCTAATTTCAAGAGGATATATAAGGGCGGGTTTGGAACCCGCCCCTACGGTTGCGGAATACAATCATCGTGATTACGCATAAGTAGAGCCGAACGGTTTTTTCAAGGATTCGATTGAAAGGAATTTTGTGTTATGGCCAAACATGTAGGTATCATTATTTTATCCACTCTTATCTGCGCCCTTTCCGTAAGCGGCCAAGCAATTACCGGCCGCGTGGTAAGCGCCGCTTCCACCCCGGCGCCCATTTCCGGCGTTACGGTGGCTTTACGGGTAAAGGGAATATCCACAACGACGGATAATGCGGGTCAATTCACGTTGAACCTTGCTACAGGGGCGCTGCGCGCCGCGCAGCGGACCGTATCGAATATGCGATTCGAAAAAAACACGCTGATGATTACCTCCGCGCATACCGAAAATGTGCGCATCGAGGCCTACAACCTATGCGGTGAAAAGTTATTCACAATAATGGACCAATCCTTTGGGCCGGGAACCCATGCGCTTCCGATAACGGGAATGTTTTGCGCCGGCGGCATGTGTCTCTTAAAAATCAATAAAGGCAATGAACGGCATATCGTTACGATCACTCCGTTCGGCGCAACGCTTGGTTTCGGCGCTAGTTCCCGCACTGCTGTCGGTGAAGCCTCCGTTTCCTCGGCAACGCAAACGGCGGCGGTGGAAGTGCTGACCGTCACAAAGCAAGGCTATCACCCCAGGGCTCTTGACATTAACGCATATACCGCGAACAACATGGGCGATATCGTCCTTTCCACCATTGCCGAGGATTCGGTCCTTATTGAACACAAGGTGGATTCGCTGTTGGCGCTCATGAATAATACTCAAAAAGCCGGTCAAATGACCGAGGCGATGAATAATGCCATTACGCCCGCCGATGTAACGCAATACGGGTTTGGTTCCGTTTTTAATGGTGGCGAAACGCCTTCGTATACCAACAATCCGGCAGGCTGGGCAACACGGCTTGACGCGCTTCAGGATGGCGCGCTTGCCTCGACGCTGAAGATTCCCATGATCTATGGCATCGACGCAGTGCATGGAAATGGAAAAGTTCCCGGATGCACCATATTCCCCCACAATATCGGACTGGGTTGTACGGGAGACACCTCCTTGGTTGAGCAAGTTGGTCGCATAACCGCCTCGGAATGTGCGGCCATGGGCATTCACTTAGCGTTCGCGCCCTGCGTTTCCTCGGTGCGTGATGAACGTTGGGGCCGCACCTATGAAGGTTTCGGCGAAACCCCGGAAATCAACAGCAGAATGGGAGCGGCCTTCACGCGCGGATTGCAGGGCGACGGCGATTTGTCCAAAACCAGCGCAATTGGCGCGTGCGTTAAGCATTATCTCGGTGACGGCGGCACGGCCGGGGGCGTCAATGGGGGCATTACGACTCTTTCCGACGCTTCCATGCGGGCCATTCATTTTCCGCAGTATATAGCATGCGCGCATGAGAAAATGGCCAGCGTTATGCCGTCGTACAGCACGTGGAGCCGTAACGGAAAATCCATAAAGCAGTCCCTTGATTCCGTAGCTCTTACCGGGATGCTCAAGAACGAACAGCATTGGGATGGGTTCGCGCTGTCGGACTACGACGCTATTATACAAACTCCACTTGGAACGACCTACACGCCTCAAACAGTAGGCCCATCCATCATGGCAGGCATGGATATGGCCATGGTGGCGAGCCGGGCCAATGCCTTGGCCTTCATTACTGCGGTCACTTCCGCCATTCCTACGTATTTATCGCAAGCAAGGCTTGACGATGCGGTGCGCCGAATCCTTCGCATAAAATTTCGCATGAATCTTTGGAACCACGCGAAATCGCAAACAACGCTGTTGAACTTGGTCGGTAATGCCGATCACCGAGCGGTGGCAAGGGATGCGGTCAGAAAATCCATGGTCCTGCTTAAAAACACCAGTGCCGCCCTTCCTTTAAAAACCACGGAAAAGGTGGTGGTTGTCGGCCCATGGGCAACAAGTATGGGCGCCCAATGCGGTGGCTGGACTATCGGCTGGCAGGGTCTTACTACCTACACACCCTCGGATGTGGGCGGCGGCCAGACTATTTTCCAGGGCCTGCAACAAGTGGGAGGCGCTTCAAACGTGACATCCGATCCGCAGGGGACAAACCTCACCGCTGCCGATAAAATCGTGGTCGTTGTGGGAGAAATTCCCTATGCGGAGGGAAGTGGCGACAATACCAACCCAACACTTGCAAGCTGTCAGAACGCCGCGCTTATTGATAAGTGCTACGCTACCAACAAACCGGTTATCGTTGTCATGATTTCCGGCAGGCCGCTTCTTATCGCCGACAAGCTTGCTATGTGCTCAGCCTTTGTAGCCGCATGGCTGCCCGGCAGCGAAGGGATCGGCGTGGCTGACGTTTTATACGGCAATTATAACTTCACGGGCAAAATCACCCACACGTGGGCCAACACGCTAGGCCAGATACCCATCAATACGGGAACCGAGTATTCCGACGAACCGCACGGCAGCGGCGGAACGCCGCTTTTTCCGTATGGGTACGGACTTACGTATTAGGAGAGAATGCAGAACACGATTAAAAGGATTTGAGGGATGATAGGATTTTTAAAATCCTGTCATCCTTTGAATGCCTTAATTTTTATTCACGTCATCTATCCCCAGCGAATTGACCGCGAACGAGGTTATCGCGGAACTTTCCTCAATGAGCTGATTGAATTTCATTTCCTTCCTCCGGTTCAAATACATCAGCAGCAGGCCGTGGATCGCCAACTTGTGAAATTCGCGGCAGCGATCAAAATCCTCCGTTGAACCGGTTCCCTTTTCCTTAAGCGTTTTCCAATCGTTCTCCGTTAGTGAATCGAAGAAAGCGTGAATGCCGCCGACTTCGGCGCTCTTTGTGGAGATGTCGGATTGTTTTTGCTGGTAAAGAAGCTGAAATATTCCAGGGTATTGAACGAAAAAAGTTATATAATTTTTTGTTGTCGAATGCAGTCCTTCCACCCCCATTGCCCCGGTTTTTGAATGTTGTTGAACAAACTCGCGGCATTCCGTCATGAAATCTTCCAGGCAACTGAAGATGAGGTCGCGGATGTCCTTGAAATAGTTGTATAACGTGGCATACGAGTAGCCGGCCCGCTCGGCAACGTTACGGGCGCTAACTACAGCAAGCCCCTCGCCGCGAATAAGGTCTTTTGCTGCGGTAATGAAATAGCCGCGAATGCGTTCTTCCTGAATTGGTTTCATAAAGCCTCTTTTCCGGATATTAATGTTGGTTTAAATAATTAACAATATTAATATAATTAATATTGTTAATAAAAGCAAATAGCCCTGAAACCTCATGCTTCGTGATGTCCGCGTTTCTAACAAACCGCGTATTTTTTTAGGGTTTCTAAGCGATTACCTTTTATGGGGAGATAATCAAGGCGGCTAATGCCGTATTCAGCGCGCATTTTTAAAATTCGTTTCGCGCCAAGCGGGCCGATGCCGGGCACGCGAAGCAACAGGTTCTTGTCCGCTCGATTGATATTGACAGGAAAGAATTCAGGGTGACGATTTGCCCACATTTGTTTGGGATCGGTTTCCAGGGAAAGGCCACCGGTGGCATCAAAGTAAATGTCGGAAAGGTTAAATCCATAGCGCCTGAACAGAAAGTCCACTTGGTAAAGCCTGTGTTCGCGAATAAAAGGCGCATAGGGATTAGTCGTTATCAATTGTTCGCCGGGAATCGCCGCGTTTCCGAGACCTTTCTGATAAGATGAAAAATAAACTCGGCTTAAACCTAGTCTATCGTAGAGTCCGGAGGTATAACGAACGATTTCGGCATCGGTTTCATCGGAGGCGCCAACGATAAACTGTGTTGTCTGTTTGACCCGTTCGAAGCGATTGCCTTTTGCGGTTTTTTCAGCAATGAATTTAAGGGGTCTTATAATATCCTGCTGAAAGTCTTTCTTTTCCGACAAATGAGCGAGCCTCTTGGGGCCCGGCGTTTCAATGTTGAGGGATACCGCGCCCGCAAGCGATAAGGACTCTTCTATGGCAGCATTTGACGCTCCCGGAATGATCTTAATATGGATATATCCTCTATAATGGTGTTTTTTCCTGAGAATACGCGCCGTATCATTGAGCATTGCCATGGTATGGTCCGGCGAGCCGACAACTCCCGAACTGAGAAACAATCCGAAAACAGCTTTCCTGTGCGCGTACTCTAAAAAAATATTCGCCATTTCATCGGGTCCAATGGTACAGCGCGGTACATTGGTCTCTTGACGTAATGGACAATACTTGCAGTCATTAACGCAGGCATTGGACATCAATGTTTTAAGGATGATGGAAGTTCCGCCGTTTGGCAGGGACACCGGATACAACCAAGATCCGTCAATGCTCCGTGTGCGATGGTCCACGCCTTTTTTCGTGCCGCAGGCGCAGGAGAGGTCATACTGAGAAGCATCGGAGAGCAGTTGCAGCTTGGATTGCGTGTCCATAAAAGAAGTCCTCCTCCTTTTCTCCCTCAGAAGGGAGACAGAGTGAGGCTTTTGTAAAATGTTGAGGCGGGTTCTAAGCCCTTCCTACCAGTTCCTTTTTTTAATCCTGGTAATCCTAAAATCCTTTAATCGTGTCAGTACTTTCGAATAACCCCCACAAGTCTTCCCGCGATAAGCACGTTTTTGGGAGAGGTTATGACGATATCGCGGAAGGTCGGATTTTCCGCATGTAAAACAATGTTATCGTTCTTCTTGAAAAACCGCTTCAGCGTCGCCTCGCCCTCAACGATGGCCACCACGACTTCGCCGTTGGTCGCGCTTTGCTGCTGCTTGACAACGGCTATATCGCCGTCGAAAACGCCGATGTCCTGCATGCTTTCGCCGCGCACGCGCAAGGTAAAAAGCCCGTCGCCCTTGAACAACGTTCGGTCCAGCGTAACGGTCCCTTCGATGTTCTCCTCGGCAAGAACGGGCGCTCCGGCGGCCACCCTTCCCACCAGCGGCACGTCGATGCCGTTATTGTCGGATACTTTGCCGAATTGCCTTGTAACGTCGATGCCGCGCGCTTTACCGATGCTGATTTTTAGGAAGCCTTTTTTTTCAATGAGCTTGAGGTGCTGCCGGACATTGTTGAGGCTCTTAAAACCAAGGCCTTCGGCTATTTCCCTTACCGTTGGCGGGTAACCCTGGTTATCTTTCCATTCTGTAATGAACCGGTACACCCGGTCCTGCGTTGCGGTGAGCATGCTCGATTGCGTCATGGAGGGCTCCTTTAGTAAATATGAAACAGGAAATCTTTTTCTTCAGCAACATCAGCGTAATCATGGCAATCCGGTTAATCTATGGTATTTAATATACTGTTCAAGTGAACAGTATGCAAGAGAAAAAGTGGTTTATACATGTTCATAGTGAGGGGAGTTATTTTTAAGGGGAAATTCAAAAAATATATTTATGTATGAAACGGCCGATGAATATGACCTCACCCCGGCCTTCGGCCACCCCTCTCCCCAAGATTCATCCATGAAAATAAAATCGATATTTCCAATAATGGTCATTGTATTCGCGTCACTCTACTTCTCCTGCACTCCTCCGCTCCCTCAAGGTTCAAAAAGCCGGACGCCGGTCCTTCCGTCGGATCAACTCGCCTCAGACACCCTTGCCCCAATGCCGTCGGTGGTCAATATACCCCTGCACATGAGTACGCGCGTTATTGAGCAGATGCTCAATCAGCAGCTTACGGGCCTTTTATACGGTTGCGACACGCTGTCGCTTGGGGCGATAAAACCGGTACGGATAAAGGTGTGGAAGGGAGATTCGATCAAGATCGACCTGGAGGGCGATGAACTGCGCTATACGGTGCCCCTGCGGATGTGGCTGCAATTCTCCTTCACCATGGGTGCGCTGGGGTTTTCGCATACCGAATATCAAGACGTCGAGGCCGCGCTTGCGCTGAGGTTCCGGTCGCGGATTTCCATAGGGAATAATTGGAAAATGTCAACTGTCACCCGGTCCGACGGGTATGAATGGATCTCCGATCCCGTGGTCAAGGTGCGGTTTCTTTCCATTCCAATACGCCCGATCGCCGACCTGCTCCTTGCCGGACAGCAAAAGACATTCTCCGACATGATAGACAAGCAGGTCAACGAGGTATGTAATGTAAAGAACATGCTGCTGCCGCTATGGTCGCAATTGCAGGACCCGATACTCATTTCTAAGGAGCCCAAGGTATGGCTCAGGCTTTCGCCGCTGGAAATCTATATGACTCCCCTCAAGGGCGCGGGTGGATCAATCGTGAGCTCCGTGGGAATCAAGTCGGTGGTGGAAACCTTTTTCGACGACCAACCCGTGAGTAAAAAGCGGGACTCTTTGCCCGATTTCATCGTGCCTACGGTTATGGATTCCAGTTTCGTTTTAAACCTGTACAGTGAAATGAACTACGACGCGGCAACGCTGCTCTTGCGTGGATTTCTTTTAGGGAGAGAATTTAAAAGCGGCAACAGGGAAGTTATCGTCCAGGACGTATCCATAACCGGCGTCAAGGGGTATGCCCTCATTTGCCTGGACCTTATCGGCTCATATCAGGGCAGGGTGTATGCCTATGGCAGGCCGCTGTTCGATACAGCCGCGGCTACCGTGTCTATTGAAGATTTGGATTTCGATATTTCAACTAAAAACATCATGCACAAGGCCGCTCATTGGCTGCTGCATGGCACGATTCTTGCCGGCATAAAGCCCTACCTCAAGTTTCCCCTTCGCGAGAAGATGCTGGAATCGCAGCTCATGGTGCAAAAACTGCTCAGTCACACCGAGCTCATGAAAAACGTATTCATCATCGGTTCCATCGATTCGCTCAAGGTAGCCGGTGTGCGGCTCACCGACAGCGCCATACGCGCCACGGTATTCGCGCGGGGAATCATGCAGTTGAACATGCATGACTAACCCGCCTAAGGGCGGATACGTTGCTGTAATCAGGAATTATCAATGCTTGCCGCGTATATAATTCAGACACGGCAACTAAACGTGGGGGAATCGCCGCCCGCTTTATCTATTGACAAGAGGAATCTTGACCCTGCTTGTCCCGCCGGGGCCCGAAACCACGGCAACATACATTCCCGACTTTACGCGGCAATTGCCGTTGTCAAAACCGTCCCAAACGGCCATGTCCGCGGTATCCTTTAAAGTACGGACTTCCTTGCCTTTGCAGTCAAGGATCACCATGGTCGCGGAACGGAATTGCTTGCCTAAATGCAAGTATACGCGGCCGTTTCCCATAACAACGACCCGGATTGCGTCTTGAGACAAGGGGCGGCTTTCGTAGCGAATGGGGATGACTCGTTGAACATAGGGCGGAGGCGACTGGTAAAGGGACGCGAGGTTGCCGGCGAACAACATCCTCTTTACATTTATTTCATTGGTGGAGCCGTCCTTGTTTTGAATTTGAAACCTGATGGCAATCAGCTTGGTCAAATCGAGCGCGTTGGTGTTTCCCGCGAAACGGTGTTTAAAACTTTTAATGGGTAACCGGTACTCCTGCCATTGCTGCGTGAAGGTGACCGAATCCTGGAAATAGTTATAATCGGTGATGTCGCCGGTAACGAGTTGCACCGACAGCGGCAGGGAAGAAAGGGCTTTCGCGACCACGATCACGGTATCCAGCCCCGTCAAGGTGAGGGTTCCCGACGCGGGTTCGCAGTTCCATTCAAGCGCCGCGAACGGATCATATCCCAGGGAACCGCTTCCGTTGAGCAGATAGGACCAGCGCAAAAACACCGCGGTGTCGTTGCCCTGAACGGCAAAAACGGGAACGGTGGATTTGCCCGACCTTCCCTCGTAACTGTCAAGATAGTTGCGCCAAGCCGCCCCGAAATAGGGGACGAGGTCCTTGTCGCGGAAATCGTCGACGAGCAGCCGGTTGTTGATTTTGAGGTCGCGCGCGCGGCCTAGCCAGAAGCTTTGGTTTACCGGGTCGGCCAATCCCTTGGCGGTTATGGTGATAGTGTACCAGCCCGCGGGCATCGGACGGCTTCCCGATGACAACCCGTACCATACGACGCTGAGCGTTTCCCCCATACCCGTATACTGGACCGCGGAGTCGCCGATCTGTTCTTTAAAGGCCGCGGTCCAGCGGGCGGATTTATTGAAGGTCCCGAAAATTTTCAACGGATTGACGTTCGCGTCAATGTCGTTTCCGGAAAACGTCGGCGCGCTCTTCCATTGCAGGGGAAGGTTCGGGTTGGGGTCCTTGAGGTCTTCCCACAGGTCGGTAAAAACCCCGGAAATAAGCGAAGCGCCGAACCACGCCAGGAACTGGTCGAAATACATTTCATTGTGCAGCGTGTCTTCACCCGCGGGATCAAAGGCTTTTCCGAAAAAGTCCGCTCCCGGGGTGTAAAAATCCAATAACGCGGAACTAAACGAATCGGCCGCAGCCATTGTTCCGCTTGCCATGGCAGCGGTCGCCCACATGCCCATTGTCAGGTGACTATGCTCGGTGCGCGGCCTCGTAACTCCGTTTCCAAGCTGAAAGCTTTCCGGAATCGCGGAGCCGTCCATTTGATAAAAGTTGGCTCTGTCGGGTGTTTTAATGAATGCGAACGATTTGTCTAAAAACGCCTTGGCGCGAGGTTCGGAATACCACAGATAATCGGTAGCGAAGCGCCAGAGGATGCGGATGGCGTCCTTATAGCAGTATTTGCCGCCCCCGTACGCATTATATCCCAGGGACGTCGTATCGGCCCAGGAGCCGTCGGGTTTCATCCAATCGGGCACAAGCCCGTTTTTAAACCCTGGTGAAAGCGCCGCGGATCGGTAGCATTGGTCGATAACGCCGGCCCAATCGTATTTCGCTCCCCCGAACTCGCCGAATATCCGGTAAAACGCGGGGGCGAAATAACCTGGATTGACAAATGCAGCGCCGCCCCAGTTGCTTCCCGGCCTGAGATATTTGCCGCTTTCCACCATCACGTTCCAAATATCGTCGATAACGGATTGGGCGCGAACGGCATAGGTAGCGCCTTTTGGGCTTGTATGCTGCTGCCAGACGTTTCGTTTAACGAGTAAATCGGCGAAAATCAGGGCGCAGGCTATATCCTCTTCGGCATCGGAGGCCGGACCCGTGCCGATGACTCCTCCGCTTTTATCCACGCGCCAATTATACGAATTTCCCGCCCACATATACTGTTCGGCCGCGTCCCAGATTTTATTGAAATAGGGTTGGTCATTGCAGTACAGGGCGCAGAACAATCCATACCCTACCCCTTCGGAAACCGCATCATCCGGTTTTTCGGATTTCGGCCTGTGGACCAGGGGGATGGAATAGGGATCGATGTTGCGTTTCTTGATACCTTGCCAGGTTTTCAGTAAAATCGAATCGTAGGATTGGGAAACCGCGGGCAGCGTGATTGGGAAGGGGAGAAGCGCCGCCTCCAATTGAAACGCCCATGATACAAGAGCGAATACCGGAAGAATTAAATAAAATCGGAGCCGCTTCATTCAGCAAATCCTTCCAGGGAAAGTTGAACGGATAGATTGTTCTCAAATTTAGTGGGAGGTCTTTCTTTGAATGTTCAAAAATATTTTCCTTGTTTTCCGAATACTAAAGTCCCTATTTTTAATTATGTTCGTTTTTTTACTTGAAAAAGTTTTTCAGTTCGTTTCCTTCAAATTTTTTCCAAAGGGAAGGGGTGTCTATGAGACTCTGCGCTGCAATAACTCTGTTCATCACGGCTTTGGGGTTCTTTCACTATAACCGGTTCGACGTTAAAGCGGCAACCCCGCCGCCTTCCGTTTCTCCCGGCGCGACGGATTCAACGACCGCCCCCGCCGCGGCGGCTGTCGATACGACCGCAGTCCGTCAAAGCGGCGCAAAGGCGGAGGTTAAAACCGGCATTGACCTGAAGAAAATGGGCGACCAATACGCCCGGCAAGGCCAAACCGAAAAAGCCATGGATGTTTACAAACAATGGATCGAAAAGAACGGCAACGATACCGCATCAGTAAAGATAGCGAAATTGCTCGGGCAATACTGCTTCGCTAAAAAACAATATGATGACGCGGCGCGGTATCTCTCCATGGCCGCGGGAAAAAACCGCGAGCCCAACCTGGCGGTCATGCTTGGACGGTCCATGCTGTATGCCGGAAAAAGCAAAGAGGCGATCGCGATTCTTGAACCTCTTGCCAATAACTCGAAGCTTGCTCCCGATGTTCGGCGGGATTTGCTGAAAACGATAGGGGACGCTTATAATAAGGCTTCCATGGTTGACAAAGCGATTGTTTGGTACGTGAAGTACTTCAAACAGGGTGGGCCGCCGAACGCGGATATCCTGTTTACGATTGCCTTGTCACAGGAAACCGCCGGTCCCGCCAAAGCGAAACAGCTTTATGAAAGTAACATTAAAAAGTTTCCCGTGGATTACCGTAATTACCTTCATTTAGGCGTCTTGTTGTTAAAAAACAAGACTACCCTTCAACGCGGCGCCGCTCTGCTTAAAAAAGCCTCGGCTCTTGCCCCTAACATTCCGGCCGCATGGCTTGAATTCGCCCATGTGTATGGAGGTATCGGAAGGATTGAGGATGAACTCGCGGCGTATCAGTCATGTCTCAGGGTAGACACGGCAAACATAGAGGCAAGGACGCGAATCGGGACCATTCTTCTTAAAAAGGGTGAAACCCCCGAGGCACTAAGGCTTCTTGAGGAAACGCACGCCATGGCCCCGGACAGCGTTGGACCAATGGCCGCCTTGGCCGCCGCGTATCTTAAAACCGGCAAGGCAAAGGAAGCCGTTGATCTATTGGTTAAAACAAAAGCGGCCAAGCCCAAGGAACCCACGGTCCGTAAACAGCTCTTTGAGGCATATCGCACGAGCGGGCAAGACCAGTTGGCAATGGAGGAAATTAAGGGGCTTTTAGAACTTAAACGCGACAACGAATCCCTGCTTTCCTATGGAAAGCTGCTGTTGAAAATGGGAAAACTCGATGAAGCCGCGAATACCATGGAAGACATCCGTTCCACGGCGCCCGACAATGTCGAAGCGCTCATGACGCTGGCCAAGGTTTTCAGGGAGCAAAAAAAATTAAACGAAGCGATTGACCTTTACAAAGAAATAAGCTCCATCGACCCTAAATTCGCGCCCGCGCTGGTTGAACGGGCCGACGTGTACCTGGTGCAGGACAAGATAAAATGGGCCGAGCAATTCTATAAACGGGCGCTGGAGGCTAACCCGAAAACGGGGCTTGCCGAATTGGGGCTTGCCAAGGTGGCCCTCGAATACAAAAACCGTACCGCCTATCTTGAACATCTGGACAAGGCGACGGCTCTGGACCCGGATAACCCGGCAATAAAACAGGAAGTGGAAAACAGCAGGAATGGGAAGTAGAGACGCAACAGGTAAAAATAGTAGAGACGTAGCATGCTACGTCTCTACGTTAATAGGTCAATGAGTTGATGGGTTACTCATGGGGTTATTTGTCGAATTCTTCAAAAGGTATGGCCTCATCAATGAGCATGACCGGGATATCTTCACGGATAGGGTAACAATATTTCCGGTCTTCCCTGACCAGGCCGGCATCGAGGGGCTCCTTGACAAATTGCCCACCCCGGTTCTTGATGGTTCCGTCCTTTATTTTCCGATTGATCGCATCGATTGTCGCGCCCTCCACGAGCGTGATATCCTGTTTTGTTTCGGGGCAACATAGAATATCAAGCAAATCCTTGGCAACCATGGCAACTCCTTTATTAAACGCTTTATGGCTTTTTGCATTTCCTGAAAATAACGCGTATTTTAAAGGGGGGCAAGAAAATTTCTTATTTTTTTCCGTATACTTTTCACAAAGTATCAATACAAACTACGGCAATAAGGAAGATCGTACGCAATTGCAAAAACCATTTGCCGGCATGACTGCTATAAGTCTGGCTATGTTCATTCTTTTTTCCTGCGCCCCCATCCGCCATGTCCGGCCTATTGAAAAAGGCGAACTCGTTATGTCCGCCGGCGTTGGCGGACCGTTTACGGGCCAGATCGGCTGGGCTCCTTTCCCGCTCATAAGCGTTGGGGCCAATTACGGCGTGGCGGACAAGATCGATATTGAAGCCGGTTTTGAGGGCACCTCCGCGCTGTTTGGTGTTTTATCACTCGAAGGTGGATGCAATTGGCGGCCATTGGCGGCTGAAGGGTGGAAGCCGGGCCTCATTGCCGGCGCCGGACTTTTAGGCGCGACTGATTTTAAGGCCAATCAAAGCAGGCTATGGCCCGATGCGACTCTCACGGCGGTCTGGCGGCTGAGTCCCAAGTGGTACTACTATGCCGGAATGGACAACTGGTTCGAAACGCACGTCACGCGTTATGACGGTAATGTACAACAATATCATTGGTTGCCGGTAATTCATTCGGGTTTGGATTTCGGCTCCCCATCGTGGCACGTGCAGCTTGAAGGGATACTGTATGTCCCTAATATTGACGCGACCCGGCATGTTGCGCGTACCGTGGGCATCGGGCCCCAGGGATGTTTAGGGGTGTTTCTGGGAACAAGCCACAGTTTTGGGAAAATAGGTAAATAGGTAATTGACGGAAGGAAGAGCTATGAATAAAAAACAAGTCGTTATCTATCAATTGTCAAGATCAAGCCTCCACGGGTTGTTTTCGGTTATCGCTCTCCTCGCCGCGCTCCTTATAGGGGGCTGCTTAAGTCTCGATCCATTCCTGTTTAGCGGAAAACCTCTGGACTCCTACCAATTCGATCATTATACGGGTGAGCGCGAATGCGGCGACGCGATCGACACGATTAAAACGCTCGAAGCGGCGGGCAAGGCGCCTTGGGTGTACGATACCTGCATTCGGCAATACACGCTTAAAAGCGGCGATGGCGCCATTGCCGTGGCGCTTTTATCGAATGAACCGCCTCCATTCGGTATGAGCGATACGATAATCGTATTTTTCCGCGGGACCGGGCCGCACATCGACTCCTATTGGCCTCGCACGCGCATGCTCTACGCAACCGGCTATCCGGCCATAATCCTTGATTATCGCGGTTACGGCGCGAGCAAGGGCACGGCCACCGAATCGACGATCTCCGAAGACGGCCGCACGCTCATGAATTTTATCCGCGATTCGCTCGGTAATCCGAAAGTGGTGGCCTATGGGTATTCGCTCGGATCGCTCGTAAGTTGCGATATACTCGCCAATGATCAACCCCCGCAGGTTATCCGGATTGTGCTCGAAGCGCCGATCGGCAGCATTCAGACCCTTGTTGAAAATGGGGGTTTTCTTGATTTGCCCGGCGCTTACGCGACAACCTATACGGGGAATAACACCGAACGAATAAAATCCATCCATATTCCGCTTCTGTGGATCCACGGCACGCTTGATGAAACCAATGACCGCGAAACGCAGGGCCTGCCCATCTGGAACAATTTCAAGGGCGAGGGCTATTATATAAAATCAATCGGAGCCAAACATACCACCAATCCCCAGACGATCGGATACACGCGCTACATCAACGCGCTGAAGGCCTTCTGCAACGGAAGCGCGGCCGATTCTTTTCCGAACATTATGGGTGGTACTACGAAAATTGAATGGGGAAAAAAGTAATAATTTTTAAAAAAATAGTAAAAAACTTGTTGACAGCGCCTTTTTTATTGGTTATATTTAACGGCACCTTACTTAAGGGTTCTTTAAAAGTCCTTCGAATGCACGATAAAGCAACCTTGATGTGATGGCCGTTGAAGTTAAAAAACAAGCTCTTTAAATAAAAAATTAAAAAACAGTTGACATTGATTTCGGTATAAGATATTTTAAAAGTCTGCCCGAAAATAGTACGGCAGCTTGCTCTTTGAAAGTTTAGATGTGTGTGATCGGGTTTCCGATTTTTTCTTTTTTTAATGTAGAGTAAGATTATACTTTCTATAAAATTTATGGAGAGTTTGATCCTGGCTCAGAACGAACGCTGGCGGCGTGCCTAATACATGCAAGTCGCGCGAGAAAGTGGTAGCAATACCATGAGTAGAGCGGCAAACGGGTGAGTAACACGTAAGTAACCTACCTCTAAATCTGGAATAACCTTGCCAACGCGAGGCTAATACCGGATGTGGCCATAGTTCCACATGGAGCTGTGATTAAAGATGACCTCTATTTATAAGTTATCGTTTAGAGATGGACTTGCGCACTATTAGCTAGTTGGTGAGGTAACGGCCCACCAAGGCTTTGATGGTTAGCCGGCCTGAGAGGGTGTACGGCCACATTGGGACTGAGATACGGCCCAGACTCCTACGGGAGGCAGCAGTAGGGAATTTTGCGCAATGGACGAAAGTCTGACGCAGCAACGCCGCGTGAGTGATGAAGGTCTTCGGATTGTAAAGCTCTGTTGATTGGGAAGAAAAGTTTAGGGAATAATACCCCTGAACGTGACGGTACCAGTCGAGGAAGCACCGGCTAACTACGTGCCAGCAGCCGCGGTAATACGTAGGGTGCAAGCGTTGTTCGGAATCACTGGGCGTAAAGGGAGAGTAGGCGGGAAAATAAGTTAGAAGTTTAATATATAGGCTTAACCTATAACCTGCTTCTAATACTGTTTTTCTTGAGTATTGGAGAGGGAGATGGAATTCCAGGTGTAGCGGTGGAATGCGTAGATATCTGGAAGAACACCAGCTGCGAAGGCGGTCTCCTGGCCAAATACTGACGCTGAGGCTCGAAAGCTAGGGGAGCAAACAGGATTAGATACCCTGGTAGTCCTAGCCGTAAACGATGGACACTAGATGCTGGAGGAGTCAATCCTTTCGGTGTCGTAGCTAACGTGTTAAGTGTCCCGCCTGGGGAGTACGCTCGCAAGGGTGAAACTCAAAGGAATTGACGGGGGCCCGCACAAGCGGTGGAGCATGTGCTTTAATTCGATGCAACGCGAAGAACCTTACCTGGGTTTGACATGGGAGTGAAAGTTTCCAGAGATGGGAGCCTTTCCGCAAGGAACACTCCACACAGGTGCTGCATGGCTGTCGTCAGCTCGTGTCGTGAGATGTTGGGTTAAGTCCCGCAACGAGCGCAACCCTCGTCCTTAGTTGCCATCAGGTCAAGCTGGGAACTCTAAGGATACTGCCTGGATTAACCAGGAGGAAGGTGGGGATGACGTCAAGTCATCATGGCTCTTACGTCCAGGGCCAGACACGTGCTACAATGGTCGGTACAGAGGGATGCAAAATCGCAAGGTGAAGCTAATCCCACAAAACCGATCTCAGTTAGGATTGGAGTCTGCAATTCGACTCCATGAATGTGGAATCGCTAGTAATCGCGGATCAGAACGCCGCGGTGAATACGTTCCCGGGCCTTGTACACACCGCCCGTCAAGCCATGAAAGATGGGAGTACCCAAAGTCGTTTATCCAACCGCAAGGAGGAAAACGCCTAAGGTAAGACCATTGATTGGGGCTAAGTCGTAACAAGGTAGCTGTATCGGAAGGTGCGGCTGGATCACCTCCTTTCTATGGAGAAATCCATAACGATTGACCGGATCCCGGTCACACACATCTTGATTTTCAAAGAGATCGCGGCACAAGGACAGGCTATAGACCTGTCCTTATGTTTGAATGAAGCAAAGGCATGAATGCCCAGACCCGAGGGCCTGTAGCTCAGTTGGTTAGAGCACTTCTCTGATAAGGAAGGGGTCGATAGTTCAACTCTATCCAGGCCCATTTTCAGGGTAAAGTTATCGCTGGACCGGGGCTATAGCTCAGTTGGGAGAGCGCCTGCTTTGCAAGCAGGATGTCGCAGGTTCGACTCCTGTTAGCTCCAAGAAAATACAAGCGGACAGCGGTGAGCGGCGAGTTGTAAGCAGAAATTGCCGACAACTGACAGCTCACAGCTAAATGCTTTAAGATAAAAGCTCTTTGACATATTGTCCTGAAAATGAAGCACATAATTTCGTCGAGATGTAATTAATTGTATGAAGTGAATGAAAGTGTATGGTGAATGCCTTGGCATTGGTTGCCGATGAAGGACGTGGCAAGCTGCGATAAGCCCCGGGGAGTGGCAAACACACTTTGATCCGGGGGTTTCCGAATGGGACAACCCATCCTTTAGTGGATATCCTTAACTGAATTCATAGGTTAAGGAAGGTAACGAGGTGAACTGAAACATCTCAGTAATCTCAGGAAGAGAAAATAATAATGATTGCCCTAGTAGTGGTGAGCGAACGGGCAACAGCCTAAATCGATTTTGCTGTTAAAGCCGGTGCGCGTTGGCAAAACGAGGTTGTGGGGCGTTGAGTGGTTGCAGTACCGAGCAGCCGGGAAGTTACAAAACTTATTTTTAGTCAAATTGTTCTGGAAAGACAAACCAAAGAAGGTGATAGTCCTGTAGGCAAAAAAAATAAGTCTTCCTTTTAATGTCCCCGAGTACTGCGGAGCACGTGAAATTCCGTGGGAATCCGGGAGGACCATCTCCTAAGGCTAAATACACACCAATGACCGATAGTGAACCAGTACCGTGAGGGAAAGGTGAAAAGAACCCCGAGAGGGGAGTGAAATAGAACCTGAAACCATATACTTACAAGCGGTCGAAGATTCTCTTCCGCGCAAGCGGAAGTGGGGTCGACGGCGTACCTTTTGCTTAATGGCCCAGCGAGTTACTCATATGCAGCAAGGTTAATCCCCACAGGGGAGGAGCCGCAGCGAAAGCGAGTCCTAACAGGGCGACTCAGTTGCATATGGTAGACGCGAATCCGGGTGAGCTAGCCATGACCAGGTTGAAGTTCCAGTAACATGGAATGGAGGACCGAACTAATTAGAGGTGAAAATCTATTGGATGAGTTGTGGCTAGGGGTGAAAGGCTAATCAAACTCGGTGATAGCTCGTTCTCCCCGAAATATATCTAGGTATAGCCTCATGTTTACAATACCGGAGGTAGAGCACTGAATGGACTAGGGGACTTACCAGTCTACCAAACCCAATCAAACTCCGAATGCCGGTATTCCAATGCATGGGAGACAGGGTGCGAGGGATAAGCTTCGTGCCCGAGAGGGAAACAACCCTGATCATCAGCTAAGGTCCCAAAGTGTATGTTAAGTGACTAAGGATGTGTTTTTACTTTGACAGCTAGGATGTTGGCTTAGAAGCAGCCATCATTTAAAGAAAGCGTAACAGCTCACTAGTCAAGTGAAAGCGCGCCGAAAATGGACGGGACTAAACATACCACCGAAGCTATGGATTTGTGCGCAAGCGCAAGTGGTAGGGGAGCGTTCTGTAAGCCTGCGAAGGTGTTCCGTAAGGGATGCTGGAGGTATCAGAAATGAGGATGCTGGGATGAGTAGCGATAATGAAGGTTAAAAACCTTCACACCGTAAATCTAAGGTTTCCTGGGCAAGGCTAATCCTCCCAGGGTAAGTCGGATCCTAAGCCGAGGCCGAATAGGCGTAGGCGATGGCAAACAGGTTTAAAATTCCTGTACCGATTATTAGTGCGATGGGGTTACGCAGGAAGTGAAACCAGCCCACCGTTGGTTGTGTGGGTCCAAGCATGTAGGAGTAAGGCTTTGGCAAATCCGGGCCTTTTTAACTCTGAAATGTGATGGGGAACGGAGTCTTCGGACAATGGAACTGGTGGTAGCTCGGCTGCCAAGAAAAACCTCTAAGCTTCAGCTAATAACGTCCGTACCACAATCCGACACAGGTAGATGAGGCGAATAGCCTAAGGTGTTCGAGAGAACCTTGGTAAAGGAACTCGGCAAATTAACCCCGTAACTTCGGGAGAAGGGGTGCCTACCGTAAGGTAGGCCGCAGAAAAATGGCCCAAGCGACTGTTTACCAAAAACACAGCACTCTGCTAAATCGTGAAGATGAGGTATAGGGTGTGACACGTGCCCGGTGCCGGAAGGTTAACAGGAGATGTTATCCAGTTTACTGGAGAAGCATTGAATCGAAGCCCCGGTAAACGGCGGCCGTAACTATAACGGTCCTAAGGTAGCGAAATTCCTTGTCGGGTAAGTTCCGACCTGCACGAATCGTGTAACGACTTGGGCGCTGTCTCTACCAGGGACTCGGCGAAATTGTAGCATCAGTGAAGATGCTGGTTACCCGCAGCTGGACGGAAAGACCCCATGAACCTTTACTGCAACTTGGCATTGTGTTTTGGTTGCGTATGTGCAGGATAGGTGGGAGGCTTTGAAGTGCGGGCGCAAGCCTGCATGGAGCCAACCTTGAAATACCACCCTTATTCAATTGAAATTCTAACTTCGCGCCATTATCTGGCGTAAGGAACGTGCCAGGGGGCCAGTTTGACTGGGGCGGTCGCCTCCTAAAAGGTAACGGAGGCATCCTAAGGTTCCCTCAGTGTGGTTGGTAATCACACGTTGAGTGTAAAGGCATAAGGGAGCTTAACTGTGAGACTGACAAGTCGAGCAGATACGAAAGTAGGGCTTAGTGATCCGGCGGTTGGAAATGGAACTGCCGTCGCTCAATGGATAAAAGGTACTCTGGGGATAACAGGCTGATCTCGCCCGAGAGTTCATATCGACGGCGAGGTTTGGCACCTCGATGTCGGCTCATCGCATCCTGGGGCTGTAGAAGGTCCCAAGGGTTTGGCTGTTCGCCAATTAAAGCGGTACGTGAGCTGGGTTCAGAACGTCGTGAGACAGTTCGGTCCCTATCCACTGTGGGCGTTTGATATTTGAGAGGAGCTGTTCTTAGTACGAGAGGACCGGAACGGACGTACCTCTAGTGAACCAGTTGTTCCGCCAGGAGCATGGCTGGGTAGCTATGTACGGAATGGATAACCGCTGAAAGCATCTAAGTGGGAAGCCAGCCTCAAGATTAGATATCACGTGGGGTATAACCCCCCTGAAGGATCCTTGAAGACTACAAGGTTGATAGGTCACAGATGTACGTACAGAAATGTACTCAGTCGAGTGATACTAATAGTCCGTGCGTCTTCATGCTTATTATATACATCTTAACGAAATATGTGCTTCATTCTCAGGACATATGCCAAGAAATTCCGTAGAGGTGATTCTTGAATCACCTCTACCCAAAATTTCTGGTGGTTATAGCACAGGGGAAACACCCGTTCCCATCCCGAACACGGAAGTTAAGCCTTGATGCGCTGATGGTACTGCATGGGAGACTGTGTGGGAGAGTAGGTCGCTGCCAGATTAATTATAAAACCCTCGGTTCTTAGGAATCGAGGGTTTTTTTTATTTCATTACCCGCTTTTCAAGGTCTTCTCTCTCTCTTCGCTGTGTATTAAGTTTCATGGTTGAATGCCTCGCAGGTTCGCTTGCGCGACTCTACCTGATGATACGTCGCATCTGTATAGTGCGCCCTCCTTTAAAAACCGCCGATGACCTCAAGATTCTGTATCATGGCATGATACGGAATTTATCGTCGCGCCCGCAATTGCATGGTAAGAAGAGTATCATCGATTCTATATTATCATTGTTATTATCCATCAAAATGCAAATTGGGAGGTGTATTTATGTAGAATACTTTGATTGCAATAAAATTTAAAATATGTACGAAATGCGGGTTTACACAATTTAAAAGGAGGTTTTCAATGTTCAGGAAAGTCCTTATTGCGGCAAGCGTCAGTCTCATTGGTTTTTCAATGTTCGGGTGCAACTCAAGTTCGTCAAGCCCGACAGGCCCGACAAACAGTAATCCCCTGGTTGGAACGTGGAACATGACCTCGCAGGTGACCACGCACGCAAATGGTAGTGTCACAACAACTACCATTACTGCTATTAATTCGAATCAATATGTATTTAAGGCCGACAATACGTTAAGCGAAACAGCCGGTGGGGCGGTTATTCCCGGAACGTGGAGCTCGACCGCGGATTCGGTAACAATAACCGTTTTCGGCGCGACCAAATGCAAATATTCCATTTCCGGAAAAGAGCTTACTTTGACGTATGGTTTTTCCGTGACGGGTGATTCCGGGACCATTACCGAAAAATACGCAAAACAATAGCATTTATTTGAAGGGGGAAATCCATGAAGTTGTTCAGGGATTTCCCCCTTTTTTTTTAGTTAAGTGGGGTTAGGGATATAATCAAAATTACTGTTGGAAGAAACGTGGAGGTAGTGCTAAAATTACAAAGGTCAAGGACTCGTCGTAAAGAATTTAAAAAGGGTGTGAAACATGAAGCAGGTTCATATAATCGCCATAACGCTCGAAGCGTTTTATTTGTTCGCACTTACAAGTTCTTTTTCCGCGCCTTTAGCTTCTGTTTTACCGATTACGGACGCGGATTGGACCGGTATGAATGATTTTGGTTTGCCGGGAACAAACGGCAATGTTTACGCCTTTGCCTTCGGCATGGATGGAAGCTTATATGCCGGAGGTAAATTTTCAATCGCCGGAAAAATTGCCGTTAACAACATAGTAAAATGGGACGGGGTTAAATGGAATGCTCTTGGATCCGGAACCGATAATACGGTTTATTCGCTTGCGTGCGATGCCAAGGGGAATCTTTATGCAGGTGGCGATTTTGTTCAGGCTGGCGGAATTGCAGCGAGCCACATAGCGAAATGGGACGGTCACGCCTGGAGCGCCCTTGATTCGGGAGTGAACGGCCGGGTTACGACTCTTGCAATTGATAGTTCAGGAAACCTCTATGCTGGAGGTTTATTTGTTTCAACGGGCGGACTAATAATAAATCATATAGCGAAATGGGACGGCAGTAATTGGAATTCTCTCGGATCGGGTGTAAACGGCAATGTTTCGTCGCTTATAACCGATACTTTAGGAAATATCTATGTTGGAGGCAGTTTCACGATGGTTAATAATGATTCCATAAGCGGCATAGCGAAGTGGAACGGCAATAATTGGGGCAGAATTGGTGGAAAATTAGGCTCGAATACTCATGTTTCCGTCATGGCATTGAATAATAAAGGCGTCCTTTATGTTTATGGGGCTATTTCAATTAATGGAGAATATTGTCAAGTGGCTAAGTCTAATGGAGTCGGCTGGAGCCAAGTCGGGTTATCAACTTTTAACGTTTTTGGTCAAGTAAATTCCTTGGCGTGTGATGCCGGCGGAGATCTTTATGTAGCTGGATTTTTTGATGTTTCCAACGATGTTGTAAGCGGACCGTCGCATAATTTAGTAAGATGTGATCATGAATCGGTAGGTGATTTTTGGATTCCCTCAGGAGGAACGAACGATACCATATTCGTAATTGCCTTTGATAAAAACGGCATGCATCTTGGAGGCAGTTTTACCCAACCCGGCAGCCATATAGCTCCCCAGCTTAATTCATGTTTAAATGGCGCTGTCAATGCATTATCACTTGATGTCAAAGGAAATCTTTACGCGGGTGGTGAATTTACCGCGATTCCTGAAAATTCGGCGAAATATGCTGCAAAATGGATTGGAAATGGATGGTCCGCCCTTGGATTGGGAGTGAACAAATATATTAAAAGCATTGTTTCCTACCGAAACGGAAGACTTTTTTGTGGCGGCTATTTTGATACGGCAGGGGCGATAAAAGCAAACGGTATCGCGCAATGGAATGGCGTTGATTGGAGCGCTATAGGATCGGGATTAAACGGAAACGTTCAGGCCATTGCCGTTGATAAAAACGGGGATCTTTACGCAGGGGGCAATTTCGACTCCGCTAATAATGTCGCTCTCAATAATATTGCAAAATGGGACGGGAATAGCTGGAAAGCGCTTGGGACTGGCCTGGATTCATATGTTTTTGCCCTTTCGTTCGATAGTACCGGGAATCTTTACGCCGGCGGAAATTTTATTTACGCCGGTGGGAAATTCGTTAATTTTATAGCGAAGTGGAACGGAAGTGAATGGAGCCCGCTAGGGCCGGGCTTAAACTATACCATCTACTCGATCGTCTGTGATAACCACGGGAATCTTTATGTGGGCGGCGCATTTAATTCGGCCGGGGGTGGATTCGAAGCCAATTGCGTCGCAAAATGGGACGGTGCTATCTGGAGTTCGCTCGGATCGGGATTGTCCATGAGCGATAACCGATATACCCCTTACGTGCGATGCATTGATATTGACAATAATGGAAATATATTTTGCGGGGGGAATTTTGATTCGGCCGGTTCCGTAAGCGCCAGGAATATCGCAAAATGGAATGGCGGAAAATGGGAACCGCTCGGTTCCGGAGTGAATGGCAATGTATTTTCTTTCGCCTTATCCGACTCAACATTGTATGTGGGCGGAGGTTTTGGCAAAGCCGGAAACCTTGCTTCCCCCAATATAGCTAAAGTAAATATCCACAATATTCCGATGTCTTCCATTTTTCGGCCGAATTACGGAGCCGTCGCGGGCGTTCACTATCGCGTGGTCAATTCAACCATCGTTTTTTCCAATCTTTTCACTCGCGACCGCATCTCCCTCTATTCCCTTTCCGGCCGCTGCATGCGTCAGGCCGATGGCGTTTCGGTCATGAACCTTACGGGCATCGCTCCGCAGCCGCTGTTTGTGCGCGTCAGCCGCAAGGGAAAGGTCGTTTCAACGGGGATGGTGATGGTACAATAATGAAAGGATGAAGGATGAGGGCTGAAGGATGAATAAATACAAATTTAAAACGACATGAAAGTTGTTACCGGTTTCCAGTAAAAAAAATATGAAAGTAAAAAAGCGGAGAAAGAAAATAGAAGGGGCAATTTGAAGAATTGATCGATTGCAGGGGCACGGCGCGCCGTGCCCGCCGTAGTGCGATAGGCCCTAATTATAGAACCGAACAGGTAAGGATATATCGATGCGGACATCCTATATAAGAAAGGGTTTTTGAATGAAACAATATTCCGTATTATCAGTCGCAATTGCTGCGGCATTGATGGTGACATGCGGTAAATCGCCCACCGGTCCCGGAGAAAATGCAGGTACCCTTTTGACTCTTACGACAACAGCGTCATCGTCAATCGCAACGATCCTTCGTATCCCGGATAAGGCCGCCTATAAAAGCGGCGATACCGTGAAGGTCGTGGTGACGACGAACTCCGGCTACATTTTCACGGGCTGGTCGGGCGATACCGTGACAGGCGCGGATACGCTTGTTCTTGTAATGACGACAAAAAAAACCATATATGCCAATTTTAAAAACGGATCGGGCAAAACGATTTTCTCCGTGGTCACCTCCGCGATAAACGGTTCCATTTTTCTTTCTCCGGCGGGAGGCATCTATGACAGCGGCGCGACCGTTATAGCAAATGCTTGGGCCGACTATGGGTATTTGTTTGACAAATGGACCGGATGCCTTACCGGCAAAAACGCTCTCGACGCGTTTGTTGTTGTTAAAAATGTTTCCCTGACGGCTGACTTTTCCCCTGACCCCAACGCTAAATTCAACACGCTCACCATAAGTCCGACGCCTGCTCATGGGAAAATTACGGTATCTCCGTTAGGCGTGACGTCCGGAAACGGATTTAAATTTAAACCCGGAGACACGGTTATGATTACAGCGGAACCCGACCCAAATTACCGGCTCGAGGCATGGGGCGGCGATTTTTCAAACGCCGACTCAAGCGACACGTCGCTTACAGCCATCATGAATGTTGACCGTATGGTAAGCGCGACTTTTTCGAAAAAGCCCGTAGGCGCCGCATGGACAAAAAAGACATCGGGAATTTCGAGCAAGCTGCTTGCCGTTGTTTGGACCGGTTCATCGTCGGGATCCGGGGGACAGCTCGTGGCAGTTGGAGAAAATGGAGCTCTGTGCACATCCCCGGACGGCGAGACATGGACAATCAGGAATTCCGGAACCACAACGTGCTTGAATGCAATCGTTTGGACCGGCCATGGGCCGGGCGCCGGACAGCTCGCGGCCGTGGGAAATTCGGGAGTTGTCCTGACCTCGCCCGACGGGGTCATCTGGACAAGCAGGACTTCTGGAATTACGGACAATCTGCAGTCCGTTGCGTGGACGGGGAACCGGTTCGTCGCCGTCGGCGGACATATTGAAAGCACCGATTTTTCTTCCGAAGGCCTCTCCAAGGTCATCACTTCGCCGGATGGAGTCGCGTGGAGTGACCAAGGATCTTGCGGCGATGGAATTTGGTATTCCCTGGTTTGGACCGGCTCCCGATTATTTGCGATCGGATTCCACTATAATATGATCGTACTTACGGGAACCGGGAGGATAGGAAATTACAGCTCTCCGGTGATTTACTCCTCGGCCGACGGTTTGGCGTGGACCGAAGAATCCGGTATCGGAGTTTACGATTTGGACTTTCGCGCCATCGCGTGGTCGGGTTCCAGGTATGTCGTGGTCGGTCGCCCGACAGGAGCTGCCAACACATCCTATACGCCGTTTATAACGTCATCGGACGGGAAAACCTGGGATGACGGGAGTTGGCCAAGCGAAATAGGTTTCTATGGCGAGACATGGACGGGAAGCGAGTTCGTGATTGTAGGAGATGAAGGAACTGTCCTTGTCGTAACGGATAATTTGGAACGAACGTACAGGTCTTCCGGAAGCGCAAGTTCCTTGTATGGAGTGACCTGGACCGGCAATAAACTCGTAGCGGTCGGTGATTACGGAACGATTTTAACATCGCCGTAAGGAGGAGTAGGCCAAAATTCTTAGCCTTCACTTCTAAAAGGTGCGCAGGGGCTGAATAAAAAAATAGAGAAATACACCGTGTTAAAATGAGAAAATCTGATTGATGATGAAATAGTTTTATTAACACGAATAAAAGGCGGATAACATCTATGAAACGCATCCTGGAAAATTTTCTGCTTGGGCTCTGCACTACGTTTTATCTTCCGCAAATGTCGGTTGCTCAATGGGTACAAACCAGCGGACCCAGCGGCGGAGTCGTTTATGCTCTCGCCGTGACCGAAACAGGAGACCTCTTTGCCGGAACTAACGGGGCCGGGATTTTTCGATCCACCAATAACGGGGTAAGCTGGGGCGCAATAAACACCGGACTTCCGGTGAGTGGTTTGATTTATTCTTTGGCCGTAAGCGGCGGTACTATCCTTGCCGGTACGGACATAGGTGTATATCGTTCCACTAATAACGGGACAAGCTGGATAGTGGTGAATTCCGCCATTAAGAATAAAACTGTCTTTTCTTTCGCCAAAAGCAATACCGGTTACATTTATGCCGGAGCCTATGGCGGTGTTTTTCGCTCTTCCGATAATGGCATCATCTGGACCGAGCTCGATTCAGGGCTTCTCGCGAACATTGAGGTCAGAGCGATCGTTGTCAATAACAAAGGGGATCTATTTGCGGGTACCCGTGATAAGGGCGTTTTTCTATATCCTGCAAACGGGACAAACTGGATTGAAGTCAATTCCGGGTTACCGGCTAAGACATGGATCATGTCTCTCGCAGTGAACGCCTCTGGAGACCTTTTTGCTTCGAATTCGTACACGGATGTTTTTCACTCCGCTGACAACGGATCAAGCTGGACCGCTGTCGATTCGGGATTGCCAAAGAATTATACGGTCTTGTGTCTTTCAGTGTTCGGCAATGGAGACCTCTTTGCCGGAACTTATGGTGGCGGCATATTCAAATCATCCAATAATGGGAATAGTTGGAGTGCAACCAAATCAGGTCTACCGTCACCTATGTGGGTCAATTCTTTTACCGTGCGCGATAGGAATATTTATGTCGGGACCGGGAGCACGGCATCCGATATCGGTGGCGTTTATATTTCCGCGGATAACGGGGTAAGCTGGAACGCGGCCTATAACGGCATTGCAAACATCCAAGTCAAGGCTCTTATCGTTGCCAAGACCGGAGAGCTTTTAACCGGGACGGAAGGAACTGGAATTTTTCTCTCCGCCAATAACGGAAAAAACTGGATTGCAAGCGATACAGGACTGACGTATTCGATATTCAATTCTCTTATAGTGCGCGGCAGCGGAGATATTTTCGCCGGCAGTTGTGGAGGTATTCTCCGCTCCGGCGATAAGGGAGCCAACTGGGTCACGGCTTATTCCGGCTGGCTGGGAAAGATCAACACCTGCATCCTTTCTTTTGCCGAGAGCAATACCGGAGACCTGTTTGCCGGAGGAGGTGGCGGCGTTTTTCGCTCTACAAATAACGGGACGACCTGGAGCGCGGTCAATATAGGTCTTACGGATACTATTGTCTGGTCTCTTGCCGTGAGCAATAATACCATTTTTGCCGGAACCAATGCTTCGGGTGTTTTCCGCTCCAACAATAACGGGACAAGCTGGAGTGCGGTCGGTTCCGGTCTGCCGGCGAAGGCATGTGTCAATTGTCTTGCCGTGACCGGCAACGGAGACCTTCTTGCGGGCGTTACTGCCGGTATTTTTCTCTCTTCCGATAACGGTGCACAATGGACCGCGGTTGGTTCGAATCTTCCTTCCATGATTCTTATCACCTCATTCGCACTGTCCGGTGCCACTGTTTTTGCAGGGTCCAGATATGGCGTTTTCATGTCCAAGGATAATGGGAAAAGCTGGACTGCGGCTGCTACCGGCTTGCCGGCAATTCCATTTGTCAGTTCTCTTGCCATAAGCGGCAATGATATATTTGCCGGTACGTATTATCGAAGTGTTTGGCGCAGGCCGCTTTCGGAAATGGTGGGAGCAAATAATGATAATTTTGTACCGGGGTTATCACACCGGGAATCTTTTAAAATAGTGCTTCAGAGCATTGCAAATGCGCAGGCAACTATTGAATTCTATCTGCCTCATTCAGAAATTGTAAACCTCACGGTATATGCCATCTCAGGACATGGAATGACATCTCTTGTCAATAATAAATTTACGTCCGGTTTTCACCGTGTAACGTGGGATACACGGAATGTCGCGGGAGGTTTTTATTTTGTTAAAATGCAGACAGGCACACTCAGCTATGTAAAAAGTTTTCCGATTTTACGTTAATTTCCTATTTTTTCAAAAGCCCCAGTGAAGAGAAGCGATCGGTGGAGGCTAAGGACTTCGACCAACAAATAAAGGAACGCCATGAAATCAAATAATCAGCGCGTATCGGCGTTTCAGACAATTTAGTGTGATGTAAATAAGAAACTACTTTTTGATATTTTCAAAATTGAGGAGCCATTTCCATGAAACAATGCAGCATGATTTCCGCATTGCTTGTTATGATAGTTCTTCTCACATTCTCAAGCGCCTTTGCCGCTCCCTCAACCTCAATTCCCCTGAATCAACTCGGCGCGGAGGCGGACAAGAAAGCCCCGGCCCAGGGCGTGACTATGACCGCCGAAGGCCTGAAACTTTCCGCCCCCATGCAAAAGCTTGAAGCATATATCGCGCCCAAGGGCGCGATCATTCGTTCAGTATCCCAGACGGAAGGAGAGGGTGATTTTTCGATCAACCCCATTACGGTTGGCCGCAGTTCTCGCATGGCAAACGTTCCCACGATAGGAACCGTATCCTCGCAGGATGAACATTCCGTGCTGCTTGACCGTGAAATTGTCATGGAACAATTTTCCGCAAGCTCGGATGGCATTCGGCAGGATTTTATTATTGCGAAAAAGCCTGCGGAAAAAGGCGATTTGACGCTTTCTCTTTTTATAAAAGGCGCAAAGGCACAAGCGGCTGGCAGCGGTATAGTCATTACCATTCCGGCAGGCCGGAAGTTTGTGTATGGCAATTTGAAAGCGACGGATGCGAAGGGAAAGACGCTTGACGCAAAGATGGAGGCAGTGAGCGGGAGAGCGCTGAGGATAACGGTTGAGGATGCCGGGGCAATTTACCCCGTGATGATCGATCCGACGATTACGGATGCGGATTGGGAGAGTATGAATAGTGATCCATTTTCAGGAACTGATGCTTCGGGTTCGTTAAATACTATTACATACGGTAAAGGATGCATCTATATTGGCGGTCAATTTGCCGTTGTTGGAAACGCTTTTGCCAATAATATTGCTAAATGGGATGGAAGCAAGTGGAGTGCCCTGGGTTCTGGAACAAATCGCTTAATCAATTGCCTTTTGTATGATAGTAGCGGGAATCTTTTTGCCGGAGGGAACTTTGACACGGCAGGAGGGATAAAAGCCAAGGGAATAGCAAAATGGGATGGAAAGAATTGGAATGCACTGGGACCCGATACTGGGTTACCTGCTCCGGTTTCGGCTATCGCATGCGATGCAAAAGGAAATCTTTATGCAGCAGGCAAATTCGCAGTACTTGGCAGTTTATCATTTCCGTTCATTGCAAAATGGAACGGGGTTAAGTGGGATACGCTCGGATCAGGAATAATAAGCAGGTTAACTACCATGGATGGACGTATAGATTTTCTTTCCTGTGATGGTGGTGGGAATCTTTATGTAAGCGGAAGATTTGACACTGCTGGGGGTATTAACGTAAAAAATGTTGCCAAATGGAATGGGGTTAAATGGGATTCCCTCGGCTCAGGCACGGATAGCGTTTTCACTGCCTTTACATGTGACTCTAAAGGAACTCTTTATGCAGTGAAGAATTCCATGCAAGGGAAAATAATTATCAAATGGGATGGAAAAAATTGGATCACCATTGGAAATGTAACTGGTTATCATACTTTGATTTTTACCTTATTTTGTAATGGAAATGGTAATCTTTATGTCGGTGGGTTTTGTGACACTATTAGCGGTATTGCCATAGGTTCTTTAGGCGTGTGGAATGGATCTTCATGGAACGCAATAGGTACTCAAATATCGGGATATGTCTATGCTATGGCTTTTGATGCCAAGGGGACCCTTTTTGTAGGTGGAAGTTTTTCTCGAGCAGGAAATTTGCCAATCCGCAATATTGTTCAATGGAATGGAGCAACATGGGAAAGGATCGGATCCGGCGCTGAAGTTACAATTAATGCATTAGTATGTGATAAAAAAGGTACTATCTATGCAGGTGGACGATTTGATGCAATAAATGGCGTTGCGGCAAAAAATATTGCTCAGTGGAATGGAAGCAAATGGTCCGGACTAGGATCAGGAACAAATCGGGATGTGCTCGCGCTTGCGTGTGATAGCGGCGGAAATTTATTTGTTGGCGGATATTTCGACACTGTTGACGGTATTGCTATAGGACATGTTGCGAAATGGAATGGAGCAAGTTGGAATGGGCTTGCCACAGGAACCTTAGGAAACAATGTTCGCGACTTTGTCTTTGATGGAAGCGGGAACCTTTATATTGCAGGTATTTTCAGCAGAGCCGGCGATGTTCCGGCTAATAATGTTGCGAAATGGGACGGAGCTAACTGGAGCGCACTTGGAACGGGAGTAAACAATATCGTTTTCTCGCTTGCTTGTGATAGCGCGGGGAACCTTTTCGCAGGGGGATTTTTCGACACCGCGGGCAATATTCCAGCCCGCTATATTGCAAGATGGGATGGGAAAAACTGGAACTCGCTTGGAGAAAGCTTATCTAGTGGCATCAATAAACTTTTTTGCGATCATAATGGGAAAGTATTTGTTATTGAAAAGAATTATTTAGAAAAGTGGAATGGTACTGATTGGGATGTGGTTTTTCATGCTATTCCTTTCGGCCCAATTAGTTCCATTACTGAAGATGAAAACGGAATGTATTATTTCGGTGGAAATTATAAAAATGTCAATGGTACTCCGATAAACAACATTGCAAAATTCGATGGCACTAATTTGAACGCGCTTGGTTCCGGCATAGAGCTTCCAAACGGCATGGGCTCGGTTTCTGCAATTGTTGTTTCAGGCTCAACCTTGTATGCGGGAGGCGAATTTTGCAAAGCTGGAAATCAATTTGCAAACGGCCTTGCTAAATTAAACCTTGAAGGCGGTAATCCGGTAATTTATCACCAACAAAATGTCATTTCCGCTAAAATCCGTTACCGTCTTGTTCAATCAACGCTTCTTATTTCAAATATAACTTCGCGCGACCGCATTTCCCTCTATTCCCTCTCCGGTCGCTGCATTCGTCAGGCCGAAGGCGTTTCGGTCATGAAACTTTCCGGCATCGCGCCGCAGCCGCTCTTTGTCCGCGTAAGCCGCGCGGGGAAGATCATTTCGACGGGGATGGTGATGGTGCAATAGAAAAGGATACAGGAGTCAGAAGTAAGGAGACAGAAGAATTGTGCTGGATATAATGTATCATGAAAATTAAATAATATAAAATTATAGTATTGTACTACCATATAAATCAATTAATTAAATCAAATAATGTATCATATAAATAAGTATATAAGCTATTTTATCGATATTAATGCCGCCCAAACAGGGCAAAATGTGTTATAATTAGTTATCATGAAAAGCGTTTTTCAATATATTGATTTTCGCAAATACCTTCGGGATTACTATGAGGAAAAAAAGGCCACGACGCGCCATTTTTCCTACCGATACTTCTGCATGAAGGCGGGCATCTCCTCGCCGGTGTTCCTAAAGCTTGTCATAGAGGGAAAAAGCAATATAAGCGTCCCGATGATCGACAAATTCGCCCGTGCGCTTGGACTTAACAAGACGGAGTCGCGGTATTTCAAGCACCTCGTGCTTTTTAACCAGGCCCGCGACGCGGACGAAAAGCAGGACCACTATGCCGTCCTCGTGACCATGAGCAACAATGTTTCGCAGCATGTGCTGGGCAGCGAACAGTTCGAGTACTTGAGCAGATGGTATACGGTGGTCATACGGGAACTGATTTGCCACTATGATTTCAAGGAAGACTTCGAGGCGCTCGGCGCATCGGTCATACCGCCTATTTCCAGGAAAAACGCCGAATTTTCAGTGCGTCTTTTACTTCGACTCGGATTAATCATCAAAAATTCCAAAGGCGCCTATCGCCAGGTCAATCGGGCGCTTACCACTAACCGCGACGTTGCGGGGCCGGCGATTCGGGCTTTTAACAAGACAATGATCGAACTGGCCGCGCAATCGGTTAACGCGATGGATAATACGGTGCGTAACATTTCGGGCATTACCCTTGGCGTGTCGAAGGAGTGCTACGACGTCTTATGCGCGGAACTGTCGGCGTTCAAGGACCGCATTGCCGCCATCGTCGACAACAGCGCGGAAAGCGATCGGGTCTATCAGTTGAATCTTCAACTGTTCCCCGTGGGACAATCACCTCAAAAAGAAAAACCGCATGGAGTGAAAACATGAAAAAGTGGGTTTTTACGGCTATGGCGCTTTCGTCGCTCATGCAATGCAGCCGTCCAACCGCGCTTAGCGGCGGCTCCACGATCACCGACAACGCCAAGGTTTCGGGCAGCGTCTTTTACGTAAACGGGCTTCCCGCCAAAAGCGCCGCCGTGCGCATGAGAACGCACACGTATGTGCAACCAGTTGGAACAAAGCCGGATTCATTGCCGCGCTATGATACGGTGACCGACGATTCCGGCCGGTTTTCAATTGATTCGGTGAAGAAAGGCGAGTACCGGATTGAAATCAACGATGAAAAGACATCGGCCGTGCTGATACCTTGTATAGTTAAAACAACTCATGACAGTATCACGCTTGGCACGGATACCCTCCGGCGATATTCGACGATCAGCGGCAAAGTGGATTCGCTCAATACTAAAAACGGCCAGGCGTTTGTTCAAGTTGTCGGCCTGGAGCGGCTTGTTCCGGTTGATTCTGCGGGTTCGTTTCTTATTCCTGATTTACCCGCAAGCACTTACCAAATAAAGGTAATTTCACCGGATACGGCCGTTAAGCCGATAGTGGTTGACAGCATAAAAACAGCGCCCGACAGCGTGACGCATGTTATAGACACCGTGAAAACAACTCCCATCGACACCGCAAATCCAATTGTCGGCCAATGGGCCCAGGCAAATGGTCCCTACGGCGGCACAATCACTTCGTTCGTTGTCAACGACTCCGCTCTTTTTGCAGGAACCTACGGCGGGGGCGTTTTTGTCACTACCGACAACGGAAACAATTGGACTTCGGTCAATACGGGAATTCATCCGAACGCGGTCATTTCATCTTTTGGGATGGCCGGAACCGCTATCATTGCCGGCGCCGACTATGGTGTTTATGTCTCCATCAACAATGGAGCAACCTGGACTGAAGCAAATAGGGGGCAGCTGGGAGGTCTGGTCCCCGCTTTTGCATATAGTCCCATCGCAACGGGTGGCGGAACTCTCTTTGCAATAGGCGAAGGCGGTCCTGTGGCTTTTTCGATGGATAATGGTTTCAATTGGACGCAAACGAATGCATCGGTAAGCGCAGGCGGCCAGGCTCTTGTATTTATGCCCAATCAATCGGGCGGAGGGTATCTTTTTGCGGGGACCACGCAAGGAGTATATCTTTCTCAAAATAACGGGGATTCCTGGCTTGCCGTTAACAACGGCTTGAGCAAGTCGGGGATGCCTGAAAACGTCCAAGTGTTGGCCGTCAACGGGTCCGATATCATCGCGGGAACCAGAGATGGAATGTTTCATTCGCTTGATACGGGGGCGAGCTGGACGGAAATAAATACCGGATTGTCGCAATGGGCCATGACGGATATCCGTGCGATTGCCGAACGAGACAGCGCCGTATTCGTGGGAACCTATTACGATGGGGTTTACTATTCCGCCACAGCGGGAAGCACCTGGTCCGCGGCGAATACAGGGCTGTTCAGCGCGGGAACTAATGTGCAGGTCTGGGCGCTCTCTCTCAGCCTCAACTCAACAGGCGGCGATAATCTTTTCGCGGGAACCAATGTCGGAGCTTTTATTTCCATTGATCACGGCGCACATTGGGCTTCAATCAATAATGGGTTGCTTAACATCGACGTCGTGGATTTTGCTGCGATCGGCGATACGCTGTTCGCCGCTTCGGATTACGGCGTCTATCGCTGCCTCGATAACGGCTCGACGTGGACTCCAATAAATAGCGGACTTATAAACGCCGAACCCAAAGGCTTCGTTCGCTCCCTCGCGGTAAGTACTACCGGCGGGGGAGCCTCCACGCTCTTCGCTGGAACGCTGGGCAAGGGGGTGTTTTATTCCACGGACAACGGCGATCATTGGATACGATCGAATTCAGGATTGACAGACACAAATATCACCTTCATCGCGGTCAGGTCAGGCGCTGCCGGAGGGAGTTATCTTTTTGCGGGAACGTCGAGCGGTTTGTTTGTGAGCGTCAATAGCGGCGCCTCCTGGAGCGCGGCGAACAACAATTTACCGGCCATGACGATAAGCGCACTATCGGTTACCCCGAACAAAACAGGGGGAAACACCGTCTATGTGGGGGCGCAGGGCGCCGGAATATACCTGTCAACCGATAACGGCGTGAGCTGGACGGAGGCCAACAACGGACTTACTTCAATGTCGGTTAATGACATTGTCGTAGCCGCCGTTGCAACGGGCGGCAGTATCGTTTTCGCGGGAACCGAAGCCGGAGTATTTATTTCCGTTAATGATGGAGCAACTTGGTCGGGGGTCAATACTGGGCTAACCGATACGCTCATATCGGCGCTGGCCGTGTATGGCAATGATGTATTCGCGGCAACGCGGAGCGGAAAAGTGTTTGTATCCGCGAATAACGGCGCCCAATGGACTTTGGTTGGCGCCGGTCTCGGCAACATAAGCATCCAGACTCTCTTCGCGGGGCCGAAGGTGGCGGGAGTCGCGCATCTTTTTGCCGCGGGCCAGGGCGGCGGGGTGTGGATGGCGAATCTTAAGTAAGCGAAGAAAATTGTCTGATTAAAAGAAGGAAACAAAATGCCGCATTTAAAATTAAGAACCAGGGGATGCATATTCTTGACCGCGCTTGCATGCGCGGCTTTGGGACAATCACACTGGACGTGGAGAAATCCATTACCGACAGGAAATCCGCTTTCCTCGGTGGCCTGGGGCGGCCAATTCGCGGCCGTCGGCGGCCGGGGGACCATCGTTACCTCCCCCGACGGCAAGGTTTGGACGCTGCAAAATTCCGGAACGAAATCCGACTTGTCCGGTATTGTATGGACGGGCGCGGAATTTTTTGTTGCGGGCGGAGACGGCGCGATCCTTTCATCAACGGACGGCATCGCTTGGAATTCCCAATATTCCGGGCCATATGTTTACTTTACAGGAATTGCCGTTAAGCGGAACATGCTTGTCGCCATCGGGCTGAGCGGCGAAGTTCTCACCTCTCCGTATGTTCCCCAAAAGGGAATCGCGCAGCGGGATATCGTTTGGACGGCTCGAACAACGGGAACGTCGAATATGCTGCGCGCCGTCGCGGGAAGCGACAGTGTGTCCGCTATCCGGCCGGGCGGATTCGTGGCGGTCGGCGACAACGGAATTATCATACAATCGCCCAACGGCCTTGCCTGGAGCGCCGTTGCTTCGGGAACGACCAACACGCTCTATAGCGTCTGCTGCAACGGCAGTCAATTTATTGCCGTTGGGTCAACTGGAACCGTACTTGCTTCGGCGGACGGCGAAACCTGGACGCCCAGAGCTTTCAACAACGCGTTAGATTTACAAAAAGTTTGTTGGAACGGATCGCGGTTCATGATCTTTGCCCGAGGCGACTCGGTTTTTACGTCAATTGACGGAATTACCTGGGATTCTCAACCGTGCAATCTGATATATGGGTTATCGGATTTAGCCTGGAACGGCAAGAACTTCGTGTCGGTCAGGTATAATGGCGAAATATTCTCTTCAACGGACGCTTTGGATTGGATATTGGAAACCCAGGGACCTACGGGCGATTTGCAAGGGGTTGCATGGTCGGGAAGTCAATACGTCGCGGTCGGCTTGGTCAATAATATTCTCACGTCCCCGGATGGTATTTCTTGGACGCAAAGAACCCCCGCCAGGTCCAACATATTAAACGGTATTACATGGGCGGGCGACAGGTTTGTAGCGGTTGAAAAGTATGGCGGAATTTTATACTCCCCCGACGGCATTGCCTGGACTCCCGCGACATCGGGAACGTTTAATAATCTCTACGGCATCGCATGGACCGGCAGTTTATGCGTGGCGGTCGGGGACAATGGTGTTATTCTGACGTCTCCGGATGCCAAAACCTGGACTCAAAGGACTTCCAACACGACAAGCCCATTACGGCGGATTGTTTGGTCGGGCGCTAAGCTGGTTGCCGTTGGAGACTACACCGCTTTTGCCGTTTCCGACGACGGCATAACATGGACGTCGAATACTATTGATAATAGCTATAATGATTTAAACGACGTCGCGTGGTCGGGAAGTCTCTTTGTCGCGGTAGGCGGATGGGTAGGGTGCATTTACACGTCGCCGGACGGAATGACGTGGACGTCAAAAAATGCCGCCGTTGTCGGCAATATAACGAGCGTTCTATGGACGGGCAATCAGTTCGCTGCCGTCACCAATTATGGGGAACTCCTCACCTCGCCCGACGGCGTCAATTGGTCGTCTGAATATTTTCCCGTGCGAATCGCGCTGAACAACATGGCTCGACACAACAACCAACTTGTTGCCGTTGGAGTTGGCGGGAGCATTCTAACGGCATCATTGGATAATGTAGCCGTAAATGAAAAGCCGGAGGCGCGCAGGAATCTCCGCAAAACGGCCGCGCCCGAATCGTTTTACGTTAATAAATCAATTGCACGATTAGCGTCGCCAAAGTTAACGGAAGGCGCGCAAGCGGCCTGGACGCTTTTTTCCATTGCCGGGAAAAAAATACGAAGCGGCCTGCAAATTGTTGTTAATAAAAAACTTGAAATCCTGATCGATGTCTGTCCGGCGGGAGCGTACTTCTTAAAAACCGAGTGTGAGGGGATGTGCATTGGAAATAGGTTCGTTAAGGAACAATGAAAACTGTCTGAGCCGAAGATTGGCGTTGATTTAGGGATTGCGCGAAAAGAAGATTTCTGAACCGCTGATTTATCTGATTATAATGATGAAGATGATTTTAAAAGCAAAGAGTTTTCAATAGAAGGAAATGAATGTAATAATTAGTGTAATCATTTAATCAGCGGTTCAGGCAGTTTGGTGTGTTATGGCATAGGAACAATTTAATGTTTTCATATAAAAGCTGAAGGGTTTTATAATGCAAAAGTATTTCGAAATATTCAAAGTAGCTTTAACTCTAATTCTTTTCGCGGTAGTCACCCCCCTTTTCGCCTTTTTCGCCAGGGTGGAAACGACAACCCAGAGGCCTATTGCCGGAGCCGCGGTGACCTTTTCGCGATTCGATACTACGGTGTATTCCGACACCAATGGGGTCATCTCGTTTACGCATAATACGGCCGTTATTCCTGGCAATAAAGCAATTGTGCCGGCTTCACTACGAATGTTAAACAGGATCGTTTTAGTGTATCTGCCTGTTAACGGGAAAGTTGATCTGCGGCTTTACACCTTATCGGGGCGGCAGGTGTTTGCAGCAAGCAGCGTCTTTGCTTCCGGCTTGCATACCATGCGGCTGCCGGTAATGGGGAGAGGGATTTACATTTTTAGGGCAGTCGTGGGTAGTAATTCTTTTGTACGAAAAGTCAATTCAACGTCGGTATGCCAATGGCAGGAAGGTTCGATAGGATTTGGGGCTGCGGGAAAATTGTCGAAAAGAACAATACTAGGCGATACTGCGATTTTTACTAAGGCAGGATATGGCGTGGTGCGCAGACCATTCATGACCTATGGGGACTATCTTGGGGGCGTTATTATGGATACGGCCCGCATTATAGGCCGCGTTAAAGCTGTTTCCGCGGGGAAAGCTTATACAATGATCCTATTGGAGGATAGCACACTTTGGGCCACTGGATACAATTTCTACGGCCAGCTTGGCGACGGAACTTCTGATAATAAGTCAAAGCCGGTAAAAGTCATGAGTGGGGTATCGGCTGTCTCAGCGGGATGCGTTTCTACTATGATTCTTAAAAAAGACCACACGCTATGGGGCACAGGAGACAATTCTTGCGGCCAGCTTGGTGATGGAATTACCAATAAGGGACTTTCTCCTGTGCAGCTGATGTCAGGGGTTTTGACGGTCTCCGCGGGTTGCAACCATACTATGGTTTTGAAACAGGATAACACCTTGTGGGCAATGGGGTGCAACTATTCAGGCCAACTGGGTACCGGGGATACAATAAATAGAATGAGCCCCGTACAAGTCATGAGTGACGTTGCCGCAGTCTCGGCAGGACTCTTTCATACAATGATTCTAAAGAAGGACGGTACTCTTTGGGTAACGGGAAATAATTCTGAAGGTGAGCTTGGCGACGGGACTCTCGCCGATAAATCATCTCCAATACAAATAATGAGCGGCATCTCGGCAATCTCGGCGGGATATTACCATTCAATGATGCTGAAGCAGGATCACACTCTTTGGGCCATGGGTGAAAATTATTACGGCGATCTTGGAGATGGGACTAGCGCTGATAAATACACACCAATACAGGTCATGAATGGTGTCGCATCCGTTTTTGCAGGTTTTGGTAACACAATGGTGATTAAGCAGGATGGCACCTTTTGGGCCATGGGTAACAATAGTAATGGTCAGCTTGGTGACGGGACTCGCACTAATAAATACGAACCAGTACAGGTCATGAATGATGTCGTATCCGTTTCTGGGGGTGACCGTTTCACAATGATTCTGAAACAGGACGGCACTCTCTGGGCCGCAGGGTTGAATAATTGGGGCCAGTTTGGAGACGGAGACGGGAGCGGTAGCAGTACAACCGTCCCCAGGCCGGTTTGGCCGATTCAATACTTTGGACTTTCCGTAAGCGGCGGCGGTAGTTCGGGATCATTTATAGCAGGAACAAGCGTAACCGTCACTGCTTACGATTCAATCGCAAAACGCAGAGGCTTCGATCACTGGGGCGGGCCGGACAGCTTATTGATTTCAAATGATAGGTGCAGTACTAGTACCATTACGATGCCAAGCAAGCTCGTCATGGTAAACGCGGTCTTTGCTGATTTATATATTCTCACCGTAGACGGCGGCAGAGGATCCGCAAGCTATTTCCCCGGAACAAAATTCTTTATAGACGCTTACGATTCAACGGCAAATAAAAAAATATTCGACCATTGGGGCGGACCGGACAGCATATTTGTTCTGAATGATTTAAACCAAAATGCGACCTTTACCATGCCGCCAAAAGACGCTTTGGTCAAGGCGATCTATCAATGGGGTTACCGCGTCGCCTTCAATAAGAACGGTGGCGACAGTGATGCTTTTCCGAAGCAAAGCGTTTTGGTTCCTTCGGGGAGTCACCTCTTATCAACCCCGGCGGTACCGCTTCGCTTGGGGTATTACTTTGCAGGATGGAACACGAACCCCGTTGGCGGTGGGGAGCTTTTCAGCGACTCTTCGATTATAACAACGGATATTACGGTATATGCGCAGTGGATCAAATGGAAAAATTTATTTACTGTGGTTTCGTCGGGTCGCTCGCATACAATGGTAATAGGGCAGGATGGAATTTTAGCGGCCATGGGGTACAACTATGACGGCCAACTTGGAATCTGGGATGGTTTCAACAAAGCCATTCCTGCATTTATCATGGGTAGTGTCTCGGCGGTTTCAGCGGGTGGCGGTCACACGATGATCCTAAAAAATGATGGTTCTCTTTGGGCAACGGGGTTTAACTCTCAAGGCCAGCTTGGTGATGGAACCACCAGGTCTGAATATTCGCCAATCCAGGTCATGAGCGGAGTCAGGTCAGTTTCATCGGGCAACATACATACAGTGGTCCTGAAACAGGACGGGACAGTATGGGCCATGGGGAATAACAAATACGGCCAGCTTGGCGTAGGAGACACCTTTCATAGATGGACCCCGGTACAGGTCACGAGTGGCGCGTCAGCGGTTTCGGCGGGTTACGATCACACAATGATCCTTAAGCAGGATGGCACGCTTTGGGCCATGGGGAATAATGAAAATGGCGAGCTTGGAACCGAGGACACGGTTGCAAGAAAAAGCCCGGTACAGGTGATGATCGGGGTCTCGGCGGTTTCGGCGGGCGGCTATCACACCATGGTCCTGAAGCAGGACAAAACTCTTTGGGCAATGGGATACAACTTTTATGGTCAGCTTGGCACTGGGGATACAATTAATAGAAAATCGGCAATACAAGTGCTCAGCAACGTCTCGACAGTTTCGGCCGGAGGCCTTCACACAATGATTATAAAGCCGGATGGAACTCTTTGGGCCACGGGAGAAAATGGCTCAGGTCAACTTGGCGATGAAAGTAGCATAAAAAAAATTACTCCGATCCAGGTCATGAGCGGTGTTTCAGCCGTTTCGGCTGGGTGGTCCCACACAATGATATTGAAAAAGGACGCAACAGTATGGGCAGTGGGGTCTAATTATTACGGCCAGCTTGGCGATGGGACAATTGTTAATAAATCCACCCCTGTTCAGGTGATGCCGGTGCCGTAAGAAGTTGCCGGTGAAAAAATAGGGAAGGCCGATGGCGCCAACGGGAGAATGAAAAACTGATAATAGCAAACCATGGAGGCATTATGACCGTTAAATTTGAAGGATTTTGCTCAGGCGTCTTGCGAGGAGTGTGGATAGCGTTACTCCTGGTGATGGTTCCGGCGATGGCTGGCCGTCAAACAGTCACCACGACTAACGATTCCCTTGCAGGGTCCTTTCGCTATGCGGTAACGCAGGCCGCGCCGGGAGACACCGTTTGTTTCAACGTTCCGGCCGTGGATTCACAAATCGGACCATCAACTCAAATTGTAATCGATAAGGACATTGTTGTTTTAGGACGGAACAGTTCAAATAATAAAAGAATGACGATTAATAGCCGGTGGGGTGTATTTGCCATTAGGGCAGGGAAAGTATGTATTTCGAATTTGTCGTTGTGGAACAGTTTTGGATCAATAAATAAAGGAGGGGTGGTTTTTATTTCGGGAGAAAATACTGAAGTTCGGATGGACAGCATGGAAATCATGGGGGGAGACATAACAGGGTTCGGAGGTGGAATTTACGATTCCTTTGCAAACGTGAAACTCAATGCATGCACGATACACTATAACGGTAGAAGCCCTGATTGTTGCACCGGTTTAGGCCGAGGCGGCGGAATATATAACTATTGCGGAAATTTTATAATTACCAACTCGATCATTACCCGCAATACGGCAGGTGGCGGCGGTGGAATATACAATGCTTACGGCACCATGACTATCAGCAATTCCACGATCAGTAATAATACCGCCTATATCGGCGGGTCGAATTTCGGGTCCACCTATGGCGGGGGTATTGCTAATTATTTAGGGAACCTCGTTATTTTTAATTCAACCATCACTAATAACACCTGCACCTCTTACCCTACATGGACCTTGGTTTACGCTTCCGCCAAGGCTTTCGGCGGGGGAGTGTGCAATTTATTGGGACTGTTAGCTATTGTCAACTCTACCGTATGCTACAACACGTGTTTCGGTTCATGCGGCCTTAACTCATGCTACGGAATATCCCGCGGCGGCGGCCTGTATACCGGAAACGGGGGATGTATCGATGACCGCGAGGCTATCGGCTGTCTAATTAATACGACGATATTCGGCGATACTTGTCGGAATCAAGACGGCCTATGCTATAGCGGCGGATTAAGCGTTTCTGATCGATCGTACGGGATAAATAATATCATGATCAATAATAGCGGAGGCGACGGAATCGCGCAGGCCGGTTGTAAAAATTTGACCGGTGATATATTGAGCGTTGATACTTTGGTGGGGAGGTTCTATTTGACTAAGAAAGAAGTTTTCGGTAAGGACACTGTCGCCTCTGAAAATAACGGCGGGCCAACCAAAACCATCGCGCTTTACCCGGACGCCATGGCAATTGGGGCGGGCGTCCGCTGCGGGTACTTTTACTTTGATACTTTGATTGATACGACTTTTTACAAAAAAGAAGTGACCAACATCAAGCCCGCTTATTATAACGGAACCGATTGGATCTGCGTGGCGACAACGGTACCCGTTTTGGAAGGGACGCAAATCACGGAGATTACAACCGACCAGCGCGGGTTTGTCCGGCCAAACCCTCCCTGCATCGGCGCGTATGAATACGGGGAGATGCCCATTGCGGTAAAGAACGGCAAAAAAATAATATCGGGGCATTCGGGCATAAAATGCATGGATTTTCATGGAGATCATTTAACGGCGTGGTTTCCCGTCGCGGGCAATTACACGATTAAGCTTTTCAATTCCATGGGACGGATGGTTGATGTTTTGTCAATAAATAGAAGCGCCGGGCTATGGGAAATAGGTCTATCGCATTCCCACGCGCGAGGCCTGTATGTAGTGTCGGTAACCGGCGGTAATCTGAGAACCATTGCAAGGGTTTTTGCGCGATGAACGTGAAAACGATTGTGTAGGGGCATGGCGCGCAGTGCCCGACGTATCGCGATGCGCCCCAAATTTTAAATCAATTTAAGAGTGTGCCTGTGTGTGCGCCCTGTAAGCGAAAGGTTATCTGCATGGAAAAACATTCCGTTGTCCTTAAAGCAGCCTTAGCACTGTTTCTACTCGCGGCAGTCACCCCCATTTTCGCCTTTTACGCCAAGGTGCAAACGCCGGGCGGGACGCCCATTGCCGGGGCCGCGGTGACTTTTTCGCGATGGGACTCCACGGCGTATTCAGATGCCAACGGCATCGTGTCATTTACGCATAATATGGCCGTTATTTCTGGCAATAAAGCTGCCATGCTCGCCTCGCTGCGAATGTCGAACAGGATCATTTCAGTGTTTTTGCCGACAACCGGAAAGGTGGATTTGCGACTTTATACTTTGTCCGGACGACGGGTATTTGCAACCAACAGCGTCTATAATCCCGGAACGCATACCATGCGGCTGCCGATTATGGCCACGGGGATCTACCTTTTAAGGGCGATGGTGGGCGGAAACTCATTTGTGCGAAAAGTCAATTCAACGTCGGTGTGCCAATGGCAGGAAGGTTCACGAGTGGCAGGTGGTTTGGGGAAATTGTCTAAAAGAACAATGGTAGGTGGTGATACTGCGTTTTTCGCCAAGACGGGATATAACACGGTGCGCAGACCGTTTGCAAGCTATGGCGATAATCTTGGGAATGTAATCATGGATTCGGCTAATCAAGTTCTTGTCAAAGCTGTTTCGGCGGGCGGATTTCACACAATGATTCTTAAACAGGACGGGACGTTATGGGCAACGGGGGACAATCAATATGGTCAACTTGGTGATGGGACAACTACCGATACATACACTCCAATACAGGTCATGAGCGATGTCTCAGCAGTTTCAGGGTTTAATCATTCAATGATCCTTAAGCAGGATGGGACGCTCTGGGCTACGGGGTGGAATATTTACGGCCAACTTGGCGATGGAACAACCACAAATAAATCCATACCAATACAGGTCATGAGTGGTGTCGCAGCAGTTTCAACTGGAGAGTTTCACACAATGGTTTTAAAGCAAGATAATACTCTTTGGGCCATGGGGGATAACGGCGCAGGCAACCTTGGAGATGGAACAACCATCAATAAATCCACTCCATTACAGGTTATGAGCGGTGTCGCGGCCGTTTCTTCCGGGAGGAGTCATACCATGATCCTAAAGCAGGATGGTACTCTCTGGGCTACGGGGTATAGTAATGAAGGCCAGCTTGGGGATGGTACGACCACCAATAAATCTACTCCAATACAGATAATGAGCGGAGTTGCCGCCGTATCTGCGGGGAGCAATCACACCATGATTTTAAAGAAAGATGGTACTCTTTGGGGTACAGGGTATAATCTTTATGGGCAACTTGGCGATGGAACCCGCGAAACTAAATTGACTCCTACACAAGTCCTGAGCGACGTCGCAGCGGTTTCAGCGGGAGGCGATTACACTATGATCCTAAAGCGGGATGGAACTCTCTGGGCTACCGGGTATAATAATGAAGGCCAGCTTGGTGATGGTACGACCACCAATAAATCTACTCCAATACAGATCATAAGTGGTGTTTCAACCGTTTCAGCGGGAGGCATTCACACGATGATTCTCAAGCAGAATGGGACTTTATGGGCCACTGGTGTAAACCGCGATGGCGAGTTTGGCGATGGGACTAACAATGGAGTATGCTTCCCAATACAAGTTTTACCAATTAAATACAACGGCCTAACGGTAAGCGGCGGCACAGGTTCGGGGTCATATTTAGGTGGCGCAAAAATTAACATTGCCGCAATTGATTCGATTTTTGCAAACAGGGGCTTTGATCATTGGGGTGGGCCGGACAGCTCGTTGGTTGTGATGTCTATAAGTTCCGCAACGATCTTTACCATGCCTAACAAGCCGGCAATTGTCAAGGCAATTTATAGTGATTTGCATAATCTTACTATAGATGGCGGTAGCGGATCAGGAAAGTATATCCCTGGAGTTAACATTTTTATTTCCGCGAATGATTCATCGGCAACAAAAAAGGCCTTTGACCGTTGGGGTGGTCCGGATAGTCTATTGGTTTTAAATGATACGGCAAAAAGGACGACCTTTGCCATGCCATCCAAAGACGCTTTACTCAAGGCTATTTTCTATGTTGGCTATGTGGTCACTTACGATAAAAACGACGGCGATACCGGAGCCATAAGGCAACAAAGCGCCCCGGTTTCTCCGGGAAGATGCATATTGTCAACGACAGGGACGCTGCAGCGGGATGGGTATTGGTTTTCGGCTTGGAACCGGAGTGCTGATGGCAGTGGGACACTGTTTAGCGACACTTCGATTGTAATGTCGAATTTGACGGTTTATGCGCAATGGACTAAGCTTGCGATAGTTTCGGCGGGTTCATACCATTCCCTATTCATAGGACTGGACGGCACTCTTTGGGCAACTGGGTCTAACTATGAAGGCGAGCTTGGCACTGGAGACACCCTTAAAAGAGTTATCCCAATAAAGATAATGACCAATGTTTTGACAAGCTCGGCGGGGCATGATAACACAATGATCCTTAAAAAGGACAATACCTTATGGGCCATGGGGTGGAACCCTTTCGGGCAGCTTGGCCTTGGAGATACTATTAATAGAAAAAGCCCAGTAGAGGTAATGACGGGGGTCTCATCGGTTTCAACGTCTAGGCACACAATGATCCTAAAACAGGATGGAACTCTCTGTGCAATGGGGAATAACTATGATGGTCAGCTCGGCACGGGAGATACCATTAATAGAAAAAGCCCGGTGCAGGTAATGACCAAGGTCTCAGCAGTTTCGGCAGGGGGTGGACATACAATAATTCTAAAACAGGACGGCACTCTCTGGGCTACGGGGGACAACTATAATGGTCAACTCGGTACTGGAGATACTATCAATAGAAAAAGCCCCGTACAGGTAATGACCGGGGTATTGGCAATCTCGGCGGGAGCAGCTTCCACAATGATTTTGAAACAGGACAGTACCCTATGGGCCACGGGATGCAACATTTATGGTCAGCTTGGCCTTGGAGATACTATTAATAGAAAAAGCCCTGTGCAAGTAATGGCTGGGGTCTCAGCAGTATCGGCAGGGGGCCTTCACACCATGATTTTGAAGCAGGGTGGGGCTCTCTGGGCTATGGGTTGGAATAGCGACGGTCAGCTTGGCGATGGAACAATTATCAATAAATCCACTCCAATACAAATCATGACCGGTGTTTTGGCAGTCTCAGCGGGAAGTTATCATACGTTGATTCTGAAGCAGAACGGGATTGTATTGGCCACGGGGTACAATCTGGAAGGACAGCTTGGTAATCCGACAACAACTACCACTAGAACCCCTGTTGAGGTGTTGCAATAAAAGAAGTTGCAAGCGGTAAGTCGCAAGTAGTAAGTAAAAAGAAAGAAATTTCCAATTGACAATGTAAACCGGAATACAGCAGTCGGAAGTCAGAAGTTGTCCATAGGGGCGCGTTGTGAACATAAAAACGATTTCGTAGGGGCGTAGAGCATACGCCTTAATTGTCTCAATTCGCCTTTGTCATCTTATTAATCTCGTCGCGAAGCCGGGCGGCTTCCTCATACCGTTCTTCCTTGATGGCCCGCTCCAATTTCCGCTTGAGCTCGTCGAGGGGGGATTCGATCGGTTCGGCCGCTTCGTCCGGGTCCGCATCTTCGACAGCCTCGGCTTTTTCCATGATGATGCCCGCTTTGTCCATTACTTTTTCATGGACGAACATGGGCGCGCCGAACCGCAAGGCCAGGCAGATGGCGTCGCTGGGCCGGGCGTCGAAATCGAAGGAGGTGCCGTTGCCCTCCACGACCAAGCGGGCGTAGAAAGTATCCTCCCGCACGTCCGATACTTCGATTCGTGCGACGCGGCATCCAAGCGAGTCCATGACGGTCTTGAAAAGATCATGGGTAAGCGGGCGGGGAATCTCAACATGGTTGATTTGAACGATAATGGATTGCGCTTGCTGCTCGTCGATGAAAATAGGGAGCACCCGTTCATCCTTTTCCGCTTTCAAAAAGATAATGAACCTTTTATCCAGCACCGCTACATTTGCAATTTCAACGGGTATCATTTTTACGTCCATGGTTTAAAAATACTACGCCCAAGCCATGATGTTTATTATTAAACACATTCATGAAAAAGGATGAAAAAAGACCTTACGGCGGGTCTTTTTACAGTTTTTCCAATTCAATGGTTTGCGACCGGTTCGGTCCCACCGAAACAAGCAGCAAGGGCAGGTCATAGCATAAATTTTTCAATCGATCCACGTAGTCCCGCGCCTGTTGGGGCAGGTCGGACATGCTCGTACATCCCGAAAGATCGGCGGTCCACCCCGGCATGGTTTCATACACGGGCCGGGCGATTTCCAGATCCCTGGGATCGGAGGGAAACACGTCGGTCCTTTTACCGTTTATTTCGTAGTGCGTGCAGATCTTTATCGCGTCGCAATGGTTAAGCACATCGAGTTTTGTCAATGCCAGCCTGGTCAGGCCGTTAAGCTGCACGGCCTTGCGCAGCATGACCGCGTCAAACCAGCCGCAGCGTCGCGGCCTGCCCGTCGTAGCGCCGAATTCGCCGCCGTGCTTCTGCAGCGATTCCCCGGTCTCGTTTATCTGCTCGGTGGGAAACGGCCCGTTGCCCACCCGCGTCGTATACGCCTTGACGATGCCGATGACGTGGTCGATGACGCCGGGACCAACGCCCGCGCCCGTGCAGGCCGAACCGGCGATGGTGTTCGACGACGTCACGAACGGATACGTGCCATGGTCGATGTCCAAAAACGTGCCCTGGGCGCCTTCGAAAAGCAGCCGCTTTCCCTGGCGCGTAGCGCGAAACAATCGTTCGCTCGTATCCGTCACGAACGGCAATATCCGCTCACGGAGGCTTTTAAACCGCGTCACCATGTCTTCAAGAGACAATTGAAACGGTTGACGGTACATTTCCACGATTTCCCGCTTCATGTCGAAGGCGACCTTCATCCGCTGAACGAACCGGTCCCAGTCGCGCAGATCGCCCGCCCTCAGGCCGGTTCGCGAGGCCTTATCGGCGTAGGCCGGCCCGATGCCCCTGCCCGTGGTGCCGATTTTGTCATTGCCCATGCGCGCTTCATTGGCCATATCGAGTATTTTGTGATAGGGCATGACAAGATGCGCAAGGTCGGACACGAAAAGCCTGCCTTCCGACGATATGCCCTTACTTCCCAAATCGTCAACTTCCGCGAGGAATTGTTCGATATCCAGCACCACGCCGTTGCCGACGATACATTCCTTGTCCGGATACATGATTCCCGATGGGACCAGGTGAAATACGAACTTTTCGTTATTGACGATGACCGTATGTCCGGCATTGGCTCCGCCGTGGTAACGGATGATAATGTCGGATCGCCGCGTCAGGTAATCGATGACCTTCGCTTTTCCCTCGTCTCCCCATTGCGTTCCTACGACGATTGCATTTGACATGGTAGCGCTCCAAAAAAGAAAATACCGCCCGATAAAAAACCTTCCCAGCGGCATTATGGTATGAACATGAAATCCGGACAACCTTTAAAAATTACCTTATCGCGGAATGAGGAGTCAATGAAAGGACGGACGAAACGCGCGCGGCTGAAAAATCGGTGAATTGTTTAACCCGGCTAATCTGTGTTAGTAAATCCTCACGCCATCGGTTATTTTCTGGTATTTCTTATGAATCCTCTCAATCCGCTTATCATACAAAGCAACAACACGCTCCTCCTGGAAGTAAATAATCCTCTTTTCAAGGAAGCGCGCGACGCCCTCGCGATATTCGCGCACCTCGAAAAAAGCCCGGAACACATGCATACGTATTCCATTACGCCGCTTTCCCTCTGGAACGCGGCTGCCCTCGGCCTCACGCCGGCCATGGTCATCGAGCGGCTCGAACGGTTTTCACGGTATCCGATGCCGCAAAACGTGACCGAGAATATTCTCGAATTGATGAGCAGGTTCGGGAAGCTCGTTTTGGAAACGGACAATGGCGTTTTAATGTTGCGCTGTACGGACTCGGCAATGCTGGAAAGTCTCGTTCGCCAACCGAAAATAGCGCTCCTTGTAGGCGATCGGGTCGACCGGTTTCGCGTTTCCGTGTCCGCTCACAACCGCGGCCTTATAAAACAAGCGCTCATCGCCACGGGCTATCCGGTGCACGACATTGCCGGATACGTCGACGGCGATCCGATGCCGGTGGGACTTAAGCCGCGATGCGAAGACGGCGCCCCTTTTACCGTGCGCCTTTACCAGGTGCAGGCGTCGGAAAGCTACGTGGGTAACGCCCAAATGCCGGGCGGAAGCGGCGTGGTCGTTCTGCCCTGCGGCGCGGGAAAAACGATCGTGGGCATCTATGTGATGTCGCTCCTTCAGCGCCGAACGCTGATTTTGGCCACAAGCGTTACCGCCATGCACCAATGGAAACGAGAAATACTCGACAAGACCGACATTCCCGCGGAGTGGATCGGCGAATACAGCAGCGAAATCAAGGAAATCAAACCGGTGACCATCGCCACGTATCAAATCCTTACCTATCGCAAGAGAAAAACCGACGCCTTCGTGCACTTCGACATTTTTAATTTACAGAATTGGGGTCTCATCATCTACGATGAAGTGCATCTGCTTCCCGCGCCGGTGTTCAAGTTCACGGCCAATATACAGGCGCGCAGGCGGCTGGGACTTACGGCGACGCTCATCCGCGAGGACGGCCATGAAAACGACGTGTTCACCCTCATCGGCCCGAAAAAGTTCGACGTGCCCTGGAAGGATCTCGAACGGCAGGGCTGGATCGCCACGGCCCGTTGCATTGAGATACGGGTGGATTTGCCCGCGGCCGAAAAACTAAGAGGCCTCTCGTTGACTCCGCGCGAACAAATCCGCATGGCGTACGAAAACCCCAATAAAATCCCCATCGCCCAAAAGCTGGTCGAGCGCCACCGGGGCGACCGGATTCTTATCATCGGTCAATATTTAACGCAGCTCCACAACTTCGCGGAAGCCTTCGGCGCGGCCATCATCACCGGCGCGACGCCCAATAAAAAACGCGACGAATTATACGATAGCTTCCGAAAGGGGGAAATCTCCCTGCTCGTCCTTTCACGGGTGGGTAATTTTGCCGTCGACTTGCCCGACGCCAACGTGGCGATCCAGATATCGGGGACCTTCGGCTCCCGTCAGGAAGAGGCGCAGCGGCTCGGCCGGATACTGCGGCCCAAGAAAAACGGCGAGCAGGCGACGTTTTATTCGATCGTCACGCGCGAAAGCAAGGAACTCGACTTCGCCATGAACCGCCAGCTCTTTCTTACCGAGCAAGGATATTCGTATGATATACAGTACGCGGGGGATGAGGAAGGGTAAAAGCGGAACGGGCAAGTCCCCTATAAACCAGCTATTTGAAAAGCCATCCAACTCATGCAATGATAAAGGATTTTAGCCCGTGTCCGGTTTTTAAGAATCGCGGCTATGCCTTTTCTGTTTTGTCGTGCATTCGGTATATTTTTCATCAGCGGAACAATGAAAAGACCTTATTAAAACGGAGGCGATAATTCCATGAAACATAGCATAGCGTTGAGCGGTCTTTTATTTTTCGGGTTGATGGCGACGACATTTACCTGCGCGCAGGGAGCAAAGGAGAGCGGTATGACATCCAAACAGATCCGGTATGATTCGTTGTGGCAAAAATACAGTGAGCTGCAATCGCAAGGGCTCACGCAATCCGCGATTGACCTGGCGGGTAAAATTTATACCCAGGCGAAAGCCGCATCCAACCATTCCGAAATGGTCCGCGCGCTCCTGGCCGATTTGTCCATGACCGCCCAAAAACAGGAAGACGCTTATGTCAAGGCCATCGAGCGGCTTGAGTCGGAAATTGAAAAATCGTGTTTCCCCGAGACCCCGGTTTTGCGGGTTTTGCTGGCCGAGCATTACTGGCAATACTATCAGCAAAATCGCTGGCAATTCTACGACCGCACGCAAACCGTAAATTTTGAAATAAAAGACATTCATACGTGGGATTTAAAGACATTGTTCGAGAAAACACTTTTAACATACCGGCAATCGCTGACGGATGCCGAGAGGCTCAAGAAACTTCCCCTGAGTACTTACTCCAGCGTGATCACCAGCTCCTATGAATGGGAAAAACTCAGGCCCACGATATATGATATCGTAGCCCACCGGGCCCTGGATTTTTATAAAAGCGAGGAGCCGGATATCATTCGTCCGGCTTCTACGTTCGAATTGGACTGCGCCGATTATTTCAAGCCTTATTCTTATTTAATCAAGATGGAACTCGCGACAAAAGACACGAATTCCCTGAAGTTTCATGCCTTGCGGACCATGCGGGATTTATTGGCTTTTCACGCCACCGACCCGGAACCCGACGCATTGATCGACGCGGACCTGGAGCGGCTTAAGTTCGTGCGCCAATATTCAACGCTTCCGGACAAAGACGACCTCTATGCGGACGCGCTTAAAAGTCTGGAGCGCGCATTTTCCCATCACACGGCCTCGGCTGAAGTAACGTGCCTGATCGCCGGGGAACTTGCCGAAAGGGCAGCGCTCTATACCTCGGCCAGCAACGAAAGCGCTCGATGGCTCTATAAAAAGGTTTTGGCTTTGTGCGACCAAACAATCAATAAATTCCCGAAATCATATGGAGCCCAAAATTGCGCGGTCCTGAAGGCGTCGATCATTAATAAAAGTCTTACTTTCGAGGTCGAACGGGTCAACATGCCTTTGGTTGCCTCGAAGGCGCTGGTACAGTATCGCAATCTCTCGACCATTCATGTGCGCATGATCAAGCTCACGCCGGCCGACAGCGCACGCGTGTTTCGGCATACCGACGACTGGACCATTGAAAAAACCATGGAAGCCATGGCCCGATTGAAACCGCTGCATGCGTGGAGCGTCCAATTGCCCGATGCCGGCGATTATCAACCGCATAGCGCGGAAATCGAAATCCCCGCGGCGGACATTGGAAGGTATCTGGTGCTTGTCTCAACGGCGCGGGATTTCAATTGGAAAGATAACGTATTTACGTATGGACTATGCTGGAATTCCCATATCGGTTTCGTGTCACGCGAGCAGCCCGCAGGCCTTGGGGCGTGGGAATACTATGTCTTTGACCGCCAAAGTGGAACACCTTTGGCGGGAGTAACCGCAACGGTGAACGTACGGGAATATAATTATAAAAAACGGGAGTATATTCAGAAGCGTTTGGGGGCATTCGTCAGTGACGCGGAAGGCCGGTTTAAAGTTCCGCCACCATCGAAAAACAAAGACGGTCGGGAGTTCTCCATTGAATTTGAAAAGCAGGGCGATTGGCTCGGCACGGAGAACGAGCGTTATCAATCCTACAATTCCCCGGACGCTTCGTTCAAGGAGACGCGTACCTTCTTCTTTACCGACCGCGCACTGTATCGTCCGGGGCAAACCGTCTATTTCAAAGGCGTCATGCTGGTTACGGATGGAAAGAAAAGCCGAATCGCTCCCCGTCAAAAGACCAGTGTCAGGTTTCATGATGTCAATGGCCGGGAAGTATCGAAATTGGATCTTGGCACTAATGAATTCGGCTCTTTCCACGGTTGCTTTACGGCCCCGGTAAATGTGTTGAATGGACAGATGAGCATTGAAAACGGGACCGGCGAATGCTCGTTTTCAGTTGAAGAGTACAAACGCCCGAAGTTCGAAGTCACGATCATGCCGGCAGGGGGCGCCTTTCGGCTCAACGACATGGTGACGGTCGAAGGCATTGCCAAGGCTTATGCCGGTTCGGCGATCGACGGAGCGAAGGTAAAGTACCGTGTGGTGCGCGAAGTACGCTATCCGTATTGGGGTTGTTGGTGGCGGCCCATACCTTCTTCCCCGGCCATGGAAATTGCGAACGGGGCGACAATGACCGGATCAAACGGAGAGTTCTCCGTAAAGTTTAAGGCCTTGCCTGATTTTGCGACCCCCAAGCAGGACAACCCGATTTTTACGTATACCGTGTTTGCCGACGTGACCGACATCAATGGCGAAACGCGAAGCGCCACGGGCTCGATTTGCCTGGCATATACGGCCTTGAACCTCACCCTTGACATTCCTGAAGCGGTCAACCGGGACGCGACCCCGGCTTTCGGCATTGCCGCCGCCACCATGAGCGGCGTTGTCCAAACAGTGAAGGGTTCGGTGGAGGTTTACCGTTTGAGGAGCCCGCAACGGGTTGTGCGAAGCCGCATCTGGAACGAGCCGGACACTTTTATTATGACGCAAGAAAAACACGACAGCGCCTTTGCGCATGATTGTTATCGGCACGAATCGGACATGGGTTCGTGGGAAAAACAGGAGCGCCTGTTCCAAGGCCTATTCGATACGCACATTGATCAAAAAATCGCTATCGATCAAATGAAAAACTGGCCGCAAGGGGCTTACGTTGCCGAAGCGAAGACCAAAGACGCCTTTGGCGCGGCCGTTACGATTACGCGCTATTTCACCCTTTACTCGTCAACGGAAACGTTGTTGCCGTACGCCAAAACCGACTGGTTCACGGCCGTCAAATCGACATGCGAGCCCGGCGAAAAAGCCGTTTTCATGATCGGCTCAGGGTATGAGAACACCCGCATACTGTACGAGGTTGAACATCAGGGAGCGGTGGTTGAAAAAAAATGGTTGCGGCTTTCCAACCGGCAGCAGCGCATTGAAATCCCCATTGAAGAAAAGCACCGGGGCAATCTGGCCGTTCACTTTACTTTTGTCAAACAAAACCGGAGTTACCAGCGCGATGAGATCGTCACCGTGCCGTGGTCGAACAAGGCGCTGGACATTCGATTCGAGACCTTTAGGAGCAAACTGCTGCCCGGTGAAAAAGAGGAGTGGCGGCTCAAAATATCGGGTCCGGGAAAGGATAAATCGGCCGCGGAAATGGTCGCTTCGCTCTACGACGCGTCCCTGGACGCTTTTCGGCCCCATGCCTGGAATTTTTCCATCTACCCGAACTACGGGCCGGGCTGTACCTGGGACATTACCGATGGATTTTTAAAAATTGAAAACGCGAATGTTGAAGACCATTTGAACCCCTATCCCGGAAGTCCGGCTTCAAAATATTATTCTGAATTTTCCTGGGACCGGTACAGTTTTAATTGTTCTTACTATGGAGGCGGCCAATCGATGGTCATGTCCTGCGCGGCGCCCATGAAAATGGAAGAACGCAGCTCCTCGAAACGAGCGAGTAAGGATAATGAGGTGGAAGATAAAGAATCTTCGTCCCATGCAAAAGTGGCCCGGCGCAGCGCCTTGGCGCCGTCTGAAAAAGAAATAGCGGGCGAAAAGCCGGTCAATTTAGCGCAGGTGCATGCCCGAAGCAATTTAAATGAAACGGCGTTCTTTTTTCCCGATTTGCGGACCGACGCCGTCGGCGCGATCATCGTGAAATTCACGATGCCCGAAGCCCTGACAAAATGGAAAATGCTGGGTTTCGCGCATAGTAAAGACTTGAAATTCGGGTTTGCCGCCAATGAATTGGTGACGCAAAAAGAACTCATGGTCATGCCCAACCCGCCACGGTTTTTCAGGGAAAACGACCGGATCGCTTTTTCCGCGAAAATTACCAATCTGTCGGAGGAAGACGTATCCGGCGAGGCGCAGTTGTTCCTTTTTGACCCTTCCACCGGGAAATCGCTGGACCGGGAACTGAGAAATCTTCACGCCCGACAAACGGTTTCCATCAAAAAAGGCCTGAGCGCCCCGCTCTTCTGGAAGCTGGAAATCCCCGAAGGGCTTTCGGCCGTTCAGTATAAAGTGGTCGCGCAAGCGGGCCGGTTTTCCGACGGCGAAGAGCAAATCCTTCCGGTTCTATCAAACCGCATGCTGGTCACGGAAACATTTCCCTTGCCGATCCGGAAAAAAGAGACCAGGCATTATACTTTTGAGAAACTGACGTCGCAGAACCAAGGGTCCAAAACCCTGCAAAACCACAAGCTCACCCTGGAGTTCACGTCGAACCCGGCTTGGTACGCCGTCCAGGCGCTGCCGTATTTGATGGAGTATCCCTACGAATGCGCCGAACAAACGTTTGCGCGTTATTACGCCAACAGTATTGCCGCGCACATCGCCAACGCAAGCCCCGCGATAAAAAAAACATTTGAGACGTGGAAAACGGCAAGCTCCGACGCGCTGCTTTCCAATCTGGAAAAAAACCGGGAACTCAAATCCTTGATGCTTGAGGAAACGCCCTGGGTGCTCGAAGGCAAGGACGAAAGCGAGCGGAAAAAGCGGGTGGCGCTGTTGTTCGACCTCAATAAAATGGCGCGCGAACAATCGACCGCTCTCGCCAAATTGCAAAAAATGCAGATTGCTAACGGCGGCTGGCCTTGGTTCGAAGGCATGCCGGATGACCGCTACATCACTCAATACATCATTACCGGCCTGGGACGGCTGGGTCATATCAGTATCATCGATATGTTAGGCGAAGACATCGCGGGAATGACGCAAAGCGCCGTGCCGTATCTTGACGACCGCATCAAGGAGGATTATGACAATATCATGCGCCATGACGGCCACCCCGAGCTGAACCATCTGGGCGAGATTCAGGTCCAATATCTTTACATGCGCGGTTTTTTCAACTCCATTCCCCTCCAAAAGAAAAACAAGCCCGCCTTCGATTATTTCCTGGGTCAGGCGCGGAAATATTGGTTGTCTAAAACGCGCTACCTGCAGGGCATGCTGGCTTTGGCGCTTAATCGCCAAAACGATAAGGTCATACCGATGAAAATCATGCGGTCGCTTAAGGAGAATGCCCTATCGAGCGAGGAAATGGGCATGTATTGGAAGGAAATGTACGAAAACGGCTGGTATTGGTACCAGGCGCCCATCGAGACGGAAGCGCTCATGATCGAAGCCTTCGACGAAGTAGCGGGGGACAAGGAGTCCGTGGAGGAAATGAAGGTCTGGTTGCTTAAAAGCAAGCAGACCCAGAATTGGGAAACCACCAAAGCCACTACCGAAGCCGTGTATGCGCTCATCCTGCGCGGCGCGGACTGGCTTGCGAGGGATCCCGGCATTCGTATTCAATTGGGTGATATCGTCGTTGATCCCAAAAAAATCAAGACCGAGGCCGGAACCGGGTATTTCAAAACCTCGTGGTCGGACCAGGCGATTGATCCGAACATGGGAAAAATTATTGTGACCAAAGACGAGCCGGGCGTGGCCTGGGGCGCGCTCTATTGGCAATATTTCGAGCAACTGGATAAAATCACCTTGCACGAAACGCCGCTCAAACTGAACCGCAAACTCTTCAGACAAATGAGCTCCGACGAAGGTTTAAAACTGGAGCCGGTGACGGCGCAAACGCGGTTAAAACCCGGCGACAAACTCATGGCGCGCATAGAATTGCGTGTTGACAGGGACATGGAATACGTTCACATGAAGGACATGCGCGCATCGGGGTTCGAGCCGCTTAACGTGATATCCGGCTATAAATACCAGGACGGCCTAGGCTACTATGAAAGTACGCGGGACGCGGCCACGAATTTCTTTTTTTCGCAACTGGGCAAGGGAACCTATGTTTTCGAATACCCCATGGTCGTCACGCATAACGGCGATTTTTCCAATGGCGTAACGACCATCCAGTGCATGTATGCGCCGGAGTTTTCCAGTCATTCGGAAGGGCTGCGGGTGAAGGTGGCTGATAAGTAAGTTTGTTTTTTACGATGTTCTTCCAAATAAAGAGAATTTTCTTCTTTTAAGGGTAAGGTTTTATTTTAATTAGGTTAAGGACTAGGCAAGATGCCAGGTCAATAAGCGGACAATTCTATACAGGGGATAGCAATCTATGAGACAACTGAAGATGCGGACACTGAAGCGCTCTCCAGCCAGGTAAATTAACGCCGCTTATAGCGGGTTATTTGTATAATTTTATATCACAACTCGATGCTTGATGATAAGCTACCGAGATGTAAAGAAAGAGGGATGGATGCAATACGTTTTGATATTAATAACAATGACGATAGGGATCTTGTCGCTTATTGGCAAAGAGTGGAAAACAATGAGACAAAACATAATAAACACCCTGATAATAATTCTTGCGGTAATTTCAGGAGTAATTTCAGGATTTTTGATTAAGGAAAGACAAGACAACTTTTTCAATGAGAAAATAAAATGTAAAGAAGCTTTATCAAGAGCTTGCAACGAGATATACCTAACAGTTTGTGACTATAATAAAAACAAGAGGAACAATGATAAAGACGCTCAGAATAACGCCATTATTTTATTCAAATGTAACGGAAAACAACTTGAAACCGCGAGAAATGATTATAGGGAGCATTTAGATTCTATAAAAACAAAAGCAATTGACGACGCATTAAAAACATTGCTTTATATGCCAGATAAAATTATTCAAAGCGAAAATAAGACGAATATTTTATATGAGGATATATGCAAAATTGATTCAACATTTAAAAAGCAGATATCTATTTACGAATTATTGGAAAAATGACGCTTTGATTTCTTGACCGGCCGTTGATCCCCTTCGACGGAGACCGCCCTCACCACCGGACGACGCGAAAAGACAAAGGACAGCCCGACACACTGATGATTTTAATAAGTACCCTCTTATAACAATCCCAATGCACCTGACGGAGCAGGTGATTGGGGTCGATATCTAAGATTCGAGGCATGACGGATGACAGAGGTTTTTTGGGGTTAATTAAAGATTTGTGATGTAGATCACATCCGGGCATTTTTGTGACAATGAATTCGGTGAAAGTTTGGGAGGGAGGATTCTGGATGATTCGTTGCTGTATTATATTGTGAGCAAGTATCAGATGGAATGGGTAACTATAGAGTTTGTAGGGCAGGGTGGGCAAGAGTGACCATGATAGGTAAATGTTGGTATGCCCCGCGATTGTAGAAAAACTGTACTTTGATAAATCTATGATGATATAAAAAGATTTGATAAAGGTCATTTTTAAAGATAATCTTTATTTCCGGCTAAACATTCTTTCCGCGTAAAAATGACAAGTTTTATTCAATAATTAGGAAGAGAAAATATGTCTGGAACATTTCTTGTCCTATTTCCCGAAATACTCCCAACCACCCGTGTTGACCTGACATTCGGCCTACGTTCTGCAATGCGCTATCACCGGGAACAATCAGTACCGGGCATTGGAGGGGCATGGTTTGTTCGGCAACTTAGTTGGGCAGTAGCTGGGTTTAAGTTACTGAAAGAAAATACGAAAGAAAGCCCTATCAGAGTCGCAAACGCAATAGAGGCGCTTGCCTGCAAGTCAGAATATAAAATGAATCCCGATGAGTATTCTTTTCGTGGAAAACGAGCCTTCGCCCGGGATTGGGACAATGATATTTGGGATTTTAACAAGTTGGTTCAAAAACGACATTACGTGCAGATAACCTACAGGCAATCAACGGTAAGAGCATTGCCTTCAAATATTGGACTGGGATTTGTGGAGGGTGATGGTATTCGTTTCAATACCATGAAACTTTCTCCATTGGGCAATTTGCTTGCTGAAGCATTTCTCTATCAGGACGGTGGGATAGGAAAAGGCAATAAGGCGGTTGCTGCATTCCTTGCAGAATGGATTTCTGGGCAAGCACGACCCGGTAACAATGCTGATCCTAAATCCCTCTCCCAAAGGTTGGGACCAAGCAACCCCTCTAAAAAGGAAAAAGAAATCGTGTTACGACGTCTTGAGAGCTTTGTAACAGGTGGAATTTGTTCTGATGATCGTGAGAGACGATTGAGAATATTGAATTACTTCAAAAAGTTTAATTCGGGATCCTGGGACAACCTTTTGGATAATTTTGATACAGCTGATAAAAACGCAGGAATACATGCAAATCATCTCAGAAACGCAAAAGCATTTGAGGAGATGCGATTGCGTTGTGCCATGTTATTAGACTCCTGCGCAATAGCGATGAATGAGGAAGAACTGGGTATTACTGTAAAAGAGTTATCCATTAAACCAAAAATTAAGAGCGCTCTTGGAGATGCTACTATATCTGCAGAACAATACCTTACTTCTTTAAAAAAACAAGGGCCATATCCACAGGATGCATATACTTTTGCGAGTCAGATGTTAGGTGATAGCTTGGAAGAAAAGTTACGCCTTATCTTATCTCGCGATGGTCGAATTCTTCAGATATTTGATGATAAAGTTACCAAAGGCCCCCTTTTTAAAACAGGTTTTTCGGATCTTGAGATGGGTGATGATGAGTCAGATAGTGCTCTTCCACCAGAAAAAGAATCTGAAAACTTTTTTCTCCTAAACAGATTACAGCAGTTTTATAGTCTCTGGCTCAATTGCAGAGGAGGTTCCGAATAATGGCCTCTAACAAACAATCATTAAGTGAGTTGTTTCTTCCACCAGATGGTTTGGTAGGACAAGTTGGTATTACCTGTGCGTATAGTGCATCACAGGCATACCTCGAACAGATACTGGATACTTTCACACAGCGTAGTAAAATGCACAGGAGACTTAGTGGAAATACTAATCTGTTTCTGATACTAAATCCCCATTGTCAGGAACTAAATCCGAATGAATTACCTGGTATAGTATGGCTTAGACCACATAAAAATGAGATCTGGAAAAAGTGGATTGCAGCTCAACATGCAAAAGTTGCCCTGCTTTCTTTCGGTAAAACGCCTAATAGTAAACCATTGTGTTATCGCCTGGTTGTTACCACCGGAAACTGGACCGAGAGTTCTGGCAATCAGACTATTGAGATGGCGTGGTATCTTGATGTTAACACAAATGAATCAGGACAATTATCTGCAGATGATAGAATTGACATTGCTGATATGGTTGCAGCCGCTCAGTTCTTCAAAAATCTCATTACTTTTTACCTTGTGGACAGCAAACTATGTAGTAGAATGCTGATACTTCTTGATTTATTAGTCCAGGAACACATACCCGGAAAAATTAGATCTCGATTTTTCAGTTCTCTTGATCACCCCCTACCTGCTGGAACTCGGGAAAATGCAGTAGGAAAACCGTTATTTAATTCGATTGTAAAACGAATGAAAGATGGGCTCCCTGCACGTAATATGCTTGTTTGCGGGTCAGGTTTCTTTGAGCAGGCTAGTGGTTCCGAGTTGGAACCGGATGCCCTAAAAATTATTGAAGCCGGATTAAAAGAAGAAAAAGTATTGCAACAAGACCCCTGGAAATATCTCGTCCTGAATCCGGATTTTTGCGGTCAGGTTGCTCTATGGAATAAGAGTAGTTATCAAACAGATTCATGGAAATTATATAAACCATGCGACCCTGTTGATGCCAACAGGTCACAATTGCATGCCAAGTACATTTTTGTCGGGAAATTACAAAGTTCTGGTAGAATCGAATACGGTACTATTTACATCGGTTCCGGAAATCTCAGTATGATGGGATTGCATTCAGCTCCGGGTTACAGCCCCAATGGCAGGCTTGGTAAGGGAAATATCGAAGCGGGAATTGTATTTCAATTCAATTCCGAAAAATTTCCTGATGAGGATACACTGGATAAACAGTTAGCCTGTGGTGAAAAAATTGATATAGAAGTAGATGAGTTGAAATCCGGTAACAACAAAGGAGCAATACCGGAAATTGAATTTGTTGAACCACCGGCAATAACACGTTTTGATATATTCCGGGAAAATATTTTAAAACCTATTTGGAAAGAAGGTATAGTACCTTCGAATGAAGAAAAGATATTCATAGTAAAGCACAACGAGAATATAGATGAAATTTTCATTGGTTCAGATACAGAGATCAAATGGAATGGTAATCTACCGAACTACATTTTAATTAAGTGGGGGAATGAAATATTCCCGATTCCCGTTCTGACGGAGAACGGTAAATTCCCATCACAAAAACCGAACATCAAGCATCTTGATGACATATTTGCATTTCTTTTCAATTACCCGAACAACAGTCAAGAAGAGGGCAACAATGATGACGACGATGATGATGACGAAAAGGAAAATAAATATCGTACACCGCAAAGCGTATCTACAAATACTGTTATGAAGGATCAATATCCTCTTTATACAAGTATGAGATTTGTAGAGTTTTTAGCGGATCGGAACCAACATTTGCCGGGTCCGGAATTTGTTGAAGATTGGGTAAGCCAGGTATCTGCTGCAATTTCATGCTTATCACCAGGTATGATAAAAGAGTGGCAGTCGATGGGTATTAATTTCCTCGAAGTATTGAAATGTCCAAATTTTGCTCCGCCTTGGAAGGATTCGTGTTGGGAAACTTTTATTGATGATCTTATTACCAAATGGGATATGAGAGATCTGCCAAGCATTATTGGAGGTGAACATGCCTAAACTTGATTGGGATAATGTTGGCATTCACCTCGAAGATGTAATTGCTTCAATGACAGCATCAAGCAAGGGTAAACCCTGTTTCGGACAGGAGCATGCTGCACGAGCACTTGTTAAGAGACTCCGTGAAGGGGGCGCAATTTTAGCAGATGAAGTTGGTTTGGGTAAAACCAGAGTAGCTCTTGCTATAATGGATGCAGTTATACGATCTGGTGGAACGGTTGCGGCAGTTGTGCCACCTGGACTTATTTATCAGTGGGAGGCGGAAAGTAAAGAATTCATCGATTCCATTAATTCCGTTTCCTCTGGCAGTTGTGCATTTAAAAATGCAAAAAAACTCAGATCATATTGGGGTATTTACGATAATGTTGTGTCATATCCACTTATCGACCGAAAAAAAGGCGATTGGCTATTGGTCTCCCATAATTTCGGTTTTCTAAATCGAGTACAGAGCAATATGGAGTTATGGAAATTCGAGCTTCCCATTATAGTGAGGAGTTTAATTGCATTATCAAACGAGGAACATGGAAATTCTATCTGGCTAAAGTATATAAGTAAGGTATTTGATCAACGTCCTAATCGAAAACGGAAAACCAAGATTGAAAAAGAAGAAAAATGGAATAATCAGGTTAAAAAAGCAGCCGAATATCTGGCAAAAAAATATAACTCATTAAGTAGCCACACCCGCAACTTTCTACTAAATGAAATGGCCGCACCGATTAATAGGGACGGTACCCCTCTCGATAACGCTTCTGAACCTTTTCAACAAAACGGTTATGGTCGAAAACCACTGCATGAGCTCATAGGGCATATTATAGGGGAAGTTGATCTTCTGATTATTGACGAGGCACATAAAAGTCGCGAGGAGAAATCTGAGGATTCCGATACTGACCGCAGAGTTTTTAAACGACTCTCAACACTTCTGGAAGAGGTTATCCAACCAAGAGATAGTTCTTCAAGACGTCTCTGTCTGACAGCGACACCTGTTGAACTCGGGGCAAGTCAATGGAAAGACCTACTGCAACGAGCGAAGATCAAAGAAGTTGATGAAAGTTGTCTCGTTGAATTTGAAGACTGCCTTAAAATGGCTAATATGGCACCAGATGACCCCAAGGCCATTTGTCAGCTTGAAGTTGCAGCAAAAGTATTTGAATCAAATTTACGTCCAGTGATGATCAGGCGTCGAAGGATCAATCAGCCCGAACATCAGGAGCTTCTTATATCAACAGATACCGCACACCCTCACCGATCGATGAATACCTTGTTAGTTGACATTATGGATCGCCCCTTGGCCGGATTCGGGAATGATCTGAATGAATCATGGAAAAAAGCTGCACTGGCTTTGGAAGGAATGTCTTTGTCGGCGGCAGGGACAAAAGTAAACAACGGTGCCAAGATGGTTCGATACCGCTATGCCTCGGGCATGCTTGATCTGAGTGCTGATACATCAGAGCAAGAGGAGATTTCTGGAGTCGCACCGGATCCAAAGTCTTCCAAGAGAAAACGGGTACACTTCTGGCATAAACTTGCGCTTGCTCATGTAACAGATTCTGATGGTAAATGGGACAGTACCAGCCATCCACGGGTACAAAAAACAGCTGATTTTATTGAGACAACACTTCAGAAATATCCAGATGAAAAATATCTTATTTTCGGTACCTATACCAAGCCAATGCAAGGTCTGGTGCAGGAATTAAACGCTCGTTATGTAATAAGACGACTTGTATCAGGAAAACCGACACTTGCAATGAGAGTGTCGGATGATGCACTTTGGAATACCTATCAACGCCTGGTGGAACGTGATGACAGCCTTCAATTCGTAGAGGATTATGTTAGTATTGTAAGTAAAGAAGTCTTGATTAAAAAACTTGAACAGGCTAAAAATGAATACATAAATCTGCAGGAACGTCTGGCAAGATGGTTTAGTGAAGATGTGCTATTATCAAAACTTCCCGGAGATTCTTGTCTTAACATGATGAAAGAAGAGGACCCGACCGGAATAAATTTAAAAAGCGTATTACACCACCTTCGTGCTGACCTGCTTGAAGAGTTACTGGAGGGATCATCACATAGAACCTATTTATTCAATCCTACGGATAAAGATACTGACCTGGATGACGGAAGCAGGAAAGAACTGACTATGCGGATAATTGAAATCTGGTCTGATTATATTCGAGGGGCATACGATCAGAATCTTGCTTCGGATATTCAGGAAAGTACGGATTGGGAAGGTGATGAGGAATTCAAGGAAGTTGATTCTCTGGGTGATCATATTACTCCAAATCATCTATTAAGAGCGATGGAGATTGATACTAATGAGAGTACAGCAGTTCAGCGTGGCGGTTTCTGCAGGTTAATGGATGGCAGCATGGCTATGTCCACTCGAAGGATAGTACAGGAGCGATTTAATCGGAAGTGTGCAATGCCAAGAGTACTTGTTGCTCAAAGCCTTGTGGGAAGGGAAGGGCTTAATTTGCACCGTGCCTGCAGGAGAGTGGTGCTTTTTCATCCGGAATGGAACCCTGCAATTGTTGAACAGGAAATCGGGCGAGTCGACCGCATCCGGTCATTATGGAACCAGATGGCAATCGAATGGAAAAAAAACGGTAGTAATCCTCAGGTATACCCTAAGATAGAATGTACATTCGTTGTTTTTAAAGGGACCTATGATGAGTGGCAGTTTAGGACGCTTGAGAGTCGGCGACGTTCTTTAGAAGCACAGTTGTTCGGGGCATTGTTGAATGAAGAGGCGTTGGCGCGTCTGGAAAAAGAAGAGCGCCAAAGAATTTTAGACGTGGCACCGAATTTTGATCCATCCAAATATTTATGATATAACATTTACATTGTGTTTTATTCATCAGATAACAAAATAGCCAGCAACAATTTAGGATATATCTCTAAATCTTTCTTCAGTGATCTGAGCATCCCTTTGTAAATTTTAGCATCCTGTGGATTTTCAGAACAGGAGGATAGTTTCTTTTCAGTTTTTGTTATCTTTAATTTAATGGAAAGTACTTTTTTCTTTATTTTTAGCTGTTATTCTTCACTGTGATAATTTTTAACTTTGTACTTCTTGGCCTTTTTTCTCTTACTTCCAAAATTTGGCTTTGATACTGCCAATTAAATGTGGAGCTATTATTGCTGAACGTTGCAATGCCATTTTGCATATTTTTTAAAGGAGGAATCACCATAAGAATTCTCTTTCTATTTTGGGTGCTTTTATTCTTAATCGATGAAATTCAGGCTGAATCTTGCCTTGATTACGAGAATTAAGGGACGGTGTCAAATACTACACTATAGATCAATTTTGCTCCCAAGAAATCTTCAGTTTTTTCGCGTCACCAATATAGCCGGTTTCCTTTATCCCGTGTGGAAACGGTGCACTGAGCCGGTCGAAGTGGACACGAAGGTTAAAGGCCCTTTCTAAATATGCCGTGGTTGCGTTATTAAATGAAGCCCATCCAATACTTCATTGATCCTGGCGCTGGACAATCGGCCGATTTTTTCGACCAAATCATTCTTATCTATGGTTATAATCTGACTTACGTTCACCACACTGTTTTTCGGAAGATTTCCCTCACTTTTTTTCAGCAAAACATTACCCGGTACATTAGCCCGTGCCAAATTGGACGTTAAGGCTATACCGATCACCGTATTAATTTTACTTGAGTTAAAAAGGTCATTTTGAATGACGACATAAGGATGTCGGTAGCCGGGAGCGGAGCCGCCGGGCTCTCCCAATTCCACCCAAAATATATCGCCCTGTTTTATTTCCATTGCCCCGCCAGGCGTGCGGTATGGTATCGTTTTTCCTGCTTCCGTTGCCTTTTTTCCTCATCACTTTCACCAGGCGTCGCATAAGCAGCGTTTATTTTTTGCAAAAGCTCGATATTTTCTTTCTGTGTAATCATATATCCGGCCGCCTGAGAAAAAAATTGACTGCGTGAAATATGAAGACGTTTGGTCATGCGTTCAATTTCATGATAAACGTCTTCATCAATCGATATTGCCGTTTTAATGGTGGGCATTGAAAGCGTCTCCTTAAAAAGTTATACCGATAGTATAACATTTTTCGGTGATAATAGCAATAGTTTTATGGATATTACGGAAAAGATGGAAGAACTCGGAGGAACAACGATACGCTTTAATTGAATGAACTCAATGAGCCTAATAAGACACTAAAGTAGCGCTTTATCCTTATACACGATCTGCCTGAAGGAAACACTATGAGAATATTTTATAAAGAAATATCCGCGATGGTTTACCTGGCCGTGATTGCGGCTATGGCTGCTGCGCAACCATCGGGCGCAATCCATTATAACGGCAAGGATTACTATATCAACGGCGTCAATGTTCCGTGGAATAACTTCGGATCGGACGTGGGCACGCATTATCAATGGGGCGCATCATATAATCCGTCCTTTTTTACGACGTTTTTTCAGCAGTGCAAAAGCTACGGCGTCAATTGCGTACGCCTATGGATTCACTGCGACGGCCGCACTTCCCCGGAATTCGACGATAATGGAAACGTAACCGGCCTGGACACTAATTTCTTTTCGAATTTCGACGATATTTTCAGGATCGCGGCATTAAATAACGTCATGATAATGCCCTGTCTCTGGTCGTTCGATATGACCAAGGATTTTACGGGCACCGCGGGAAAATACGCGGGATTGCATGCCTCTCTTATTCAGGACACGAACAAAACCAGGTCGTATATAAATAATGCCCTGGTTCCGATGGCAAAACGGTACGCCAATACGTGTAATCTTCTTGCGTGGGAAATCATCAATGAGCCCGAATGGAGCATGAAGGGGCCAGGCACTACGGTTCAACTCGTAAGCGCACAGGAAATGGAGCGGTTTTGCGCGATGATCGCCGAAGCCATCCATCTTAATTCAGGTAAAATGGCCACCGTCGGGTCAGCGTGTCTTAAATGGAATTCACTGCGCCAGCCTCCGGCTGAGGCGCACTATTGGTGCGACTCGTCGTTTCAGGCGGTTTATAAAAAACCAAAGGCCTTCCTCGATTTCTACGAAATCCACTACTACGACTGGATGTTCAACGCCGAGTGGGGATACGACCCGTTCCAGGCCGGGAAATCGCCCGCCTACTGGAAACTTGACAAGCCAACGCTCATCGGCGAATCTCCGGCTCAGTCCGGCCAGTATACCATGAAACAGATGGTCGATTCGGCTTTTGCCCACGGCTACGCCGGCATCATGCCGTGGTCGTATAATGCCAACGACGGCGTCGGCACGTGGGACGCATGCAAAAACGAACTCAAGGCCTTCCGCGATGCGCATACTTCCCTGGTCGATTTCAATTGCAATGCGGGCATTTTAGAGGGCAACGGCAAAAACTCGCAGAAGCCAAGTCAATGGACGTTTGAGGCAAGTACGGGCGGGCGAGAACTTCCTTCGGGAATGAAAGTAAAGGTTTACAACATGCAGGGTAGGCTTATCCGGATGCGACAACAGAAGGTAGGCGCTTTTTCCATAAAAGGGGCGTTTTTGTATCATATTGTCAATGGCGATGGCAAGGTGATATATACGGGGAAAGCGGCTAAAGCTTCAAATCATTACTGAGTTGGTATCATCGACTTCAATACCGACATAAACTATTTTCTTCGATGCCATAGGATGCCCCCTTCTTGTTAAGTTAATTGTTTATTAATGACATAACTTATAAAATAATAAAATAGGTTAATGAAAAAGATCTTATACTTGATTGGCCAATAAATTAATTGGGAACAAAGGGGGAATCACCATGAGAATGCTCTTTCTATTTTCGCTGCTTTTATTCTTAATCGATGAACTTCAGGCTGAATCTTGCCTTGATTACGCATGTTACTCGAAAAACCCTTAGAAAAAGGAGCAATTCCATGAGCCCCTTGGCAGAGGAATCAGTCAGCTTTATTGACAAATCGTCTTATGCGGTGCTTGTAACCGTAGGGGAAGAAAACAAGCCTTTTGTAAGGGAAATAGGTCCATTGGTGAATAAGGGCCTTGATATCTATTTCGTGACGCGCATAGCCTCGCAGAAGGTCAAACATATCGAAGCACATCCGATTGTCACGCTTTACTTTCCCAATACGAATCAATCGGCAAAGGAATTCAGGAGCATTGCCGTTACCGGAACGACCGTGCGTGTTCCGGAAGGAGGCGAATTTGATGGGGTTTTGGAAAAGCTCGAGCGGAAATCGCCCGGCTATAAGAACTATATCAGCAACGAAGGATTCACTATTTGGACTATATACAAAATGACTACAAAATCCATACAATCCACCGACTATTCAAAATCAACCAGAACGATTAAAGAAGAGGTATGAAATTTATTTTTGCGGCCGACATTCGCGGGAAGCGGCGAATATTTCGGGTCCTGTGAAAAACAAAAAGATTCACTTTTCAAACCTCTTTTCTGAAACATGATACGATAGATTTTAATATTCAAATTAATTGCCAGGGGCAAGTGCCATTCACCTGCAACCGTACATTTACGTTCGTTTTTTACTTTACGACCTTCAAAGGAACCCTAACCGTGGAACCGTTACCTGAGACGGCCGCTATGTAATTGCCGCCGGATACGGGTAGGATGAAGGAGCCTTTTTGCAGGGTTCCGTTAAAGATCGGCCAAACCAGGGAGCCGTTCATCGAAAAGAGCTCGGCGGAAATTTTTTCAGGCCAAGGAAGCGAGATCGTCACTCCCCGCGCGCTGGAAATAATGTTCATCGGGAGTTGGTTCTTGGCGGACGAACGATAGCTTATCGGGATCACACCTCCGAAGGCCTGCATGGTCATGCCTTGCATTACTAAACTATCGAGGTAGAAGTCGAGGCTTGATCCGCCGAGCATGGAGGGGGCGGTCTGGAAATGGACTTTATCCACTTTGTTTTTGCACGCCGCCCATGTCAGGCCGGCGGTTGCTTGGGGAGAAAACGGTTGCGGTACTATATCCGCCGCCGCGATGGTGTATTTCTTCCATGTGGTGGTCAGCGTTACCTCGGCGCCCATGTCGCCCCAGTTCTGCCCGGCCGGAAACCCGTTGGTGACTTTGTCGGTGAGAAATTTCACCCGGACCGTACCGGCGCCTTTCGCCATGAAGGTAAAGCTGGTCATGGCGGTCAGGTCGATCCATGGAAGCGCGGTAGTATTGAGATGAAAGCCGACTGCGGCATAGGGATAAGGGATGGCTGTGGTGAGGTTTATGGTTACGTGAAGGCATTTCGAAGCGTCAGGACCTCCCGCCACGACCGCCTGGGTGAATTGAGAGTCGACGGAAATGACGTTCGGCGTTATCGTTGACGTACCGCCGTCTTTTACATCGTTGAAACCGTACCAGTACCCGGAATGCGCTATTGTTCCAAGGGATTGCCCCAAGGTCGTTTGTCCGGTGTATGCATCGTTGAAGTTTTCGACAACGACATCCGCGAAAGAGACTGATAAAGAAAGAAAAATCATCAAAACCGGAAGGGACTTGTTCTTCATACCGTCTCCTTGTGACAGCGTTTGAGGAAAGCCGCGCCGCGAGAGTTATTCCTATAAATAATTTATGCTGCATTTCAGTGTGTATGTTCATTTTAAAAGAAATCGTTGATAGTATTTATTTGACAGAGCGCATAAGAAAAAGATATATTTATGCATATTCTTTCCACATGAACGATGTACGCATGCCGCATAGATCATGCGGCTAAGGCTCTCAAACCTGACAACCAATTCACGTTCGACGGCGCCGTGTTTTCAGTTTCAACGGAAAATGTTCCTTTCAGCATTGGAAATTTCAGCTATCGGAACGGAAGTACCTACAACAGCACCGGAATAAACGGCGTGGATCTCACGGTTTCGATGGACTTGACGGCGCCGACCAGTTTGTCCAATAATTATGATTTCGGATTTTCAATTATCAATACTCCCAACAATACCGGAGACCCCGTATTGGATGGGGATATCGTGAACGTTACCTCGGGCTATTCCAGCACGGTCTTTTCCTATTTAGGGACAACCTACACGCTGCAATTGCTTGGATTTTCCAGCGACGGGGGAAACACGATACGCACGGATTTCAGCAGCCCTGAAGGGGCAACTGCGTACGCTCAATTGTTTGCCAGGTTTACTTCAGACATTCCTCATTCCGTGCCTGAACCCGTAACGACCGGGTTAATGGCGCTCAGTATGGGAGTGCTGGGTCTTGTGGGGATTAGAAAACGTCAAAGGTGAACTGATGCGCGTACACGATGATGATATTTCGTAAGGAAGGGGCGGGTTTAAAACCCGCCCCTTTTTTATCATTATGATTCCGGTCCGGGGAAAATCGGCATTTTGCCGGGCAATGGCTCAGTTCGCGTTCCGGATTGTCGTGGCAAGGAGCTTTTCAACATTCGGCGATCGGCAACTGCTTTTACAATAAGGATTTTACCTCGGGGAGTGTATTTCGTGACGAGTTACTATAGTGCCGGATTTGAAGGAAGTCCAAATCGTTCACCCTTTTTTATCTTGATTACTTACCCAAAATGGAGTAAATTTTAGTATGCCTTATGAAATCAAGATTAAAAAGGCCGTATTGAAAAATCTACGCAAGTTGCCAACTAATGTGCAGGACCGATTTGAAAATCTTTCTCAGGTTTTGAAGCTATCAGGAACGGCGGGTGCGCATATTTTTCAGAATTTTAGCAAATTGGGTGAAAACGAATATCATTGTCATTTAACGTATCATTATATCGCCTGCTGGAAGCAGGAGAAAAACACAATTATCATCGAGGTATATTATGTCGGTAGCCGTGAAAACGCACCCTATTCATATAAGGTTCAAGCCGAAAACCCCGGCAAGGGTAATTCATTCGGTCAAAAAACAGTTTGCGAATTATATCATTGATGAAGATGAAGAATATATTGACTGGCTTAAAACCGATTTGCACAAGGAAATCGTCCAACGAATGACACCGGCAAAAACCCTCCGAAATCTTCGAGAAATGTGTGGTTGGACCCTTGCCGAAACCGGAAAGAGAATCGGCGTGTCCCCTTACCGAATAAGCGACTATGAAAACAGTCACCGAGAAATCAGCAAAGCGATTGCCAAGCAATTAGGGAAACTATTCAATGTTTCCCCGGCTGTTTTTATTTGATTTTTTTGCCGAGCTGCCTTAAAAAAGCCGTTTTTCTGACCATGGTTCATGAATTAATTCATTATGGGCTATTGTTTCGTGACGAATTGCTGTGACACCGAAATCAGTGAAATTTCAAGGATTTTAAGGGGTTGAAGCGTAAAAAGAAGGGTGCGCAAGACAAAATTAAAATAAGGCGGCAGGTGGTGTATGTAAACATTTACATAACGCAGTTCGTAACCAACCGCCGCCCGCAACGGTATGCTTAGGCTCGTTTTTTCGCCTTCATGGGTTCATCACAGCAGATGATGTCGCAGGTGTCGACGCAGCCGCACGTCTCATCGACGGATACGACCATGCCGCAAACACTGCACCCGAAACGATCCCCTTTCTTGACGCCCTTCGTGGAAACTTTCGCTGTTTTACGAGCTGGTTTCTTTACCGTTTTCTTTACCGCCATGGATGACTCCTTTTTTATAGGGTGGAAAAAAATCGAACGCTTACGGAAAGAAAATATAATTGTCCGGTGAGAACGGTTGGGACAAAAAATTAGTGCGATATTACATCGCCGGAATATTTTTATCCGGTTCCATGGTTTCCTTCTCAACGAGACTTTCCTTTTGCGTGAAAAACCTGAAGAGCGCGGCCACCACGATCAGGCGTAAAATGAATGACGCGCCGAACAACGATTGCAAACGCCAATCGAAAAACAACGGCAGCCGCGTTGCGAGAAACCCGCCCAAAAGACTGAAGGCAAAGGTTCCGATCGCCGTGGCGGCCGAGGAGAGAGCGATGTAATGGTCCGATTTTTCCTTTTCGGAAATATGCAGGAGGTAATTGAAATTGGCGATGTTGAAACCTCCCCAGGAAATACCGGAATAAAAATTGAACAGCCAAACGGCGATGGGGCTTGATGCGAACAGGTACGGCGCGGGAACAAAGGCGCACATCAGGCCGGTAATGCGCAGCACGCGTGAGTTTCCCATAGTGTCTACAAGCCGTCCCCAAATAGGCAGGAACGAAATGGTTCCCAGCACCGTGCACGCGGAGGATATTGAATAGGTCAAATAATCGAATTTGAGGTCCCTGAGGAACCAGACGTTGAAAAAAGGTCCCGCCAGTGCCGTAGCGCCCACCAGCAGCGCAACGGAGGTACAATAGTGGAGGAAGGTTTTAGAAGGTTTGAAACCGAATACCTGTGATCGCTTAGGCAGGTTCGATGGTTTTGGATCGTACTGCGCATTGATAAACTGCCCGGACCCGAACCTGAAAAGGCTTGCGGTAAGAAACAGGAGCGTGAACAGCAGCCATGGGGCGTTTTGCGAAGTATAGCTATGCGCGATAATGCCTGCGATGATCGCGCAGGAAAGTTGTACCAGGGAAAAGAACCGATTGCGCCATGCGAAATGTCTGCCTCGCACCGGCCGGGGCACGCAATCGCGTATCCACGATGTCCAGATTCCCGCGAAAAGGGTTCCCGATGATCCGTAGAGCACGAAGGCGCCCACATACATCCAGGCGTTGTAGGGCGCGGGAAGCCATCCGGTAAGTCCGGCCAGCGCGAGAAACGTCGCCTGGACGCGCACGCTGCCTACCACATAACGCTTTCGCGTTCCTTGCGGGTTAAGGAAAAGCGGAAGGAAAAACTGCCCGATGGAACCGATAAGCAGCGGCCCGCTGCCTAGAAGCGCGATGGTCATTACCGGGGCGTTAAGGCGTACTGCGGCGGCTACGCCGAACGTATCGGCGATGGCCGTCATGACGCTGCAGAGGCTGCCGTCGATCAAACTGCAAATGAGCGCCTGCCGAATGCGCGGCGACCCGACGTCGAGGCCGCCGAGCGTTTGTTTGTTGCTACTCACGGTAATTGTTATTGTAGTTTAAAGACGGGGGAATGTCAACCGGCCCATATCCGGTCCAACCAGCGGACATAGAGCGCCGACAGTTTATCTAATGTCAAAACCGCCGCCCATGTTCCGAAGGCCAAATAGGGGCCGAAAGGCAGTTTATGGTCTTTTCCCAAAGCCCGAAACAGCACGAGCGATAATCCGATGATCGATCCCATCAAGGAGGCGGCGAAAATAGCGGCCAGGGCGATTTTCCATCCCCACAATCCGCCGACGAATGCCATGAGGCGCACATCGCCGCCTCCCATGGCGTCTTCCTTTTTAAGCAACCACCGTCCGATGAGTCCCACGGTAACCAGGGAACCTCCGCCCGCCAGCATCCCAAGCCCGCACTCCACCGGCGTCAGCCCGCCCGGCAGAAAGGAAACAGCGGCGGCAAGCGCGATTCCCGGCATGGTGAGCGTATCGGGAATGATATAGTGTTGCGCGTCGATGATGGTAATGGGGATCATAAACAACAGCGTCAGCGCCTCGGCCGCGATTGCCGCCGTTTGCCATGGGGAAGTGATGGTTGACAGGCGAGGGACAACGAACCACAGCCACAACGCAAGCGCCGCGATTCCCGTCAGCAGTTCAACCGCCGGGTAGCGAAAAGAAATCGGCGTCCGGCACCATTTGCATTTTCCGCGCAAGGCGATGAAGCTTAGAAGCGGGATGTTCTCCAAGGGGCCGATCGGGTGTCCGCAGGCCGGGCAGTGCGACCCGGGCTTGACAATGGATTCCTCGCGCGGCAGTCTATGGATAAGGACGTTGAAGAACGAACCGAACACGAGGCCCGTCGCGAAGGCGAGAAGCGGCGCCGCGTCCATGGTAATCAAAGCACATCCTTGCGAGCGGGTGGGTGTTTCGCATGGACCGGTTCTTTCCGGCCGATAGAGTCCTTGGGTTTACCCATGGACTTGAATTTCAGCCAAAGGTCTCCGAATGAAAATGAGGAAGACCTATCGGCGGAGGTTTTCTCCCACGCGCGCATTTTCGCGCTACGCAGGATCTGAGTTTTTAAAACCGGCGAAATAGTAACAAAAAATGAAAAAGTCGGGGAGTCCCTGAAAAACGACGATGCGCCGGTAAAAGGCAGCGCCGAAACGGCGATGACGAATATCCATCCCAAAAAAAAAGCCTTAATGGCGCCGATGGCGCCTCCGCAGAGCCTGTCCAGCCAACCCAACATGGTTAAGGTAATCACTTTTTTAATGATTTTTCCGATAAGTATAAGCGCCAGTACGCACGTGATAAAAATGGTCAGGAAAGCGACAACGCAGGTAAAATGGGGTGAAAGGCCTAAAAATTCCATTCTGGGCGCGATTTGCCGGTAGAAGAGCAGCCCGCAGATGAATCCCGTGACAACCGCGATCAGCCGCATGACTTCGTCAATGAAGCCCCGGCGTATGCCGACAATAACGAACAAGGCCGTAATTATGCCGAAAGTAATATCGAATGCGTGCATGATTTTAACGATAAATTAAAAAGGCGAGATATCGTTCTCGCCTTTTGGGATAATGGGAAATCGCATGAAAAGAAATTATTGTTTCAGAATGCCGACGACATGCTTTTCTTCCATGATGAACGTTTTTATCCCGGCTTTTTTAAAAACCCAATTTTCCTGGGTGGCCCACGGTTGCTTGACAATTTCAATTTTGTTGGGCTCGCCGAGAAGGAACTGGACCGTTTCCTGTTTCATACCGATCTCAAAACGTCCATCGTAAATGCATGATTTGTCCAATTCGGGCATATCGGGGTGCGCCTGGACGTACTTATCGATGTCTTCCTGTTTCGGTTTTATGAATGGTTGCATGAAACATTGAGCGCCGAACAAACACAGACAGAGCATGATGCCGTATTTAAGCATGTTTCGTTTCATTTTCAAACTCCTCCTCCGTGGCGTATATTTTCACTAATTTGTTAAGACCGACGACATCAAGTACGTCCTTTACATATTCATTAGTCCGGATGATGACCAATTTTCCGTCTTTTTTCTTAAGCATGTTATGGCAATAAATAAGAACGTTGAGCGCTCCGCTGTCCAAATAGGTAACTTGAGATAAATTGAGCGCGATTTTTTGAACGTTTTTTTCAAGGAGCGTATTTATGTAGGATTTGAGAACAATAGAATCCTTTAACCTGTCGATTTTCCCTACAATGTCGACAATATGAAACCCATTACTTTCACGTCCGCCGATATCCATAGATTGTCCCATCCTTTTTTAAGACTTATACATCCATTTTAATATAATTAATAAATACAATTTTGGTTAAAAAAAATAGAAAAAGAAATAAATTGCCTAGATCGTCCGGTTTCAGCTTAAATCATATACCGAATCGCGTTTCTTCTTTTTTCCTTCTTCCAGAATGGCTTCGAGGTGTTTTATAAGCTCAATGGACCCCGCGCCGGCGGGCATTTGCCCTACCGAAAGAGTAGCCGTGACGCCGGAGGAATCCGATCCCCGTAAACGTTTGGTGCGTTCGGCAATATTTTGACGAAGCCGTTCGGCTAGTTCCAAGGCTTCTCGTTTATTGGTATTGGGCAGAACAACCAGAAAGCGGTCTCCGGAATACCGGGAGACGATATCAACGGCGCGAATTGTTTTTTGAATGATTTTTACGATGATTGAAAGTACTTCGTCGCCGGTTTTAAAGGAAAAACGTTCATTGATTTCATGAAAGTTGTCGACATCGAGCATGATCGCCGATAACGCGTGCTTGTAGCGTTTGGCGCGCAGCATTTCCTTTTTGAGGATTTCCAAATGGTAGGCGGGAGCGTAGATCCGGGCGATTGATTCTTCTTCATTAATGGGGTTTTTTGTTTCACCCGGGCCGGTAAGGGCGCTTTGGCCGGGCGGGCGCCGCCGGTTCTGGTTGTCGATCAATTCAAAGTAATCGATGGCTGAAGGGTAGATTCCCACGCGGCGGCCCAGTTTCTCTTCCATGTCGCGTTTATGCAGGAGGATTTTCCGCCAGTGTTCGCGGGCGTCCCTCCCGCGGTATATTTTGTTTGTTAATCTTTGGATGAGCAGCCTGAACGGAT